>Ga0209123_1000007_pt1 | contig 441090 bp, 359 predicted proteins | sample BarGraIncu00431A_FD_184500 | JGI IMG/M metagenome (GOLD analysis project Ga0209123, IMG submission 184500) | Arctic peat soil microbial communities from Barrow, Alaska, USA - Barrow Graham LP Incubations 004-31A (SPAdes) (version 2) | ecosystem: Environmental > Terrestrial > Soil > Wetlands >...
AAGAAACGGCTTCGCCGTGAGGGGTCTGTGCTGATAACTGGCTGATGCATAACTGTATATGAATAAAAAAACCTAGCCATAACACCAGCTAAGCCACAGGCTGCCACTCAGGCGAAATACGCCTTCGTTCCGCCCGCGCCCTAGCTACCCGTTAGCGGAAAGCATAAAACGCACTATTGTGGTTCCTGCAATTGTGAATCTAACATCCAAGAGAAAGACGCGCCAACAAGAGTGGTGCAATAATCAAGAAGGGTTAATTTGAGACTGCGGTTTCGGCCGATAGAGAAAGACGGCTGATAGCTGATTTGACGAATTTTGAACCATTTCAAGAACACTATTATTGGACAGGATAAATGATGGTTGATACGACATTTAATGTTTACTCTGATGCAGATGGTGGAGATCCGGACAGCACAAGCCCAACACTTCGATTTTTTCACAAGATGTTGTGGAGTAAACCGTTACCAAATGGAAGATTATTCCAATTGTCTGATAATCATAGCGGCGCTTATTTGTATCATATTTCAGAACTAGGTGAATTTTTTCTGGGCAGTGATGCGATTACGCACTCATACAAGAATCACAAGCGTAAATATTGGATTACTAAACAAATTCCAAGTGAAGTCAACGACCTTTTTGATGCCGGTTCGACAATTGGAGCATATATTCTTTTCCCCAATAATCGTATTGTTGGAAAACATACAATCAATCAAGCACGTGGAGTGAATAGTTTGATTGATGACAGGTTCGATTTAACTTTAGAGTGTATTCGGCTTTTTTATTTGAGGCAGCAAAGTCCGCTTTATGACACCCTCTTGAGATATGAAAGATTCTTCGATTTGTTTGATGATTTTATCGGTTACGTCAAGTTCTTTTTGCTGGATGATCTTGTAGATGAAAGTCAAAAGATAAAGTTTTATTTGCCGTTTGACAATTTCAAAACAGAGCCAACATTTGTCGATGTTGACGAATATTTGGAGTATAAAAGATGTGTAATTGATTTCATCAGATCTAGAAACGCAAGAATAGAAAACGCTTTTAATCAGTAGATTACGATTAAAAATGCCTTCCGCTAACACCAGCTAAGCCACAGGCTGCCACTCAGGCGAAATACGCCTTCGCTCCGCCCGCGCCCTAGCTACCCGTTAGCTGCCATTTGAGAGGCGCTTTTTTCAACTTTCTACAAACATTAAACATTAAAAAATGAAAAACGCTATAAATTTCTTTACGTTGATAATTTTAGTTTCTTTTTTGTTGATGTCATCTACTTCATTATCTGGTAAGGACTCAACAGACGAGTTGATTAAACCTGAAATTCGTTTTGGTATTGCAAAGATTCAAGGACAGATTTTTAACTACAAGCCAAAAACAGGAGATAAAGGATTGACTATTTGCGTCGGATTTACAAATGTTGTAACTGGGGAGAAAGTGAAAATTGAAACGAAGGTAGATGATTCCAATAAATTCATGATGGATGTACCACTTGAACGAAGTGTAGCCTTGGTAGGTTTGAATATTACTACCGATATGAATGATTACGGATGGCGTACTATTGGGTTGAATCAAGACAAGAGTTTGCAACTGACCATCAAATTCAAAGATTCAACGGAATTTGAGATTTCCGGAAAAGGAGGGCTTGATATTTCAAGTAGTGATATGTTGAATGCCACCACTGCTAGTAGCAGATTCATTGAGTTTAACACTTGGGATGATTATTCAAAGATGACACCTGAGGAGTTTTTTGAAAAGACAATGCATGGAGAACTTGCAAAGAGAATGGAATTTGCAATGGATTCATTAAGCTTCTCAAAGCAAATTAGGGGATTTCTTATGGATGATTTTACTTTACTATTTCTTAAGGGGCGTGTACTCGTTTATAAAATCGTAGCCGATCAAGATTTCTCAAACAATGGAAAAAAGATATTTTATTCTGATTACTCAGCGATAGAGCCAGATTTGGCAACGTATTCATTTCTAAAGGAGTACGATTTAAATAATCCCAAGTATTTGTATTCTTTTAATTATTCAGTTTTTCTGCGTCGATTTTTATCCATTTCGGCATTTAAGATTCCAATAATTGGTAACGATAATGTTGATGATTGGCTTAATGTGGTAAAGAAATCAATCAAAGATGTTGTTGGTTTTGATTCGGGCTTATTTTATGATATGTTGGTTGCTAATGCATATTCCTTACAGTTGGATGAGGAACATTCTCCATTTTCTGAACTTCAAGTAGAAAATATTAAGAAGTATTTTAGTGAAAAGAATGCGATTTTTGTTAAGATTTTAATGAAATCAAACGATGACCTTACAAGTCTAATTGAGCATAATAATGATTTGAAAATTTGTGAAGTCCCCTTGGTTAATAAAGAAGTACTAATGGATTCCATACTATCTAGATACAAAGGCCATGTGGTTTTGGTTGATTTTTGGGCAACCTGGTGTGGGCCTTGTTTAGAAGGACATAAATCAATGAAATCACTCAAGAATGAGTTAAAAGACAAGGGTGTGAAATTTGTGTATTTTACCACTGTCTCATCACCAAAACCCTTGTGGGATGGCAAGATAAAGGAAATTGGTGGTGAACAATATTATCTTTCAAATGAATCTTGGGAATACCTTTTAGATGCGTTCGGCTTTAAAGGTATACCTTCTTATTTGATCATTGATAAAGAAGGAGTCGTTAAACAAAAATTCACTGGTTTTCCGGGCGTAGACAAGATGAGAGAAATGCTTGAAGAACTCAATAAATAAAAACAAACGGCAGCTAACACCAGCTAAGCCACAGGCTGCCACTCAGGCGAAATACGCCTTCGTTCCGCCCGCGCCCTAGCTACCCGTTAGCTGCCATGTTGTGTGCGCTGAACCAAACTTCACTGCAAAGCTGAAGCAAGGATGCTGTAAGAAAGATGGAGGTAGATCCTCCGCTGGGGTCGTACAGGCGATGCCAGCAAACCACCCTACGGTGCTGATCGGGTGACTGTGAGGTATTGAGCGGTTAGGGAAAAGGTCCTATTAAAAGGATCAGGTATGGATAGGAAAGATGAACGTGAGTGAACCCCTGATGAAGTGTCGAGAAAACGTACATTCTGTCAAAACCGCTGGTAACTGGTACGGCGGGAGGAGTACGACGGATAACCTGAATTACTGGTCGTACGGCAGGCGTCATGCAGGGGGCGTGACGCCTATTCGGGCTTTCTTATGGAACAGCGGAAGTCTCACAAAAATGCTAAGGGAAAGGCGCAAGCAGAGCTAACGCTGCGAGGCCGAAAACCGATGTTTTGTGAGATGGCGGACTCAGTCGTAGTAGTGATGAAGTTCCTGTAATGGGGATGGAGCGAAGGGCTGGGGTTATACAATCGTAATTCTATCAACAACCGGATAAACGGGAGGATTGATATTGCTACGATACAGAGTTATATTTAACTCTTGTATAACACGAGCCGTATGATGGGAGACTATCACGTACGGTTCTGTGAGAGGCTGGGGGGGAAGTTCCCCCGGCCTACTCGACGGAACGCACATATTGAGACTGTTGCTATTGTGAATCTAACATCCAAGAGAAAGTCGCGTCATCAAGAGTAGTACAACGCTCATGCAGGGTTAATTTTTGACTGCGGTTTCGACTGATAGAGAAAGTCGCTTGATAATTGGTTTCTGCAATTGATTGTGATAATGACTGATAGAGATCAGTAGTGGATAATCAGAATTGCAGATAATCAAATCGAAGGATTCGGCCAAGAACGATAAATATCCATATGGTTGATATCGAATTTATTCTCAAACTGACTACAACTTTTCTGGCTAATAGCTGATTCCGGTTTGAATGTCAAAGAAATGGCTTCGCCATGAAAGTAGGCAAACAAACGGAGTGCAAACTGAGCTGGCAGATTTTTATTGCAAATCCAAACATTATGAAAAACGTCATCATTTTTTTTCTTCTGTTGATTTCAATTGCTACAAATGCTCAAACAACTAAGTCGAAAATTGATTACAGATTCGGTATTGGATCATCCTTCCTTAAATCAGGGGATATGCGGGGTGTAATATTCGAGAATGAGATTAATTACGCAATGAATAACTTTATAGCTGCAGGATTGTCAATAGGATATGGTAAGAGTTATATAGGTGTTTATAAACTTGCATCCTTTATTGAGGGCAATGCAAATGTATATTTTTCACCATTCAAGAATAAAAACCGGAATGATTTTCGATTAGGTACTGGCTTCAGTTATTGTACTGTATCTGATGCCTATATATCTTCAGCATTATATGGTAGTGCAGGATTGATCTATGCGGATTATGAATTCGATTTACGAACAACCTTTGGTTTAAATATTATTATTGAGGATACTTATATGATTACAGATAAATTTCTTTTGGGATTGAAGTTGATAACTCAATCATATTTCAACGGCGATATAAATTCAGGGATAATGTTGAAAGTAGGAATGAAAATATAAAAAAAACACGGCAGCTAACACCAGCTAAGCCACATGCGCCTTCGTTCCGCCCGCGCCCTAGCTACCCGTTAGTGGCAAGCAAAAAAATGCGCTCTTCATCAGTATCTTGACTTTTTAAGTTATATATTTGTGGTATGAAACGACGTGACCTCATAATTCAGAGGATTGTTGATCTAATCAATCAGACAGAGCCAAATTCTGAGCTTTATCTTTACGGTTCGCGTGCTCGTGGGACTGCTAAGAAAAGTTCGGATTGGGATTTTCTGATATTGCTCAATGCGGATCAACTGTCTTTCGATAATGAAACGAGACTGATTGATGACATCTACGAGTTAGAGTTAGAGACAGGCGAGGTTATTTCCCCTTTGATTTATACGAAACTTGATTGGCAGACTCGCCATCAATCAACTCCATTGTATTTCAATATTAACAACGAGGGTCTTAAGTTAATATGACAGGGACAAAAGATGATGTGGTAAGGTATCGTTTGCAGCGAGCCAAGGATACACTTGAGGATGCAAAGATATTGGCAGATAGTCAGAGATGGAATTCTGCTATAAACCGCTTGTATTATGCAACATATTATGCTGTTACTGCTTTATTGTTGGATGCTGATTTAAAAAAATCAACGCATAATGGAGTTAAGTCAAACTTTTCTGAACCTTTTATAAAAACCAACCGAATTGACAAAAATTTCGGAAAGGTTTACGCGCAACTTTTTACTTTTCGACAAAAGGGTGATTACGACGACTTGTTTGACTTATCGGAAGACAAAGTAACACCTTATTTTACTCCCGTTGCCGATCCAATCAAAATTATTGAAGGATATCTGGCTCTATAAAATTGCCTGCCGCTAACACCACCCAAACCACATACGCTAAAAAAGGCGCACGCGGCCTAGCCACCCGTTATACGTCATGTTAGAGCCCGTAGGTTTTGGTTCCTGCAAATGTGAATCTAACATCCAAGAGGAAGAAACAGCCTCAGAAGTGGTGCGATTATCATGAAAGAGATTTAAGACTTTGGTTTCAGCCGATTGATAAAGAGGAGTGAGGATTTCATTGCGGCGGTTTCGAATATCTTAAGATAAATTGAGATCCGATAAATTTGCATATGATGATTTGCGTGCATATATTTGTACAATATTATGTACATAAATATGTAAAGCTATGCTGACAACAACACTTTCAGATTTTAGAAAAGATGTCAAGAGATATTTTGACAATGTGACGGATAAAAATGAGACCTTGATAATCAATCGTGGCAAGGACACCGGAATTGTAGTTATATCCTTAGAGGAGTATAATACATATAATCCAACGCAGCATGAATTATCTTCAAAAGTAAATGAATCAAGACTTGATTCTGCAATTGAGAAATTAAAAAAGGGTCAATCATTTGAGAAAAAAATGATTGAAGAATGAAACTAACATTTGTGGATGAATCTTGGGATGACTATCTGTATTGGCAGAAGAACGATAAGAAAATGCTTAAAAGGATCAATGATCTATTAAAAGATATTTCACGTAATCCATATGACGGTATTGGTAAGCCGGAGGCACTAAAGTATAAGTATCAGGGATTCTGGTCACGTCGAATTGATGGTGAACATCGATTGATTTACCAGGTTAATGATGATGAGATTCTGATTGCAAAGTGCAGATTCCATTACAATTAAGATAAAAAAACACGACGTATAACACCAACCAAACCACATACGCCAAAAAAGGCGCACGCTGCCTAGCTACCCGTAAGGTCCAATTTTAGAATCGCACATTTATATATTTTTGCGATATTGAAACTAAGAAATCTGCATTTTTATTAGAAATTTGCAACAAATTAAAAAACCAGATTCAAATGGCTGCTGATAAAAAGAATTTTCGATTTCAACAACCTCTTAAACAATGGATTAAATGCATTGTTTGGAGTCTAGTTTACATTTTATTTATAGTTTGGGTAGACAGCTATTGGTGGCTAATATTATTGCCGGTAGTCTTTGATGCATTTATTTCCCATTACGTGCCCTGGACTTGGTGGAAAAAATCGAAGAACAAGATGTTTCTTAGTATGATGGGTTGGGTAGATGCGATTTTTTTTGCATTGATGGCTGCCTATTTCATCTTTAACTATCTATGCCAAAACTATCAGATTCCAAGTTCCTCTCTTGAAAAGACCTTATTGGTTGGTGATTTCTTATTGGTCAGCAAGGCAAGTTATGGTCCACGTATTCCAAACACACCCCTTTCTTTTCCGTTGGCTCAACACACATTGCCCATCCTTAATTGTAAGTCTTTCATAGAGAAACCTCAATGGGATTATCGCCGATTAAAGGGTTTTGACAGATTAAAGCGAGATGATATCGTGGTTTTCAACTTCCCAACTGGAGATACTGTTGCAACTAAATATTCAAATCCTGATTATTACACTTTATGCTATTTATATGGTAGGGATAACGTTCAAGGGAGAAAAGATATTTTCGGCGATATTATTTACAGGCCAGTTGATCGTCGTGAGAATTATGTGAAGCGATGTGTAGCAATTTCGGGAGATTGGCTTCAGATTAAAGATAATCAGGTTTACGTAAATGGACAGAAGCAAAAGAAGATTCCAGGAAATCAATTGAATTACTACGTTCAAACTGATGGTACTTATTTGTCCAGATCCTTGAAGGAAAAATTAGGTATTAGTCATGATGATGATTCATTAATGATAAAAAAAGGTCAGAGTGAACAAGTTAACCAACAAAATGCAGAGCGGATTCTCGAAATTGGATTTGACCCAAAATTACCAGTTTACCACTTTCCATTAAACGAGGAATCATATGGTAAAATGCTCAAAGTAAGTGGAGTTACCAAAATTCAAATGGAACATTCCGATAGTAAGGATATGTTCCCTCTTGGAGGACACAAAAATTGGACGCGTGATAATTATGGGCCAATTTGGATTCCTAAAAAAGGGATGTCATTAGCACTAAATTCTTACAATTTTCCAATCTACGAACGTGTCATTCGAGTCTATGAGAACAACAAACTTGATGTCATTAATGGAGTTTATTACATCAATGGTAAACCATCAAAAACGTATACATTCAAAATGAATTATTACTGGATGATGGGTGATAACCGACATAATTCAGCAGACTCTCGTTATTGGGGATTTGTGCCTGAGGATCATATTGTTGGTCGCCCTGTTTTTGTCTGGCTATCGTTAGATAAAGATAGAAGTTGGATAAAGGGTAAGATTCGTTGGAGTCGATTCTTCAAAAATGCTGAGAATTAGAATAAGACAAAAACAAAAAAAACTGGACCTAACACCATCCAAACCACATGTGCCTGAAGGTGCACGCGGTCTGGCTACCCTTTAGGGCCAATTTTGGAAGTGCATCAATAATCAATTTGCTATGTTTAAAAGATGAAAGCAGTTCTATGCACGAAAGATGGACAACCTGACGTTCTCAAATTTCAGATGATAAATAAACCCATGCCTAAAGACAATGAGGTTTTAATAAAGATTTATGTAACGACTGTCACAATTGCAGATTCTCGGGTACGTGGATTCAAAGTGCCTCTTTCATTTTGGTTACCCGCTCGAATGGCTCTTGGTTTTAAAAGGCCAAAATTATCAATACTTGGTTCTGAATTATTAGGAGTAATTGAATCAATTGGCAAAGATGTTCAATTGTTTAAGGTTGGCGATCCTGTTTTTGCTAATACTGGACATTCAAAATTTGGATGTTATGCAGAGTATACATGTATGCCTGAAAGTGGATGTATTGCTACCAAACCTGAAAGTTTAAGCTTTGAGGAGGCTGCAGCATTAACTTTTGGTGGCAATACTGCCCTACATTTTTTAAGGAAGGGGAATATTGGAAAAGGTGCTAAGATTCTCATTCATGGAGCGTCTGGAAGTGTTGGCACCTTTGCTGTACAAATTGCTAAATATTTCGGAGCTGTAATAACAGGTGTCTGTAGTACAAATAATTTGGAGATGGTTAAATCGATTGGAGCCGATGATATCATTGATTATTTAAAAATGGATTTTTCAAAATCAGGCAAAACATATGATTTGTTGATGATGGCCACAAAAAGGGTAATGTGATAATAAGAGTATCAAATTAATAAAAACGGCCCGCTAACACAGCCCAAACCACATGCGCCTGAAGGCGCACTCGGTCTGGTTACCCATTATGGGCAATTATAAAATGCAATACCATACAGTTTACTATTGTTGAAGAAGGAGAAAAGGCAAAGAAACTAACCTGCAATTCATGTTTAAACATAATCATTTCAGACAATTATATTGTCGTATCCTTTTCATCATTGGTATACTCACCCAAGGATGCACCTTAACCCCTTATATGCCACCACAGCGGACAGTAGAAGGTATTCAACCAATTTGGGGAACAAAACTCCCAGGAAAAGCGGGAATCTATAATCTTGGGCTTGTTGGGTTGCCAATATATGACGGTAACGTTATTTTTCATTCAACATATTTTTCTAGTTTCTCAAAAAATGTGATGAAAGAAGATAATCGTATACATGGGTTAGATGTGATAACCGGTGAAGTAAAATGGACCTTCCCTGTCGAGTATTCAAGCTCAAACAGTATGTGTTTTTATGGTGTACCTTATATTTTCAATGAATATATGGTAGTCAAAATGCCGCGTAATGGAATATTTCTTGATACCGATAAATTACTTTGTATTAACCTCAATACACATCAAGAAGTATGGCAAAAAAGTTTACCTAACTATATATCTTCTTCAACATCTGATGATCTAGTTGGCAAGGATCAGTTCTTTTATTTTGTTCAAGAATCGGAGTTTGAATCACTGATTTATAAAGGGAATATAGTGACAGGTGATACAACTTTAATACTACAATTAAAACCTGAAGCGCCATTAAATTGTATAGAAGTTAGTGGAAATCAACGTTTTCATACTACAGATGCAGGACGAGATCTGCTGATTTTTGGTCTTTACGAACATGACTACTATTCTTCAGACACACCCTTTAAAACATACTGTTGTGTTTATGATATCGAATCTGGAAAGGTTTTAACAAGAAAGCAAATAACACGCAATGATGGTTATCTTTTAGGACAATTTGAGATTGTAGATAAACGTGTTTATATGACAAGTGGGCGCGTAGCAACATGTCTTGATATAAACACCGGAGATATCATTTGGCAATTTTTTGCAGATGATTATCATAATTATGAAGCTCCAAGATTGTCAGTTAGTGATGGAGTTGTTTTTTTGAGTGGAGAAAATCGTTTTATTGGTTTAAATGCATTAACTGGCTCAAAACTCTATCAAGGAGATTTGCAATGTGGTAATGCAATTGCTGATAAGGGTTTTGCATACGTTATGGGTAGAGAGGGAAAACTGCATATCCTCAATATTCATAACGGGTATGAATTACATGTAATCACCTGCCCGGAGAGAGGCATAACCGGCACAGGATTTGTATCTGGTGGTAAACCACAGGTACATGGAGATAAACTGTTTGTCTGGGGCAATTATTATGCCTTTTGCTATGATGCCATTCCGAAAGAATAGTAAAAAATAACTTCCGCTAACACCATCCTATCCAGATGCGCCTGAAGCCACACGCGGTCTGACAACCCCTTAGCAGCAAGGCTAGAGGCGCGTATTTTAAGCACAATGAAACTCCCCGCCGCAGAGCAGCGGGGTATCTTTAAAAAAAAAATTCTAGTTACACTCGCCCCAAGGGGCGGGGAATTTACCCAAAGCGATTAAATTTTTCAAAATGGAATATAAAGAACTTCTAATAGCAAAGAATGAACGGAAAGTTCAAAGCCGGTCTTCGAGAATTACCAATTCAGTATTTGGTCTAATATTGACGATAATTGTGTTGATTGTCTATCAGTTTCGTGATATTGTACTTCTATCAATCGGCATTTTTTCAATTGTATATGGTCTTGTCGGTTTAGAGTTCTTTAAAACCATTTATAGCATTAAAGTGACGCATGATATGTTGGAGATTGTGAAGTCATATCGTCGGGATATTGTAATTGATTTAAATAAAGTTGACTACATTCTATTGAAAAATAATGAGTTACAAGTGCATTATTCTGATTATGTCAAGACCTATAATCTCCCATGGCTTACTGGCGATGATTATCAAGAATTGAAGGATAAACTGTATGAGATTAGTATTGAAAAGTCAAAAATGTCTGACAACTACTGATTAAAATGCTCTACTGCTAAAACTATATGCGCCTTATTGCGCACGTGGTCTGGCTACCCGATAGGCAAATTGTATGGAACCTACATATTGGATGTATATGTTTTTGAAAAAAGAAAACAATAAAGCCATAGAATGGGGGCGGGGAGTATATGGTGCTCCTGGCGTGGCTTTGTTGTATAAGGATGAAGGGTTAGTTTCCGGTGGTGCCATATTGGATCATGAGAACGGAATTCCTTCTGATTTACAAGCGATGCCTTTCCAATGTGACCAATCGATATCGCGTAATAGTTGGGGCTATATTGCGAACGACAAGTACTGGTCAACATCTTATTTGGTAAATCGACTGGTCGATATCGTTAGTAAAAACGGGAATATGATGTTAAGCATCAATCCCAAAGCGGATGGAACCTTACCGGACTCTACCATTGACAGGTTAACTGAAATTGGAAAATGGTTAAAGATTAATGGGGAAGCTATTTATGCCACACGACCGGCAGAAACATTTGGGATAAATGGCGCGAATCGAATACGGTTTACACGGAACAAAGAGAATTCAGTCCTTTATATATTCAGTGAGAAATGGCCTGGAAATGATTCTATATTAACCATAACCTCTTATCGGTCAGCAAAATTGAATCAAGCGAAAATATCAAAAATCACGCTTCTTGGCAACGATATCGCTTCATTGAAATGGAATCAAAACGCAACAGCTTTGTCAATTACTCTGCCATCGAAAAAACCTTCAGCATGCAACTATTGTTATGTATTTAAAGTGTACCTTGATATTGAATAGAATAGTGCGGCCGATACTTTGAATTTGAGTTTATTGGCTGATTTAATTATGAGTATTGTCCATATAATAAGGAGATTAACAAAAATAACCTGAGGTTTTAAAAATTTAAAAAAACGTATTATAATGAATCAAAAGGTCGATTTTTTCTTTAAAAAAGCCCAAAAGTGGCAAGAAGAATTGGAGAAATTGAGAATGATCATTCTTGACTGTATGTTGACCGAGGAATTAAAATGGGGCGTTCCGTGTTATACGTTTCAGAATAGTAACATCGTTTTAATACATGCCTTTAAAGACTACTGTGCGCTATTATTTATCAAAGGAGCCTTGTTGAATGATGCCAATGGGATTCGAATCCAACAAACAGAAAATGTACAGGCGGGGCGCCAGATACGGTTCACCAATGTTGGGGAAATTGTAAAATTGGAATCCACTCTGAAAGCCTATATTTATGAAGCCATCGAAGCGGAAAAAGCGGGTTTGAAAGTGGATTTTAAAAAGCCTGCAGAACTTATTATTCCTGAGGAATTTCAAAATAAATTAGATGAGATTCCTGGCTTGAAAACTGCTTTTGAGGCGTTGACTCCGGGACGACAAAGAGCATACAATCTGTATTTTTCAGAACCCAAGCAATTTAAAACTCGAGCGTCGAGGGTTGAAAAACAGTTGCAGCAAATACTTATTGGTAAGGGTTTATACGATTAGTAAAGACAATTGGAAAATACAATGCCATAGACAAGAAAATTATGGAGAATAAAGAAACACGTGGCATTATGCCGCTGCTATTCGTTGGAGTTTTAATGGGCGCATTAGATATTTCAATTGTAGGTCCGGCAATCCCATCCATTGAAAAATTGCTGAAGATTTCCAGTCAATATTCAAGTTGGATATTTTCGATTTATGTGCTTTTTAATCTGGTTGGTATTTCATTATTTGCAAGATTATCGGATAAATATGGACGAAGAAGAATTTATATCATTTCCATATTGATTTTTGCCTTAGGCTCATTAGTTGTTTCGCTAACCAATTCCTACGATTGCCTTCTTCTTGGCAGAGCCATTCAGGGTTTTGGCGCTAGTGGCATATTCCCGGTCGCTTCAGCTGTAATTGGTGATTTGTATCCTAAAGAAAAAAGAGGGCAGTTGCTGGGGTTGCTTGGAGCAGTTTTTGGCATTGCCTTTATGATAGGACCATTTATGGCAGGAATTATTCTTAACTATTTTTCTTGGAATGTTTTGTTCCTGATTAATTTGCCAATATCAGCAGGTTTGGTTTTCTACAGTTACAGACTTCTTCCCAATTATATAGTGTCCGAAAGTTCTAAAATTGATTGGAAAGGCATCCTTTTTTTAGGTTTATTCTTAGCAGGATTTACGTTCAGCATCAATAATTTCAGAATCAGCGAATCGGGTGATTATGGTAATAAATGGATATGGATCGCTGCTGGCATTTCACTAGTTTCGGCCATACTGTTATTCTTTAGTGAAAGGCGAAATCCAAATCCAATCATCAAGCTTGGTTTCTTTAGAAATCCTACCATTGTCATTACAGGGATTATCGCGATGGTTAGTGGATTGGTTCAAGCATGTTTTGTTTTTATTCCCAAATACTCGGTGCATACATTTTCTGTATCGTCATCTACAGCAAGTTTCATGCTCATTCCTTTTGTATTGGCAACGGCCATAGGTTCACCCATTTTTGGAAAACTGATTGACAAATACGGTGTAAAACCAATATTAATACTTGGTATAGTATTTAATCTAATTGGTTTTTCCATTCTGGCGGTAAGTGGTAATGACTTGTTTTTATATTATACAAGCGGTGTGTTTATTGGTTTGGGACTATCGATCCTTGCAGGTAGTTCGTTGCGCTATATCATGTTAAATACTACAAAACCAGAGGATAGAGCCATTTCACAAGGGATGCTAACTATATTTACAAGCACTGGACAACTTATTGGTTCTGCCTGTTTTGGTTTAATTTTGGGTTCGGTTGTTACCGTTAATCCATTCAGATACATTTTCATTACAACGGCTTGTGCTTTGTTTCTGATTTTTTTTCTAGCTTTGATGTTACGGTTTTCAAAATAATTTCAAAAAAGGTAATGGAAGAAATTAAATCATATAGCAAACGAGAAGAAAAGGCGAATTACCTAACTCATGCCTTTGGAGTACTAATCGCTGCTGCTGCTACTGTTGTGTTGTTGCATCGATCTATTGCAGCTGAAAATGGGTGGGCTATTGTGGCTAATTCCATATATGGGTTTGGCATGTTGGTTTGTATGCTTTCCTCCACGATGTACCACTATGTGCAAAACACTAAAACAAAAGCATTTCTGCGTCATTTTGACCACGGGAGCATTTATGTACTTATTGCAGCAAGTTCTTCACCGATCACTTTGATTTTGTTGCGGAACGAAGGTTTTTGGGGATGGGGTCTTTTTGCATTGGTTTGGTTTTTTGCGTTAATTGGTATTGGCATAAATTTTGGGACACTCAAAGCGAATAGCAACCTCAAAACAGCTTCATACGTACTCATGGGTTTGTCCATGTTAATTGCTATCAAACCACTGATAGACATTGCTTTGTCAAGAAATTGCGTTGCTGTTTTATATTGGATGGGAGCTGGAGGTATTTTTTATATTGTCGGTTCGTTTTTCTACGCTTTAGCCAAACGTGAGTTTGTTCATACGATATTCCACGTTTTTGTGTTGCTTGGTTTGGTAAGTCACATCATTGCAGCGTATCTGATTCCTTTATGAAATAGGTACGATAAGACCACATTACACTGTCCGATAAAAAACTCATTTTTAAAGTAGGCGAAATCATGAAAGTGACAAAGAAAATGCTCAATCAAGAACTTCAGTGGAAATACTGGACGTTAAAATTTTCGGCATTCATCATGAGTAAAACTTGGGCAGTAAACCTGATCAACATGTTTGGAGTCAAAATTGAAGGTGCCACAATTCCTCAATTAAACTGCGAAGAACAATATATACCTAGTAGAAACGGAGGTCCTGACATCCGTGTGCGAATATTTAAACCTTTAAACAATTCGGAAAAACTACCTGGAATGCTTTATATTCACGGTGGAGGATATATGATGGGTTCACCTGATTCTTATTTAAATCTTACAAAGAGATTTATTATTGCTGAACCTTGTGTCATGGTCGCTCCGGATTACCGGAGAGCATTGGACACTCCATATCCTGCCGCTTTTGATGATTGTTACGATACTTTATTGTGGATGAAAGAAAATGCTGAGATGCTGGGGGTAATTCCTAATAAATTCATTGTAGCCGGACATAGTGCAGGAGGTGGGCTTGCAGCAGCCGTGACTTTGAAGGCAACGGATACTCAAGATGTAAAGATTGCTTTTCAAATGCCTATTTACCCAATGATTGACGATCGACAGAACACCAAATCTGCAACCAATAATAATGCTCCGGTATGGAATTCAATTGCCAATAAGTATGCCTGGAGTCAATATTTAAAGGGTTTGAAAGAAAAGAATGAAGAAATTCCACCATATGCTGCGGCAGCAAGAGCTACTGATTATTCAAAACTTCCACCTACCATTACTTTTGTCGGAGATATGGAACCATTTAGGGATGAAACAATTGAATATGTTGAAAATTTAAAAAAAGCAGGTGTACCTGTAGATTTTAAAGTGTTTAAGGGTTGTTTTCACGCTTTTGAGGTTCTGGTTCCAGAGGCTAAAATCAGCAAGGAGGCATGGGCATTTGTTTTTAAGTCTTATAGTGATTTTATGGATAAATACATTTATCGATGATGGAAAACTGGGAAACAATTAGTACGTTCACTTATCCGCAAGATGCACATATTGCTCAAGGATTTCTGGAATCGGAGGGTGTGGAATCAATTCTGAAGGACGAGCTAACCGTTCAGGTGCAGAATTTCTATTCAAATGCCATTGGTGGCGTCAAACTTCAAGTCAAGTCGGAAGACATTGAAAATGCTACGTCCATCTTGAAAAATGGTGGTTATACAGGCATTGAAAGCTGGAAACCGACTGAAACAGTTGTAGTAGTGGAATCTACAAATAAGAAGCAATGTCCCTTCTGCCATTCTGACAACATTGGTAAAAGTAAAAAGGTGAATTATCTGACCATTGGTGTTTATCTCGTGCTTGGCACATTCTTTCCAATATTTCGATTGAATTATTCGTGCTTTGATTGTGGCAAAGTTTGGAAATACAAATAACACGATTAAAAGGGAAAGGTGCATTTAGGTGTGCTTTTCAATCCTTACTTTTTTTAGTAGCATTTTACTATTTATTGCGACTATTCTGACACTTTATGGCGATTGTTTTTCATACTTTCGCTGGCTAATTGGACTTTTGATTCTTATCAATGGCCTTACAGTCTTGTTTTTATCCTATAAAAGCACAAAAATGAATCGAGCATTACTTTTTATACTACTTGCAACCTTGTGTTCCTCCATTCGTGCACAAGAAAGCCCCATGATTCGGATAGAAACCGAAAACACGGCTTTGGTGTTGAAAGTTGGGAAAAATCAACTGCTATATCAGACGTATATGGGTACCAAGTTGGTTAACAGTTCCGACTTTGAGGCCGTATCAAGGGAAAACACCAAAAAGTTTGCGGTGAATGACGGAAACCCACTGATCGATTTACGCCATCCTGCTTATCCGACTTTCGGGACAGACAACTTGTTTGAACCGGCCATTCGGATGACACATAACGATGGAAACCCGTCGTTGGAATTACTATACCAAAGTCAAAATTGCTTGAAAATTGATGATAACATCACCGAAACCATCATCAAATTAAAAGACCCTCAATATCCAGTTGATGTTACGCTGCATTACAAAGCATTTTTTAAAGAAGATGTGATTGAAATGTGGACTGAAATTCAACATCAGGAAAAGAAAGAGGTGATGCTTTACAATTTTGCATCTTCGATGTTGCATTTTGAAGCTTCCGCCTATTGGTTGACCCAATTTTACAGTGATTGTGCGGAGGAAGCGCGAATGGAGGAGAGTGCGCTTACTCGGGGTACCAAGGTGATCGACTCAAAATTGGGTGTGAGAACCGCTATGTTTGCTACTCCAACTTTTTTTCTCTCTTTAAATTCAAAAGGGAATGAGAACACTGGCGAAATCATCGCCGGAACAATTGAATGGTCGGGAGATTTCAGGTTTGCTTTTGAGGTGGACAATAATCATGCGCTTCGAATTGCAACTGGTATAAACCCGTTTGCTTCCGAATATAGCCTTTCGCCGGGCAAGATATTTACGACTCCGGCATCCATCTATACATTTTCTAACAAGGGCAAAGGTCAGGCTAGCAGGAATTTGCATGCATGGGCCAGAAAATATGGTCTCAAAGATGGCCAAAAATCACGCCTGACTTTGCTGAATAATTGGGAAACAACTTATTTTAATTTTGATGAGAAGAAATTGACTGACATGTTCACCAATGCCAAAACATTGGGTGTTGATATGTTTTTGCTGGACGATGGATGGTTTGGGAATAAATACCCTAGAAGTGGTTCGACATCCGGCCTTGGTGATTGGCAAGCGACGAAGGCCAAGCTCCCGAATGGGTTAGGTTTCCTGACAGAAGAGGCAACTAAATCAGGAATAAAATTCGGCATTTGGATTGAACCGGAAATGGTGAATGCAAAAAGCGAATTGTATGAAAAACATCCGGATTGGGTTTTAAGCTTGCCGAACAGGCCTCAAACGTTGTATCGTTCACAATTGGTCCTTGACTTATGCAATCCGCAGGTACAGGATTTCGTATTCAAAGTTGTAGACGATATTATGCAAACGGGTTCAGGTGTTGCTTTCTTTAAGTGGGATTGCAACCGCATGATGACTAGTGCGTATTCAACTTATTTGAAAAATCAGCAATCGCATTTGTATATTGACTATACGCTTGGTTTGTACAAAGTCTTGGACAGAATCAAAAGCAAATATCCGAATCTACCCATGATGCTTTGTGCAGGTGGCGGTGGTAGGGTCGATTACGGATTCCTGAACTATTTTACAGAATTCTGGGCAAGTGATAACACGGATCCATACGAACGGGTTTTCATTCAATGGGGTTTTTCGAATTTCTTCCCTGCACTTTCAATTTGTAACCATGTCACATCCATGGGTGATCAATCGATAAAATTCAAAACGGATGTGGCCATGATGGGCAAACTTGGTTTTGATATCAATGTGAATGAATTGAAAGAGAATGAATTGAAGTATTGTCAGGAGGCTGTTGCAAATTTCAAAAGATTGAGTCCAATCATTTGGCAGGGAAATTTGTATCGACTCATTTCGCCCTACGATGAAAGCAGGGCAGTATTGATGTATGTGGATGAAGCGAAAACAAAGTCGGTTCTTTTTTCCTTTACATTGCACCCGCAGTTTGATCCAAATTATAATTTCGTAAGACTGCAAGGACTAGACCCAAAAAAAATGTATAAAGTTGAAGAAATCAATAAGATGACTGAAAGGAGACGATCATTTGAAGAATCCGAACAAATTTATTCAGGTGATTTTTTAATGAAAGTAGGTTTGAAAGTTTCTGCTTCAACTAAAGAAACAAGTGTCGTTCTTGAAATCACAGATGTAGCTTAAAAAGGGATATCCAAATTGAGTATGTCCGGTCTTTTAAGAAAATCAATTGCAAATAAAAGAAAATTTGTAGCTTTGAGGAATGAAAATCGAACCATTTACCAACTACGTTTTAAGAGTTGGCCTCTTCTTCAAAAGGGCATATTATAGGATCACGAGAGAGCGAATACCAGATTTTGCTTCTATCAAAGCCTTATTTTTCGCAAAATCAGGTTTGGAAGTAGGTGGACCGAGCCGAATCTTCCGTGATGGAGGATTTATCCCGATCTATCATTTGGTGAAAGAATTGGACGGATGTAATTTCTCCAATACCACCATTTGGGAAGGTGCTATCGAAAATGGACAAAAGTACCAATTTTACCCAACTAAAAATGGGATTCAATACGTTTTGGAAGCGTCCGACTTAAGCATTATTGAAAGTTTAAAATATGAGTTTTTAATTTCGTCCAATTGTCTGGAGCACGTTGCTAACCCTTTAAAGGCAGTCGGTGAGTGGGTTCGGGTTTTAAATGAGGACGGTATATTGCTCCTTGTGCTTCCAAATAAGGAATATAACTTTGACCACAAACGACCGGTTACAACTTTTTCTCATTTGCTCGGTGATTTTAAGAACAAGGTGAAAGAGGACGATTTGACCCATTTGGTAGAAATAATGGAACTCCATGATTTGAAAATGGATATACATGCAGGCACTTCTGAGCAATTCAGAGAACGTTCGTTAAAGAATTCTGAAAACAGGGCCTTGCATCAGCATGTTTTTGATATGATTGTTTTAAAGGAGATTTTCAATCATTTTAAAATGGAAGTGTTGTTGACGTATGAGGGACGAGATTTTATTATTTTAGGAAGGAAAACCAAAGAATAGCGGAATTACCTAATTTGGAAACAGCACTGGAACATATTCTGACTAGTTCTTATAAAGATGAGATGATTCGATATATCGCGGAACATCCGGAGGCTTTTGAGGAGGCCGTTCAATTGGCGGTTTCAGACAAGCCTCCTTATTCCTGGCGGGCAGCGTGGTTGTTGTGGAGTTGTATGGAAAAGAACGATGCTCGGGTACAAGGTTCTGTCAAAACCATCATTGATATTCTTCCGACTCGGAAAGATAACGTTCAGCGGGAATTGTTCAAGATTCTTTACAATATGGAGTTGAGTGAGGAATATGAAGGCCGGCTTTTTAATTGTTGTCTGGATGTTTGGGAAAGGATTCATAAGCAACCATCGGTTCCTTTGAATGCTTTTCAATTGATTATCAAGATTGCACGAAAGTATCCGGAATTATCACACGAAATTGTGTTGTTGACCCAAGAACAATATACCAATACATTGTCTCCGGGTGTTAAACATTCTATAAACCGACTTCTAAAGGCATTATGAGTAAACTGCATTGTTGTTTGAGAATGCCGTTTTGAAGAATTTGAAAGTCCTAAAATCAGATACTTTTTATCGTGATAAAACATACAGAATACAATTCGTTTCCTCTATTGGCGGAAAAGGCTGCTCCAAAATGGAAGCGATACTTAGCTAAGAACAAGAAGAAGCTGGAAGGCATGGACTTGGTTGTACATGCGCTGCACAATAAATACTCGGCTGCCATCGATTGTCTGCAGTGTGCCCGTTGCTGTAAAGAGCTGGGACCTCGCATAGTAGAAAAGGATGTGGAACGAATTGCGAAGGCGTTGCATATGAAGTTTTCTGATGTTGTTACACTGTATTTTAAGATGGACGAGGATGGCGACAGGGTGTTTAAATCAATGCCATGCCCCTTTTTGGGGGAGGATAATTATTGTACCATTTATGAATCGCGACCCAAGGCATGCCGGGAATATCCGCATACGGACAGAAAGCGGTTTTATCAGATTTATAATCTGTCTGTCAAGAATGCTGAAACCTGCCCGATCGTTTATGAGGTTTTGGAAGAAATCACCAAGTATGAATAGGATCCGTATTTCGTTCATTTTTTTGTGTGTCTGTGCCTGTTTTCAATCATGTATCTATGAATGCGATGTGGTATCGAAGGTCGATGTGGTACAACCGGATCCCTGGCACCAGATGGACATTACGTTGTCGGTCGACAAAGATTCCATCATCCTATTCGGACCGACCGATTTTTCGTACAACGTTGAAACCTTTGGTTTGAAATTCAATGCAACCATTGTCAAATTTTTGGGTCACGAAAACAATTATTACACCAGTAATCAAAGCTTCACGTTGGATCCTGGATCCTCCAATGCAGGGGAGTGGTTGGACCTGACCATCGAATGCTATTTGTCGACCGGTTCGGGTAGTATTGCCGATCGGTTGATGGCGGAAAACTACATTGGCCAAAAAACCTGGAAAGTGAAATACATTGATCTGCAGAATTTTGACTATAAATTCTCCAATCATGTCAATGCGGATGGTTTGGTGGAACTATATTATATAAAACCACCTTTCACAGATTTGACCAATGGTCATGTTTCTTTTTCCGGTAATGCGGTGCCCTGTTCGAAGGTTCATGGTGATACAGTTTTTTTTGCCGACTCGCTTTATTATGGAGGAAGCCGAACGTATTATTTCTCCCTTCAAATTAATGAAAACGATTACATAGGTGGTAATACCAGCGTGGATTATCCTTTCCCGACATTGTCGTTTACGAACATCAGTCTGGATAGCTGCCTGGTGAGTTGGACGCCTTGTCCAGTAAAGCTCACCTATAATCTGACCTGCGGTGGTGTTCAGCGATATTTGGGAACTGGTTTCAGCTATATGGATATACAACCGAGGCCTGGTCAACGGTTTTTTTATCAATTGACCAGCTATTCGGCGAAAACAGTCAATCCGTTTGCATGGTCGAACTCAACTTCGACGTATCATGTTTTGGGTACGACGACAGCCTATAAAATCTGTTACTCGAAATCCAGCGGAATGTTTTTTGTGAGCAGAAAGCGCAGTTATCCGGCTATTGAGAAATTTCAGACACTGCCCGAAGATGACAGCAATGGGTATTATGGTTCGAATTACGATTTGTATTCCAACAGTGCAGGAACGGTAATCATTGGTAAATCCTGGGGAACGCTCAGTGTTTTTGATGAAAATCTGAGTTTGAAAAAAACGCTGACCATCCCTAAGGATGCAGAACAGATTCAGGTTTCGAACAACAATAGTGTCGGGTATTACTACAACAAACAATATACGATATTGAATGTAGGATCGGATGCCTCCTGGAGTTCGTTTTCGTTTCACCCGCACTACGATGATTCCGTTTTTACATATACCAGAATATATATTGGTGCCATCAACCTGACCAGTGATGGTAATTATGTTTGTTGCAGGGCTGCCTACGATTTCTACCTGTACGATGTCTCAGACCATAAAAATGCGAAATTGGTATTGACGGCTTCCAGGGACTCTGTTTCGAGAGTTATGGGCAATCCGCTGAACAATAATGAATTGATTGTTCAGGGAATGGGTAAGTATGAAATTCGGAGTTGTCCCGATTTTAAATTCATTCGTGTGTTTGATGCAAATTACTTGAACGGGTGTGTCTTTTGCAACGTCGACCCTGCATCCAATTTGATGCTTTGCAGTACATCCACGCACTACGTCATCATTGATCTTGCTACGATGAAGGAAGTGTTCCGATTGAAGTCGCCTGGCGCTTATGAATACAATGCCAGGCTCTTCAACAAACATTTGATTGTAGGTTTATCAAGTGTGGATTTGTCGCCTTATCTGAATTAATATGAAGAAAATCATAACCTTGATCTTGGTGCTTCTGCCGTTGAATGTATGGTGTCAGTCCAAGAGTTTGCGATCGATGAATGACGATTATGAGGTTTCGCTGAACGCTGGCTATGGCAGTTATATGATGTTGAGTCTGAAAGATCTGCAAAATTCCCTATTGGATAACATGGGGTTGCCGTTGATCAAGACTTCGTCCTTCCCTCCCTATCTGAACTATTCGTTCAAATTTGGATACAACCGAGGCAAAAGTAGTTCCGGAATCATGGGTGGCATCATGTCCACCGGTGCCAGGTCTTCCTTGGCCGATTATTCTGGTTTTTATATATCCGACATCAACTGTGTGGCCAAATACATAGGTGTATACAAAAGGACGTACGGAAAGTCCTTTACAGTGTTGAATCAGAGCTTGGTGACTGGTTTTTCGATGAATCTGGCATTTTTGTATTCGGACATAACAATGAGCGATCATCTCCGTTTATATAATCCGGATGATGTTGATTATGATGAAATGGGAACGTTTGTTTTCAATAGTTTCGGGCTGTATACGGAACCCTCGTTTTTTGTGCAGCACATGTTCAGCAGACATGTTGGGGTGGAGTTGAATGCAGGAGGTGCGTTGAGTCTGTGTACACCGCTGTATTACGAGAAATTCAACCTTGACCTATATTTTTATGAACAAAGGCGGTACGTCAATTGGAGCGGATTGCGGGTGAGTATCGGTGTAATCGGTGTATTTTAGAAGGAATCAAACTCAAATAAATAAATAATACATTATGAAGAATTTATGGGTAATGCTACTGGTTTTAACGGTACTTTTTGGTTGTAAGAAGGCTGAAAGCGAGTCTACCGTGTTTGATAACATTGGAACAAAGAGTTCGGTCACTAAGGTTCAGGTCCTTGACAGGAAACTTATTAAGCAGGGTCGAATTGATTTTCAGACAAAGGATGTGGAGGTCACGGACAAAATGGTGCGTGGGCTAGCCAAGGAATGTGGGGCATGGGTTTCGGACGACAATTGTTTTCGGTCGAAATCTAAATTGGAGTACAATCTGACCATACGGGTTCCTTCCGACAAGTACGACAGTTTGACGAACCTCATCCTTAAGAAGGCTGATGTGAAGAAGTTGGACAGTAAATCGACTTCCATCCAAGATGTTACGGAAGAATACATCGATGTGGAAACCAGACTGGAAATCAAGAAGGATTCGGAGAAAAAGTTGACGGATTTGCTCGGCCGGGCTAAGAATCTGACCGAAGTACTGGAAATACAGAAGCAACTGTCCGAACTCAGGGAAGACATCGAGTCGGTGGAAGGTCGAATGAAATATCTGGCCAATCAGGTGTCGTATAGTACGTTACGGGTTTCGTTCTACGTCAAGATGCCGTATTCCAGTCGTTTTGTCGGAGGATTCTGGGAAGCGTTGAAAAATGGATGGGAGGTCTTTTTGTATGTTCTTACGGGTGCCGCTTATCTGTGGGTGCTTATATTGGTGGTGATTTTGGGTAAATGGGGGTATAAGGCTTATAAAAGGGCTCAACCGGAGAAAAAAGCATAATAGATTTCATTTGTAGCATGCGTGACAGTCGTTTTGTGGCGGAACATCGGGGTGGGCCCTTGAAGATGGAACAGCATCGGCAATTGATGGTGTGGGCGTGTGACTGCGTGGAGCATGTGTTGGAACGGTATGATTTGAGGTCTGAGGAACGAGTATTGCAGGCTCTTAGCATAGGAAAAGCGTGGGTGGACGGTTATGCATCGGTTGGTGATGCGCGAAAGGCATCGGTCGATATGCTGGCGTTGGCCAGGGAGTTGACGGACCCTGCTCAAATTGCACTGGTGCGTGCGACAGGTCATGCTGTGGCGACCGCTCATATGGCCGATCATTCGATGGGAGCGGCGTTGTATGCTTTAAAATCCGTAAATTGCGTCGGAAAATCCATGGATGAAGAGCGGGATTGGCAAGTGGATCAATTGCCGCTGGAAGTCAAGGATTTTGTGCTGGAGGTGATGAGCCAGAAAGCCCGAAGTTTTAAAATGAAAGGAGCACATGATCAATAGCTTACACATGAATAATTTAGGACGAGTTACATCGATGCCCTAAATTTTAAAATTATTAATTAGGAGATGAAGTGAACGATGGAGCCAAGATTTGAAGTTTTGAAGGAAAAGATTTTTGTTGGCAAACGATTGGACATGTGTTTTGCCAATTTGAAAACATATGACTTGTGGCATAGCTTCATGCCAATAAAACATCTGATTACCAATCAGTTGAGCGCTGAATTGTACTCGGTGGAAGTGTATAGACGAGATTTTTTTAAAGAGTTTGATTCAACGGCAATCTTTCAGAAGTGGGCAGCAGTGGAGGTGGCCGACTCGGGGGACGTGCCAGCGGTTTTTGAAACGCAGATTGTTCCGAAAGGGCTGTACGCCGTTTTCACACACGTTGGACCATATACGAAAGCTCGGGAAACCTACGACTTTATTTTTAAGACCTGGTTGCCCAACGCGGATGTGGAGCTGGATGACAGACCACATTTTGCAGTGATGGGTGAGAAATACAAGAAAGAGGAGGCGGATTCGGAAGAGGAAATCTGGATACCGGTTCGAAAATTATAATACTATGTCACAACAAGATGCTTCTGTAAAATCCATACTTTTTGCCTTATTGGCCAATTTTGGCATAGCGATCACCAAAACCGTTGCTGCTGTCATTACCGGTTCAGGCGCCATGCTGGCAGAATCTATCCACTCCTTTGCTGATTGTGGCAATCAGGGTTTACTGTTTTTAGGGCTGAACGCATCCAAAAAGCTGCCCAATGTCAAACATCCGCTGGGTCATGGTAAAGCCATTTATTTCTGGTCGTTTATAGTGGCGCTGATGCTGTTCAGCATGGGTGGCTTGTTTTCCATGTATGAGGGCATTCACAAACTGGGTTCCGACGAAGGACTTAAGAGTCCATTGATCGCCATTGTGGTTTTGTCACTTAGTATTTTGCTGGAAGGGGCCTCGCTTTATGGTTGCCTGACGCAAATCAAGAAACTGAAATACACCAGTACCCTTTGGAAATGGATACGAAATACACGGAACAGCGAGTTGGTTGTGGTATTGGGCGAAGATGTGGCAGCAATACTGGGCCTTTGTTTTGCTTTGATAGCTGTCGTTCTATCGATGATTACGGGAAATCCAATTTATGATGCCATCGGTAGTATTGGTATCGGCGCATTGCTGATCATTGTTTCTTTTTTTATTGCATTGAAGGTCAAAGGATTGCTTATTGGTCAAAGTGCCGATGAAGAAACTGTTTCAGCTATTGATGCCTTTTTAAACGAACGTCCTGAAATTGAAAAAGTACTGAATCTGATAACGTTGCAATTGGGACCTCAAGTCATGGTTGCTGTTAAGATTAAAATGACTAAAACGGAGACCAATCTCCAGCTGATTCAAAACATAAATGCCTGTGAAGCGGATTTGAAGAAATTGAATCCGGCCATTTTGTGGGTGTTCTTTGAACCGGATATTGAAAAGTAAAAACATGAAAACGCGGTATCTGTTACTTTTTCTTTGTTGTTTTAGTCTGGTTCACGCTTCAGTTGCCATTGTGCCCGTCGATTTGCGTTGCGGTTTCCGGGAAAACCCGGTCGGAATGGATGTCAAGGATCCCGTTTTGAGTTGGACGATTCAAACGAATCCGGAGTTGCGGGATGTAAAACAGACGGCTTATCAGATTCTGGTCGCATCAACTCCCGAATTGTTACGTCAAGACCAGGGTGATTTGTGGAATTCTGGTAAAGTACGTTCCGATAAAATGGGGCAAATCCGTTATTCAGGTAAATCCTTGGTTTCGAGTATGTCATGTTTCTGGAAAGTTCGGATTTGGGATGAAGGCGGGCGACCGTCTGATTGGAGTTCGGATGCTTATTGGATTTCCGGGATTCTGAATGAAAACGATTGGAAAGCACAGTGGATTTCGGCTGCAGGTGCGGAAAAATTTGCACATGTCTATAAGTCGGCCCGATCTGATTTCAACCTGATGCGGGACTTACAGGAAATGCGGGCAAACAGTGTGGCTCCTGGTGAGCCGAACTATGCATCCATGTTGTTGCGCAAGGAATTTTCGGTAGAAAAAAAGTTGGTGTGCGCAGTGATGCATGTCTGCGGATTAGGGCATTATGAATTGACGATCAATGGCAGAAAAGTTGGTGATCAGATCCTGGCTCCAGGTTGGTCGGATTACCGGAAAACGGTTTTATACGACAGTTACGATGTGACGTCGCAGATTTCGGAAGGATTGAACGTAGTTGGCCTTTTTCTGAGCAATGGCATGTATAATATTCAGCCCGATTCCGTTCGGTATGTCAAATTTTTGAATTCCAACGGACCGTTGAAAGCCAAAGTGCAATTGCAGCTGGAGTATTCGGATGGGTCTGTCAAACAGTTGATTACGGATGCGTCCTGGCAGGTTTCCCCTGGGCCGGTGACGTATATGAACGAATTCGGTGGTGAGGATTTTGATGCAAGGCTTTATCCGGACGGTTGGGATAAAACCGGTTTTCGTGCGGATAGTCGGTGGACTATGGCTATTGTGCTGCAGGAAACGGGTGCCCATTTGAAGGGTTTGTCTTGTGCTGCACCTCCCATCAAGGTCATAGAAACATTGACACCTCTCAAAATCAACAAGATACATCCACGGTTGTGGATTTATGACCTGGGTCAGAATGCCTCAGTGATGCCCTCGATTCGAGTCTACGGGACAAGGGGTTCCTCGGTGCGAATTATTCCAGCCGAACTGTTGAAGTCCGATGGAACAGTCGATCGGGCTTCAGCTACACAAGATGGGATTCGTCCGGCGTGGTGGCAATACACATTGGCTTCGAAAGAGGCTGTTACTTGGTTTCCAAAGTTCTTTTACCAGGGTTGCCGGTACCTGCAGGTGGAATTGAGTCCTGCGTCGGGCGATACAGTTCTGCCCGTAGTGGAAGAACTGACCGGGAAAGTGGTTCACTCCTCAGCGACACCTATCGGTACTTTTCAGTGTTCCAACGACTTGTTCAATCAGATTTATGACTTAGTTCGGTGGGCTCAGCGCAGCAATATGATGAGTGTGATGACCGATTGTCCGGCTCGGGAGAAAATGGGTTGGTTGGAGCAATATCATTTGAATGGGCCTTCGTTGCGGTACAATTTTGATTTGCTGAATCTGTTCGGCAAAAGCATGAATGACATGTCCGATGGGCAGTTTGAGGATGGTTTTATTCCAAATATCGCTCCTGAGTTGTTTCATGCGGGAGCTGAAATTCGGAACAACGGTTTCCGGAATTCACCGGAGTGGGGGAGTTCGTTCATCCTTGTTCCCTGGCAACAATATCTCTTTTCGGGAGATGTTTCGTTGATTCGGACGTATTATGATCGAATGAAGCGGTATCTTGGTTTTTTGGACGGTATGGCTAAGGATAATATTCTGAATGTTGGTTTGGGGGATTGGTACGACATTGGCCCAAAACCAGCCTGGGGTTCGCAATTGACACCGGTTGCTTTTACAGCCACGGTCATTTATTTCTACGATTACCAGGTGATGGCACAAATGGCGGCATTGCTTGATAAAGAAGATGAGGCCCAAAAATTTACAAGCAAATCCGTTGAAATTCGAAAAGCGTTCAATACTAAATTTTTCGATCCGGTGAAGGGCATTTATTCAACAGGTTCCAATACGACGCAAGCCATGCCCTTGTTTTTTGGACTGGCTGAACCGCAGCATCGGAAAAGGCTGGCGGATACACTGGTTGCCGATATTCGTGGCCGTGGAAATGCCTTTAATTCAGGCGAAGTGGGGTATCGTTTTCTGCTGAAAGCATTGGCTATGGAGGGGCATTCCGATTTGATTTACGATATGAACAATCAGTCGGAGAAGCCGGGTTACGGGTATCAAATCAAAAAAGGAGCGACTTCCTTGACGGAAAAATGGGATGCAGGTGTGGGGAGTTTTGGATCGCAAAATCACTTTATGTCTGGGCAAATCAATGAATGGTTTTTCAATGATTTGGTTGGGATAGGAGTGGATGCTGAAGGTGCTGGGTTTCGAAAAACGATCATTCATCCGATGATGGTTGGAGACTTGAGTTGGGTCAAAGGCTCTTATCATTCTGTCAGTGGTTTAATTTCAACCTCTTGGAAAAAAGTAGATGGTATGTTTACCCTGGATGTTTCTATTCCTGCCAATACTGCTGCGACTGTTTATATTCCGGCAACAAATGGATCAGCTGTCATGGAAGGTGCCAGTATGGCAAAACGAGCCAAGGGTGTCAAGTTCTTGCGAATGGAATCCGGATACGCTCTATTTGAGGTGTACTCAGGTACGTATCATTTTGTCTCAAAAGAACACGAATCATATGAAACACTTTGAAACAAACTGGAAATCGACCGATGGGCTGACGCTGTTTGCTCAGGGTTGGGAACCGGATGCCACTCCAATAAAAGCGGTGGTTTGCCTGGTACATGGCATAGGTGAGCATTCAAGTCGTTATGCCCATGTGGCAGAGGCTTTTGCAAAGGAAGGCTATGCGCTGTTTACCGCGGATATCAGGGGCCATGGTAAGTCGGAAGGCTTGAAGGGGCACGCCGATTCGATGGAAATCCTGATGCAGGATGTGGATTTATTGCTGAAACAGGCTTCTGTACGTTATCCCGGATTACCGTTGATTTTATATGGCCACAGTCTGGGCGGCATTTTGGCTTTGCATTATGGGCTGAAGCGGAAGCCCGATGTGAAGGGGGCTCTGGTGACCAGTCCTGCTTTGCATTCATCGCTGGAGCAGCAAGCAATCAAAGTGCTGGCTGCAAAAGTTTTGGGTGCTTTGGTTCCGAAAATGACCATCGCCAGCGGTTTGGATGTGGATGCCATTTCACACGATCTGGAAGTAGTAAAGGCGTACAATAATGACCCGTTGGTGCATGATCGGATTTCAGTAGGTTTGGGAAAGGTTTTGCTGCAGGTTTGCAAATACAACCTGGATCATGCTGGTGAATTTTCGTTGCCTTTGTTGCTGATGCATGGGTCTGCTGATGCAATAGCTTTTCCGTCCAGCAGTATCGAATTCTGGCAAACTTTAGCGAGCAAACACGAAATTACTATACAGAATCGAAGCTACATCGAGGCAAGACGAGAGGAGATTCAATTTGCGCAATCGCTGGAAGGCAAATGTACCTTGGTGTTATGGGAGGGCGGCTTCCATGAACTGCACAACGAACCAATCAAGGAGGAAGTCTTCAGGACAATGACCGATTGGATGAATGCTTTGTAAATTTATTTTATTTTTTTAGCCCGGTTTCAAGCTTTGGAGCCGGGTTTTTTTGTGCCAAAAAATGTTTTAAAACACAATTTTCAGGCTTTTTTACAAGTGACAAAAAGGCTATCTTTGACACTTAAGCACAGAACAGCACAGTATAGGACAGTCTCTGAGCGATCTCTCTGAATTCCGGGTGCATTCCACGCTACTTGCGGTGGGGTTAGCGCATTCACTTTATTCCTATACGGAATCGAAGATTCCTCGCTGCTTGCTGCGAGGGGCTTCAAAATGAAACGAAAAACACGTGTGTCAAGATGTATAAAAAGATCTTTTTGGCGTTCACTTTGCTGGTTTTGGTTGGTGCAGTCCTCCACTTGAATGCGTCCTCCAACTGGAAGTCAGGCATTGTTACCGACGAGTTTGTTTTCACCAAAGCGGCTTTTCCTGAAAGTCATGCGGCAACCATTGCTGAAACGCCAGATGGACTAGTTGTTGCGTGGTTTGGCGGTATGAAAGAGCGTTACAAGGACGTTTGCATTTATGTGAGTAGGCGCTCAAGCAACCAATGGACGACACCAGTCAAAGTGGCCGATGGGCAGCTGAACGACAGTGTGCGCTGGGCGTGCTGGAATCCGGTGTTGTTTCAAATACCTGGTGGTGACCTGTTGCTTTTTTACAAAATCGGGCCCGATGTGGCCGGTTGGACGGGTTGGATGAAGCGTTCTGCCGATAATGGAAAAACCTGGGGTTCGGCCATTGCATTGCCTGACGGATTTTTGGGTCCGATTAAGAACAAACCGATACTTCTGGATAATCAGATCCTATGTCCTTCCAGTACGGAAAAAGGTGGCTGGAAAGTGCATTTTGAAACAACTTCCGACGGAGGAAAAACTTGGTCGATGATTGGTCCGATCAACGACGGAAAAGTATGGATGCCCATTCAGCCTTCCATTTTGACATATCCGGACGGGCGGTTGCAAATTCTTTGCCGAACCCGAAATAGGTGCATTGCTTCGGCCTGGTCTTCCGATAAAGGTAAAACTTGGTCTGCTTTTGAAGCAGTAAGTTTGCCAAACAATAATTCGGGTACGGATGCCGTGACGCTGCAGGATGGCAGGCAGTTGCTGGTTTACAACCACGTGCTTCCTCCAGAAAAAGAGGTTAAAGGGCCTCGAACGCCTTTGAATGTGGCGGTTTCCAAGGATGGAAAAACATGGTTTGCATCGCTGGTGTTGGAGGATTCCCCCATTAGTCAGTATTCGTATCCTTCTGTGATTCAGTCGGCTGACGGCATGGTGCACATTGTATACACTTGGAGAAGGGAACGCATCAAATATGTGAAGATTGATCCTTCCAAGTTGGAAATGGTTCCGATTAAAAAAGGTCTTTGGCCGGGAACGAAAACGGCTGTTGTGAAAATTGAAGATCCTACCCGCTACAGAATTTCGGTTTGTGACTGGATGCTCTTGAAACGTCAGAAGCTGGGTGCCATTTCGTTGGCCAGGATGATTGGTTGCGACGGCTTGGAACTGGATATGGGTCCGTTAGGCAAGCGTCCGACGTTTGAAAATGCATTGAAGGATTCGGCTGTTTTGCTGCAGTTTAAGAAAGAAGCCAATGACGTAGGAATCAAGTTCAGTTCAATAGCGATGTCAGGCTTTTATGCCCAGTCACTGGCAAAACGGGAGGATTACATCACGCCGGTTCAGGATTGCATCGATTTGATGAAGAAACTGAATGTCAAGGTCGGATTCCTGCCTTTGGGCGTGGAAGGGGATTTGGCTCAGCATCCGGAACTCAGGCCTGAATTGGTGAAGAGGCTTAAAGTGATCGGCCAGATGGCTGAAAAAGCAGGTGTGGTGATCGGTATTGAAACAGCGTTGGACGCCACTGCCGAAAAGGCGTTGCTCAAGGAAATCGGCAGCAAGGGCATCAAGATTTATTTCAACTTCCAAAATCCGCTGGTTGCCGGCAGGGATTTGATCAAGGAACTGAACATTTTAGGCATTAAGAATATTTGCCAAATTCATTGCACCAACACGGACAAAGTATGGTTGGAAAATGACCCGCAGATCAATATGTCAGCTATCAAGAAGGCGCTGGACAAGATGGGTTACACGGGTTGGCTGGTGATGGAGCGTTCCAGGGATGCGAATGACGCTAGGAATGTCAAGGGGAATTACGGTGCCAACGCATGGTATCTGAAATCAATTTTTCAACCGGAATAAGATGCTTGAATGAATAACAAGTATAGTTTGATATGTAGATTGAGGCTCCCCGCCGCAAGCAGCAGGGAATCCTCGATTCCGGCATGGAAAAAATTTAATGTGCTATCACTGCCGCAAGCAGCACCGAATGCGCGCCCGGAATTCAATCGAGGGAAGTTCCTACGGCTTTCCCTTCTTTGGTGTTTTGGGATCTTGTTTGTTTTCCATTTGCATGCTGCTGAAATCTGGGTTTCACCCGATGGGATGGATGCGAATCCTGGAACGGCTCTGCAACCCAAGGCTACCCTTAAAGCGGCTTTTCGGCAAGCTCGCGAATTGCGCCGATTGAACGTTGCTTCTGTAAAAGGGGGTATTGTTATTTGGTTGCATGGGGGTACGTATGAATTGGTGGAACCGGTTTTTCTGAGACCGGAGGATTCGGGAACGGTTGAGAGCCCGACGACAGTAAGAGCGGTTTCTGGTGAAATTCCGATTTTGAGCGGTGGCAGGCAGGTAACGGGTTGGAAGAAGGTCGGTAAGGTTCCGGGTTTGCCGGTGGCGGTCTTAAAAAATGTTTATGTGGCTGATCTGCCTTTGGTGAATGGAAATGTGCCAGAATTCAGGCAATTGTGGGCGAACGGTTGCAAGGCGATTCGTGCACGGGATGTCAAGGATGACCAATTGCCGCGCATTCTGAGCTGGAACAAGAAAACAGGGACGTTGGGAATTCCTGCGGAATGGGTAAGGCGGTTCGTGGAGAAGGGTTCGGTCGGAAAGAAGCCCATTGAGCATGGGTTTCAGAAACTGCAATCCATCGAATTGGTATTACACCAGATGTGGGCTATTTCCAATCTGCGAGTAAAGTGCATGCAAGCGTTCGGTGATACTGTTTTTGTCACTTTTCAGCAACCTGAAGCACGCATTCAGGCAGAGCATCCCTGGCCGGCACCGATGACGGCAGATTCGGTCCGTTCGCCTTTTTATATGACCAATGCCATGGAGTTTTTAGATGAGCCGGGTGAATGGTATCTGGAGGACGGAAAGCTGTATTATTGGCCACGAAAGGGAGATGATTTGAAAAAGGTGGTTTTCCCGGTTCTGGAAAATTTGATAACGGCTTCCGGAACGCTTGATGCTCCCGTGGGTTTTGTGCGTTTTGAAGGAATCACATTTGCCCATTCTACTTGGATGCGACCGTCGTTGCTGGGGCATGTGCCTTTGCAGGCAGGCATGTTTATGCTGGACGGTTATAAATTGCGTCCTCCTGGAACGCCGGAAAATCCCAATAAAGGTCTGGATAATCAGTCGTTTTTGGGTAGGCCAGAGGCGGCGGTTTCTATGAAAGGTGTTCACAATACTGCCTATGTAAATTGTAAATTTGTCCATTTGGGCGGAAGCGGTTTGGACTATATGGATGCCAGCTCCATGGATCTGGTGGAGGGTTGCCTGTTTGAAGACATCGGCAGCAATGGCATCCAATGCGGACGTTTCAATGCGCCGGGTATGGAGGTGCATTTGCCCTACAATCCGTTTGATGAACGGGAGATTTGCAGCAATTTGACTATCCGAAACAACCTGATTACCAATGTGACCAATGACGATTGGGGAACAGAAGGCATTGCTGCCGGTTATGTGCGTGGCATCCGGATTGAACACAACGAGGTTTCGGAAGTGTCGTATATGGGCATTACCGTGGGTTGGGGTTGGCAGAAAGCCAACAATTGCATGCGAGATAATATCGTAAAAGCCAATTATATACACCACTACGCCAAGCACATGTATGATGTGGCCGGCATCTACACCTTATCGGTACAACCCAATAGTTTTGTGATGGAAAATGCAGTCGATAGCATTTACCACCCTGTCTACGTGCACGATCCCAACCATTGGTTTTACCTGTATACGGACGAGGGTTCTTCGTTCATCACGGTGATAAATAACTGGTGCCCGTCGGAGAAATTTCTGCAGAATGCGAACGGACCTGGGAATGTTTGGATAAACAACGGACCGATGGTGGCTGATTCGGTTCGTAGCAATGCCGGATTGGAACCGGAATACTGTTATTTAAAAACGTTGAAACACTGATGCGAAAGACCAATTATTACCTGAACGATCTGCTGGATATGGCGACGGATACTGAAGCCTGTGTCTGGCGTGCTTGCAGGCCGACGGATGCGACGGTGGTGAAAGGGGATGTGTTGTTGACGATACCTTTTCAGAAATATTTGCCCGGAAAGGAGTTGTATGTGGATCGTGAGGTGGCTCGCAGGGATTACGTTTTTAGATTGCGTGCGTATGGTTCGGAGATTCTGCGTATTTCCATCGGTATGGATTTGGAAATCGTGGAAGATTCCTTGATGCTGGATTTGAGGGAAGATTTGGTTCAGACGCACTTGTCGATTCAAAAAAATGCCTCGGAATGGCTGATTATGGATGACTTCAGCTCTTTGCGTGCACGGGTGAATTTTGCCTCGCTGCCCATTGACTTCTGGAGCGACTTATTGCCAGCTCCTGAAGAAACATTCGATCTAGTCTTTTATCCAGAAGCAGAGAAAGAGCTACGAATCAGCGCATACGACCAGTTCCAGCCAAACAGGCACGACGCCATGGCATTGGCTTTTGTGGAAGAAAAGGACTTGAAGAAACGGGCTACGATGTCTTTTCATGCCGAACCAGACGAATGCTTTGCCGGAACGGGCGAACGATTTGCCAAAATGGATTTGTCGGGAAGGACTTTACAGTTAGAAAACCAGGATGCGCAGGGGGTGAATAATCCGCGGGCATACAAGAATATACCTTTTTATTTGTCTAGTCGGAATTATGGGGTTTTTGTCCACACTTCCGCCTTTACTAAACTCTCGCTGGCCGACCAGTCCACACGGTCTACGCAGATTGTGGTGGAGCAGCCGTTGCTGGATATTTTTTTGATGGGTGGCCAGACGCCTGAACGGGTCCTTTACAATTATCGCAGTCTGAGCGGTTTCCCGACCCTCCTGCCTGTTTGGAGCTACGGCATCTGGATGAGTCGGATGACTTATTTCTCTGAGGAAGAAGTGAACGGCATTTGCGATCGGCTTCGAAGGGAAGATTTCCCCTGTGACGTGATTCACCTGGATACGGGTTGGTTCCGTACCGACTGGTTGTGCGAGTGGAAATTCAATGATGAACGTTTTCCGGATCCTACCGCGTTTTTGAAACGTCTCAAAGACAACGGTTTCCGCGTAAGTCTTTGGCAATTGCCATATGTGGCTGAAGGGGCTGCGCAATTACAGGAAGCATTGGATAACAAGTACATAGCGACCAACAAGAACCGCATTTCAGGTGGTTCGAACTTTAGCACTAACGATTATGCCGGGACAATTGATTTTAGTAGCCCGAAGGCGACAGCATGGTACCAGGGTTTGTTGAAGAACCTGCTTGACATGGGGGTAGTCTGCATCAAGACGGATTTTGGAGAGGATATTCATTTGGATGCGACGTATGAAAACGCGACGCCGGAAATGCTGCATAACTTGTTTCCGCTGCTGTATCAAAAGGCTGCGTGGGAAGTTACCAAGGCGGTGACCGGTGAGGGTATTGCCTGGTCGCGTTCAGCCTGGGCAGGAAGTCAGCGGTATCCTTTGCACTGGGGTGGGGATGCGGCTTGTTCCTGGGACGGTATGGCCGGTTCGCTCAAGGGCGGTCTGCATTTTGGGCTATCTGGCTTCGGATTCTGGAGCCACGATGTGCCGGGTTTCCACGGCGTGCCTGATTTCATGAATTCAGTCATTTCGGACGAACTGTATATGCGGTGGACTCAGTTTGGCGTGTTCAGTTCGCATCTGAGGTATCATGGGACGTCAAAACGAGAGCCATACAGCTATCCAGGTATCGCCTCCGTGGTGCGGCGTTGGTTTAAACTGCGGTATGCCTTGATTCCATATTTGCTGGAACAGGCGAAGCAGGTGACCTACAGCGGTTACCCTGTTTTACGAGCGATGTTGCTGCAATGTCCGGAAGACAAGACGGTCTGGCATATCGATGACCAATATTTCCTGGGAGATGATTTTCTGGTGGCACCCGTGATGAACGCTGTCGGCCGCAGGGATGTCTATTTGCCAAAAGGCTCCTGGATCAACCTGTTCTCCGGGGAAAAGACATCAGGGCCTTGTTGGTTGAAAGACTTTGATTGCCCGCTGAAGGACATGCCGGTATGGGTGAGGGAAGGCTCGACTATCCCTGTTTATCCAGAGTCGGTGACTTGCACGGACGATATGGACTTTTCAAAAGTTATGCAACTACCTATTAATGAAACATATAAAGGCATCGACGAATCGGTTCTGGCCGGTTTGCTGCACGAATGAAAATGAATACTTGGAAAGCAAATTGGGCGCAGTCCCGACAAAACTACATCGATTGGTGGACCGGAAAAGGCACGGTGATCACTTTATGGGAAGCCTGCAAGAGTGAACCGCATGTGGTGGTGCCCAAACCTCCAAAGTTCCAATCGCTGGAGCAGCTTTGGTTTGATCCTTCCTATCGGGCTGACACCATTCATCATTTTATAGGGAATACATCCTTGAAAGGCGATATTTTGCCTGTTGCGAACACGCAGTTGGGGCCTGGTTCGTTGGCTGCCATTTTGGGTGCTTCGTTGGAAGCCAGGGAAGATACCATCTGGATTCGTCCCAACGAAGGTTTCGACGGCGAGTTGAAGCTGGATCCCGATAATAAATGGTGGAAGCTGCATTTGGATTTGCTGAAGGCTTGCAAAGTCAAGGCGCAAGGGCAGTATTACGTGGGCTGCCCCGATATCATGGAAGGGTTGGACGTTCTGGCCTCCATTCGGGGGAACGACTCGGTGCTGATGGACATGATGTTGGATCCGGATGGGTTGGAAGAACAGGTTCGTAAAGTCAATGAAATCTATTTCGACGTGTTCGACCAAATCTATGAGATTATTCGCGAGGGCGATGAAATGGCGTTCTGTTATTTCTCCATCTGGGCGCCGGGCAAGTGCTCGAAGTTTCAATCGGACATTTCGGTGATGATTTCAGAAGAAGATTTTAGAAGGTTTGTGCAGCCGTATTTGCGGGAACAATGTCAACGGATACCCTATAGTTTATACCATCTGGACGGCGTGGATGCCATCCGCCATTTGGATCGGGTATTGGAAATCGAGGAGCTGAAAGCGGTGCAATGGACGCCTGGTTACGGTCAGCCACAGGGTGGAAATGCCTGTTGGTTTGAGATGTACAAAAAAATCAAGGCAGCTGGTAAATCGGTGATACCTTGCTGGGTGATGCTGGACGAGCTGAAACCTTTGCTGGACGAGGTGGGACCTGAAGGCCTGAACATTGAGATGGACATTCAAACGGAACAAGAATTTGAACAGGCTTTGCGCATTGCGGAGGCTTTTAACTATAAAGCATGAAGGTATTTGGTATTTTGGAAGCACTCGACCTTTGGGTCATTGGAACTTATTTTGTAATTCTGATTGGCATCGGCCTCTGGGTGAGTTATCAGGAAAACAAGAAAAAAAGTGAAAACCTGTTTTTAGCCGGGCGTTCGCTGGGTTGGGTTTCCATCGGAATGAACATGTGGGGAACGAATGTGGGTCCATCGATGCTCATCACTTTGGCCAGCAGCGGATTCATGACGGGCATTGTGACGGGAAATTATTCCTGGTATGCCTTTGTGTTCATCTTTTTGCTGGCCTTCGTTTTTGGCCCGCGTTATCTGGGGGCCAATGTGCAGACCTTGCCTGAATACATGGGCAAACGGTTTGGGGATTCTACACGCAACATTCTGGCTTGGTACACCATTGTCACCATACTGATTTCCTGGCTGGCGTTGACGCTTTTTGCTGGTGGAATCCTTATCGGTCAGATTCTGCACATCCCGATGTGGCAATCGGTGATCGGGCTGGTCCTGATTTCGGGTTTGTTTGCGGTTGCCGGAGGGCTGAAGGCCATTGCTTCGACCAATGTGTTCCAGATGACGCTGCTTATTTTGGTCTCGGCCACGCTCGTTATCGTTGGTTTGATCAAAGTCGGCGGTTTCAGCGGGTTGTATGCGCAGACACCGCCTGAAATGTGGAATTTGTTTCAGCCGAACAATTCGCCAGATTATCCCTGGCTGGCCATTCTGCTGGGTTATCCCATCATGGGCGTCTGGTTTTGGTGCACCGACCAATCGATGGTTCAGTCGGTGCTGGGTGCTAAAGACCTCAAAACCGGTCAGCGCGGTGCCAATTTCTGTGGTTGGCTGAAAGTGCTGGACGTACCTTTGTTTATTCTTCCGGGTATCATTTGCTGGGTGTTATACCGAAATGAGGTGACGAATCCCAACGAGGCATACATCACGATGGTGACCAAGCTGTTTCCTCCGGGCATGATCGGTGCCATCATCATTACGATGCTGGCCGCCATGGTTTCCACCATTGGATCGGCACTGAATTCTCTGAGTACGGTATTCACCATGGATATTTACGTGAAAAAGTTCAAACCGGAAGCTTCGCGTAACGACATTGTCCGAATTGGCCGAATCGTGACCACAGTCGGTGCTGTCATTGCCATCGGGCTCACCATGGGCATTGACAGCATCAAGGGCATCAAATTGTTTGATGTTTTTCAGTCCATTCTTGGCTTTATCGCACCGCCTATGACGGTGGTCTTCTTGTTTTCGGTGCTTTGGAAAAAGACGACGACCAAAGCGGTTAATCTGGTACTTAGTGTCGGTTCTTTGTTCAGTCTGGGCATCGGTGTTTTGTATTTATGGGTGTTGCCGCCGGCTCAGGGTTACCATTGGCCGCATTTCATGATGCTTTCTTTCCTGATTTTCTGTGTCGAATCTGTGTTCTGTTTTGCTGTGACTTTGATAGACAAAAAAGGGCAGGACCACAGTCAAAACACATTGAAACCGATAAAATTCAAGACCGATGGTTTTACGCGCTGGATGTGGATTATCTTTGTTTTAGTGATGATTGGGCTTTACATCTTTTTCAATGGACATTGATCGATGAATAAACGAATTTTCAGCATCGTATTTTTGCTCGTTTTGCTCCTTGGTGGGTTGCAGGCGGCTGATATCTGGGTTTCTCCCCTCGGAAGCGATGGGAATCCAGGCAGTCGGGTGTTGCCTAAAGCTAGCTTGCAGGCCGCGCTTCGTCAAGCTCGGGAACTTCGGAGGCTGGACGATGCCTCTGTGGCTGGCGGTATTCATGTGATCTTGACCGATGGAAGGTATGCGATGTATGAAACATTGTTGATGACGCCCGAAGATTCCGGTACGCCTGAAAATCCGACTGTTGTAGAGGCTGCAGCAGGTGAAAAACCTGTTTTGAGTGGAGGGGTTGTGATTCCTCATTGGCAAAAAGTGAAGGGATCCGTACCCGGTTTGAGCAAAGGTTTGAATGTTTGGGTAGCGGATGTACCCCTTTTTGCAGGACGTCGGTTTGATTTCCGTCAGGTTTGGGTGAATGGACAGAAGGCTGTCGTCGCTGCCAAATCTACCGAAAATAGCATGCTGCGAATACTTAGTGTAAATGCAAAATATAAAACTATTCGCATTCCTTTGAAAGGTGTTAAAAATTTTGTCAACCCCTCTGATTTGGAACTTTTCATCCACCAAATGTGGGCAACGGCGGTGTTAAGGGTTTCCTCCATTCAAGTCGTAAATGAAGAGGCGATATTGACGTTTCAGGAACCTGAATCCACCATCGAATTTGATCATCCATGGCCACCTCCCGTAGTTTCTGCCAAGGGGAATTCAGTCTTTATGCTGCGATGCGCCATCGAATTTTTGGATACGCCGGGTGAATGGTACTACGACCGTTCGCTTGGAAAGTTGTATTACATTCCACGAACAGGAGAAGACTTGTTGAAGGCTGAAGTGTTGGTTCCGGCGCTGGAAACGTTGGTGAATGTGGAGGGTACGTCTGAGCGTCCAGTACATGATGTTGTTTTTAAAGGCATCACCTTTGCACACAGCACTTGGATGCGGCCTTCAAGAAAGGGTGATGTGCCCTTGCAAGCCGGCATGTTCATTTTAGATGCCTACAAATTGAAGGTTTCAGGAACACCAGACAAAGCAACGTTGGAGAATCAAGCCTGGGTGGGTCGTCAACCGGCTGCGGTGATGCTTAAAAACGTGCATCATACCACTTTTGAAGACTGCTCGTTCATTCACACTGGTGCAGCCGGACTGGATTATCTTTATGGATGCAATCAGGATAGGGTAGAGGGTTGCCTGTTCAAAGACATTGCCGGAAGCGGTCTGGTCATCGGCAAATTTTCCGATCCACAAGTGGAAGCACATTTGCCCTACGATCCGACTGATCAACGCGAGTTGGCACAAAACATGATGATTCGCAACAACCTGGTAGATGATGCTGCCAACGAATATTGGGGTTGCTGCGGTATGATTGCTGGTTATGTGCGGGGTATCACCTTCGAACACAACGAATTACGCAACCTGTCATATACCGGTATCAGTGTGGGCTGGGGCTGGACACGCACCATCAATTGCATGCGAAACAATACGATTCGGCAGAATCTCGTGCACGATTTCGGCAAACACAATTACAGTTGCGGCGGAATTTATACCTTGTCGGCGCAACCCGGCACGACGATCACGGAAAACTGCATTTACGGCGTTCCGACGATTGATTATGCCCACGATACCACCGATTACCGGATTTACTTGGATGAGGCCAGTTCGTACATGGTGGTTAAAAACAACTGGACGGACAAAGCCAAGTTCGGTTTCAACCAAACGGGTTTGATTCAATTTGAAAACAATGGACCGCAAGTATCGTTGAAAATCAAGGATCATGCAGGACTCGAACCAAAATACCGGAAAGAAAAATAGGACACCTATGAAACGAGCCCATGAGAACAATTAGTTGGCGAGTTGCATCGAATGCCTAAATGTTTAAATAAAAAACAATGAGATGAAAAAGCTGCTGTTAACTTTGCTTTTGGCACTTCCTTGCTTGTCTGTACTTGCTGAAAATGCGACCTGGATTTGGTATCCTGGCGATTACGAAATCTGGTTGGGCAACGATTTGCAAAACCGTCGTACCGAACGAGGCACGTTTTTCCCGCCTTTCTGGAAAGTGGATACGCATTATCCCATGATAGAGTTTTCCACCGAAGTCAATCCGACCCAGGAGGAGACCATTACGATTCTGGCTGAAGGCAAATACAATGTGAAACTGGACGGAAAGTTTCAGCAGGGGATGCCTTCTACCATGATTATCCCTGCAGGAAAACATACGCTCAACATCAAGGTGTTCTGCTTGGACCGTGTGCCGGCGCTTTTTGTGGATGGTAAAACCATTCAGACCGGACCGGGTTGGAAAACCACGTTTGAGGACAAGGAATGGATAGATGAATCGGGAAAGGCTTCGGACAAATCGGGTACGATTTATATGCCGGCTGGCAGTTGGAATTTCAACCTGCCTGAGAATGCGCCTTCCAAATTCAAATTGCCGACGCTACCGATGTCTCCCATTAAAACGGAAACCATTAAAAACGGCATTTTGGTTGATTTCGGCAAGGAAACCATGGGCTTTCCCTATTTCCATGGTTTGACCGGCAAGGGTAAAATCAAGGTTTTCTATGGAGAATCCAGGGAAGAAGCCCTGGATGTGATTGATGGCGTACTGACCGATGCCGTGGAAGCGGATGCATCGGTTTCCACCGATTTATTGTTCACGGATTCTAAGGCCTTTCGCTACCTGTACGTTGAAACTGAAGGTGATCTGATCCTTGGCAGTGTGGACATGAAGTATGAATTCAGTCCGCAGGAATACAAAGGTTCGTTCAAATGCAGCGATACCTTGATCAATCGTATCTGGAGCGTTTCGGCTTATACCTTGCAACTGACTACACGGGAATTCTTTATCGACGGCATCAAGCGTGACCGCTGGGTCTGGTCTGGAGACGCCTATCAGAGCTACCTGATGAACTATTACTTGTTTTACGATTCACAGACGGTACAGCGTACGCTTCAGTTGTTGCGCGGCAAAGACCCGGTGACCGGACATATCAACACCATTATGGATTATTCCTTCTATTGGTTTCTGGGGCTGTACGATTACTACATGTATACGGGCGACAAGGAATTCATCCGGCTGATGTATCCGCGCATGCAATCGATGATGAACTGGGTATTGTCCAGAAGGAACAGCCGTGGCTTGCTGGAAGGGCAGGCCGGAGACTGGCTCTTCATCGACTGGACCGATGGCCCAATGGATAAAAAAGGGGAAGTCAGTTTTGAACAGTTACTCTATTGCAGAAGCCTGGAAACCATGGCCTTATGCGCAGATCTAATTGACAAACCAGCAGACAGGCAGATATACGCGGATCTGGCTTTGAATGTGAAGACCCTCTTAATGAAGGAATTCTGGGATAAAGGTAAAGGCGCTTTCGTCCACAACAAAGTGAACGGCGTGACCGACGGAACGGTGACCCGCTATACCAACATGTTTGCGATTTTTTTCAACTACCTGACCGAGAAACAGAAAGCCGATGTCAAAGAAAAGGTGATACTGAACAACAACATCATGAAGATTTCCACGCCATACATGCGTTTCTACGAACTGGAAGCCATGTGCACCATGGGCGAAACGAATTATGTGATGCAGGAGATGCGCAATTATTGGGGTGGAATGCTTAAGGAGGGTGCCACGACGTTTTGGGAAAAATACAATCCTTCACAAAAAGGCGTGGAACATTTGGCCATGTACAACCGGCCTTACTCCAAGAGCCTTTGCCATGCCTGGGGAGCCAGTCCGATTTATTTGTTGGGCAAGTATTTCTTGGGAGTGAAACCTACGGCTGCTGGTTATCAGGGGTTCGAAATTCGTCCGGAATTGGGCGGTTTGCAATGGATAGAGGGTTCCGTTCCCACACCGCACGGTGCCATCAAAGTGTATAAGGATTTAAAAACCATCAAAGTAAGTGCCTCGGAAGGGCAGGGCTACCTGTTTGTCAAGTCCAAGAAACCTAAAACAACAGCCGGAAAGCTGGAAAAGGTGTCAAGTGGTTTGTTCAAATTGTTCATCAAAGGGGACGGGCAGGAAGTCATTGTAAATTTGTAACTGGATGAAACGTTTTTTAAGCATACTAGGCATTTTATTTCTTTCGGTTTCCCTTTGGGCAGCAGGAAACATCACCGTTTTGACGCCAGTGGGTGCTTCTGCGCGTGTTTGCTTTGGGGCTTCAACGCTTCAAGCGGCGCTTACAAAGGCTGAGTATCGGGTTCAGACGGATTCGGTTACCCGTACGTTGAAATTCGGAAAGAGCGTACGGATATTTATTGGCACAGCTGATGATGCTGCTATGATTTCCAGCTGCAAGTCGTTGAAAATGACGTTCAGCCAACCGTTTCACAAGGAAGGTTTTTCGATCCGCAAGGTGAAGAACACCTGGATTCTTCGCGGAATGGATGCCAGCGGAGCGTTGTATGCTTGTTTGGAACTGGCAGACCGAATAAAAACTGGAGAGCAATTACCTGATTCGCTGACGTTCGACGATCAGCCTGAAATGGTGTTGCGCGGTTCGTGCATCGGGATGCAGAAACCCTATTACTTGCCCGGTCGTACGGTTTATGAATACCCATACACGCCTGAAACCTTCCCTTGGTTTTACGATAAAGTGATGTGGATCAAGTATTTGGACATGCTGGTGGAAAACCGGATGAATTCGATGTACCTCTGGAACGGGCATCCGTTCGCTTCGTTGGTCAAGTTGAAGGACTATCCTTTTGCCGTAGAAGTCAGTGACGAAGATTTCCGAAAGAACGAAGAAATGTTTGCTTTCCTGACCGAAGAAGCCGACAAGCGCGGCATCTGGGTGATTCAAATGTTCTACAACATCATCGTTTCCAAGCCCTTTGCCGAACATTACGGCATCAAGACACAGGACAGAAATGCGCCGATCAATCCCATCGTTTCGGATTATACCCGCAAATCCATCGCCGAGTTCATCCGAAAATACCCCAACGTGGGCCTGCTCGTTTGTTTGGGTGAAGCCATCAACACTTATGAGGACGATGTGGAGTGGTTTACGAAGACGATTATCCCAGGCGTGAAGGATGGTTTAAAGGAACTTGGTCGCACCGACGAAGTCCCCATCATTCTGCGTGCCCACGACACCAATTGTGAGATGGTGATGCACGTAGCATTGCCCTTGTACAAGAACCTTTTCACGATGAACAAATACAACGGAGAATCGCTTTGTACCTATCAGCCGGGCGGGCCTTGGGCTGCCACGCATAAAGCACTTTCAGAGCTCGGAACCACGCATGTGGAGAATGTCCATATTTTAGCCAACCTGGAACCGTTCCGCTGGAGTTCGCCGGATTTTATTCAAAAGACGGTTGGAGCAATGCATTCAGTTCACGGTGCGAATGCCCTGCATATTTATCCGCAAGCCTCGTATTGGGACTGGCCGTACTCGGCAGACAACACGAAATCTCGTTTGTTGGAAATGGATCGGGATAAGATGTGGTACGAAGCCTGGGCCAGGTATGCCTGGAAGCAGGACAGGGATCGCAACGAAGAAATTGCCTATTGGAGCAGGGAGTTGGATTCGACCTTCGGCTGTCCAGGACAGGGTTCGAAAATACTGAAAGGGTATAAGGAAATGGGTGAGATTTCACCCAAACTGACCCGCAAACTGGCCATCACGGAAGGCAACCGTCAGACTTTTTTACTAGGTTCCTTCATGACTCAGTTACTGAATCCGAGTCGCTGGACCGTCTATCCGGATTTTTTTGCTTCCTGCGGACCAGAAGGTGAAAGTTTGGCTGTTTGGGCTCAGAAGGAATGGAACAAGCAACCGCATGTGGGTGAGAACCCCGTTCAGCTGGCCAATGAGGCCGAAAACCATGGAATTGCTGCGGTGCAGGCGTTGGAATTTGTCACCGGAGTGACCAGAAATGACGACGAGTTCGACCGCCTCTTGAACGATGCCAGAGCATATCGTGCCTTTGCCCGCTGCATGAATGCCAAAGTGAAAGCGGCCGTGTTGGTGCTGCGCTACTCGTATTCCAACGACCTCAGCGATCTGGACAAGGCAAGACCGTATCTTGCAGCATCCCTTGGTTATTACCGTGAACTGGTTGATCTGACCAAAGATACCTATCTGTACGCCAATAGCATGCAGACCAGGCAGCGTCGCTTGCCCATTGGCGGAGACGATGGAAAAAACAAGACCTGGCTGGAGCTGTTGCCGAGTTTCACGGAAGAATTGGCCAACTTCGACAGGAATCTTGCCCGACTGAAACAGCCCAATCAGCCCCAACAGGTCATTCAACCGCTTCAACCGGCCGACGTGCAGTGTTCGTACGAACGGATCACACTGGATGAGGCACCCAATGCCTTCACCGATAAAGAGGCAAAGATTCTCAAATACGCGGACGAACTCAAAAATTTAAAAGGGCTGCGCTTCTCGTACGAAGGTCAGAAAACGGGTCAGACAATCATCAAATTTTCCTGCAAAAAGCCGGTATCGGTGTTGGTGGGCTATTTCAGCACGGTCAGTTCCAATTATGCGTATTCTCCGAAACTGGAAACGGATGCTTCGGCCAACGATTACGGTCAGGCGGAAATCCGACTGGCCAAGGCATTGGAAATCGCCGGTCAGCCTCCTGTTAATGTGTATACTTATACATTTCCTGCCGGTGACCATGTTTTGACGATCAATCAAGGGGTTGTGATGGTATTGGGATTTATTGACGGATCCAAAACCATTAAACCAAGAGATGCTGGATTGGGTGAGAAAACGAATATTGACTGGTTGTTTTTCTGATGAATCGATTTTTAATCATAGTGCTTTTTCTCAGTCTTACTTGGACTGTTTTTGCTGGAACAGAAGTCCCTGCCGAACGGATGCGTCAGGTTTTCGAGGAAGTTCGGACACCTTACAAATTCGGTTTGGTGGTAGCTCCTGCAGACAATCAACACAAAATCGACTGTCCCACCGTTTTCCGCGAAGGAAAGTTGTGGTACATGAGTTATTTGGTTTTTAATGGAAAAGGTTATGAAACCTGGTTGGCCTCGAGCAACGATTTGTTGAACTGGAAAACGTTGGGCAGAATCCTGTCTTTTGGGAAAGAAGGCTGGGACAGGAACCAACGGGGCGGTTACATCAGCCTGATTGATTTCGACTGGGGCGGTTCATACAAAGCTTCCAAATTTGCCGGAAAGCATTGGATGTCTTATATCGGCGGTGCTGAAACTGGCTATGAAACGGGTATGCTGAAGGTCGGCATCGCTTCGACAACTTCCCCTATTTCGAAAGTCCACAACTGGACCACCTACCCAAAACCAGTGCTTTCACCCGAGGACGAGGACAACGGTTGGTGGGAAAGCCTGACACAATATAAAAGCAACGTGTTATGGGACAAGACGTTGAAGTTTGGAAAACCCTTCGTGATGTTCTACAACGCTGGGGGCGTGAACCTGCAGACCAAGGTCAAAGGTGAACGCATCGGGGTGGCGCTTTCGGACGATATGCTGCATTGGAAACGTTTTAGGGACAACCCTGTACTCAACCACGAAGGGGGCATCACGGGCGATGCATGGATTCAAAAGATGGGCGATTTGTATGTGCTATTTTATTTTTCTGCCTTCCGTCCGGGCAATCCGAATCTTTCTTTCAATAATTTCGCGTGTTCATATGATTTGGTGCATTGGACGGACTGGACGGGCGATCCGCTGATTGTGTCTTCCGAAAGGTACGACGACAAGTTTGCGCACAAATCCTGTGTCGTGAAATACAAAGATGTGGTCTATCATTTCTATTGCGCAGTAAACAACGCGGATCAACGGGGTATTGCGGTGGCCACTTCCAAAGACCTGGGTGTCAGTCAGGTGCGTTTTCCGAAACCCGAGGCCGCTTCGTTCCGTTTCAAAATGGATCTAAACGGAACCTGGGAATCTCATTTGGACGAACCGAATGCCAAGTGGCAGAACGTGCAAGTGCCCCACAACTGGGATCAATACTATGGTTATAGAAGGCTGAAACATGGTAATTTGCATGGATCGGCCTGGTACAAAAAAACATTTTCGGCGCCTTCAGACGGTAAACGGGCATTTCTATTTTTTGAAGGTGTTGGCTCCTACGCGACGGTGTATCTGAACGGAGATAGCGTGGGTGCACACCGAGGTGGTCGTACGACGTTCACCATCGATATCACGTCAAAAATGAAGCCAGGTGTTCCCAATGAGTTGTTGGTCAAAGCCGAACATCCGGCCTACATCACCGATTTGCCATGGGTTTGCGGTGGTTGCTCCAACGAAAGCGGTTTTTCCGAAGGCTCTCAACCGTTGGGCATTTTTCGCCCTGTCAGTCTGTATGTGACCGACGAAGTCAGGGTTCAGCCGTTTGGCGTCCATCTTTGGAACGCAACAGGAAGCATTCGTGCGGATGGAGCGAGCTTGCAGGTGGAAACGACGGTCAAAAATTATGGAAAATTTCCCTCAACCATTGAAGTGGTGAACAAACTCGTCGGTCAGTTTGAAATCCAGGCGGCACGAACTGCCACCACTGTATTTTTGCTGCCAAGTGAGGAACGTGTTTTGAAAGCGGTCTGCGAATTGAGCAAGGCACCCACTTTGTGGTCTACCGAATCACCCTTTCTATACACAATGGTGACACTGATCAAGAAAAACGGCAAGGTCATTGATGAAGACAGAACGACCTATGGTTTCCGCACGTTCAGCTGGCCGTTGACCCGCCAGGATGGGGACAAGCGGTTTCTGGTGAACGGCAAGCCAACCTTTATTAATGGTGTATGCGAATATGAACACTTGAACGGCCTCAGCCATGCGTTTTCCGAGGAGCAGATCCGTGCCCGAACGAATCAGATCCGCACGGCTGGTTTCAACGCCTTCCGCGAAGGGCATCAGCCGCATAATTTAATGTACCAGCAAATCTGGGACGAAACCGGCGTGCTCCAGTGGACACAGTTTTCCGCGCACATCTGGTACGATACGCCTACCTTCCGGGAAGCGTTCAAAACGTTGTTGAAAGAATGGGTGATGGAACGGCGCAACAGCCCATCCGTAATGCTTTGGGGCCTGCAGAACGAAAGTTCGTTGCCTGCCGATTTTGCCTCAGCATGTTCGGACCTGATTCGTCAGCTCGATCCGACGGCTTCCGACCAGCGGCTTATTACTACCTGCAATGGTGGCTCTGGTACGGATTGGGACGTCGTGCAAAACTGGTCGGGGACGTATGGCGGTGATCCGGACAAATACGGCACGGAGCTCAAACAACAACTGCTCAACGGTGAATACGGTGCGGTTCGCAGCATCGGCCTACATACCGAAGGCGGTTTCGTGAAGAAAGGCGTGATTAGTGAAGACCGCATGTGGCAGTTGATGGAGCAGAAAATTCGCTTGGCAGAACTCAATAAAGACAGCCTTTGCGGCCAATTCCTCTGGCTTTTCAATTCTCACGAAAACCCTGGGCGCATTCAGAACGAAGAAGGCGTACGCGACATCGATCGGGTAGGGCCTTTCAACAACAAAGGTCTGGTGACTTCCTGGGGAGAACCCGTGGACGCCTATTACCTGTATCAGAGCAATTACGGCAAGGAACCGATGGTCTACATCGTGTCCCATACCTGGCCGGATCGATGGAAAACACTAGGTTTGAAGGACAGTCTCATCGTCTTTTCAAACTGCGACTCGGTGGAACTGTTCAACGGAGATGTCAGCCTCGGTTTCCGGAAGCGGAACGGTGTGGGCACGCATTTCCAATGGGACGGGGTACCCGTACGATACAATTTGCTGGAGGCCTTCGGTTATCGAAAGGGTCAGGCGGTTGTTAAAGATGTCATTGTTCTGGATAATCTGGAGAAATTGAAATTCTCAAACATGTTATACAAGTCACCTGTGCAGCGGAAGCATTTGACTTTGAAATCGGTTTCGACCAAAGGCGAAGCAGGTTACAAGTATCTATACCGGGTGAATTGCGGAGGCATGGACACTAAGGACATCTACAAGCAGCTATGGATGGAAGATAGGGCGTTGAATGAATCGGATGAGTTTTCTTGGGGTTCCATATCCTGGGCTCAGTCATTCAATGGTTTGCATCCGTTTTATGCCAACCAACGGTACACCAGCGACCCGATTTTGAATACCAATGCCTCTGAAATCTTTCAGACCTTCCGTTATGGTACGGACCGATTGAAATACCGTTTTCCAGTGAAGTCAGGCACGTATCTGGTGGAATTGTATTTTGTTGAACCTTGGTATGGAACCGGCAGCAATGTCGATTGTGAAGGTCAGCGTGTGTTTGATGTGGCTGTAAATGGCTGTTCAGTTCTTGAAAATCTGGATATTTGGCGGGAAGCCGGTCACGACGGTGCTTTGAAGAAAACCATCACGGTTGAAGTGACCGGAAATGTCCTTGAGATTTCTTTTCCACGTGTGCTGTCAGGTCAGGCGGTGGTTTCTGCCATTGCCATAGCCAGTACCGATAAGACACTGAAACCTGCCAAACCCGCTTCGTTGACCATGAACAGCGTAGTTGCCGTGAGTAGCGGGGACGAGCCTGAGCAGCGGCCGGATGTGCGGCTGGAAGCGGAAGCCGCAGTGTTGAAAGGTATTATCAACGCCAATGCAACATTTGGCGAGCGAACCCTGGCTGCCATTGAAAAACCGGGTCCCGTTTCATTGGAATGGTCTGTTTCTCCAGGTTTGGCAGGTGTTTACAACCTACGTTTCCGCTATTTGAATTTTTCAGAAAAGCCGGTGGAAATGCACATTCAAGTGGTCGCAGCGGATGGTCGTTTCCTGCGAAACGAGCACATTTCTTTCCCTCCGGGGGCGGATAAGATGAAAACCCTGAGTACGACAACGGATGCGATCATCAATGCAGGTCATTACAGGGTGATCTTGAGTTCAGACAATGCCGTAGGTTTGTGGCTGGATGCAATGGTTTTCCAATAAATAATACCTAGTTTCAAAAGTGGTACGACAACTGGTTCACCTGCCCTGGAATACCACTTATGAAACTTTTTCTTTGTACATTTGAATAGGAATGAGAAAGTTTTGGATCAGTTTGTTCGTTTGCAGCTCCATGTTGCAGTTTGTCAGCTCGGTTGAGCGGCCTGACTGGGAAAACGTGTCCGTCAACGAAATAAATAGGGAACCAGCCCGGGCTGACTTCATACCGTTTGCAGGCATGACGTCCAATTGCATCCAAGCCGTGGACGATGTTCGATTTAATCCATACCAACTTAGTTTGAATGGCCTTTGGCGTTTCAATTGGGTTGCTGAACCTTCGATGAGACCGTACGAATTTTTCGAGAATGACTTTAACGATGCCGCCTGGAAAGAACTTACTGTGCCATCCAATATGGAAATGAAGGGTTTCGGCACCCCCATTTATGTCAGCGCCGGATACCCGTTCCAGATTGATCCGCCCAGGGTTACTTCCGCCCCGGATTCAGCCTATACCACCTTTAAAGAACGCAATCCGGTCGGTTCGTACCGAAAATGGGTGGAACTGCCCTCCACTTGGGACGGACGACAGGTGTTCATACGTTTCGAGGGTGTCAGTGCTGCCTTTTACCTTTGGATCAACGGTGAGCGGGTGGGTTACAGCGAAGGCAGCATGGAGCCGGCTGAATTCAACATTACGTCGTATTTAAAAAAGGGTCGCAACTTGTTTGCCGTCGAAGTCTACAAATACTGTGACGGCAGCTATCTGGAAGACCAGGATATGTGGCGGTTGAGCGGCATTTACAGGGATGTTTGCCTCTATTCGACAGCCGAGGCACGCATCCGCGATTTGGGTATCCGTACGGTGCCGGATGCAAAGTATCAGAATTTTACACTGGAAATCAATCCCGAATTGGCTGTTTTCAACGACAGCGACCTGGCAGGATGGACTTTGGAGGCCTCGCTTTTTGACGTCAACGGTCTAATGGTTTTGGAGAAACCGCTGCGACAGGATGCCGAACCTGTTTTAAACAAGGCACACAAATCGGCCGTATTGAACCAACGTACGCCGCAAAGAGGCTTGCCCGCCTTCGCCTGGATGTCCGTGTTGGTGAAGTTCCCTTTCAAATGGACGGCAGAAACCCCCAACTTGTATCAATTGGTGGTGTCGTTGAAGAATCCTGAAGGAACAGTAGTTGAAATGATGCACACCTGTGTGGGTTTCCGCTCCGTCGAATCGCGTGGTGGACAAGTGCTTGTCAACGGCCAACCCATTCGGTTGCGTGGCGTGAACCGCCATGAGTTCGACCCCGATTTCGGCCACACCCTCTCGGTGGAACGCATGGTTCAGGACATCAAGCTGATGAAGCAGGCCAACATCAATGCCGTGCGTTGTTCCCATTATCCGAATGATACCCGATGGTACGAGCTTTGTGACCATTACGGTTTGTATGTGATTGATGAGGCCAACATTGAAGAACACGGCCTGCGTGGTCAGTTGGCATCGAACCCGGAATGGGCTACGGTGTTTTTGGACAAGACCATCCGAATGGCCGTTCGCGACCGAAACCATCCCTGCATTATTTTCTGGTCGTTGGGCAACGAAGCCGGTTACGGACCGAATTTCGCGGCCACGGCCTCTTGGCTGAAAACCTTTGACCCGACGCGGCTCATCCATTACGAGGGCGCGCAGGGCAAGGGCAAGGAATTCCGCATAGGAGCGGCTGCTCCCGTTGACAACGATCCATCCACGGTCGATGTCATCAGCCGCTTTTACCCCAAGACCATGGACGAATACCTGAACCCTGCCAAAGCAGGGGACGCGGTGTCCGAACGGGCGGAGAATGCCCGTTGGGAACGGTTGTTGGACATTGCGCGCGATAAAAACGACACGCGCCCGGTGATGACCAGCGAGTATGCACATTGCATGGGCAATGCACTGGGCAACCTGCGCGAGTATTGGGAGGAAATGTATTCGAACCCTCGCATGCTGGGCGGTTTCATCTGGGATTGGGTGGATCAGGGCATCCGTCGCACCGCTGCCAATGGAAAACCGTATTTTGCCTACGGTGGCGATTTCGGCGACAAACCGAATTCGGGAGCATTTTCTGAAAAGGGAGTTGTTTTCTCGGATCGGAGTTACAGTGCCAAATATCTGCAAGTCAAGAAGATATATCAACCCTTTCTTTTGGAGGGGGTGAATCTCAAGCCTGGTAATGTGTCAGTGCGTTTCACCAACAGAAATAATTTCTTGGACTTGTCGGCATATGAATGCCGCTGGGAAGTTGTTTCTTTCGGAAAAACCCTACAGTACGGTGTCTTGAGCTTGCCGTCTATTCTTCCCGGTGCTTCATCGGTTTTGAACATCCCTTCAAAATCGGTTTCGGCAGAAGCCTCCTTGAAGGTGAGTCTGCATTTGAAGGAAGCGGAAAACTGGGCGGAAAAAGGCTTTGAAGTGGGTTTCGAATCGTTCGGGTTGGAGATTCCTGCCGTTTCGGAAGCTGCCGTAGACCACAGCAAAGATGACGCAATGACGGTCTCTGCCAGCGATACGGCTTGGGTGGTTTCGGGCAAGAATTTCAGCATGACATTTGTCAAAAATGAAGTTGCTTTGACTTCCTGGAAAGTGAATGGCAGGGAATTGTTGGTTCAAGGCCCCGTTTTTCAAGCCTATCGAGCCTATACCGACAACGATAAGGGCTTCGGCAACTGGCTGGCTAAAGATTGGAAAGTGGCAGGTTTGGATGTGCTCCAGCCTGAATTGAAACGTTTCAACGTGCTGAGTCAAACTAAAAATAGCTTGAGTCTTGATGTACAAGTCAACTATTCGGGCAAGTTTTTGCATCGGGCTATCTATATTGTTTATGGAGACGGTTCCTTGAACATTGAGAACCACTTCGAGCCAACAGCAGAGCTTCCTATTCTGCCAAGGTTGGGCATCGCCCTGCAACTGGCTTCCGCTTTGGAAAACGTGAAGTGGTACGGCAATGGGCCCTGGGAAAACTATGCCGACCGCAAGGATTGTACGCCGATCGGTCTTTGGAAAAGTACGGTCACCGAGCAATACGTGCCTTATCCGCGTCCGCAGGAATGCGGCAACAAGGAGGGTGTGCAGTGGTTATCACTTACTGACGCGAAGGGTAAGGGGCTAAAGGTTTCCACCACCAACGAAATGAGTTTTTCTGCCCTGCATTATACCGTTCAGGATTTGGAAAAAGCGAAAAATACCTGGGAATTGGAACCCCGTAAAGCCGTGGTACTTTCGTTGGATGCGTTTCAGCTGGGTTTGGGCAACAGCAGTTGCGGCCCCGGAGTTTTGAAGAAATATGCTCCATCAGCGAAACCCTATACATTGACTATCACATTGAATCCGATACCTTGAAATGAAGAAATTGATTGCCCTATTCGTATGCCTACTTTCAGGGATGGCGGTGACCGCTCAGAAAACGGCCCTTAGCCCCGAAACCCAAACCCAATACCTTTCCGGCCATGGTTCGGAAGATGCCGTGCAATGGGACTTCAAGTGCACCGACGGCCGTCGGGCAGGGGAGTGGACCAAAATCGCGGTGCCCTCTTGCTGGGAACTGCAGGGTTTTGGCACCTATCAATACGGTATGCCTTTTTACGGAAAAACGGATCCTTCAGGCATTGCCAAGGAGCAAGGTTTGTACAAGTACACGTTCCGACTGCCGGCAGCATGGGAGGGTCGTCTGATCCGGCTGGTTTTCGATGGTGTCATGACGGATTGTTCGGCTACCATCAACCAACGCAAAGCTGTGAAGCTGCATCAAGGTTCCTTCTACCGGTTCAAGGCCGATGTTTCCGATCGGGTTTATTTCGGTAAAAAAGACAATGTGCTGGAAGTGACGGTGAGTAAGGAATCGGCGAATTCGACGGTTAACATGGCCGAACGACGGGCCGATTACTGGAATTTCGGTGGCATTTTTAGACCTGTATTTGTGGAAGCGTTGCCGGCACAGGGCATTGACCGGGTAAGCATAGACGCCAAGGCGGATGGGCAATTCAATGCGGAACTGCTTTTAACGACGGCATTGGATGGCAGTTATTCACTTGAAGCACAGGTGCTGACGCTCGATGGCATACCAGTTGGGAAAATTTTGATGGACACCGTCCGTACCGGAAGTGATCAGCTTTCGTTAAAAGGCCTTTTTACAGGCATCAAAACCTGGACGGCTGAATCCCCAAACCTCTACCAAGTGCGTTTCAGCCTGAAAAACGGCAGCACTATTAAACATATTGTGACCGAACGATTTGCATTCCGGACCATCGAAGTGCGACCGAGCGATGGCCTATATATAAATGGTGTTAAAGTGTTGATCAAAGGTGTGAACCGTCACAGCTTCCGACCTGAAACCGGCCGGACGCTAAGTAAACAAGCAAATTACGACGATGTAAAGCTTATCAAGAGCACGAACATGAACGCCGTTCGCCTGTCGCATTACCCTTCAGATCCAGAATTTCTAGATGCCTGTGACGAACTCGGACTCTATGTGATGACCGAACTGGACGGCTGGCACAAGTCGTACGACACGGAAACCGGGAAGCAACTGCTCAAGGAAATGGTAACCCGCGATGCCAACCATCCAAGCGTCATTTGGTGGTCGAATGGAAACGAAGGGGGCTGGAATACGGAGCTGGATGCAGAATTCGCTCGCTGGGACCTCCAAAAACGCCCGGTTATCCATCCCCAAGGCAATTTCGGCGGCTTCGAAACGATGCATTACCGTTCGTATGGTGAATCGCAAGAATACATGCGCAAACCTGAAATATTCATGCCGACAGAATTTCTCCACGGACTCTATGACGGTGGACATGGTGCCGGACTTTTCGATTATTGGGAAATGATGCGGAATCATCCACGTTGTGCCGGTGGGTTCCTTTGGGTGTTGGCCGACGAAGGCGTGGTCCGTTCCGATCAGGACGACAAGATTGACAACTGTGGCAATTATGGTGCGGACGGCATCGTGGGGCCACACCACGAAAAAGAAGGCAGTTATTATGCTGTAAAAGAAATATGGTCACCGATGCAAATTGGGAAACCTTCAGTGACTTCTGATTTCGACGGAAAACTTGTTGTTGAAAACCGATACGATTTCACCAATCTGGATCAGTGCCGATTCGAATGGAAAACGGTTCGTTTTGCTAAAGCTGCAGAATCGAAGGCTGGTCAAACCATTATAGCCAGAGGAAAACTGCAAGGTCCTTCCGTTCTGCCACACGAAACCGGCGAATTGAAGCTGATACTGCCCAAAGACTGGTTTTTTGCAGATGCCCTGCAACTTACCGCTTTGGATGAAGCGGGTAACGAAGTCTGGACGTGGTCCTGGGCAGTTGATAAACCTGATGAACTGCCTCAAATAATAGTCGGTCCGAAACCTACGGTTGAAAAAACGGTTGAAAACTGTATCGTTAAAATTGGTACGGTCGGATTGAACTTCAGTACGAAAACCGGAGAACTGGTTTCGGTGAATCGTGATGGGAAACCGATTGCCTTCGGACAAGGTCCCCGTTTCATCGCTGCCCGCCGAGCCGACCGTTCCATGGATGTCTTTTACAACCACGATGATGCAGCGGCAAAAAGCAAAGAGCGCATCTATACGGACATTTCAGGGGTTTCTATGCTGAAAAACTTCCAGGTGGAAGAACATGCCGACAAGGTGATTCTCAAAGCCGCTTATTTTGGGAATTTAACGGAAACCATCTGGACGTTTTCCAATGACGGAAGCATCTGCCTCGATTATGAATACCGCTACGACGGCGTGGTGGAACTGATGGGCGTGAAATTCGAATACCCTGAAAGTCAGATGCTTTCCAAACGTTGGTTGGGCAACGGTCCGTACCGCGTCTGGCAGAACCGACTGCAAGGCTCGACACTGGGTGTCTGGAAAACAGATTACAACGATCCGATTCCGGCAGAAAGCTTTACCTATCCCGAGTTCAAAGGTTATTTCAGCAATTGGAACTGGGTGGATTTCACGACAACCGAAGGTCATTTCGGCTTCAAAAACGGTACGCCCGACAGTTATCTCGGCGTTTATACGCCCAGAGATGGACGGGATGCGTTGCTTTATACGATTCCTCAAAGCGGCATCGCCGTGCTGAAAGTGATTCCGGCTGTGCGCAATAAAGTGAATTCCACCGACCTGAACGGACCTTCCGCGCAGGCCAAGTGGGTGAACGGGCCTCAAAAAGGCAGAATTTGGCTAAACTTTTAAAATGAAACGACTCTTTATATTTGTTTTAATACTTTTTTCAAGTCTAGTGCAGGCTGGAACCACCGCCCGTGAAGCCTTCCTAACCGAAACACCTCAAGCCAAACCTTGGTGTTACTGGTATTGGATGCACGGTTGTGTGTCCAAAGCCGGCATTACAGCCGACTTGCAAGCCATGCAGGAGTCAGGACTCGGAGGAGCGTTCATTTTTTCCATCCGCCCCACAGAAAATCCGTCCAAATACGAACCCGCTGTGGAAACGCTTTCCCCCGAATGGTTTCAATTGGTGAAATTTGCGATGGAGGAAGCCGGGAAACGCAACCTGCAACTTTCCATGCACATTTCGGACGGGTTCGCACTGGCAGGTGGTCCGTGGATAACACCCGAACAATCAATGCAGAAAGTGGTGTGGAGTTCCGTCGTTAAAAATGGAGGTAAAAAGCTGAAATGCAGCTTGCCAGAACCGGAATCGATGCATCAAGCAACGGCGAGGAGTTTTGAGGTTAATATCGGTGGTAAAGAGTCGAAAGACAATGTAGTGATACCGTTTACCGATGTGAGTTTATATAAAGAAATCGCCGTATTCGCCTATAAAGCACCATCAGAAACTTTAAAACCGATTCGAATTTCTGTACTTGGTGACACCACAGACCTGAGTTATTTAGCGGATATCTATAAAACCGGCACGTTCCGCTCTGAAAATCCGATCAGCATACTCTACGAATACGCGAAACCCTTTGTTTGCCGTTCCATCGTAACCAAAGTCAACGGAACGGTTTACCAGTGCCATCGATTTTTGGTGGAAGCCAGCCAGGACGGCATCCATTTTCATTTTGTAGCAAAGCTTGAAGCCCCGCGTCATGGCTGGCAGAATACGGCGGCCAACGTCACCCACGTCCTTCCACCGACCAAAGTGAAATACTTGCGGTTCAGCTGGACCAAAGATGGGTCGGCTCCCGGTGCCGAAGACATGGACAATGCCAAATGGAAGCCCGTTTTGAAACTCAACGGAATTTACCCTTCGGCTGAACCCAAGATTGATCAGTTTGAGGGCAAGAACGGCAGCGTCTGGAGAATAAGTTCGGCTACCAATAATCAACAGGTCGAATGTGTTCCCGAAAACGGTTGCATCGACATCACTCGCTATGTAAATGCAAAAGGGATATTAGAATGGAAGGCACCCAAGGGTCGCTGGACCATTCTTCGGATTGGTCACACTCCAAACGGTATGACCAATGCTACGGGCGGGGCAGGGATGGGGCTGGAATGCGACAAATTTAGTGTGGAAGCCGTGCAAAGCCAATTCGATCATTGGTTCGGCAAAATAGGCGATGAAATTGGTAAAGAAAATGTTGGCAAAGTGTTGAGCCTTTTGCATATAGACAGTTGGGAATGCGGCAGCCAGAACTGGTCATCAACTTTCGCCGATGAGTTTGCCAAACGCCGCGGGTATGATTTGATACCCTGGTTGCCTGTCATGGCTGGCATTCCGATGGTTTCTCCCCAGAAATCCGAACAAGTGCTTCGCGATGTCCGTCAGACACAGGCTGAACTAATCCACGACGTTTTCTTCAAAACAATGGTGGAAAACGCCCATGCCAAAGGCTGTCAGGTCAGCGCTGAATGTGTGGCCCCGACCATGATGAGCGACGGCATGTACCATTGCGACGCGGTCGATTACCCTATGGGCGAATTCTGGCTGAAGAGCCCGACGCATGACAAGCCCAACGACATGCTGGACGCCATTACGGGTGCTCATATTTATGGTAAGAATCTGGTGCTGGCCGAAGGTTTCACCCAACTCAGGAACAGTTGGGACGAAACACCTTCCAACCTGAAAAACCTGTTGGACCTGCAGTTTGCCAACGGACTCAACAAGATGGTCTTCCATGTGTTCGTGCACAATCCGTTTACGGACCGCAAACCCGGTATGACGCTGGACGGCTTGGGTTTGTATTTTCAACGGGATCAGACCTGGTGGAAACCTGCGAGGGCTTGGATGGAGTACATTCAACGTTGCCAGCGCTTGCTGCAGATGGGACATCCCGTGACCGATATCGCCGTCTTTGGTGGGCTTGAACTGCCTTCCAGATCTATGCTTCCTGATCGGTTGGTTCCCTCTTTGCCCGGTATTTTCGGAGCCGAACGGGTGGAAAGCGAAAGGATTCGCCTTCAAAATACTGGTGTTCCAATGACAGAAAGTCCTGTCGGCGTGAGTCATACGGCCAATCTGGCACTCCCCGAAGATTGGGTAAACTCTTTGCGCGGTTATTCCTACGATACCTTCAATCCGGATGTCTTGTTCCGTTTGGCCAAGGCGGAAAACGGGCGCCTGACTTTGCCAGGCGGTGCGTCCTATGCGATGCTGGTCGTGCCGATGGCACATCCAATGGCACCGGACAGCCTAACGCCGTACACAGATTTGGAAACCCGGCTTCGGGATGTGTTGAACAATCTGAAAGAGGAGCACATCCCTGTGCTGATGCCTTCGTATGTGGCCAACGATTTGAAGACAAAGGCCCTGATTCCTTGGAAACTGGATGATTTCAGTTCGTTGGGTATCACACGGGATCTGGAAATTATTGAAAACGGCTTACCAGCCTACACGAACGTCGCCTTTACCCACCGTGCGGATAAAAACCTGGACCTCTATTTTATTTCCAATCAACTACCTAGCGAACGAAACCTCGACCTGTCATTCCGCGTGAACGGACGAATTCCTGAAAAATACGACCCTTTGGATGGCAGTATTTCCGAACTGCTCCAATGGAAAACGGACGGTCAACGAACCGATTTGTCTTTGAAAATGGCACCCCATCAGGCCTTGTTCATTGTATTTGAAAAACCACGCACCGACAGTGTTGTGAACCGTTCGGAACTTCCCAGCAGGGAATTGGATTGTCCCGGTTTGCAGGCGCCCTGGTCGGTGCAATTCGATACTGCATTTGGAGGTCCGGTTCAGCCAGTGGTTTTCCCAACGCTTACCAGCTGGAGCCTTCAAGCAACACCTGACATTCGATATTACTCAGGAACAGCTGTTTACAAAGGTCAATTTACGCTTTCAGCACCGTTTGAAAAATCAAACACTTACCAACTGAACCTAGGAAAAGTCGCTGACCTGGCTGAAATCCAAGTAAATGGTATCCCTTGCGGAACAGCCTGGACAACACCCTTTACGGTGGATGTGACCAAAGCCCTTCAACAAGGTTTGAATACGCTTGAAATCCGAGTCACCAACACCTGGGCCAACCGCCTGGAAGGCGATGCATTGTTGCCCGAGGTGCAACGTATGACCTGGACGGACGGCAAATACCGTAAGAAAACCCGTGATTTGTTGGAAGCTGGTTTGCTCGGCCCTCTGAAACTGACCGTGACAGGCGTGCCTGAACCACCAAAATCCATTTCAATTAACAAGAAAACCAAAAAATGAGAAATATTCTACTCCTTTTTGCTTTGGTATTGTGTTCTATGACCGGTTCAGCCGAACTCAAACTACCTTTCTTCTTCAGCGACGGCATGGTGCTGCAGCAGGAAATGCAAGTTCCCATCTGGGGAAAAGCCACGCCAGGAGCTAACATTCAAGTTTTCACATTCTGGAATTTATCAACCTACAAAACCACCGCAGACCATCAGGGTGACTGGAAAATCAAGGTGCAAACACCCAAGGCAGGCGGCCCGTATCGCATCATCATCAAGGAAAACAAGCTATCGCTCACCATCAAAGACGTCATGATCGGCGAAGTATGGATTTTAGCAGGACAATCCAATATGGAAATGCCGATGCAAGGCTTCCGCGATCAGCCTGTGGAAGACAGCAACGACGAAATCCTGAACGCCGAAGCGCACAATGTCCGTTGGTTCAAAGTTTCCCGTGCTTCCAACACCGTGCCGCTAGACACCATCAAACCGTACACATGGAAACCTGCCGCTTCCGACAACCTGGCTGAACTGAGCGCCACCGGTTGGTTTTTTGCCAAAACCCTAAGCCAACACGTCAAAGCCACTATCGGTGTCATTTCCTGCAATTACGGTGGTTCCACGGCAGAAGCCTGGATGCGACCGGAAGCGTTGGCAGAATTCGGTGATTACAAGATCCTCCAACCCGGCGAAAAAATCCCGAATGCCACCAGAACACCGACCACCTTGTACAACGGTATGCTGCATCCCTTGCTGGGTTATGGTATCCGCGGCGTTATTTGGTACCAAGGCGAAAGCAATTATACGAAGCCGGAACGCTACGAAAAAGTATTTCCGAAGATGGTTCAAGATTGGAGGCAACTTTGGGATCATGGTGCATTCCCGTTTTATTACGTCCAGATCGCTCCATTCGATTATCCTGGATTAAAAGATTCCGGCTATGTGAATTCAGCCTTTCTGCGCGATGTTCAGCGAAAAGTCGAGTCTGTGATTCCAAATGCAGGTATGGTTGTGCTCTTGGACGGTGGGGATTCCCTGACCATCCATCCGCGAACCAAACACCTGCCTGGACAACGGCTGGCTCTGTTGGCATTGGCAAAAACCTACGGCATGAAAGGAATCGGATTTGCCAGCCCGAAATTCAAATCGCTGGAAGTCAAGGGTTCAGAAGCTATCCTGAGTTTCGACGATGCTCCGCTTGGTTTGAGTACCTTTGGCAAGGCATTGACTTCGTTTGAAATCACCGGCGAGGATCGCGTTTTTCACCCTGCACATGCTAAAATTTCCGGTGGTAAGGTCGTGGTTTCCGCGAATGAAGTCTTGCTTCCTGTCGCCGTACGTTATGCCTTCAAAGATTATGTGGTTGGAACCCTTTTTGGTGCCAACGGCCTTCCCGTTTCCTCCTTCCGAACGGATAATTGGTAAAAATTTTCTTCCTATGAAATACAATCTCCTTTTTTTGATCCTATTGGTCGTCAGCCCTTTGCAAGCAACTACCAAAAGTAAAAAAATCCTGCCTGCCGTTCATGAACGCGGCATCTCCAATACCTTGTTGAGTCCATATGCCAAAATTCGTTCCGTGGACATCGACGCCACCGTTTGGGGCCAGCAAGGCTTTTGGGGCGAACGCTTCGAAGTTTGCAAAGACACCATGCTGCTTCACATGTGGGATATCTTCAACGATCCGAACCTGAGCCACGCTTTCCGCAATTTTGAAATTGCCGCCGGTTTGCAGGAAGGTGAACACAAGGATCCGCCCTTTTACGACGGTGACATGTACAAATGGTTCGAAGGTTGCTGTTCGGTCTATGCCATCACCAAAGACCCTGCACTCAAAACACTGATGGATAAGTTTGTAACAACGGTAGTCGCTTGCCAGCGGCCAGACGGCTATCTGCACACCAAGACCCTGATCAAGGACAAGAACAGCGGAAACAAACCTTCTGAATTCGCGGAACGCCTGCATTTCGAAACCTACAATTTCGGCCATCTCATGACGGCAGCTTGCATCCATTACCGAGCAACAGGCGACAAAACCCTGCTGAACGCGGCCATCAAGGCCACCGATTACCTGTACCGCTATTACAAGACCAATCCGGTGGAACTGGCTCAGAACGCCATTTGCCCCTCGCATTACATGGGTGTCGCCGAAATGTACCGCACCACGCGCGATCCCAAATACCTGGAACTGGCCAAAGGCTTCATCGAAATCCGCAAATATGTGAAGAATGGTACCGACGACAACCAAGACCGCATTCCCTTCCAGCAGCAGAAAAAAGCCATGGGCCATGCCGTACGCTCGAATTATTTGTATGCCGGAGTGGCCGATGTCTATTTGGAATCCGGTGGCGACAGCCTGATGTCTAGCCTGAACTCGATTTGGGACGATGTGGTGCACACCAAAATGTATATTACCGGTGGCTGTGGCGCCCTGTACGACGGTACTTCCCCCGATGGCTCCAATTACACCCCCGATTCCATTCAGAAAGTTCATCAGGCTTACGGCCGTTCCTTCCAATTGCCCAACCACACCGCCCACAACGAAACCTGCGCAAACATTGGCAACATGCTCTGGAACTGGCGCATGTTCGAACTTTCCGGGGATGCCAAATACGTGGATATCCTGGAACAATCGCTGTACAACAGCGTTCTGCCCGGCATCAGCTTGGATGGAAAAAAATATTTCTACACCAATCCGCTAGCCGTCTCCGACAGTTTTCCCTACAAACTGCGCTGGACGGAAGGCGATTACAAAAAACGCGAAGACTATATCAGCTGTTTCTGCTGCCCGCCGAATACAGTCCGCACCATCGCTGAAACGCAACAATACGCCTATAGTTTGAATTCAACCAGTGTCCTTGTGAATTTGTATGGTGACAATGTGCTGAATACCACGCTAATGGACGGAAGCCCCATTCAGCTGAAACAAACCAGCGCCTATCCCTGGGACGGCAAGATTCGTCTGGAAATCGTTCAGGCACCCAAAACCGCCTGTCAAATCAGCATGCGCATCCCCGGATGGTGTACTGATGCCAGTATTTGGGTCGATGGCATTCAGCAGGATATTCTCTGTCAGGCTTCCAGTTATGTGTCCGTGAAACGGAAGTGGAAAAATGGGGAGATCATCGAATTGCAATTGGACATGCCGGTTCGTCTGGTCGAATCCAATCCGCTGGTGGAGGAAACCCGAAATCAAGTAGCTGTGATGCGTGGTCCCATCGTCTATTGCCTGGAATCGACCGATTTGCCCGCAAATGTTCGATTACAAGATATTTTAATTCCGCTGAAGGCTGAACTCAAACCCGTGCGAACCACCGACGGTAGCATTCCTGCCTTGGCCGGAAGCCCTGTTTTGCAGTTGGAAGGTACGGTGTTGGTTCAGAAAAGGGCAGAATGGTCGCACGAACTGTATCGGGAAGTGACTGCTCAAACGGAGCCAGTCATGGTCCGTTTCGTACCGTATTATGCTTGGGGCAACCGGGGTCGTTCCGAAATGTCTGTTTGGTTGCCGTTGTCTCGTTAATTAGCTGCATCTATGAAGAAAGGTTTTATATTGATTTTGTCTATAATTCAAGTTGCATTCTTGAACGCACAAGTGTATGACTATGTGGTCGCCAAAGATGGTACCGGCAACTTTTCCACCATTCAGGAAGCCATCAATGCCGCTCCGTTGGGAACAACCCGAACCACCATTTTCGTTAAAAAAGGGATATACAACGAAAAACTTTATTTGGGTTCCCACAGCGTATCCATCAACAAAAGCATCAGCCTGATCGGTGAAAACAGAGATAGTGTGGTACTAACCTGGAACGATTACAACGGAAAATCCATATATTACTACAATGCCACTAGTCCAAGTACTAGTGGAACACCTCAATCAGCATCCATGACGGTGAATGCTGCCGATTTTTATATGGAAAACCTAACGGTACAAAATTCGTATACTTCCGCCCAGGCGGTGGCTTTATACACTCTTGGCGACCGTCAAACGTTTAAGAACTGCCGCATCGTCGGATTTCAGGATACCCAGGACTTGAAAAAAGGACGTCGAACATTTTTCTACCATTGCCAAATTGAAGGCGGAACAGATTTTATTTGTGCAGGAGGAACAGCTTATTATTACAAATGCACCCTAAAAAGTTTGTCCAATGGCCAGTATGTAACAGCTCCTGAGGATATCTCCTATTCCGCGACCTTATCAACTGGAAAAAAACTCAATTACGGCTTTATTTTCAAGGATTGTGACTTGATAGCCGGACCCGGTCTCTCTTCGAATACCGTTTATCTGGGAAGACCTTGGGCTGACAATAGCGGTTCGATTTTCCTGAACTGCAGGATGGGCAGCCATATCCGTAGTCTGGGTTGGTCAATCTGGAACTCAGGAACACCCAACAACACGTATTGTTCCTTTGCCGAATTCCAAAGCATGAATGCAGCCGGAACCACTTTTGTTGACGTTTCAGGTCGTGTAAGTTGGAGTATGCAACTTGCTGTTGCTGATGTTAACAACTTCTTAAAAATGACCACGGTATATGCGTCGCTTGGTTTATCACCTGTGTACGATCCCATTCCTCTTGTAGTGGCCCCGTCACCGATTTCAGCCGTGGTGAAAAACGGTCAAAGCCTGCAATGGACGGAGGTTTCAGCTGCCAACGGGTATGTCATTTATGCCAATGGTTCAGCGCTGGGTTTCAGCAAAAAGGGGAGTTTCACCGATACGGTTGGGCGAAGTGCTGCACCAGTTTACACGGTATGCACGGTTGGTGCTCTTGGCAATCTTAGTCTCCCGGACGGTGCTGTGGATTTAGTCACAGCGAACGCACTGAACGACAAGGTCAATGGAACTGTTACCGCTACCGTTGGAAATCCAACAATAACTGTACCGAAATACCTTCTGCAGGCAGGTCGGCTCCTCTTTGAACAGCCGACCGATTGTACGCTTTACGCACTGACCGGACAAACAATCATTCAAAGCAAACAGGTATTGACCTGCGATCTGAACCGATTCCCGAAAGGTATTTACCTGCTCAAAGCCTACGATACAAGCAATGGCAGCTATCAAACCAAAATTCAACTGTAATGAAGCAACGCCGTATTACGATTCTGTTTTTGTTGTTAGCAACTGGGCTGTTCGCCCAGACAGCCCGGCATTTTTCCGTTGCCGGCTTCTACGACCTGCCCGGAAGTGGCCGACAAGTCAGCAATTTCAACGTAGGTTGGCGATTTCTGAGGGCAGACGCCCCAGGGGCGGAAACCCTAGCCTTCAAGGATGCAACCTGGGACGTGGTCAGCTTGCCGCATACGGTTGAACTTATACCAGCAGAAGCCAGCGGTTGCCGCAATTACCAAGGACCTGTATGGTATCGCAAGCATTTCAAACTCGATGCAGCGACCAGCGGAAAGCGCGTTTTCGTTTATTTTGAAGCCGCCATGGGACGCACCCAAGTTTATTTCAATGGAAAATTCGTGTTGGAACACTTGGGCGGTTATCTGCCGTTCAGCCTGGATCTTTCCAAACTTGGGGCAAAACCCGGTGAAGACTGCCTTCTTGCTCTGAAAGTGGATAACAGCGACGACAAATCGTATCCTCCCGGCAAACCCCAGAACAAACTCGATTTTTGCTACCACGGTGGCATTTACAGGGATGCTTGGCTGATCACCACCGATAAACTGCATATTTCCGACCCAAACGAAGCGGGTAGGGTGGCTGCAGGCGGTGTTTTCGCCCATACGGAAAACGTTACCGCTGCTTCGGCTGAAGTCTTTGTTCAGACGGATGTGCAAAATGACGGTTCATCAGCTAAAATACAGGTTCAGAATGTGTTGCGTGATCCTTCCGGGAGCATCGTAAAAATCCTTTCAAACACGGTTTCCGTCCCAGCCGGTAAAAATAGTTTGGTCAAACAGTCTTTTACCGTTAAAAACCCTAGTTTGTGGTCGCCTGAAACGCCTTCTCTGTACACGGTCGAAACCCGCATCCTGAGTGGCAAGAACGCTTTGGATGGCGGCACTACCCGCATTGGCCTCCGCAACGTCGAATTCCGCGGTTTGGACGGCCTTTTCCTGAACGGAAAACCCTACGACAAACTCATCGGTGGCAACCGCCATCAGGACTTCGCCTACGTGGGCAATGCGGTACCCAACTCCCAGCATTGGCGGGATGCCAAACTGCTGCGCGACGCCGGCTGCCGCGTTATCCGCACCGCCCATTATCCACAAGACCCATCGTTCATGGACGCCTGCGATGAACTGGGCCTGTTCGTAATCGTAGCCATTCCCGGCTGGCAGTATTTTAACAAAGACCCTCAATGGTCGGAGCTTTGCTATCAGGATCTGCGCAACATCATCCGCCGAGACCGCAACCACGCCTGCCTGTTCTCCTGGGAACCCATTCTGAACGAAACAGGCTATCCGCTAGCGTTTTCAGCCAAAACACTGGCCATCACCAAGGAGGAATATCCGTATCCGGGCACGTATTCAGCCGGTGACGGTCCATCCGCCGGAATCAAGGGCCAGTACGATCTGATGTATGGTTTTCCGCGCGATATCAACAAATACGACCAACCGGTTTTCTGCCGGGAATGGGGCGAATACGTGGACGACTGGTATGCCCACAACACGCCGAACCGCGCTTCCAGAAGTTGGGGAGAAGGGCCTCAAGTGATTCAGGCCAAGCATCTGGCCATGGTTTACAACGAAATGGAGGCCACACCCAGGCAATTCATCGGTGGTGCCCTCTGGCATCCCTTCGACCATCAGCGCGGTTATCATCCCGATCCGTATTGGGGCGGTTTGCTGGATGCTTTCCGTCAATCTAAATATTCCTACTACATGTTCAGGGCACAAACGGATCCACGTTCAAAGCAATTTGGCCCGATGCTTTTCGTGGCCCACGAAATGACACCTTTTTCCGCTCCAGATGTCACCGTCTATACCAATTGCGATTCCGTGCGTCTAATCCGCTACGAAACAGATACGTTTGTCCAGAAAGTGCAGCACCTTCAGCTTGGCATACCCAGTCAGGCAGTGATTTTTCCTCAGGTATTCGACTTTTATGCGCTTCGGCAACTCAGCTATACCCAAAAGAACTTTAAAAAAGCCAGTATGGTTTTTGAAGGTATTCTGGATGGCAAAGTGGTCTGCACCAGCAAAAAAATGCCCTCCAGAAGATCCTCCAAGCTCCGCTTGTTTGTGGATAACCAAGGTCAGGCCTTGCGTGCCGACGGTTCCGATTTTGCCGTTGTGGTCTGTGAAGTAACCGATGATGAAGGCAATGTTCGCCGCTTAGCTAAAGAAAATATTGTCTTCACGGTCGAAGGCGAGGCTGAAATCATTGGTGATGCTCAGACCGGCGCCAATCCCAGGGCGGTGGAATTCGGTTCTGCCCCTGTCTTGATTCGTTCTTCAATTAAGCCAGGCAAAATCATCATCAAGGCCCATGTACTTTTTGAAGGGGAACATGCCCCGACTTCAGCCGAAATTTATTTTGAAAGCATCAAACCTGATTTTCCCTTGGTTTATTCAGAAAAACCTACAAAGGTAAGTGCTTCAGGAAACTTGTTTCGTAGCTTTGTACCGGTCATGACTGAGGAAGACAAACGTAAGGCCTTGGAAGAAGTGGAAAAACAACAAACCCAGTTTGGAGAAAAATTTTAAAAAAATGAATATGGAAGAAATCCTTCAACAAATTGCCGAATGCGTCGAATTCGGAAAAATCAACCTCGCTTCGCCCTATCCGCCCAACATGAAAGGGCAGGAGGGAGCCGATGAACTCACCCGCAAAGCACTGGACATGGGGGTTTCACCTCAAGAAATCCTGAACCAGTCCTTGATTATCGGAATGGGCAAAATCGGCGTCAAATTCCGCGAAAACAAAGTCTTTGTGCCGCAAGTGCTGATGTCGGCCAAGGCCATGAGCACTGCCATGAACCATCTGAAACCCTATTTCACGTCGGGTGCTGTGCAACGAAAAGGCGTGTTCATTTTAGGCACGGTCGAAGGCGACTTGCACGACATCGGCAAAAACCTGGTGGGCATGATGGTGGAAGGCTGCGGCTTTGAAGTCATCGACCTGGGCGTGGATGTGAAAACCGACAAATTCATCAACGCTGTGAATCAGCATCCCGAAGCCTTCGTAGGCTTGTCTGCACTGCTGACGACCACCATGGGAGCCATGGAAAGGACGAACAAGGCATTAAAAGAAGCTTTTCCAAAGGCAATCACCTTTATTGGAGGAGCGCCTGTCAGCGAAAAGTTTCGTGAACAAATCGGAGCGGATTACTACAGTGCCGATCCGCAGGGATTGGTTGAAATATTGAATACGCTAGTTGCTTAAGTACCAAGTATCAAAACAATAATAGGAAACTTGGTGTTTAATTTTAGGCGTATTTGACGATGATGGTCTTGATGATTTTGCCTACATATTCAGCGGCATCGGTGGCTTTCTCCAGTTCACTCATGATTTCCTTCAGTTTCACCACTTCAATGGCTTCACGCTCGCTTTTGAAAAGGTCGTTGATGAAGTGGTCGTACACGTCATCGGCCTTGTTTTCGATGTCATGAAGCTCTCTGCAATATACCGTGATGCGATTCGAGTCCTTTTTCAGAACACCCAGCTCATCCACAGCCTTGCCGATGCAAATGGCGCTGTCTTTGATGAATCCGGCCATGGTAGCAGCACTTCCGGGCATTTCCTTGGGGTCGTACAACATGATTTTTTTTGCACAACCGCAGATGAAATCAGTAACATCATCTAGTCTGTTGGAGAGGGTATGAATGTCTTCTCGGTCGAACGGGGTGATGAACGTCGCGTTCAGTTCGTCAAATATCCGATTGGAAAGTTCGTCTCCCTTGCGCTCCTGTTCCTTAATCTTGAAATAGTATTCGGTTGCGGTTTCATGGTTGAATTTCTGAAGGCAATCGATCATCAGATCCGAGGCAACAAGCAATACATCAGACATTTCTTTCAAGATGGGAAAGAATTTGGGTTCGTGGGGAGTGAACTTGCTGAAAAAGGAGTTTTTCATAGTATATGTAATTGATTTATAAAGCGATAGGTCTATGAATGAGGCCAATTCCCTTTTTTCGGAAAGGCATGTAAAATTACAAAAACAATTTTGATTAACGGAGTTGTCAACAACAAAATTGTAGTATGAATGTAATATATTTGAAATAGCTGTTACGAAAATGAAAGAATCTCTTCACATGCTGTAGTGCCGCGCATACTGGAGTTCCGGACGCGCATTCTCAGCTGCTTTCGGCTGGTTTGCGCATTAACTATTTTCCTTGCCTGAATCGAAGATTTCTTGCTGCTTACGGCGAGGAGTTTCATTCAACTCCGTTTTTTTCGGCGGTAAATGCAATTTTCCAGTTCGCAGATGGAACAGGAATAGGGGTTTTTACGAACATGAGGCCCTAATCCTATGATGCCACTGACCGATTTGATGGGAAGCATAAGGGCGGAATCGGTCAGTGTGATGCCACAATAAGCTGCTGGCAAAAACTTCCAAAGTTCGTGCTGTTCTTTGACAGACCAGCCGCAGTAGCCCGGACTGTAACGGTTGGTGCCGTGCAGTCCTTCGTGTTCGAAATGGTGCCGGATGTACTGGTGAATGTTGTCCACTGCTTTCTCAACGGCTACCGTTCCCAGGGTATCGACGAAAAAAGCCTTGAGGTAGTCCCCTTCAGCGGTGAACTGATCGTATTTTTCACGGACTCCGGGGCCGGCTGTGCAAGCGAAAACCACGATTTTGGAGGCTTGGCGGAACTGTTTGGCTATGATGGAGCCAGTTTGGAAAGTTGTTTCTCCGATTCGGATTTCAGAATCCAGACATTCGAACTGATCAAGAACGACAAAACCGCCTTTGGCCTGGATGATGGAGGGTCCTTCCTGCAGAATTTCCTCAAACACGTCCAAAAAATCATCGAGACCTTGTGTTTCTTCGGGAGAAATCGCCTTCATATCGGCTACCGTAATGGCCAGGTCGTGAAAGCTGAAGTTAAAGTCGATGGTGTCCATGGATTAGAATTCAGCCGAAATGCGTACGTTCAGAAGCCTGCCCGTCAAGTGATTAGGCACCGCATATTGCAGGTTGTTGATGTCGGTCACCCAGTAATAGGAATTGACGTTTTTGATGTCGAACAGGTTAAAACAATCCACACCCAGCCAGATGTTCTTAAACGTTCGCATGGTTTTTGACTTCATGATTTTGTCCTCTCCTCCCACTAAAAGTCTGGAAAGGCCGATGTCTATTCGACGATAAGGAGGCATTCGGTGTATGGCAGCTTTTCTACCCAGATCCGGTGCTCCGTAGGGCAGGCCGTCCGCCCAGATCAATTTAAGGTTCATGGAAAGTTTCGGTATATTCGGGAAATAATCCTGAAAAAACATGGAAACATTGTAGCGTTGTTCGTTGGGTCTGGATACGGTGAAATCGTCCATGGATTCTTTGCTTTGCATCAGAGAGAAACTGATCCAGGAATCGGTGCCCGGTACGAATTCTCCGAACAATTTGGCATCGAATCCTGCCGTATAACCTTTGGCCATGTTCCTTCCATAATAACGGATACGTACATTGTCCACCACATACGGAATCAGATTGCTCATGTCCTTGTAATACAGTTCTGTAGTCAGCTTGAACGGACGTTCCAACGCTACGAAATGATAATCCATGCCGCCAACGACCTGAATGGTTTTCTGAGCTTTAATATTCTTGTTCAATACAATGCGGGTGACACCGTTTTCGGTCACCGTATCCCGCAATTCCTTATAGAAAGGTGCCTGATAATAAATGCCGGACGCCAGTCGGAAGGTGAAATCGTGTTCCCAAGCCGGGATGAAGGCAATGGAAGCTCTTGGACTGACTAATAATTCGTGGTTGAAATCCCAATAATTGGCACGCAATCCGCCGGTTAGTACGAATAGACCGGCATCCTTCCTGACATGCCAGCTATCCTGCAGAAAACCCTGCAGGCGATTGCTTTCCATATTCGCGCCGGATTTCATCGAATAAACCATTCGGATGTTCGAATTGGAATAGGGTAGCGAATAGCCGGCTGAATCCCGCATTTCCCACTCCCGAAGTTTGTCAATGATACGCTCTCGTTGATAACTCAATCCCCATTGGATTTCGTGGGAATTCTTGTTCCAACTGCCGTTGTGCGCTACATTTAAAACGGTGGCGTTCAGGTGGTTGCGAGCATGTTCGTGATAGGTTCCTGCACCAAGTAGGTTGGTGTTGGCCGTATCTGCCCGGTTGTTCTTGATGGGTGTCGAACTGAGCAAATATTGCCCGGTGATGTCGTAATTCTCGTCTTCCACCGTGTTGAAGGCTGATGTCTGCAGCCCTAATTTGACGTTGCCCGGCAACGTTTTTGTCAGGTTGAAGGCACCAAAGGACGTTCGAAACAAGTCCTTTTCCTTCCCGTCGAACCAAACCTGCATAGTCAGTTTGTTGTTGTAGGTGCCGAATTGGTCTTCCGACGTTACCGGGATGAATTCGTAACTGTTTTGAGAAAAATTCCCCAGAAAGCTCATTTCCAGAGTCGGCGTCAACTTGTAGGTCAAGTAGGTTTGGTAATCGAGAAACGTTGGGTTGTATTCCGCTTTGGTATCAAGCGTACCTAGTAAATAGGCATTTGTTTTGTAGCGAAGGCCATGAATCTGGGTAAAACGTCCGTTTTTGGAAGACTGTCCTACAAAAACGTTGGCACCCAGCAGACTCATATTGGCAACCGCTTCGAAATGTGATGGTTTCTTGTATTGGATGTCAAGTACCGAAGACATTTTGTCTCCGTATCGCGCATCAAATCCGCCAGCGGAGAACTTGACCTCTTGCACCATTTCTGGGTTGACAAAGCTCAAACCTTCCTGTTGACCTGCCCGGATGAGCAATGGCCTGTATACTTCCGTTCCGTTCACATACACCAGATTTTCATCGAAATTCCCTCCGCGTACCGAATACTGAGAACTTAGTTCGTTGTTGGAACTGACACCTGCAAAAGTCACAAGCAAGGCTTCGATGCTGCCCCCGGTGGCATCCGGCAGCAGGCGGATTTTGGTGGCGTCGAGTGTTTCGAGGGTATTCGTGCGGCGTTGCTGGCCTTTAATGGTCACTTCGTTCAACGTATGCGAAGACGTGCCCATCGTCACATTCACACGCAGGGTGCGCATGGCAGCAGGAATGATGCGGGTGGCAGGCTGGTAGGAGAGGCAGGAGTACCTCAGGATGACCGTATCCTGCGCCGGAAGTTCAATGGAGTAGAATCCGTTCGCATCGGTGTAAGCCGCGCGCTTACCGTTCAACTCGGAAACACTGACCAGTTCCAGCCCCCTGTTTTGGTTGTCGAAAACGAAGCCGGAAACCGTCACAGTACCCTGTGCCAAAAGGAACGCGGAACGGAAAGCAATAAAAAAGAGAACGAATACGGCTGTTTTTCTGGACATTCCAACGACGTTTACAATGGGCGCAAATCTACGGAAATCTGAGGAATTAAACGTATCTTTGCGGTCTATATTGTCTTTAAATTATGGAGAACTTACTCGAATTGCTTCGTAATCGCCGAAGCACCCGAAAATTTATGGAGACTGAAATCAGTCCCGAACTGGTAGAACAATTGATGCAGGCCGCGTTGATGTCCCCGGCTTCGAAAAGTTCCAATCCCTGGCAATTCATCCTGGTGGATGACCGCGAAATGCTGAAAGCCCTTTCGGTAAGCAAGAAATCAGGGGCTAAACTGATCGAAAGCTGCTCCCTGGCCGTAGTCGTCGTGGGGGATCCCGAAAAAAGCGATGTCTGGGTGGAAGATTTGTCAATAGCCTCCATCTATTTGCAGCTGGAGGCCGAAGATCTCGGACTTGGTTCCTGCTGGGTGCAAATTCGTTGCCGTCAGAACGCAGAAGGCGAAGACGCCGAAGTTGTTGTAAAGCGTCTTCTCGATATTCCTTCAACATTCCGTGTCGAAAGCATCATAGCCATCGGCATGAAAGAAGTAAGCAAGGAACCCCATGATTTGGACAATCTTCCGTGGGAAAAGGTCCATTTGGGCAAATACACCCTAACCGAATAATTCGAACCCCGTGCGAATCAGTCTCATCGGTGCAGGAAATCTAGCCACTAGGCTTGGTCTCGCCCTGAAAGCAGCAGGACACGAGTTCGTGCAGGTCTACAGCCGCACGGAAGGTTCTGCGCAAACACTGGCCGACTTGTTGGGTGCTGAAGCTGTTGTACATGCTGAAGCGCTGCATTCAGACGCATCTTTGTACATCTGCGCCCTGAAAGACGATGCACTCCCTGAAATCCTTAAAAAGGTGCAGGTAGGCAATGGCATTTTAGTACACACGGCCGGAAGTTTGCCTTTGGACGTACTCAAGCCTTTTGCTGCGAAAACCGGTGTTTTTTACCCCTTGCAAACGTTCAGCAAGGAGCGGGAAATGGATTTCAGAACGGTTCCTGTTTTTGTGGAGTCGTCGGACAAGATTGTCTCGTATATTTTAAAACAACTCGCTATGGATCTGGGTTCTGAAGTGTATGAAATCACCTCCGAACAACGCTTAAAACTGCATCTATCGGCAGTATTCGCATGCAATTTCGTTAATTATCTTTATTCGGTTTCCAATGATTTGCTGGCCGAACAGCATCTGCCTTTCGAGGTGCTGAAGCCCTTGATTATGGAAACGGCAGCCAAAGTGCAAACCCATTCCCCAGCCGAAGTCCAGACAGGCCCTGCCGTACGTTTCGACCGGAAAGTCATGGACAAGCACCTTGCACAGCTCGAAAAGCATCCGGCCTGGAAAGCGCTTTACAAAGAACTGAGCATCGGCATTCATCAACGTTCAAAATCCTCTAAACAATGAGCACCATACCCCACAACCTGACCACCATCAAAGCCGTCGTATTCGATGTGGACGGCGTCCTTTCCGTCAATACGATGCCCTTGTATCCCAACGGAGAGCCCATGCGTACCGCCAACATTAAGGACGGTTACGCCATGAACCTGGCCTGCAGGAAAGGGCTGATACTCGGCATCATCACGGGTGGCAGGACGGAAGCCGTGCGCATCCGCTTTCATAATCTTGGCGTCCAATACATTTACATGGGCGCTCACGACAAAAAAGTGGAATTTGCCGATTTCCTCCAAAAAACAGGGCTGAAAGCGGAGGAAGTGGCTTATATGGGCGACGACATACCGGATTATGAAGTGATGCTGCAGGTCGGGCTTTCTGCCTGCCCTGCCGATGCCGCACCTGAAATCCGCGCTATTTCCAAATACATTTCTCACAAATATGCCGGAGAAGGTTGCGCCCGTGATCTGATCGAACAAATCCTGAAAGCTCAGGGCCTTTGGATGAAGGATTCCGAAGCATTCGGTTGGTAAAAAATACGACGACTATGCTGGACAATCTGCAAGGCTACCACCTCATACTGGCTTCGAATTCACCCAGACGCAATGAATTGCTGGGCGGACTGGGGCTGGAATATTCGGTGCGGGTCTTGAAGGATGCTGACGAATCGTATCCGGTTGAACTGAAAGGGGCTGATGTTGCCATCTATATCGCTATGCAAAAGGCTGAAGCCTTTCGTCCGCAAATTGGACCGGACGATCTTATTATCACCGCAGACACCATTGTTTGTCAAGGGACTGAAATTTTTGGAAAACCCACCGATCGGGAAGATGCGCTTCGCATGCTGAAAGCCTTGTCCGGCCAAAGTCACTTCGTATTTACCGGTGTCTGCCTGACCAGCAACAACGATCAAGTTTCGTTTTTGGCTGAAACCGAAGTCTTTTTCTGCGAACTTTCCGACGCTGAAATCAAACATTATGTGGATCAGTGCAAACCGTATGACAAAGCTGGAGCGTATGGCGTCCAGGAATGGATCGGTTTTGTCGGGGTGGAACGCATCGAAGGTTCGTACTTCAATGTGATGGGACTGCCTGTGCACCAGCTGTATACCGAACTGAAACGATTTCCGCCGAATCCAAAAACCAGTAAACCATGAACCTCATCATCGATCAGGGAAATACCCTTTGTAAAATCGCTTGCATCGAACCAAACGGGAGCATAGCCTTCAGCAGTGTCCTTAAAGCACTGACTCCTGAAATCATGCAGGTGCTGATTCAAACGTATTCGCCTGTAAATGGAATTCTGGCTAAGGTGAAAGATGTTGATCCAATGCTTGTTGAAATACTTAAAGCGACATTGAAAACCTTTGTAGTGCTCGGACCCGATACACCGCTTCCCATCCGAAACGGCTACGCCACCCCGGAGACCCTGGGTTTCGACCGCCTGGCCGCCGCTATCGGTGCCTGGTCGCTACAGCCTGGAAAACCTTTGCTCGTGATCGACTTGGGCACGGCCATCACCTACGATTTTGTCAGCGAAGACGGCACCTTTACCGGGGGAAACATCGCTCCTGGTTTGCGGACAAGGCTGAAATCCTTGAGTGACCATACCTCCAACCTCCCTTTGGTGGAACCTGCCACTGAATTCGATTTGCTCGGAAATTCGACTGAATCTGCCATTCGCTCCGGTGTGATGCAAGGCATTCTTTTTGAGATAAATGGTTATATCGATGCCTTAAAGCTACAGTATCCCAGTCTTTTCGCTTTTTTAACAGGCGGTGACCTTATTTATTTTGACGGAAAATTAAAAAATGGCATCTTTGTGGACGCAAATCTGGTCTCCACAGGCCTTAACCGAATATTACGCCACAATGTCCATTCGTAAATCAATTCCGGCAGCACTCTTCCTGTTGCTGACCCTGCAAACGCTCCTCGCACAGAATACCAATTCCACGTACAGCCGTTACGGATATGGCTATCTGGAAACTCCTGCAATGGGTAAGACCCGCGCCATGGGTGGAATCGGTTATGGAATCCACGATCGTGGCTTGATTAATGTGCTGAACCCCGCTTCGTTTGCCGATGTGGATACGATGAACATGCTTTTCGACTTCGGTCTGTCCGCACAGCTGACTTCATTCAAGGAAGGCGCTGTGAATCAGTACAATCCAAACGCATACCTGGATCATGTAGGTATGAAATTCGCCCTGAAACCCAAATGGGGGGTAGCTCTCGGTCTGGTACCCTATTCCAAGGTAGGTTATAATTTCAGCCAGTCTTTTTCTTTTCAGAACACCCCTGTCGGTGACCTTGATTACACGACCATCTACACTGGAACAGGAGGGCTGAACACCTTTTTCGTTGGAACAGGCGCCTATCTGGCCAAAGGCCTTTCTGTCGGAGCCAATCTGAAATACACGTTCGGACTCCTAAGCAATACCACCGTGACGAATTATTCAACGTCGGGCATCAACAACGAACAAAACATCAATCATCTGTTCTTGAGAGTTCCCAGTCTGGATATTGGCTTGCAATACGACTTGCCGCTTTCCAAGAAGAGTTTTTTGACCTTGGGAGCCTCCGCTTCAGCCTCCCTGCCGTTTAGGGGAGAAACGTATATTGTGAACATTGCTTCCGATACGCTGGATGGTCCCGCCACCTATTCTGATTTTTCACTGCCTATGACCTATGGTGTCGGCGTGTCTTATAATTGGGACAACAGACTGACCATTGGCCTGGATTACCAAAATCAACGTTTCAGCCAATCAACCTTCATGGGGGTTAAGGATTCTCTGAGAGACAACAACCGTTTCGCCCTTGGTGTGGAATACCTACCTTCGACCATTGCCGAGCATTACTACCAGGCCATTCGTTACCGCGGAGGTTTTCAGTTCAATGACATGTACCTGAAACAGCCGGGTCATTTGCAGAGTGCCGGACTAAGCCTAGGTGTCGGTTTGCCGCTTCGTGGCCAAAAATCCATGCTGAACCTCAGTTTCGAGGCAGGAAGACTCTTTACGCCCAATGCATCCTTCATTAGCGAAACCTATTACAAATTTTCCATCGACGTTTCGTTCAACGAACTTTGGTTCTTTAAGATGAAACTCTAGCGTGAACAGCCGTTTCCATAGCCTTCGGAATTTGGTTGGCGTCTTGAGTATGGCCGCCCTGATGCTGGTGCCTATCGCTTGCAACTCCGACCAGCCACAATACGTTCACAAGTTTAAGAACCGTACTACTGTTCCAGGCGTGTATACGGATTCTGTGACAATGCTTATTTCCGATTCAGGTGTGATCCGTTACCGTGTCATTTCCGAGGTCTGGAAGATTTATGACAAAGCGGCCGAACCCTATTGGTATTACCCTAAAAAAGTCTATTTCGAAAAGTTCAACGACAGTCTGAAGACTGAATCGATGGTTTCGAGCGACACCGCCAAATACTATTACCGCCGCAAGTTATGGGAGCTTCGCAAGAATGTGAAGATTATCAATTTGAAAGGCGATCAGTTCGAAACCTCCCTGCTTTATTGGGACGAGCTTTCCAGACGTATCTATTCAGACTCGTTTATTCGTATTGAACAAGGTGACCAGGTCATGATGGGTTACGGATTCGAGTCCAATGATCAATTGACTGACTATCGGATCAAAAAGCCGACAGGTGATTTACCGGTGGATCCCGAAACCTCCGAATAGTGTGACGGATTTTTCCATGATTACACACTGTTTAAACATTTTTTTGTATATTCGCAGGCTGAAAAAAACACCCGCAATCGTTACCAAAACAGCTAATTCATCAATAAACATACCTATCTTATATGGCAACCTTACAGAAAATCAGGAATAAAGCCGGCTTGTTGGCCATCATCATCGGTCTGGCTTTGTTTGCATTCATCATCGGAGACTTCCTGAGTTCCGGAAAATCACTGTTTCAACAGTCTCAGCAAAAAATCGCTAAAATTGGTGATTATTCGCTGGATTACAAGGATTACGAAGCCCGCATCGCGGAAATGGAACAAGTGTACAAAATTCAAACTGGTCAGAATACCTTGGATGATGCCATTAACGGACAGATCCGCGAATCGGTATACGAATCCATCGTTCGTGAACAATTGCTGAACCAACAGGCTACCGAGCTTGGCGTTTCGGTTACAGGCAAGGAAATTTTCAGCATGATCAACGGTGCCAATGTGCATCCGATGATTCAGCAGTTGCCTATATTCAAGAACCCGCAAACTGGTCAGTTCGACCACAACATGATGCTGAATTTCTTGCAAACCATTCAGACGGACGATCTTTCCGCGTATCCTGCCGAAGCTCAGGAACAAATCAAGAACCTCAAGGTTTATTGGATGTTCTGGGAAAACAGCCTCAAATACACCCGTCTCGAAGAAAAGATCAATACCCTGCTAAGCAAGGCAGTACAGGCCAATTCACTGGATGCCAAAGCCTCTTTCGCGGATCGTGCCGACAATATGGATTTTGTCTATGTGTGTGAACCGTACAGTGCACTTCCCGATTCCTTGTTCAAAGCCAGCCAGAACGAAGTGAAGAAACGGTACAACAATCAGATCGAACGTTTCAGACAAAAGCCTTATCGCAGTGCCAAATACATCGTAGTGGACGTAAAAGCCAGTCCGGAAGACTACAAGGCTGTAGAAGACAAAGTGAAAGAAATTGAACCTAAATTTGCAACGACCACCGATTTTGCTGGTTTTGTAAATGAATATTCTGACAATCAGTTCATGGATTGTTATGCATCCAACAAATTGTTTACAGGTGTTGTCAAGGATTTCGTCAGCAACTCCGGTGCCGGTGCTTATCTGGCTCCCGTTTATACCGAAGGTGCTTTTGTAATGGCAAAAATTCTGGACAAGGCTGTAGCTCCTGACTCTGTCAAAGCACGTCAGATCGTTTTAGCCACGACCGAACAGACTCGTGCCGACAGCTTGATGGCCGCGCTGAAGGCTGGCGGAGATTTCAACCAACTGGCTCAGAAGTTCTCCCGCAACAACGGTGGTGCCGACATGGGTTGGTTCCGCGAATTGGATGCACTTTCTTTGGGTACCAGCTTTATTCGTTCTTGCTTCGCTGCTAATGTGAATGCGTACTTCCAGGTGAAATCTAAAAACAGCATCACGATAGTTCAAGTTACCGAAAAGACTGCTCCGGTGGCCAAAACCAAACTGGCCCTTGTTACATTGAAAGTAACTCCAAGCTCACAAACGTATAGCAATGTTTATAACAAGGTGAACACGCTTGTTGCCAAGTTTACGACAACTGACCAATTTTTCACCGAAGCTCAGAAAGCAGGATACGATGTGAAAGAAGTTCAATCCATCCGTTCTTCGGACAACACCATCGCTGAAATTCCTCAAATGCGTCAGGCTGTTCGTTTTGTATACAACAACGAAGCTGGCAAAATTTCCGGAATCCTGGAAAATCAGAACAATCAGTTTGTGGTCGTTGGTATAACAACTGTAAACGATGGCATTTATCAGCCTGTGGAAGCTGTTCAACAGATTTTGCTACGCGAGCTCATCGACGAAAACAAAGCCGATCAGATTGTCAAGGACATTCAATCCAAAAAAGCAACGTCATTGGCTGTGTTGGCTCAGGACTTGAAGGTGAATGTGGATTCCGCACTGTTTGTGAATTTCTCTACCCGCCGCATCACTGGTTTGGGTGAAGAACCTGCGCTTGTCGCTGCTGTGACAGCTGCTCCGCTGAATCAACTTTCTGCTCCGGTCAAGGGTAAAAACGGTGTGTATGTATTCCAGGTCGTTTCCAATAAGAAAACGCAGGAAGCGTTCAATCTGCAACAAGAAAAGGCTGGTTTGAACAGTATGAATATGTATCGGTTGATGTATCAGTCGTTTGACGCAGTGAAGAATGCCACCCATATCAAAGACTCCCGCATCAAATTCTATTAAATTATTCCAATAGCACGCCATCTGCGGCGTTGCTTCACGCTCGAAAATCCTCACGTACGTAAAGTACGCTCCGGTGTTTCTCACATAAAGCGCCTAGCATCTGGCATACTCTTGAAATAATTTGCAGTGTGGGGTTTTTGCCCAAGAAATTTAAGACCGAATCGATTACCTTTGTGGGATTGGTTCGGTTTTTTTTATAAGATATTGAATGATAGAAAGATTTGCAATTTTGGGGAAGAGGCCGGAGGAGCTGAGGAGTTGGTTGTTGGAACTGGGGTTGCCGAAGTATGCCGCTACGCAGTTGCATGAGTGGATTTATGTAAAGCGGGTGAGAAGTTTTGAGGAGATGACGAATATTTCCAAGGCAAATCGGCAGTTGCTGGCTGAACGGGCTGATCTGGGTTTTACGGATCCGGTGCATTCGGCGCGTTCAAAGGATGGAACGGTCAAATATTTGTTCAAGACTTCAGGGGGGCAGCTTATAGAAAGCGTCTATATTCCTGAAGATGAACGGGGTACGCTTTGTGTTTCATCGCAAGTGGGCTGCAAGATGAAATGCAGCTTTTGCATGACTGGACGGATGGGTTTTTTAGGGCAGCTATCGGCAGGTGAAATTCTGAATCAGATTCTATCCATACCTGAATCCACCGAACTGACCAACATTGTTTTCATGGGTATGGGTGAACCGTTGGACAATGTGGACGAAGTGCTGCGTGCACTGGACGTGCTGACTTCAGACGATGGTTTTGCGTGGAGCCCCAAGCGTGTGACGGTTTCGACCATCGGGGTGAGACCGGGTCTGATCCGCTTCCTCGAGGAAAGCAAATGCCATTTGGCGGTGAGTCTGCATACGGCCTTACCCGATCAGAGACTTTCGTGGATGCCTTCCGAAAAAGCCTGGCCCATGGAGGAAACCATTCAGTTGCTGAAGCAATTTGATTTCAGCAAGCAGCGCCGTCTTTCTTTCGAATACATCCTGTTCAAGGGTTTGAACGACACGCCTGCCCACGCAAAGGCGCTTGTGTCACTCCTCAAAGGGCTGGATTGCAGGGTAAACCTGATCCGATTCCATGCGATTCCCAATACGCCTTTCAAAACAACTGACGAAATGGCGGTTCGCGGATTTTGCGATTATCTGATTTCGAAAGGATTGCGCACAACCGTTCGGAAGTCCCGCGGAGAGGATATTCAGGCTGCTTGCGGCTTGCTTTCCACACAAAAAGGATAAATTTTTTTCACAGAATAACTTTTGTTAAGGGGTTTTCTTTGTATCTTTCGGCAATTTTGTCAGTATAACATCAAATCTTCTATGGAATCTCCAAAAATACGTGTCGGAATCTCTCAGGGCGATATCAACGGTATCGGTTATGAAGTGATTCTCAAGACACTTTCCGATAACAGGGTCTACGAAAACCAAGCGGTAGTTATTTACGGTTCAGCCAAAGTGGCAGCCTATCACAAAAAGGCGTTGGATCTAAACAATGTGAGTTTGAACATCATCGGCTCTGCCAGAGAAGCGCAGGTCGGCAAGATCGGTATCGTGAATTGCACCGACGACGAAGTGAAGGTCGAGCTTTCACAGTCCACACCGATAGCCGGAAAGGCTTCCTTTCAGGCACTGGAACGCGCTTGCCAGGAACTAAAGGACGGTCTGATCGATGTTTTGGTGACGGCACCCATCAACAAAAAGAACATTCAATCCGAGAGTTTCACCTTCCCGGGTCATACCGAATACCTCGAATCTGTTTTCGGTGATGGTAAACCTGCGCTGATGATCATGGTCAGCCCCATTATGAAAATCGCAGTGGCAACAGGCCACATTCCGTTGGCTCAGGTTCCAGCCGCACTGGATGTGACGAGCTTGGTCACCAAAATCCGGATGCTCAACAAGTCCCTGATCAAGGATTTCAACATCATAAAACCCCGCATTGCTGTTCTTGGACTGAATCCGCACGCCGGTGACGAAGGTTTGATTGGTCGCGAAGACCAGGAAATCGTTGCTGAAGCCGTTCGCAAGGCGCAAGATCAACATGTTTGTTGTTTCGGCCCCATTCCTGCCGACGGATTTTTCGGTTCCGGTGATTTTAAAAAGTACGATGGCATTTTGGCCATGTACCACGACCAAGGCTTGATTCCTTTTAAGGCACTCAGCATGGAAAGCGGCGTGAACTATACCGCCGGTTTGTCAATCATCCGTACATCGCCAGCTCATGGCACAGCGTATTCCATTGCCGGACAGAATGTAGCTTCCGAAGAATCGTTCCGTGAAGCCTTTTACCTGGCCTGCGATGTTTTCAACAATCGCAACGGTTATGCCGAAATGACGAGCAATCCGCTCCGGAAACAGCAGCTCGTTCAATCGGGAGAACTCTCCGATTTGAAAATGCCCGAAGATATTTAATTGTAGAGCATCGTGGATATTCAGAGCGTCAAACAGCGTTTCGGCATTATTGGCAATGCCCCTGAACTCAATCGAGCCATCGATGTGGCCGTTCAGGTCGCACCGACCGATCTGTCCGTGCTCATCACCGGCGAAAGCGGGGTAGGGAAGGAAAGCTTTCCGCAGATCATTCACCAGTTCAGCCACCGCAAACACGGTCCGTACATTGCCGTGAATTGTGGCGCCATACCCGAAGGTACCATCGACTCCGAACTATTCGGACACGAAAAAGGTTCATTTACAGGTGCTTTGGCCGATCGAAAAGGCTATTTTGAAGTGGCCGACGGCGGCACTATTTTTCTGGATGAAGTCGGTGAACTGCCTTTGTCCACCCAAGCCAGACTTTTGAGGGTGATCGAATCGGGCGAATTCATCCGTGTCGGTTCCTCCAAGACCCAAAAGACCAACGTCCGCATTGTGGCCGCCACAAACATGAACATTGGGGAAGCCATCCAGGGCAACCATTTCCGCGAAGATCTTTATTATCGGCTGAACACGGTACCCATCAGCGTTCCGCCGCTACGTGACCGGCCCGATGACATTTTACGACTGTTTCGCAAATTTGCCGCCGATTTCGCAGAAAAATACCGGATGCCTGCCGTTCAACTCACCGAAGATGCCAAAACTGTTTTGACTTCCTACCGCTGGCCCGGGAATATCCGTCAGCTCAAGAACATTGCTGAACAGATTTCCATCATTGAGCAACAAAGGGAAATTTCAGCCAATATATTGCGTTCCTATTTGCCGGACAGTTCCTTCGAAAAGATTCCAGCCTTGTATGCTGGTGGCCCCAACCGTCCTGTTGACAGCCGTTCCTTTGCCAATGAGCGGGAAATTCTGTATCAGGTGCTGTTTGACATGAAAAAGGACATGAACGAACTCAAGCTGCTCGTGAACGACCTCATGATGAAGAACAGCACGGAAGGCCCCGTTTCCGATAAGGATTTCGGCAATTATAACACGTTCCATGCGCCTGAAACCGCCAGTCACCGACCTGCTGTCCACAACATCGAAGATACGGAGGAATATGTGGAAGAATCTTTTTCCCTGGAAGATATGGAAAAGGAAGCCATTCGCAAGGCCTTGGACCGCAACGGCGGCAAGCGCAAGAATGCAGCATCCGACCTGAATATTTCAGAACGGACTTTGTACCGTAAGATTAAAGAATATAAACTGGATTGACCGTGAAACGATTTTTGCTGCTCCTTTTGCCCTTGCTAATGCTTTCCGGCTGTACCATCTCCTACAAGCTGAATGGTGCATCCATCGATTATGCACGCGTCAAAACCATTTCCATCCAGGAATTCCCGAACCAAGCGCCATTTGTGTATCCGCCTTTTTCACAGGTCTTTACAAATGGATTGAAAGAAAAGTTCATCACACAGACCAAATTGAAGATGAAGCCGAGGGAGGGCGATTTGCAAATTGAAGGTGAAATCGTCGGTTGGGAGCTCACGCCAATGGCACAACAGGCAGACGGTTATGCCTCTGAAACCAAACTGACCATCACCGTCAATGTCCGATTCACCAATACAACCAACGAAAAGGAGGATTTTGAACAGAAATTCTCGGCTTTCCGCCAATTTCCCACTACCAGCATGCTGGAAGATGTTCAGGACCAGCTGCTGGAAGATATAACCAAAGAAATTTCCGAAGCTATTTTCAATAAAACAGTAGCCAATTGGTAAGATGAAGACGGACGATATCAGACTATGGATCAACGATCCTTCTCAATTGAACCGGGAAAACATGCTTCAGCTGAAAGCAGTACTGGAAGACTACCCCTGTTTTACGATTGCTCGGATGCTGTATCTGAAAAGCCTTTTGAACCTCAATGATCTGCATTTTTCGGCTTCGTTGATCAAGACTGCCATATCCGTGCCTGACCGTCGACGATTGTATTACTTCATTGAAGGAAAAAGTTTGCCTGAACGTCTGGAAAATCCGCAAGCTGCTCCGTTGGAATCTGGTGGATTCTCGCTGATCGACCGTTTTTTGCAAGGCAGCACACCGACCCCGGCACCGATGGAGGAGGAAGCAGAAACATTTTCTTATGCGCCTGAGAGCGGTGTTGCTTTCTCCGATGTACCCGTTCAGCAGAAACCAGTTGTACAGGGACCTTTCGCCCAAGAACCGATCAAGGCCGAAGAAGGTTTTGTACTGAACTATGCGGAATTCCTAACCATGCAACCCGATGCCGGACCTGTAGTATCCGTTGAGCCAATGAACGGACAGGATCTGATCGATCAATTCCTCGAGAAATCAGCCAATAATGATCCGAAAATCCGAATGAGACCAGTAGGAGAAAAATCGGTTGACGAGGACTCCGTCGAGGAAGTCGCCGCACTGGAACAAATGGTCTCCACTTTCAACCTGCCGGAAGACTCCTTTACGGATACCTTGGCCAAAATCTACCTGAAACAGAAGCGGTATGACCGTGCGCTTGAAATATTCAAGGGCTTAAGCTTGAAATATCCAGAAAAAAATGTTTACTTTGCAGACCAAATTCGATTCCTCGAAAAACTGATTAATCACATCAAAAAATAGTTACCCTCAAAAAATAGTTACCCTAAAAAATAGTTACTATGTACCTGCTCATTACCATTCTCATTTTTCTTGCTGCCCTTCTCTTGATTCTGATCGTGCTCGTTCAGAACTCTAAAGGCGGTGGTCTTTCTTCCGGTTTTTCCGCCACCAATCAAGTGATGGGTGTTCGCAAGACGACCGACTTTCTGGAAAAAGCAACTTGGACACTGGCTTTGACCGTCGCTTTGCTTTGCATCGTTTCTGCCGGTTTTATTACCACTTCCGACGAAGTACAGGCCAAACAGTCCATCATCAAGAATGAGGTTCAGAATGCCGTGAAAGTAGATCCGAATCTGAATAATCCAGGTTTTAACAATCAACAAGGTGCTGCCGCTGGCAAAGGTCAAGCCGCGCCCGCTCAACAAGCACCCGTACAGGAAGCTCCAGCTCCCGCTGCAAAATAATAAATCCGCTGTCTTTTAATAGACCGGATATGACCGAAAGGAGTCTGAACAAGGCTCCTTTTTTGTACCTTCAACCTGCATTAAAAGATGAAAAAGATACTGCCTATCCTGTTTTTGCTGTTGTTGACGGCCTGCACAAGCCAAAACAAGGGTAAAAGGGAGGCCTCAGCTGAAGCATTGCCGGACAGCAGCATGTACCTTCAACATGCCACCGGTTTCAAGGTCGACTATTTCCAGCACTACAAGCGCGTCATTCTGGCTGATCCTTGGAAAAAGGGTTCTGAGCTGGTCCGTTATTACTTGGTGGAGAATGATCAGGTTCAAGTACCGGCGGATGGCATCCGAATCCGTATTCCCATTCGTTCGTTGGTTTCGGGCTCCTGCACCCAGTACACTTTTTTGGAGCAATTGGGCGAGATTTCTGTCGTCAAGGGTATTTGCGATGCCAAGACCATTTACAATGCCTCACTGCGTCAGGCTGTCAAAGCAGGTGTTGTCAAGGATCTGGGTGACCCTTTCCAGATAGACGTGGAACGCTGCATGGTTCTCAAACCGGAAGCGATGCTGATGAACAGTTTCAATCAACAGGATGAACACCTGTCGCGTGTTCGTGAAAGCGGTATTCCTATACTTTACGATAACGAATGGATGGAACCGGGCTTGCTGGCCAGGGCTGAATGGATCCGTTTCATTGCCTGTCTGTTCAATAAGGAAACCTTAGCCGATAGCCTCTTTCAGGTGGTTTCCTTGAATTATGAACACTTGAAAAATCTGGCTTTCACTGCCAAAACCTGGAAGCCTGAAGTGCTTTCAGGCGATGACTTCCGAGGAACCTGGTACCTGCCTGGCGGTAGGAGTTTTACCGCCCAATTGTTTACGGATGCGGGTGCTTTGTACAAATACAATTCCGACACCACTTCCGGAAGTCGACCCTTCACCTTTGAACAAATACTGAAAGATTTCCATCAAGCGGATGTCTGGGTAGGCGTTACCAACGGGAATTCGTTGCAATCCCTTCAAAAACTGGATGAACGCTATGCCTTGTTTCAGTCTTTTCGTAACGGAAACGTGTATGCCTATACCAACCGAATAACTAACGAGGGTGGCAATGACTTCTGGGAAAGCGCAGTAGCGCGGCCGGATGAACTCTTGTCCGATTTTATCAAGGTATTTCATCCGGAATTGCTTCCCGAGGCTCCTTGGCATTATTTAAAAAAATTACGGTAACTTCGCCTGAAATTCCGTTGAAATGAGCCGTAACAGCCTTTTGTTCTTGTTGCTGGGTGTAGCCCTAGTCCTGCTTTTCCTGCTGGATCTGGTGCTTGGGAGCATACGGATTCCTATGAAAGAGTTGTTCGGTGCCTTTCAAAATACAAGTGAAGATTCCATTTACCGCGAAATTCTTTTTGGCTATCGATTACCCAAAGCGCTCACCGCCCTATTGGTTGGTGCTGCGCTTTCCGTAGCCGGGTTGCTGATGCAGACCTTGTTCCGCAATCCGCTGGCAGGTCCCGATGTGCTGGGTGTCAATGCGGGTGCCAGCTTGGGCGTGGCGCTGATTACGATGTTCACTTCAGGAGTGGGGACATTCCTGCTTGGATTCGGATCCTGGGGCTTGGTGGTTGCCGCTGTGGTCGGTGCAATCGGGGTATTGTTGCTGGTTTTGCTGGCTTCCGTGCGCGTGCCCGACCTTGTTTCCCTTCTGATTGTCGGGATGATGTTCGGTTATATTGCCGCATCTGTTGTCAGTTTGTTGCAAAACGTGAGCAATCCCGATACCCTCAAGGTCTTTGTCATCTGGACCTTCGGTAGTTTGAGTGCCGTAACCTGGAAGCTCTTTCCAGTGTTGCTGCTGGTGGTTTCGCTCGGCCTACTGCTGGCTGCTGTACTTCAGAAATCGCTGAATGCTCTGTTGTTGGGCGAACACTACGCCAAAGGGCTCGGCGTTTCCATCGCTCGCACCCGATTACTGATCATTCTGGCTACTGCTTTGTTGGCCGGTGGTGTTACCGCTTTTGCAGGACCCATCGGTTTTATCGGCATTACGGTGCCGCACATTGCCCGTGGACTGTTTAAAAGTTGGAACCACCGCATCGTATTGCCTGCATCGATTCTCAGCGGAGCCTGCTTGATGCTTCTTTGCGACTGCATCACACAAGGGCCGTTCCTGAGCAATGCGTTGCCCATCAATTCGGTCACCGCACTTTTCGGTGCGCCGATGATTATTTGGATTCTGTTGAAAAAGAACAGGTAAGGACAAAGTCCGGTTCCACGCGGTAATCAATGACGAATGCACTGCCTGTGCGCAGAAAAATACCCTTGAAACGACCAGTTTCATCCAGCAGTGAAAAATCACGGATGCGCAATTCCTGCGCGAAATCCACCCCATCTTCCGGAACGGCTTTGAACAAGGCTTCCTTGGCACACCAGTGCAGCAACAGGGCGACCGTTTCGCTCATAGGGTTGCTGACCTGTTTCAATCGGTTTTCCTCGTCCGGATGCATGAATTTGTGCCTGATTTTCAGGATTCTGTCTGAACGGTATTCCAAGTCCACTCCAATCAGCTCGTGGGAACTGAGCATGACAGCCACATAATTCTTTGTGTGTGAGATGCTGATGGATAGGTTGCTGTTCAATATATACGGTTTGCCCGATGGCCGATAGGCGATGTCCAAGCCTTGAATGCCCATTCCAGAAGCCATTGCCCTGACTGCCAGGTATTCCATCCTTCTAACCTGATTTACATGTGATGGGCGTACATTCGATCCGGATTGTTTCAGCAACAGCTCTTCCTCTTCATCCATCTTCCAAATGCCGAGCTGATAATTATCTGTTTTTTCGAGAAGATGTATGGGCATGATCAGTTTTTGAATTCTCGGGTAAATCCATCCAACTCAGTAAGGGCCGCCCAAGTCGGGCAGCCTCTACCATTGATTTTTCCGGTCAATTGATGAGACATTGTAAAAACCGTTAGAACGGCAGGTCGTCTGAACTTTCTGAAGGTGCAGGTGCTTCGTTTGAGGGTGTTTTGGGAGCGGCAGCATGTGCTTCTGAGGAAGCATCATCAGGTCGACGGCCCAGCATTTGGATGTTTTCAGCCACGATCTCCGTGTTGTAACGCACCACGCCATCTTTTTCCCACTTGCGGGTGGAAATCTTGCCTTCCACGTAAATCTGACTGCCTTTCTTGATGTATTTTTCGGCGATTTCAGCCAAGCCTCTCCAGGCAACGATGTTGTGCCATTCGGTGCGGTCAGGTACCTGTGTACCGTTGGCCTGGGTATAACCACGTTCGGTGGTGGCGAGGGTGATGGTGGCAACGGCGATACCGCTGTCCAGGTAGCGAACTTCCGGATCTTTTCCGACGTTGCCTACTAAGATTGCTTTGTTGACTGACATTTTTTCTAGCGTTTATTAGTTACGAATCAGGGTATTGAATTCATTGGGTTTTAAACCTTGAAGTGCGCATCTTTTTTGGTTCACGATTCAAATGTAGGTATAAAAACCTAGCCCTCCAAACACCCAAAATCAATTTATGAAATATTAACATAATATTAATAAAAGATTACTTAAAATGTGATGTGTCAACAGGCCTAGTATGCAAAATATATAGTGATGACATTAATACAAACGTAGAAAATGAAATACTAATTTAATTTAAATGTCGTTGTACCATCAAAAAGAATGCTTACCATTATCACTTCTAAACTACGTTAAACCTATTGTTCAAAACGTATGAAAAAAGTTGCAATCTTGTTCGTATCCTTGCTTATTATGGCAATGGGACAGTCCTGTTTCGGCGCAAAGACACCAAGCGATCCTGTCGGAACCTTTACAAAGCTTTACGGTTACGTCCGTTGGTTTTATCCAAGTAACGAAGCAAGCGAGTTGGACTGGAATAGGTTTGCCGTCTATGGGAATGCCCTATCCACATACCCCAAAGCAAGTCGGTCCTCGTTCGATCGTCTGACAGAAGCGCTCAAAACCATGCAAGACTCGACTTTGACGATTCAAAACAAGACGGTCCAACTGGCCAACGTCGTGATTGCTTGGAACATCTATCAACATTTCTATCCCTATTTTGACGTAGTCGATGTTGATTGGGACCAAGTATTGACGAAAACACTTAAAGACGTTTATGCCGACTCGACTGAAGTGGATTATTATAAAACCCTTTGTGGTATGGTTGCTGCTTCCAAGGATGGTCATGGAGTTATTTGGACCAAAACGATTAAAAGTTGGGGTTTGCCATTCAGGGTCGATTTGGTGGAAGGAAAGATTGTCGTTGTGGAGTCCTTGTTTCCAGATTACATGCCGGGTGACATTATCGTTCAATTGGACGACAAACCCGCCATGGATGAATTGATTTGTCAGGAAAGCTTGATTTCAGGTTCCCCCCAATTGAAACGCCGCAGAGGGTTGAACATGTTCAGCGCCGATTACGCGCGTACCATCGCAAAAGTTGTTTTAATTCGAGATGGGGTTGAAAAGGAATATCAATGCAGGCGTTATAGCGAATACAATCTTTATTTGAATCCAAACCAACGAGTCAAAAATAGGAGCATGGCTCTCGGTGACGATATTGCTTACCTAACAGGCGATCAGACAAATTTCGACGCCTTATTGCCAAAAATTAAAACAGCCAAAAAACTAATCGTATCGAAGGATTTCACGTTGGAATGGGATTTGATTCCTCACCTCATCAAGGATGCACTTTGGAGCCCCTGGTGGAATATTCCGGTGGTGACCCATCCCGATGCCGAACAAGTCACTTATTTTTTGGACCGTTGGCAATTTAAACCCAAAGAACCGTTCCTTGATGCAAAAGTGGTTTTCATTAATTCACCTGAAAGGATCAGCTCTGGCGAAACCATTATGAGCGTCGTCGATTTTTATCATCTGGGAGAAACGGTGGGTGACACGACAGCTGGTACCAACGGAGATGTCAACAAAATTAGGTTGTGGGGCGATTACACTATTTCCATGACCGGATTGAAAGTGTTGAAACACGACCAAACCCAATTGCATTTGAAAGGGTATGTGCCTAATTATCCGGTAGAACGAACCATTCAAGCCATCAAGGACGGTCGGGACGAGTATGTTGAAAAAGCGGTCGAAGTGCTGAAAAAGAACCTCCGGACAGCGGATTCAACCGATAAATAAAACCATTTGTTTTTTCAGGAAGTTCTCCGTCATTTTGGAAACAGCAAAGGTATCGATTTTATCGAAGCGAACCTTGGTCCAAGTAGTCGGAATAGTCAGTATCTGCTGAATCCGTATTGGAAGGAAGCATGCATGAATGATTCGGTGGGTAAGTATGTGTTTATATGTCAATGCATTGCCAATTGAATACGCTTCGCCGAACCAGGTTTTCAACAAGGGTTCCTCTAAAATCCGTTCCATGGAGAGCGGCTTCGCAGATTCTATAAGTGGAAATTCCCAAAGGTTCTGCCAGATGTCGTTTTCGAGCCTTTGCTGAAGCCAGGTATGTTGTTCGAAGGTTGGGACCAGGTACAAAAAGTAGCGTTCTTTTTTGGATGCTGCCTTGGATTTGACCGGTAGTTCAGCCACGCGTTCAGCCGAAAGCCCGAGGCAATGTGCTGACAATGGGCAGGTTTCGCAATCTGGCTTCGAAGGTACGCATTGCAGTGCGCCAAATTCCATCATGGCTTGGTTGTGCCTGGACGGATGCTCCTTATCCAAGAGTTCAGCCGCTAGTTCGGAGAATTTGCGTTTGCCTTCGGTGGAATTGATGGGCGTATCGATGTTGAAAAGCCTGGACAGCACCCGAAAAACGTTGCCGTCCACCACGGCGCGGGCTTCTCCGTATGCAATGGAAGAAATCGCGGCAGCGGTATATTCGCCCACACCCTTTAACTTTAAAAGTGTTTCGTAGTTTTTTGGAAAGTCGCCTCCGAAATCGTTAACCACTTGTTTGGCAGCCGTGTGCATGTTTCGTGCCCGGCTGTAATAGCCCAAGCCTTGCCAACGTTTCAGCAAATCGTCCAAGGGTGCTTTTGCCATTGACTGGACATCGGGAAAACGTTCCAGAATGGAAAGGTAATAAGGGAGACCTTGCTCTACCCTGGTTTGCTGCAATATTATTTCGGAAAGCCACACGTTATAAGGGTCCGGAAATCGCCTCCAAGGGAGTACTCTTTGATGGACTTCATACCAATCGGAGAGCAAAGCTGAGACGATGGAAATGCCTGATACTGAATTCATAGCACAAAGAACGCTTAATTTTCAAAAAATCACAAAAATCCACACGGAAAGTTTTTTTTAAAGAAAAGAAACCTATATATTTGCAAGCCAAAAATTTACAAACCTATTGTATAACCTATAAATATTTATTGAGATGACTAAAGCTGACATCGTAAACGAAATTTCCAAGAGAACGGGCGTTGACAAAGTAACTGTATTGTCAAGTGTAGAAACCTTCATGGACGTAGTGAAAGAATCATTGGCCAAAGAAGAAAACGTGTATTTGAGAGGCTTTGGTAGCTTCATCGTTAAAAAGCGTGCCCAAAAGACCGCCCGTAACATTTCCAAGAATACGACGATCATAATCCCCGAACACAACATTCCTTCCTTCAAGCCTGCGAAGACCTTTGTAAGCGAAGTGAAAAAATAAGTTTTCAGTAAAAAATTATCCAGACAATGCCAAGCGGAAAAAAAAGAAAAGGCCACAAGATGGCCACGCACAAGCGTAAAAAACGCCTCAAAAAGAATAGACATAAGAAGAAGAAGTAATCTTCTCGTGTTATAATAAACTCAAAGAATGCAAGAACAAATCCAAGTACTTTTTCAGTCTTAGGGTTTGTTCTTAGTTTTTTTATTTACCTGTCTTCCGAGCAGGTCGGGGCCGAAACCGGATTTATTCCCCGCCCGGGCGAAACCCATCCTTCTGTTCAAAGACTTTAAACATCTGATTTATCGAAACAACTACGAAAGGGACAATGGAAATTGTCGTGGATGTACAGCCTAAGGAAGTATCCATTGCGATACTCGAGGATAAGAGCCTTGTGGAGTTCCAGCAGGAAACCAACAGCGTCTCTTTTTCCGTGGGTGACATCTACCTGGGTCGCGTGCACAAATTGATGCCGGGCCTGAATGCCGCCTTCGTGGACGTTGGGTATGAAAAAGATGCATTTCTTCACTACCTGGATTTGGGAAACCAATTCAATTCGCTGAACACGTACACGAAAAACGTGGTCACCAACAAGAACAAACAGCATCTGCTGAGCAAGTTTCAATTGCTCCCGGAGATTCCCAAGGAGGGAACCATCGCTGACGTCTTGAAACCGGGCCAAGAAATTTTGGTGCAGATTGCCAAGGAACCGATATCGACGAAAGGACCGCGACTCACGTCGGAAATTTCCATCGCCGGCCGCTTCCTGGTCTTGATTCCGTTCTCGGACAAGATTTCGGTAAGTACTAAAATCAAATCGGCCGAAGAACGTGTACGCCTCAAGCAGCTTCTTCAGAGCATCACCCCTCGGAATTTCGGTGTCATCGTTCGTACGGTGGCCGAAGAAAAGCGGGTGGCCGAACTGGACAGCGAACTCAAAGTCCTGCTTAAACGCTGGGACGAAGTGTTGGCCAAGCTTACCAAAGCAAAAGCCCCGTCGCTCATCTTTGAAGAAACCAGCCGTACCGTCGTTATCCTGCGGGACATCCTCAGCGCCTCTTTCGAGCACATTCATGTGAACAATCCACAGGCTTTCCAAGAAATCCGGGATTATGTTCAGCTGATCATGCCGGAAAAAGCAGACATCGTCAAACTCTACAAGGAAAAACTACCCATCTACGACACGTTTGGTGTGACCAAACAAATCAAGTCGGCATTCGGGAAAACGGTTTCCTTCAAGAGCGGAGCCTATCTGATCATCGAGCACACGGAAGCCTTGCACGTCATCGACGTGAACAGCGGCAACCGTTCCAAGGCGAGTAAGGGTCAGGAAGACAATGCGCTGGACGTAAATCTGGCAGCTGCCGAGGAAGTAGCACGCCAGCTCCGTTTGAGGGATATGGGCGGCATCATCGTGGTGGATTTCATCGATCTTCAGGACGGCGAACACCGTCAGAAGGTTTATGATCGCCTCCGGGAAAAAATGGCCAACGACAGGGCCAAACACAACATATTGCCCTTGTCCAAATTCGGGCTGATGCAGATCACCCGTCAACGGGTTCGTCCTCAAACATTTATTGAAACGAACGAGACGTGCCCGACCTGTTTCGGAAAAGGCGAAATCCAACCTTCCCTCTTGTTTACGGACAAACTGGAAGGCAAGATCGGCATTTTGACCGGAAAACTGAAAGTGAAGAAATACACCTTACGCGTTCATCCTTACGTCGCGGCCTTTATTCAAAAAGGCGGCTTGCTTTCCCTCGAATGGAAGTGGCGCAGAAAGTACGGTCTTGGCCTGAGTGTCATCCCCGTCCAAAATCTGACCTACCTCCAGTATCAATTCTACGACGCCAAGGGCGAAGAGATTGACATGAAGGAAGAAATGGAAATCAAGTAGGAAGTTTTTTAGCTTCTGAAATCTTTATATTTAAGCATCCGGAAAACCATGGGGGAAGTGGTTTTTCGGATGCTTTTTTTAGGCTGTTGAATTTGTGTTTTATGCTCGTTGCAATGCCTGGGGCGTGCTTTGGCTGCGGGTGGAGCAATCTGATGATGTAAGTAAAACCTTATTGACCCTGACCACATAAAAAACTATTTCAAAAAAGGAGGATACATTTTGATGATGCTCATAGATTCAGTTGGTGGGTAAGAAATTGTATTTTTTAAATTCATCATTGTTTCATTTTTAACATCCAAATCATATCTGACAAGAATATTCTTTTTCTCAATGCTTTAATTTAAAATCTTGGGTTTTGGTCACCTTAAAATCGTCCGAACTCTCTATTGAATCATTTATATCGATGGATGTTGATTCGGGGAGGAAAATGCCGCCATTGTTCGCGCCATCAATGTCTTCTGCTTTTACAACAGCTGGGATTGACCAAAAAGGCAAACCGTTTCCATATAAAACGACGGAGTATTTTCCAGTTTCGTCAGTATATACAGTGTCTGCACTGTAGTAGGTTCCCTCTTCAACAATGACAGATTTAGAAAGGGTTACTCGAATATTCTCTATTGGAGAGTTGGTCAGACTGTCTGTCACAACACCTTTTACCATAAAATACGAAGAGGGTACTCCGTACATGCAAATGACTGAATTGTTTGTGTCGTCTTTACACGCAGTCAAGAAAGAAAACAAGCCTAGCAAAAGCATAATCAGCTTGTCATAAAAACTCAGTATTCGTTTTTTCATGGGTCATATTATTTCATTTTAAGATGGATATATTGGATATTCGCTACTCGTTGTATTCAAACAAACAAGTTCATAAGGGCAAAATCCTTTTTTAAGTGCATCGATTTAAGCCTTCGTAATCGGATATTTTTTTTCAAATAAATGGTATATTTGACCTAAGATTATTTAACCTTGAGCGAATATTGCATGATATATGGAAAACCGTTGCTGGTGATGGCTTTGTCTTTATTGTCGGTGCTGTCAGTCCGTGCGACGGATATTCCCAATAGCGAGATTCTGTATCGTATCAGGCATGTGCGGGTCGTTGAAGGGCTGTTGACGGTGACGGATTCAGTCATAATGGTCATCAACAACAAATATGGAAACGAGGAAATTTCAGTGGTCTATGACAAGATCAACAAGCTGAAGAACTTCAAAGCGTGGGTGGAAGACGCCAGTGGCAATAAACTCGGTGTATTATCCAAGAATAAATTTGTTGACCGAAATCTATACCAGGAATACTCACTCTATGCCGACCAGCGCGAGCGAGCCTGCATGACCGATTATCCGCTTTATCCCCACCGTTTTCTGTATACCTACACGGTTGTTTCCAATTCGTTCTTCGATTTGACACATTGGAATCCGAGAAGTTACAAATCCAGACCACTGCACAGGGCCGAACTTTGGATTCACCAACCTGTAAATTATCCCGTTCGAACCTTATGCAAAGGACTTTCCGCCTTATCCGTTGATACGGTCGGTCAACAAGTGATCACCCGGTATGTCTTGAAGCCAATAACCATAGCGGATGATGCATCAAAAAATCCTGCCATTGTCGACCGACCGAGTTTTGTCTGGGTAGTGCCCGAGCAGTTCTACTATGGCCTTTCGGGTTCCAACAAGACTTGGCAAGCGTTCGGTAATTGGGTAGAACAGCTGAACAACGGTTTGACAACGCTGCCTGAAAGTGAACGGATTCAAGTAGAATGCCTCTTGACTGGATTGAAAGATACGGTCGAAAAGGTTCGGGTTTTATACCATTACATACAGGACCATACCCGTTATGTGAATGTGCAGCTCGGCATCGGTGGCATGAAGTCCTATCCTGCCGCTTATGTGTCAGTTAACAAGTTCGGCGACTGCAAGGCATTGAGCACCTACATGAAGGCTTTGCTGGAATGCGCTGGCATTAAGAGTCACTTCGTTTTAGTGTTTAGGGATGAATATCCAGAGCCCTTTTTTAGTGAATTCGCGACCAGTCAGTTCAACCATGTTTTTTTGGCTGTGCCAGTGGGTAAGGACACGCTCTGGCTCGAAAATACCAGTACGACCGGTGCCATGAGGTATGTGGACGTCTCTACCCAAGACCGTACGGTCTTGTTGGTGGACGGCCATAACAGCCGATTGATTCGGACACCGGCCTTGAATAGGAATGCCGTTGAAGGTCGTAGGCTGTTGGACGTCCGTTGCACCTCGGAGGGAGACGCTACAATTAGAATCAATCATTTGGGACGTGGAAGTGAATATGAGGAAATGAACGCCCTGTCAAAGGTTGTTTCAGCCAAGTCGCAATTCATCTACCTGGACCGATACATTCCGTTCAAGCATTACGATATGCAACATTTCGGATTCAAGCAGGTGGGAAGGGATGACCGTTCTGCCGTGTTGGAAATTGTGTTTCGTCTGCCCGGTTTCCTGCAAAATGCACAAGAACGAGCCTATTTGCCGCAAATACCAGTTTACAAAGGCTCCCGCTACTTTTACAAGCCCGACAACCACACACTTTACTTTCCCATACCTGTCTCCGAAGAGGATACAGTGAATTATCGGCTGCCCGATGGTTTTTCCTTGGAAACCATCCCCGAACCTGTTTCCCTCACTTGTCCTTACGGAACCTACAACGCATCGTTCACCCGAAACGATGGCAGTTTGCTCGGCGTTAAGTCGTTTTATGTCCGGGAAGGCCTTTACGACCCCGATGCGTATAAAATTCTGTACGAATTCATTCAAAAAGTGACGGAATCCGAAAAAAAATCCCTGATACTTTATACCAATCCTTCAGATAAATGAAAAAAACTGTTCTGTTCTGCTTGAGCTTGATGCTGGTCATTGCTGTACAATCAAAAAACGACACCTCCAAGGAATTGAATTTCGGCCAATACCTGAACTCGGAATTCAGCTATACACGTTTTGAACCTGATACGTTGGCCGAAGCAGTGTTCCTGTTCGATATTGGCAAATCGTACATTGAGTTTGACACGGACAACGGTGAAACGTATCTGCATTTTGTGCGTCGGTTTAAAATCAAGATTCTCAGTAAGGCGGGGTTCGATTGGGCCAATATTGAGATTCCCTTGCGCAAGTGTGGTGATAAGATGGATGAACTTCGCAAGGTAGATGCCATTACACTCTCTATGGAAGATGGCATGGTGCGTAAGACTAGGTTGGAACAGAGATCAGTCTACAAGGAAGACCGATCGTCCGATTTTCGGATCATGAAGTTTGCCATGCCCGACGTTCAAGTTGGTTCCGTAATCGAAGTGCAATACGAAGTGAAAAGTCCTTTCATGTTTTTTTTCAAAAATTGGGACTTCCAAAAGAGCATTCCGGTGATTTACAGCGAATATACTGCCGCCATGGTGCCTTTTTACAACTATACCTACCTGCTGCAAGGAAGAAACAAGTTCGATGAGCAAACATCGGGCGAATCCATGAATGAACAGACCATCGCCGGAGTCAAGTTCCACGACTTGCTCTATACTTTTGTCATGAAAGATTTGGCTGCCTTTCGATCTGAACCATTCATCACCTGTCCTGAGGACTATGTGATCAAACTGAATTTTCAATTGAGCGAGTTTATCAGGCCGGACGGATCAAAAACCAATTACATGAGCACTTGGCCCAAATTTTCCAGCAACATGTTGTCGGAGGAACTGTTTGGTAAAGTGATCAACAAAGCGGAAGCAAAAAGCAAGAGTCTGTTGAAAGACAAAGTCTTGCCTGATTCTGTATTAGGCAAGGCCAAATATGTCTACGACTGGGTCGTCTCATCCTTCAATTGGAACGGAGAATACGACAAATATTCGGAAAAGAAAGCAACAGAATTGATTAAAAACCGTACGGGAACCACGGCTGACATCAACCTTTTCCTGGTCGGCATGCTCCGTGCAGCAGGGGTGGAGGCTTATCCGGTATTGCTCAGCACCCGCAACCACGGCAAATTCAAAGTAGATTCCCCCTTCGACTTTTTCTTCAACTATGTCATCGCCGCTGTAGTCTTCAATGGAAAATACGTGTTGTTGGACGCAACGGAACCGACCATCGGTTTCGGCAATGTTCCATCCCGGTGTATCAATGAAAAAGGGTTCATTCCAATAAACAAGAAAGCATTCGATTGGGTGACACTGAACGATGGCAAGACCTCTATGGAAACATACACCATTCAATTATTGCCTATACAAGGTTCGGATTCCACTGATTGTGTAGTTCAAATGCAAGCCAGCGGGCATTTTGCCATGGAATACCGGGAGATTTTCCAATCCAGAAAGAATGAAATGACCAAGGCATTGTTGGGTTCGGACCTGAGTCTGACTGAGTCCTATGTGTTGACTAACGAGCAAAACCCATCCTTGCCCTTCTTGGCGGAATACAAAGCTCGGACTCGTCAAAACGTGGCAGACGGTTCCATCGGAATCAAACCTTTCCTTGGATTCGTCAGCATGGGGAATCCCTTGAAGAAACCCACCAGGCAGTATCCCATCGATTTGATCTACAAGCAAGGCCGGAGTTTCAACATCACCGTCAAGGTGCCCGACGGTTATGAATTGGCTCCAATGCGGACTTATCCGTCTTTGAACGATGAAAACTTCCGATTGAGTTTCGGCTCCATCATGAATGATAAGAATACGCTGGTCATAAGTGCTTCCTACCAATTCAAGAAAGAAGTTTACGATGCTTCGGTGTACGACAAGATGAAGATTTATTTCCGCATGCTCGATCAGACGTTCAACCAGACGGTGGTGTTGGTCAAAAAATCGACACTTTAACGGATTCGATGGTTCATCTCCGGGTGCTTGACTAGTTGCCCTTCAGGTACATTTTGCCGCTCAGCGAACGTTCTCCAGCTTGTATGGTGCAGACATAGATGCCTTTAGAAAGATTGGTGGAATCGAAATGGACGGTATGTCTTCCAGCTTTGAATTCAGAATAAGCCAATTCTTTAACCTTGGCCCCCAAGATGTTGTATAACTGCAAGGACACACGACTATTGAACGGAATCTCAAAACTAATGGCCGACTGGTTCAACCAATCAAGTACAAAACCATCCTTGTATTTGATGATGTCCATTGATGTTAAGAGCGGGTCGGGTGAACCCATTCCATCGGGTGCGACATCTTCATTCGTGATACAGATTTTATCCATGCAGGCTCCATCTTCGCGGTAACAGATGGTCAGGGTATGATTGCCTTTGGTCAAGATTGGGCTGACAAGTTTCATCCAAGCGAATGAACCTCCGGTGCTCAAGCCATTGACCATGGCATAGGCGCCATTGTCCACTTTTACCCAGTACGAATCGTCGTTGAAGGTCGGGCAGTTGAGGCGGGCGAAAATCTGATAGGTGGTGTCTTTAGTCACTGTAAAAGGGATGGTGATCAAGTCGGCTACGTTGGTTGATGCAGCTGTAAGGGATTGAAGTCCGGCTTTGGGAGTGATGTATTTTCCATTGGACGACAACGTGTTGCTGACAACATCGTAATTGGCACCTGCTGGGGCTGTTACAAAGCGTTCGGCTTCAAACCAGAAGGCCTCAACACCCGTTTTGACGATGACTGGGTAAATGGTATCTGTTTTTGAAAACAAGTCGGTATGGATGCATTGCCCCATTTTTACATAGGTGGCAGCGTCCGGATGCAAGCCGTCGTTTTGGTAACTGGTGACCAATCTGGTTGTATCAGAGGTGCTACGAATCGCCCTGTCAAAATCGATGTGCCCATCGTAGAATCCGCCTGTTCGAATCCATTGATTGACCGTATTTCGGCATAAATCACTGTATTGATTGTAATAACCGCTACCGTTGAAGGGTAGGATGGTGGCACCGTAAATACGGACGTTGAGGACATGAGCCTTTTTTATATAAACTTTGAAAGCATTGATCAGATCGGTGGCTTTAGTCGTTGCAGCAGCGGCAGTACTAACACCGCCGATATCATTGACGCCGATGAATACGATGGCGTAGCGAATCCCAGACTGACTGATGATGTCCCGATCAAAACGGCTGTTTGCCGTCGGGCCTAGGCCTCCTGCAAGCACACAGTTGCCTCCGATGCCAAAATTGAGAACCCCCAGGTTCTTTGTAGATGCATTCTGAAGTAATGATTCAGAGAAAATGTCTGTCCATCTGTTTTGCTGGTTCGTTGTTGAACCACGTCCGTCGGTGATGGAATTTCCCAAAATGGCTATGCAGGCCGATGAAGCGGGTGCAAGCACATCGATGCCTGAAATATTGTACCAATGATCCGTGGGAGTATTGCCTGCAAAATCGGTTGAAGTCGTTGCGTTACCAGCCAGAATGTACGATGTGGTGCGGGAACCGGGATGACCGGTCACCGTTGTGGAGGTACTTCCGTAATAAATGGTGATGGCCACATCCATTCTCGGTGTCAAACTGAAAGCCATTGGGTCGGAAACAACCATGGTTCCTGCATTCATGGTAATTGTAGATTGTCCATTGAATTTCAACGACTTGCTTGTTGTGGCATCTATCAGACTGCCGCCTTTGGATACGGCAATCTGCACTTCCTTGATTTCAACAGCGCTTGTACTGAATTCATTGGATAATTTCAACCGAAGCGTATCACCACCAATGGAAACACGGACTACCTGACGCAAGGTGTTGTCGGTTAAAGTCGGTGGAGGCATGTTGCCCGATTCTGTAAGTTGTTCTGCAGTAGCCCAAGTTCCTACCCATCGTTTGGACTGAGCAAACAAATTCAATGAACTTAATAGGACGCAGGTTGCTATAAGAATCGAAATTCTTTTGTTTGACATGTTGCGAATTTGGTTTTGGAGATGCTGCAAAGAACGGCATTCGTACAACATTTTTCTTTAAACCTGCTATCAGTTGCTGTCAGTTTTGAAACCTACACCACAAAATACAAACTCATTTTGGTATAGCGGTGAAAGATGTTTCAATAGAGTGCCAAGGTCAAGGCACAGATTATGAGACACACCGGAGCGTACTAAAGGTACGTGAGGATTGTCGCTCTATTGAGACATCTTAGTTAAGCAAACAATTTTGCAATCTGTTCCTTGTATAGTTCCTCAATGACATTCCGTTTCACCTTCAATGTGGGTGTCAATAATCCATTCGTCATGGACCATTCGTCTGCAATAAGCTGGTAGCTCTTGATTTGTTCGTGATGTGCAAACTGAGGATTGTACTTCTTGAGTTCTTTATTAAAGATGGCCAGTACTTCGGGATTCGTAATCAAGGATTGATTGTCGGTGAAAGCGATGTTGTGACGGTTGCAGTAATCTTTTAGATAGATGAAGTCCGGCAGAATCAAGGCTGCGGCAAACTTCTGGTTTTCGCCGAAAACCACCATGTTTTCAATGAACGGTGATTTGCAAAAGGTTTCCTCTATAAAGAAAGGATTCACGTATTTGCCGAAGGAAGTCTTGAAGATGTTTTTCAGACGACCGGTAATGATGAGGTTGCCGTTTTCGAACTTGCCGGTGTCGCCGGTGTGGAGCCAGCCGTCGGGGTCGATGACTTCGGCAGTGAGTTCGGCATCCCGGTAATAGCCCATCATGACGTTGGGGCCTTTGCATTGGATTTCGTTTTTGTCGCCGATGCGGACTTCTACATTAGCCAGAGGAGGGCCGACGGTTCCGGCCACGCGTTGACCCTTGCCACGTTGACTTACGGCGATGACAGGAGACGTTTCACTCAGCCCATATCCTTCAAACACGGGCATGCCAATGGCGTTGAAAAAGGCTGCCTGTTGTTTCTGAAGCGCAGCACCACCAGAAACGACGATGTCGAAATTTCCGCCGATGGCTTCGCGCCACTTGCTGTAGATCAGTTTGTCTGCTATCTTGTGTTTGAGCATGTACCAAGGTGAATTCTGTTCGATCCGGTAATTCTTGGCCAACTCAAACGCCCAGTAATAAAGGGTTTTCTTGACGCCATCCAGCTTTTTGCCGGAGAGGTAAAGTTTATCGTATATTTTTTCAAGCAAACGTGGAACGCAGGACATCATGGTGGGTTGGACCTCCTTGATGTTTTCGGCGATGGTCCCCAGGTTCTCGGCATAATAGACGGACATGCCTCGGTGGTGGTACAGATAGACGAGCATCCGTTCGTACGCGTGGCATAGCGGCAGAAAGCTCAGGCAAGTCTTGCTCCATTCGGCCGGTATATGTTCTATGGCATAAATCTGACTGACCAGGTTGTTGTGGCTAAGCATCACTCCTTTGGGAAGGCCAGTTGTGCCGGAAGTATAGATCATGGTGGCCAGATCGGTCGGCAAGACATAGTCCTTGCGTTTTTGCAATTCCTCCGGGTTTGGATTGGCTTCCCCCAGTTTGTAGAAATCGTCCAACAAGATGACGTCCTTTGCATGCTCCAAGCAAATGATTTCCTTGAAATGCGGGACCTTGGCGATAATGGGTTTCAGCTTCTTAACCAGATCCTTGGTATCGACAAAAAGATATTCGATTTCCGCATGATTCAGTATGTGCAGGTAGTCTGCGTCGCTGATGGTCGGATAAATGGGAACGCAAACACAGGCGATCTGCATGATGGCCATGTCAAAGAAGTTCCATTCGGGTCGGTTGGAGCTGACGATGCCGACTTTGTCGCCCATTTTCACACCCTTGGCCATCAATGCATAACTGATTTTGTCAACGTATTTGATGTAATCCTGAATGGAATACTTGACCCATTCCTTGTTCACTTTGCCGGCCAAGGCTACTTCCTGAGTGGGATATTTTTCTAGGTACTGGCTCAGCAAATCAAAGGTACGTGTTATGCTCATGGCATCGATTTTTTAGATTACGAACTAATGTATGGACAAAAATACCTAAAAAAATGTATTATCAAAATGGAAGGTCGTCTTTGTCGTCTCCACTCAGAAAATCGGGAGCAGGCATGCCGAATTCGCTTTTGGGACCGGAAGGAGCGGCGGCAGCGGCTGTAGCGGCATCGCCTTTCTCCACTTTCCAGGCTTTGACGTCGGTATAATACTTTCCGTTGAACTCACGGCTTTCGACATCAAAGTGAACGGTCACGACTTCCCCTTCGGTAATGGCGTATTGATCCACTTTGTCGCCCCAAAGGTTGAAGCAGACTTGTTTGGGGTATTGGTCACCATATTCGATGACGTATTCTTGTTTTTTCCAACTGTTGCCGGTTTTACCTTGCCCGGTCTGCAGGGGCAGGATTTTAACGATTTTTCCAGAGATATCCATTTTCTTTATTATTTGATGGTTGGTGGTGTTATGGTGGTGGAATCCGCTTTGTTGAAGGCATCGTTCATGGCTCTCATAAACGTTGATAATTGTTCCGGATTGCGGAGTTTGATTTTGGTGCCCGGCTTCACGGGTTCTCCCAACGTCATGTAGTTCATCTTGTAGAGGGCATCCAGCTTCAGCGCATATTTCTGAGCGATGAAATGCATACTTTCCCCAGGTTTGGCTATGTGCAGGGGATATTCGCCTTCCCACCAGGTGGTTTTGGTGTCCAGGTAGACAGGCTCGCCGGTTTGCAATACATAATTTCGGGGGAATTCATTGATGTTTCGGATGCGGGTGACACCTAGGCCGAATTCGTCGGCGATACCTTCAAAGCTGTCGCCGAACTGTGCCTTGATAAACGGTGTGGTTCCCACGTACATGATCTCGTGGCAGGAAAGCGGGTTGATGGTCTGGGCGGCAGGTTTCACAGGGAGTATTTGGTAATCCTTTACATTCTCCAGTGCTTTGTTGCTAAAAATGCTGTAGGTGCTGGCAATGGAATCACGGACGTGTCTGCGGACAGATCTTGCTGCTTTTCGTACGGAACGCAGAATACTGTCATTCGTGACTTTGGTTGCCTTGAGGGCATTGCGTTCAGCTTGGATGGAATCTTTCTTAGCCTGAGCAGAAGAAAGTTTCTTTGCTTTTGCCGCCATTTTCTTAGCCCTGCGTTCAGCCGCTGCGGCTTGTTTGAGACTATCTGCTTCCACCACTTTTTCCAGCTTCCTGCCTTGTGTATAATCGTTCAAACCGTATGTTTCGATGATTCGGATGAGCTTGTCGGCGTAGGTCGGATCGGTGGCATAACCCGCATTTTTCAATCCATAGGCCCAAGCCTTGTAATCGGTCACATTGATCTGGAACAATGGGGCATAGCGCCTGCCTTTGACCAGAAATAGGGAGTGATCGTCGAAGGATTCTTCAACCTTGTCGTATTTGCGAAAGCAGGAATTGACGCCGTCGTCGAAATGCATGATGGTATCGCCAGTCCAGTTGTTATGGCATTTGATGCCGAAGTGGTTGTTGGAGCGCTTGGCCATTTCGCTGTTGCCGGCTCCCGATTCCAGAATGCCCTGCGCCAAGGTGATGCTGGCAGGAACGCCGTGCAGCTTTTGCTGACGCGTAGCAATAACGTTGTATTTGGCAATGTAATCTTCGTAAGGTTTCAACCGGTTCTGAGCCACGATGGAAAAGGTTAGGAGGCAAAGCAGGGCAATCAGCGGTTTACGAAGGTGCATACACTATTTTTTTTTATCTTTGTTTGAAATACAAAGGTCATGATGGAACGACAAATATGTGCAAAGATAGTATTTTGCACGTTGGAAGAATTACCGGAAATAGAAAAATTACTGATTGAACGGGCAAAATCCGCCAGTGTGAATGCTTATGCGCCGTATTCCCATTTTCTGGTCGGAGCGGCGCTTTTATTAGAAAATGGAGAGATCATCACCGGAAACAACCAGGAAAATGCGGCCTATCCTTCCGGACTTTGTGCCGAACGGACTGCAATGTTCTATGCCAATGCGAATTATCCCGACGTTGCTGTCACGACACTCGCCGTGGCTGCCCAAAATGCAGGTGGATTTCTGAAGGATCCCATCGCTCCGTGCGGGTCCTGTCGTCAGGTTTTGCTTGAAACGGAACAACGCTACGGAAAAAAACTAAGAATTCTATTGTACGGTGCATCCGAAATCGCCATTCTGGAAACCGTCAAAGACTTGTTGCCGCTCAGTTTCGGCGTGGAAGCGCTTAAGGCTTGATGCCTGTATACATGGTGCAGACACCGAAGGTGAAGTGCTTGTATTCTGCTTTTACAAATCCCTGTTTTTTGATGATGTCCACCATTTCGCCACTTTGTGGAACGACTTTGATGGAGGCGGGCAGGTATTCGTAGGCCATATCATCCTTCGAAAACAGTTTGCCGGCCAGCGGGAGTACCGTAACTGCGTAGAGGTTGAAAAACTGCTTCATCGGAAATTTCTCCGGTCTGGAAAGTTCGATGATGACCATTTTGCCACCCGGTTTCAATACCCTGAACATTTCTGAAATGCCTTTGCCGATGTCTTCAAAATTGCGGACACCGAAGGCGATGGTCACGGCATCGAAGGTGTTGTCCTTGAACGTGAGGGCCGTGCAATCCTGGTATTCAAAATGAAAATGTTTCTCAAGGCCGGCTTTCCGAACTTTTTCCTCGGCCACGCGCATCATGCCTTCGGAAAGGTCTGCACCGACGATGAGGTCTGGTTTCAGCCACTTCCAGGCTTCCAAAGCGAAATCTCCGGTGCCGGTGGCGATGTCGAGCAAGGTTTTCGGTGCATCCGCTTTCAGGCTGAGTATGGCTTTCCGCCGCCAGCGTTTGTCTTGCTGGAAGGACATGAAATGGTTTAGGAAATCGTATTTGTCGGCGATGGTATCGAACATGCTCTTCACTTGGTTGCGTTTGCGTTCGCCTTCGCCGTAGGGCATTATTTTTTCGGGGGTCTTATCCATAATCAATTGGGTGAAATGGTTTTAAGAATTTCTGCAACGCCAACTCCCAGATAGGTGCCTACAGCATAACCGACCAGGCCAATGACAATGCCGCTGATGAGCACTTTTTTGTTGTGCATGGCACCGGCTACAGGCGGAACGAAGGGTGGTGAATACAGCAGGGCGACGTGTGCTACGGTAAACAGGTCACCAGGAATCTTGAAAATCCGTGAGATCAGGAGGTGCAGCAGAGTAGCCACCACAATGACGAAGGCTATGAAGCCAATGATGTCCAAGTTGACAAGGCCTAGGCTTTGCAGGTCGAACTGGGAAGCGATGACCATGCTGAACATGATGATGAAAAACATGCCGAGTTCAAAGGTCTTGGGCAGTTCCCGAATTGGTTTGATAAAAGAGAAGCCTATGGACAGGGCAGTAATGGTGAAAATAATCACCAATTCGTTGAGTTTGCCGGTAATGGCCAGTGAAAGACCAGCTCCAAGGACGACAAAACCCAAGGAAAGTAGAAATCCAAGCATCATTTTGCCGAAAATTTTAGGTTTCAGCATGCCTTTATAATCTTCAAAGTTAAATTCGGCATCGACTGTTGCTACGTCTTTGGTGATGGCAGCATCCGAAGAGGGGAGGATCCATCTGAAAAGACGGTAACCACCACCGATAATGAACAAGAGGAAAACGAAGGAAAGCAGCATTTCAAAGGTGCTGAACAAGGTGAACGTGGTGGGATCGGTATGCAGGCTTTGGCCGATAGCTACAAAATTCATCGTACCGCCCGTGAACATGCCGATCATCATGCCGGCTGCTTTCCACAAATCTTTAATGCCTTGATTGTCAAATATTATAAAGGCTAAGACTACCGCAATGACCACCGCAATGATACCTCCGAGAAGTGCATTGATGGTTTTTTTTAGTGATTTCTTCCAGAGGCTGAAATCCGAAGAAAGCAGCATCAGGGGTATGGCAAGCGGAACAGCGATGTTCATGATCCATTCCTGAAGGGAGTAGATGATAGCCTGGTGGTTCGGGTTGGTTGGGGTCAGGTTCAGCAACGAAAGGAGAATGCCTACGCCGTAGGCCATCAGAATGGTGCCCAGGTTGCGCATCGGTTTGGCATAGTTGAACAGCAGAATGATGACGACTGGCCCGAACAAATAGACGATCGTGATAAGGAGCAGCTTCATGGTTGCATCTTTTTGGGGATTATTTCTGCAGGATTGCAGGTTAATCCTGATAACTCTTTTTAAATTTGCCTCTTTATTGCTTCAAAGATACAAAAAACAACAGAAGATGAAAATCGGATTGCTTTCGGATACGCACGCTTACTGGGACGAGCGTTACCTCCTGCATTTTAAGGATTGTGACGAAATCTGGCATGCAGGTGACATCGGTTCTACGCTTGTGGCCGATGAATTGTCGAAGTTTAAGCCGCTTAGGGCTGTCCACGGCAACATCGACGGGCATTTGGAACGTTTGATGTATCCGCGTTACCTTTTTTTTGATTGTGAAGGGCAGAAAGTTTTGTTGACCCATATCGGCGGTTACCCCGGACATTATGCCACTGAAATCCTTCGCGAACTCAATGAATTAAAACCGACCCTGTTCATCTGCGGTCATTCTCATATTGCCAAAGTCCTGTATGACAAAAAGCGGGAACTGCTGCACATCAATCCCGGTGCTGCTGGGAATTCAGGCTTTCACGTGGTTCGCACGCTGATTCGATTTGAAATTAACGCGGGTCTTATTGAAAATCTGGAACTGATTGAACTCGCTCCGAGAGGGTGATTTTTTTTGTAACTTGCGTTCGAAATTTTAAAATCGTACTACCATGATCCGAATTGTTGCCGTCCATACGGCGATGGCGCTCGTTGAGCCGCTCAACCAACTTTTCAAGGAACATATTCCTCAGGTCAAATTGAACCATATTGTGGATGACAGCCTCATTCAGGAGGTTATTGCCAACAATGCCGTCACTCCGGCCGTTCGCCGTCGCTTGCTGGCCTATTATCAAACGGCAGCTGAATCTGGTGCACAGTTCATTTTCAATTGTTGCTCCTCGGTAGGCGATGTCGCTGAAATGGGTAGGCTGATTGCGCCCATTCCAGTGTTCCGAATTGATTATCCGATGGCGGTGCAGGCTGTGACCATGGCTAAAAAAATCGGCGTGATTGCCACACTTTCCACCACGCTGGGGCCTACGAAGCGCTTACTCAGTCGTTTGGCTGCTGAAGCCGGCAAGGATATCGCATTGGTGGATGGTTTGGCTGAAGGCGCCTTCCAGGCTGCTCAAGGTGGAGACAGTGCTACCCACGACCGCTTGATTTTGGAAGCTGCTGAACGCTTGGCAAGTCAAGTCGAAGTGATCGTTCTGGCACAAGGTTCCATGGCCAGAATGGAAAAAACGTTGAGGGAAATCACCCGCAAACCAGTGCTTTCCAGTCCATTGACCGGCGTAATCGGCCTAAAGGAATATCTACTCGACAAAGGGTTGATTTGATGAAGAAACGCAACCTGGTTCTGCTACTTTTGGTGCTGGTCGGTGTCATCACCTTCCTAGATCGGATCAACATCAGTGTGGCCGGTTCTTCCATCATGCAGGATCTGGGTTTGTCCCGAAAACAATGGGGATGGGTGCTGAGTGCATTCATTTTGTCCTATGGCTTGATGCAGGTGCCTATTGGAGTGCTCGGTGACAAGAAAGGGCATCGAAAGGTCTTGACAATCATTGTGTTGTGGTGGTCGTTGTTTACGGTTTTCACTGGTTTTGCCAACGGTTTTGTCATGCTCATCGCCATTCGGTTCCTGTTTGGCATCGGTGAAGCCGGTTCCTATCCATGCATGACGGGGGTCATCTCTAACTGGTTTTCACGTTCGGAAACGGGAAAGGCGCAAGGTGCCATTTGGGCGGCCAGTCGCTTGGGTGGTGCATTGACACCCTTTGTGGTCATCCCTGTTATCGCTCTGCTCGGTTGGCGCATGGCCTTTTTCATCTTAGGTTTCTTAGGCCTACTTTGGTCCATCGCCTGGTACTTTTTTTACCGGGATCAACCCTCCAAAATAAAGGGAATCAAGGCGGCTGAACTGGATAAATTGCCTGTTACCGCGCCTGCCGCAGAAAAGTTGGTGATACCTTGGAAAATCATTTTATCCAGAAAGCAATTCTGGTTGCTGCTGTCCATGTATTTTTTCTACGCCTGGGGCAGCTGGTTCTTCTTTTCCTGGTTCCCCACCTTTATGGAACAGGGCCGCGGTTTTTCCAAAAGTCAATTGACGTATGCCGTGGCGGTGCCATTCCTGATGAGCATGATCGGAAATATTGCCGGTGGTTTCCTGAGTGACAAGCTTTCCATAAAGTATGGTTTGAGGACAGGAAGACGTCTGTTGGGTGCCGGTGCATTGTCGGTTTCAGCCGTATGTATGTTTCTGGCCGGGTTTATTCCCGGAAAGTTGCAAGTGTTTATTTTCCTTTCACTCTGCTTTGGGGTCATCGACCTGATGCTGCCAAGCGCATGGGCCATTTGCACCGATATCGGCCGAAAATTCGCCGGAGCGGTTTCAGGAGCCATGAATACGGCTGGCAACATCGGTGGATTCATCTGCGCCTCTGTTTTCGGTTATGTGGTCGATGCCACCGGCAACTACAACATGCCCCTTTTCGTTATTGCAGCCATGTTGCTCATCAGTTCCATATTATTTCTCAAACTCGATCCTTCCAGACCTTTGGCGGAAGAAAATACTATTGTATGAAGCGTTCTGTACTCTATTTTCTAAAGTATTACCTCTTTTGGTTTCTGTATTTCCTGGGGTTTAAAATCATATTCCTGATTTACAACATTGAAAGTACACTGACACTGGGCTGGGGGGACTTGCTGGGTGCCATCTTCTGGGGTTTCCGGATGGATTTGTCCGCTGCCGGCTACTTGACAGCCCTCCCTGGTTTGTTGATGGCCTTATCGCCTCTGTTTAAACTGGATCGCATCGAAAAGCTGATTCGATACTACACCCTTTTCATGTTGCTTCCTGTCACCATGATGGGGATTCTCGATTTTGGAACCTTCCCGGCATGGGGTTGCCGTTTGAACGGCCAGATCATCCCGTATTTGGGCAATCCGGCTGAAATGGCTGCCTCCCTGAATCTGATTCAGTATGGCATCGTCATTTTTGGAGAAATCGGTCTTGTTTGGCTCAGTTACTGGCTTTACAAGCGATTTTTCCCCATTGTCGGAAGTCGGCGGAAACCCGAGCCGTTAAAAAAGATTCCTGTCCTTTTGCTGTTGACAGGCGCTTTGTTGTTACCCATCCGTGGCAGCTTGAATACGTCACCGCTCAATTTCAGCAGTGTGTGTTTCAGCCAAAAGTTGTTTGCCAACCAGGCAGCCTACAACTTCTTCTGGTCGTTCAGTTACGCATTGCTCAACAATACGACCAACTCCATTCCGGTGCACTACATGGATCTGAAAACGGCTGAAAAGGAACTTCGAGGCGTAGAAGAATTAAGTCAATATGTTGCTCCCCAATATATTAACAAAAAACAGCCCGTCAACGTTATTTTAGTCATTCTGGAATCGTTTTCGAACAAGGTTATTGAGCCGCTTGGTGGTTTAAAAGGCGTTACGCCGCGCATCAACGGGTTCTGCCAGGAAGGTTTGCTGTTCTCTTCGTTCTATTCCACCGGAATTCGTTCGGACAAAGGTATTTCTTCCTTGCTGGCTTCGTATCCGGCGGTGCTTAAATCGTCGTCGGTCTTGTTGTACCCGGACAAGATGAAGCATTTGGATTTGCTGCCTAGCTATTTTGCCGAACGTGGATACGATATGTCTTTTTATTACGGAGGTGATCCGGATTTCTACAATATGAAAATGCTGATCATGCAGTCCGGCATCCAAAAAATAGTGAGCAGGGGTTCGTTTCCCATAGGTGTTTCTACCATGCAAAAATGGGGATCCCCCGATGCGTACGTTTTTGACAGAGCATTTAAAGACTTGAACAAGAAGGTGAAACCCTATTTCAGCATTATTTATACGCTGAGCAGTCACGAGCCTTTTGATGTGCCGAATTATGAGAAGATTCCCGGAAATGGTGGCCCTGAAAAGTACCTGAATTCGGTTTCCTATACCGACCAAAGTCTGGGTGCCTTCATTGACAAGCTGAAAAGCCGACCGAATTGGAAGAATACGTTGGTGATCATCACGGCTGACCATACTTCCAGGGAACCAGGGCCAACGACGGTGGAGGAACCGGCGAGCTACCGGATTCCGATGCTGTGGATCGGGGGCGTAGTGGATTCTGCCAAGGTGGTGAACAACGTTTGCATGCAAACAGATTTGGCTCCAACGTTGATTCAGCAAATGGGTTGGAAAATGAAACCGACGATGTTTGCCAAGAATATATTTGGTCCCAGGCAGTATGCTTTTTATTACCGGGATGCCGGTTGGGGCTTCGTTTCGCCTGAAATGGCTTGTTACACTGACCTTGAATTAGTAAAGCAGACGTTTTTTTATGGGGCTGATGCAGCGAAGAAAGATTCGCTGATGCGTTTTGCCAAAGGCTTCACGCAGTATTTGCATGAGGATTTCCTGAAAAGATAATCAGACGTAAATGCGGCAAGAAATCTATATTAGCCACCACAAGCAGTGGGGAAAGCCCGCTCGGAATTCAGGCCAGTTTTTCCAAAACTTGTTTCAACGCATCCGTTTCGCCGACATTTCCTGGAAAAATAACGTAGGGCATGTTCGGATATCGGTGGCTGGCAGCAGTTTTTACAACCGGAACTCCAGGCAAAATCTGACCCGCAACGGTGGCCGTTTCAATTTCCAGACCCTTGGTGAGGATATCATGCGAGGTGATGCCCCCTTTTGCCACGATGTAGGAAGGTTCGAATGGCAGTTCGCGTACGATTCGGACTAAAAAATCGGAGATTTTACTTCCCGTCTGAAGACGTTCCGTGGCATCGGTGTAACGGAGTTCCTTTCGGCTAGTAAAGACAACAGGGGTGAGTTTGGATTTTTTAGCGGCTGTCAGTTCTTGTAAAACGCGGACTATTAAGGCGTCAGGTTCTGATAAAATGGATTTTACATCCAGTTCGATGCCTTTGGTGGATTTAGCTTCCAGCAGCAGAGATAGTTGGTTGCTGCTTTTTTTGACGTGTGAACCGACGATGAAAATACCCTGCCCTGTTTTGGAAATCATTGCTGAACGGTTCAAGAGTGCCTGGTCTCCCATGCCGCTCAATGCCTTGGGCAGGGAGGAGGAGGTTCTCAGAATGGCGTATGTATCGGTTTCTGCCAAAAGATGAAGCAAAGCCGCCGAAAATTTCCATAAGTCGTCATAACCCAAGGCGTCCACGGCGATCCACGGTTTGCCTGATTGCCTTTTCAAGCTGGTCAGTATTTCCTGCAGGGTATTCCTGCGCAATTCTTCCAACGTTACGTGACCGATTTGTGTAGCATCAATCAAGCCCTTTGTTTTCTCCGTGATGTACTCGTTGAGTTTGGAATGGTGGTATCCAAAGACATTGTCGGCTGCAAATTCGGTTTCTGAAACGGGGATCAGCAGGTCTTTATCTTTTAGGTAATGTGTTCCTTCAATGGTATATCGGCCAGCTTCGAAAAAGGATGGAACGAAATAGGTGGAAGCAAGTACTGGTAATTGATCGTGTTCCAACACTTGACGTATGGTATCTGGTTCCAACGGAAAATGGCCGCGGAGCGTAGAATCACTTCGGCTAATGAAAATCAGTTTAAAGCCTTGTTTTCGGTTGCATTCCACGATGGCTGTCACGGCTTCCCTAGTGACAACTTCCGCGGCTTCAGCCGTCATGGAGCGGGTATTGGTGAGTACGTAGAAAATCGGAGACTCGTCGTTGAAAGCTTTTTCGAGGTTCTCTGCTTTCCAGTTGGTCAGCAGCAGGCAGCCGTGAACGGTCTGGATGCCGGTGGGATCATCGTCCAAAACGACCAGTTTGAGATTCTGTTTTTTTAGTGTCTTTGTGATGTCTTTTCGAAGGGATTCGCAGCTCAGGGATGCGTAATCGGAAAGGATTTGCAGGTAGGAACGGTGCGTGGACATGTTAGCCGCGGAGTTTGTCGAGTCCGAAAATCTGTCGCGCTTCGGCCGGGGTGGCCGGTTCCATACCCATGGAGCGGATCAATGCCACCAGCTTTTCCACGAGTGTGGCATTGGTTGGAGCCAGTTGATCGGGAGCGTAGTAAAAACTGTCCTCAAAACCGACACGTACCACACTGGCACCCATGTTCAGAGCGCTGGCCAACATGTTTTGGTCGGGCATGCTGTCGTGGTTGAGGCCGAAATGAGCGCCCTGTTCCATCAGGGAAACCATATAGCCCAAGTTGCGCGGGGTAGCCGAAAGATTGCTTGCCGTGCCGCTTCCCAAGCAGAAATTATAATGCATGGGACGTGTCAGAACGCCTTCGTTGGCTAGTTTGGTGCAAGTTTCCACCATGCTCAAGTCAAAAATCTCCATTTCGGGAACCACCTTTTTTTCCTTCATGCGGGCAGCCCAATAACGGATGTCCGGCAGGGTGTTGATGTACACGGATTCTCCGAAATTGACGGAGCCCATGTTGAGGGAGGCAACTTCCACTTTCGGGACGTTGAGGCAGACACAGCGCTCTTCCAGTGTCATGGAGGAAAGACCGCCGGTGGAAGCCTGTATGATCAGGTCTGTTTTTGAGGCGATCAGGTCCAGTGTTTTTTCAAAAATGTTCAGATCAAATGTTTGTTCACCGTTGATGTCCCGAACGTGCAGGTGTACCATGGAGGCGCCTGCTTTGGCACAATTCGCGGCTTCCTGGGCGATGGCTTCAGGCGATAGCGGATTGGTGCAACCTTCGGGAATTGGCTTGCCCATGTGGCAAACCGGTGCAACGGTGACGACGATTTTTCTCATGTTATCCGATCAAATAGATTTCAAGCAAATAGACGGCGCATCCGGCGAAATAACCAAGTGCGGCCAGCAAGCTGATATTTTTCATGTACCAGATGAAATCGATCTTTTCCATGCCCATGGCAGCTACGCCAGCGGCTGAACCGATGATCAAGATGCTGCCACCCGTTCCGGCCGTATAGGCGATGAATTCCCAGAAGAAATGGTCGGTCGGATAGTGGTACATGCCCTGACAGGCAGCAACCAACGGTACATTGTCGATAACCGCTGAAAGCAGACCGATGGAAATGGCGATGACGCTTTGACTGTGGATGTTCTTGTCCATCCAAAGAGCTAGATCGGGCAGAATGCCGGTGGCTTCCAGGGCAGCGATGCTGATCAGGATGCCTAAGAAAAACAGGATGGTGGCCGTATCGATGCGGTGCAAGGCGCTGTTGACGGAGAGCGGAATTTTGATGTCCGATGGTTTGCCCTTATGCATGATTTCCGTGAGAATCCAAATGACGGCGACACCAAACAACATGCCCAGATACGGAGGTAAATCGGTGTAGGTTTTAAAAACAGGGACAAAGATCAATGCTCCGATACCTGTGAAAAACAGGATGTTCTGTTCGGTGGTGGATAAACTTTCCTTGTGCTTTTCCTTGATCGCGACAGGACGTTCCACATTCCCTTTTAATTTGAAAGAGAGGAAAACCAGCGGAACGATCAGACAAGCCATGCTTGGAAGGAACAGTTTTACCATGATGTTGCCAGTCGTAATTTGTTCGCCAATCCACAACATGGTCGTGGTTACATCGCCAATAGGGGTCCAAGCGCCACCGGCATTGGCTGCGATGACGACGATGCCTGCGAACAGCATTCGGTCTTTCGGGTCGTGAATGAGTTTACGGAGTAGGGAAACAATGACGATGGTGGTGGTCATGTTGTCCAGGACGGAGGAAAGAAAGAAGGAGATGATCCCGATGATCCACATTAGATTCCGCTTTTTGGTGGATTGGATCACGTTGGTGATGATGCGGAACCCGTCGTGTGCATCGACCATTTCAACAATGGTCATGGCACCGAGCAAAAAGAACAGAATTTGGCACAGGTTGCCGAAATGTTCTTCGAGTTGGGTGTTTACCATCCCTTTATCGGGGGTGGCCAGAATATAGACCGTCCAGGTGAGCACCCCGATGAGGAGTGCCGTGGCCGTCTTGTTGATTTTAAGCGGATGCTCCAAAGCGATGGCAATATAGCCGAGTATGAAAATAATGGCAATAAGTGTTAGCATGGTGTAAATTAAGGTTTTGTGTTTATACGGCTTTAAAACTAATGTCCAAACTCTTGACGGAGTGGGTGAGGGCCCCGACTGAAATGTAGTCCACCCCGCATTCGGCATATTGCCGCAAGGTGGAGAAGGTGATGCCTCCCGAAGATTCAGTTTCGTATTTCCCGTCAATGCGTTTGACGGCTTCGCGGGTGGTCCTCAGGTCAAAATTGTCCAGCATGATGCGATCCACGCCGCCTACGTTCATGACGCGTTCCAACTCTTCGAGGGAACGGACTTCAATTTCAATTTTAAGGTCCTTGCCTTTAGCTTTCAGATAGTCTTGTGCGCGGTGAATGGCGTTTTCGATGCCTCCGGCGAAATCCACGTGGTTGTCTTTCAGCAGAATCATGTCGTACAGCCCGATACGGTGGTTGACTCCGCCGCCCAGTTTGACAGCTTCTTTTTCTAGCAAACGCATGCCCGGGGTGGTTTTGCGAGTGTCCAACACTCGAGTGTGGGTTCCTTCAAGTTCCTTCACGTATTTACGGGTGACGGTGGCGATACCGCTCATACGTTGCATGATGTTGAGCATCAGGCGTTCCGTCTGCAATAACGAATGCACGCGGCCTTTCACCTCAAACACGATGTCTCCAGGCATCACGTCACTTCCATCCTTAATGAATTGGGTTACTTTCAGTTCTGGATCGAAATAATGGAACACCTCTTTGGCCACTTCAACACCGGCTACGACACCTGCTTCTTTGATGATGAGGCGGGATTTGCCCATAGTATCAACAGGAATACTGGAAAGAGTGGTATGGTCGCCGTCGCCGATGTCTTCGGCAAAAGCGCGCTGCAGAAAGGGTATCAGGTCTTCACGCATGAGTATAAGCTTTTTTTGGACGAACAAAAATACACATTTTGCCCGAAATGTTGCCTATCTTCGGGACCAAAGAAAACCCAATTCGTATGAAACTGATTTTGCTGGTGGTCGGCAAGACCAACGAGGCTTGGATCCAGACGGCGGTTGCCGAATATGAGAAGCGACTGAAGCATTATTTACCGTTTCAGCTGGAAGTCATTCCGGATGTGAAAGGGGCTAAAAGTCTTACAGAAGAGCAGATAAAGACGAAGGAGGCTGAATCCATTCTGGCATGGAACAAGCCGGGCGATGTGATGGTTTTGTTGGATGAAAACGGAACCCAACATTCCTCCGAAGATTTTGCAGGCTATCTGCAAAAGAAGATGAACGCCGGGGTCCGAAATCTGATTTTTGTTGTCGGTGGGCCCTATGGTTTCGCACCCACCGTATATGATGCCTGCCGGGAGCGCATTTCACTCTCCAAAATGACCTTTTCACACCAAATGGTACGGGTGTTCGTCGTTGAACAGTTCTACAGGGCCATGACCATCATTAAAGGCGAACCCTACCACCATTCTTAAAGCTTTAGTTTAAATAAATGAATGCGAGATTGTTGATGGTTGAGATTGCGTTTATGGTCTGGTATGCCGTTTCGGTATGTTTTTCCACATCATCGAATTGGACCAATAATAGAGCATGTTCCTCGGAACTCAGTGCCTGATCGGCCATTCGAAACAGAATGTTGTTTTCCTTGCCGATATGTGCTGTAAGTAAAAAAGCATATTCCTCCATGTTTAAATAAATGGATTCCAGGGCATCTCGGTTTCCTGCCTTGAAAGCCTCGAGACCATCAGCAACTCCCTTGATGAAGGCTCTGCCCTGCACATGTTCTGCAAGCATCACGGCCACAGGACCCTGTTGGGGCGAGAACCCTTTTTTCCCCAACATCGGAAACAATAAATCTTCTTCTTTGGCATGGTGAAAACCGTCTGCGAATTTGCGGACCAGGTTTACGACCAATTCCAGATGTTCGACATTCTCCGTTTTCTTTTCGGCCATCTTTTGCATGATTTCCGTTAGTTGCAAAATATGGATGTGGTCATTTTCTAGATTTTGTGTAGCTGTCATCGTATATAGTTTCAAAAAAATCAATACTTAGTTATTTCATTGTAATCCAGGTCGTTCAGCGTTTTTTTAGTAAAGACGCGAAAGAACTCCTGTCGGATGGGACCAAGGGAGGAATGAAGAGCACAGGGATTCTCATCGCTGCAATTTTCGAATCCCAACAGGCAACCGGTGTATTTGTCCATGCCCTCAATGGCTTCAATGATGTCCGACAATTTGATATCCTCCGGCTTTTTGGCGATGACGTAACCACCGTCTCTGCCTTGAACACTTAGAATGATTCCAGATTTGGTCAGATCAGTCATTAGTCTGCGAAGGTATTTGTCGGAAATATGAAGCGCTTCCACCAATTGTTTTGCTGAATATAGGCGTTGAACATCCTTTCCCATATAGATGAGAATGCGTAATGCGTATTCGGCAGTGTTGCTAAGTTTCATAAAATACTACTTACATGTATTATATTTTACAAAGATAGATGGAATGTTTATAAAACGAAGCGTAGGTGTGTTAATATAAGTTAATTAATGTAGCATAGTCGGAATTGCGGAAAGTACCTAACCTTCATTCAAGCCACTTTTTCTCCTTTTGTATAACTGCCAGGAATTGAACACATTTTGCCAAAGTACATAAGCGGCAGGGCCGAGTGAAGCCACCGGTGATAGGAACGTCTGAGCCATCCAGATGGCCAACACCGTATTTTTCTGCCCAAGAGCCTGTCCTCCTGAAATCCGTTTGTTGTACATCCTGCCGATTTTCTTGCCGCCAAAAAACTGCGCCAGACATATAACCAGCGACGTTCCAGCAATAAGCAATTCCATGCCTACGTTTGGATTTTCCTGATCGACCAGAAAGCTTACGGTCTTGCCGGTAACAATTGCCAACGCTACCGTCCAAATGTAAAAGGCCAGATGATTCAATTTCAGAATGACTTGGTGCGCCTTTGGAGTATAGCGTTGCATGAACCAGGCCAACAGCAGGGGTGTTATCAAAAGTGGAGCAACTTTTCCCAGAATTTTTAGAAAAGAATCCAGAAACAGCAAATCACTTTGAGGGCCGATTAGTGAAAAGATAATGGGTGCAGCAATGGCAATCATCAGATTCCCGATGAGTGTATAAGTGGTCAGGCAAGCCACACTGCCTCCCAACATGCCTGTTACGACAGCGGCTGAAGTGGCGGTAGGAGCCAGCACGCAGATCAGCGCGCTTTCTGCCCAAACCGTATCGACTTTAAAGAGCAGGAAATAGACCACCAGGCAACCGACCAGCTGAATGAGTACCAACCAGATATGTAAAGGGCTGAAACGTACCTTCCGGGGTGTCAGTTTGGCAAAGGTCAGCAGCAACATGGCAAAAATGAGGTAGGGAATGATGACGGACAGGTGGTCGAAAAAGCGGTAGAAGACAATGCCCGTGAGCATGGCCAAGGGTAATGACCAATTCATGAGAAACTTTAAAAGGGATTTCATAGGCAAAAAAAACTGCATGATTGCAACAAAGGTACGATTTTTGAAGAAACAGTTGTGATTGTTATCGTCATTGATTAATTTTGCAATGTAAACTATTTACAATGGAAACTAAAAAGTTCGATGTTTCGGGAATGACCTGTGCAGCTTGTGCAGGTGCCATTGAACGCAATGTCAGCAAACAGCAAGGTGTTTTGGAAGTACACGTCCAATTGCTCACCAACAGCATGGTCGTTACGTACGATACGGACAAGACCGGCATCGAACAGATTGAGCAATCGGTTGAAAAAGCCGGATACGAGGCATTTGTCCAAACGCCTGAAGAAAAAACCTCAACACGACCCGAAACCGATTCCCAAACCGACTCCATGCGAAAACGTTTCTGGTGGTCGGTTGTGTTTTTAATTCCACTGATGTACCTCTCCATGGGGCACATGTCTGGTTTGCCTTTCCCTGCCTTTCTGAACGGTTCTGCCGGAATCCAGGCGTTTGTCCTGACACAGTTCCTATTGACATTACCTATTGTATATCTGAACCGTGCCTTCTTCCAACACGGGTTAAAATCGCTGGTACACTTGGCGCCCAATATGGATGCACTGGTGGCGACAGGTTCCACGGCCGCACTCGTTTACGGCATTTGGGTGATGTACCAATTGGATGCCGCCGTTGGCAACGGCGATACGCTCAAGGCCTTTGAATTGGCGCACAATTTGTATTTTGAATCCGCCGCCACGATATTGACACTGGTGACGCTTGGAAAATTTCTGGAAGCTCGCTCCAAAGGCAAAACCACCGAAGCCATCCGTAAGTTGCTGGATCTCGGGCCAAAGACGGCGACAGTCATGAGAAATGGTTTAGCAGTGCAAATACCGGTACTTGACGTCCGGGTCGGTGATGAAGTGGTCTTGAAACCCGGCCAGTTGGCTCCGGTGGACGGCACCGTGTTGAGCGGCCGTTCCTCCATGGACGAATCCGCCCTGACGGGTGAAAGCCTGCCTGTTGAGAAAACGGTGAATGACCGAATTTTGTCAGCCTCCGTCAACCAAACTGGTTCTCTGGTCTATAAAGCCACGAGAGTGGGTGCGGATACGACATTGGCACAAATGATACGTTTGGTTGAGGAAGCCTCCACTTCCAAGGCACCCGTTTCCCGATTGGCAGACAAGATCAGCCGTGTTTTTGTTCCCGTTGTGATGGGTTTGGCCCTACTAGCCACCGTTGTTTGGCTGTTGATGGGCTATCCGTTCTCGTTTGCCTTGTCCATCGGAATCTCTGTTCTCGTTATTTCCTGTCCCTGCGCGTTGGGGCTGGCCACACCGGTCGCCATCATGGTGGGAACGGGTAAGGGTGCTTCTGGGGGCTTGCTCTATAAATCCGGGGCAGCGCTGGAAATTGCACAACACGTTCAGACGGTGGTCTTGGACAAAACCGGCACGTTGACCACAGGCAAGCCTGTCGTAACAGATATACTACCGGTGGAAGGTGTCACTTCAGCCTTTTTGCTGGAAGTGGCCGCTGCTTTGGAAAGTCGTTCCGAACATCCCCTTGCAAAAGCCTTGCTTCAAGCCGCCTCCAACGTAAAGTTGCCCGAAGTTGAGCATTTTGAAGCCATCCCCGGAAAAGGGGTTCGTGGTGTTTTGGATAAAATTTATTTCGTTGGAAATGAGGCTTTCATAAAGGAACAAGGCCTATCATTGACTGCCGCTCCCTTGGCATTGGCACACGAAGGCAAGACCTTACTTTTCGTCGCTGACGAAACCCGACTCCTGGGTACCATCGCTGTTGCCGATATCCTGAAACCCGGCAGTCATCGGGCAGTGCAAGATCTTTTGAAACTGGGCCTGGAAGTGGTGATGCTCACCGGTGACCGTCTTGAAACAGCTCAGGCACTCCAAAGGGAACTTGGTCTTTCACAGGTCTTTGCCGAAGTCCTGCCTTCCGAAAAAGAAAAGAAGATTTCCACCCTTCAGGCTGCTGGCAAAACGGTGATGATGGTGGGTGACGGCATTAACGACGCACCGGCACTTGCCAGGGCTGACGTGGGAGTGGCCATCGGAGCGGGTTCGGACATCGCCATCGAATCGGCAGACATCGTTCTGATGCGCAATGATCTGAACGACGTGCTTTCAGCCATCCGTCTGAGCAAGGCAGTCATCAACAACATACGTCAGAACCTCTTCTGGGCCTTCTTTTACAACGTGCTGGGCATACCACTGGCTGCCGGTGTCTTCTTTCCCTTGTTCGGTTGGACACTGAGCCCTATGATTGCTGCTGCTGCGATGAGTTTCAGCTCGGTGACCGTGGTGGCCAATGCCCTGCGGCTCAAGGGCTTCAAACTAAACCAACAAACAACTCCATTCTCTGAAATTACAAAACCATTAATTAATAATGATATGAAAACCAAAGTATTGCATATTGAAGGCATGACGTGCATGCATTGTTCAGGCCGCGTTGAAAAAGCATTGAATGGCCTCGAAGGCGTCGAAGCAAACGTAAACCTAGGCGAAAAAACCGCAACCCTCCAAATGAATGGCGATATCAGCAACGAGCTATTAAAAAAGACTGTGGCAGATGCCGGATATGAGGTAGTGAGCGTGGAATAAATCACCATTTTTGGTGATTGTAAGCTGTTGTTTGTGCGATTACTTTTGCATCGTTGTTCCATTTAATTAAAAACGATGAAAAAGATTCTTGCATTCGGCCTACTTTTACTCAGCTTGTCCATTCATGCCCAGGACCGTTTGTTCACCTACACCTATCAAAGCAATGTCCTGAACCGGGGCCAAAAAGAATTGGAAGTTTGGTCGACCTTTGCCAGCGGACGCACTGATTTTTACAAAGCCTTCAAGCACCGCTTGGAATTTGAGGTCGGATTGGGCAGAAATCTCCAAACGTCTTTTTATCTGAACTATGGCTATTCAAAGGCTGTGGAAACGGTAAACGGTATTCAATCCCTTTCAAACGATAACAGTTATGGCTTCTCCAACGAATGGAAACTGAAGCTTACCGACCCGGTCATTGACCTCTTGGGTTCCGCATTATACTTCGAATACAGTCTGGGAACGGATGAAACCGAACTCGAAGGCAAGCTGATTTTGGACAAGCAAATCGGTAGTTCGTTGCATGCATTCAACATCGTAGGAGAATACGAAATTGAAACGAAATTCGAATCCGTAGGCAACCTCATCGATGTAACATCCGAAGGTGAATACAAGCTTGAATTCAATTACGGCTATTCCTACAAGCTGAACAAGAACTTGGCGTTGGGTCTCGAAGTGATAAACCAGAACACCATTTCGGATGGCAATTGGGAATACTCCGTTTTATCGGCGGGTCCAACTTTATCGTACAATTTCCAAGGATTTTGGGTAAATTTGACGTGTTTGCCACAGTTGACCAATTTGAAAACCGGAAACTTGGAATTCCATGATTCACAGAAGTTACAAAACCGCATACTATTCTCATATGTCTTTTAATAAGTCTATTGGCCTTATTGCCTTGATAGTCGGATTATTGGGTTGTGTTTCGACACACCAGAAAGGATCGTCTGATAAACTCCAACAGGGCCGCAACTTATACATTAAAAATTGTGGAAGCTGTCACAACCTGTATTTGCCTTCGACGTATACCAGCAGGGAGTGGAAACCCATACTGGATAAAATGCAGAAGCCGGCACGAATTGACAGCTCTCAGAAAGAACGGATTGCTGCGTATCTGAATACCTATTGCAAAAAATAAGCACTATTCAAATCAGCGATAAATCAGAATTTTTCTCACTCCATAAATTGTATTTTTTTACATTATGAAAATTAGAGACAGCGGAATGCCTGATGAGGAAATGTGGTCGGAGTTTTTCGATTCTAAGTCCATTTTACTGGACATGCAACTCACGTCGGCATTGGAACACATCGTTGATTTGGGAAGCGGGTACGGCACTTTTTCCATTCCGGCCGCACAGATCGTATCCGGCAAAGTGCATGCCTACGACATTGAACCTGAAATGATTGGCTTCCTACAGGAGAAGTCTGTTGAATTGGGACTCGGCAATATCGAAACCCATCTGCGCGACTTTATTGCCGACGGGAGCGGGCTTGAAGAGGACTCGATGGATTATGTGATGCTTTTCAATATCCTACACCACAGTCATCCCAAACAAATACTCGACGAAACATTTCGAATATTGAAACCTGGAGCAAAGGCAGGCATCATTCACTGGCGCAGCGACATTCCAACTCCTCGCGGCCCTTCTCTGGAAATACGGCCTACACCAGAACAATGCGGACAATGGGCGGTGGAATCCGGTTTCACGATCGACCAAAACTTATTGTTGGAACCGTATCATTTTGGAATACTGATTAGTAAGCCTTTTATTTAAGAGCATCATGCGATGTGCATTTCTGGTCACACCTGTATGCAAGTACTGATTATTATTGTCGGTTCCGAATTTCAGTCGAGGAAATGTCCATCATGGGCGCATTCAGCATCTGAACGCGGTTCCAGCCTTCGGGAACTTGATTGGTGGCACCGGAGCGGGGATAAACGAGGATGTCGAAATTAACCAGCAAATACTGGTAGTCTTTCCATTGCGTGAACACGTCGAGGTTATCGCCGCCGATGAGCAGCAGGAAGGTGCGTTCAGGATACATGGCAACAGCAAAGCGGAGGGTATAGGCAGAGTAGGAGGGAAGAGGCAGGCTGAATTCGATATCGGAGGCAAAGCAACCGGGATGGCCCATAATCGCATTTTGTACACCCTCCAGTCTGAAAAGTGCATCTGCCGGGTCCGCCGTCGGTTTCAGCGGATTTAGCGGACTCACCACGAACCAGACTTCATCCGCCAAACCTTGCCGCAACACGTGGTCGGCCAGTGCCAGATGACCTTCGTGAATAGGGTTGAAGGAACCTCCAAAAAGGGCCGTTCGTATGGGGGCGGACATGTCCTAAGCCTTAATGAATGCTACGATTTTCTGCAAGCATTCCTGCTGTGCCGTTTCCAAGACATCGTTCACGATGATGTGGTCGAACTTGGATGCGAAGGTGAGCTCTAAGGCGGCTTTTGAAACCCGTTCGCGAATGATTTCGGGACTGTCGGTAGCACGACCGATCAAACGTTTTTCCAACACCTCTATGCTGGGTGGTTGCACGAAAAACGACATCGCCTCGTCACCAAAATACTTCTTGATGTTGATGCCACCTTTCACATCGACATCGAACAACACATTCTTGCCCTCATCCAGCATTCGAGAAACTTCGTCTTTCAGCGTACCGTAATACTTGTCTTCATAGACTTCCTCCCATTCCAGAAAGGCATTCTCAGCAATTTTTATGCGAAATTCCAAGGGTGTTAGAAAATAATAATCCTTACCATGCACTTCAACGCCTCGACGGGAGCGACTGGTGGCTGAAACCGAGAATTGAAGGTTCAAATCTTGTTGTAAGAGCCATTGCACCAAGGTGGTCTTACCAGCCCCCGAAGGTGCCGAAAAAATAATCACTTTACCAGACATATTCTTTTTTTTTTAATTCTTTTTCTTTGCCCATTATCACCCCACGGTAGCTGTTTCATAGGAGCTCCAAGGTCAAGGCGCTTTTCGTTCACTTCCCGGAGCGTACTTTCCGTACGTGAGGACAAGCGAATGGAAAGCAACGCAGAGATTGGGGCTCCTATGGAACAGCTAGAGGACGTTGAGGACTTGTTCTTTAATCTGTTCCAATTCATCCTTCATGCAAACAACCAATTGCTGCATGCCCGAATGGTTGGATTTGGAGCCCATCGTATTGACTTCGCGGCCAATTTCCTGAGCGATGAATCCGAGTTTCTTACCTTGACCGTGGGCATCGTTCATGGTTTCACGGAAATACTTCAAATGATTGGACAAACGGGATTTTTCTTCGTTGATGTCCAGTTTCTCGATGTAGAAAATCATTTCCTGTTCGAAACGGTTTTTATCATAGTCGAAGCCTTCAATTTTGGTCAGTGAATCCATAATGCGGCTTTTGATGCGTTCCACCCTTTCGGGTTCATAGACTTCCACTTCCAGAAGCAGCGATTCAATTTTTGAAATCTTTTCGAGGAAAATGCCTTCCAACATGTTGCCTTCCTGTTGCCGGAACGCTATAAAGTTGTCAATAGCGTCAAGTACAGCTTGACGAACTACGGCCCAGCATTCGTCATCCATTTCTTGTGATTCGACTTTCAAAGCCTCGGGAAGGCGGAGCAAGAGGGGCCATGGATCGGTGGGAGGGGCGATGCCCAATTCCAAAGAAACCTCCGTGATTTGGCTGAGGAAACTTTCAAAAACGGGAAAATTGAGTTGCGGAACGTTTTCCTTAGCAGTGTTCTCGTAGTAAAGCGAAAAGTCGACCTTGCCGCGTTCCAGCCGTTTCAGCATCTCGTTGCGGATTTCCATTTCACGGTCACGAAATGCATTGGGTATTCGAGTGGACATGTCCAGTTGCTTGCTGTTCACCGATTTGAGTTCGATGGTGATCTTTTTTCCCTGAATCTCACAGCCGGATTTACCGTAACCTGTCATGGATTGTATCATATTTTCCTAATTTTTGCGCAAAGGTACGGTTTATTTACAAAATATATCCTGTAGGTTGGAAACCTCCGCTGAGTTGCTGTTTTTTTTGTACTTTTGTGTGGAATTACGGTTTGAACCCTATGGCATTGATTCTTCACGTTGAAACTTCGGCTAGAAACTGCTCCGTGGCGTTGAGTCAGGACGGTCAATTGTTGTTCAACAAGGTGGATACGGCCGGTTCCTCCCATTCGGTCAAACTCGGTTTGTTTGTCGATGAGGCGATGAAGGTGGCGGAAAGCATGGGCAAAAAGCTGGATGCAGTGGCTGTCAGCTCAGGACCAGGTTCGTATACCGGTTTACGGATAGGCGTTTCACTGGTCAAAGGCGTTTGTTATGCACTGGGAATACCTTTGATTTCCGTTCCGACGCTCGATTTGCTGGCGGATGAAGTCAGACGGACCAGAAACCTGTCTTCGGAAGCGTTGATTTGCCCCTTGGTGGATGCCCGCCGCATGGAAGTCTATACCGCGCTGTACAACGCCGACTGCACGATGTTGCATCCGGTTTCAGCCGTCATTGTCGATGAAACCACCTTTGAAAAAGAGCTGGAAAACCATTTAGTATGGTTCATTGGAGACGGTGCCGAAAAATGCAGCACGATAATTTGCTCCGAAAACGCCATTTTTGACGGACAAATCGTACCTTTGGCCGAATCGATGGTGCCTATGGCCGAAAGGCTTTATAAGGAACAGAAATTCGAAGACGTAGCTTACTTCGAACCCTTCTATCTCAAAGATTTTGTGGCTACAGTTTCTAAAAAATTACTCATACCTGCTGCTCCGGTTAAATAAGGCCCTTAAAACGCTAAACCGAAGCACCCCACTGCATTTTCACTCCTAAAATGAACTAGGGAATATGGAAAAAAAACCTATGGAAGTTAACGAACTTGATTACAACACCCAGTTGAAAAGGCTGGAACTGCCCGAATACGGCCGCAACATCCAGCGCATGGTGGATTATGCCATGACCATCGAAGATGCAGAAGAGCGTGCCAAATGTGCGCAAACCATCATCAGCATCATGGGCAACTTATTTCCCCACTTGCGCGATGTGCCCGATTTCAAGCACAAACTTTGGGATCATTTGGCCATTTTGGCCGATTTCAAACTGGATATTGAATACCCGTACGAAATCATCCGCAAGGAAAACCTGTACTCCAAACCCGAAGTAGTTCCCTACGGCTCGAAACGGATCAAGGTAAAGCATTACGGAAAATCGGTGGAAGAACTGATCGAAAAGGCCGTGGAAATGGAAGACGGTCCTGAAAAGACCAGACTCATCGAACTTTTGGCCAACCACATGAAAAAGAGCATTTTATCCTGGAACCGGGAAGCTGTGGAAGATGAAAAGATCTTTGACGACCTGCGCACCTTATCTAATGGTCGCATTGACGTGAACGAGGAAACAATCCGACTCATGGACGCCCGTGAAATCGTGGTGGCACCCCGCAACCCCCAGCCTACGAAATCCAATAACAATAAGAATAACCGCAAAATCCAGCGCTGATATGGCTTCATTCATAGTGGACGGTGGCTATAAAATGAAGGGCGAAATCGAAGCCCAGGGTGCAAAGAACGAAGCGCTGCAGATACTCTGCGCCTGTTTGCTCACACCCGAAGAAGTGGTCGTGGAAAACATTCCCGACATCATCGACCTTAACAACCTCATCAGCCTGATGCAGGACATTGGAGTCAAGGCAACGAAAACCGCGCCTGGAACTTGGAGTTTCCGTTCAGACGACATCGATCTGGAGAAGCTGTATGCGCCAAATTATTTGAAGAAAAGTGCAGCATTGCGTGGTTCCGTTATGCTGGTCGGACCGCTGGTGGCCCGTTTCGGCAAGGCTGTGGTTTCCAAACCCGGTGGTGACAAAATAGGCCGTCGCAGGCTCGATACCCATTTCATCGGCATCCAAAAACTGGGTGCCACGTTTGAATACGATGCCGAACGCTTTTTATATACGGTCGAAGCCAATGGCCTGACAGGTTGCTACATGCTGCTCGATGAGGCTTCCGTCACTGGCACGGCCAACATCGTGATGGCTGCCGTGCTGGCAGAGGGTCGCACCACTATTTACAATGCCGCTTGCGAACCCTATATCCAACAGCTTTGCAAAATGCTGAACCACATGGGAGCCCGCATTTCCGGCATCGGTTCCAATTTGATTTCCATCGACGGCGTTGACCAGCTTGGTGGTTGCAAACACCGCATTCTGCCCGATATGATCGAAGTGGGCAGTTTCATCGGCATGGCCGCCATGACGGGTTCTGAAATCACCATCAAGAACTGCGCCTACGACGAACTGGGCATGATTCCGGATGCATTCCGCCGTCTGGGGATTGAACTTGAACGCCGAGGGGATGATATTTTCATACCTTCTCAGGAAACCTACACCATTGATACGTTCATGGACGGTTCCATTTTGACGGTGGCGGATGCCCCCTGGCCAGGACTCACACCGGACTTGCTGTCCGTGATGCTGGTCGTGGCGACGCAGGCCATCGGTAGTGTGCTCATCCATCAGAAAATGTTCGAAAGCCGCCTCTTTTTCGTGGACAAACTCATTGACATGGGCGCGCAGATCATTTTATGCGACCCGCACCGTGCCACCATCATCGGCCTCGGCCATCGGCAGGCATTGAGGGGTGCCACCATGTCTTCACCCGATATTCGGGCAGGGATAGCCTTGCTCATCGCAGCCATGTCGGCAAAGGGACGCAGCAAGATTTACGGGATCGAACAGATCGATCGTGGCTACCAGAACATCGACGGGCGTCTGAATGCATTGGGAGCCCATATTCAACGCTGTGAAGATTAGAAAACGATGATTCGCAAAAAAGACGTTTTTTCCATCGGAAAATTGCACAAGCCCCACGGTATCAGTGGTGAAGTCAGTTTCGGTTTCACCAGTGACGTGTTCGACCGGACGGAATCGCCGTATTGGGTGCTCGAAATGGACGGCATTTTGGTGCCTTTTTTTGTGGAATCCTACCGTTTCAAATCTTCGGAAACCGCCCTGGTTAAACTGGAAGGCATCGATTCTGAAATTCAGGTTCGTGAACTTTTTGGCAAAGAAGTTTTTTATCCTGCGAAGTTTGCCGATAAGGAAGAACCCAAGGAAGACACTTGGAATTTTTACATCGGATTCGCGGTTTTCGATGAACAGGTCGGTTATATCGGAGAAATTACGGAAGTGGACGATTCCACACTCAACGTACTTTTCACCCTCCGCAAAGATGATCACGAAATCCTGATGCCGGTGGCCGAAGAGTTTTTCACCGAAATCGATATCGAAAACCGGGAAATGCATGTTTCCCTGCCCGAAGGGCTTCTTGAGCTATGATCCGGACTGTTGATCTGTCAATTGGTTACCACCAGGGGAAAACCGTCAGGGTGGTTCAGCAGGGATTGAACCTACAGGCCAATGCGGGTGAACTGATTGCGCTTATCGGACCGAACGGTTGCGGAAAATCCACCTTGTTACGAACATTGGCAGGTCTTCAGGAACCACTGGCAGGAAGTGTTCAGCTGAAAGGAGTTGAAAATGGTGAATCTATTGGATCTGAGGAGGATTTCAAAAAGTACGCAGATTTGAAATCGTTGAAGCTGACTGAGATTGCCCGACAAATCAGCCTGGTACTGACCGATTCCGTCCAATTGGGCTATGTCACAGTGGAACAACTGGTTGCCATGGGTCGCCATCCCTATACCTCGCTTTCAGGCAAACTGAGCCGTAGCGATGATAAACAAATTAAGGATGCCTTGAAAGCCGTTCATCTGGAGGCATTCAGCAACCGATTGGTTTCCGAACTTTCCGATGGGGAACGGCAACGCGTCATGATTGCCAAAGCACTGGCGCAGAACACGCCCATCATTCTTTTAGATGAACCTACCTCTTTTTTGGATTTGCCCAACAGGGTGGAAATCTTGCTTTTACTGAGAAAGCTTGCCCGTGACATGCAGAAATGCATCCTGATTTCCACCCATGAGATCGACCTGGCAATCCGTCTGGCCGACAAGCTCTGGCTGATGAATGCGGGCGAAACCCTACGAACCGGAACACCTGCTGAACTGACCGCCAACGGCAGCATCCAGTCGGTCTTTCATGGTGATTCTTTCGGCTTTGACCCGACTACCGGTCATGTTATCATTTTTTAAGGGGCCCAAGGGAAGGATACCTCCAATTTTCTGTTAAATTTGTAACCAGAAATCTGTTCATGAAGCGAATTAACGTCCGCCATCAATTTCAAAAGCTGAAAAAGAAGTTTCAGCTGACCATTTTTAATGAAAGTACGCTGGAAAATTTCTTTTCCCTGCGGGTTTCGTTGCTGGATGGTATTTTCATGGCGGCATCGTTGGCACTCATTGTATTCTTCCTGTCCTGGTTTCTGATGGCACATACACCGTTGCGCGCTTTCCTGCCTCAGGACCTGGATCCGAGATTGCGTCAGCAGATGATTCAAGAAGCTGCACGGGTGGATTCCCTGTCGGATGTGTTGGACAGGCAGGCCAAATACCTGAAGGTTATCAACGGCATCATTTCAGGCAATATTCCGATGGACTCTTTGCGTAAAAAGGAAGGGAAAATCACCATCGATTCCTTAGCCGTCAATCAATTGGAACTGATGCCTGCCTCCAAGCGTGAACTGAAATTCAGGGCTGAATACGAGGATAATGAAAAATACAACCTGTCCATCCTTAATCAGCAGGCTTCTGAAAAGAATATCTTGCTGTATCCGCCGCTCAAAGGTAAATTGACCGGGAAATTCAATCCCAAGCTGAAAGTCTTTGGCATCCGCATTGAAACACCAAGTCTGCAACCTTCCGTAGCCGTGCTGGATGGAACGGTGCTGTTTGCAGCTTATACGTCCGATTACGATTATGTGGTGCAAATCCAACACAATAATGATTTTATTTCGGTCTATAAATACAACACCGAATTGCTTAAAAAGGAAGGCGATAAGGTGAAGGCTGGCGAGGCCATCGGTATGGTCGGGGAAAATCCTGCCCGTTCAGGCTTGCCTGTCCTGCTTTTTGAATTGTGGCACAAAGGTATTCCGTTGAATCCCGAAGAATATATCGTGTTCTGATCTATGAAAAACAACAACGAGAAAAAACAAATTGCCATTCTGGGCTCGACCGGTTCCATCGGAACGCAGGCTTTGGAGGTGATCCGCGCGTATCCGGACCGGTTTGAGGTGTATGCGCTGACCGCCAACAACCAGGTGGACCTGCTCATCAAGCAAGCCAGGGAATTCTTGCCCGAAGCGGTCATTATCGGCAATAAGGACCTGTATCCGACCTTGATGGATGCACTGGAAGACCTGCCCATCAAAGTGTATGCCGGTGCAGAAGCCATTGCTCAGATTGTGGAATCGGAACCCATTGACATGGTGCTGGCCGCCATGGTCGGTTATGCCGGTTTGCTGCCCACGATGCGTGCCATCCAGGCAGGCAAGGCCATTGCTTTGGCCAATAAGGAAACCATGGTCGTAGCCGGTGAAATTATCAACGAACTGGCTCTGAAGCACCGGGTGCCCATTTTTCCGGTCGATTCCGAACATTCTGCCATTTTCCAGTGTCTGGAAATGTACAATTCCATCGAAAAGGTCATTCTGACGGCTTCCGGCGGACCTTTCCGCAAGACCGCTCTGCGGGATCTGGTGAATGTGACCAAGAAAGAAGCCCTCAAGCACCCGAACTGGGACATGGGTGCCAAGATCACCATCGATTCGGCCACCATGATGAACAAGGGTTTCGAAGTCATCGAAGCCAAATGGCTGTTCAATCTGCAACCGGAGCAAATTGAAGTGGTGGTGCATCCGCAATCCATCATTCATTCCATGGTTCAGTTCCAGGACGGTTCCATCAAGGCTCAACTGGGCCTTCCGGATATGAAATTGCCCATTCAATATGCCTTCAGCTATCCGGAACGCCTTCAAACGAATTACCCTCGGGTAGATTTCCGTCAATATGCCTCTCTGACGTTTGAGGAACCGGATTTGAAACGGTTCCGCAACCTGCAACTGGCTTACAAAGCACTGGCAAAGGGCGGAACCATGCCCTGCGTGCTCAATGCAGCCAATGAAATTGCCGTCGATGCCTTCTTGAAGGACCGCATCGGCTTCTTAGAAATGTCGGACCTGATCGAGAAGACCATGGCACTGACCGAATTTATCGAAAAACCCACCTACGACGATTATGTAGCGGTGGATGCAGCGGCCAGAGAACGGGCCAAATCCTATCTAATTTAAACAACAGACAACCTCATGGAATTATTTTTGATTCGCGCTTTTCAATTGATACTGAGTTTATCCATCCTAGTACTCATTCACGAACTGGGGCATTTTCTTTTTGCCAGGCTCTTCAAGGTCAGGGTGGAAAAGTTCTATATGTTTTTCAATCCGGCTTTTTCCATCTTCAGAGCCAAAAAAATTGACGGAAAACTAAAGTTTTCCTGGTTCAGCAAAAATCCGCCGGCTTCGTTCAAGGAGGCAGCGGATAAAACCGAATTCGGTATGGGTTGGGTTCCACTCGGTGGTTATTGTGCCATTTCAGGCATGATCGATGAATCCCTGAAAACGGAGGCAATGGCTGAACCCGAGAAACCTTGGGAATTTCGCTCGAAACCAGCAGGTCAGCGTCTGTTGATCATGATTGGCGGTGTACTGTTCAACTTCATTTTGGCCTTGATGATTTATTCGGCCGTGCTGAACGTTTGGGGCGAAGAATACCTGCCGGTGGAAAATGCCACAATGGGGATGGACTATGCTCCGGTAGCGAAAAAGGTTGGATTTCAAGATGGTGACCGCCTGGTTTCAGCCGACGGCGTGACTTTCGAGCAGTTCAACGACGAAGCCATGCGCTTGATTGCCAATGCTAAACAGGTGGTGGTGATGCGTGACACCCAGCAGGTGATTATCCGGATGCCGCAAAAATTCATGGAAACACTCATCGCTGGTGAACAAGGCTTTGCAGGTTTTCGTTTCCCGACGGTCATTAAAGAAGTCTCTACGGGTTCGCCCTGTGACCAGGCAGGTTTGCAAAGAGGTGACAGTTTGACGGCCATTAACGGTAAACCGACGGTGACTTTCTCCTCTTTTGTGGAAGAGCTTGGAAATCATAAGGAAAAAACCATACAGCTGGAATACTACCGAAACGGAGTCACTCAAATCATCAAGATCACCCCGGACGCAAACGGAAAGCTTGGTTTCACTCCTAGTCTGCCGGAAGATATTTACGCCACACGGGTAGAAAAATTCACCTTCTTTGCATCCATTCCTGCCGGTATCCACAAAGGTATCGGCAAACTGACCGGTTACGCCAGCGACATGAAGTATGCCTTCACCAAAGCCGGAGCCCAAAGTCTGGGCGGTTTCGGGACCTTGGGCAAACTCTTTCCGGCCGAAATCGATTGGAAACATTTCTGGGAAACAACCGCTTTTCTTTCCATCATCCTGGCCTTTATGAACATTTTGCCCATCCCTGCACTGGATGGCGGACACATTCTGTTCCTCTTATATGAAATCGTAGCAAGGCGCAAACCCAGTGACAAATTCATGGAGTATGCGCAAATGGCCGGGATGTTCCTACTCATCGCCTTATTGGTTTATGCCAATGGGAATGACCTATATCGATGGTTGTTCAAATAACTAGGCAGGTGTAATAATTGGTGGAAATACCGTGTTAAATGTATGAGGCTTTCGGGTAACCGAGGGCCTCATTTGTTGTGTATCAATACGATACGTTCGCACGCGAGGTGGCACATTCATCAAACCCTTCTGCCAGACCCGAAATGGTCCCTCTTTTTTGTATATTTTTGTTGAAGCTTAATAACCTGCTAATTCTATGAAAAGATTTTCCATCTGGATTTTCCTGATCCTTGTGTTCTGCACGACCTTATTGGGATCCATCAAGCACCCCGGTATCCCCAACTTCAAATGGATGAAGGATGTGGGAGCAAGGCAAAAACCTTCCAGCCAAACTATTTATAATGCTTGTGATTACGGTGCCGTTTCAGATACCGCCGTACTCAGCACAGTTGCTGTCCAGAAAGCCATCGATGCCTGTGCTGCCAAAGGTGGTGGTATCGTCACGTTTTCCAAGGGCAATTATTGCATCGGTTCCATTTTTCTGAAAAGCGGTGTCAACTTCAACATACCGGAGGGTGTTCAGCTTTTCGGCAGCCAGGATTTGAACAATTATCCCATCATTGATACGCGCGTTGCCGGTATTGAAATGAAATGGCCAGCCGCGTTGATTTCGACCATTGGACAGAAAAATGTAGCAATTTCGGGTAAAGGCAAGGTTTGGGGGCAGGGTAAAGTCTTCTGGGAAAAATACTGGAGAATGCGGAAGGATTACGACAAACGCGACTTGCGCTGGATCATCGATTACGATTGCATGCGTCCGCGGCTGGTCCTGATTCAGGATTGCCAGGATTTTACCATGACCGAAGCTGGATTTTATGAAGCCGGTTTTTGGACGGTACACATATTATATAGTCAGTACGTTACCATTGACGGCATACTTGTCAACAACAACAATGCAGGAAAGGGTCCCAGCACCGACGGCATCGATATTGATTCTTCCAACCGAATTCTGGTTCAGAACTGCGACATCAGCTGCAACGACGACAATTTCTGCCTGAAGGCCGGTCGTGACGCAGACGGCTTGCGTGTAAACCGTCCGACCGAATATGTGGTGATCCGCAACTGCATTGCCCGTCAGGGAGATGGCCTATTCACCTGCGGAAGTGAAACATCGGGTGGCATCCGCAATATTGTGGCCTACAACATGACAGCCATTGGAACCAAGGTGGGCATGCGCTTCAAATCAGCCCTCAATCGTGGCGGTATTGTTGAAAACGTGTATTTGTCCAATTTCAGGATGCAGGACATCCGTGATCCCTTTCAAATCAACCTGAACTGGAACCCAGCCTACAGCTATTCCGAACTTCCGAAAGGCTTTGTTTGGGACAGCATTCCAGCGCACTGGAAGGTCATGCTCACCAAAGTGGAACCCGTTTCGCTGGGTATCCCGAAATTCCGCAATATCTGGTTCAACGACATTCAAGCCAAGAATTGCAAAGTGGCCATCACTTGTGAAGGCGTGGAGGCTTCGCCTGTGGAAGGATTTCACCTGACCAACGTGCACATTACTGGTGAAAATCCGGGCCGCATGTATTGGGCAAAGGACTGGAAGCTGAAAAATGTCTCCATTTCTGGTGAAAACGGCGAACGGGTGGATCTAAAAAATACGGTCAACGTACCGCTCTATAAATAAAGGTATGAAACGAGTACTTTTTTTGCTCCTGATTTGTCTTGCTTTTACAGCTTCGCTTTCGGCTGCCAAGAAGATTATAATTGACAGACAGGCGCTGGTAAAAAGGCATACCATTCATATTTCCGCCTTTGACTCCTTGGCTTCCTTGTCGGTGGGCAACGGCAATTTTGCATTTACGGTAGACGCCACCGGACTTCAGAGTTTCCCCGAACGTTACAAGGACGGTGTGCCGCTTGGAACGCAATCGCAATGGGGTTGGCACAGTTTTCCGAATACGGAGAACTACACGCCCGATGAAACACTCAAAAATTACAATTTCCGTGGCAGGGAAGAACCGTACGCCGTGCAATTCAATGAACCCGGCCGACAGCAAAGTTCCGCAGATTATTTCAGGGCAAATCCGCACCGGCTGCATCTGGGCATTGTCGGTTTGGAAATGGTATCTCCCACTGGCAAACTGCTTCAACAAGAAAACATATCCCAGGTTTTTCAATCCCTTGACATGTGGAACGGCCTAATTTCCAGTTCGTTCCGTGCCGGTGAAAATGTGGTGAAAGTGGAAACTTCCTGCCATCCTTCCAAAGACCGGATCGCTGCTTCGATCCGTTCAACCTTGTTCAAGACGGAACGTTTGTCGGTGAAATTCGATTTCCCGTATCCTTCCGGCAAACATTCGGATGATGCCTGTGACTGGACCAAACCTTCCAGTCATCTGACAGAAATTTTCAACCAGGACATCCACTCGGTCATTCTGAAGAGAACCCTTGACAACGACACTTATTATGTTTGGATTCGCTGGAACGGAAAAGCCTCGTTCACTGAAAAGGCGCCGCATCAGTTCAGACTGACCACCGAGGAAGGCGAATTGCGTTTTACCTGCGAATTCCTGCCCGTATTGCCGACTGTTTGTACGAGTGATCCTGAAAATCCAACGGATTTGGTACTTGAAGACCGCACTGCCAGCCAAAATTACTGGAATGCCTTCTGGAAAAGGGGAGGAGCCGTCGATTTTTCTGCTTGCACCGATCCGCGCGCTTTCGAATTGGAACGCCGGGTTGTTCTTTCTCAATACCTGATGGCCATCCAATGCGCCGGCACGTATCCGCCGCAGGAATCCGGGCTGACCTACAACACCTGGTTCGGCAAGTATCATCTGGAAATGCATTGGTGGCATGCCGCCCATTTCGCCCTTTGGGGCAGACCCGACTTGCTGGAACGCAGCATGGGTTGGTACAAACAAGTGGAACCTAAAGCTGCCGCAATAGCCAAACGGCAGGGATTCAGTGGTGTACGCTGGATGAAGATGACAGACCCTTCCGGCACCGAAGCGCCTTCCAAGGTAGGTTCTTTCCTAATCTGGCAACAACCGCATTACATTTACCTGGCTGAACTTTTATACCGAAGCCATCCGGATACGGCAACCCTCAACGCTTATAAAGACCTGGTATTCAAGACTGCAGACTTTATGGCAAGCTTTGCCGATTACGACGGCATGGAAGACCGTTATGTGCTGAAAGGTGCCATTCCCGCACAAGAAACACTTAAAGCATTCGAAACGGTGAATTCTCCGTTTGAATTGCAATATTGGTACTTCGGTCTGAAAACCGCGCAGCTCTGGAGAACGCGACTGGGTTTGCAAAAGAACATGAAGTGGGAAATCATTTTGGACAAACTTTCACCCTTGGCTCATCAGGATGGAAAATACCTGGCCGCTGAAACGGCAACCGACACCTATTTGGATACGCGTTTCACCTCCGACCACATGGCTGTTTTAGGTGCTTTGGGCATTATGCCGGCTTCCAGACTGGTTCGCCCGGACATCATGACCAATACCTTCGACTGGATTTGGACAAACTGGAACTGGGGCAAGACCTGGGGCTGGGATTATCCGATGACGGCCATGAGTGCCGCTCGGCTGGGACTTGTTGATAAGGCCGTAGGCGCTTTGTTGATGGACAAACGAACCAATACGTATTTGGTGAACGGTCACAATTACCAGGACGAACGGCTTCGGATCTATTTGCCTGGAAACGGCGGTTTGCTGACGGCAGTGGCCATGATGGCGGCCGGTTGGGACGGAAGCAAGGGGGCCAATCCCGGTTTCCCGAAAAACGGCAAATGGAAAGTGCGTTGGGAGGGTTTGCAACCGATGCCTTGATTAAATTGGAACAATGAATTTTTAAGCGATATGAAAAAATCACCTTTTTATCTGATACTCTTGGCGATGGTCCTTGGTTTGTTCACACAGTGCACCAGCCTGTTTGACGAAGCCTACCAAAGACCTTCCTGGCTTGAACCACCCATCTATGAGTTACTACAGAAAGACGGCAGGTTCACCAGTTACCTGAATTGTGTGGACAGTACGCTCTATTCCAGAATTCTGAAATCGGCTAGTAATTACACCGTTTTTGCTCCAACGGATGAGGCGTTCAACCTGTATCTTCAAAAAAATGGAAGGCTGAACTATTCTAATGATACAAAGGCCAGTGATTCCCTTGAAACCCGAATGCAGGCCTTATCACAAATTACCAGGGCTGAAGCGGATACCATTGTTTCTTATTCCATGGTTTTCAACAATTTTCAGTTTAATGAACTGACCGACGTTCTAACCAAAGGTTGGGACACACTTGCCAGTATCAAGAAGAAGACGGCTTTTTATGAGGAATTGCACAGGGAACCCTACAACGGTGATACCATCTGGGTTATTGACGCGACCAGTGATGATGCTGCCGTGGTCGGTGAAAACAATTACAAGTTCATGCCCACGTACATGAGTCGCATTTTCAACAAACGCAGTCTAACAAGTATGGACTACGAAACATTTTATGATCGTGCTTATACAGGCGAAAATGTGCAGAATGCTACGGTGGTGACGAAAGACATGTATGCCGAGAATGGAATTGTTCACGCTGTTGACAGGGTGAATAAACCTTTGCCCAATCTGGAAAATATGATTTCTGCCGATACCACCTTGTCCCGCATTTCCAAAGTACTGGATTTACACAATATCGGCGGTGAATACATTTACAAGACCTTCCTGACCGATGATGCATTGACTCAATATTATAAGGAGTTGTATCCGGAAAAGAACATCAATAAAGTCTATATCAAATGGTACATCCGCATTCCGATTTCTCCGAATACCGAAAAGGTGGGCTTCACCGACAAACTGGCTGAAACGACAGGTTATACCATGGTTTTGCCCAGTAACAATGCCGTACAGGAGTTTTATAACGAAAAAATCAAGCCTTTTGCCACCAAATTGGGCTACCGTTCCATCGAAGATGTACCTGTATCATTATGGAATCTTTTCCTCAACTCGCACATGAGCAAAGATCTGATTTGGCCTTCCCGTTTTGCCAACTCCATGAATGCCAACAGTGAATTTTATAATGGTATGGGCAGTACCGGAAAAAGCTTTACAGACATGAATTTTAAGGCTACTAAAGTGGCCAGTAACGGATTCCTGTATACACTGGATGATACAACTTACATTCACCCAAAACAATTTGAAACCGTTTTTGGTCAGTTGTTGATGGATCCGGATTATTCCATGATGGCTGCTGCTCTGAATAAATACTATGGCTCCGCCCTTCAGGAAGAGTTGATGCGAAGTCCTTTAAATGGTTATAATTCGGAGTATTACATCGTTTTCATGATTTCTAACAATGCATTGGCTAATAATGGTTACTCCATGTCGATTTCGGACGGTGAAGCCTCTTTCTCAAACCCGAACTGCACAACTGGACTTCTGACCGCTGAAGAACGTTTGAAAAGACTGATTCGCTCCTGCGTATTTGTCCGCATCCGGAACAATCAGATGGACAACACCCTGTCCAATTTTTTTGCCAAAGGTCAGGTGGTTGCTCCTACGAATTGCTTTAAAAACTATGGCTTTGAAGTCGCTGTGAATTACTACGGTGACATGGTTAAACTTTATTGCCCTGCAGGGGCAGTCGCTCTGAATAAGATGCAGATTCAGATGCTCGGTAAATATGATGCAACTCCGGCGGGTTCCACTTTACTGGTTGGTCAGAAAATGACCGATCTCAAGTTTAACAACGGTGTCGTGTATACGTTGGGTACCAATGATTTGTTGGACTATTGTAATTCGCCGACATCGTGGGATGAGAAAACACTGGGTACCTATCTGTTGGATCAGGCTTGTGTGAATGATGCCAATTTAAGCACTTACAAACAATATGCCACCAAAGTGTTGTTTTCAACGACCTCTACCGGTTGGGTCATGCCTGAAGCAATCGGGACCATGGACATGTTGACTATTCTTGCTCCCAATAACAATGCAATGGCCAAAGCCCAACTCGATGGCTATTTGCCGAAATACACCGATCTGACGACGGATGCCAACATTAAGAAAGCACAGGATTTTCTGCTGTTACACATCCTGAACGGCAGAGTGCTGGTAAATGATATGGATTCAACCAAATTGAATGGCAGCGGTGTCATTTACGACAATAAGACGTCAACATATACAACGACGGTGACCCTACCCAGCTATTATGTTAGTGGCAAGGATGCGATGATGATCGATGTGACGAAAGCTTCTGACGGTTGTTTGCAATTCCAGACCTCTTCATCGACTTCTACGTCTGTAAATGTGACTCCGGTGAAAATTACCATGAGTACACAGGCGAACAATAAAAAATTCAGCAACTTGTATTGTCGCAGAGGTGTGATCCATGAAATCGATGGCTATTTGCCTTGCACCCCCATTCAGAAATAACCGAAAACCTGAACCATGAACCCAATCAAGAAACATATGCAGGTTTTGGCAACGGCCTTGATGCTTGCCTTTAGCCTATCGTCAGCAACTGTTTATGCTCAAGCCAAGATCATTGTCCGTGGGACGGTGATCGACCGACAAACGAAAGAATCACTTTCCTACGTCAATATCGTAGAAATGGATAATGACAATCGGTTTGTCTCCGCCGGACAGACCGACTCCGACGGTAAATTTGTGATGAATATTAGTAATCAGTCGGGTACTAAGCTGGCATTCACCTTTCTCGGATACAAAAAACAAATCGTTCCGGTTGGTATAAAAGCCGTTTTCAACATCCAATTGGAATCCAATGAACAAATGTTGAGGGAAGTCTCCGTAACTGCTCAGAAATCAGTCAACGACGGTATGATGAACGTGAAAGAACGCAACATGACGGTGGCCTACAGTAAAATTGACGCCAAGAGCTTGGAAGATTTGCAGGTGACTTCCATCGATGATGCCTTGCAGGGTCGTATGGCTGGTGTGGATATCGTAGCTACATCTGGTGAACCCGGTGCTGGTATGAGCATCCGTATTCGAGGAACCACGTCCATTAACTCATCCAGCGATCCGTTGATCGTGGTGGACGGAATCCCTTTTGAAACGACTATTGACGAAAACTTCGATTTTGCCACGGCTAACGAAGAACAATATGCGACCTTACTGAACGTGGCACCTGCCGACATTGAGGAAATCGTGGTGCTGAAAGACGCTGCAGCCACTGCCATCTGGGGTTCCCAGGGTGCAAACGGTGTCCTGCAAATCAAAACCAAACGTGGTACAATCAGCAAACCTAGAGTGCAGTACGCCTTCAAAGGCACACTGGAAAATTCCCAGAAGACTATTCCTACATTGAATGGCGACCAGTATACCTCCTTGATCATGGAAGCTAAGCAAAATACAGCCGAAGCCGGTATCGGTACGGCCATGACTCCGCTCGCTTTCCCGGAATTCTTCTACGATCCCAAGAATCCGTATTTTTACTACAATTTCGGACAGAATACAGACTGGACCGCTGCAGTGACCAAAGACGGTTTCACTCAGGACCATAATGTTTCATTGTCAGGTGGAGGAGATAAGGCCCGCTACCGCATGTCGTTGGGTTACCTCCGACAGGATGGTACAGTCATCGGTCAGACCTATGACCGCCTGACTTCCCGTGTTAATCTGGACTATTTCGTGTCCGACAAAGTGCGGTTTTCTGCCGACATTGCCTATACCTGGGGGGATAAGGAAGGCAACTATGCCACGGACGTACTTTCCAAGTCTTACACCAAGATGCCCAACCAGAGCATTTTCGAATATACCAATTCAGGAGAATGGACTCCCGTCTATTTTTCTCCTGAAATTACCCCGCAAGGAACCTGGTCTCCGTCCAGCGACGGAGGAATATACAATCCGTTGGCCATGGCGAATGCCAGTACCAACCGGGTCATTTCTGAACGCATGGTTCCTACGCTGACCCTGCAATACCTATTCATTCCGGAGATATTCCGTTACCAATTGGATGTTGCATTTGATGTCAACAACACCAAGACCAACAAGTTCCTTCCGCAGATTGCTACGGGTAGTTCCTGGTATGAATCCAGTGTTAACCGCTCCTTAGACACAGAATCCAAATCGTTTGGTATTCAAACGTTCAACAAACTGTTCTGGACGCCAAAATTAGGCAAGGATCATGAACTGGTCACCATGGCCGCACTAACGACCAAGGACAGTCGCAGTGAATCTCAGGGACGCATTTCTTCCAATACTGCCTCCATTTACCTACAGGATACTCCGTTCTCGAATTATTCCGGAACGGAAAAAACCGGGATCAGTTCCAGCTCCAATCAGTCGCGCACCATGTCAATGCTGGTCAATGCAAACTATGCCTACCTGGATAAATACATCATCGGTGGTAGTCTCCGCTACGAAGGAAACTCCAAGTTCGGGAGCAATTACCGGTATGGTGCTTTCCCCAGCCTTTCAGCCCGCTGGCGTCTTTCCAATGAGTCGTTCTTTCAGAAAATCAAGACTCTGAATGAGCTCAGTCTTCGTGCCAGTTACGGAATCAATGGAAACGCTCCTGGCGGCAACTACCTGTCTTATAGTATGTACGATACTTATCCCTACCAATATATGGGCCAAAACGGGGTGTATGCTAAAAACATGAGTCTAGACAATCTGCGCTGGGAAAAGTCCATCCAATACAACGGCGGACTGAACTATATCGGTTTTAACAACCGGGTGAACATTGATGTGGAAGTGTACCGGAAACGGACCAGCGACCTTTATTTCTCGAATGTAGGCCTTCCGACGACCTCTGGTTACACTGGTATCAACATGAACGTCGGAACGATGGACAACCAGGGTTGGGAACTCAGTGTCATGACTACACCGGTAAGAAGCAAGAAATGGAAAATTGATTTCAACTTCAACATTGCCCGGTCGGTGAACATCATCCGCGACCTTTCCCAATACATTGCACTGGAAAAAGGGGTGACCACTTCAAACGGTCAGTATCTGTCTGTCATTCAGATTGGTCAGCCATTAGGTTCCTTCTATGGATATCAGTCTGATGGCGTTTATCTGAGCAAATCGGAAACCATTGCCAAGGACAAGAATGGCAACAACATTTACGATATTGATGGAAACCCGGTCTATCAAATGTTTGGTTATCCCACCACCAGTTATCAGTTCGAGGAAGGGGATGCCCGTTACAAGGATGTGAACCACGACGGTAATATCAATTACCTCGATGTGGTCTACCTCGGCGATGCCAATCCTTTGTTCACCGGTGGATTTGGTCCAACAATCAACTACATGAACTGGACGGTGGCTTCGTATTTTTATTTCCGCTATGGCAACGAAATCGTGAACAGTTCCAAAATGGAAATGGAGAATATGTACGATTTCGACAATCAAAGCACGGCTGTGCTTCGTCGTTGGAGAAGACCCTACGCCAATGCGGAAGATGCTCCGGATAATATTCTGCCTAGGGCTTTGTTCGGATATGGTTACAACTGGCTGGGTTCTGACCGTTATGTGGAAAACGGATCGTTCCTGCGCTGGAAGAGCTTCACGCTCAGTTACCGCTTGCCTAAGGAGTTGCTCAAACCATTGGGCATTACGGACTTCAAGCTGAACTTCACGGCGCAGAACATTTATGTTTGGACCAATTACACTGGTATGGACCCTGAAGTTTCCATTGGTGGATCCAACATTTATACCATCGGATATGACAGAACCCGCGCACCAAAGGCTAAAGAATTCGCTTTCGGAGCCACCGTTTCCTTCTAATGCTGCAATCTATGAAAACAATGAAAAAAATAGGAATCTGTTTCATCAGCCTGCTCCTCGTTCTGGGCTTCACTTCCTGTGATAAATGGCTGACGCTGCAACCTGAAGATGGGGTGACTTTTGAGGATTATTTCCAGAGTCAATCCGATGTGGATGCCTTGGTGGTCGGGATTTATTGCGAAATGATGGATGCTGCCTACGTCAAGAACCTCTTTTTATGGGGAGAAATTCGTGCAGATATGTTAACCGGAGGTTCCAAGCCTCTGGCTTCATATACCTCCGTGATTTCGGGTGAAATCAATTCGTCCAACACCATTTGTCAGTGGAGTGGTTTTTATTCGGTCATCAACAACTGCAACATTGTGGCTAAGTTTGCCGATTATCCCATTCAGAAAAAACTCGATGCATCCTACACTCAGAAAGAGGCGGATCAATACAGAGCAGAAGCTCTTGCCATTCGCGGACTAACCTATTTCTACCTGCTCCGTTCGTTCGGTGAAGTACCTCTGGTATTGGATGCTTCCTTATCGGATGCTCAGAATTATTCCATAGCCAAATCGAGCAAGGAAGAGGTGATGAAACAAATCATTTCCGACCTGACTTCCGCTGATTCAGCCTTATCGCCTTCTTACAATTCGGAATATCCCAAAGGACGCATCACGAAATGGGCGGTCAAAGCCATCTTAGCTGATGTTTATCTTTGGAATGAAGAATATGCTAAAGCTCAAAGATGCTGTGATGCCATCATTGCTTCGGGAAAATTCAACATGACTCGGGTGGACCGTTCACTGGTTTATATCGAAGAATCGACGGTGACTCAGGCTGATACAGTTTATTATGCGGATGATTCTCAGGTTTCCGATATGTTCAATATGGTTTATGCTAGCGGAAACAGCAGTGAAAGCATTTTTGAACTGAACTTTAACGAAACCAAGACCAACGGCCTGTGGGATTTGTTTTCTACGTCCAAAAACGTGCTGATTGCCAATACGGAAAACATTGAAAGTAATTTCTTCATTCCGTATATGGCTGATGCCAACGTCTTTGACATTCGTTCCAAATCTTTTGCCTACAAAGGATCTATGATCTGGAAGTACATGGGTTTGACCAGAAATGGTTTACCCAGGACCACCGCTCAGTCTTATTCCAACTGGATTTTTTACCGGTATCCGGAAGTTCTGCTGATGAAAGCTGAAGCCCTGATTGAAGAAGCCAAGGCGGATTCCAACCAAACGAAACTTTCCACCGCACTTGGCCTGATAGAACAGGTTCGAACCCGCGCCAACGCTTTAAAAAATACGGAAGTCGTTTTTACAGACGGCATCATCAAGCCGACGGAACTGGAAGTCTACCTCCTCAATGAGCGTGCCCGCGAATTCATGTTTGAAGGAAAGCGCTGGTATGATGTACTCCGTTTTTCCAAACGCAACAACTACGAAAATCTGAATTATTTGCTGAATCTGGCACTGATGACTTCTGCTCCTTCTGAAAAGCAAAAGAGCCTGCAGACCAAATACAAAGATATTCGCAGCCATTACTGGCCTATTTATGTAACAGAGCTGGAAAACAACCCCAAACTCGTTCAAAATGATTTTTATGAAACCAAATAACAGAAGCGCTATGAAAATCTACCTGTTAATCGGGATCATGTTCGTTACCACATTGATTTCTTGCAATGACCCCAACTCCAACATGCATTACGCAACCAGTGAAGTTCCGATGATTGATGACTATTTGTTGACGAAAGACACCAGTCTGACCTCCTTTGCTGCCATTATTGAAAAAACCGGTTTTCAGGGTACGTTGCATGCTTACGGAACCTACACGTGTTTCGCACCGACCAATGCTGCCATTGAAACTTGGTGTCTGGAGCAATTTGGAACATCTTCCTGGCAATCCGTTTCGGTAGATTCACTCAAAGACATGGTCCGTTTTCACCTGATCAACGATACTATTTCCACCTCGAATTTTGAAGACGGTCGGCTCAGTACACCGAACGGGTTGAAGAAATACCTGACGACCAGTACCAAACTGGACAATGATAACAAAACCTACATCGAGGTGAACCGTCAGGCAAGAATCCTGGAAAAGGACATATACGCTGAAAACGGGATCATTCACAAGATCGATGCCGTCCTGATGCCCAATCCAAATACTGTTTGGCAGGCCATCAAATCAGAATTCCCGTCCAATGAGTACACCATTTTCATCGGAGCATTGGAACAATCCGGTATGGACACCATTTTGAACAAACAACTCGCTGATACAGTCTGGTATACCTTGCTGGCTGAACCCGATGCCGTGCTCCAGGCTGCCGGTATTACAACCGTCACTCAACTGATCGACAGCATGGCCGTCATTCGGCCTGATATAACGCAACGAACGAATTTACTGGAACTGTACGTGAAGTACCATGTGGTTCCTTCACTGGCTTATGTGGCTGATTTCATGAAGGTTTCAACCGAAGAAACCATGGTTGAAAGTGAAGTCATCACTGTAAAAGTGTTTCAATTGGATGTCACCTTGAATAAATTTACGTATTCTGAAAATTCCGATCCTGGGGTTATGATCGACCGGGATGTGGATTATACCGACTTTAGCTGTCGCAATGGTGTGATTCATACGCTGAAATCTTTCATGCCTCCCAGATTACGCAAACCAATGCCTGTTTATTGGGACATAGCCGAACAACCCGAACTCACAGCGCTGAAAGAATTCAGAAAAGATGGTACCCTCCTCTTATTTAAGGAAGGTGAGCTTTCTGAAATCAAATTTTCGGCATCATCTGCCAGCAAAGGCATAACCTACGCTTGCAGCAAAGTGTACGGAGGGAAGTTTCAATATGTGAATTACGATTATATGTATTTTGGTGTCAATCCAAGCGAACTGACCTGGGTGGAAATGAAAACGCCGCTGCTCATTGCAGGGACCTATAAAGTTTGGGTTTGCTGGCGACGTGTAGATCCCATCAGTACTTTTCGTACTTCCTTCCTTCAAGTAGGTCAACTGACACAGGTTTTACCGAACGTATACAGCACGTACGACTATTTACCAACTGGACAGTCTGAGACTCAATTATTGAACAACGGGTGGAAATACTATGTGGCAAAACAGCCAGCTTCGAATGATGGAAAGGTCTTTGTATCCAGAGTGCTTGGAACGGTAACGGTTAATAAGACCGGTCGTCATACGTTGCGTTTTGAAGGTTTGACAGGCTTAGACAGAGTTTATTGGGATATGATCCATTTCATTCCGGTTGGAGACAACCAAACGTGGCCCCGTTTTGACGTTCTCGGCAATGAAATATATAAGACGACGCCATGCAGTGCAATTTATCCTTATGACCTACCTTGTAGTTCCAACTAATTAATCCGCTACGATGAAGAACACTAGTTTGAAATATTCGATACTGACACTGTTGTGCCTGCCTTTGGTAATTGCCTCCTGCAGTGACTGGGATTCGCATACGGCAATTACTGATAGCAATCTCGGGAAGAATGCCCTGGAGGTGATTCATGCCGATGCTGACTTAACCATCTTTTATGATATGGTGGTCAAGGCCGGATATGATACCATATTAAGCCAATATCCTGCCTGTACGGTGTTTGCTCCGGTCAACAGTGCCTGGAGTTCTGTCGGTACAGATAGCCTGGAGGTGGTCAAAGGGATTGTCGGGAGTATGATCACTTCCCGCAAATTCCGTGCCAGTGATAAGGCTTTCTCAGGTAAGATGCTGACTGTTAATGGTAAATCCATGAGGTTCGATGCAACGACGCAAACCTTCGAGAATGCCACCATTACCTCTCCGGACATATTATCCTCCAATGCCTTCATCCACAAGGTCGATCAGGTGGTTCGGCGCAAAGACAATATCTGGGAATACCTGACAAAACATACGGAATACAAACAAGTTTCCGAAATGATTAGCATGAACTCCCTCGTGATGGATCCTATCAAGAGCCTTCCGATCGGTATTGACGACGATGGGAAAATAGTTTACGACACCGTATGGATGGCATCAAATCCGTTCCTCCAGAAATATGCGATGGACGGGGAAGATTCAACCTACACATACGTAATCATTGCTGATGATGCTTACAACAGCATGGTAAACAGATACAAACCTTATTTCGCCACAGCTTCCGCAGCGATGACCGATTCCCTCGTACGTTTCAACGTTTGCGAAGATTACCTGTTCCGAGGTTCCGTTTCCTTGTCCGATCAAAGGAACGTCAATAACGTGCTGGTGCCATTATCAGCAAGTGCTTTACTTCAGGACCCGATTGAATGCAGCAATGGTAAAATCTACATTCTGAGTGCAGCCAAAATTCTGATGGCTAATAAAATCAAACCTGTCCGTATCGAAGGAGAGAACTACACGCGTTGTATGAATGCTGCTTTTCTGTACAAGCGCTACAAACGCTGGGCGAGTGGCAATTATGACATCATGCTGAACGGAAGTACGTATTACGAAATGATGACGTATGCCACTTCGAGTGGCAATCTATTCAACGGTGTCAATTACTGGATTGAATTCAAGGCACCTGTGTACAACACCAAATACAAGATCAAATATGTCGCTCTTGATGACCTTGGAAATTCGTTTGAAGGTTTTCTACTGAGTCAGAAACTTTTCATATCGCTTCCCGGGAAACCTGTTTTGTCAAAGAAGACAGGTTCCAACGTCAATGGGATCGCCAATAATTTCAAAGGTGATACTTGTTTTGTCGGACAGACGTATTGCGGTGCTGATTTGCCAAGCCCTACCTACCTGACTCTCTGGACATTGACGGATCTGGACAACCAATACATCAACACCAAACTGATGACTCCGGACAATGACCTACTTGATGTGTCAAATGGTGGTATGTATGGTATGCTTACCATGTGGCTTTGCAACACAACTAAGTTAAATTACGACAGGTCAGGTCCGTTGTTCCTGGATTACATTGAATTGGTCCCACAGGTCACTGAATAAGTAAAACCATCTAAACACGTACACATGCGATACATAAAAACAATTCTGATTGCATTCGTCCTGATGGGCAGTCTTGCTGTTGCCGCCCAGGATGATAAAACAACGACGAAGATGGTTTTGTCCGGTTTTGTCTATGATGCTGTAACCAAACAACCCATACCTGGTGCTTCCGTCGGCATCACCAGTGTAACATCCACGTTTACAGATGAAAAGGGCGCTTTTGGATTGCACAAAACAGCCGAAAACGCGTCCCTGATTGTCAAGGCTACCGGTTATGCTACTCAGGTGATTCCTATCAAGAGCCAAACTTCCTTCATCCTTTATTTGAGTGATGCCAGTCTGAAAACCTCCAACCAGGATCTGATCATGCCTTTTGAGACCATGGACAAGATCCGAAATTCAGCCTCAATTTCCACTTTTGACGGTGCAGCATTCAAACAAAGGGGAGTAGCCTCTTCTGAGGAACTGTTGCAAGGCGCCAGTGGTTTGAATACCATTGCCCGTTCGGGTACAGTGGGCAGCGGTGCCAATTTTTACATTCGCGGCTTCAACTCCATGAATACCAATACGCAGCCTTTGATTGTGGTGGACGGAATGCCTTTCGATAATAAGGCTTATGGAACCTCTCTGATTGGCGGTAACATGACAACGCCGCTTTCCTATACCGAAGCCAAGGATATTGAAAACATCACGGTGATTAAGGATGGAACAGCTTTGTACGGTTCCAGAGGTTCCAATGGGGTGATTCTAATTACGACACTGCGTCCGAAAGAAATGACGACCAGAATTAACTTCCACGGGTATCTGGGTGCCAATTTAGCCCCTACGCAGCGTTATCAGATGATGAAACCTGATGAATACCGATCTTATCTTTATGAAATGCTTCAAAGCAGTGACCAATACAACCAGACTAATTTGCAGGAGTTGCCCTATTTCAATACAGTCAAACCGTATGAAGAAAAATGGGGTTGGGAAGGCAATACCGATTATTACCGCTACCATCAGCAATCAGACTGGCAAGATGTGGTATTCCGGAACAGCATGAGCAACAATTATTATATTGACATCAAGGGTGGTGACGATGTAGCAGTTTTTGCTTTGTCACTTGGATACATGAAACACGAGGGAATCATAACTGGTACCGATTTCAGCCGATATACCGCCAGATTCAATTCGCAGTATAACATGAGCCGCAACTTCACACTAACGGCCAACATGAGTTTCAACTACGGGGAAAAAAACCTGAAGGATGAGGGGAACGTGACCACTAATCCACTGATGATTGCCTTGAGCAAAGCCCCTTTCATGACCACGTATTTTTACAATGAAACCAATGTGCAGACAGCTACTGTCGAAGGTTCCGATGTGTTGGGTGTGAGCAATCCCTGGGTGGCTGTGAACAATACGGTGGCGAAGTCCATGAATTATCGGTTTTATACCACCATCACGCCTGAATTCAAATTGGGTCGCAACTTGAAACTGGTTTCCAATCTGGGTTTGACAACGGACAAGACGACGGAAATCACCTTTTATCCGATGCAGGGAATGAGTTATGCCGACCATCTGCTGGGGCCGGTGACCAATATGATGGGGCGACGTTCATTGCGCTATTATCAGATTTACACCGACGCCTATCTGGATTTCATCCACAAGTTCGCGTCTGACAACGAATTGAAACTCCGTGGAGGTTTCCGTTACGAGAACAGCACAATCGAAGAAGACTGGAGTAAGGGCTACAATTCCTCTACGGACGACATGAAATCGGTCGGATCAGGTGATCCGGATTATGCCAGAGCCGGTGGTCTCTTGGGTGACTCGCGCTGGCTATCCTATTTTGCCAATATCAGTTATAATCTGAACAACCGTTATTTCCTCACTGCCAATGCCTCTTTGGACGGTTCATCCCGATATGGAAAGGATGCTCCAGGCATGGTGAAACTGTTTGATATTCCATTTGCAGGTTTTGGATCAGTTGGTGCAGCATGGCTTATTTCTTCTGAACCCTTTGTGGAAATGCCTTCCTGGTTTGATAGAGCCAAACTTCGTGTTAGTTATGGATCTTCCGGAAACAACGACATCGGGGATTATGCCGCACAGAAATACTATACGTCCGCGCCTTTTTACAAACAATATGGAGTAGTTCGCGGCAATATAAGCAATACGGAACTGCAATGGGAAACCGCGGTGAAGCAGAACATCGGATTTGATGCCTCATTTCTTAAGGATCGCCTGCAACTAACCGTAGACCTGTATTCGAACGTGACAAACAATTTGCTGTGCAGTAGGCAATTGTCTTCTGATGTTGGCCTGTATTCCTACTGGGATAACAATGGGACTCTGAGCAACAAGGGTGCGGAAGTTTCTCTGCAAGGCCGAATTCTGAACAGTGATGTCAAATGGGATGCCGGTCTGAGCGTTTCCAAAAACAAGAACATTTTGTCAAAATATGGTGAAACGCGTTCGCTGACCAGATTTGAAGGAGGTACCATTTTGACTGAAGTAGGAAATCCCATCGCTTTGTTCTATGGTTACAAGACAGACGGAATCTACAAAACAGATGCTGAAGCATCTACAGCAGGCCTGACAACACTGACTTCCAATGGAATCGTCTATTCGTATGCCGGTGGTGATGTACGCTTTGTCAATACGGACAATTCAGACAACGTGATCAATGAAAAGGATATGACGGTCATTGGTGACCCGAACCCTGATTTCTTCGGTTCATTCAACACTTCACTGAAATGGAAACGCTTTACTGCCAGTGCTTTGTTGACTTATTCCGTTGGTGGTGACGTCTATAATGTGGTGCGTAAAAATCTGGAGTCCATGATAGGAACATCCAATCAGACGGCTGCTGTGAACAATCGCTGGAGAGCGGACAACCAAGACGCAACGTTGCCAAGAGCTACCTGGAGTGACCCGGCAGGAAACGCCCGTTTTTCGGATCGTTGGATGGAGGATGGTTCTTATGCCAAATTGAAGACCCTGACCATTTCCTACCAGATACCCGTTCGAAATTTGCCAGTCATTCGCGATGCAGAAGTTTATGTGACCGGTAACAACTTGCTGACATTCACCAAATATCTGGGCTACGACCCTGAATTCAATATTTCCCAGAACCCATTGTACTATGGAATCGACACCGGATTGACCCCTCAGTCGGCTTCGATTTTGTTCGGTGTACGAATTGGTTTGTAAGAAACGGTTAAACGATGAAAACAATGAAAAATTACAGGTGCTATTTCTATAAAGCCGTTGTAGCGGTTTGCTGCGTACTTGCTTTCGCTTTTACCACCTCCTGCAAAGGACTGTTGGATGCGAATGAAGCAGAGGTACTGACAGAGGATGAATTCAACAAGACGACGTATGATGCCGATGTAGCCGTGTTGGGTGTCTACAGCAAATTCATGGGCCTGGCCGAACGGGTCGTGATTCTGAATGAACTCAGGGCAGATATGATGGATGTCACTGTCAATTCAACGGCAGATATGACCGCCCTAAACAACCACACCGAAGATGCAAACAACAAATACTGTGATCCGACTCCATTTTATGAAGTCATACTGAACTGCAACTCGGCACTGGCCAGCTTTGACAAAATGAAGGCTTCTAACATTCTGAATGAAGTGAACTATCGGGAACGCTATGGGGATGTCATGGCCATCCGTTGCTGGACTTATTTGCAGCTGGGCATTCATTTCGGAACCATCCCCTATGTGACAACCTCCATTGATACGAGGGCAGAAGCCATTGATTCCCTGAATTTCCCGAAGAAATCGTTGAACCAGCTTTTACCCTTACTAATTGCAGACATGAATTCACTGGCCAATCTGAATGATTATTCGGATGTGCAATTGCCGAATTACATCAACCTTGGTTACACCATTCAGCTGGGATTCATCAACAAACGGATTCTTTTGGGTGATTTGTACCTCTGGAACAACGAATACGCGAATGCAGCTCAGCTATATCACGACTTTCTGGCAACAGTCAACGAGTCCAGAAATCAGTATAAAACGACTTCAGGTACCTGGCAACCGGGTAGTGTTCCTGTAGGCTTCTGGATTTCCTTCCTCCGCTACAACAGCGGTAACGTGAATGCCTATGGCAACAGGTGGAAACGCATGTTTTCACTTCCATCCAACGATGCAGAACTCCAGTACGAAATGATCTGGGAGATGACCTACGATTACCGGTATGCACCTACCTATCCTTTTGTGAAACTATTTGCGAATACTGGACAAGGATCGTACATGCTAAAGCCCTCTGCCTATGCAATAGATAGCCTTTGGGAAAACCAGGATCAGCGGGATAACGGTTTCACCTTCGACGGACGTGGTCGTGAAGCCAGTTTTGACTGGGTGAACGGAGATCCCGTCGTCATTAAGTATCTGTATGACTATTATACACAGACGCTGGATAACAATGGTACCATTCATCTGAGCTACAACGATGTCAGTGATGCATACAAACAACAGGGCCGCTGGTACCTGTATCGTTCCGCCCTGGTGCAGTTGCGCTATGCGGAAGCTGTGAACAGGGCAGGTTATCCTAAACTGGCCATGGCATTGGTGAACAGAGGAATACGAAGTGCTTTTCCGGCCGGATATCCCAGTGAAAGTTCCTACAATGCCACGACACAGATCACTACGTATTATCCGTATCCGACTCCTTACGATTTGGACGGACGTTCCACGACTACGTACACAGGCCCCTGGTATAATAACGTAGGTATCCGCGGACGTGCCAACCTGAACGGTTACAGCAGGCCCTCCTGGGCAACTGCAAATTTCAATGATACGACCCTGCGCAGAGATACCCTGAATTATAGGGCTACCATACACAATGACTCCATTTTGTGGGCTGAGGAATGTATCCTGCAGGAAGCCGGGCTGGAGCTTGGTTTTGAAGGGCATCGTTGGGATGACCTGCTCCGCATCACCCGACGTCGCACCCAAGTTGAACCGGGAAATCGGAGCGATCTGCTCAACAGGCAGATTGCCGCTAAATTTGCCGTCAAAGGTCAGGCAGCTCCCGACTTGAGCGATGCTGCCAAATGGTATTTACCCATGCGACCTTAATTTTACAGGCTCTTGAGACCCAAAAACACTCGATAATAGTATATTTGAACTTCAATAAAGGAACTAAATCATTCATTATTCACTTAATAATTAAATACCTATGAAAAGTAAGTTTACCAAGCTTCTTTGCATGTGTTTCGGATTGATTCTGAGTGCAGGTGCCTATGCAATAGACACATACACGCCAGATTTGGTCTGGAGAGGTGCAGCAAAGGATTCGTCCTTTAACAAAACCAGTCTGAACTGGATGACAACCATCGACAGTGTGACAGCCCTGCCTTTTACTACAGGAAAAAAATTACTGGTTTCCTATGGTCTTCCCAGTGTGGTAGATACTGTTAACGCAGTTGCCATCACGCGCAACCGTCGCTATCTTTTACTGAAAGAAAACCTGGAATTGGGTGGTTTGGTTTTCAATTCACCGAATGCCTACACGATGGGAACAACGACCCTTCCCACCGGTGAAGGCAATGTATTGAGCGGAGACTTCCAAATGGTCCAAAAGGGCACTGGTGTCGTTACGCTGGTTGGAAAAGGTTTTATACTCAACAACACGCAAGGTACGCTGATTGAAAACAACAGCACGCTTCGTGTCAACGGCCCGGGCGGTACTGCCAATGCCGGAAACCTAATTGCTGAAACCGTTTTTGGCTCGAAAGTGACCTTTAACAACGGAAGTTTGATGATGGGTAGCAGTAGCAATACCACCTCCACACTGCTGGGTTATGAGCAGATGAAATGGGACATTGATGTTTTGGACAACAGAACGGGTGCTTTTACGTTCGACAGATATTGCGTTTGGGAAGGTAAAATGACCGGAAGTGCCAATACTGCTTTTAACCTGTACATCCGTTGCATCCGTGAAGTCTTTGGCGGAGATTTATCCAATTTCAAAGGAACCTTAACTGCCGGAGTTGACCATTCTTCCGATGCCGGAGCATTGACCTTATTCACCCCGGTGGCCGGTGGCCCCGCCTGTGTGGCTTTCATTCTGGCCGATACAGCTGGTGTGGCTGAATTCAATTTGGATGGAACACTGCGCAACGTACTTCGCAGAGAAAATTATCTGGATCAAAGAGATACTCTTACTTATACCTATGCAACCAGATATCCCTTGGGCATGCCGGATGGGACCGTTAATATTAATGACTCCGTCATCATGATCTGGGGTTCTGACCTGAGCATCCGTAGCGGTGGAACTGGCATGTATCGTGACAATTCCATTTGCCGCATCGGAGCGCTTAATGGTACCGCAGCTAGTATATTGGGAAGTACCCGTCAGGGTACTGGGACATCGAACCATACCTGGCAGGTTGGTTCAGCCAACACAGACGCCACATTCAACGGACAGATCATGAACAGTGGATTCAAGAGCAGATCTGGTCTGACCAACAACATTACCAAAGTCGGAACCGGTGATTGGAGACTGACCAATGCTTCCCATTCCTTTAATGGTAAAATATGGGTTCGTCAGGGTTCTCTGACCGTGCTTGGCAGAATGACTTCAAATGGTAAACTGGCAGTTGACTCGGGTGCTGTACTGAAAGGTTCCCCAAATTTCACCGCATTGAGTGGCGTCGACATCAACGGTACGTTGGAAATCGGTGGTGAAGCCTCTGTGCATGGTATTGGAAACATGACTTTTGCCGCTGGCGACATCAATGTGAACGCCAATGCCAAAATCCGCATAGGTTTGGGCCAAGGCAATCGTTGCGACAACATCAAATATGCCGGGATAACCACCTTTGACCCAAGTGCCACCATCGAATTTTTCGTGGAAGAAGGCCCGGTTGCTGCTGGCGATACTTTTGCCGTAATGATCCCCATTTCCACTGCATTATCCGCTTCCATCGTTGGTACTTGCAACGTTGTGATGCAGAACGGTCTTGTGTTGGATGTGACCCATTTGTTTGATGATCCCATCTGGGCTCTCCCTAGCACAAAATACCTTTGTGGTGTCGTGAAAGTGATTTCCAACACCAATCCTGGAATTTATACAGCTCAAGCTGCAACAGTGACCAGTGTTAGCCCAGTAGCTAAATCGGCTGTAGGTGTGGCCGGTTCCATCAAAGTGACCTATGACAAGAACATTGCTCGCGGTACCGGTGCCATCACCATGGGCGGCATTGCTTTTGAACCGGTTATTGCCACGAATGTAGCCACCATCAATTATACAGGTTTAGTTGCTGAAGCCGATTCCTTCGACCTCGTCATTCCTGCAGGTGCCATCAAGGAATCTTCCAACAGTGCTGCAACTGCTGCTTATACCGTTCGTTTCTTCCACGACAAAATCGCTCCGACGCTGGTGTCTCAGTCTATTCGTGCTGACTCTGTCATGACATGGGAAGACGGCAACATCACCTTTACGTTCAGTGAAGGCATTACCGTAGCCAACGCCTCAGGCATAACCATCAACCAAACACAGTTTGAAAAGGTTAAACCCAGCGTGAACAACAGCGTGCTGACACTTGGTACCGTTGCCCTGAATTATGGAAAAAATTATACGATCAACATTGCTGCCGGTGCCCTGACCGACAATGTAGGTAATCCTGCACCTACCGTCAGCTTGAATTTCTCAACTGCCAATCCATTGACTTATACGGATGTTGTCGGATTTAACACCAAGCCATACGTCAATCTGCCAATAACCTTTGAACCGATTCCGAAGGATACGGCCGTATTCCCCTTATGGGCACATGTCAATGCCGGAGCAGGCACATTTGCCGATGGTGAAATGACTTGGACTTCCAACAATTCCAGCAACAAAATCATGTCTGCCTTCATCGGTACAGCCACCAAGTTCAACGTGACTGCCCGCCGCACAGGCACGGATGCTGTCGGTCTGAGAATTCAGGAAGCTGTTGCTGAATCAAGCGTCTCCAAATGGAGAACCATCAAGGAACTCACCAACGACGACCTGACACTGACTAAACAAACGTTCTCGTTCAATGTGAGCCCGAACATTCGTTTCGTAAAGATTCTGCCCAGCACGGCTTCTGCCACGGCTTCTATCACCGTTAGCGGTTACTCTGTCGAAGGCATACCTGCCTCCCTCAAACAGACAACCGGTTCCTCCATCCGTTCCTACATGACTTCAAACGGTCTTGCCCTCGAAGGATTACCTGCAGGTGCCCGTGTGGAAGTCTACGACCTGACTGGTGTCCGCAAGGCTGCTCTGGTTGCAAACTCTTCGTCCATGATTGTTCCCGTTCACGGTTTTGGCATCGTCAAAATCACTTCTGAAGCAGGTACGACGGTCATTAAGGCGTTGGTTAAATAAAAGTTCGTATGCCGGTTTTCACCAAGCCGGTCTTTCTCAAAGAGAAGAGGTTGCCTTTTAAAAGACAGCCTCTTCTCAATTTTTCAACTATATTTGAATAATCAAACCTCAAACCACCAACCATGAAGAAATTCCTGATTGCAGCTTTACTGCTGGTTTTTACACAACAAATCTTTTCCGCAGCGAAATGGTCCCAACAAATGGCTGACTCCGAAATGAAGCGTTTTCCGGAACTCTGGCAATACGACTACGGAAAACGCCTATACTTTGGTTATACCCAAGGTTTGGGTGGTTTGTCCTTCGAAAAAATGTACAAAGCCACTGGTGAGCAGAAGTATTGGGATTATGTCTATAAATGGGCGGACACCATCATCGGTAAGAGTGGTTCCATCCATTTGTACAAGCGTTCGGATTACAACTTGGATTTCATCAATGCCGGAAAAACATTGTTCGATTTATATGCCAAAACCGGCGAAAAGCGTTTTCGAATGGCCATGGATACCCTGTTGCTGCAGTTTGAAGGGCATCCACGAACCGCTGACGGTGGTTTCTGGCATAAGAAGATCTACACGAACCAAATGTGGCTGGACGGCCTGTATATGGCTTCCCCGTTCCTTTCCCAGTACGGAGCGACGTTTAACAAACCGGAATATATTGATCTGGCTATTCATCAGTTGATTACCGTGGCCAAACATACCTACGACCCCCAAGCCGGTATCTACAAGCACGCTTGGGACGAAAGCAAGTCCCAGAAGTGGGCTGACCCCGTAACTGGACAATCCCCGAATTTCTGGGGCCGCAGCATTGGCTGGTACGCGCTGGCTTTGGTGGATAACCTGGATTTCATTCCTGTCAACCATCCCCAACGGAAGGAAGTCCTTGCAATCGTAAAAACGTTGGCTGACGGCATGATTCGCTATCAAGATCCAAAAACGGGTCTCTGGTACCAGGTGGTGAATATGGGTGATCGGAAAGGCAACTACTTGGAAGGCTCCGTTTCCAGCATGATGACGTATTTTTACGCCAAAGCAGTGAACAAAGGCTATTTGCCGGCAAGCTATAAAAAAGTGGCCTTAAAATCGTTTAACGGCATCCTGAAAAACCTGATCAAGAAAAATCCAGACGGAACCATTTCCATCACCCATTGCTGTGCCGTAGCTGGTTTGGGCGGAAATCCCTACCGCGACGGATCTTACGAATATTACATTGGGGAAACCGTGCGCGACAACGACGGCAAAGCCACCGGCGTGTTTATGCAGGCTTGTCTGGAACTAAAAAAATAAGTCAGAGTGATTGGGCGGTTTTGTTTTTCTTGACGTACAAGTAAACCACCGTAACTTCGAAGGCAGCTGCCAGGAAAACAACAATGATCGAGCTGTACATACCTTTCATAAAACCTGTCAGCAGGGCGACGGCCACAAGTACCAAATTAAAACCGACCAGTGTCAGCGTGACTCCTTTTTGGCTCATGCCAAGACCAAGCAATCGATGATGCGTATGCCTTTTGTCAGCGTTGAACGGTGAAAGTCTAAGGTAGATACGGATGCTGATGACTGTGATCATGTCCATGATGGGAACGATCAACAGAGCCAGCGCCAAGGTAGTGGGGTTCTTGACCGTAATCAAACCGAGCCTGAGTGGCTCCAAATTACTGAGTTTGATGGCAAATACTGCGATGAAGACACCAAGCAACATTGAACCGATGTCACCCATGAATATTTTTGCAGGATTCCAGTTGAAAACGAGGAAGCCAAGGGTGCTTCCCGCCAACGCCAAAGACATGAAAGCGTATGAATTTTCACCGTACTGATAGAATACACCACCGAATATCATAAAAATGCAGAAGGAAATCGTAGCTGCAAGGCCATCAATTCCGTCGATGAAATTCATGGCATTGATGATGGCAACGATGAAAACCAACGTTACGACCATATTGGCGATGACTGCCCATATACCGTCAGAACCAAAGAACGGAATGTGGTAGAAATATACCTGACCGACCAGCACGATGATGAAGGCAATCAGAAACTGGAAAAACAGACGCAATATGGGAGCAGTGGAAATCAAATCGTCTTTCAGGGCTACAAAAAAGAGCAATACGGACGCTGCGCAGAGCGCACTCAGTTCTACAGAGTCACATAAAACCCTGAACATCAAGGTGCTGAAATAGAACCCAAGGAAAATGGCAACACCCCCCAGATTGGGTATGCTTTTTGTATGGATTTTCCGATTTTCGGAAGGCTTGTCAAACAAAGATTTCTCGTTGGCTACTTTGATGATACTGGGAACCGACACCAGAGAAACAATGAAAGAAGTCAGGAAAACGAGTAGAGGTGTATACTGCATAGCGTTCCGTTAAGATTTATAAATAAAACTCAACAGATAGCTATTTATTGTATAGAACTGCGATATTATTTTTACAAGAAAAAACATACTTTTTTACGTCTGAATACGTTCTATCATTGCCGTTGTTGGCTTTAAACCATGAATAATGATCGAATTTATAAAAGGCGAGGTGGAAACGCTGACGCCGACAAGTGTGATCCTTGAAAACCAAGGGCTGGGCTATTTCATCAACATCAGCCTGAATACGTTTGAAAACCTGCAGTCGCAGACACGTTGCAAGCTCTATATCCACGAAGCCATCCGGGAAGATGCCTACATCCTTTTCGGATTCTCCACCAAGGAGGAACGCGCCACGTTTCAGCAATTGATCGGCGTTTCGGGCGTAGGGGCGAATACCGCACGCATGATTTTGTCGTCCCTGTCCGTGCCTGAACTGGAGGCCTGCATCTTAGGCGAACACGTGGATGTGCTGAAGAGTGTCAAGGGCATCGGTTTGAAGACAGCCCAGCGCATCATCGTCGATTTGAAGGATAAAATTGGCAAAAATGCCACTGATGCTGTGCTGTCAGGCTTGCATTCCTCTGTGAACAGTACGGTACGGGACGAAGCCGTTTCCGCCCTTCAGATGCTTGGTTTCAATCCGTCCGCATCGGCCAAAGTGGTGGTTCAAATCCTGAAGGATTCGCCTGCCCTGCCTGTGGAACAAGTGATCAAAGCTTCATTGAAAATGTTGTAATCACGTTGAAAAGCCGTCGGTTCATACTTTTTGGATTGCTGCTCACCCTGCTGGGGGTGTTCAGCCTGTATTCTGCATCTAGTCCACAAACACCACAGACCCAACAGGAGAAGGTGAAGGAACTGGTTGCCAGGAGGGCCGCTGCTGCTGCAGCGGCAGCCAATAAACAGTCCGACGCGAACAAACCAGCTGATACGACCAAACCGACCGATGCTTCCAAATCGGTCCCTGCCACAAATACACAGAAACAGGTTGTCCCTCCACTCAATGATTACAAATACCCGGTCAGCGAAATCATTCCCCAGTCGCTGGATCAGGTAGGGAAACAAACTGCTGTTGAATTGCGGGATCCGGCCAACATCAAAACCGTGGTGGATTACGATCCTGTCACTGGGACCTATCAGGTAGTCACGAAATTGGGGGAAGAAATCATCAGTACGCCTATTAACCTGACGCAGGAAGAATACCTCAAGTTCCAGGAACAGCAGTCCACCGCAGCCTATTGGCGCTCCAAGAACAAGATTGACTACAGCAAGAAGAAGGATGATTTTTCCCTGACCGACATGCAGTTCGACATTGGTCTGGGCGACAAGATTTTCGGTGAAGGGGGCGTTCGGCTCAAGACCGAGGGTTCAGTCGAGACAAAATTCGGGCTGAAAACCAACATCGTGGACAATCCGTCTTTGTCAGAAAATGCCAGAAACCGGACGCGGTTCAATTTTGACCAGAACATTCAGATGAGTGTCAACGGCAAGGTCGGTGACAAGATTGATGTCAACATGAATTACGACACCGAGGCTGTATTCCAGTACGATGCCAAATCCATCAAACTACGTTACGACGGCAAAGAGGATGAAATCATCAAGAGTCTGGAAGCAGGGAATGTGAGCATGCCCATCAATAGTTCCCTGATTACGGGAGGCTCCACGCTTTTCGGGGTGAAAACAGCGCTCCAGTTCGGCAAGCTGAACATGGCCGCCGTCATTTCCCAGCAGCAGTCCCAGACAAAATCGGTGAGCCTGAGCGGTGGGGTTCAGACGAGCTCCTTTGAAGTCAAGGCCGATGAATACGACGAAAACCGACATTACTTTCTGTCCCAGTATTTTAGAAGCAATTACGACAACTGGATGAGTACGATGCCCTATATTTCTTCCGGTATCGTCATCAAGAAGGTGGAAGTTTGGGTGACCAACAAAAGCAGCATGTTGGACAATGCTCGAAACATAGTGGCTTTTGCCGATATGGCTGAACCGGATACGATCTTCAACAAACACTGGACTGCTACGGGTATCGACGTCCCTTCCAACGCCAGCAACAATCTGTACAACGAACTAATTTCGAAATATGCCGGTGCCCGTGCGTTTAGTAATGCCAATGCCACGCTGGACACGTTGAGGACGTTTGGCGTACAGATGGGGGAGGATTTCGAACGACTGGAAAGCGCCAGAAGGTTGGATGCCAACGAATTTACCCTGAACAGTACGCTGGGGTATATCTCGTTGCGCCAATCGCTGAACAGTGATGAAATTCTGGCCGTGGCCTACGAATTCACGTACAGGGGAAAGAATTATCAGGTAGGTGAATTCTCAACCGACGGCATCCAGTCGCCCAACACGCTGTTTGTGAAGATGTTGAAAGGCACTGACTATTCTCCCTCATCACCGACCTGGGATTTGATGATGAAAAACGTCTATTCCATCGGTGCTTACAACCTGGAAGCCCAGGATTTCGACCTGCAGATCACGTATCAGAGCGATTCCGTCGGGACGGCCATCACGTACCTGACCGAAGGAGCTATCAGAAACCAATTGCTGCTTCGCGTGATGGGCATGGACCGCCTCAACAGCAAAGAGCAGGCATACCCGGACGGTGTGTTCGATTACAAGGAGGGCTATACGGTGCAATCCTCCAACGGGCGCATTATTTTCCCGGTAAGGGAGCCTTTCGGGTCGTACTTGCGGAAAAAAATAAACAACAATACTGTCGCCGACAAATACGTGTTTGAGGAACTCTACGATTCCACATTGACGGTGGCCCAGCAGCTTACGGAAAAGAACAAGTTTCTGGTGAGCGGTAGCTATAAGGCTTCCTCGGGAGCCAGCCTGTCGTTGGGCGCCACCAACGTGGCTCAAGGTTCTGTCTCAGTGACTGCCGGCGGGCAAAAACTGACCGAAAATGTCGATTACTCGGTGGATTATGCTTCCGGAACCGTAACTATTCTGAATGAAGCCCTGATTTCTTCTGGTACCGCCATCAACGCAACCTGCGAAGACCAGTCTACGTTCAGCATGGTGCGCAAGTCCATGGTGGGACTCACCGCCGACTACAAATTCAGCGACAACTTCAGTCTGGGTGGAACAGTGATGAAACTTTCGGAAACACCCCTGACCACCAAGGTCGATATGGGTTACGAGTCCGTGAACAACACGATTTGGGGGCTGAACGGTTCCTTCAAGACTGAATCGCAGTTCTTGACCAACCTGATCGACAAACTCCCGTTTTTGAATGCCACCAAGCCTTCGCAACTCACGGTGAACGGGGAAATTGCACAACTTGTCGCTGGTTCCTCCAATGCGCTGAAAGACATGTCGTACATTGATGATTTCGAGGCGGCCAAGAAGACCATCAACCTGAAGGACATGACACAATGGTTTCTGGCCAGCACGCCGACGTATTTCACGGAATCCACCAAAAACAACGACCTGAGTTACGGGTACAACCGTTCGTTGCTGGCCTGGTACACCATTGACGGTATCTTCACCCAAATCGGAACATCGCAGACCCCCAGTCACATCAAGAACGACTACGACCAACTTTCCAACCATTTCGTACGAACCGTACAGGAAAAGGAAATCTTCCCGAACAGGCAGAAAATATATAACCAGACGGGCGTTCTTTCCGTAATGAATCTGGCCTTCTATCCGAAAGAAAGAGGACCCTACAATTTCGACTGGAATGGATTGGGTACCGACGGCTTGCTGCAAAACCCTGATAAGCGCTGGGGCGGTATCATGCGACGCATTGAGTCCGGTTATACCAATTTTGAATCCAATAATGTGGAATACATCGAGTTCTGGCTGATGGATCCCTTTGTATACGACACTGCCGGGGTTTCCACAGGAGGCGACCTATATTTCAACCTTGGTGAACTTTCTGAAGATGTACTCAAGGATGGAAAACGTTCGTTTGAAAATGGACTCTCGACTTCCCCTACCGATGAGACGCTCATCACCAAAACAGTCTGGGGTAAAGTTTCTGGCAAAACGTCAACGGCATATGCTTTCGATAATACGCCAGGTGTGCGCGATGCCCAGGATGTAGGGCTGGACGGTTTGAGTTCGGATGAGGAAGCGACCTGGCCAAGCACGGCAAACTACCTGGACAATATTCGAAACAAAGTGGACCCTAACGCCTTGAACCGAATGCAGGAGGATCCGTTTTCACCACTGAACGACCCAGGGGGTGACAATTACCACTACTTTCGCGGCTCGGATTTCGATGCCCAAAAAACAGGGATTCTGCAACGATACAAGCATTACAACGGGACGGAAGGCAATTCCCAGTCCACCGCCAAGTCGGGTGAAACGTATTCCACGGCCGAAACCACCCTGCCCAATGTGGAAGACATCAATCTGGATTTCACGCTGAATGAAACGGAACGCTACTACCAGTACCACGTTTCCATTCGACCGCAGGACATGGTGGTTGGAAAGAACTTCATCAACGACAAGCGGACTTCCAATGTCGTGCTTAAAAACAGCAAACCCGGCGAAACAACGCCAATCAGTTGGTACCAATTTAAAGTACCCATCACAGACTTTGAAAAAAAGGTCGGAACCATCAGCGGTTTCAACAGTATCCGCTTTATCCGAATGTTCCTGACCGGTTTCCAAGACAGTACTATTATGCGTCTGGCCAGTCTGGACTTGGTGCGCGGTGACTGGAGAAACTACACCAAGGATTTGTACAATGTCGCCCCGATTACGGATGCCAAAGTGGACGTTTCCACCGTCAGTCTGGAAGAAAATTCAGGCCGCACGCCCATCAACTACAAGCTGCCTCCTGGTGTTAGTCAGGAATCCGATCCGAGCCAACCCGGTGTGTACCTGGAAGACGAGCAATCGCTGGCATTCCGTATCGCCGACCTTTCACCGGGTGATGCCCGTTCAGTGTACAAAAATACCTCTTACGATTTCAGACAATACGAACGGCTTCAAATGTTTGTCCATGCGGAGTCCTTCGTAGAAGACCTGAATCCCCCCAAGGATTACGAGATGACCGTGTTCATGCGCCTTGGAACGGATTACCAGAACAATTATTACGAGTACGAAATTCCTTTGCAGGTTTCGCCCGCCTACGTCAATACAGCCACCTCCATCTGGCCGGACAACAACTTTTTCGACATTCCGTTCAAGCTGCTCACCGACCTGAAGACCAAGCGGAACATGACCAGCGGTGCCCTGACCAAGGAATTTGCCGAATACGACGCGGACAAGATCCAGAACAAGGTCAAGATCATGGGGAATCCTAGCTTGGCCGATGTGAAGACCATCATGGTGGGTGTCCGCAACAAAGGTACGACGGTGAAATCGGTTGAAATCTGGATGAACGAACTGCGCTTGTCAGGTTTCCAGGAAAAAGGAGGCTGGGCTGCGTTGGGGAGTGCCGTACTGGCTTTGTCCGACCTGGGTACCATCAATGCCAGCGGGCGCTTCGTTTCCGACGGTTTCGGCGGTTTGGAACAAAGCGTTTCCGAACGCAGCATCACCAACTATGGGCAGTACAACATGGCCCTCAATTTCAACATGGGCCGCTTCTTCCCGGAAAAGGCAAAAGTGAATTTGCCGCTTTATTATTCGGTTTCCAATGAAACATCCACGCCCAAGTACGATCCGCTCAACGAAGACCTTTTGCTCAAAGATGTGCTTGCAGCAGCGCCGAGCAAGGCCATCCGCGACTCCATCCTGAATTACAGCCAGAAGCTCAAGACCTTTAAGAGCTTAAGTCTGACAGGGGTGCGCATCGGCCTGAAAAGCAAGATTCCACTGCCCATCGACCCGGACAACTTCACGTTTCGTTATACTTCCACCGATGCGTTCGAACGTGATGCGACCACTGAATACGAAATCACCCGGCATTTCGAAGGGGGAGCAACCTATAACTATGCCTCTCCGTTCAAGTCGTGGACGCCGTTTGCAAAGTCTAAAAAACTGGATTCGCCTTGGTTGAAAATAATCAAGGAATTCAACCTGAATGTGTTGCCGAATTCCATCACCGCCAATACCAACCTGATTCGGGATTATTTTGAAAAACAGGCTAGGGATTTGGCTTCAGGTACATCCGGCATGGATATTCCGCTCACCGTCAGCAAGAATTTCATGTGGAACACCGACTTGGACCTGAACTGGAACCTGACGAAAAACCTTCGCATGAAATTCACCACCAACAACCGTTCCGTGGTGGAAGAAACCGTGAATTCGCCGGTCAACAAGGAATTGTTCGCCACCGAGTATGAAAACTGGAAAGACACGGTGAGCCAAAGCCTGCGCAATTTTGGTACGCCGCTCAACTATACGCAGACCACCAACTTGAACTGGCAGATTCCGATGAACCGCATTCCGGTGCTGGACTTCCTCACGTCCAGTGCCCAATACAACGCCGTCTATAATTGGGACCGCAGTGCCATCAGTACGACGCAGACGGATGTGGGAAATATTATTTCAAACGATCGGGCATTGACTTTCACGACCACCGCCAACCTGACCAACCTTTACAACAAATGGGATTTTTTGAAAAACGTCAACAAGAAATTTGACGCACCGCCCAAGCCTAAGGTGCCGGTGAAGCGGGATCCCAACAAGACGGCAGACCCCAAGAAGCCGATTACACCCGGCAATGAAACGGGCAAGGATGGCAAGGTTGATTTAAAGACACCGGCCGCCGATCCGACTAAGAAAGCGCCTGTTGCTCCTCCGGTGAAGCCACCTGTCAAGGAACCCAAGAAATTCGAAATGGAACTCGACCTGGTGTCGGATTCGCTCATCCCGATCAAACACAACCTGAAAAACAAGCGGGTCTATGTGGTGGCGGTCGATTCCTCCGGCAAGAATGTGGCGGTGCGCATGCGGGTGAAGGATGAAAACACGCTGGCCGTCCTTTCTCCAAAAAACGTCAAAGTGAAACTGACGGTTTATCAGAAGCCGGCTCTCGACGATGAGGGCTGGTACAAAGTTGCTTCCCTGGCCGCCAGAGCCTTGATGTCCATGAAGAACATCACGGTGAACTATACCCAGAACGATGGTCTGTCCGTTCCCGGTTTTAAATCAGAATCCAACCTGTTTGGCGCTTCACCGGTTTACGGCATGGCACCGGGTTGGGATTTCGCCCTGGGTGTACAACCGACCAACTACCTGGAACAGGCGAAACGAATGGGTTGGCTGATTGTAACCGACTCCATCACCACACCGGCCAGGATGTCCTCCATGACCGACTTGCACATTAAGTCGTCGGTAGAACTGATCCGCGGGCTGAAAATTGATTTGACAGCCAGCCGGAACTGGAAATCAAACAACGAAATCGAGTATATGTTCACGGATATGCCTCAGAACAAGAGCGGTAGCTTCAGCATGACCACGATTGCCATTTCCACGGCTTTTGAATCGCCCAAATCATCTAACGGTTATAAATCGGCCGGTTTCGATCGTTTTTTGAAGAACAGGAATATCGTTGCATCCCGCTTGCAAAGCAAAATGACTGGTAAAAGCTATCCGAAAGCAGGTTTCCTGGAAAATATCCCTGACGAAACCCCGTACGATGCCGCCAACGGAATGTTTGCACCCAATTCGGCGGATGTGCTCATCCCTGCTTTCCTGGCTGCCTATACCGGTAAGAATGCCGTCAGGTCCGACCTCAGCCTGTTCCCTGCCTTAAAAGCTTTGTTGCCTAACTGGTCTGTTACCTATGATGGGCTTTCCAACTTGGAATTTGTCAAGAAATTTTTCCGAAATGTCACACTCAATCATTCCTACAGCTGCACCTACAACGTTGGCTCCTTCGCTTCCTTTAACTCTTGGGTCGACGGCGGCGACGGCGACGGCTTGGGTTACGTTCAAGATGTGCTAAGTGGAAACCCGACGCCCTCTTCCATGTACGATGTCGGTTCTGTTACCTTGATGGAATCCTTTAATCCGCTCATCCGGGTTCAGGCGACCCTGAAAAATGGCTGGACGCTCAAAACGGAAGTTCGTAAAACACGCTCCATGAACCTGAGCATCACCGGCGGCCAAGTCATTGAGGCCGATCAGGACCAGTTTGTCGTGGGTACCAATTACAAGATCAGCGATTTCCATCCTTGGGGTTTCCTGACCAATTCCAAAATAAAGAACGACTTGAGTCTGACCGGAAACCTGACCTACAAGAACCAATTCTCCCTGCTTCGCAAGATTGAGGACAATTATACACAGGCATCCTCTGGCAACAAGACGATGGTAGTTGAAGTGCTGGGTGATTACGTCATTTCGCGGAACATGAACATGACGTTGTTTTACAACCTGGAATCCACCATTCCCTTGGTTTCCTCCTATCCTGTGACTTCCTCCGACTTTGGGTTCAGCCTACGGTTTACGTTGAAAAGGTAAAAACTCAATTTCTGGTATCCGCCTGATTCTCAGAAACCTTGTTCTGCTTACGGTAGATGTAGTCGAGTTTGGCCTGTGCGAGGCGCATTTCGTCGAGCAGTTTGGTGATGTCCGAAAGGATGGCGGAAAGGTTGGACGCTGCATGCATGGCTTGTTTGTCGCCCATGCTGAGGTTGTAGGCTTTCGGGGAACCTCCGTTTAAAGTGACCGTGACCGCCTGCTTCTCGTGCAACAAGATAAAATTGATGACCCCATTTTCCTTCTTTCGGCTGAAACAAACGTTTTCATACCGAATGTCTCCGTCGTTGTAGCGGTAGTTCAGGGCACCATCATACGGCACAATAAGCGTTTCGGCGTAGGTGCCGTCTGGAGCAGCAACGTGAACCCTGTCGTGATTGATCTTACGGCTGCCGCAATAATAACTGGTCAACACCAAGTTGCCCTTTTCGTCCACCTTGGTTTGCAGGAAGGTGCGGCCCAGATTGTTTTCCTGCACCTGAGACCGGTACACGTAATGTCCCATGGTTTCATATTCCATGTTCTTTTCAAACGTGAAGCCACTTTTGGCGGACGGCAGTTCATTTTGACGGATTTCCAACATGCTGTCGCAGAAAGCCAATGTTCTATTCTGTTCGGCAAAATTAATTTCACGCATCACACTCAGCCCTTCCCGGATTTTGGTGTATTCTTTGGGAAAACGAATACGGACGCTGTCCACATAGATCTTGGCCAGCTGGAATTGTTGCTTTTGAATCAACTCTTTTGCGCGTAGGAGGTAATCGTCAGGCCGCACCTCGGAAACCGACGAACAGGAAAACAATAAAGCGGCAATGCTGAGTTGTACGGAAGCAAAGAGTAAACGTCCAATCATGTAGGAGAATCTTGAGAACATGCAAAAGTACAGCATTCCATCAAAAAAATGGTTACTTTTGCAACCTATTTGAAGCTCAGACTGTGAATTTACGTGAAAAAATACAGGACAGGATTTTCGGGGTTATTTCAGAAGCCGCGGATGAACTAAAGGTCGAATCGTACGTAATCGGCGGGTACGTCCGTGATATTTTTTTGAAGCGACCTTCCAAGGACATCGATGTCGTGACGGTAGGCAGTGGCATTGCGCTGGCCAAACTGGTCGCCAGGAAACTCGGAAAGAACGTGCAGGTCACGGTTTTCAAAAATTTCGGTACCGCCCAACTGAAGCATCAGAACATCGAAGTCGAGTTCGTCGGAGCCCGTCGGGAGTCGTATCACCTCGACTCAAGAAAGCCCATCGTAGAAGACGGAACCCTCGAAGACGACCAAAAACGCCGCGATTTCACCATCAATGCATTGGCTATTTGCCTGAATAAAGACCGTTTTGGTGAATTAGTTGACCCGTTTTTCGGTATGGAGGACCTACGCGACATGCTCTTGCGCACCCCGCTCGATCCCGACACCACTTTCAGCGACGACCCCTTGCGCATGATGCGGGCTATCCGTTTCGCCTGCCAGCTCGATTTCGACATCGTCCCCGAAGCCTTCGAAGCCATCGAACGCAACAAGGACCGCATTGCCATCATTTCGGGCGAACGCATTGTGGATGAGCTTAATAAAGTGATGGCTTCCCACAAACCGTCCATCGGTTTCCGTATGCTGGATGTATGCGGGTTGCTCGAACTGATCTTGCCTGAAATCTCCGCCCTGAAAGGTGCTGAAACCAAGGATGGGGTAGGGCATAAGGACAATTTTACGCATACGCTTCAGGTACTCGATAGCGTAGCCTTGACCAGCGACAACATCTGGCTCCGTTGGGCCGCTCTTTTCCACGATGTGGGAAAGCCGGTGACCAAACGCTGGGACGACAGGGCCGGCTGGACGTTTCACAACCACAATTTCATAGGTGAGAAGATGGTGCCGGATATTTTCCGTCGCCTGAAATTCCCGATGAACGACAAGATGAAGTACGTTAAAAAGATGGTCGGCCTTCACATGCGCCCAATCGTGCTGAGTCAGGAAATAATAACGGATTCTGCCGTGAGACGTTTACTTTTCGATGCCGGTGACGATATCGAAGATTTAATGGCTTTGTGCGAAGCCGACATCACCTCCAAGAATCCGGAAAAGGTGAAACGCTTTCTGGGCAATTTCCAGTTGGTTCGCAGCAAACTCCGCGAATTGGAGGAAAAGGACCGCATCCGCAACATGCAGCCTCCAGTTTCAGGCGAGGAAATCATGGAATTTTTTGGTTTATCGCCTTGCAAGGAAGTCGGTCTGATCAAGGATGCCATCAAGGATGCCATTCTGGACGGCATCATCCCCAACGATGCCGAGGCAGCCAGAGCATTTATGTTGGAACGTGCCCGGAAACTGGGGCTGAAACCGGTTAAGGGGTGAGAAATCAGTCAGCACTCTTTTCCAGAACAAAAAACATGTATTTTTTGTCATTTACAAAGAGTTCCGGATCGACGGCAGCCCTTTCCTTGGCTATCTTAGAATTGATCTTGGTACGAAGCCGACTGGTCAAGTAAAACAGCCACGCTTTCTTAAAACGCAATTTCTCAAAGCCGTAATGCTTGATCGGTTCCAAGAAACGTTCGAGATACAGGTTGACAAAGCGGATGGTTGGAAGAACATTGGGAGTCATGTTCTTTTCGACCAAGATGTTCCAACCATGTTGGCTAACGTGTTCCCTGAAGTCCTCCAGGCGATGGGAACCTCGGTTTTGCTTGTTATCGTTGGTCCGGAAATAATCGGTGATGATCCAACGGCCATTGGGTAAAATTGACTCATCGACCTTGCGGAAAGCTTCGTCCAGCGTGATGTACTGCAGCGATTCGGAATTGATGATGGTACCGTAGCGTTCGACAGGTACGAAATGCTCAAACTTGCAGCGGTGGCAGGTCAGTTCCGGATGCCTGCCACTGAGGTAGGCAATCTGGTTCTTGTTCGGGGTGAGCACTTCAACATCCATCGATTGATCCAACATCAGTTCAGCCAGACCGCCCATGCCACAGCCCACATCTAGGACAGGATGCTGTTTGTCGGCAACTTGAGCTAGGATGTTGTTGGCATAGCGGTATTGAGCTTCTCCGACCTGTTTCAAAGAAATCTCATCGGGATTTACATCGATATCTTCGAAATAACCCCAATGCAACATATTGTTGTTCAGGATCTTAGAATACAGGTACAATTCCAGGTCATACGACGATTTATCAAACTTGGCGTTCTGCTTGTTAAAGCGGTAGGCTCTTACCCACTCTATAGGGTTGAAAAAAGGTGTAATAGAACTCATCAATTGGTTTTTTTTATGGTATAATGCTTAATGGCAGGAGTGAGGATGGATTCAAGGGCTAGGTTTACACTTCTGTATTAACGGTCTGAGTATACGGTACTGTAAAATAAAAGGAACTGCCTTTGCCAGGTTCGGACTCCAGCCAAATTTTACCTTCCAGCAGGTCGATATAACCCTTTACGATGGCAAGTCCCAAACCTGTACCGCTCATATTATCCGTCAGTTCTATATTCAGTCGCGTGAAATAATCGAAGATTTCCGTTTGCTTGTCTTTCGGAATGCCTTTGCCCGTGTCGGTCACAAAGAATACGATTTCACCATTGTCATCTTCAAAACAACCGGCGTTGATTTTGCCTTCATTGGTGAATTTGAAGGCGTTGGAAAGCAGGTGCACGAATATTTCCTTTAATTTGCTGAAATCCGTAACAATCACCGTCAGTTTTCTGCCGACTACAGAATGAATGTTTAATTCAATGTTTTCCTTACCTGAACGCAGTCTGATTTTTTCAAACTGATTTCTCAATTCATCGAACAACACATCCAGGTCACAGGATTTGGATTGAATCTCCAGGTTGCCCGAATTGATTCTGGACATATCGATCATGCTGTTCACGATGTCCAGCAAGTCCTGACAACGTTGGGAAATAATATCGGTACATTCCTTCAACTGATCCTTGTTGTCGAATTGTTCGGGCAGAATCTGCGAGAACCCCATGATGGCATTCATCGGTGTACGGATTTCATGCGAAATATTGGCCAGAAAAGCCGATTTCAATCGATCCGATTCCTCTGCTCGAATCTTGGATTTTTCAAGTTCCTCTTGAGTGGTGATCGACTTTTCAATGATTTCAGCTATTTGAACATATTCACCCCCAAATAGTTTGAGCCTTGGTAAAAGAACCTTGTTGCCTTTAAGAATGCTGCTCAGATATCGAAGGGGTTTTCCGATTAGAAAATACAAGCTGAGAAATACAATCAAAAGGAGCAGAACGGCAGAAACTGCGTAAATGAGGACCACGTTCTTTGAGAATTCATGGTTCAGTTTCAAGTAAGGCGCAGGTCGGACGATTTGAAGATATGCCAGCGTTTCGCCTGAATAACCGTTCAATTTCTTATACAACGTCACCGATTCATCGTTGAATACAATGGGCTTGCGATCAAGAACCACAGAGAGTTCTGAACTGGATATCCGCTCCAACTCCTGTAAGTAGGCGCTGTCCCAATATTTTATGATGAAAAAATAGCCCTGAGGCTTGCTGAGTCGTTGCTGGTCGTTGCTTGGGTGAATGGTTGCAGCGTACATGTGCCCGATCCGACCGCTTTCCTTGTCATAAAAATAGGTGTTCAGTAGTCTTTTTTTGAAAAGGTCTTTCAGCAGTTGCTTGGCATTTTGTATCAAGAATGGAATCTGTTCCTTTTCGTTGGGGAAGGAATATAAGACAGTGGTATCATCGGGAGCGATCAATAAAACATGATCCACGTCGTAATTCCGAATGATGGTTGCCAGGTTTTCTTCCGCCCAGGCCGGATCTCCGGTCTTCACAAAATTGCACATGTCGTCCCAATAGGTATAGTCGTCCACTTGTTGGGAGTAACGGGCCGAACTGTTTTCCAACAAACTCTCGAAAGCTTGGCCGTACTGGCTGGTGGTGAGTTTTACCAAATCCTTCTGCTGCGTATTCTCTGTGTTAAGCAGGAAAGACAAGGAGATACCCAGCAGGAATATCAGCACAAGTATCAGGGACAGTATTTTGTAGGATGTTTTCAATTGGAGGGATTATTGGTGTTCGGGACGTAGCAAGTCGTTGACCGTTTTCACCGGATTGAAGGTAAGGACCGGTACTTCCACGAAAATTGTATTCCAGTTGGACATCGCTCCATTCCAAAGTCCTGGCAGTTCAAGGGCTTTCAGTTCTTTGCCGCCCTTGGACTTGTAAGAAATGAAAGCCGTTTTCGGATCCACAAAATCGGTCAGTCTGAATTTAACACCTTGATAGTTTCGGATGGCACAAACCAAATCCACCGGATTAAAGTGGGTACCCTGTTCGAACAGGACTTTTTTCCGGGAATCGTTCAGGTCAATTTGCGTGCTCTCCAGTATTTGCAAGGATATCGTGCCGTCCGAATTGTAAGCCCAGAACGGTCCGCCACCCGGTTCACCCTCATTGCGCACCATGCCGCAGACTCGAATCGGTCGGTTTAGCTTATTGATTAAATAAATGGCCAGTTCGCTGTCTTCCAAGTTCTTGATATCCGGATTACGGGTGCACAAATCGTTCTGGACAAAATGAATGATTTCCAGCAGCTGTTCTCTGTCATAGTGCCCACTTTCCAGCAAACGGATGGCCTCGAACACTTTTTTTTGACGGGACACCAAAATGCCGGCAATGATTTTCTTGAAACGCACGGTGGTATCTTTCAGTCGATCAGGTACGATGTTATCGATGTTCTTGACGAAAACCACGTCACCTTCCAGGTCGTTCAGGTTTTCAATCAAGGCGCCGTGACCACCCGGGCGGAACAAAATCTGTCCTTTCTCGCGGAAAGGGTTGTTTTCGCGGTCTGCCGCTACGGTGTCTGTGCTGGATTTCTGTTCGGAGTAGCTAATGTTCAGCTGAATGCCGTATCCTTTCTCCACAGCTGGGGCCGAAGCTTTCACTTCGGCTTCAAAAAGATTCCGATGTTCTGGGGAAACGGTAAAATGGACATTGACCTGATTTGTTTCGGTTCTGCCATACAAGGCGCCTTCCACCAAATGTTCCACCACGGCTTTGCGTTTTTCGTCACCATACGCATGGAAACGCAGCAAACCTTTGGGCAGGGCACCGTAATTCATGCCTTCGGGCAGGAGCAGGTTTTGAACCACTGCCTTGAAATGAGTAGCTTCCATCAAACCGTCGATGCTGTTTCCTGAATTTTTCAGGCATACGGCGTCGAGCTCTTTTGCAAAGGCAAAGCGATGGATTTCAGCGAAAAATTTCGTTATAAAAGCGTTGGAAGGTTGCTCGGAAGACCCTTCCAGGAATTCAAACAAGTCTTTGAACATGCGGCTGGCAGCCCCCGAAGCAGGAACGAATTTTTGTACCTTGTGGTCTTCGCCAAGGTATTGATCCCAGGCCTGTAAGTATTGATTTTCAGCAGCTTCGTCCAGTTTGAGGATGCCTTTTTCGATGGACGCTGAGCCTGCCAGTTCCAGAAATGGGAATCCGGTTTTGAAATCGTTCAATTGACTGAGAACCTGTTCCTTAGTATTATTTTTGGCTTTAAACTGGGCCAGATCTTCCGTAGTAAACATCATTTCGGTCGTGTTGTTGGTTGCCTTACAAAGATAAAAAATCCAAATAAAATCCACTATTTTTCTCCTGAATATCGTACTTTTACAGGTATCTTAATTGTTGCTGACATGAAATTCTCCGATGAAGAACGACTTCGCTTGTTGAAGTTGTATCGCAAGCTACTCCGACTTGTTTTGGACGAGACCACCCGTGGATTTCTAAAAGATCTTCGGGATATTATGAAGCGTGCCACCGAAGCTGGTGTTTTTCAGCGAGTTGTGCCGCAGGTCAATCCCTTGGTCCGCAATCTGAATACCGCGTATGTAGTGGCCAGTGAAATGGGGCTGCGTCGTTCTTCTGTGATCAGCGCAATGCTTTATGATGTGATCATGGCCGGATTTCTCACCGTGGAGGAGGCTGAAAAAATATTCGGGCCTTCTGTCGGCGGCATTCTTCGGGGTCTGACCAAAGCCCACGAGCTTTACGACCGCAATACCGCGATCGAGACAGAAAACTTCAGGAACCTCCTTCTTTCTTTTGCACAGGACGGTCGTGTCATTCTCATCATGATTGCCGACAGGCTCAATACCATGCGGGTGCTGAAATATTATTCACCGGATCTTCAGCAGAAAATTGCCCGCGAAGCATCCTACCTTTTTGCGCCCTTGGCGCATCGCATGGGGTTGTATGCCATCAAGACGGAGTTGGAAGACCTTTCCATGAAGTTTACACAAGCTGCAGTATATAAAGAAATTGCCCGCAAGTTGGACGATACCAAGACGTCCCGTGAAACGTACATCAAAAATTTCGTCGAACCAATTAAGAAACGCATCAGTGAAACGACGGAGTTGAAATTTGAAATTAAAGGTCGAACAAAATCCATCAGTTCCATCTGGAACAAACTCAAAAAACAGAAAATCCCGTTCGAAGACATCTATGATTTGTTTGCCATCCGGCTGATCATCGATTGCGACAAGGATCAGGAAAAGTCGGCCTGTTGGCAGGCGTATTCCATTGTCACCGACATGCATACGCCCAACACGTCGCGCCTCAAGGACTGGATTTCCATCCCCAAAAGCAACGGTTACGAATCCTTGCACATCACCGTGATGGGACAGGACGGCAAATGGGTGGAAGTGCAAATCCGTACCCGCCGCATGGACGAAATTGCCGAACGCGGCCTGGCGGCTCACTGGAAATACAAAGGGATCAAAAGTGAAAGTGGTTTGGACGAAATGTTGAACCGCATCCGCGAAATCCTCGAATCGGCTGAAACCACTTCGGCCGGGTTGATGGACGATTTCAAAATGAACCTGTACGAACACGAAATATACGTTTTCACACCCAAGGGCGAGCTGTTCAAGCTTCCCAAAGGTGCAACAGTGCTGGATTTTGCCTATAGCATCCACACCAATTTGGGCAACAAATGCGTCGGCGCCAAAGTGGATGGAAAAAACGTGCCCATCCGTTACGAACTGAAAAGCGGTGACCAGGTGGAAATCCAGACCGGCTCCAACCAGACACCCAAACAGGATTGGATCAATTATGTAGTCACTTCCAAAGCGCGCAATAAAATCAAGCAGACCCTGAAGGAAGCCGAGCTCAAGCAGGCCGAATTCGGCAAGGAAAACCTGAAGCGGCGGATGAAGAACCGCAAAATCGAATTTGATGAAGGTATTCTGATGCGTGTCATCAAGAAACTGAAATTCAAGACGGTGACGGAGTTTTATGCTGCACTGGGAGCTGAACATCTGGAAATGACACAGGTCATTGAAATGTACCTGGAATTCGAAAAGGCTGAAAAAGCGATCAACGAACCGACGGAGGCACGTTCAGCCGATACCTTCGTGGTGGAAATGACGGAGGTTACCTCGCACACCAAAGAAGATGTGCTGCTTATAGACCAGCAGCTCAAGGGTATTGACTACAAACTGGCCAGATGCTGCAACCCGATTTACGGGGATGAAGTGTTCGGTTTCGTTTCAGCAGCCGGGGGCATCAAGATTCATCGGGCCGACTGCCCGAATGCGCCAAGCATGCAGGAACGTTTCGGTTACCGGGTGGTCAAGGCCAAATGGGCAGGCAAGGCGGAAGGCTCGAATTATCCGACGACGCTGCATGTGGTCGGTATCGACGACATCGGCATCGTGACCAACATCACGTCCATGATTTCCAAGGAACCAGGTGTGAGTTTGCGCTCCATTAGCATCGATTCCACGGACGGGTTGTTTCACGGGCAATTGACTGTCAATGTGAGTGATACACGTCAACTGAACGGGCTGATCAAGAAAATCCGAACCATTAAAGGAGTCAAACAAGTCAACCGCTGAAAACTTGTTTTAAGCAGTAATCTCGGCGTTGCGCACTCCAAAAAAATCCTCACGTACCTTAAGTACGCTCCGGTATTTTTTGGAGTGCGCGCCTTGACCTTACTACTTAAAACAAGTTTTCACTGTGGGGTAATTATCATTTTTTTTAAAACTCTGAAACTACGGGTTTGTTCTCGAGCCAGGCGGCCATGTTTAGGACCAACAGGTTCCAGTTCTGGAAGCCTTTGTTGAGGACGGGTTCGCCGTTTTCAGGCAGGTAGTATTCGTGAAGGGCGCCGAAACGCTCATAGTCCCTTCCAAGCAACAAAATAGTTTTTTCGGCGAGTTCTTTGGCTTCTTCTGTATATCCGTATTTGATTAGTCCTCTGAATACCAGATAATTGACATTGATCCAAATGGGTCCGTTCCAAGAAGATGGATTACCACTTGCTCGCAGGTCGTACATTTTTTCCAGCGGGGAAAGCGTACGGATACCGGCAGGCGCATTAAAGGAAGTGGTGTCGTGGTATTGCTTTGCTACGATTTGCGCTGCCTGTTCGGGTGTGGCGATGCCCGACCACATAGCCATAAAGCCGCTCCATACGCTAAGGCGTTGAATCAAGCAATCGTAGCTTCGAGGCTGGCCTGTATGGAAAAAGAATTTTCTGGGTTGCAGGCTGTCCAACTCAGGTTTTTCAACCGGACGCAGGTTCAGATCGACACTGTAGTAAAAACCGTCCCGTTGGTCCCAGCAATGTTCACGAACGCTTGCCAAGAGTTTTTCGGCCTCTTTGTGGTATTTGGCGGCTATTTCAGGCATTTTCAGTTTCCCGGCCAGGTAATCCATAGCCAGTAATTCTTTATACTTGAGTGCATTAAGGAATATGGAACCCGAACTGCCGTCTGGACGATAAAACGTACTTGGGTCGGTATCCACACCGATGGCCTGGTCGTTTTGCCAGTACATCAGACCGGTGGCTTTATCACGGTGGAAATTAAGATACAGATTTTCAAAGGCTTGCAAAGTGTAGAAATCTTCCCGCAACCATTCGGCGTCGCCGTTCATGTTTTGAACAATAAAGGCAGCATGCTGCGCCAGGGTTGGTTTGTGCATGTTGCTTTTCCAGAGGTTCTTGCCTTTGAGCATTTCCGCCCTTGATGGTGCATTGCGCTCGATCCAGATGGGAATCCAGCCGTCCATGCCGCCATAACTCAAAGCGTTCAGTACACAACCTTGTTCGTATTTCAGCGCTTGCTGGCTGTCTTTTTCCGTGCCCTTTTCAAGCAGGATCTGCCTCAAGGCTACATCGCTCAGCCAGGAATCCCAATCCCAAAGCATATCCAGGTATTGGCTGCTGCCTGGTGCCAAAAACGGAAATTTCAGCGATCCGCCCGGTTCCCGGTACATGCCTTTCATATCCTTGTATATCTGATCCCTGCAGATTTTCTTGTATTTCTCGACATTGGTTTGGGTACGGGCCGGCATTTGTGCGGTCACGGTCAGGGCAAAACCTGCCAGTAAAAAGAATATAAGTGCTTTCTTCATCGTTTATATTTCTCCTTTTAAGAAAGCTTGGCGTTGGTTTTCGGGGTATTTTTCAATGGCATAACGCAACATGGTGCGGGGCATGGTTTTGTAACGGTCATTCTCGAGCAGGAATTCCGTTTCGACCAGGAAATTCCGTTTACCCATTTCGCGTAACATCCAACCGACGGCTTTATGGATGAGGTCGTGCTTGTGGTTCAGCAAAATCTTTGAAATGTTCATGCAATCCTCAAATTCATGATTCCGTATCAACGTGTACGTGGAAACGATGGAAATGCGTTGTTCCCACAAATTACTGCTTACCGCCAAATCATACAGCGGTTTGCGGTCCTTGTCCAACAACCAGCCGCCTACGATGTGGTGGGAGGTAAGGTCCACCAGATCCCAGTTGTTGAAACGGGTGGCATTGGACATGTAGAATTCATAGCAGGCTTGTTTTTCGGCTTTAGAACCCTTTTTAAACAGTTCCACCAGCAACAAACCTGCTGCCAGTCGGACTTCATGCACCGGATCAATCAATAAAAGTTCAATTTCACTCAAAGGCATTTTGCGGTATTTGGCCGCTATTGCACGGGTTTCAGGAACTTGCAAGCCCCAGAAAATATCACCTTCGCCATATTGACCTGGTCCGGTTTTGAAGAAACGTTGCAGAAAACCGCCCTTTTCGGGATTTCTTTTGCGCTTCATTTCTTCGCGCAGATCAGTTGCAGTCATGGAATCAAGTGTTTTTCAGTGCTGTCTTCCTTCTTGGAGGAATGCGTGAATAGGTCGGTCAGAGTACTTTTAATAGATTTGTCTTGCTCCATTTTTTCCATGTCGCTCAAGTAAATGTCCAGGGCTCGTATGGATATTTGAATTTCACGGACGGAAATGCCCAATGAACAAATGAGAAATACCAGTGCAGCACCAAAAATCCAAGCAGCAATAGCCTGAAAACCAATGTAAATAGCAAACATGGTCACCACGCAAAGCAACAGACTGCCTACACCCAACCATTGCATGTTGCGGGTCAGTGTGAGGCGTTTCCGAAGGTTGGTGATCTGTGCGGCAGTCAGTGCGTCCGGGTTTTCCAAGTACTTGTCTTTTAGCGTTCGAACCAATTGGGCGTAAGAGAGAAATCGATTGGTGTAGGCCAGCATCAACAAGGATATGGCTGAAAATAGGAATGTGGGAGTGATTAATGTGATTTCCTGCATGGTTGGAATGTTAAGAGAGATGTTTGGCAAAAGTAGCATTAATCTGATTTTTTGACCGTACTTTTGCAGAAAAATATCCCATGACCGACGTCAAACAAAATTCCGTCAAAGCCTGGTTGCTTGCCGCTCGTCCCAAAACCCTGGCCGCAGGTTCGGTTCCGGTGCTGGTGGCCTCCGGACTGGCTGTGCATTTCGGCCGTTTTCAATGGATACCGGCCTTGCTTTGCTTGCTGTTTGCCTTGCTTGCTCAAATTGCCTCCAATTTCAGCAACGATTACTTCGATTATGTCAAGAAAACGGACAATGAACACCGGTTGGGCCCTGCCCGTGCGGTGGCTTCCGGCTGGATAGCACCACGTCAAATGCTCATCGGAACGCTTGTGGTAATTGCTTTGGCCTGTTTGTTCGGCCTCGGTCTTGTCTATTTTGGAGGCTGGGAAATGATCCTGGTCGGTATCTGCTGCGTATTGGCTTTGCTTGCTTATACGGCCGGTCCATGGCCACTGGCTTACAACGGTTTGGGCGATTTGTTTGTTTTGACTTTTTTTGGTTTCGTTGCGGTAGTCTTTTCTTTTTACGTGCAAACACTGACGTTTGAGCCACTGGTCTTTCTTGCGGGAGCCATGGTCGGTCTGCCTGCTGTCAATATCCTGGTGCTCAATAATTACCGGGACAGGGATAACGACGCCGCCTGTCGGAAACGCACTACCATCGTCCTCTTCGGCGAAGCCTTCGGCCGCTATTTTTACCTGCTGAACGGTATTCTGGCGGTGTTGTTGGGCTTATTCTTTTTGAAGGAAGCCATTTGGGCTGCGGTTCTACCCATTCTTTACCTGATTCCCCATTACCTGACCTGGCGTAAAATGTGCCGCATCCGGGAGGGTAAAGCCTTGAATGCACTTTTGGGTAAAACGGCCCGCAATCTGTTGATTTTCGGGCTTTTGTTTACGATTGGATTGCTTATTGAATAAGTATGACTGATAGTGAAAAACACTGTTCAATATTTCTGAAAAGTAAATTACAAATTATCACTTCTATAGTAGCAATTACAACTCCTAATTGCTAGTATAGAAATGATAATTTGCAACTCCATTTTTAACTATGGAAACTGCTTATTCCTGAGACTTCCAAGAGTTCCTATCTCCTTTTATATCCATTCCTCTTTCTTAACCTCGCCCTGCACCGAAACCACGATGACCTTGATGGGCACATGTCGTTTCGCTTTGTCGCGCGCCGTTTTGGCGATGCCGACCAAACCACTGCAACAAGGCACTTCCATGATCATCACGGTGAGCATGTCAATCTGGGAGTCGTCGATCATCGATTCCAGTTTTTCCAGGTAATGGTCGATGTTGCTATCCAGTTTGGGGCAGGCGATGGCCAATTTCTTGCCTTTCAGAAACTTACTGTGGAAGTTTCCAACGGCGAAGGCGGTGCAGTCTGCGGCCAGCAAGACGTTTGCTCCTTCAAAGTAGGGCGCCTGGGGATTCAATAGATGCAGTTGGACCGGAAACTGGCGAAGTTCGGAAGCTTGCTCGGAAACAGAAGCCGCTGCAGGTACCGCCGCAAACGCTGGTCGTAAACCCTGCATCGGTCCCTTGGGAACACCGCCACCAGGCACCTGACAGGCTTCATAGACCGGTGCTTTGGGTAAGCTGGCACCAACGGCAGCTGCAGGCTCACCCCAAGTCTTTTCGTGAGAGCCGGAACACCCGCAAGCCAGCGTTTCCTGCTTGTGCAACAAAGCGACATCAAAATTAATGCCGTGTGCCTTTAACCAGGCGACACCTTCCTGAACCAATTTCTTTTCACCGTGATCTTTGAGATGTTTCAAATGGGCCAGAATCACCGCTTCACCTTTGCCGGAGATGCGTTCCATCACAGCGGACTCGCTATAGGGTTCAGCCTCGCGTTCTTCCAGGACGATGGCGTTCACCGGGCATTCACCGATGCAGGCTCCGAGCCCGTCGCAATAGAGTTCACTCACCATGACAGCCTTACCGTCAATGAGTTGAAGGGCGCCTTCGTGGCAGCCGGTCACGCAATTGCCGCAGCCGTTGCACAGGTTTTCGTCGATTTTGATGATGGTCCGTTTCATAATAGGAGTTTTATTGAAATGATGCAACAAAAGTAAACCAACAATACAGTGTAATTTTGTACCTAATGTTACAAAATGCCTATCTTTGAAAAAAATCCAAAATAAAAAGATGTCCAAGCTTTTTCAATGCCCCTTGTTTCGTGGCATGTCTCCGGAAGAAATCTCCAGTTTGCTGGCAGAGCACTATACTGTGAAAACCTATCGCACCGGCGAGCTTATTGCTTTGCAGGCCAGTTTGTACGACCACCTGCTCATCGTTTCTGAGGGCTTTGTACGAGGAGAAATGACCGATGCGTTAGGTCGAAGCACCTTGATTGAAGAAATCCAGACTCCACGAGCCATCGCGCCTGCCTTTTTGTATGCCTCCGAAAACAGGCTTCCAGTATCCATAATCGCTGCCGTTCCGACTGAAATCACGGCCATTCATCGCACTAATTTTACAGCCATGATGCAACAGGATGCCCGTCTGCTGACCAATTACCTCAACAGCATGGCAGACCGCAGCCGGTTCCTGTCTGAAAAACTCCACATGCAACGCTTCGGCACCATCAAAAGCAAACTGGCCCGCTACTTGCTGGAAATATCCCAGCGGCTCGCCAACGGCCAAACGCCGCTGATAGAATTCACCATACCGCACACCCAGCAACAATTGGCCGATATCTTTGGAGTAACCCGGCCTGCACTGGCCCGCGCCATTAAACAGTTGGAGAATGAAAAGCTCATTCAGACCAAAACTAAAAACTTCCGAATTCTGAACAGAAAACAATTATTGGATTGTTAGAATTTTAATTTGTCTTTTGGGTGGGAATGACGAACATCATTACCACGGCCCCGAGGAGGGCTGACCCGATCACCAAGATTTTTAGCCAGAATGCGTCCAGTATGTACAGGCAGGAAATGGTCACCATGATGACCATGAGAACGAGTGAACCCAGTTTGAACCACATCGTCATGCCCTTGCCTGAACGAAAATCATCAATGTATTTCCCCAAGTATTTGTGCTTCAACAACCTGTTGTAAAGCTTATCGGAGCCGCGCAGGTATAGCCATGCCGTAAGCAACATGAACGGTGTGGCCGGCAATCCTGGTACAATGATACCGATTATGCCCAGGATGAGGGAGAGCGTTCCGAGAACAATGTAGATAGGTTTGAGGAAAATCATGCACGAATTGATTGGGCTGCAAAGATAGAAAAAGTGTTTTTAGATTTGTTATATTTGTGAACCTGTTTGGTTTAAAAACGAAATCCAATGTCAAAAAAAACCATGATCCTCAAGGTCTCCGGCGAACTGGTGCCTTTTTCCCGGAATAAGCTGATGTCCTCGCTCCACCGTTCTGGTGCGGACGACGAAACCGTTCATTCCGTCATCTCGGATGTAGAGTCCTGGGTGTACGACGGCATCACCACCAAAAAAATCTACGACAGGGCTTTTGCACTGCTTCGCAAGAAACAATTGGGCGTAGCCGCCAGGTACAAACTGAAAAATGCCATGATGGAGCTTGGACCGACTGGCTATCCTTTCGAATTTTTTGTGGGCCAGGTTTATAAACTGCTGGACTTTCATGTGGAGGTTGGTCAAGTGTTGCAGGGTCATTGTGTCACCCACGAAGTGGATGTAATTGCGACCAAGGACAAGAATCAGCATTTTGTCGAATGCAAATATTACCAAAGCACAGGCAAAAACGCGAATGTGCAAGTGCCCATGTACATTCGTTCCAGGATGGACGACCTTATCAATTTCCGAAAAGACCTGCCTGAATATGCCGGTTACACGTTTCATGGCGTGGTAGTGACCAATACCCGCTTCACTACCGACGCCATCTCTTTTGGGGAATGCACCGGTCTGCAAATGCTGAGCTGGGATTACCCGGCCGGAAAGGGTTTGAAGGAAATAATTGACGAAAAGCACATATTCCCGGTGACGGTGCTGACCAAACTTCAGAATGCCGAGAAACAGCAATTGATGGAAAAAGGCATGGTCATCTGCAGCCAATTGCTTGAAAATCCGTTAGCATTGGCGCACGTTGGTCTGGATGAAATCCGGCAGCGCAAAGTACTGGAGGAAGTCCGTTCACTCTGCCCGAATTGATTTTAACCCGTGAATTCCGGGCTCGCAGCCCCGCTGCTTGCGGCGAGAAGCTTCAATTCCTGAATAAAGTTCAGGCATGATTTTTTTTAAAAATAACCAATGATTGTAGGTCTCTATCATTGTATAGATAAATTCAATCCAAAATTCATTTTAATAGAGCAAGTAGATGATTACTTTTGTCTCATTGAAAATGAACTCAAACTATATTTTAATCTAAAAACAGTAAATCATGTCCGTATTAGTTGGAAAATCCGCCCCCTCGTTCAATGCCAAAGCCGTCATCAACGGAAGTGAAATCATCGAAAACTTCTCCCTGGACCAGTTCAAGGGTAAATACGTCGTTTTCTTCTTCTATCCCGCTGACTTTACCTTTGTATGCCCCACCGAATTGCTTGCTTTCCAAGAAAAAGCGGCTGAATTCGCTGCCAAGAATACTGTCGTGGTCGGTGTTTCCACAGACTCTGAATTCTCCCATTGGAAATGGCTGAACACTCCCGTCAAGGTAGGTGGTATCGAAGGCGTCAAATATCCGTTGGTTGCCGACCAGAGCCTTCAGATTTCCAAAGCTTACGATGTCTTGGCCGGTGAAGAAGTTTGGGACGAAGACGGTAACGAATCTTTCGTTGGCGAACCCAAAGCTTACCGTGGTCTGTTTCTCATCGACAAAGCAGGTATCGTTCAACACCAAGTGGTCAACAACATGCCGCTGGGGCGTAGTGTGGACGAAGTGATCCGTATGTTGGATGCACTGCAGTTCACTGAAGAGTTCGGTGAAGTATGCCCGGCCAACTGGAAAAAAGGTGACAAAGCGATGAAGCCCACCCAAGAAGGGGTATCAGATTATTTGTCAAACAAATAAACCACTTTTGCTGCATCTCGTAAAACCTGTTCAATTTTGGGCAGGTTTTTTTTATCTTTGGAGGAAATTGAAAAACCATGATAAAATCCTTTTTCATCAGCCTTTTCCTGCTGGTAGCGCTTAGCCTTCAAGCAGCCGATACCATCCGTGTAGCCTGTGTCGGAAACAGCATTACTTATGGATCCACCATCAAGAACCGCGATATAGATAGTTATCCGGCTGTGCTTGGTCAATTATTGGGTGGAACGTATTTGGTGAAGAACGCTGGATTAGGCGGCCGAACTCTTCTGAACAAAGGCGACCGACCCTATATGAAAGAAAAGATGTTTCGGGAAGTGCTGGATTTTCAACCGGAAATCGTCATCATCAAACTCGGTACAAACGATACCAAACCTCACAACTGGAAATTTCAGTCCGAATTCAAACAAGACCTGACCGCCATGGTCGACAGTTTTGAGGCAATGTCCTCCAAGCCAACCATTTTCCTCTGTTATCCGGCAACGGCTTATGCCATAACCTGGGGAATCAACGACAGCACCATCGTGCACCGTGTTATACCCTACGTCAAAGCAGTCGCCAAAGAAAAGCATCTGAAAATCATCGATTTGCATAAGGCTACTGCCGGCATGCCCGAACTTTTTCCGGACAAAATTCATCCCAATGCAGCCGGAGCCCGCATTCTGGCCACGACAGTTTACGAGGCTATTCGCAACGTCAAAAAATAGATTATTCCCACGCAATTGTAATCACAGTCCTGGATAAGCAAGCCGGCCTCTTTTGGAAACCGGCTTGTTCAATGTTGGGTTAAATTACAAACCTAAGGAAGCCATGACCGCCTTGACCTTCACCTCAGAAGCTTCAACAGCTTTGTCATACTCGGAGCGCGCAGCCATTTCGCCACGAACCTCGATGTAGAATTTGATTTTGGGTTCCGTTCCGGAAGGACGGATGGAGACTTTGCTGCCATCTTCCGAAAAATACTGCAACACATTGGACGTGGCAGGCATGTCGAGCTTGAAGGTCTTGCCTGAAAGCGGTTCTAAAGCAACCAACGTTTCGAAATCCTTGATGAGCACCACGGGAGAACCAGCGATTTCCTTGGGCGGGTTGGCACCGAAGTCCACCATCATCTGCTGAATTTCGTCTGCACCGGATTTGCCTTTCTTTACGACGGAAACGCCTTTCTCACGGGAGTAGCCGTATTCCACATAGATGTCTAGGAGGAGCTGGTAGAGGGATTTGCCTTGGTCTTTGGCCCAGGCGGCGATTTCAGCCATTAAGGCACAGGAGGAAACGGCGTCTTTATCGCGGACGAAAGTTTCGGGCAGGAAGCCGTAGCTTTCTTCGCCGCCGCCGATGTATTGCTTCTTGCCTTCCAGGTCGCGCATCACAGCGGCGATCCATTTGAAGCCGGTGAAGCAATCGTAGCATTCAACGCCGTTCTGGTCGGCGATGGCTTTGATGAGTTCAGTCGTCACAATGGTTTTGACAATGTATTCATTGCCTTTGATCATGCCTTTTTCTTTCCAGCGAGTAATCAGGTAATAAATGAAGATCAGTGCTGTCTGGTTTCCGTTCACCAGGATCCATTCGCCAGCGTCGTCCTTAATGGCAATGCCCATGCGGTCTGCATCCGGGTCGGAAGCCATCACGATATCGGCATCGGTTTCCTTTGCTTTATCGATGGCCATCAACAGGGCGGCAGGTTCCTCAGGATTCGGTGAAACCACGGTGGGGAAGTCGCCGCTGACTACATTCTGTTCGGGCACCGGAATCAGGTTGGTGAAACCGAATGCTTTCAGGCAGGCAGGAATAATGGTCACTCCGGTGCCGTGGATGGGCGTATAGACAATTTTCAGGTCGTTATGGCGGGCAATGGCTTCGGGCGACAGGGAAATGCCTGTAATGGCTTGGATGAAGGCTTCGTCGATTTCCTTACCGATGATTTCAATCAGGGCTTTGTTGCCTTTAAATTTGATGTCGGTGGGTTTTACCAAGTTCACTTCATCGATGATGTTGATGTCGTGCGGTTCGATGATTTGTGAGCCATCGTCCCAATAGGCTTTGTAGCCGTTGTATTCCTTGGGGTTGTGGGATGCAGTCAGGATGATGCCGCTCTGGCAGCCCAGACGACGGATGGCGAAAGACATTTCGGGAGTGGGGCGGAGGTCTTCGAACAGATACACCTTGATGCCATTGGCAGAGAAAATGTCGGCTGAAATCTCGGCGAATTTGCGGCTGTTGTTCCGGCAGTCATAACCAATGGCGGCTGAAATCTGCGGAATGTTGGCGAAGCATTTGTTCAGGTAATTGCTCAAACCCTGTGTGGCAGCACCCACCGTGTAGATGTTCATCCGGTTGGTGCCTGCACCCATGATGCCACGAAGTCCGCCGGTACCGAATTCCAGGTCGCGGTAGAAGCATTCGATCAGTTCAGTCTTGTCTTCGTTGTCCAACATTGCCTGAACAGCAGCGCGGGTTTCAGCATCGAAAGAAGGAGCGAGCCATTCCTGCGCACGGGCAGTAACGGAAAGTATGAGTTGTTCGTCCATCGTTGTTAATTTGAGTCGTAAATGGTTTTGGTTTCGCGGAATTTATCACCGGTTTCCTTAATGATGTTCCGATAGTATTTTTCGTCATAACCAGGGAAATTCGGCGTTTCAGGATGACCATAAACGTTTCGCTGGAACGCATTGTTCTTTTCCTTCTTGACGTTGCCGTCCATGTATTTCACCATTAGGTATTCACCCAACTTTTTCCAGCGATCGGTGCTTTGCTGGGCCATGGCATAGGAATAATCGGTAATGACGGCCAATGCACCCGACGTATCTTTGGCATACATGGCCGAAGCTTTCAAGTCAATCTGAAGGACGTCCCTGTTGAATTTGTTTTCAAGGCTGTCCTGAACAGGGCGGATGTCCTTGATCATGAAATCATACTTTGTGTATCCCTGGTTGGATACCCAATTGTAGATCCAGAAGGCAGAAGTCCAGGAGAAATTGACCATGTCGCCGTTGCCGACGCGGAAACATTCGGGTACTCTGTCGCTTCCGCAATAAATGGGCACATAAACGCTGGTATTCGTATCGTCCACACCGAACCAGAGGATACCTCCGATGGGATTGGGCAGCCAGTCGCGCATCTGCGCCACAAAACTGAAACCAGTCTGCTGGGTAGCTACTGACCGCTCGTTGACGTAGGTGAGGGAATCGATGACCCATTCCATCGGGCGCCAGCGGTAGGGTGAATGAAAGGGGCCGGAACCGATGTCCTTGGTCAAATCATAGGGTGTGCCTTCGAAATGATCACGCATGGCGTTCTTCAGCATTTGAGCCGAAATCTTGCGTTCCGGTTTAATATAAAGTGGAATCGGAGTCAGAATCTTACCCTGCAGATAGGGCAGGTAAATGTCCATGTTGCTCTTGTACTTCCGGAAGAAACTCCAGACACGGGTTTCACAGGCGCGCAGGGCACTGAAAGTCAGTGGTGCGTAGGTGTCGGCGAAACTGAAATCCTTGTTGGTCCCGTTGTAATAACCTTGTTGTCGGGCAAATGAAATCACATCGGGTGAATAAATGCAATTTTCGGGATCGTCCAGCGGAAACTGACGAATCCGTGCCTGGTTGGCGTGGGCCGAAATGCAATCGTCCGGAATGCGGACGGCCACCCATACAGCGCCTTTGTAGTCAGGGCCTTTCCCGATCATTTCAAACACCCAAGCTTCATTCGGATCTGCTACCGTAAACGATTCACCTTCACTGTAATAACCATAGCGCTCCACCATTTCAGTCATCAGACGAATGGCTCCTCGGGCGGTTTTGGAACGTTGCAGTGCAATGTAGATGAGGTTTCCGTAATCAATTCTGGCGGTAGTATCCACCAATTCTTCCCGTCCGCCAAACGTGGTTTCCCCGATGGTGACCTGGTATTCGTTCATATTGCCATTTACTTGATAGGTGTGACGTGCCTGCTGAATACGTCCCAATGGTTTTCCGGTATCCCATTCGTAGATTTCCAACATGCTGCCTTCAGGCCAGTCGGTGGCCGGCCAATGGTATAATTCGCCGTAAAGGTTGTGTGAGTCCGCGGAGTAGGAGACCAATACGGAGCCATCGACGGAGGCTTTTTTTCCGACGATGAAATTGGTGCAGCTTTGCCCTGCCTGAATCAGACAAAAAGTAAAAAGTGCGGTCAGTACGAGGTATTTTTTCACTTGTACGTTCATTCGTTGATTTTCAATTCAAACAGTCACCAGGAAAAGGTGGATGCGATTTGGTTTTCATTTCCGCAAACATCCTTGACTGACAACCTGAGTTCGTGTTCACGGTTGGGAACCACCCGATTCGAATCCAGGACGCAACTCAGCCAGCCGGATTTCCCATCCAATGCAAACAGTGCCCATTTCCCGTCAATGCTTCCACGCCAGGATTTTATCCCCGAAGCGTTGTCCGCAATTCGGATGCGAATTACGTCATTTTTTGCGATTCTTTCAAGATTTGGAACACTTATTTTAGGCAGAATGGTGTCCGACAGTACTTTGTATGTTCCGAAATCTTTAAGGTCGGCTTCCATCCAGCCGTTGACGTAGTTGCTTGATACGTAGTTGGTCAGCCCGTTTTCAGCGACTTTAGCAAGGTAATAGTGTCTTTTGTCAGCCAAAATATCCTTATGGATGCGGAATCGTGCTTGAATGGGTTGGTTCAAAGGTGTCCAAGTATTTTGGATTTTGAATACGTCGGAATAGCCGGTATCCGGAAGTTGCTTGTATTGGAAATCCAGAGTCCGGTACAGGGTTCCGGCAGGGATTTCGAGTTTAAAATCGTTGTTGCTGATGTAGTTGGGGACCCAGAAAATCAGCTTTTTTCCCGTAAAGACTTTTTGGGGGACGAGGCGCTTCTGACCTTGCACCGTAAAGTTGAATGTGGTCGAATTCCCTGCTCTGTCCATCAGTTCATAACGAAACGAGTACTTTTTTTGCTCATTTATAGTGACGTAGCCCCAATCTTTAAGCGTGGGATAAACATTCAGCCGATTGCCAGGATCCACGAAAGATTTCATGATCCAAGTGTGGTTGCGTTGCACAGTTTCATAATCAACCAGCGAATTCGCATAGCGGGTTTGCTCAAAGTTGAAGCGGGAAAGGTCTTGCTGAAAAATCAGTTCATCGTTCAGGAAAAGGCGAACGCTGCAAACGCCGTACTGGTTGGCATTGTCGTCCATGTAGTCATACGCATTCAGCCCCAAGCCGATTTTCCCCCAGGCTGAAGGCAACGTGCCGGTAGTCCATTCGCCTTTTTTGTTTTTAAAGACCGGAACGATGGCTTTCGAATTGCCTGAACTGAGCACTCCTTCGCCATCGATGGCATACAGCACCAACTTGTAGGGTTTGGGCGGCAGGTCGTCCTTTATCCGGTCGCAATACCACAACAAGGGATCCAACGTTTCTTCCGTGCGGGTATCCCGTATTTCAAAATGCAGGTGTGGTGCCGCAGAAAGGCCGGAATTTCCGCTGTAGGCAATCAATTGGCCTTTACGGACGGGTATCCTGCGGACTGCCAACAAGGTGTCGAGTTCAAAGCTTTCCCTCTTGTATTGCATGGATGAGGCGATGGAAGCGATGGGCTCCGCATACCCTAGCAAGTGTCCGTAAACAGTAGTGAACCCATTGTCATGACCCAGATACAGGGCATTGCCGAAGCCAAAACTGCTGATTCGTATGCGGGAAACCCAGCCGTCCGCAGGTGCGTAAATGGGAACACCGACGCGTTTTTGAGTCTTTAAATCCACGCCTGAATGCAGGTGATTGAATCTCAATTCAGCAAATCCACCGGCCAGTTCAGGTTTTATTTTCATAGGCAAATCAAAGGCATCTGGCGCGAGACGGTTGGATTCAATATAGGATGTGGGTGTCTTCTGACGAACCAAATATTGCGAGACTGAACTTTGTCCAATCAACAGAAGCCCGACCAAAAGGACGGCGTGCAAGATGCGGGGATGGGAAGAAAACATACGTTGCGTGAAAGTGGAAAACGCCCGAGCATTCGGAAAGGGCTTCTCCGTTACGCTGATTTAATCAGACGATTTTGTTGGTTCTGGAATCCGGAAAAACGATGGAGGGTTTGAACGTCTTGGCTTCTTCGGCATTCATTTGGGCATAAGCCATGATGATGACGATGTCGTCCGGTTGTACCAACCTGGCTGCAGCTCCGTTCAGGCAAATGGTGCCTGAACCGCGTTCGCCGCGAATTACATACGTGTCGAAACGTTCGCCGTTATTGTTGTTGACAATGTAAACGCGTTCATTTTCCAGGATGTTCGCTGCATCCATCAAGTCTTCGTCAATGGTGATGCTGCCGATGTAATTCAGGTTGGCTTCCGTCACCCGAACACGGTGAATTTTCGATTTGACTACTTCTATCAGCATGATTTTTTATATACTATGTTGTCAATCAGTCGTACAGGCCCGCAAAAAACAGCGATGCAACCAACAATGTGACTGGAATCTTCCCAGTTTTCAACGGGTTGAAGCGTGTCTCCATCCACGATTTCAAAATATTCCAGCCGGAAGGTCGGGTCTGTTGCAAGCCCTTCGCAGACAAAGGAAATAGTTTCCTGGATGTTTTTTTCAGAAACAAAGGTAGTGCTTTTGGATAAAAGTTCGGCTATTAACGGGGCTTTTTCACGTTCGTCCGACGAAAGTCTCCGATTGCGGCTGCTCATGGCCAGACCATCCTTTTCACGGACGATGGGGCAGGGCACTATTTCAATCGGATACTTCAGGTCTTTGGTCATTTTACGGATGATGGCCAGCTGCTGGAAATCTTTTTCGCCGAAATAAGCACGGTCGGGCAGAACGGCATCGAACAGTTTGCTCACGATCTGAGCCACGCCATTGAAATGACCGGGGCGGCAACTGCCTTCCATCACAGTTGCCAACGGTCCGAAGTCAAATATACGGGTGTCCGGTTCCGGATACATTTCCTCTGCTGAAGGCATGAAAACGTATTTGCAGCCGGCTCTGCGCAAGAGATCAGCGTCATGTTCGGGTGTTCGGGGGTAGGTCAGCAGGTCATTCTTGTCGTTGAACTGGGTGGGGTTTACGAAAACACTAACCACACAGACGGAATTCTCCTGAATACAGCGTTCGACAAGTTTGATATGACCTTCGTGCAAGGCCCCCATGGTGGGAACCAGACCAATTTGCTGCCCAAGTATTTTATATTCGTCCAGGTACGTTCCCAGTTCTGTGATGGTATGAATGATCTTCATTGATTTCGGAATTTAATCGTTAAATCCCTTCAATACGGCTTTTGGTGCGAACTATAAGGGGTTGCAAAAAAACTAAATAAATGTCAAACCGCGAAACAATCGGCAAATTACTTGCAGATATTCGTTTTTTTTTTTAGTATCTTTGTACTCAATTTTCACGAGAAGTAGCCAATTATGAAACCCACCAAGGTTCTCTTTATCAGTCAAGAAATTTTTCCTTATCTGCCAGAGTCAGAAATTGCCACTATTTGTCGTGATCTGCCCCAAGGTATTCAGGAAAAAGGCAAAGAAATCCGCACCTTTATGCCGCGTTACGGGAATATTAATGAGCGCAGGAACCAGCTGCACGAGGTTATCAGGCTTTCGGGCATGAATATGATTATTGATGACAACGATTACCCGCTCATCATCAAGGTTGCTTCCATCCAGTCCGCCCGTATGCAAATCTATTTCATCGACAACGATGACTTTTTTCAGCGCAAGAATACGATTGCCGACGACAACGGAGTTGAATTCGAAGACAACGATGACCGTTCCATCTTTTTCGTACGAGGTGTCATCGAAACGGTTCGTAAATTGAGATGGGTTCCGGATGTGGTGCATTGTCACGGTTGGATCACTTCCCTGGCGCCGCTCTATATAAAACGTGCGTTTGCCGACGATCCTTGCTTCAGAGATTCAAAAGTCGTTTTTTCGTCCTACGATAATGGTTTCAAACGTCCTTTCCGCTCTTATTTCGCCAAGAAACTGATGCTCGACGGCATTCAGGAATCTGATTTGACCGATTTGGACGGTGATATTGACCATGCATCACTTAGCAAACTGGCGTTCCGTTATTCGGACGGCATCATCCAGGGTAGTCCTGAAATGGATGCTGATGTACGTGCTGCGGCTGAAGCCACCGGAAAACCATTTCTGAGCTATCAATCCCCGGAAACGTATATTGATGCTTTTGACAATTTTTACAACCAGATTCTGGAACAATGATTTTGCTTTAATGAAGAAGACTTTTCTTTCAGTATTTTGCGGATTGTTTTTATCTGCCGTTCTTTTTTCCTGTGTTGATGGCAACATCCTCGGTTTTTCCGCATTGCCTGCTCAGGATACAATTTCTGTCTCCTTTGACACCGTACGGGTTCAGACTGAAACCATTCTTCAGGACAGTGTGTATCTCCGTAATACCTTAGCTGTGCTGGGCGAATTTACGGATCCTACGTATGGCACTGTCAAGTCGGATTTCATGGCCCAGTTGTATTGCCCGTTCAATTTCAAGTTTCCGGATGATGTGCACAGGATTGACTCTGCCTACATGTATCTTTATTACGATAGTTGGTTCGGAGATTCCACCACAGTGCATCATTTGAATGTCTGGTATTTGGATAAAAGTCCGCTGGATGCTTTGGCACCCTATGGTTCCACTGTCAATCCAGCCGATTTCACGAGCAAATCCAAATTATTGGCTTCAGGCACCTTTACGACAGGTGATTTCATGACATCCGATTCAGCCAAGGCTTTATCCAACTATACACCGGCGCTTCGCCTGCCGCTCGATAAGGCTTGGTGCGAGCAAGTTTTTTTAGATGAGGACAGTATCCATCCCGAGAAATTCGCCAAGCCATCCGCTTTCAACAACTATTTCAACGGTATCTATGTGACCACCGATTACGGTAACGGCAGCTTATTGTACGTCACTCATTCAGAGATTGAAATGATGTACAACACGGTGCTGTACAGCAATGCAATGCAACTGCGGGATTCGCTGGTCATCGGTGCATCGTATTTTCCCATCAACAAAGAAGTTCGTCAAGTCAATCGCGCGGAACATCCGGACTTGAGAAGTTACTTGAATCCAACGGCTACCGATTCACTCAATTATATCTATTCTCCCGGCGGCATGTTTACGAAAGTGACGTTGCCGAGCGCACTATTTCAGACAGGCACAGGTAAATTGACCGGGAAAACGATTAATGGCATGAAACTCTACGTCAATGCCACTCAAGTGGATGAAACACTTGATTACGCCCTGGCACCACCTGCATCCATGCTGTTGATCGACGCCTCCAAGGTGAATGCCTTCTTCAGCGGTTTCGAACTGAACGATGGTCTGTACTCCTTTGTGGCCGATTACAACCCAGACTCTATGAATTATGTGTTTGATTTGAGCTACTATGCTCAGAAGATGATTCGTGTGAGTGATAATTCCACTTCAACAGAAATCAAACCTTTTACGGAGATGCTGCTCATTCCTGTTTCGACGGTAAAAAATGCAGATAAGGCAAGTGTACGTCTGGAACATGTCATTTCGCCGGCAGCGGTAAAGATACTGGGTGGTAATCACCCACGGCGGCCTATGCAACTTAGAGTGATCTACTCGAAGAAAAGGTAGTTGCCGATGGGTAAGAAATGGATCAAATATCCACAAATAAAATAGTATAAAAAGAAGGTCGAACCATGTGGGTCCGACCTTCTTTTTTTGATACCTGAAATCTATTTTTTCGGAGTAGCCTTCGGTTTGACCGGTTTGGCTTTCAATTGCTTGATTTCAGTTTCCAATTTCTGAATGGTCAGTTCCTGATTCTCGATGGTGGTGAGTAGGGAATGGAGTTCTTCGTTGCCGACACTGCTGGGGTATTGTGCGTCCACGCGTTTGCAGAAGTCGCTGACCACGTTCATGTAGTTGGTGAATGCTTCAAACGGTGATTCGTAAGGGCTGAAATGTTGGTGAAGCGCACCGTCTGAGGAGCGTTTGGTGCTCATGTAGAAGAAATGGTCGCTGGTTTGCAGATAGAGCCAGTCCTGCATCAATCGGCGATCTTTGGTTTTCCGTACACGGTCGGCTTGGCTGTAGATCTTATTGAATGCTTCCTGCTGCAGGGTGTTTCCCAACCAGGCACTTACATCACGTTCCTCGTCAGCCCAGGAAATCGGGTATGGAACGGGCAGTGCCTCCACCGGTTTAAACTTGGCGGCCACTTCGGATGGTGTGGAGAAGGTAATGCCCTTCTGTTCAGCAAATTTTGGCAGCGCTTTCAGGAAATCGAAAATGCCTGTTTCACGAACTTGCATGTTCCCAAACGTTTCATAGTTCATGAACAGGTTCACCAGTTGTTCGTTTTCGGGGATGAGGCGAACCCAGTCGATGAACTTGTCGGCCGTAAGCGGATAGCCGCCCCAGCTGCGATTGGAAAAACGAAAGGAAATGTCGTCGCTCAACTTGCTGTTTTTTAGCAGGAGTTTTACATTGGGATTGACGGCGCTTTGATAAACGAAATTCGGACTTTTCCAGCCCAGTATGTGTTTGGCCCCTTCCGTGATAATGGTTTTATAGCCCATTTCTGCTACCATCTGACCGATTTCATCCGAATAGATCAGCTCGGTATTGCGGAAAACTTTGGGCTTCTTGCCAAACAGACTTTCGATGCGTTTGCTGTGCAGTTCCACTTGCGCCTTGAATTCATGAGGATCTTTGAGGCTGCAGAGCGAATGAGCGTACGTTTCAGCCAGGAATTCGACGCAATCGGTTTTTGCCAGCTGACGAAAACTGTCCAGGACTTCGGGTGCATGCATTTCCAATTGGTCCAACGCTACACCGGAGATAGAAAAGGAGACTTTCAGTTTTCCTTTGTTAGCTTCGATCATTTCAAGCAATAATTTATTGGCAGGGATAAATGATTTATCCACAACTTGCTGCAGAATGCTTTCATTGCTAAAATCGTCGTAATAATAATGATCGTTGCCAATGTCGAAGAAACGATATCGTTTAAGCCGGAAAGGCTGATGAATCTGGAAGTAGAAGCAGATGGTCTTCATAATGTATGTATTTTCAATTTTTGTACCTAGTTAACGCCCACAGACACGGTTATAGATGTCCCGAACCTTTTGGCCTGCATATTCCCATTTGATCTCGTCCACCTCTTTCTTGCCTTCATCCCGGAGGAATTCGTACAGGGCAGGATAGGAAATGATGGAATAGATGGCGTCTGCCATGGCATCGATGTCCCAATAGTCGGTCTTGATGGCGTTGTCGAGAATCTCGGCACAACCCGACTGTTTGGAAATGATGGTCGGAACCCCGACTTGCATGGCTTCCAGCGGGGAAATGCCAAAGGGCTCCGATACGGAAGGCATGATGTATACATCGCTGGATTTCAGCATTTCATAGACTTGGTCCCCTTTCAGGAAGCCAGGGAAGTGGAAGCGGTCGGAAATGCCACGCTTGGCAGCCAGACGAATCATGGCTTCCATCATGTCACCGCTTCCGGCCATGACGAACCGTACATTTTTGGTTTTGGCTAGCACCTTGGCGGCAGCTTCTACGAAATATTCGGGACCCTTCTGCATGGTGATGCGGCCCAGAAAGGTGACCACTCTGTCACCGCAGCGATTCGGTTTGATGGCTTCAATGGACGCACTCACAGGCTCCACGGCATTGTGCACAGTGGTGACCTTGTCTGGATGCTGGTGGTATTTGCTGATAACAGTGTCTCTGGTGAGGTTGCTCACACAAATGATGTGGTCAGCGTGGTCCATTCCGTTCTTTTCGATGCTGTATACTTGGGGATTCACCTGTCCGCGGCTCCGATCAAAATCGGTGGCGTGCACATGGATGACCAATGGTTTCCCACTCACATTTTTGGCGTGGATGCCTGCCGGATAGGTCAGCCAATCGTGGGAATGGATGACATCGAAGGTTTCCCTACGGGCAATAACCCCTGCGCAGATGGAATAATTATTGATTTCCTCCAAAAGATTGTCAGGGTATCGGCCTGAAAACTCGATGCATCCCAAATCATTGACATTCATGTAGTTGAAGTCGGCATACAGGTGGTTTCGGAGTTCGAAATATTCCTGTGGATCCATGGTGGATCCCATCCTATTCTGTATGGTTTCGTAACTGGGATCACGCCACACGATGGGCGTATTTCCGGCGCCGATGATTTTGAGGAAACTTTGGTCTTCGTCGCCGTATGGTTTGGGAATGACAAAAACGATATCCATATCCGGCTGCATGGACATTCCTCTGGTTAGCCCATAACTGGCTGTTCCCAATCCCCCCAGAATATGCGGGGGGAACTCCCATCCGAACATCAGGGCTCTCATATACTTTCTTCTATGGTGTTGATCATGTTTTTAACCAAGCGATGAATCCGCAGGATTTCACCGACACTCATGGCGTACGATACGCCACCGCGGGCACGGTAGGGCGGATTGCCGTCAAACAGTTCGGAAATCGTTCCGATGCCTCGGTCAGCCAGTTCCTCCTCAAAGCCATAGATGATTCGTTGGGCAAAGCTGATGCCGCTGAATTTGTAAACTTTCAGGTACGCTTCCAAATACGGCCCGATGAGCCAAGGCCACGCGGTTCCTTGATGATACGCCCTTGCCCGCTGCTCTTCACTACCCTCGAATGTCGGATTGTAACCGGCACTTTTAGGACTCAACGTTCGCAAGCCTTTGGGCGTCAACAATTCTTTGGTGACGAAATCGAGTACGGATTTTTGCTGTATGCGTTCCAGCGGAGAGTATTCCAGTGCGACGGCGAAGATCATGTTTGGCCGTACGCTGTAATCTTTCGGGTCTTCGTTCACATAGTCGAACAAATAACCATAAGGATTTATGAATACTTTGCTGAAGCTTACTTTTGCTTTTTCTGCCAAATTCGCCCATGAATTGACATCGGTTGAATTGACATCGGTTGCGTCGGCAACGGATGTCTTTGCCTGACAGTCTGCTAATTCGGCGCCAAACATCAATCCATTGTACCACAAAGCGTTGAATTCCACCAGATAGCCGGATCTTGGCACCAGTGGCTTCCCGTATTGCATGGAATTCATCCAACTGACCGGAATATCCTTGCCGTGGGTGTACAACAGTCCGTTTTCATGCAGGAACAAATTCGGATGGCCTTGGTTTTTGATGTAATCCAGGACTTCAAACACCACTTTGCCGTATTCACCGGCACAAACAACGTTGCCTGCATGGCGGGCATATTCCTGTATGGCGCGTATGAACCAGAGCAGCACGTCCGGTGAATCCATTTCGGAGATTTCACAGTCCAGGGGTTTGCCTTCGATAAAGTTACGGACCGCTTTGACGCCGGTTTTCATGATGGCGGAGAACAAACCCGGATCCTTGGCCGCAATCGTGCAACCCGGCAAGGCAATGAACATGTCCCTGGCCCTGTATTTGAACCATGGGTATCCGGCCAGAATGTAACGCTGGCCGTCATCATGTTTGTTATACAGCTGGTATGCAGCGTTTTTCAGACAGTTCGTGAAATTGGATCGGGGCGTCCTGTTGGCCGCTTCTTCCTCGAACAGGTGTTTCATACGCCGAGGGGACAAAGGTTCCGTTCCTGCAGAGAAATAAATGCTTTCCTTCGGTTTGATGGCTACTTCAAAATAGCCGGGAACGTATTGGTCTTCGTGATAGGCATAACCACGTTCCTGTTCCTTGGGGTATTCGATATCCTTGTACCAGTTGGATGTTTCAACAAACTCATTCTTGTGTGAAAGTTGCATGTTGAGGTCGGGATAACCCGCATACAAACACAATTTTATACCGTGGTCTATGCCTTCGATGGTTTTATCGATGACGGAATTTTCAAAACAAAGCTGATCTGCTCGGCGAAAGGCTAGAAAGGGCTTGAACCGCAATCGGGTGGGAGAATGTGCTTCCAGCAGGGTGAATTTAATCAGAACCCTGTTTTCGTGGGATACAAAGATCAATTCTTTGGAAAGGATGACTCCGCCGACACGGTATATCGTAGATACATTTCCGTCGCATTCGTATTGTCGGATGTATTTGTGACCTTTCGGACTGTAACTCTCTCCCGGGAACTTATGGATGCCCAGATTGAATTCGGAGCCGTGTTGGATGACGGTCGTATCGAGTGAGGAAATGAGGACATGATTCTCGCCGTCCAGTTCTGGCAGCGGAACAACCAGTAAGCCATTGTATTTACGGGTGTTGCAATCCACGATGGTGGAATAGCTGTAGGCACCTGATTTGTTGGTCCGGAGCATTTCCTTGGTCAGGGACTGCTCGAGATTGATCATGAGGGTCTTGTCGAATTTCAGATAACTCATGGTATAGATTTTTGAACGAAAATACGTATTTGTATTGACAATCGGAAGTAAAAAGGCTTTTTTTACCAACAAAAAGGACTGTAACCGGTATGTTATCAAACATACGCAGAAAGGTACAAAATTGATTCGATTTTTCGAACGCCTTAACGACTGGCTTCCAACAGTTGGCGGATGATTTCGGTGTTCTTGGCCAGTGACAACCCATTCAGCAACGGATCCAGATTGCTGGTGAACAATTTGACGGCAATGGCCAACAGAATAATGCCGAAAAATTTGCGAAGTATATAGATGGTGCCTTTTCCGATGATTTTCTCAATCTTGCCGGTAGCTTTCAATACCAGATAAACGAAGCCCATATTCAGGGCCAGGGCAATGACGATGTTCAACATGTTGTATTCCGCACGAAGGGAAAGAAGTGCGGTGAAGGCGCCTGCGCCTGCAATGAGTGGAAATACCAGTGGAACAATGTAGGAGGTTTCAGATGGTCCTTCGTATTTCATGATTCGCACATCGAACGTCATTTCTACTGCTACGACAAAAATCACGAGGGCTCCTGCAACGGCAAAGGAAGAAACGTTGACACCGAACAAATTGAGGATGGCTTCACCAGCAAACAGGAAAGTAACCATGGTCACGAACGAAATCAGACTGACTTTGGCTGCCTTGATCCTGCCCTGACGTTGTTGCAAGTCCACGATGACGGGTATGGAACCGATGATATCGATGATCGCGAACAGGACCACGAAAGCGCTAAGTACTTCCTTCAGATTGAATTCCATCTTTTTTTCCGCAAATGTAAGGTGTTTTGTCGGGATAAATATGTACTTTCGCCTTAATTTTTCAATAGGTCCTCCGAAAGGGAAAATCCAGACGAATCATCGATGTCAACGTTTGATATATTTACACAACTACCTCTTTTCAAGGAGATTGAAAAAGAGTCCCTGTTTTCGTTGGTGCCGAAAATCAGTCTTGATTTCGAACATTTTCAGGAAAAAGAAATCCTTTTTACCCGCCAATCACCCGTTAACGGTCTGGTTTACCTGTTGCAAGGACAAGCTTGCCTGAAGGACGAATCGGGTGAGGTCGTTCTCGCCGGCCCTGCGCTTTTGTCCTGGACAGGCGTATTCGGTCAGGAAAATATCCATACTTCTGAAGCCACGACGTTGACCGCCTGCAGCACCTTAACGGTGGACAGGCGTTCGTTGGTTTACCTGATCCGTACGGAACCTGCCTTTCTGGAAGCCTACCTTGGAATGCTGTCTGATGCTTTGTTTTCCATACATTCACCCCATTGAAACATTGAATATGAAACTCTTACGATTGTTGCTTATGACGCTCATCCTAACCGGCGCTTCTGCTGAAGCGGCCAATCCGTTTTTCACCGCGTACAAAACGCCGCACGACACCTATCCGTTCGATAAAGTCAAAATCGAGCATTTCATGCCGGCTTTCGAAAAAGGCTTTGCCCAGCAAAAGGCTGAAATCACAAAAATAACAGCCAGTAAAGCGGCTCCGACATTCGACAACACCATCATGGCACTCGAACATTCGGGAGAACTGCTTCATGACGTTTCAGCCGTATTCTATACCCTGAACGGCAGCGAAAGCAACGACGCAATCATGGAATTGGCTTCCAAAATAGCTGAATTGTCTGCCCGTCATAGCAGTGAGATTTCCATGAACGCAGACCTTTTTGCCCGTGTGAAGGCTGTATACGAACAGCGTCAGGTATTGAATTTGTCCGTTGATCAGAATAAGTTGCTCGAAGACACCTGGTTGGACTTCGTCCGCAGTGGTGCCGATTTGAAAGGCGACGACCGTGTCAAGTTTCAGGACCTAACCATCAAGCTAAGTAGTCTGTCGGAAAAGTTCCACCAGAATTCACTGAAGTCCACCAACTTGTGGGTAAAACTCATCACCGACAAGAATGAGCTGAAGGGATTGCCCGAAGGTCAGCTTGCCGCCGCTGCCGCCAGAGCCAAGGAGAAAGGCAAGGAAGGTTATCTGTTCGATCTTTCCGCTCCCAGTTACGGAGCATTGATGAAATATGCTGAAAACCGCGATCTGCGCCACGAAGTCTATTTGGCTTATGGCACCAGAGCCATGAGTGGAGAATTCGACAATCGTCCCGTCATCAAGGAAATGGTGAATGCACGTCGTCAGATGGCTGTCCTGCTGGGCAGCGACTCCTACGCCGCTTACGCCCTGCAACGCCGTATGGCAGAAAAGCCGGAAGCGGTTTACAACCTGATTGACAAACTGGCGGATGCCTATATGCCTGTAGCCAAAGCAGAACTGGCTGCGGTACAGGGTTTTGCCATTGGAAAAGAAGGCAAGAACATCGAAATCCAACCTTGGGACTGGAGCTTTTATTCCGAAAAACTGAAAAGTGCCAAATTCAGCATCAACGATGAAATCCTGCGTCCCTATTTCAAACTGGAGAATGTGGAGAACGGTGTTTTCGGCCTGGCTACCAAGTTGTACGGCATCACATTCAAGAAGAATCCAGCCATTCCTGTTTGGAACAAAGAAGTGACGCCGTATGAAGTTTACGACAAAGACGGCCAGTATCTGGCGGTGCTGTACACGGACTTTTTCCCCCGCGCCAGCAAACGTCAGGGTGCTTGGATGAGCGATATGAACGAACAATACCGTCTGAATGGCAAGGATCACCGCCCACAGGTCAGCATCACGATGAACTTCACCAAGCCGACCGCCGACAAACCCGCATTGCTCACCTATGATGAAGTGACCACTTTCCTGCACGAATTCGGCCACTCCCTGCACGGCATGATGTCCAACGTTAACTACCGTTCACAAGCCGGAACCAACGTATACCGTGATTTCGTAGAGTTGCCCTCACAGGTGATGGAGAACTGGGCGTGCGAAAAGGAATTCCTGGATGGCTTTGCTGTTCATTATCAAACAGGTGAAAAGCTGCCTTTCGAACTCGTGGAAAAAATCAAGGCTGCCGAAAACTACAACGTCGGTATCGGTTGCATGCGCCAACTCAGCTTTGGATACCTGGATATGGCCTGGAACGGTCTGAAAAAAGACTTCGACGGTGATGCCGCCGCATTCGAAAAACAAGCCTGGGCCAAAGCCATCGTTTTGCCTGCGCCTGCCGAATGTATGATGAGCACGGCCTTCGACCATATATTCGCAGGTGGTTACGCAGCCGGTTATTACAGCTACAAATGGGCGGAGGTATTGGATGCCGACGCATACGCCTACCTGACAAGAAACAAAATATTTGATACCCAGGCCGCCGCTTCTTTCCGCCAGAACATTCTGTCCAAGGGAGGTACGGAACACCCGATGGTACTCTACAAACGGTTTCGCGGACAGGAACCAGGTATAGAAGCCTTGCTTCGCCGGAACGGTATCCTGAAATAGACCCCACATGGAGATTCAAAACGATAAACAGGATTTGCTAGATAAAAGGTACATGCACATGGCTCGGATCTGGGCCGGAAATTCGTATTGTGAACGCCGAAAAGTTGGTGCCTTGCTCATCAAGGACAAGATGATCATTTCAGACGGTTACAACGGAACGCCTTCAGGTTTTGAAAACATCTGTGAGGATGAGTTCAACAAGACCAAGGCGTATGTGTTGCATGCGGAAGCAAATGCCATCACCAAAGTGGCGCGTTCGCACAACAGCAGCGACGGAGCCACGCTTTATGTCACAGCGTCTCCTTGCATCGAATGCGCCAAATTGATCATCCAGGCCGGCATCGTCCGAGTGGTCTATGGTGAACTGTATCACATGCAGGATGGACTGGAACTGCTCAGCAGAGCCGGCATTGACGTAGTATTTTGTGATAAAAACAACATGACTGATGAAAACGACAACTAACAACAGGGTCTGGGTACCCATATTCATGGCACTATGCATCGTGATAGGCATGGTGATTGGCAGCATGTTGTCTCACCGCACCGGGGAGAGTGATGGAAAGTACATGAACAAGATCAATGCACTACTATCGTTGATTAATGAAAAATATGTGGATACGGTGGATCAGGCCAAAATCGTTGAGGATGTACTCCCTCAGATTCTGGGCGAACTGGATCCGCATTCCGTTTATTTTCCTGCCAAGGACGTGGTTGCTGCCAATGAAGAAATTGAAGGCAGTTTCAGCGGTGTTGGGATTCAGTTCAATATCCAGGATGATACGGCCAGGGTCGTTTCAGTTGTGGCAAACGGTCCATCCGAGGCGGCTGGTGTGCAGCCTGGAGACAAAATCGTTAAAATAAACGGTAAACCCTTTGTTGGTAAATCACTTAGCAACGAATTGGTTTTAAAGACACTACGCGGAAAGAAAGGAACCTCTGTAAAGATTTCGGTGCTAAGGCACAACACGTCTCGTTTGTTGATGTATACCATTGTGCGGGGAGACATACCTTTATATAGTGTGGATGCCCGTTACCGGATCGGTCGTGAAATCGGTTACATCAAAATAAGCAATTTCGGCCGAAACGCCCATACCGAATTTGTTCAAGCCATGATTTACCTGCGTCAGCAAAAATGCTCCAAATTCATCATAGACCTGCGTGGCAATACGGGTGGTCTAATGGAACCTGCTTTGGGAATCGCCAATGAATTCCTACCGGCCAACCGTCTGATTTTATATACACAAGGAAAAAGCTACCCGCGGGAAGATGTCTATTCGAACGGTAAAGGATCCTTCCAGACCAGCCCGTTGGTTATTCTGACGGATGAATTCTCCGCTTCTTCCAGTGAAATTCTGACCGGTGCCATTCAGGACAACGACAGAGGGTATGTAGTGGGTAGACGGACATTCGGTAAGGGCTTGGTTCAGAATGAGATATCTTTTCGTGACGGTTCAGCCGTTCGCCTAACCATTGCGCGTTTCTACATACCATCCGGTCGTTGCATTCAAAAGGCATACACCAACGGTTTCGATACGAATTATCAAAACGATATCATGAACCGCTACCTGAAAGGGGAATTCGATTCCATGGACAGCATCAAGGTAAACAAACTCCTCAAATATAAGACAGCAGGTGGTCGTACAGTTTACGGAGGCGGTGGTATCATACCGGACTACTTCGTACCGTTGGATACGACCGGAGTGACCAGTTGGTACAACAAGGCTGCCAATAAAGGGCTCATCTACGGGTATGCATTTGCGTATACGGATGCAAACAGGGATTCGCTGAAAATTTTCAAAACGGCAAACAAGCTTTCCGCGCATCTGGAAGATCAGGATCTGATCACACCCTTCATCGAATACGCTGCTGAACGCGGTGTTTTGGGCCGTCCTGAATTCATCAGTGGTTCCTTCCCGCTGGTGTTCACGCAGTTGAAAGCCTACATTGCCCGCAACATGCTGGGTGAAGATGCGTTCTGGAAAATATTGCAGGAGGATGATGTGACGCTAACCAAGGGTGTCGAAGTAGTGACACGTACAAAAGGAGCGTCTGTTCAGTGAACGAAGTCCACATCTCAAAACACATTTGATTCGGCCACTGTAGTTTTCCAGGGAGGATGTTTTAAAAGGGTGTCAAGGTCAAGGCACTTATTGGCAGCCTTTTAAGACATCCTCTTAGCGGAAGATAATGTCTTTGATGGTATCTGCCCCTGCTGCTTTATTGAGCCTTTCCACCAGATTCTGTCGCATCATCTGCAATTCGCTGCGGACGATGGGAGTATCCATCTGTACATATAAAATCCTGCGAGATACGTACTTGTTGCCTGTGTGCGCTGCAATGACAGGACCGACGACTTCGGACCAGGCGTCCATAATCCGCGTTTCGTGGATTTTTCCGTCAATCTGAAGATTTTTAAGGGATTCACCCAGTATTTCCGACAAGGATTGTGCTTCGCGCTTTCTCATGATTCGGTCGGGGTGATGGCACCGTTTTCCACCAGAAAGATTCGGTAATTCCTATGAGTTCGCTGCAGGAGGTGCTCCGGATTCTCCCGGTTGGTGTCGGTGATGAAAATCTGACCGAATTCATCGCCCGAAACTAGGTTGATGATGCGTTCCACGCGGGTGGCATCCAGTTTGTCGAACAAGTCGTCCAGCAAGAGGATGGGTGTCGCGTTTCCGGCTTTTTTAAGAAAGATGAATTGCGCCAACTTAAGTGCAATCAAATAACTCTTGTTTTGCCCTTGGGAACCGACCCGTTTGATGGGGTACCCGTCCAGTTCCATATCCAGGTCGTCCTTGTGAATGCCCACGGTGGTGTAACCCAGAATGCTGTCGCGCTGGCGGCTTCCGCGGAGACGAACTACGAGGTCTGCATCCTGGAGATGAGACGAATAGTTCAGTTGTATGGTTTCTTTACCGCCGGAAATCTGTTGGTAGTAATTTTCGAAAACAGGGGAGAATGTATTTACGAAGGCTTTTCTTTTTTGAAAAACCAATAATGCTTCGCGGGCCATCATCTCTTCGTACAAATCCCAAAGCGCCTCGTCTCCGAAGCCTTCTTCCTTCAGGAGTGAATTCCGCTGTGCAAGTGCTTTGTTGTAATTGATGAGGGCATCCATGTAGGCGTGGTCGTACTGGGAAATCACCATGTCCATGAAACGCCGACGCTCTTCGCTTCCCTCGCGGATGAGTTCTTCATCGGAGGGAGAAATCAATACCAGCGGAATGCGGCCGATGTGGTCGGAAAGGCGTTCGTATTCCTTTTTATTGCGCTTGAAAATTTTCCGTTGCCGCCTTTTCATGCCACAATAGATTTCCTCTTCCCGTTCACCTTCCTGATACAGCGCCTGAAGCATGAAAAAATCGGCATCGTGGGTGATGTTCTGGGAATCGACGGGGTTGGAATGGCTTTTGCAGAAGGATAGATAATAGACGGCATCCAGCAGATTGGTCTTGCCCTCCCCGTTTTTCCCGAAAAAACAATTGATGCCGGGTGAAAAGGCCAGTGTGGCTTCCCGGATGTTCTTAAAATTCAGGACAGTGAGTTGAGTCAGTTGCATGGGGCCTCCGGATAGCGTTTTCGGTACACAAATGTAGAAAAAAGCAGGGATAAATTTGGGAATCAAATGAATTAATGTACTTTTGTACACCAAAAATTTACGAACCATTCAACCCTAAGTCCAACAGATATGTCAACAAGCAACCAAGAAGGTAAAGACGAATTGCAACAAGTTAATGAGGCCTTAAGCCGTTCTGAACAATTCATCGAAAAAAATCAAAAAAACCTGCTGATCGCACTGGCTGTCATCGTCGTGGTGGTAGGTAGTGTCTTGTACTTCCGTCACGGTTATCTGGTACCCAGAGAAAAAGCCGCTCAGGAAATGATTTTTGTGGGCGAACAATATTTTGCAATGGATTCTTTCCAGCTTGCACTGAACGGTGACGGAGCTGATTATATTGGTTTTGAAGGCATCATCGATGATTACGGTGTGACCAAGACGGCCAAACTGGCTGCAGCATACGCTGGTCTCTGTTACAAGAACATGGGCAATTTTGAAAAAGCAGCCGACTATCTGAACCGCAGCAAAGCCAGCGACATCATGGTTTCTCCTGCTATCACCGGCGCTGTCGGCGACTGCTATGTCGAAATGGGCGACTTTAACAAAGCGGTCAACTATTTTGAGCAGGCAGCCAAAGCAAACAACGAACTGTTGGCTCCCATCTATCTGATGAAAGCTGGTCGTACGTACGAAGCACTTGAAAAATGGGGCAAAGCTGTAAAGATTTACGAACAGCTGAAAGAACGCTATCCACTTTCTCAGGAAGGTCAGGACATTGATCGTTTTATTGATCGCGCTAAAGCAAAGTAATAATTGGCTACCCAATACCACAACCTTTCGGATTACGATCCGACCACGATGCCCGACGCTTCAGCCCTGAAGGTCGGCATTGTTGTTGCTGAATGGAACTATGAAATTACGTCTAAGTTGCTGGATGGTGCTATCCATACGTTGACAGCCAATGGCGTCAAGGCTTCGAATATCGTTGTCAAATGGGTGCCGGGGAGTTTTGAACTGGTCTTTGGTGCCAGGGTACTTGCTCCTAGCATGGATGCTGTGATTGTTCTTGGTTGTGTTATTCGTGGGGATACGCCTCACTTTGAATATGTTTGCTCGGGTGTAACGCAAGGTATCACGCAATTGAATCTGACTGAAGGGATACCATTCATCTTTGGTCTGCTGACCAACGACACGATGCAGCAGTCGATTGATCGTGCAGGTGGGATACATGGTAACAAGGGTGACGAGGCAGCGGTCACAGCCATTAAAATGGCGCAGTTTGCAAAATAGGAAGCGTATTTCTGCGTTACTACTGGCTTGTCGATCCTCACGTACCTAAGTACGCTCCGGTACGACTGCACCAGCAGTGCCTTGAACTACACTCCCTATTTTACAAACTGTTCTACCGTAATAACCAAAGAAAACTTATTCTGAGATTGTAATTTTGATGATTTCATCACCGCCGCGAATTTTGTCAATCACTTCCAGTCCTTCGACTACTCGGCCGAAGCAGGTGTGATTGCGGTCCAGGTGAGCGGTGTTGTCGCGGGAGTGACAGATGAAGAACTGGGAACCACCGGTGTTACGTCCGGCATGAGCCATGGATAGGACGCCGCGGTCGTGGTGTTGGTTGCCGCCGTTCAGTTCACAGGGAATGGTATAACCGGGACCACCGGCACCGGTACCGTCGGGGCAACCACCCTGAATGACGAAGTTGGGAATGACGCGGTGGAAGGTCAGTCCATCGTAAAAGCCGCTTTCGGCCAATTTTATAAAGTTAGCCACTGTTTTAGGAGCATCCTGCTCGTAAAACTCCACCTTCATATCGCCTTTTTCTGTAAAAATCGTTGCTGTTTTCATTCTAGTTTTTTAGTTTCATTAAAAATATACCATATCCTATACCTGCCAAATCCGTTGAACGCGCCATTTGGAAAGCCATAAACTTCCCATTGTCGCTGATGACCGGATTGGAGCTTTTATAGCCCTTGTAATTGCTGAAAAAGGTCAATCGTTCCAGTTGACCGCTACCGTCCAGTGTTAATTTGTAGATATCCACCGCACCCGTTTCCTTGTCGCATTCAACCAACGAATGCTTTCCGTCCGGGAAAATGCCCTCTGGTTCGTCGTATTGCTTGTCGGCCTTCGACATATTGGTGAGGACACCTGTTTCCAGGTTAAGCAGCATGACTTCAGTCCCCTGAAATCCATACCCCGAGAAGGTCATGGTTTTTTCCAAAGGTGGAACGAAATTCTGCACTTCAATATCTTTGTAAATCGTGTTCAAATTATCAAAAATCACTTTCTTGCCCGATAATTCGGGGATACCGTTTTTGTACACGATATCGGCTTGATAGAAAAGATACTGACCCTCTTTCAGGCTGTCCGGGTACTGGTTGTAGGCAACAGTCCATGCAATTTTCATATTTTTGCGCGATACGGCAGGGCCTTCACTGCACTTGGTTCCCAGTCTGACGGGAGGTTTCGTGTAGCTTTTGTCCAAGACCCAAAGTTCAGCTTTCAATTGTCTATTTACGTGTGGTTTGGCTGCATCAAAACTGGTGCAACCGGAGAGAAGGACATCACCGTTTGCCAGATAAAGGGCACGGGTGAAACCGCCGTGAAAAAAGTGGCCGGTTATCAACGAAATCTTTCCGGTGGACAATTCAACCTCGAAAACATCACCATACGTTTTCCCGACGAACAGTATTTTTTTTCCATCGTGCGAAAAATCGGCCCGTTCACCAAACTGTGTGATGCGTGTGATGTTGGCAGGTAAATGATCCTGCGGATTTCCGGCCAATTGTTGAGCTTGTACAGAAACACAAAAAGCCAAGGCAATACTTAAAAAAGCTGTTTTCATTCTGTTATTTGTTAGATTCAAAAACCATTACACTGTTTTATCATGCAATGGCAACCCCTATAAAATGCCCGATTGTAAACGTGATTGCTGCCGCTGCCAAACCAAAAAGGACTTGCCTGAAACCGGAAAACCAAACGCTCTTACCAGTGAAAAGCGTTATTGCACCTCCAATCAAGAATAGTCCAGCTGCGCTCATGCCAACACTTAATAAAATGGCATTCAGTCCGTTGGTAAAGATAAATGGAATTACTGGGATAACGGCACCGATAGAAAACAAAACAAAGGAATAGGCCGCCGCTTCCATGGCCGAACCTTCCAATTCATCGGGATTGATGCCCAATTCTTCTTTAACCAGAAACTGATGTGCCTGATGCTTATCACTCATGATTTCAGTCGCCATCTGATGCGCCTGCTCTTCGGGTATGCCTTTTGCCCTATAAATCAGAGCGATTTCTTGCCTTTCACCATCCGGATTTGTTTCCAATTCATCCATTTCCACCTGCATCTGATTCTCGTGCAATTCCTGTGAACTTTTAACTGAAATCCATTCACCCAATGCCATCGATAGGCCTCCGGCAAGCAAACCTGCAACGCCAGCCAGCAATACACCTTGCTGTCCTGCAGTGGCACCAGCAATACCCATCACCAGACTGAAATTGGATACCAATCCGTCGTTTCCGCCCAAAACGGCAGCGCGTATGGCATTTCCTCCAGGAGATTTGTGTTGCCTTTCGAATTTCGAAAACTGTGTCATGGTCGCTTTCTCATCTTTCTCGAGGATGGAGCGAAGGATCTTTACATGGTTGGTTTCCGACCCGGTTATTTCCATCTTGTTCCTTTTCTTGGTGGAAATAATCGCCGATGAAAGGCTTTTCTCGGTATCCATCAATGCCCCCAAGACAGTGTCATAGCCAAAAACTTTCCCGATTGTATTCAGCGTTTTTGCTCTCCAAGAAGGTTTAATGAGGTTTTCCAGGCTAAACCCGGCTCGCGTTGCAAAAGCTTCTGCATGACCTTTCTCAATAGCACTCATCTGAAAAAAAACATCGGCGATGATCGGGTCCTTTTCATTTTCTGCCAGTTTCCTGTACAAATAACACGCGTCGATTTCGGTTTGAATATTGTTGTTTTTCATGTTCGGTTTAGTTGATGTCCAGCCCAAAGGTCCTGTACAGAAGTTCCATGTTCGGATTTTTCTGAATCAAGGCTTCCAATTTGTCTCTGGATGTGAACGGACGGACCAATTCGCCTGTTTCGGCCAGTCGGACCGTCATTTTTATCCGATTGTTCTTGAGATTCTGATGCAAGTGCCGTTCAATGGAGATGGCGAGGTCCTGGAATTTCTTTTCCAGTGGTTGGTTCTGCACCGTCACTTCAATTTCGTAGTCCTCTTTCAGTACCGGTGGGTTGGATTTCATCGCATTCACCAAGTGGGTATCCTCCTTGATGGTGTCGATGAAGATATTCCAGGAGCGTTGCAGCGCTTCAGCTGTAAAAGGTTGGTTCAGCAGTAACTTTTCTTCTTCTTCCGCGGGTTTTTCGATGGTTTCTTCCTGCTTTTGACGTAAAGAAACGGTTTGTAGTGAACGAAATGTATGGGGAATGTTGGTTTCCTTTTTTACACCGACAGGTGCAGATGCGGTGCTCCCTTTTGGTGCGGCTTGCGTGCCTGTCGTGTTTGAAATTGACGGCACTGTCTTGACAGCAAGTTTGGACGGTTGTTCAACGGTTAATTTTTCAGGTACAACGAGTTCTTTCACCGCAGGAAGCACCGATATGAGCAGAGGGAAAATCGGTGGTTGTTCGTCCTGGATCAGGAATTCACTGATTTTTTTTTTGATCCGAAAGCTGAGCGATCCGGATGAGAGCCAATTCGATGAGCAGCCGCTTGTTTTTGCTTTCCTTATAAGCCAAGTCGGTATCGTTGGCCAGTTTAATGGCTGCATACAGGAAAGGATTTGTGCAGAGCGCCGCCTGTTCCTGGTATTTGTTGCGGATGCTGGCACCAACTTCCAGCAACACTAGTGTGGACGGATCTTTGCAAACCATCAAATCCCTGAAATGAGCACTCATGCCGGTAATGAAATGCTGTCCTTCGAACCCGTTGTTAAGGATGTCGTTGAAAATAAGCAGAGCAGCGCTTACGTCGCCTTTCAGCAGCGCTTCAGTCAGTTTGAAATAGTAGTCGTAATCGAGTACGTTCAGGTTATCGATGACGTTCTGATACGTGACGGTCCCGTTGCCATAGCTGGAAACCTGATCGAAGATGGACAAAGCATCGCGCATACTACCGTCGGCTTTCATGGCAATGATGTTCAGGGCTTCATCCTCGGCAGAAACGCTTTCCGAGCTGGCCACGTGCTGCAAGTAGCCCACGATGTCGTGGATGCTGATGCGGTTGAAATCGTGGATCTGGCAGCGGGAAAGGATGGTCGGGATGATCTTATGCTTTTCGGTCGTGGCCAAGATGAAAATGGCATGGTGCGGCGGTTCCTCCAGCGTTTTCAAAAACGCATTGAAGGCCGAAGCTGACAGCATGTGCACTTCATCGATGATGTATACCTTATATTGACCAAGTTGCGGTGGAATGCGTACCTGATCCACCAAGCTGCGGATGTCATCCACCGAATTGTTGGAGGCGGCGTCCAGCTCAAAAATGTTCAGGGAGCGCTGGTCAATGAAACTCTTGCAAGATTCACATTCGTTGCAGGCTTCCCCATCTTCTTTCGGATGAAAGCAGTTGATGGTCTTGGCAAAAATGCGTGCACAGGTTGTTTTCCCTACACCGCGGGGTCCACAGAACAGATAGGCATGAGCCAACTGCTTGTTTTTGATCGCATTCTTGAGGGTCGTGGTGAGCGCTGACTGTCCAACCACCGACTGAAAGGTGTCGGGGCGGTATTTTCGGGCGGAAACAAGGTAGTTCTCCATACGTGCGTCAGCTTTTTTTTGTGCCCTGCAAATGTAGCAAAATCGTTCGTTAATTCCAAACAGTCGCTTCTCGTGACTCGGCATAGTCGAAGCCAGCTTCGCCTCTACGCTCGCTACTCAAAACGTTCCGAAAATTTCTATACGCTCCATCTTTTTTCAGAAAAAATCCATTACTTTTGCCAAGTACATCACTCCGTATCCAATACCCTGAAATGGACAAACAGAAAGCGATATTTCATAAAATCAAGCCATTCTTGAATAAATACCTCATCACCATCGTGGTGTTTCTGGCATTTATCATTTTTGTGGATGAGAACAATGTGATCCGCAGGGTACAATATGAAACGAAGATCCGTGAACTCAAACAGGACATCCGCCACTACCGCAAGCTCAGCGAAGAGAGCGAAAAGAAGCTGAAAATGCTGCATTCGAGCGATGCCGAGTTGGAACGTGTGGCCAGGGAAGATTACCTGATGAAAAAACCCAATGAAGATGTTTTCATTGTGGAATAACCTACTACTATGTTGAAAAAAGTCTATAATGTGCTGTTTATGCTGGGCGCCATCCTGGTTTTGGTTTCCTCCGTCCTGGTAATGGAAAACGTCCTTTGGGGAAAATACGTGTTTGCCGTCGGTACGGCCCTGTTCATTGTGAGCCGTATGCGCAGCACGTACGAAGGGGAGGATTTTCGTCTGAAACGGCTGAACAGGCTTTATTTCCTCTCCTCTCTTTTCATGTTGGGAGTATCGTACATGCAGTTCAAGGGCTTGAAATCCTGGGTGGCTGTCTTGTTGATGGTGGCGCTCACCGAACTGTACGTAGCCGTTCGTATTTCCTGGTATGAAAAGGAAAATAAGGAAAAGGATGGAACTTCCGAATCTGACGGATCCGAATCCGACGGGAAATAATCTTTTTGTGTCCAGCTCCTCCTTTCGCTTTCAGCAGTTTGAGGTCTTTCACGACCGTTGCGGTATGAAAGTGGGTACGGACGGGGTTTTGCTGGCTGCTTGGGTGCAGCCTTCCAATGCCCGTCGCATCTTGGATGTAGGAACCGGTAGCGGTTTGATTGCACTGATTCTGGCACAGCATTCAGAAGCTGAAATTATTGGTGTTGAATTCGATGCTGAAGCAGCAGGACAGGCGGCTGAAAATGCACGGAATTCGCCCTGGCCCGATCGTATCCATATTATAAACGAAGATTTCCGTACCTATAAAGAAGGCTTGTTTGACCTGATCGTTTCCAATCCTCCTTTTTTTCAAAATGATCTGAAGGCGCCAGCGCCCTTGAGAAACCAGGCGCGCCATGATGTAACGCTTTCGTACGCAGAGCTGATTTCGAAGGCGGAAAAACTACTTACACCCGGAGGCCGGCTGGCGGTCATTCTTCCGAACACAGCCCAACAGGAATTTGAAGACCTTTGCTGGGCATCCAAACTCTTCCTAACACGGTGTTGTGAAGTCTCCACCATTCAAGGTCAAGCCCCGAAACGCGTCCTACTGGAATTCTCCCGCCAACGCGTTGAAACCGAACGTACGACCCTAGCCGTAGGAATAAAAGGCAATGCCCGTTCGGAAGCCTATTCTGCGCTTACTTCCGACCTCTATTTGAAGCGCTGATTCTACCTTTCCTCTTTTGTACGACTGAGATTTTTTGGTTACCTTTGCAACCTGAAAAAATTACCGTCGTATGTCCAAGAAATTCACCGAGTATTCCGGTTTTGATTTGTCTGCCATCAATCAGGAAATCCTGAAAAAATGGGATGCCAAGGATCTGTTCCACAAGAGTATTGCTATCCGCGAGGGTGCGCCCTCCTACGTTTTCTACGAAGGACCGCCCTCTGCCAACGGCATGCCTGGCATTCACCATGTCATGGCCCGTTCCATCAAGGATATTTTCTGCCGCTACAAGACGATGAAGGGGTATCAGGTGCTACGCAAAGCCGGTTGGGACACGCACGGACTGCCTGTTGAACTCGGTGTGGAAAAGGCGCTCGGCATTACAAAAGAGGACATCGGCAAGACTATTTCCGTGGCTGAATACAACGCTGCCTGTCGCAAGGACGTAATGAAGTACACCAAGGAATGGGAAGACCTGACCCACCAAATGGGGTATTGGATCAACATGGACGACCCGTACATCACCTACGACAGTCGCTACATAGAAACACTTTGGTATTTGCTCAAAGAGCTGTACAAAAAGGGTTTGATGTACAAAGGCTATACCATTCAGCCGTATTCGCCTGCCGCAGGCACTGGGCTTAGTTCGCATGAGCTGAACCAGCCCGGTTGCTACCGTGACGTAAAGGACACTACCTGCGTTGCGCAGTTCAAGATCAAAAACCCCAAACCGGAATGGACTACGTTTGGAGCTGCTTATTTTCTGGCCTGGACCACCACACCCTGGACCTTGCCTTCCAACACCGCGCTTTGCGTAGGCCCGAACATCACGTATATTTCCGTAAAGACGTTCAACCCCTATACCGGCCTGCCGATGACCTGCATCCTGGCCAAAGACCTGCTCCACGTTCATTTCAACCCCAAAGCAGCTGAAATCGCATTCGGTGACTACAAAGCCGGTGACAAACTGGTGCCTTTTGAAGTCCTGGGCGAAAGCAAAGGCAGCGAGCTCGTCGGCATGGAATATGAACAGCTTATTCCTTGGGTGAACCCTGGCGAAAACACTTTTAAAGTGATTTCAGGCGATTTTGTGACAACCGAAGACGGTACCGGAATCGTGCACATCGCACCGACATTCGGTTCGGACGATGACCGCGTAGCCAAAACCTTCGGCATCGCGCCTTTATTGATGACAGACAAAGAGGGGAATTCCCGCCCCATGGTGGATCCGACCGGTAAGTTCTACCGACTGGAAGACCTGGATGCAACGTTCGTGGAAGAACGCATGGATGCTGCCTTGTACAGTCAATTTGCAGGAGTCTTTGTCAAGAATGCCTACGATTCAACGAAGACCGATAGTGATCCGACCATCGATGTGGACCTCTGCGTCATGCTGAAGCAGCAGAACCAAGTGTTCAAAATCGAAAAACATACCCACAGCTACCCGCATTGCTGGCGTACCGACAAACCGGTGCTTTACTATCCGCTGGACAGTTGGTTCATCAAGTCCACGGCCTGCCGCGAACGTATGATGGAGCTCAACGAAACCATTCAGTGGAAACCGACCTCCACCGGTACCGGACGCTTCGGCAAATGGCTGGAAAACCTGAACGACTGGAACCTTTCCCGAAGCCGCTACTGGGGCACACCGCTGCCCATCTGGCGAACGGAAGACGGTATGGAAGAGATCTGCATCGGTTCTGTGGCTGAATTGCATGCAGAAATCGAGAAGTCTGTGAAATTCGGCTTGATGAGTAGCAACCTGCTTGGCGATTTCCAACCTGGCATTTATACCAAGGACAATTACGACAAAATTGACTTGCACCGCCCGTACGTGGACGATGTGATATTGCTTTCCGTTACTGGCAAGCCCATGAAGCGCGAAACGGACCTCATCGACGTTTGGTTCGACTCAGGCGCCATGCCCTATGCGCAGATTCATTATCCGTTCGAGAACAAGGAAGCCTTCGACAAAGGTGAAAATTTCCCTGCCGATTTCATTGCAGAAGGTGTGGACCAGACCCGCGGTTGGTTTTTTACCCTGCATGCCATTGCCACCATGGTATTCGATACCGTTTCGTTCAAGAATGTGGTTTCCAACGGATTGGTGCTCGATAAAAATGGCAACAAGATGTCCAAACGCCTCGGCAACGCAGCAGATCCTTTTTCGACTATTGCAAAATACGGTTCCGACCCGCTGCGTTGGTACATGATCACCAACGCTTCGCCTTGGGACAACCTGAAATTCGACACTGAAGGCATCGAAGAGGTGCGTCGCAAATTCTTCGGAACCCTGTACAATACCTATTCGTTCTTCGCACTATACGCCAATGTGGACGGTTTCACAGACGAGCAGCCGGCGATTCCTTTTGAAAAACGTCCTGAAATTGACCGATGGGTCTTGTCTCAGCTGAACAGCCTCGTCAAGGAAGTGGACGATTGTTACTTCAACTACGAACCGACCCGCGCCGGCCGAGCCATCAGCGATTTCGTCAGCGAAAACCTGAGCAACTGGTACGTACGCCTCAATCGCAAACGTTTCTGGGGTGGTGAATTTACCGAAGATAAACTGTCTGCTTATCAGACGCTTTACACCTGTCTGGAAACGGTTTCCCGCCTGATGGCTCCGATAGCACCGTTCTACGCCGACCAACTGTTCTGCGACCTGAACGCCGTTACAGGCAAGGATGTTTCGGAATCCGTGCATCTGGCCGATTTTCCGAAATTCGACGAAACGATGATCGATACGAAGCTGGAAACCCGCATGCAGCTGGCTCAGCAGATTTCTTCCATGGTGTTGGCGCTAAGACGCAAGGTGAGCATCAAAGTGCGTCAGCCGCTCTCTGCGATCATGGTTCCGGCCGTGGATGCCGAACAAAAGGAACAGATAGAAGCGATCAGCTCCCTGATTCTGAGCGAAGTAAACATTAAGTCCCTGAATTTTGTGGAAAACACCGCCGGCATTCTGGTGAAACGCATCAAGCCCGACTTCAAAAAATTGGGCCCGAAATGTGGCAAACAGATGAAGCAAGTTGCTGTCCTACTGACGGAACTGACTCAGGAAGCCATTGCCGAATTCGAAGCAAAGGGCCAGTACCTGTTAATGGTGGACGGTTCAGAAATCCTTGTCGAAACCGCCGATGTGGAAATCCTTTCCGAGGACATTCCGGGTTGGCTGGTAGCCAATGATGGTCGCCTGACAGTGGCATTGGATATCACCATCACCCAGGAACTCAAACAGGAAGGACTGGCAAGAGAGCTGGTGAATCGCATCCAAAACATACGCAAGTCCAGCGGTTTTGACATCACCGATAAGATTAGTATACAATTAACAGAAAATGAAGAAGTTAAGTCCATTATGAACGATTGGAAGAAGTACATCATGACGCAAACGCTAGCCGGAAAATTCGAGCTTGCGGCTACCGTTCAGGATGGTACGGCACTCGATCTGGAGGAAATGGATTTATTTATCAACATTCAGAGAATCGGTTGAAAATTTTGACCGTTTCGGTTGGTGTTGCTATGCTATTTACCTATATTCGCAGATTATTTTTTAAAACAGCAATCGATCAATAACCACTTTCTTTGTAAATACGAAATTTATGTCAGACAAAATCAGATATTCCGACGCAGAACTCGAAGAATTCCGCGCAATCATTGAAGAAAAACTGGCCAAAGCCCAAGATGATTACGAACAGCTGAAAGCCAGTGTCACCAACATGGACGGCAATGACGTCATGGATACTTCGCCTACGTTCAAGGTTTTCGAAGAAGGTGCCAATACGATGCTGAAGGAAGAAACCGGCCGCATGGCTCAGCGTCAGATGAAGTTCATCCAACACCTGGAAGCAGCGATCATACGTATTGAAAATAAGACGTACGGCATCTGCCGCGAAACCGGCATGCTTATCCCCAAGGAACGTCTTCGTGCAGTTCCACACGCTACCCTTTCGATTGAAGCCAAGGAACGAAAATAAGATGCCGAAACTTTCAAGAGGCTGGGCGGTCTCGCTGATTATTTTTCTGGTTTTGCTGGCTGATCAGTGGCTCAAAATCTGGGTGAAAACCCACATGGTCATGCATGATAGTATCCGCATAACCGATTGGTTTTACATCTTTTTTACGGAAAACAACGGCATGGCTTTTGGTATTGAGCTTTTTGACAAGTTGTTCCTGACCCTTTTCCGCATTGCCGCTGTTGCCGGGTTGTTCTGGTATGTTTCCAGAATCATCAACAAACAATCCACCCGCACTGGCTATCTGGTCTGCATATCCCTGATCATAGCAGGCGCCATGGGTAATATTTTTGACTGTCTGTTTTACGGTTTGGTTTTTGACCACAGTTTTGGACAACTGGCCACGTTTCTGCCGGCTGGCGGTGGATACGGCTCGTTTTTTTATGGAAAAGTGGTTGATATGCTGTATTTTCCATTGATAGATTCCCATTGGCCCTCCTGGATTCCTTTTGTAGGAGGTGATCCGTTTGTTTTCTTCAGGCCCATCTTCAACATTGCCGATTCTTCCATTTCGGTAGGTATCTTTATCCTGTTGCTGTTTTACCGGAAAGATTTGTCGGAAGTTTCTACCTCCAAAGACCTTCCGGAAGCACCTGAAAACCCATGATTCGCTTTTCCAAAATCAGGCTGATCCTTGGGTTTTGTCTGCTGTTGGTTCTTTTCAGTTCTTGCAGGCCCAGAGGAGTCCTTTCCCGTAAGGAAATGGTCGACGTGCTGTTTGATATCCATTTGACAGAAGCCGCCGTCAGTGGGATTTATGAACCTATCCCCGAGGAATGGACCCGCGGTCTGGATACGGAATACTTCAGAGATATGGCTTACCGTTCCGTTTTACGCAAGCATCATTTGACCCAAGAGGAATTTTACACTTCCGTTTCCTGGTACAGCAATCACATGAACCTGTATGAAAAGGTCTACATAGACGTACAGCAGAAAATGGATGATTTCAAAATTGCCGTAGATCAAGGTTCGTTTGATCAGATACGGTCCATGACCAAATATGGTGTGGATACCGCCAAAATTCGTGCGCTGTATACCTTTGGTCTGTATCGTCAGGACACGATTCCTATCCGCCGATTGTACCTGACTGCCGATTCATTGCCTTCCAACAGCAAATGGTTAACCAATCAATGGATGTATCGGATTCCAAAAGATACGATCCGCCTGAATCTCTTTCCACAACTGTCCATTAATTCGGTGTTCAATACGTCCGATCCGGATACGTTGAAAATGAAAGCGGATTCACTCCTCAGGCAAAATGCTGCTCCAATCATACTGAACAACCGTAATGAAATTTTGGCACCCGGTGCTCGTCGCTTGCCCACGCGAAATTTCCGGGAAGTTCCTAAAAGTGAGCAAATCCGCAAACGTTTCCAGCAAAGAGCAGTGGAGCAAGAGCGATTAAAGCGTTCGGAGGCAGAAAGGTTGCGGAAAGAGCGGATAGAGGCCAGCAAAAAGGTAGAACCGAATCACTGGAAATAAAATCAGATTTTTTGCAGTGCCCTTCTCCGGAATTCGGAACAGACGATGGCCGTTGCCACGGATACGTTCAGGGATTCCGAACCGGTTTCTCCTACCGGATAATCCGGAATGAACAATTTTTCGGTGATCCATTTTTCGACGGCTTGAGAAATACCGTTTCCTTCATTTCCCATGACGATGATGCCTTCGTTCTGAAGTTCAGCCTCATACAGAATTTTTCCTTCCAGGAAAGTTCCATATACCGGTATTTGAACGGATTCCAGAAAAGTTGGAAGATCGGTGTATTGAATTCGGATCCGTCCGATGGCACCCATGGTGGCCTGTACGGTCTTTGGATTAAAGGCGTCGACCGTTCCGACAGAGCACAGTACGTTCCGAATGCCAAACCAGTCGGCAATGCGTAAGATGGTACCCAGATTGCCGGGATCCTGTATATTGTCAAGTGCCAGACTGAGATGCCCCTTTAGTTGCTCGGGTTTCAGTTCGTACGAAGGCATTTCAAAAACAGCCAGTACTTCCTGGGGGTTTTTCAGCAGGCTGGCTTTCCGAATTTCTTCATGCGTGGCTTCTGCAATTTCAGCGGCTTGCAACCCAGGGTGCGATACTAGCCATTCGGACGTGGCAGCCAGGAAACGGCAGGGGAGGAGTTCCAACAGGTCGGTGCAGCATTTGCTTCCTTCAGCCAAAAACAAACCTTGTTCCTGCCTGAACTTTTTCTGTTCCAATGATCGAATCCATTTTTGTTTGGCCTGACTCAGCATTTAATTCGGTTTTGCTCACAAAACTACAAAAGAAAAACCGTCCCGGGAAATTTGTCATCTCCCATTTGTCCACTTTGACGGGAAAATGTACATTTGTATCCATTAACCAATTATTAAATGCGCAGACCTGTCCTGCTTCTTTCACTACTGACGCTGTTCCTGCTTTCAGCTTGCAATACGTTCAAGTATGTGCCGAAGGATCAGTATTTGCTGCATTCGGTCAAACTGGTGCAGAAAGGCATGCTGCCCTCGGATGTTAATTACAACATCTATCTGCATCAGGTTCCCAACGAACGTTTCCTGAATTTTCTGGACTTGAACCTGGCATTTTACAATATGTCTGGCAGGGATACCAGCAAATGGATCAACCGGACACTTCGGAAAATTGGTGAGGAGCCTGTTATTTTCGATCCGGCCAAAAATGAACGATCCAGATTGACGCTTCAGAATCTGATGGTGAATCAAGGTTATTTCAATGCCATCGTGCAGGAGGATGTGCAGTTCAAGAAGCGCAGGGCATACGTGACCATCATCATGAACGGTAATTCACCCTATACCATTAACAAATTCGAATTCGTTTCCTATGGAGACAGTCTTGACCGCTGTGTTGAAAAGGCCATGAAGTCTACCGATATCCATTCCGGCATGCTTTTAAGCAGTGAAAAGCTGGACGGGGAACGGAACAGATTGGTCAAGTATTTGCAGGAAAAAGGCTATTACGCCATTCAGAAGGATCATTTTTATTATCGGGTGGACAGTACCCTAGGAAACAGTACGGCGAACGTCTCATTGATGTTAAAGTCTTTACTGCCGGATACTACCATAAACCCGAATACTGGAGTTCAAATGAAAGATTTCAGCCATTCGGTCTATCGGTTCAGAAATGTGTATTTCATGCTGGATGTGGATATGGCCAGTTTTAACAGGCAATCGGCTTCTGGTGTAAACGCAAGAGGTTCTTCCATTTTCAGCCTGACGGGGTACGATACCCTGACGACCAACGGATACAAGACGGTCTACAAGGACAAGCCTTTTATTTCTCCGAACGCATTGATTGCGAATTGCCGGATCGTGCCCGGACAGATTTTCGATGTCAATATGGTGAATCGTACGTATGCTCGGCTGAACTCGCTGCAATATATGAAGTATGTGAATATCCGTTTTGCTGAAGGGCCATCTGCTGCTACGGATGAACGGTATTTGGATTGTTACATCGTTTTGTCGCAAAATCAACTTCAAGGCATAGGTTTTGACATCGAAGGTACTAATACGGCCGGTGATTTCGGTATTGCCGGAAACGTCAGTTACACCCATCGCAATCTGTTCAATGGTTCGGAAATGCTTCAAACAAAACTCCGTGGAGCTTATGAGGTGGTCTCGACACAAGCCAGCAATTACACTGAACTTGGTGGTGAGATCAATCTAGTCCTGCCCGAATTTAAGGCTCCGTTCCTGAAGACCAGCTTTAAACAACTGGTGGATGCGACAACGGAATTCAGGACTGCGTATCAGCTCATGACCAGATTTGAGTTCGACCGGACGGTGGCATCCATGGGTGTGAGGTACAATTGGTCGCATCAAAAATTGCGCCAGACGTTTGATTTGTTTGATATTAGTTATACCTATATGCCCAGGGTGGACAAGGTTTTTAAATCGACCTACCTGAACGATACTTCCTACCTCAAATACAGTTACGAAGATCATTTCATTTTGCGTTCAGCCTATACGTTTTCTTATTCCAGTGTTCCATTCGGCTCTGTCAGTCGCGATTATCATACTTGGAAAGGAAGCTTCGAATCGGCTGGAAATCTGTTGTACGCAGGTTATGCTTTGGTTGGAGCTCCCAAAGACGCCAATGGTTTTTATAAGATTGGAAAAATAAATTTCAGCCAGTATCTTCGCGGGGAACTGGAGTATGCCAGGAGTCTGACGCTCAATTCAAGGAGTCGTCTGGCGTATCGTGCCGGTATTGGCTTGGCCTATCCCTATGGCAATTCAACCATTTTGCCCTTCGAAAAACGTTTTTACTCGGGCGGCGCCAACTCCGTCCGCGGTTGGTCAGTTCGGACACTTGGCCCGGGATCGTACTTCAATCCGGGCTCCAGAATCAATTTTATGAATCAATCCGGGGATATCAAGCTGGACCTGAATGTGGAGTATCGCGGCACCTTGTTTTGGGTATTTGAAGGTGCGGTTTTCGCCGATGCGGGTAATATCTGGACGCTGAATTATTACAGCGGACAGCCTGGTGGTCAATTCAAGTTGAACAGTTTCTACCAACAAATTGCAGGAAGTGTCGGAGCAGGCATTCGATTGGCTTTCGACTACTTCCTGATTCGTGTGGATGCAGGGATGAAAGTCTACGACCCATCCTCCAATCTGACCGACCATTGGCGCATCCGCAGCATTGACAACTGGAATGATTTTGCCTTGCATTTTGCCGTCGGTTATCCTTTCTGATTTCAGAATATTTTCCTTACCTTTGTCCCCGTTTTAAAACATCCCTTTAGAAAACCGTTTATATTAATTAGGGGTCCGGTAGCTCAGTTGGATAGAGCAACAGCCTTCTAAGCTGTGGGTCAAGAGTTCGAATCTCTTCCGGATCACAAAAAAAATGGAGTGCGCTAAATATGAGGTATTTAGTGTGCTCCATTTTCTCTTTACATACTAGAAATAATGGAAACCAATGGATTATCCATGGCGTTTACATTAAATCGTTATTTTTTGGCAGCCAGCGCTTTTTCCCATTTCCAGGCAGAAAGCATCATTTCATCCAGCGATTTTTCGGCTTTCCAACCGAGTTCGTTGTTGGCAAACGTCGTATCGGCCCAGGTCTGTTCGATATCACCGGCACGTCTGGGAACGATTTCGTAATTCAGTTTTTCGCCGGAAACCTTTTCGAAAGATTTTATGACTTCAAGTACGGAAAAGCCGTTCCCAGTTCCCAGGTTGAAGATTTCCATCTTGGATTTACCTTTTTCACCCAGCATGCGTTCAACGGCAATGACGTGCGCCTTTGCCAGGTCCACCACATGAATGTAATCACGGACGGCCGACCCGTCAGGTGTGTTGTAGTCTCCTCCGAAAACATTCAGTTTGGCTCGTAATCCAATGGCTGTCTGAGTGATAAAAGGTACCAGGTTTTGGGGCACACCCAAGGGTAATTCGCCGATCAGTGCGGTTTCATGGGCACCGATGGGGTTGAAGTAACGCAGTGCGATGGCACGAATAGGGAGTTGCATGGTGGTGAAACGCAGGATTTCCTCACACATTTGCTTGGTATTTCCGTAGGGAGACCAAGCTTGCTTGATGGGAGCGGATTCGGTCACCGGAAGTTCGTCGGGTTGACCATATACAGTGCACGAGGAGCTGAATACCAAGTTTTTAATACCTTGAGCCTTCATGCCTTCCAGTATGTTGAGTAGCGATCCGACATTGTTGCGGTAATATTCCAGCGGTTTTTGCATGGATTCTCCCACCGCTTTGAACGCAGCGAAATGGATGATTCCGGAGATATCGTTGTTCCGTTGAAAGAAATCAGCAGTTTTGGCTTCGTCTGAGAGGTCGAATTGTTCGAACTTGGGTTTGATTCCGCTGATTTTTGTGATGTTGTCCAATACTTCAATGGATGAATTGGATAAATCATCGACAATTAGCACTTCAAAACCTTTCAATTGCAATTCTACGACGGTGTGTGAACCGATGTAACCAGTTCCACCTGTTACCAGGATTTTCTTCATTTTTCTGTTATTTTATAATTATATACGGGTGAAAACGTGTGTAGCCTGATTCATGAACAAGGTCTTTGTTGTCTTAGGTTTTTGATTCAGCCTAAGCTATCGGGCATTGATTTCAGCAAGCTGTAATTTTCAGAAAGAAAATTCTCAAGCAATAGACGAATGCTTCGCTCGTCATCAATGATCAAGATTTTGTGCTTCATGAATCTGGAAATTTTGAGTCCGTTACTAAAATATACCACTAATATAACGCTTATTACGTTAGGTTGTATGCAGTAATTTCAATTTGAAAGAAGAAAGGCGTGTTCTACAATGAACTTCATGTTTTAAAAAGATTTTTCTGATAAAACTGAATCACATACCCCATTTCTTTGTATATTTGTATACAGACTTTAGGATCATCAAGCATTCGTTTTTCTATTTACCAAAGCAATCTGATTCAGCTACAACCGATATAAATCTGACTATAATGCCAAGCCCTACCGATCTGAGAAGTTTCACGGTTCTGATTGCAGAAGACAATCCTGTCAATATGACTCTGAACAGAATAGTAATCAGGAATATGTTTCCGAATGTTCGGATTGTGGAAGCCCAAAATGGTAAGGAGGCCGTCGATTTAGCCGAAAACGAACGGTTCGACATCATATTAATGGATATTATGATGCCTGTCATGGATGGCTATGAAGCAACTTTGCTGATCCGTCAACAGAAAACCAACCAGGATACCCCACTTCTTGCACTTACTGCCAGCATTATGCCCGATGAGATGCAAAAGTGTCTCAAGGTAGGTTTCAGTGATTCCATTAGCAAACCGATCATTCGGGAAAATTTGTACAGGATTCTTGATAAATGGCTAAAAAATTAATGCCTAAAAAAAATAAATACATATAAATCCATAAAATAATTTCTTATGAAGATAACCATTGTAGGAAGCGGCTACGTTGGTCTTGTTACCGGGACATGTTTTTCAGAGGTGGGCATCGATGTCGTATGCGTTGATATCAATGAAAAAAAAATTGAAAACCTGAAAGAAGGAATTGTACCCATCTATGAACCAGGACTTGAGGAAATGCTCCTGCGGAATGTGAAAAAGGGTCGACTTGAATTCACCACAAACCTGGAAGAAGCACTGGAAGACTGCAAAGTGCTGTTCATTGCTGTAGGAACCCCTCCCGACGAGGATGGGAGTGCCGACCTAAAATACGTGCTTGCCGTTGCCCATGATTGTGGCAGATTCATGAAAGAACACTTGGTGGTAGTCACCAAGAGCACGGTTCCTGTAGGTACTGCAGCAAAAGTGAAAGCTGCCATTCAGGAAGAACTTGATAAAAGAGGGGTGGATATTCCATATGATGTGGCATCCAATCCTGAATTCCTGAAGGAAGGTGCCGCCATCGACGATTTTCTGAAACCCGACCGAATTGTTGTCGGGCTCGATTCTTCCAGAGCAGAAGAAGTCATGAAAAGCTTATACAAACCCTTTACCCTGAACGGTCATCCAATCATCTTCATGGACATCACTTCTGCAGAAATGACCAAATATGCAGCCAATTCCATGTTGGCCACAAAAATCAGTTTCATGAACGACATCGCCAATCTTTGCGAAATAGTCGGAGCAGACATTAATATGGTACGTAAGGGCATCGGCTCGGATTCCCGAATTGGTACTAAATTCATTTATCCGGGTATAGGGTATGGCGGATCATGTTTTCCGAAAGATGTTCAGGCATTGGTTCGTACGGCAAAGTCTTTCAACTATGACCTAAGGGTTCTCAAGGCCGTTGAAGCGGTGAACAATGACCAGAAATCGGTACTTTTCAATAAGATCATGCATTATTTCAAGGGTGATGTAAATGGGAAGACGGTAGCAGTTTGGGGTCTATCCTTCAAGCCACAGACCGATGACATGCGGGAAGCCCCTTCCGTGGTCATCATCAAAAAATTGCTGGAAGCCGGTGCCGTTGTGAAAGCCTATGACCCCATCGCTATGGAGGAGGCCAAACATTATTTGGGAGAAAGCATCACTTATGTGGAAGACCAGTATGAAGCACTGATTGATGCTGATTGCGTAGCCTTGGTCACCGAATGGCCGGAATTCAGGTTTCCCAATTTTAAAATCATCAAAAAACTCATGAGAAACGTGGCCGTGTTTGATGGTCGAAACATTTATGACCCCGAAGAGATGAAAAGCAAGGGTATCGATTATTTCTGTATTGGCATCGACACCACCAAGTAAAATATATACATCTAACTGCATGATCAAAAAGAAAGTTTTAGTGACCGGCGGTGCCGGATTTGTGGGTTCACACCTGTGCGAGCGTCTGCTCAAAGACGGACATGAAGTGGTTTGTCTGGATAACTATTTCACCGGACAAAAGCAGAATGTCGTTCATTTGTTGAGCAATCCGTATTTTGAACTCGTACGACACGATGTGACTCAACCCTTTTTTATTGAAGTGGATGAAATCTATAACCTGGCTTGTCCGGCATCTCCCATTCATTATCAGTATAATGCGATCAAAACCATTAAGACATCGGTCATGGGTGCTGTGAATATGCTTGGATTGGCTAAGCGCATCAAGGCTAAGATTCTGCAAGCTTCCACCAGTGAAGTCTATGGCGATCCGCAAATTCATCCACAGGTGGAATCCTACTGGGGGCACGTCAATCCCATCGGAGAACGTTCCTGCTACGATGAAGGCAAACGTGCAGCAGAAACGCTATTTGTGAACTACAACAAGCAGAATAATGTAAGAACCAAGATCATCCGGATATTCAATACCTATGGTCCCCGCATGCACCCGAACGATGGCCGTGTGGTTTCTAATTTCATTGTTCAGGCGCTTAAACAACAGGATATTACCATATATGGAAATGGTCTGCAAACCCGTAGTTTCCAATATGTGGACGATTTGATCGAGGGTATGATCCGCATGATGGCAACCCGTGATGAATTTACAGGCCCTGTGAACATTGGTAATCCCAATGAATTCACCATTTTGGAACTAGCGGAAAAAGTTATAAAGTTGACCGGTTCCAATTCAAAAATAATCCGAATGCCCTTACCACCCGACGATCCTTCTCAGCGACAGCCCAATATCGATTTGGCTAAAAAGGAACTGGACTGGTCACCAAAGGTGCAGTTGGATGAAGGGTTGTTAAAAACCATTGATTTTTTCAAGAGTATCATCTGATCTAATAAATTCTAAAAATGGTTGATTGGCAGAAGTATAACGAAACTTTTCAATGGTATGGGAAGGACGTTGAGATTGAATTGATCGGCATCTTGAAGGAAGAATACGATGACCGCATGGCCAAGATTGCACGAAACGTTGCCGACAGGGATTTTGAACAACTCAAGTTCAATACCCATAGTCTGAAGGGTTCCATTGCCAATTATCATGCTCCTGAACCGGTGGAATTTGCCCGTGAATTGGAAATAATGGCAAAGGAAAGTAATTCAGAAGGTATTGATGACTTGTTGGTTCGCCTGCAGGTTTCTACAAAATGCTTGCTGGACGAATTGCTGGAACACCGTCAGATTCTTCTGGACGAAAAGTCCCAACAATAGAAATTGATTCTTAGATAATAATCTGTCCGTGATGGCACTTCTTCATCTTCTTTTTTTGTGCAGATATTCGTACCTTTGCACCGCAAAAATCATTAACCCCAAAAAGATTCTAAATGAAGGCATACGTTTTTCCCGGACAGGGCGCTCAGTTTACCGGCATGGGCAAGGACTTGTACGATCAGTCACCGCTCGCACACGATTTGTTTGAAAAAGCCAACGAAATTCTTGGTTTTCGTATTACGGACATCATGTTCACTGGTTCCGCCGAAGATTTGCGTCAAACACGGGTGACTCAACCCGCCATTTTCCTGCATTCCGTTCTGTTGGCCAAAACGTTGGGCTCCGACTTCAAGCCAGAAATGGTCGCCGGTCACTCGCTCGGAGAATTCTCCGCATTGGTTTCTGCCGGTGCGCTTTCTTTCGAAGACGGTCTGAAATTGGTTTATCAACGAGCATTGGCCATGCAAAAGGCCTGTGAAGCGCGTCCTTCCACCATGGCTGCCGTATTGGGTTTGCCCGATGAAACCATCGAAGAAATTTGTGCCGCCATCACCGACGAAGTGGTGGTGCCTGCCAATTACAACTGCCCTGGACAGGTTGTCATTTCCGGTTCCAACGAAGGCATTGACCTTGCGTGTGAAAAATTGCTCGCCGCAGGTGCCAAGCGCGCCTTGAAACTCAGCGTGGGTGGCGCTTTCCATTCTCCACTCATGGAACCTGCCCGTCTGGAACTGGCTGCCGCCATTGGGCAGACTCCGTTTACCGCACCAGTTTGCCCCATTTATCAGAACGTGAACGCCAAACCGCAAACCGACCCGAATATCATCAAAGCCAATCTGGTGGATCAGCTGACTTCACCGGTTCGCTGGACGCAATCCGTGCTGGCCATGGTCGCTGACGGAGCCGATTCCTTCACCGAACTCGGCCCGGGTGCCGTGCTTCAGGGACTGATCAAAAAAATCAGCAAGGACGTGGCTACCGACGGTATGCAATAAAATTCCTTTTTTTTGTTTAGTGGTGAAAAGATGTTTCAAAAGAACATCAAGGTCAAGGCGCTGATTATGAGGCAACCGGAGCGTGCTTAAGGTACGTGAGGATTGGAGAATAAGCAGCAACAGTTTCGATAGTCGAGAGCAGAGACTAAGCAAGCTTAGGCTATGCCGAGCGAAGAAACTGGCCTACGGAGTAAACAGTTTCGCAAGTCGAGCGCAAAAATAAGCTTGTTTGGTTTTGCCGAGCGTAGAAACTGGCCTACGAAGTAAACGCAGAGATTGGTGTTCTTTTGAGACATCTTTGTTGTATATTTGGTAGTAGGTTACAGCAACGTAAAAAAAAGATCAAACATGGTTCTATATCAGGTATTCCCCCGGTATTTCGGAAATACCGGGAAAAATATTCCCAATGGCAGCCTGGAAGAAAATGGTTGCGGTAAATTCAATGATTTTACACCCATCGCCTTGAAAGCCATCGGGGATTTGGGGTGTACGCATATATGGTTCACCGGAGTGCTGGAGCATGCCACACAGACGGATTATTCCGCTTTTGGCATCCGAAAGGATCATCCAGCCATCGTTAAAGGCAAAGCCGGTTCACCCTACGCCATCAAGGATTTTTACGATGTGGATCCCGATTTGGTCATGGATCCTGCCAACCGGATCAAGGAATTCACAGAACTGTTGGAGCGAACCCATCAGGTTGGTTTGAAAGCAATCATCGATTTTGTGCCCAATCATGTGGCCAGGCAATACTACTCCGACATGAAACCGGAGGCCATCCGTGACTTTGGAGCAGACGACCGTTACTTCTACGGTTTTTACCCGGACAATAATTTCTATTACCTACCTGAGCAGCCTTTTGCTCCCGATCTGGATCTGTATGCAGGCGAGAAGGAACCCTATCAGGAATTTCCTGCCAAAGCAACTGGGAACGATTGCTTCTCGGCTCATCCGACCATCAACGACTGGTATGAAACTGTCAAAGTTAATTACGGCGTTGATTACCAGGGTGGGGGAGAAACGCATTTTTATCCGGTTCCGACCACCTGGTTCAAGATGCTCGATATCCTGCATTATTGGGTACGTCTTGGTGTGGATGGTTTTCGCTGCGACATGGCTGAAATGGTTCCGGTAGAATTCTGGGGCTGGGTCATCCCCAGAGTCAAAAAGGAAAAACCCGATTTGACATTCATTGCTGAAGTATACCAACCTTCCCGTTATTGGGATTACCTCCACAACGGTCATTTCGACCTGCTTTACGACAAGGAAGGCATGTACAATACCCTACGTGCTGTTGTTCAGGGGCATGCGCCTGCTTCTGCCATTTCGGCTTGTTGGCAGTCGGTCAATGACTTCAGCAAACACATGCTGCATTTTTTGGAAAACCACGATGAGCAACGGATTGCATCCGACTTTTTCGCTGCAGATCCGCGCAAGGCATTTCCGGCCATGCTCGTTTTGGCTTGCCAGAAAATCAATCCGCTCATAATCTATGCCGGGCAGGAACTCGGAGAACGAGGCATGGATGTCGAAGGATTCAGTGGTCAGGACGGCAGAAGCACGATTTTCGATTATTGGAGTGTCGGCTCGTTGGTGTCCTGGAAAAACGAGGGGAAATGGAATGAGGAGTTTTTATCTGCTGAACAATTGCATATCAGGCATTTCTACAAACGGTTGTTTGAAATTCACCGGAATGAAAAAACCATTCGTGAAGGCGATTTCTTCGATCTGGTCTATGCCAATGTTGACAACCCCGACTTCGATACCACAAAAACCTACGCGTTTATCCGGAAAGCTGGTCATGAATGCCTGCTGGGGCTGATCAACTTTGAGGAAACGGCTCGCCGAATCTCCCTGAACATACCCAGACATGCCTTTGATTGCCTGGCTATTGAAGAAGGCCACTTGCACACCATGACCGACTTATTAACAGGGGAAACTTACCATTTGGAATGCTCCTCTGTTGTCCCAGTGGTATTGGAACTGCCAGCCTACGGTGGTTTGTTGCTGAAAGGTGTTGCTCCAGATAGTGTATAATTTGGTACGCTTTTCTGTATTATTATGCAATTAATCCAATATAATGCATTGATATTCAATGCCATAAATCTTTCATTGATTGAGCCATTCATTTTAATTGATATTTTTGTCGCAACAAATGGGAACGTTTAGCCTCAAAATTCCTATCTTTGCAGGACCAATTTCACCATCCTAAATTTCATTCTGCTTTATGAACGATACAAGTTCTTTCAAAGTGTTTTCAGGTACTAACTCACAGTATCTGGCAGAAAAAATTTGTGCCAGCCTTGATGTTCCGCTGGGAAAAATGAATATACAGCACTTTGCAGACGGAGAATTTTCCGTTTCTTACGAAGAATCCATTCGTGGAGCAGTGGTTTACCTCATTCAGTCCACGTTCCCGAATTCAGACAACCTGATGGAATTGTTGCTGATGGTCGATGCTGCCAAACGTGCTTCTGCCGGCAAAATCATTGCCGTCATCCCTTATTTCGGTTGGGCCAGACAGGATCGAAAGGACAAACCCCGTGTATCAATCGGTGCCAAGTTGATTGCAGACCTGCTTTCAACGGCGGGGATTGAACGTCTCATCACCATGGATCTCCATGCTGATCAGATTCAGGGCTTTTTCGATGTGCCAGTCGATCACTTGTATGGTTCGACCATTTTTATTCCCTATCTCCGCAACCTCAATCTGGATAATTTGATTATTGCCGCTCCGGATGTGGGTGGTTCCAAGCGGGCCAACACCTACGCCAAGTTCCTGGATGTTCCCATGGTACTTTGTCACAAGAGCCGCGAACATGCCAACGAAGTATCAGAGATGAAGATCATCGGTGATGTAAAAGGAAAGAATGTTGTTTTGATCGATGATATGGTGGATACAGCCGGAACCATTACCAAAGCTGCCGACCTGATGATGGAATATGGCGCCTTGTCTGTACGCGCTGTCGCCACGCACTGTGTAATGTCAGGACCCGCCTGCGAACGGGTGGAAAATTCTGCCTTGGTCGAACTGTTGATGACCGACAGCATTCCATTCATCAAATGTTGCTCCAAGGTCAATGTGCTCAGCATTGCCGATATGTTTGCCGATACTATTGAACGCGTGTTCGATCACCGTTCCATCAGCTCACAATACTTACTTTAAAATCTCCTCTTTTGAAACATCTTATTTCTTTACTAAAAGTGCGCTGATTTCGAAGAGGATATAAAGTGGAAGCGCCACGATCATCAACGTGAACGGATCACCGGTCGGTGTAATGACTGCAGCGACAATAAGCAACACGATGATGGCATGCTTCCTGTATTTACGGAAGAAGCGGCGTTTAACTATACCCAGTTTAGACAGGATCAGCGCCAACATCGGCAACTCAAAAACCAAACCCATCACCAGGTTCATGCTGACAAAGATGCTGATGTAGGAATCGAGTGACAACTGATTGGAAACCAGATTCGTAAGCTGATATCCAGCGAGAAAGCGCAGCGTAATGGGGAAAACCAGAAAATAGCTCAGGCAGATCCCTGCAAAAAATAAAAGAGAGGAAAGAGAAAATGCCATCCTGAAACCATTCTTTTCCTTATCGTACAAAGCCGGGGCTATAAACTTCCAGATTTCAAAAAGCAGGTACGGAAAGCTGGCCATCAAACCGAACAGGAACGACATCTGCATATGGATCAAAAACTGCGAAGCCAATCGGATGTTGATGATCTGGATCTGAAAGCTTTCGTCGCAAAAGGTCGTGTCGTTCGTAAAGAGTTTGGAAAGCACGCAAAAAAGCCTGTACACGGGAAAGTCTCCGAAGCAGGGAGCCATGACCACGGAATCAAAAATTTTGGGCATAAAAATAAAGAAAGCGATGCTTGCTAGAAACATCGCACCCAGACTTCGGAAAAGCATGTGCCGAAGATCCTCGAGATGGTCCCAAAAAGTCAGATCCTGCATGTTGAAATTGGATCAGGCCTTTTTTTCGTCATCCTTGTGGAGGTCGTCCTCCATGTCCTTCATGCCGTCCTTGAAGTTTTTGACGCCTTTGCCCAGTCCTTTCATCAGTTCAGGAATTTTTTTGCCACCAAAAATGAGCAGGACGCACAAGGCAATCAGGATGACTTCCGGTGCCCCGATATTCAGCAATAATAAGGTATGGTACATAACAGATGGTTTTTGATACTGACAAATGTACATTTTCTGTAGGTACAAAACAACAATCCATTTCAAAACGTTATTTTAATAGAATAGACTGTAACCCCGGCTCGTTCTTGAGGCTGTTTTTATTTGCAATTGCGAGCCTGAGTTCCTATCTTTGCGCGACCCATTTTTTCTAAATCAATTCACGAAATTATGCCGAAACCGTCCGTTCGCGGGGCCATGATGCCTCAATCGCCCATCCGGAAACTGGTGCCCCTGGCCAACATCGCCAAGGCAAAGGGAGTGACCGTTTACCACCTCAATATCGGTCAGCCCGATATCAAAACCCCTGAAATAGGTTTGGAGGCGTTGCGAGCGATGGACAGAACCATTCTGGAATACAGCCCGAGTGAAGGCATTCTGAGCTTTCGGGAGAAACTGGTGGAATACTACCATCGTTTTAAAATAGATGTGACCGTTGATGACATCATCGTGACCACGGGTGGTTCTGAAGCGGTGCTCTTTGCCTTTCTGGCCTGCCTCGACCCTGGCGATGAAATCATTGTTCCGGAACCGGCTTATGCGAATTACACCGCCTTCGCCATTGCCGCCGGTGCGGTGATCAAACCCATTTTTTCATCGATTGAAACCGGTTTTGCATTGCCTCCGGTATCTGAATTCGAGAAAATCATTACGCCCAAGACCAGGGCCATCATGATCTGCAATCCGAACAATCCGACCGGTTACCTATATACCCAGCAGGAAATGAATCAGATTCGTGACCTGGTCAAGAAATACGATCTCTATTTGTTTTCCGACGAAGTCTATCGGGAATTTTGCTACACCGGTGCTCCCTACATTTCAGCCTTCCATCTAAAAGGTATTGAACAGAATGTGGTGCTGGTGGATTCTGTTTCCAAACGGTACAGTGAATGCGGCATCCGTATCGGTGCCCTCATTACCAAGAACCTGCAGGTGCGCAACGATGTGATGAAATTCTGTCAGGCTCGCCTGAGCCCGCCTTTGTTGGGTCAGATTGTAGCTGAAGCCTCGCTGGACGCACCGGAGGATTACATGCTCGACATGTACAACGAATACGTGGAACGCCGTAAATTCCTGATTGACTCCATCAACCGGATTCCCGGCTGCTATACACCCATACCTATGGGCGCTTTTTATACGGTGGCCCGTCTGCCCATCGACGATGCCGACCGGTTCTGCGCCTGGTTGCTCGAAGATTTTTCGTACGAAAACCAGACCATCATGATTGCGCCTGCCTCCGGTTTCTATACGACTCCGGATGTTGGAAGGGATGAAGTCCGTCTGGCCTACGTCATCGGCAAGGAATTCTTGGCTAAAGCCATGCTAGTTCTGGAGAAAGCCCTAGAGGTATATCCAGGTCGCACCATCAACAAATGAATCTGGAATACTTCATTGCCAGTCGGCTGATTTCCCAAAACAAGATCAAGGGGAAAAAGGTTGAACCTGCCATCCGCATTGCCATCATCGGGATTGCGGTCGGTCTGGCCGTCATGCTTATCGCTTGGGCCATCGTCATGGGGTTCAAGCGAGAAGTACGCAATAAGATCATCGGAGTCAGTTCGCACATCCAAGTCACCAGCTATTTTTCCAATTTCACCTATGAAATGGATCCGGTCCGCATTTCGGACAGCTTAGTCAATGATTTGAAGGCGGTGCCCGGAGTTGCCCATGTGCAGCGCCTGTACACGAAGCCTGGCATGATCAAGACGGCTACGGATTTTCAAACGGTGGTATTGAAAGGTGCGGATTCCGATTTTGACGGAACCTTCTTGAAGAACTGCCTGATTGAAGGCAAAATGCCAGATTACACTTCACCTTCCAACGACGTGTTGATTTCCGAACATTTGACCAAACTGCTTGATTTGCATCTTGGGGACGGCTTCCTGGCCTATTTCATCAAAGGTCAATCCGTAAGCGCCCGAAAGTTTCATATTTGTGGCATCTACAATACCTATTTTTCAGAGTTCGACAAGTATTTTCTGCTCGCTGATGCCAGACATATCCGGAAGCTTAACGGCTGGGATGAGCACCAGGCTGCAGGACTGGAAATCTTCGCCACGTCCATGGAAGCTTTTCCGAAAGCGGAGGAAGGCGTCTATTCGGTCGTTTCCAGAGCAGCGGATGAATCGAAGGAGTCTTTTTATATGCGCAACCTCTTTGAAATGAGCCCCGATTTGTTTGGTTGGCTTCAGTTGCTGGACACCAATGTCTGGCTGATACTGTTCCTAATGATTTTTGTCTCAGGTTTCAACATCATTTCTGGTCTGCTTATCCTGATCTTGGAGCGAACAAACCTGATTGGAGTCATGAAAGCGCTGGGTGCCCGCAATTTCTCGGTGCGCAAGGTCTTCATCTATATGTCTGTGTTCCTGATTGGCAAAGGAATGCTTTGGGGAAACATCATTGGTCTTTCCTTCTGTTTGTTACAGAAATACTTGCACATCATACCTTTGAACCCCTCCACTTACTACGTGGATTCCGTACCCATTGAATTGAATTGGCTGTATATCCTCATCGTCAATGCTGGAACGCTGCTGATTTCCTTACTGGTAGTGCTGCTGCCCACACACATGATTTCCCGGATCTCTCCAGTCAAAGCCATCCGCTTCGATTAAAGATGTCTCAAAAGAGCGCCAACGTTTTGAGTAGCGAGAGCAGAGGCTAAATTTATTTAGACTATGCCGAGTCATGAAAAACGGATGTTTCGTAGAAACAAATCTCTGCGTTACTTATTGCTCGCCACTACTCACGTACCTTAAGTACGCTCCGTGGTGTCTCACAACAAGTGCCTTGACCTTGGCACTCTATTGAAACATCTTTCACCAGGCTAGCAAAAAGAAAGCGGCTGTATCATAGTTTTGATACAGCCGCTTTCTTTAGGGAGATGTAAATTATTTTTTCTTTTTTGCCTCTACAATTGCGTCGATAACTGCAACAGCAGTGACGTTGACTATATCACGAACCGAAGATTCCACATCGGTGAAATGGATCGGTTTGTTCAGACCCATTTGGATCGGTCCAATGGATTCAAACGGAGTCAGACCCTGCAAAAGCTGGTAAGCAGCATTGGCCGAACTGAGGTTGGGGAAAATAAGCGTATTGGCGTCCATGCCCTTCAAGCGAGAGAAGGGATAAATTTTGTCACGGAGATCCTTGTTCAGCGCAAAGTTGACCTGCATTTCACCATCGATGATCAAATCGGGTTTGGCTTCCTGAACGCGACGGACTGCTTCGTGAACGGAAGCAGGGCTTCCATCAGGGTCTGAGCCGAAGTTGGAATAGGAAAGCATGGCAATCTTGGGTTCGTTGGCAAAGAATTTAACAGTCTGTTCAGCCATGCTAACCACGTCCACCAGCGTATCGGTGGTGGGGTGACGATTGATCAACGTGTCGCAAAGGAACAACGGACCTTTTTTGGTGTTCACGATGTGCATGGTGGCGAAATGCTTGAGGCCTTCGCGAATCCCGATCACTTCCTTGGCGACCTTGATCGTGTTGGTGTATTTGGTATAGAGACCGGAGATGAAAGCGTCAGCTTCACCGGTTTCCACCATCATCATGCCAAAATAATTGCGTTCGAACATTTTGTCCTGAGCTTCCTGATAGTTGGCACCTTCGCGGGCGCGTTTGTCGGAAAGGATGCGGGCATAACGTTCGCGACGGTCGGCCTGATTGTCGTGACGCAAGTTTACGATTTCAATGCCTTCGAGGCTGAGGTCGAGATCTTTGGCCATCTTCTCGATGCGTTCGTCGTTACCGAGCAGAATGGGGTGACAGATGCCTTCGGCTTTGGCTTCCACCGCAGCACGCAACATGTTGGGGTGACCAGCTTCAGCGAAAACAACCCGTTTCGGGTGCTGCTTGGCCATATCCATGAAACGACGGGTGAACTTGGTTTCGTAGCCCATCAGATCACGCAAATGATCTTTATAAGCATCCCAGTCGGTTATGATTTTTTTAGCGACACCCGAGGCAATGGCAGCTTTGGCAACGGCCACGGATACTTCGGTGATGAGACGCTGGTCAACGGGTTTCGGAATGAAATATTCACGGCCGAAAGCGAGGTTATTCACTTCGTAGGCGGCGTTAACCACGTCGGGTACCGGTTGTTTGGCCAGTTCGGCAATAGCATATACGGCGCCCAACTTCATTTCCTCATTAATGGCAGTTGCGCGAGTATCCAATGCACCCCGGAAAATATAAGGGAAACCGATGACGTTGTTGATTTGGTTGGGGTAGTCGGAGCGACCAGTGGCCATAAGGCAGTCAGGGCGGGCTGCCATGGCGTCTTCGTAGCTGATTTCCGGATTTGGGTTGGCCAAAGCAAAGACGATGGGATCCTTGGCCATGGAGCGAACCATGTCCTGAGAGAGTACATTGCCCTTGGAAAGTCCGAGAAACATGTCGGCGCCTTTTATGGCGTCTTCCAAAGTCTTCAGGTCTGTACGGCTGGTTGCAAAAACCTTTTTGGATTCGTTCAAGTCCATTCTGGAGGTGGAAATAACCCCCTTGCTGTCGAGCATGATGATGTTTTCCTTCTTGGCACCCAAAGCGAGGTACAATTTGGTACAAGAATTGGCAGCGGCACCTGCACCGTTCACAACAATCTTCACGTCACCAATTTTCTTTTTTGCTATGATCAATGCGTTCAGCAGACCGGCGCTGGAAATAATTGCCGTACCATGCTGGTCATCGTGCATGAGTGGGATGTCGAGTTCAGCCTTCAAGCGCTCTTCGATTTCAAAACATTCGGGAGCCTTGATGTCTTCCAGGTTGATGCCTCCAAAAGTGGGAGAAATGGCTTTAACTGCCTGAATGAAACGTTCGGGATCTTTTTCGTCGATTTCGATGTCGAATACGTCGATGCCGGCATAGATCTTGAACAACAGGCCTTTACCTTCCATGACGGGTTTTCCTGCGAGCGTACCGATGTCTCCGAGCCCAAGCACGGCGGTTCCGTTGGAAATGACCGCCACTAAGTTACCTTTCGCGGTGTAGTCATACGCTTTCTGGGGATCGAGTTCGATTTCCAGACAAGGTTCTGCCACACCGGGTGAATAGGCGAGGGACAAATCGGTTTGTGTACTGTAGGGTTTGGTCGGAACGACCTCAATTTTGCCTGGCTTGCCCATCGAGTGGTAGAGCAAAGCGGCTTCTCTAGTGATTTTTGCCATGGTTGATTGCCTAATAATGTTTATTACCTTAGAAGAGGCACAAAGTTAGCTTTTTAGAGGGAGAAAGCGAAAATTAGGAAGGGTAAATATTTCGGGTTTTTGCAAAAAAATGGTAGGTTTGCAGACAAATATTGTTAAAATCAATACGAAAAGATATGGGAACACTTACAAAACGGATTTCTGAGGGTAAAATACTGGTTTCCGACGGAGCTTGGGGTACTTTTTTACAGTCAAAAGGTTTGGAACCCGGTACGTGTCCGGAACTATGGAACCTCGAACATTTTGAGGATGTGGCTTCCATCGCGGCCAGTTATGTGGCAGCCGGTTCCGACATGGTCGAAACCAATAGTTTTGGCGCCAATCTATTTAAGTTGGAGCACTTTGGTTTGGGAGATAGAGCGTATGAAATCAATAAGGCTGCTGCTGAAGCCTCCCGTCACGGTGCCGGCTCAACCAAAGTGGTTCTCGGTTCAGTAGGCCCTACAGGCAAATTCCTGATGATGGGCGAAGTCACCGAAGACGCCCTCTACGAAGCCTTTGCCTTGCAATGCCGGGGTTTGAGGGACGGAGGAGCAGATGCCATCATTGTGGAAACCATGACCGATCTGGAAGAAGCGGTCATCGCTGTTCGCGCCGCCAAATCCACCGGTTTGGATGTGGTGTGCACCATGACGTTCGATGCCCTGCAAGATGGTACTTATCGTAGCATGATGGGCATTGCTCCCGCTGAAATGGTGGAGCCTTTGTTGGCGGCGGGTGCCGACGTGCTCGGTAGCAATTGCGGAAATGGAACAGCAGGAATGATCAAGATCACTCAGGAAATCCGTGCGACCAACCCAACGGTGCCCATTTTGATTCATGCCAACGCCGGTTTGCCGATCTATCAGGACGGTATCACCGTATTCCCCGAATCACCTGCTGACATGTCCTCACTGACTCTGCAACTGATTGAAGCCGGTGCCAATGTGATTGGTGGTTGCTGCGGAACGAGCCCCGAACACATCAAGGCGATTGGCCGCATGGTCAAGGTGAAGAATTCCATGTTAGACTATTAACCTCAGAAATAAACACATGAAACTTAAATCATTATTGTTTGCCCTTTTACTTTCAACCGGAGCGTATGCTGCCGGTAAAGCCGATGTCGTGGTACGCACAGACACGAGTGACGCCACCATCAGCCGCCACATCTACGGCCAGTTCTCCGAACACCTTGGACAATGCATCTACGGCGGTATCTGGGTCGGTGAGAATTCGCCCATCCCCAACATCAACGGTTATCGCAAGGATCTGGCCGAAGCGTTGAAAAAAATTAAGGTACCCAACCTGCGCTGGCCTGGCGGTTGTTTTGCCGACGAGTACCATTGGAAAGACGGTATCGGTCCTCGTTCTGAGCGCCCAAAAATGATCAACACCCATTGGGGTGGGGTGGTGGAAGACAACTCCTTTGGTACCAACGAGTTTCTGAACTTCTGCGAACTGATTGACACAGAGCCGTATATCTGCGGAAATGTAGGCAGTGGTACGGTGGAAGAAATGTCCAAGTGGGTGGAATACATGACCTTCGATGGCGAATCGCCCATGTCCAAACTGCGTAAGCAAAACGGTCGCGAAAAGCCTTGGAGCGTCAAATTCTTCGGAGTCGGTAATGAAAACTGGGGCTGCGGTGGAAACATGCGTGCGGAACACTATGCAGACCTATATCGCAATTTTGCCACCTACTGCCGCGATTACGGCTCGAATCGTTTGCAGAAAGTGGCCGGAGGAGCGAATTCAGCCGATTACAATTGGACGGAAACGATGATGAAAGTGGTTGGTCCCGACGGCATGTGGGGGCTTTCCCTTCATAATTACACCATTCCCAGAGGTTGGGGTCCCGGAGGCAAGGGTTCAGCCACCAAATTTGGCGAAGACGAGTATTTTGCTCAGATGAAGAAGACCATGTACATGGACGAACTGGTGACCAAGCATACTGCCATCATGGACAAGTACGATCCCCGCAAGCGGGTTGCTTTCTGTGTGGACGAATGGGGTGCCTGGTACGATGTGGAACCCGGAACGAATCCAGGTTTCCTGTATCAGCAGAATACGTTGCGAGACGCCATTTTGTGTGCGGCCACCATTAATATTTTCCACAAACATGCCGACCGGGTTCGCCTGGCCAACATCGCACAGATGGTCAATGTATTGCAATCCATCGTTCTGACTAAGGACGACAATATCCTGCTCACGCCGACCTATCATATTTATGACATGTATAAGGTGCATCAGGATGCGGCCAACCTGCCGGTGGAAATCCTTTGCCCGAATTACACGTTCGGGACGGAAAGCGTGCCTGCACTCAGTGTGAGCGCATCCAAGGACAAGCAAGGCGCCATCCACGTTTCCATTGTGAACATGGATCCTAAAAATGATATCGAAACCTCTTGCAATCTGGTCGGTGTCATTGGCAAAACCGTGACCGGTCAAATCCTGACTGCCAACGATGTAGCCGCTTACAATACATTTGAGAACCCAAACCAAGTGGTACTTGCCGCTTTCAACGGAGCCAAGCTGGAAAAGGGGGTTTTGAAGCTAAAGGTGCCTGCCAAATCTGTCATTACGGTCGAGATTAAATAAATAGCTACAAGTTAGTAAAGATGTATATACAAGTTGTTTTACTTATATGTTTTAAATAGCTGTAAATCAGACTTGTAAAATATCGGATAGAATTCTGCAAAAGGCACTTGTATTTACAAGTGCTTTTTGTATTTTTGTACGCTATTAAGTCCGGAAAGGGCTGTTTCTCAACCTGGTAAACTCTAATTCATTATAATCCAATTCACATGGCTGTAGTAGTAATTCTGCCCAAACAGGGCCAATCGGTGGAAAGTTGCATCATCACCGAAATCAAAAAGAAAAAAGGCGAAACCGTTAAAAAGGGCGACATTCTGTTTTCGTATGAAACGGACAAGGCTTCCTTCGAGGAAGAATCTCCCGTCGATGGCGTGGTTCTCGAATGTTTTTACAACGACGGTGACGAAGTGCCTGTGTTGCTGAACATGATGGTGATTGGGCAACCGGGTGAAGATTATGTAGCGTTGCGGGATGATTCGGCACCTGCCGCCGTAGCCGAGGCTCCTGCCACTGCCGCTCATTCGGCTGCTCCAGTTGCTTCATTTGTCGAAACCCCTGCACCTGCCCCCGCTGTTAAGACCGCTTCCAGCTTCGTTTCTCCCCGCGCCAAGAACCTGGCCACTACCGAAGCCCTCGATGCCGCCCAATTAGCCGGTTCAGGCCCCAACGGCCGCGTCATTGAAAAAGATGTTCAAGCTGCGCTCGAAAATCGCCCGAAATTGACTCCGCTTGCCAAAAAGATGGCTGCCGAACAAGGCATTCAGCCGACAACGGGTTCAGGCTTGGCAGGCACCGCCAAATCCACTGACCTGCAACCGCTTGTCAATGCCGTTTACGGTCTGGATTTCGAAGACAAGAAACTCTCCAACATGCGCAAATTAATTGCAAAGGCCATGCATTCTTCGTTGCAGAACTCAGCTCAGCTCACCCACCATTTGGGTGCAGATGCCCGCCGCATGATGGAACTCCGTAAAAAAATCAAGAGGACCATGGATGCCGGAACGCTTACCACCAACATCACGCTGAACGACATGGTCTGCTTCGCCGTGATCAAAGCCCTTAAGAAATTCCCCAACGTGAACTCGCACTTCTTAGGTGATAGCCTGCGTGTTTTTAACAAAGTACACCTCGGTCTGGCCGTGGATACCGAACGCGGTTTGATGGTTCCTGCCGTCCGTAACGCCGACGATCTTTCCATTCTGGGGTTGGCCAATCAGCTGAAGGAAGTGGCCGGTGCCTGCCGCAAGGGTGCCATCGCTCCTGAATTGCTCTCCGCTGAAGCCGCCACCTTCACCGTTTCCAACCTTGGCTCTTACGGTGTAGAAATGTTCACCCCGGTCATCAATCTGCCGCAATCGGCCATCCTGGGTGTGAACACCATCGTTCCGCGTCCCAAGGATCTGGGCGACGGCGTGTATGCCTTCGTACCCTATATCGGCCTGAGTCTCACCTACGACCACCGTTCATTGGACGGCGGCGAAGCCACCCGCTTCCTCAAGCAAATTGCCACTGAGATTGAAACCCTGGAACTCGACATCTTTTAAATAAACACGACTATGTTTGATTTACTGATTATTGGCGGTGGCCCCGCCGGATATGTAGCTGCTGAACGCGCTGGTCACAAAGGGCTGAACGTTGTTTTATTTGAAAAAAATAAAATGGGCGGTGTTTGTCTGAATGAAGGTTGCATTCCGACCAAAACGCTGCTCTACAGTGCCAAAACCTATGAAAATGCCCTGCACGGCGACAAATACGGCGTGTACGGCGACAACATCCGTTTCGACTTCAGCAAAATAGCCGCTCGTAAGGACAAAGTGGTTCGCAAATTGGTCGCTGGTGTGGAAGGCAAAATGAAGTTGCATCACGTCACGGTCGTGAAAGGTGAAGCGATGATTCAAGGCCGCAGCCCCAAAGGCGTGGAAGTGACCTGCAACGGTGAAAGCTATTTTGGTGAGAATCTTTTAATCTGCACCGGTTCTGAAGCCTTCGTTCCCCCGATTCCGGGTATTGCCGAAGCAGGGGACATTATTCTTACCAACCGCGAAATCCTCGCGCTGAAGGAACAACCCTCCTCCATGGTCATCATCGGCGGCGGCGTCATCGGCATGGAGTTCGCCAGTTTCTACAACAGCCTTGGCACCAAGGTGACCGTGGTTGAAATGCTCCCAGAAATTCTGGGCGGCCTCGATTTCGAAATCAGCGCCATGCTTCGCGATATCTATACCAAAAAAGGCATTACCTACCATTTGAACGCCAAAGTGGTGAAGGTGGAAGGCAATAACGTCATCTTTGAAAAGGACGGTGCTACCGAAACCGTAGCCGGCGATAAAATCCTCATGAGTGTCGGCCGTCGTGCCGTGACCAAGGGTTTCGGCCTGGAAAACCTGAGCGTGGAACTGAACCGCGGTGGTATCAAGGTGGATGAAAAAATGCGCACCAACATACCGGGCGTATTTGCTGCTGGCGACGTGACTGGTTTTTCTCTGTTGGCCCATACCGCTAGCCGTGAAGGCGAAGTCGTGGTGAACAACTTGACCGGCCGTGCCGATGTAATGCGTTACGACGCTATCCCCGGTGTGGTTTACACCAACCCTGAAGTAGCAGGTGTCGGTCTGACCGAGGAAGCCGCCAAGGCCAAAGGCATCGCATTCAAAGTTGCCAAATTGCCGATGGCCTACGCCGGCCGTTTCGTCGTTGAAAACGAAGGCGGCAGCGGTCTGTGCAAAGTGCTGATCGGGGAGAAGTACGGTGAAGTCTTGGGCGTTCACATGCTGGGCAATCCCTGCAGTGAAATGATTTACGGCGCCTGCATGGCCATCGAACAGGAAATGACGCTGGCCGAAATGCAGGAAGTCGTTTTCCCGCATCCAACTGTTAGTGAGATCTTTAAGGAAACAATATTCGCATTCTAATAAATTAATAATACAATGCCAAAAGTACAAAACATCGATCCGAAAGAAATGAGGAAACCGGGATTCGTGGAATTCACGCCTATCCCAGTCAATCAGTATCAAAAAACCGTCAAAGACGAACTTGGTAGCTATACCGTAGAAGAATTCAAAGCGATTTTTCACGATATGGCCCTGATACGTGAGTTCGAAACCATGATCAACCAGATCAAGATCAAAAACGAATACAACGGTACCGCCTACAATCACCCCGGCCCCGCCCACCTTTCCATCGGACAGGAATCGGCAGCCGTCGGTATGGCTTGGACGCTGACTGTTGATGACTTCATCTTCGGTAGCCACCGCAGCCACGGCGAAATCCTCGCCAAAGGCATGAGCGCCATCCACCAGAGCGACGATGCTTACCTGATGAACGTGATGGAAACCTTCTTCGACGGTGCCGTTTTGAACGTGGTTAAAAAGGATTTCAATGGTACAGTCAAAGAATTGGCCCGCCGCTTCCTTGTTTACGGAGCATTGGCTGAAATCTTTGCTCGTGAAACCGGTTTCAACAAAGGCCTCGGTGGTTCCATGCACGCTTTCTTCACACCGTTCGGCATTTATCCGAACAACGCCATCGTAGGGGGTTCAGGCGATATCGCCGTTGGAGCAGCCTTGTACAAAAAAGTAAACCGTCAGAAAGGGCTGGTCGTGGCCAACATCGGCGACGCTTCCATGGCTTGCGGACCGGTTTGGGAAGGCCTGAGCTTCGCCACCATGGACCAGTTCAACGAACTGTGGACCGGTGACATGAAGGGTGGCCTGCCCGTGATCATCAACATCATGAACAATCAATACGGCATGGGTGGTCAGACCAAGGGCGAAACCATGGGTTACGACATTGCCGCCCGCATCGGTGCCGGTGTGAACCCCGACCAGATGCATGCTGAACGCGTCGACGGTTACAACCCGTTGGCCGTGATCGAAGCGTACAAGCGCAAACGCAAAATCATCGAAGATAAAAAAGGTCCGGTTCTGTTGGACGTGCTGACCTACCGTTACAGCGGCCACAGCCCCTCGGACGCCTCTTCGTACCGCACCAAGGAAGAAGTGGAAGCTTGGGAAGCGCAGGATTGCATCCATTCCTTCGGCAAACAAATGATTGAAGCCGGTGTTGCCACGCAAGCCGTGCTCGACACCATCTGGGCCGACATTAAAGCTTTGGTTTACGAAATGTTCCTTAAGTCCATTGACGATGAGGTTTCTCCACGCATGAAAAAAGCCGAAATCATCAGCGAAATGATGTTTTCAAACGGTTCCGTGGATTCATTTTCCACTGCCACTCCGGATGTGCTTCAGCCAATGGCCGAAAATTCTCGCGTCAAGAAAATCGCCGCTAAGGAACGTTTTGCTTTCGACGCAGAAGGCAAACCTTTCAGCAAAATGAAACAATTTCAGCTCCGTGACGGTATTTTCGAAGCCATCATGGATCGTTTCTATAAAGATGCCTCCCTCGTGGCTTATGGGGAAGAAAACCGCGACTGGGGTGGTGCGTTCGCCGTCTATGGCGGTATGACAGAAGCCCTGCCGTATCACCGTTTGTTCAACTCACCCATTGCTGAAGCCTCCATCGTGGGTACTGCTATCGGATATGCCATGTGCGGCGGTCGTGTCATTCCCGAAATTATGTACTGCGACTTCATTGGCCGTTGTGGTGACGAACTGTTCAACCAGCTGCCTAAATGGCAGGCTATGAGCGGCAACGTGCTGAAAATGCCGGTGGTGCTTCGTGTTTCCGTGGGTTCTAAATATGGTGCACAGCACTCTCAGGACTGGACTTCGTTTATTGCTCAGGTTCCTGGCATCAAGGTTTGTTTCCCTGTAACGCCTTATGATGCAAAGGGTTTGATGAACGCTGCCCTGCAGGGTACCGACCCAGTGGTCTTTTTTGAAAGTCAGCGCATCTACGAAATCGGCGAACAATTCCACACAGGTGGTGTGCCCGAAGGCTATTATGAAATTCCGTTCGGCCAGCCCGATGTGAAGAAAGAAGGCAAGGACATCACGTTCCTGACTATCGGTCACACCTTGTATCCCGCTTTGCAGGCTGCCAAGATTTTGGAAGAAAAATACGGAATGAGTGCTGAAGTCATCGATGCACGTTCCATGGTTCCTTTCAACTACGAACAAGTGGTTGCTTCCGTGAAGAAGACTGGTAAAGTTATCGTGGCCAGCGACGCTTGTGCACGTGGATCATTCTTGAACGACCTCGCAACCAATATCAGTTCGTTGTGCTTCGATTATCTGGATGCACCGGTTAGTGTACTTGGTTCAAGAAACTGGATCACACCTGCTTATGAACTCGAAGAAAGCTTCTTCCCGCAGCCTTCATGGTTCCTGGATATGATTAATGAGAAGATTCAGCCTTTGAAAGACTACGTCCCGGGCCAAAATTTCACCGATGCTGAATTTATACGCCGTGCAAAATTAGGTGTATAAAGGATAATTGCGATGCAATTATCCTTTATAAAAGCCGTGTTTAAAATGGGGGACGAAAGCTAACGCTTCCCTTAAATCCGAGTTTAATGCGGGGGACGGATCCCCCGCAGACCCCCTGGATCGGGAATGCAAGCATTCCTTCCCTTGGGAGCTCGACATCAACCAAATACTAAATCTAAGAAAGTATTATGAACATCAAAAAAGTAAACGCACATATACACACGCCGTATTCCTTCAGCGCCTTCAGCGAATTGACGCAGGCGCTGGACATGGCGGTGGCCGAGGGTGTTGCAGTGGTGGGAATCAACGACTTCTACACCACGGCAGGGTATGAAGCTTGGGCAACGGAATGCGCCAAACGTAAATTGTATCCCTTGTTCAACATCGAATTCATCAGCCTGAACGAGCAAGACCAAAAAGCTGGCCTGCGCGTGAACGATCCAGGTAACCCCGGTCGTACCTATCTGAGCGGAAAAGGCTTGTCTTATCCGTTCAAACTGGCTGAACCCTTCGCCACCCAGCTGAAGGATGTTCGAGAAGAAGCCAACGCCCAGGTCGAAAGCATGTGCGCCAAGCTCAACGAAGTCCTCAAAGCCTGCAATGCCGGTTTCAGCCTCGACTTCAACTGGATCCGCGAGGAACTCACCATGGGTTCCATCCGCGAACGCCATTTGGCCAAAGCGCTACGCCTCAAAGCCTACGAAGCCTGCGACAACGATGAGGCTGCCATTCAGGCCTTGTTTGCCGAACTCTTCGGTGGCAAAGATCTGAAATCGGCCGTCAAAGACTTTGCCGGTGTGGAAAACGAAATCCGTGGCAACCTACTCAAAGCCGGTGGCGCCGCTTTCGTTGCCGAAGATCCCAAAGCTTTCCTGCCCATGCAGATCGTTTGCGACATCATCATAGCCGCAGGAGGCATTCCGACGTATCCGTTCCTGGCCGACGATGCCAAAGATGGTTACACGGACTTCGAAGGCGACCTTGAAAAAGTGGCTCAAACGCTGACCGAACGCGGTTTCAACTCTGTGGAATTCATCACAACCCGCAATGGTGTGGAATTGCTCGAGAAATACGCCGCATACCTGCATGATCAAGGTTTCGTGGTGACTTTCGGCAGTGAACACAATACGCCTGCCATGGAGCCCATCGAGCTTTTTGCCCGCAACAGCACCCCGCTCACCGAAACGTTAAAGCGTATCAATTACGAAGGTGCCTGCGTAGTGGCTGCTCACCAGCATCTGGTGGCTCAGGGTCTTGCAGGATATGTGGATGCATCAGGCAAAGCTGACCGCAGCAAACGTGGAGAATTCATCACATTAGGTGATCAATTAATTGAAGCAAAGGTTTAATAAAACCTTATAAATATCTATCTATGAAAGAAATACAAAATTTAATTGACATATCCCGTTTTTATGGCGTGGACAGCCGCTTCGTCATTGCAGGCGGCGGCAACACGTCCTACAAGAACGCCGAAAAACTCTGGGTGAAAGCCAGCGGTTCCTCGCTCGCCACCATCACCGAAGACGGATTCGCCGTACTGGACCGTGCCAAACTCAACATCCTTTCCGAACGTCAATACAGCGAAAATGCTGCCGACCGTGAAGAACAAGTGAAGAATGACCTTGCCACCGCCACCCTTTCGAAAGGCAAACGCCCCTCGGTGGAAACCTCGATGCACAACGCCATCGGTTTCAGCTATGTGGTGCATCTGCATCCGACGGCTGTCAACAGCCTGATGTGCGGCAACAATGCTGAAATTGAACTAAATAAGCTCTTCGGAAAGAAAGCGCTGTACATCCCGTATACCGATCCCGGCTATGTGCTCTTCCAGAAAGTGGAAGACTCCATCAAGGTTTTCCGCGCTAAATTCGGTGAAGTACCCGCTATCATCTGGCTGCAGAACCACGGCATTTTCGTGGCTGCCGACAGTATCGAGGAAATCAAAGTGCTATACACCAGCATCATCGAGACCTTGGATAATGCAATGGTGAAACCCGTTCCGACCGAAGCCCGAGCCACCTGTTCCTGCACCGAACTGACCGTTCCGGCCATTCGACAAATGCTTTCAAAGAAAGGCCTTAAAACCCTGAAAGTCCGTAAGAATGCTTTGGTAAAGCACTTCTACGACAGTTTGGAAAACTATTTGAAAATAGCCCGACCGTTCACCCCGGACGCCATCGTCTATTGCAAATCCAACTACCTCTTCATCAACCAGGATGAATCCGCCGACGTACTGAAAGAAGCCGCCGAAGTCATTCCCGCCTTCACTGCCAAATACGGCTACCAGCCCAAAGTAATCCTACTCAAAGGCATCGGCATCATCGCTGTTGGTGACAACGCCGCCCAATGCGACATCATCCTCGACGTATTCGAGGACGCCATGAAGATTGCCTACTTGGCTGAATCCTTTGGCGGACCGCACCCCATGACGCAGGAGCAAATCGACTTCATCGACAATTGGGAAGTGGAAAACTACCGCCGCAGCGTGGCTGCTGGTGCATCCGCAGGCCGTGCCGAAAACAAGACCATCGTCGTAACCGGTGCCGCACAAGGTTTCGGTGAGGGCATCGCCCGCTGTTTGCTGCTGGAAGGCGCCAACATCGTAGTGGCCGACATGAACGATGTGGTGGGCTTGGCCACCGTTGAGAAATTCAATCTTTTAGCCAAAAGCAACCGCGCCATTTTCATCAAAACCAATGTAGCCGAAATACCAAGCATTGAAAACCTGGTGCACGAGACCATTTGCAACTTCGGTGCCATCGACTGCTTCATCAGCAATGCTGGTGTCCTGCGTGCAGGCGGTCTGGAAGACATGACGCCCGAAAACTTCGATTTCGTGACCAAAATCAACTACAATGCCTATTTCTACTGCACCAAGGTCGTGAGCCGCGTGATGAAGTTGCAAACGAAATATGCACCTAACTATTACGCCGATATCATCCAAATCAACTCCAAATCCGGTCTCCGCGGCAGCAAGGCCAATTTCGCCTACGCCGGCGGCAAATTCGGTGGGGTGGGGCTCACACAGTCCTTCGCCCTGGAATTGGCTCCCGACCGCATCAAAGTGAACTCCATCTGCCCGGGCAACTTCTACGAAGGTCCGCTCTGGAGCGATACTGAAAACGGCTTGTTCGTGCAATACCTGAACGCCGGTAAAGTCCCTGGTGCCAAGACCATCGAAGATGTCAAGGATTTCTACCTGGCACAGGTTCCGATGAAAAAAGGATGCTCACCGGAGGATGTTACCAAAGGTGCACTTTATTTAATGGAACAATGCGGCGAAACGGGACAATCCCTCCCGATTACCGGCGGCCAAGTCATGTTAAACTAGAACGATTATGAAAACAAGAGCAGTTAGACTTTACGGCAAGAAGGACCTTCGTTTGGAGGAATTCGAATTGCCACCGATCAAAGACGATGAAATCCTGGCCAAGGTCGTGACCGACAGCCTATGCATGTCCTCGTATAAAGCCGCCAGCCAGGCAACCGACCACAAGCGCGTTCCTAACGATGTTGCCGAAAAGCCCATCATCATCGGTCATGAATTTGCCGGAGAATTGGTGGAAGTCGGAGCCAAATGGGCCCAACAGTTCAAAACCGGTGACAAGTTCTCCATCCAGCCCGCTCTCAACTACGAAGGCGGTCCGGTCGGCATCTTGAGCGCACCAGGCTACAGCTACCGCTATATCGGCGGTGATGCCACCTACGTGGTCATACCGGCAGAAGTGATGGAACACAATTGCCTGCTGGCTTACCAGGGCGAAGGCTATTACCCCGCCTCCTTGGCAGAACCCCTATCCTGCGTCATTGGTGCCATGCACGCCAACTACCATATCAAGCCGGGTAGTTACATCCACCAAATGGAAATTGTGGACGGCGGCAAACTGGCCATCCTGGCCGGTGTCGGCCCCATGGGTCTGGCAGCCATCAATTATGTGCTGCGTCGTAAAGACCGCAAACCCGGCCTCTTTGTGGTGACCGACGTGGACCAGGTTCGCCTGGAACGTGCCGCAAGCCTCTATACCGTTGAGTTTGCCAAGGAAAGAGGCATCGACCTCCGCTACATCAACACCAACGGCATGACCAACCCTGTCGAAGAACTCAAAGCCCTCACCGGCGGCGAAGGCTACAGCGACGTGTTCGTGTTCGCACCAGTGAAACCTGTTGTGGAACAGGCAGATGCCATCCTCGCTTTCGATGGCTGCTTGAATTTTTTCGCTGGACCGAGCGATCCAAACTTTAGCGCCATGTTCAACTTCTACAACGTGCACTATGGCTACACCCACGTGGCCGGCACTAGCGGCGGCAACAACGACGACATGGTGGAAGCGCTCAACCTGATGGCCAAAGGCTTGGATCCAGCCGGTCTAGTCACCCACATCGGTGGTCTGAACGCCGTAGCCGACGCAACTTGCCATTTGCCCGAAATCCCTGGTGGTAAGAAGCTCATTTACACCCATGTGGAAATGCCGTTGACTCCCATCAGCGATTTTGCCAAACTGGGAGAAAGCAACGCCACCTACAAAACGTTGGCTGAAATCTGCGACAGAAACCAAGGCCTTTGGAGTGTGGAAGCCGAAAGCTACTTGCTGGCCAACGCTGATAAACTTTGAATCAACTTTCTTTGTCGTGTAAAACCGGAATTGCCTTTTTAAGAGGTGGTTCCGGTTTTTTTTCAAGTACGATAACCTATAAAAAGAAATAAATCATTACTAAACATAATTTCCATTGTGAAATAAATAAATGGTAGCTATCTTTGTCCTTTGAAACTTCGATAACATTCATAAATCCTAACGCAAAATGCTGGAAAATTTTAAGAAACTACTGGGAATAAAAACAATAGATTACGCACAATTGGTCCGGGAAGGTGCAATCGTCATAGATGTCCGCACTTCTGCCGAATACGGGGGTGGGCACATACAAGGTTCCATCAACGTCCCCCTTCACAAACTACCTCAGTACCTACCCAAGCTCAAGGACAAAACCAAGCCCATCATCGCCTGCTGCGCTTCCGGTTCCAGAAGCGCCCAAGCCCTTGGTGTTCTGAAGTACAACGGCTACACGAACATCTACGACGGTGGTTCATGGTTTCGGCTGAATTCCAAAATCAACCGACAATAGGGTTGGTTTCAATGTTTTTTTGGAATCAAGAAGGATATGGTAGTACCGTTCCCAACCTTACTTTCAATCCAAATGGTACCCTGGTGGTAATTGATGAATTCCTTGCATAAAATGAGCCCCAATCCGGTACCTAGTTCATTTTGAGTGCCAACGGTGCTGAAGCTTTCATCAATTCGGAATAATTTTTGAATGGTTTCCTGCTTCATTCCAATTCCTTCGTCTGATACCGAAAATAAAAATTCTTTTGGCTTTTGCTCGACCGAAATTCGAATTGTACCGCCAATATTTGAAAATTTGATGGCATTGGATATCAAGTTTCTCATAACAGTCGATAGCATTGCTTTGTCAGCATAAACGAATGTTCTTGGTGGAATGTTCGTTGTTATCGTCATTGATTTTTGGATGACTGAAGCGTCCATCAATTTAGTTACATCGTTTATCAAGTCAGTAACATCCAATTTTTCGGGATCAAATTTCATTCGACCTGTTTGAGACCGTGACCATTCCATTAAGTTGGCCAACAAACTCAGGACTTGATGAGTAGAATTATTGACGATGCCGGCATACTTTTCTACGGAGTCATAATTCTTAGCCTGAACTTGTTCCAACATTAAATCGCTGAAACCTATGACGCTATTGAATGGATTCGACAAATCGTGGGCGATAATTGAAAAGAACTTGTCTTTCGTCGCATTCGATATTTCAAGCTCCTGACTGGTTCGTCGATTCCGTTCATTGCTTTCCAACAAAACCAATAAGAATAGGCCGAAAACGTTGACCATCATGATGAGCAAGATGATTAGAAAGATGCTTCCCTGAATTAATTCCCCAGTGTTTGGATCGATTTCAGTTTGGAAGAAAGGTGTAATTGCCCTTAATAGCAAGATCAAAAACAAAATCAAATACGTTAGCCCAAAAAAGCCATGAAAAATATTTTTCGGTCCTTGCTTCAGGTATTGGTATGTTGGAACAATGCAAATAAGCGCACCCATGAACGAAGCGGTGGCCATCCAATAATTCTGTTTCAGAAGGAACTCGCTTACATTAAACACAATCAACGATAGCAACATCAAAGTCAATTGGACTTTTCGAACGGTTGGACTGGCTTTTTTGATAATGGAAAGGACTACGATCGTTTCCAGATAAAAACTGATGAAAATGAATGAATTGCATAGGTTGATGGTCATCCAGTCGGGCAGGCTTCCTCTCGAAAATAAGAGAAACCAAGTGATGCTCTGAATGAGCTTAGCAAAACCAAACACAAGAAAGTCTTTCCTGTTTTCGAGCTTTTTATACGATTTGTAGAAACCGAAAATTAGGATGGCAATCAGAATGTTTCCCCAGAACAATACCCCGATGATGGTCATATTGTCCAGGACGAAAATGTTTTCCGGAAAGGCGTATTTCATGGATTTATAATTCAAGCATTTTAAGCTGTTGAACGACTTGTTCTTGGGTGATGAGATAGGCTTCTCCGAATCGAATACTGCGATAAACGGCATCAAAAATGCGCATATACGAGGTTTGTTTCAATTCAATTTGTTGACGGATGACCTGCCCATCGGGAGAAACCGTACTCAGCATGCCTTCGCTACCTGCTTCTTCCAAACCATAAAGGGGATTGTCTGGGCGCATGCCTGCAACCAATTGATTTTCCTGCACATCGCTCCGATGCTTTACATAACTGCCCTTGCTGCCATGAAGCACATAGGCTGGTTGGGAATCAATCACCAGCATATTGGCAGTCACAAAGACCTGAAGTCCTTCCGGATATTCCAGGTGAAAATGGAAGAAGTCGTCAACCTGTGTTTTTTCCCTGTTGTATCCAAGTGTTTTGGTCCAACGCAATGGATTTCCGAAGAGTGACAGTACCTGATCGAGCAAATGTGGCCCCAAATCATACATCAGGCCACTGCCAGGAACAGGCGTTTCTTTGAAAATCTTTGGCCCGATTAGAGGACGGAGACGGTCAAAGCGGACATGCACTTCCACCAATTTTCCTAATTGACCGGATTTGATTACCTCCTGAACCGATGCAAAATCACTGTCGAACCGGCGGTTTTGATAGGGAAATAGTTGCAAACCGCGAGCTTCTGCTTCCCTAAAAAGTAGGCGAGCTTCGTTGGATGTGATCGCAAAGGCTTTTTCCTGCAATACATGTTTACCTGCTTTCAAGGCTTTCAGCGCAAAGTCAAAATGTGTGGGAGTAGGGGTTGTCACCACCACCAGTTCGATTTCAGGATCGGTCAGAAGCGCATCGATAGAATCGTAACTCCGGATGTCAGGGTAAAAATGCATGGCCTTTTTCTCCGAGCGTTCCACGACGGCCATAAGTTCAAAGCCAGGATGTACATTCAAAAAAGGTGCGTGAAAGACTTTTCCGGACATGCCAAACGAAAGTATTCCGGTTTTAATGGGTTTTTTATTCATACCTGTTCAAAGTTCAACAAATTTTCTTACTTTCATCTTTAATTCGTTGACATTGATCGGCTTGACTATATATTCATCAAAAAAACTGCCAGCAAATTTTTCCTTTTCATACTCCATGGCGTAGGCTGATTGAGCGATGATGGGTATCGACGGCTTGAACTCCTTGATAATCTTGGCGGCAGTGTATCCATCCATCACCGGCATTTTAATATCCATCAAAATCAAGTCAATACAAGGATTGTCCTTGCATAGATCAATGGTTTCGGATCCATTTTTTGCGTGAAGCAACCGGATGTGTTTACTAGCCAATATATGTTTGAGGTATAGATAGTTGTACTCCTCATCTTCGGCTATTAGAATAGTTTTCGAATGATCGGATGGTGTGACCGATTCATCGACATCGAGAATGTTCTTGGCTGAAACGTAGGGGATGGTAAACCGGAAGGTTGAACCCTTGCCAAGTTCGGATTCTAACCAAATCGTACCACCGAACAACTCCACATACCCTTTTGAAATGGACAACCCCAGACCGGTACCACCATAGAAGTGATTGATCGAGGTATCACCCTGATGAAATCGTTGAAAAATGTTTTCCTGATATTCTGGATCGATGCCGATTCCTGTATCTTTTATAAAAAATTCAAAGTTGTTTTCATTCAGATCGTATCCGAACTCAACCCTTCCAACATGCGTGAACTTCAGCGCATTTGTTAGGATATTTGTTAGAATCTCCGTCAATTTGGTATTGTCGGTATATACCTCAGTATCCCTGTTCGACGCCGTTTTCGTAAGGATGAGCGAAATATTCTTCTCAATTGCCTGCACCTGAAAAATGGTATAAAGCTCATCCAGCAGTTCGTTGACACAGACAATATTGATGTTAATGCGCTCCTGCTTTTTTTCCAGGGCAGAAATATTAAGGATGTCGGTAACGACCGAAAGCAATTGATTGGCACTGTTGTTAATGATGGCGATGAACTTAGAACGATCCTCATCCTGTATATCTTTCTGTTCCAGTAATCCGGAAAAGCCGATGATGGCGTTCATCGGCGTTCGGATTTCGTGGGACATGTTTTGAAGGAAGGCTGTTTTGAGCCGATCGCTTTCTTCAGCATGTTCTTTGGCGCGAATCAATTCCTGCTCAATAACCTTGTGTTCCGTAATGTCAAAACAATTGCCGATATAACCGATGAATTCACCTTTACTGTTGTAATTGGGTGTTCCCATATCATTAATCCATCGGAACTCACCGCTGTGATGGCGCAACCGATATTCCATTTTAAACGCTTCACGTTTGTCAAAGGCTGTATTATAGGTATTTACACACGTGTCCAAATCTTCCGGATAGACACCTTCTGCCCAGCCGTCACCCATTTCCTGCTCCAACGTGCGCCCCGTGAAATGTAGCCAGGGATTGTTGAAATAATTGCATTTTTTGTCTGTCCCTGCCGTCCATATTAGTGTTAATCCGCTATCAGCAAGGTTTTTATATTGAACTTCTTTTTCACGAAGATCAATTTCAGCGCGAATACGATCTGAAAATTCATGTTCCAGTTGTTTGGTACGATAGGCTACGATTTCTTCAAGTTCAGCCTTTTCTATCTGCTTTTGGACATTTGCCGCCTTAATCTTCACCATGGCACGGATTTGAGCAGTCAATTCACTTTCATCAATGGGCTTGGAAAGGAATGCTTCAACACCATAATACAAGGCCTTGATTCGACTCTCCTTGTCTCCTTTCAGAGTTGTGATGATCACCACCGGGATTCCCTGGAGTCGGGAGTCGTTTTTTAAACGTCTGCAAACTTCAAAGCCGTCCATGCCTGGCATGACAATATCAAGCAGTATGACATCGGGGTCTTTTTGTTTTGCAACTTCCAGACCACTTGCTCCGTTTGTTGCCTGAAAAAAGATGAAATCAGGGAATGCTTCTTTGACGAGTGCTTTCAGGGCAATCAGATTATCCAAGTTGTCATCGATGGCCAGAATCTTAATACCATTTTTAACCATAAATAATTTGTTTGATGGTTTCTGAAAAAAACGGCTTCATCAAAGAATCCATGCCAATTTCCGGTTCATTGCTTTTTATCATACGTGAACGTCTCTGTACAGGATATAAAAATACTAAAGAATCATTAATATTGTACTTTTTTTACAGAAACATTTCAATCTACAATATAAGTGTTAAAATATGCAAGGCAAAGATTTTTTTATACTTTTACCGCATTAAAAAAAGCACAACTGAACTTCATGCAAAACAAGTTCCTACAGACCGCTCCGGAAGTCAACAAAACCCTGTTGCTGGCCATCACCATGGTGGCCAATTTCTTCAATCCGTTCACAGGCGCTGCCGTGAATATCGCGTTGCCACGCATTTCGGCTGAACTCCACCTCGACGCCGTTGCGATGAGTTGGGTGACCATGGCCTACCTGCTTGCTTCAGCCGTCATGCTGGTTCCGCTTGGAAAGGTAGCTGACCGTTGGGGGCGGAAAGCCGTATTTCTGATCGGAAACATGGTGTTCATGGTGGCTTCGTTCCTTTGTGCCGCGGCAACCAGTGGTGAATTTCTTATTGCCATGCGTATTTTGCAGGGCCTTGGAACGTCGATGATGGTTACCACGAGCATGGCCATCCTCATGTCTGCCTTTCCACCGAAAGAACGCGGCAAAGTCATTGGCATGAACGTCGCTTCTGTTTATTTGGGACTCTCAGCTGCACCTGTGCTGGGTGGAATCCTGACACAATCCCTGGGTTGGCGCAGTCTGTTCATCATCAACGGTTCGGTATCCGTGTTCGTAGCGTTGGCTATCTTTTTTGCCATCCGGACCGAATGGAAGGAGTCTGAAAAAGGACGATTTGACTGGTATGGATCCCTTATATATGTGCTTTCCCTGATTTTGCTGATGTATGGTTTCTCCAAAATGCCGGAAACATTTGCTATTATTATGGTCGCTGCCGGTCTGATCGGATTGTATTTTTTCATTCGAATGGAAATCAAGGTCGCTTTTCCCGTGCTGGATGTCGCTATGTTCAGGGACAATATCGTTTACGCACTGTCCAATTTGTCGGCCTTCATCAATTATGCGGCCACTTTTGCCGTCAGCTTCGTGCTGAGTCTGTATTTGCAATATGCCAAACATTTGAGCCCGCGTGAGGCTGGAATGCTGCTCATGGCACAACCCGTTCTGATGGCCTTGGTGTCGATATTCTCAGGGCGTTTGTCCGACCGCTTCAACCCCAAGTGGTTGGCTTCTACCGGCATGGCCATCAGTGTAGTGGGCTTGTGCATGCTGGCTTTTCTTACCATTGGTTCGTCAAATGCCTACATCCTGTCTGCATTGGGCATCTTGGGTTTCGGTTTCGGCCTGTTTTCCTCACCCAATACGAATGTGGTGATGAGTTCGGTCGAAAACAAGCATTACGGTGTCGCTTCGGCCACCTTGGCTACGATGCGCAACCTTGGTATGATGTTCAGCATGGCCATCGCTTCACTTGCCGTCCATATTTTCATTGGAAACCGCCCGTTGGGCGACTCGACAATACCGGATTTCATGCAAAGCTCCAAAGTGATTTTCCTGCTCTTTTCTGCGCTTTGCCTGCTTGGCGTATTTACTTCACTGCGGAACTCCACGCATAAACACTCGGCTGCCTAACCCAAACCCTGACACTGCATGATAGACTCCAACACCCTTCGTCGCCCTTCTCAGAACCTTTCTCCGGAACTGAGCGCCCTGCTCGAGAACGGAAATCCCCGGTTTGATGTCCATTGCCACCTGTTCAACCGAGATTACATTCCGGACAATTATTTTCACCTGCGTTTGCCTTGGCTGATGAAACGACGGATGCTGAGACGTTTGATCCGCATTCTGAAAGGTCGGAAAAAGGATGATGATACCTGGACCCAGCATGCTACCGATTTCATGGAAGTGGCCAGAAAGCAAACCTTGGCTGAAGTGGCTGCAGAAATGGTGCAGCAATCGGAACAGGACCTTCTTTTTTGCCCGCTCATGATGGATATGACGCAGGCTTTCGGTGAAACCACGGTCAGGGACATGCACGTTCAGCTGGATGCCATGCGCGAAGCCCGAAACGCCCATCCGGACCGCATGCTTCCCTTTGTCGCCCTCGATCCGAACAATCCGGACATGGAGGCGATTTTCCTCAAAGCATTTTCCGACGAATACCATTTCTATGGTGTCAAGATTTATCCGCTCCTGGGTTACTTGCCAAACCATCCCAGACTCATGGAGGTGTTTGAGGTTTGTGAAGCACTCGGCATTCCGGTAACGACCCATTGTGGGGGAAATACGACCCGTGCTATTGCGAATACCTTCGAATTGCCCATTCGGAGGTATGATTCGCAAGGGGATAAAGTGGATGACCTTATGTCCATCGCGTTTAAGAACGATAACGAAAAGGGGCTGTTTTTCAGCGATCCCGTTCGTTGGAAACCAGTGTTGGAGCGCTTTCCCAAACTGCGACTCAATCTGGCCCATTTCGGTGGTGATGAAGCGTGGAAACGGTTTTCCCGCAAGGAACCCGATACCTGGGTGCATCAGATTGTATCCATGATGGAAGACTATGAACACGTTTATACCGACGTTTCGTTCCTGCTGCATCTCACCGAAAAACGCCATTCCGGTTTTTTGGAAACGTTTGAAGAGTTGCTGCGTGAAAAGGAACTGGTCCGTAACCGAACCCTTTACGGATCGGATTATTACATGGTGCTCATCCACGAAAAACTACCCTTGGTGTGCCGGAATTTTCTGTTTCGGCTCAACGATGAATTGGAAAACAAACTGACCAGGGAGAATCCAAGACGGTTTTTGGGATTATGATTGAACCATTCTTCAGAAACACACTATTCGGTTGGTCGCAACCCTTTGTCAGTCAACCCGCGACTGCATCTTAAGAATGGTGGAAGAAGTCAACGGCAGCCTCGTTGCTCAGAAACGATAGCTCAGACCCGCTGAACCGTTTATTCCGGGCATGGTATAATACCGGATGGTCTCGTAGGTTTGATTCAGCAGATTGTTGCCGCTCAGACTCAATTCCAGGTTGGGCAGCAGGTTGTACTGGATGCCAGCGTTCAGCAGGGTATATGTTTGAAAGCTTTCCGCTCCAAGGGCAGTATTCAGATGCTCCACATACCGTAGGCCAGTATGGAATCTGAATTTTCCCAATTGATACATGCCGTTTAAATACAGATGATTTCTAGGTGTCGCGTACACCGGAGTTTCCATTTCGATATGGCTGAACGTCATTTGTACCTGGAGATGTTCCACCGGTTCGCAACCTGCAGCCAGCTCCAGTCCCTTGTTGTTGATGCTGCCACCGTTGTACAGTCGGCCCATGTTTCCGGTCACTATCAGGTTGTTTCCATACAAGTAAAATGCTGTCAACTCCAAATTTGCTTTGAATGTTTTGAATTCCTTAAGGAAGCTTGTTTCGTAGTTCCAAATGCGTTCAGGTGCCAGACTTGGATTGTGGTTGAACATGAACAGTTCGCGCAGGGTAGGGCTGCGGAAACCTTTGCCGAACGATGCTTTCCAAGTCATTCCACGCTGTAGGTCCCAGGCTATACCAGCCGCAGGAATCCATTCCTTTCCGTATTGAGTATGATACTGTAACCGCAAACCGGCATTCAAGGTCAACTGATCAAACAGCGTTTGTTGAACAAATCCATACATGCCGAGTTCTACTACTGCTGAATCGACCAATGGAGCGTTTAATCGAGTGGCTACACCGCCATAATCGCTTCCATCCAGTCCAACGTTGATCAATGTGTTCTTGAACGGTCGAACCGATTCACTGATAATCAACCCATTGTTGAAATCTTCGGAATGAAAACCGTCTGAAACATCGTGCATGCCAAAATTACGGAAAACGCGCATGCTACCTGAAAACGTTGCGAATTCGTGTTCTAGGGAATAAGACCAGGAACCACGTTTGATGTCAAGTGCATTTCCTTTTAAAGCACCCAGCGTGTCGGGTCCTGGGTCCGTCGCTTTAAAACTACTCAGATTCAGATCAGTATGCATTCTGAAATGATCGCTCAACCGATACCCGACTTTGAAATAACCGCTGTTCTGGCTGAAATCACTGTTGGCACGATGACCGTCGGTGCTGTTGCGATTGAGGGTGGTTACCACATTCCAGTTCTTATGCCTGTAACTACCTGAGAAAACCATTTCACTAGTGTTGAAGGAACCATATCTCAAGCCTGCTTCGCCTAAAAATCCTTCTTTGGAGGTGCGTCTGGTCAGGATGTTGATGACCCCGCCCATGGCGTTCGAACCGTACATCATCGATGCCGGTCCGCGTATGACTTCAACGCGTTCCACACCCGATGAACTGTAGATGTCGGACAACGGATGCCCGAAGATGCCCATATATTGAGGATTTCCGTCCATCAAGACCAATACCCCGGTGGTAGGAGAACCACCCACGCCACGCATGGAAATCTGGCCGGCTGCTCCATTGGAAACTCCGAACCCGATGATGCCTTTTTCTGTTACGAATAGTCCCGGAATGCGCCCGTTCAAAATGGGTAACAAGGACGCTTCACCGCTGGAGGCGATTTCTGCGCGCGTGATAACCGATACGGACATGGGAATGTTATTCAGGTTGATTTTAACGGGTGTGCCTGTAACAACTACTTCCTGAAGGGTATCCGTCAGGTTTTTGAAACCAACAGCCTGAGCGTTCAGACAAACAAATAGGATGCCTGAAAGGAATAGATATTTTTTAATGCACATGAAAATCAGAGTGGTAAGTAAATAAATTCAATGCTCTTGCCGTGTTTCGGGTCCAGGTTTCGGGAGTTTTTCATATCCCTGTCGTTGTTCCAATGTTTTTCTTTAAACATTGTCGAGCAAATATCCGAAAAAAATCGCAGCATTTCCGTATCTTTGCCTCGCTTTTCGCCAATTGCGGAAACGTGTGCTTGAACACCACGTAAAAAACAAGAATATGAAGAAACAAGTCTCTATGGCCTTTATGGTCAGCGGGCTGCTGTTTACAGTCTGCCTGCTCGTTGCCAACATCGTTGAGCAAAAACTCATCCGGATCGGTCCAATCGAAGCGACCGCCGGTCTATTGATTTTCCCCATTTCCTACATCCTGAACGACGTCATTGCCGAAGTCTGGGGCTACAGCAAAGCCAGGCTCATCATCTGGTGCGGTTTCGGCATGAATTTTCTGGCGGTGGCCATTTTTCAGCTCAGCATCTGGGCGCCGGCTTCAGCCAATTTCACCCACCAGGCTGAATTTCAGATGGTACTTGGTAATACTATGCGGATTGTCTTTTCCAGCTTTGCGGCTTTTTTATGCGGGTCGTTCATCAATGCTTACATCATGAGCAAAATGAAAGTCTGGCAGAAGGGCAAAGGATTTTCCCTCCGTGCAGTGGTATCTACACTTTTCGGGGAGGGTGCCGATTCTCTGGTTTTCTTTTCCCTTGCTTTTTATGGTGTCATCCCTACCAAAGCGTTGATTGTATTGATTCTTACCCAAATGGCTATGAAAACAGGCTATGAAATCCTGATATTACCTGTTACGAATCTGGTAGTCAAAAAGATAAAGAAAATGGAGGAAACGGATGTCTATGATAAACACGTTTCGTACAATCCGTTCAACCTGAAAGAACTCTAAGACTTTTGTTCATAAAAGTGGACAAGTAGTGCAACATGCTCGTTTCATAGTTGAAGATTCCTCGCTGCTTGCAACGAAGGGCTTCAATTATGAAACTTTTTTTTCCAAAATAGTATTCAATTTGGTAGTACATTTCAATAAAGTGTATATTTGGGTTTTAAAAGGAGGAAATTATAGATGAATGAAATGGATCAGCTTAAGTATTACAAATGGAAAATTGGCGACCGATATGACGGTTGGCGTGTACGCAATGTCGATACCGTTTTTTCGGTCATTCCGTTTTTCCTGCGTACCCGCATGGATTCCCAGAATTTATTTGAAGAACAGATCAATATTGACCACTTGGAAGAATTCATCAAGGAAAACAAAGAGTCTATTCCCGGCCTTTCCCTCATGCACATCATCATGGCGGCGCACGTCAGGCTTATCTCACAACGTCCGCATCTGAATCGGTTTGTCATCTGGAACAAGATTTTTGCCCGTAACCACATCAACTTCGCCATTGCCGTGAAGCGAACTTTGTCCGACGACGGGGAAGAAACCCTTATCAAACCGTATTTCTTGCCCACCGACACCTTGCAGGATGTGGTTCGTAAAGTCGTTAAGGAACAACTGGACAATCAACAGATTGGTCAGCAGAACGATTCAGACAAGATTTCCAAAATCATGGGAATATTACCCTCTTTTTTGCTGCGTACCACCGTTTTCTTTTTACTGGGAATGGACAAAGTCGGCATCATGCCCAAGCTGATCAACAAGGCAAGCCCCTGGCATTGCTCCTTGTTTCTGACCAACATCGGTTCCATCGGCATTGAATCCATTTACCACCACCTTTATGAATTCGGTACCTGCAGCATGTTCGTGGCCATGGGTAAGAAGTCCCGCAGCCATACGATGGACAGAAGCGGTGAACTGAAAGTGCACAAGAGCATCCATCTCAAATTCGTGTTGGATGAACGTATTTGTGACGGATTCTATTATGCTTCCTCGATGAGGCTTCTTAGCAAGTATTTGGCAGACCCCAATATGTTGTTGACTCCGCCCGAAAAAGTAGTGATTGATGAAGGAATCCGAAAAAAGAATAAGGGCCTTATGAACGCATGAACCCCCGCTTCTATACCTAAAGAAACAATATGAGACAGTTAGACACGATGTTCATGACTCCGAGTGAACAGATCAACGTGATTATCGGACGAATTTACCGAAGCGGCATGACCACCACTTCGGGCGGAAACATCTCCATTCGCGACGAAAACGGAGATATTTGGATCACGCCTTCTGCCATTGACAAAGGTTCGCTGACACCAAAAGACATTGTTTGCATTAAGAAAGACGGAACGCTGGTTGGCCTTCACAAGCCTTCCTCTGAGTTCCCATTCCACAAGGCCATATACGATGCGCGGCCTGAACTGAACGCGGTCATTCATGCGCATCCTCCCGGATTGGTGGCGTTCAGCATCGCCCGTCAGATTCCAAATACCAACATCGTGCCGCAAGCGCGGTTCATCTGCGGTGAAATCGGCTATGCACCATATGGTTGCCCGGGTAGTGAAGAACTTGGAAAAAAAATCGCTGCTCAGTTTGAGAACCCAAGATTCAAAGCGGTCATCATGGAAAACCATGGGGTGGTGTTGGGTGGAACAGACATGATGGATGCCTACCAACGTTTCGAAACGCTGGAATTCTGCTGCCGCACCATCGTCAAAGGTGGAATGTTGGGCAAGGTGAACTACCTGACCGAACAGCAGATTGATGAATATCAGTCCCATTTCCCCAAGAATATTTCGCATTTCATGGATGTGAGCTATCCTTCGGACGAACGCGCCATCCGCTCAGAAATGGTACGGATCATCCGTCGTGCCTGCGATCAGGGGCTGATGATTTCGACATACGGAACGGTTTCAGTCCGGTGGAAAAACAACGACTTCCTGATCACGCCCCGTGACGTTGCCCGTTGGGACATCACGCCGCATGATTTGGTTCAGATTCGCAATGGTCAGGCTGAAGCCGGCAAAACGCCAAGCCGTTCGGTAGCACTGCATCAACGCATTTATCAGCTGAATCCGCACATCAACTCCATCATCACCACCCAGTCACCCAACCTGATGGCACACGCCGTGAGCCATACCAAGTTCGATGTGCGAACCATCCCTGAAAGCTGGATTTTCTTGCAGGACGTACCTTCCATCCCTTGGGGTTCGCTGTACACGGAAGTGGACAAAATGGCCAAAATGTTTGCCAGCAACCGTGCCGTACTGGTGGAAAACGACTGCGTATTCGTAACCGGCGACAAGCTGCTAACGACCTTCGACTACCTTGAAGTCGCTGAATTCAGCGCCAACTCCCTGGTAATGGCTTCTTCCATCGGCCCGCTTTGCCCCATCGGCGACGAAGAAATTGAAGAGCTGCGCGTAGCCTTCAACGTAAAATAAAAAACGATGCGGTTTATTCTAAGCCGTTCAACCAATCCGGGTTTCAATCTGGCTGCCGAAGAATTCCTTTTCCTCAGGCAGTCGGAGGAAACCCTCTTTTTGTATGTAAACGAACCCTGCGTCGTTATAGGTTGCAATCAATCCATGCTGGCTGAAGCCGATACTGCCTTTTGTGCTGCCGAAGGAATTGGCCTGTTCAGGCGCCTTTCCGGAGGTGGTGCCGTCTATCACGATGCAGGAAATCTGAATTATTGCTTCCTGAAAAACCGAATTCCAGGTCAATCACCTTTGGGAACAGCCTTTCTGGAGCCTGTCGTCAATGTCCTTCATTCACTTGAAATTCCCGTTGAAGTCGGAACCCGCAAGGACCTTTGGTTGCCTGGTGGTTTCAAGATTTCGGGCACTGCATCCCATGTCGGCAAAACTAAGGAGTTGCACCATGGAACTTTGTTGTATGACACTGATTTGGAACGTCTTCAACAAGCATTGACACCTCATTCACCCGGTAGAATCAAGGCTTCCGTCGCTTCCGTGCCGAGTCCGGTGAAGAACATCCGTCGATTCCTTTACGAAAACGGTATTGAAGCAATGGATGCCTCCTCTTTTTTTCAATTGTTTTCTGAACGGATGCAAGCTTTCCTGCCTGATTTGATTCGAATGGATTTTTCGGCTTCAGAAATGGATGAAATCGGAGAAATCGCCGACAAAACCTATCTTTCCACAGCTTGGACGTTCAAAAAATAGTATAATTCGGACGAATTTGTAAAGACCGTGTTCCTTTTGGAAGTATCTTTACACCACTTTAGCAAATAACCTACTAACCTAAAAACCACAAACTATGCAACGCGTTGCCTTTAAAATGAAAATGCTGCCCGGCATGAAAGCCGAGTACAAAAAACGTCACGACGAAGTTTGGCCAGAAATTGTAGAGCTTATCCAAAAAAGCGGTATCAGCGACTACTCCATTTTCTTGGACGAAGAAACCAACATTCTGTTCGCTGTTCAGAAAGTGGAAGGCAATGTTGGTTCTCAGGATTTGGGTTTCGACGAAATAACAAAAAAGTGGTGGGATTACATGGCTGACATCATGGAAGTGAATCCCGACAACTCCCCAGTCACCATTCCACTGGAAGAAGTATTCTACATGGCTTAACTATTTTATCATGAGCTACGGATTTGTGAGGGTAGGGGCCGCCGTCCCATTGTTGAAAGTAGGTGACTGCACCTACAACATGGAACAAACGGAACTGTTGATGCAGGATGCCGCCGATAAAGGCGTGCAGATGCTGTGTTTCCCGGAGATGGGAATCACTGGCTACACCTGCGGCGACCTCTTCCATCAGAAAATCCTGATCGAACAGGCCGAAGCGGCATTGCAGGTTCTACTGGAACGCACTTCAGCTCTTTCCATGCTCACCCTAGTCGGCATGCCGGTCCGAGTGCAGAATCGGCTAATGAACACGGCCGTCGCTTTCCAAAATGGACGCATTTTAGCCATCATTCCCAAAACCTGGCTGCCCAATTACGGCGAATTCTACGAAAAACGATGGTTCAGTTCTTCTCGCGAAGTACAGGCTCGTGAAGCAACGCTTTGTGGTCAGACCGTGCCCTTCGGAACCGATATTTTACTTCAAAACGGTGACGCTTGCATCGGTGTCGAGATTTGCGAAGATCTTTGGATGCCAGTTCCGCCCAGCAGTTTCCACGCCCTTCACGGTGCCAATTTATTGTTCAACCTGTCCGCCAGCAACGAACTGATCGCCAAGAACGATTATCGCAAGCAGCTCGTGGCCCAACAGTCCACACGTTGCATCGCTTCCTACATTTACGCCTCCTGTGGCTTCGGCGAATCCACCACGGACAACGTTTATGCCGGCAATGCCGAAATCGTCGAAAACGGCAGTTTGCTCGCCGAGGCTGAACGCTTTACGCTTGTTAATCAGCTTATTATGGCCGATGTCGATGTGGAAAAACTCAACGGAGACCGCTTGCGTCACACCGGCTTCACAGCCGATTTTCTACACGAACGCGAGGAAAACGAGTATCGCATTCTGCCCTTTGCCCTGTCTGAACTGTATTCGGAAATGATTGACCGACCCTTCGACAAACACCCGTTCGTACCGTCTGGCCCTGAGCTGGATAAAAGATGCCAGGAATTGTTTGCCATTCAGGTGCAAGGTTTAGCCAAACGAATGATGCATACAGGTTCGCAACACGCTGTCATCGGTATTTCCGGAGGTTTGGACTCCACACTGGCCTTGCTGGTGGCCGTCAAGACCTTCGACAAGTTAGGCATTTCACGAAACAATATCGAAGGCATCACCATGCCCGGTTTCGGCACTACAAACCGTACGTATCAAAATGCCGTCAGTCTGATCAACTCATTAGGCGTGCATTTCCGCGAGATCTCCATCCGCAAAGCAGTCGAACAGCATTTCGAAGACATCGGTCACGATGGTGTTCAGCTCGATATCACCTACGAAAACTCGCAGGCTCGCGAACGCACACAGATTCTCATGGACATTGCCAATCAGGTCAACGGCCTGGTCATCGGTACCGGCGACCTTTCTGAACTGGCACTGGGCTGGGCCACTTACAACGGCGACCATATGTCGATGTACGGTGTCAACGTAGGTGTACCAAAGACGTTGGTTCGTTTCATTGTGAAATGGGTTTCCGAAAACCAGATGGATGCGGCTACGGTCCTTGTTTTGGCCGATGTGGTGGATACGCCTGTCAGTCCTGAATTACTGCCCGCCACTGCAGATGGCCAGATATCCCAAAAAACCGAAGACCTCGTGGGCCCCTACGAACTCCACGACTTTTTCCTATACCAAGTGCTCCGTTTCGGTTTCCAACCCCGCAAAATCCGCTGGATGGCCAATCGTGCTTTCGAAGGCGTTTACGAGGAGGCAGTCATTGAGAAATGGCTCAGAGTATTCTACCGTCGTTTCTTCGCCCAACAATTCAAACGCTCCTGCCTTCCCGACGGCCCCAAAGTCGGTTCCGTCAGCCTTTCACCACGCGGCGATTGGCGCATGCCCAGCGATGCGGTGGTGCGGTTGTGGCTGGAAGATTTGGACTAATCAACTTTTCAAAGTTTTTTATTCTTGCAATAATTTTTGTCATTTATTTTAGTGTTAATATATAATTAAATTAAATAGCGCTATATTTGCTAAATAATTAATTACTATATTAACATGTAAAACTTGCCAAATTGGAAAGTTTTGTATTACTTTTGCAAGTGAAACATGTATGAAGATTATCAATGCGGCTAAATTATATGAATTTGTCATAGAAATGCCCGATGCTGAATCAGCAATAAATAGATGGGTACAAATTGTAACAGATTCTAATTGGTCTAATCACCATGATTTGAAAAGGACTTTCCTTTCAGCCGATTTCGTAGGAAATAGCCGCTATGTTTTCAATATTAGAGGAAATAATTACCGATTGGTGGCTGTTGTTGTTTTCTTTGCCGGATACCTAGATATACGATTTATTGGAAAGCACAAGGATTATGATAAAATTGATTGTTCAAAAATTTGAGAGATGATTAAATACAGCGAAATTTCTGACGAAAGGGAGTACATTGACGTTCGAAATGCTTTGGAACAAATAACAAAGCGTGGTACTGATTTGGGTGATATGGATTTATTGCCTGATATTGAAAAGGCTGAATATTCCTTGTTGGCAAATAGGATACATGAATGGGAAAAAGTAAATTATCCTCTTCCAGTGGGAGTATCTCCTGCAATTACGGCAATGGTAAAAGAAAAGATAAAAGAACTAAACCTCAAGCAACGCGATGCAGCGTCTTTGTTGGGCATATCTGAAGCTCGAATGAGTGACTTGCTAAAAGGGAAACGAGGTATCAATATCCGCTTAGCAAGAAAGTTGCGAGATGGATTGGGTATACCTGCGGATTTTATTCTTGATAATTTTTGAAAGTATTCTTGTAATTTGATCGAAATGTTTTAACAACCACCTAAATTGTATGGGGAAAAAAGATTTGTCAGCTCATGAAGGCTTTAACGAGATTTTGCTATATACGACTCCAAATGGGAAAGTTAAGGTTGAAATGTACTTGCACGGGGAAACCATTTGGCTCACTCAACAGAAAATAGCAGACTTGTTTGGCGTTCAAAGGCCAGCTATTACCAAACACTTGCGAAATATCTTTGAATCGGCTGAATTAAAGGAGGATTCAGTATGTTCCATTTTGGAACATACTGCCCATGACGGAAAAACCTATTCAACACAGTTTTATAATCTGGATGCAATAATATCGGTTGGCTATCGTGTAAATAGCATGCAGGCAACGCATTTCAGAATATGGGCAACTGAAAGATTGAAGGAATACATCATCAAAGGTTTTACAATGGATGATGAACGACTGAAAAACCCGAATGGAATTTTCGGGAAAGACTATTTTGACGAACAGTTGGCCAGAATTCGTGATATTCGATCAAGCGAAAGGCGGTTTTATCAGAAAATTACGGACATTTACTCTCAATGTAGCGCTGATTATGATGCCAATACCCAACTTGCAAAAGATTTCTTTGCAACGGTTCAGAATAAGCTTCACTGGGCAATAGCTGGACAAACAGCTGCCGAAATTATAGCATCAAGAGCTGACAGTTCAAAAGTAAACATGGGGTTGACTCACTGGAAAAATACACCGAAAGGTGCTGTCCGAAAATCGGATGTGAGCATTGCTAAAAATTATCTGGATGAACAAGAACTGGATGGTTTGAATCGAATTGTCTCCATGTACCTTGACTATGCCGAAGCTCAAGCTTTAAGGGGCATTGTAATGCAAATGAAAGACTGGGTTGAAAAACTGGATGCATTCTTACGTTTTAATGAAAAAGATGTTTTGTCCCATCAAGGTCTTGTTACACATGATGTTGCTATTTCTTTGGCTGAAAAGGAATATGAAAAATTTCAAATTGTTCAAGACAAACTTTTCGAATCGGATTTTGATAAGATCGTACGAATAGAAAGACCGCTCTGATTTCGAAGCACGGGATAGGTCTTTTTTAAATATCCACCCCCCAAATATGCAGAAAAATCGTTTCAGCTCATTATCTTTGCAATCGTTCACACCAAAACGATAAACCAAACATTATAAGGTCTTATGCAAACAATCGATCAATTTAATTTTGCCGGAAAAAAGGCATTTGTGCGCGTTGATTTCAATGTGCCCCTCGATGAACAGTTCAACATTACGGATGATAACCGAATCCGCGCAGCGTTGCCTACGCTGAAGAAAATTCTGGCCGACGGCGGAAGCGTGATCATCGGTTCCCATTTGGGACGACCGAAAAAGAACCCGGATCCCAAAGCATCGTTGAAAGTCGTTGTGGATCACGTATCCAAATTGCTGGGAGTTCCCGTACAGTTCGCAGAAGATTGCCAGAAAGCCGATGCACAGGCTGCTGCATTGAAACCGGGCGAAGCATTGTTACTCGAAAACCTCCGTTTCTATGCCGAAGAAGAAGGCAAGCCACGTGGTTTGGCCGAAGACGCTTCCGACGAAGAAAAGGCTGCTGCCAAGAAAGTTATCAAAGCCAGCCAAAAGGAATTCACCGCCAAGTTGGCTTCCTATGCCGACTGCTATGTGAACGACGCATTCGGTACGGCTCACCGTGCTCATGCCTCTACGGCGCTTATCGCTGATTATTTTGACGTTGACCACAAGATGTTCGGTTACCTGATGAACAAGGAAGTTATTGCTGTTGAAAAAATCATGACCGACACCGCTCGTCCGTTTACTGCCATCATGGGTGGTTCCAAGGTTTCATCCAAGATAGAAATCATTGAAAACCTGCTTTCCAAAGTAGACAACTTGATCATTGCCGGTGGTATGACCTACACTTTTGTCAAAGCGCAAGGTGGAAAAATAGGTACATCCATTTGTGAAGACGATAAACTAGACCTGGCCCTGGATATTGTAAAAAAAGCAAAATCACTGGGTGTGAACCTAGTCATGGCTGTAGATGCAAAGATTGCGGATGCATTCAGCAACGATGCCAAAACCGCTTTTGTGAACGTCAACGAAATACCCGACAACATGATGGGTTTGGACATCGGCCCCAAAACTGAAGCTATTTTTGCCGATGTCATCAAAAACTCCAAAACTATTCTCTGGAACGGCCCTACCGGTGTATTTGAATTCGAGAACTTCTCCCATGGTTCCCAAGCAGTTGGTGAAGCTATTGTTGAAGCCACCAAATTGGGTGCATTCTCTCTGGTAGGCGGTGGTGATTCCGTAGCCTGCGTGAACAAATTCGGTCTGGCCGACGGCGTCAGCTACGTTTCCACCGGTGGCGGTGCCTTGTTGGAAGCCATCGAAGGAAAGATTCTCCCCGGTATCGCCGCCATTAAAAAATAAGTTTCCTACTATGACAAACACACTGACAGCCTCCATCCGCGACTCCAAAGTCGCGCGTTGGGGTGCGCTCGGCATTGTCGCCTTTACGATGATGGCCGCCTATTTCTTTTCCGACGTGATGTCTCCGCTTAAAACCATGCTGGAAACACAGAATGGTTGGGATAGCAGTGATTATGGCTTTTTCACCAGTGCTTACGGCTGGCTGAACGTTTTCCTCCTCATGCTTTTCTTTGGCGGATTGATTCTGGACAAGATGGGCATTCGTTTTACCGGCATCGGATCCGCTCTTGTGATGGTCATTGGTGCTGGTATCAAGTATTATGCCATATCAACACCAGCCCTTGGTCAGGTGATGTTATTCGGTATCAACAGCCAGGTGATGATCGCTTCCATCGGATTCGCCATTTTCGGTGTCGGTTGTGAAGTATCGGGAATAACGGTTTCCAAAGTGATCGTTAAATGGTTTAAGGGTCGTGAAATGGCCACGGCTATGGGAATTCAGGTGGCATTGGCTCGAATCGGTACAGGGATAGCACTCATCTTTACTGTTCCCATTGCCGAACGTCTCCATTCAATTTCGGCACCCATTGGCATGGGTGGGGTTGCTCTTTGCGCTGGTTTATTGGCATTCTTCATTTATAATGCCATGGACAGAAAGCTTGAAAAGCAAGATCGTTTGACAGTGGATGATTCAACGGAAGAAAGCTTCAAGATAGCTGACGTCAAAATGATTCTGACCAATAAAGGATTCTGGCTGATTGCATTGCTGTGTGTCATGTTTTATTCATGTGTGTTTCCATTTCTGAAATTTGCCACCGATTTTATGGTCAATAAATTCCATGTTGATATTAAATGGGCTGGAATCATTCCAAGTTTGGTGCCATTCGGTTGTATTTTGCTGACTCCCTTATTTGGAGGTATTTACGACAAGAAAGGCAAGGGTGCCACCATTATGATCATCGGTGCATTCATCCTTTTGTTTGTACATTTGGTATTTACGGTTCCTTTCCTGAACAACTGGATGCTGGCCGTTGCCCTGATGATACTTTTGGGTATTGGATTTTCGCTTGTGCCTTCGGCCATGTGGCCTTCCGTTGCCAAGATCATTCCTGAAAAACAGTTAGGTACGGCTTATTCATTGATTTTTTTGATTCAGAATATTGGTCTGATGGGTGTGCCTTTCTTGATTGGCAAGGTTCTGGAAAATTTCTGCAAATCTTATGTGGATGGTAAACCGGTATACGACTACACCCTGGTCATGGCAATATTCTCCACTTTTGCGCTTATCTCCATTTTTGTGGCCTATGCCCTCAAACGCGAAGACAAGAAAAAAGGTTACGGACTGGAACAAAAGAACGACATCAAAGATTAACTTCTTACAGCTAATAAAAAAAACGTCCCGAAGAAATTTGGGACGTTTTTACGAATATTTGGAAACCCCTAATCGCAAGAACACCATGAAAAAAATACAACTTTCGACGTTAGTTTTGCTTTGTTCCATAACACTTTTTGCGCAGTCGGTTTCGAAGCCTTCCTACGACCTATCCAAAGACAAAGTCCTGTACACCGTTGGCTATGCCCATCTGGATACCGAATGGAACTGGGATTACCCCGTGACCATCAACAACTATATCAAGAGCATCATGCTGGAGAATTTCCACTTGTTCGAAAAGTACCCCGACTATGTGTTTAATTTTACCGGCTCCAGGCGCTATCAAATGATGAAGGAGTATTATCCCGAACTATATCCCAAAGTTGGCCAATACATCAAAGAAGGCCGATGGAAAGTATCCGGTTCTTCCGTGGATGAAGGTGAAGTGAACATTTCTTCCTCCGAATCCCTAATCAGACAGGTCCTTTACGGCAATCAATTCTTCAAGAATGAATTTGGCGTGGAAAGCGTTGATTACATGCTTCCCGACTGTTTCGGTTTTCTGGCCAATGTGCCTTCTATCTGGAACCATTGTGGTTTACTTGGTTTTTCCACCCAAAAATTATCCTGGAATTCCGCCAATGGCATACCATTCAATATTGGTGTGTGGAACGGGCCCGACGGTAAAGGCATCATCGCGGCGTTGAATGCCACCGATTACACCGGTCGTGTGCGGGAACGCCTGGATTTGGAACCCTATTGGAACAACAGGCTGGATGATAATTTTAAAAAATACGGCATTTCGTTTGATTACCGCTATTATGGGGTAGGCGATGAAGGCGGTGCACCACGGGAACGCGACGTGAAGAATGCCATCGGCAGCTTGAATAACAAAGACAGCAAATTCAAAGTCGTACTGACATCTTCCGACCAAATCTACAAAGACATCACGCCTGAACTGCGTCAGAAACTACCCGTTTACAGCGGAGACCTGTTGCTGATAGAACACAGTGCAGGCTCCATGACGTCGCAGTCCTATATGAAACGCATGAATCGTAAAAACGAACTGTTGGCGCAGTCTGCTGAACAATTGGTCAGCATCGCCGATTGGACCAAGCGCATTCCGTATCCTTCCGACAAGTTGAACAACGCCTGGAATTTGCTGTTGGGCAGTCAGTTCCACGACATTCTGCCGGGTACCAGCATCCCCAAAGCCTACGAATACGCTTGGAACGACGAATTCATCGCTGCCAACGGTTTTGCAAACGTACTTAAAAGCTCCATGAGTGCCGCGACGATGGATTTGAATACGAATGTACAGGGAAGAAGCCTGGTCGTTTACAATCCAGTGGCACAAAGTCGGGAAGATATCGTAACGGCTGAACTCAATTATTCCACGCCCCCTGCTGACATTCAAGTATTTGACGGAAAAGGAAAGGCGCTTCCCACACAAGTCCTTCAACGGGATGGGAGCAGGTTGAAATTCATTTTCCTGGCCAAAGTCGCTTCCGTAGGTTTGGCCGTTTTTGAAGTGCGGGAAACCTCAAAAAGCGCTTCAGCCAAAACGAACCTGATCGCTTCTGATAAAACCATTGAAAATCAATACTATAAAGTAACTTTTGCACCGAATGGCGATCTTTCAAGCATTGTTGACAAGACCGTCGGCAAAGAATTGCTGTCGAAACCGGCAACGTTGGAATTCCTCCATGAAAAACCAAGCAATTACCCAGCCTGGAACATGGACTGGAAAGACCGAAAACAACCGATTGTCGGCTACCTGAATGAGGAAGCTTCGCTGAAAATCATCGAGCAAGGTCCCGTTCGTGTCACCATGGAAGTGGTGCGCAAGGGTAGGAATTCAGTTATTCGACAGCGCATCAGCTTGACCGCGGGGGAATCTGGCAAGCACTTGGAAATCAATAATTTGCTGGATTGGCAATCTACCGGTGTCTGTCTGAAAGCTTCCTTTCCGCTCACGGCGGCCAACCTAAAGGCCACCTACAACCTGGGCGTCGGAACCCTCCAGCGCGGCAACAACGACAGCCTGAAATACGAGGTTCCTGCCAAAGAATGGTTCGACCTGACGGATCGTTCAGGTACCTATGGCGTCACCATCCTGGAAGACTGCAAATACGGTTCCGACAAACCCGATGATCAAACTTTAAGGCTAACCCTGATGTATACCCCTGAAACCGGAAGTGGCTTTCGGTATCAAAATTCGCAGGATTGGGGCGTTCATGAATTCCGTTATGGGATTTTCAGTCATGCAGGCGATTGGAAAAGCAGTCAGGCACCCTGGCAGGGAAAATTCTTCAATCAGCCGCTGCTGGTTTTTGAGACGAGCAAACACGACGGTGCCTGGGGCAGAGAAACGTCCTTGCTGGAATCGAATGCTTCTCAGGTCGGCGTCATGACTTTCAAAAAGATGGAACAAGGTGATTACTACATTGTTCGCGTCAACGAACTGTACGGAAAAGATTTGAAAGCGGCTAGCCTGACATTCCCCGGAACCCTAACCGATGCCTACGAAGTGAATGGTCAGGAAAAGAAAATAGGTGAAGCAATCTATAAAAATAAGACGCTAAGCTTCGACCTGAGTCATTACACCATCCGCAGTTTTGCCGTCAAATTTAAAGACATACCCGCTGAAGTCGTCCTTCAGCATTCGCTCAATTTGCCCTTTGACCAGGATGCCATGAGTTTCGACAACAACCGCGACGATTGCAATTTCAACAACCGAAACAGCCTGCCTGCTGAACTCATTCCGGCTGAAATCACCAGCGATGGCATTCGCTATAAAATGGGCAACACAGCTGATGGTCAGAACAATGTCCTCAGTTGCAACGGCCAAAAAATCAACCTTCCGGCAGGTTACACCAAGGTTTGCCTGTTGGCTTCTGCGAACTATTCTCAGAAGGCTGCATTCCGTTTGGGTGATCAAACCCTTCCGCTCATCATTCAAAGCGGAACCGGATATTTCGGACAGTTCTACAACCGCCGTTTTGCCGAAGACAAAGTGACAGTGACCCGTATCGAAAAACCCTTCCTGAAAGATGCCAACATCGCCTGGTTCGCGTCCCACGGACATTACGCCTATCCCTCCAGAAACGACGCCTATCAGTACACCTATATATATGCGTACGAATTGGACCTACCTAAAGGTGTCCAAACATTGGAACTGCCTGCGAATGAAGCGGTGAAGGTTTTTGCAATAACCTTGACCAACGATGTCAACAGCAATGCGAAACCGTTGCAACCATTGACGGATCAATTTTCAAATGCCAACGAAATTGAATTAAGAAATAAATAATGAAGGTTCTGGTCCAGTTCCTATTGATTTTTACCCTCACGTTTTCTACGTATGCCCAAAAACTGAACGTTGCAACCTACAACATCCGTTACGAAAACTATTTTGATGATGCCAAAGGAAATGGCTGGAGAGCCCGATGCCCGATTGTAACGAGTATGATTTATCAATACGATTTCGACCTATTCGGAGCTCAGGAAGTGTTGTTCACTCAATTGAAGGATTTGACCGATCGTCTGCCCGGTTATGGTTTTGTGGGTGTTGGCCGAGCAGACGGTAAGGAAAAAGGTGAGTTTTCCCCCATTTTCTATAAAAAGGATAAGTTCGAGTTGCTCCAATCAGGAACGTTCTGGCTGTCTGCAACAGACAGCATCCCTTCTGTAGGCTGGGATGCAGCATTGCCGCGTATCTGCAGCTGGGGAAAGTTTCAAGTGAAAGACACAAAAACCATTTTTTGGTTTTTTAATCTGCACATGGACAATGTAGGCATCGTCGCACGGTTGGAAAGTTCGAAACTTTTGATCCGGAAAATCAAGGAGATGTGTTCCCAAGAACCCGTGATTTTGACCGGAGATTTCAATATGGATCAAACCAGTGAGGGCTATGGCTATCTTGCCGGTTCAGGAATGCTGAGTGACACGTACAAAATCGCAAAAAAAGTATATGCACCGAGTGGAACGTTCAACGACTTTACGACCAATCCTGCTTCCCAAAGCCGCATCGACCATGTTTTTGTCAATACCCATTTTAAAGAGGTCAACTATGCAATTTTGACCGATACCTACAACACTTCCGGTCAAGGTCCAACATCCACCAGCAAAACCAGACTTCCGTCCGACCATTATCCGGTTCAAGTGGAACTGGAATTCAGGTGAGTGCAGCCTCGCTGTTTGCGGCGATGAGCTTCAATTTTCGAAGTATCAGTATGTTATGCTGCTCGTTACATTTTATTTTTTCTACAAAGATCTGAAATCGTTTCAACAATTTTAACCGGCGAAAGGACCTGACTGGCGGCACCGATCCGGATCGCTTCGCCCGGCATGCCAAATATAACACAACTTGCCTCGTCCTGTACCAGGGTAACAGCACCTTTTTCTCTCATCGTTAATAATCCCTTTGCACCATCTTTACCCATCCCGGTGAGTAATACGCCAATTGCTTTTGACCCCATCACTTCTGCAACAGATCTAAAAAGATAATCGACGGATGGACAGAGACCATTTTCAGGAGGAAGGTTTTGAAGGATGATCCGTGGACCGTTTGTAATTCCCATTTGAAGGTCATCGGGTGCAACATAGGCATACCCGGGTTTTAGCAATTCTCCATTGATGGCAATCCTCAGAGGAATGGCAGACGTGTCTTCCAGCCAATCCCTGAATCCATTGAGGAAACCTCTGGCTATGTGTTGAACAATTAAAACCGGAATGGGCAGATCCTTTGGAAGATTGGAAAGAAAGGTCTTCAAAACAACAGGCCCTCCGGTGGATGCACCAATTGCAATGAGTTGAACCTCTTTATTTTCGGAACTTTCTGTTGGAATTGTCACGATGGGACGCTTCCGTTGAGTCATTTGGTTGGGAAAATGCCTGACCACTTTAACTTCTGACATGAGTTTTATATGCTGGATAAGCTTCAGGCGGGCACCAGCAAATCCGAGATCTTCCATTCCCGGTGGGCGTAGGATAACAGCCAATGCTCCAGCTTCAATTAATTTAAAAGTGTTTGCCACCTCAGAAACACTCAAACTTCCGCTTACAATCACAATGGGGGTGGGAGCCGTTTCCATGATGATACGGGTGGCTTCATAACCATCCATCCCCGGCATGTGTATATCCATCGTAATGACGTCAGGCCGTTTTTTAAGAACAAGCGCAACGGCTTCTTCTCCAGAACTTGCCACTCCAATAATCTGGATCTCCGGATCAGAAGAAAGAATATGGGTCATGAACTCCTGCACCACCCGCGAATCGTCAACAATAAGGACTTTAATCATATCAACTTTTTAATTACTTCCAGCAAATTACCTTGGTCAAACTTGCTTTTAATTATATAGGCATCTGCACCAGCCTCGATTCCCCGTTCCTTATCGTCACGCGATTCAAGTGCAGTGACAAGCACCACCGGAATCTCACAAAGCTTTTTATCGTTTTTTATTTTGATGGTAAGTTCGAAACCATTCAGTCTCGGCATATCTACATCCGACACGATTAGGTCGAATTTTTCGCTCTTTGCGCGCGTGAATGCATCTGCGCCGTCCACTGCAGTAACAACTTGGTATCCAGCTGTTTCAAGAATATTTTTAAGCAGTGTCCGCGAGGTGATGGAGTCTTCTGCTACGAGAATTTTTTTCGATTTCGTGATCGTTTTTTCTTCCACTATCGATTCTTTCTTCCTTCCGTTTGTCTTAACGGCCGATTTCAGGAGGTCGGAGACATGAAGAACAGGAACAAGGATTCCGGAACCCAGTATGGTTACTCCAGAAATATTCCGAACGCGTTTCAATAGTTTTCCGAGCCCTTTTACCAAAACCTGATGTTCATCGAGCACCTCCTCTACTTTAAATGCCATGCGGTTTTGTCCCGAAATCAAAACAAGGAGACGAATATAATCGGAAAATCCATTCTTGGATTCCGGCAATTTAAGTACTTCAGCCAGGCTGACGACAGAAATCAGGTCTTCATCGATGCGAATAGTTTCGTGACCTTCGATGGTTTTTAATTCGTCGTTCTTCACCCGGAGCACTCTTTCAACATTCATTGTCGGTAGCATGAACATAAAATCGCCCAGACTGACCAGAATGCCTCTAAATGCGGCAAGGTTCATTGGCAGAAGGATACGAAAGGTCGTTCCAATCGTTTCTTTTGTTTCGATGGTTAGAATTCCATTCAGTTTTTCAACTTTTTCGCGAACAATCGTCAGACCCAATCCTCGACCGGATATATCGGTGATGATAGGACTGGTAGATAAGCCCGACTGAAATATCAGGGAGAGGATTTCGTCCTGATCTAGTTTTTTGGCAACTTCGGATGAAACAATTTCCGACTTGATGGCTGCATCTAAAACACGATCGAGCAGGATGCCTCTACCATCATCTGAGACCGTAATTTCAACCTGCCCATTTTCTTTTGCGGTAAATGCCAAGGTTATTTTTCCATTCCGGGACTTGTTTTGAAGCAACCTCTCTTCGGGAGTGTCAATGCCATGATCGATGCTGTTACGGATCAGGTGGATCAGCGGATCTTTAAGTTCCTCCAGAATACGTTTGTCAATTTCCAATTCTGAACCCTGGATGACGAATTCGATCTCTTTTTGCTGCCTTCGTGCTATTTCCCTGACCATACCCGGAAAAACTTCGACAAGGAAGGAAACAGGCAGCATAAGAACCTGTTTCATTGAATCGAGGTGATCGTTCACCATACGATCGAGGCTATAATGGTCTCTCTCCATGGTATGGGTCACTTTAGCCAATTGGGCTTCCAGATTGATCAGCCACAATTCATTTTTCTCCAGCCATTCATCATGTTGGGCGATAGTGGCCGTTTTTCGGTGTATTCTCCAATTCTGCCAATCGGTTTTTTGTTTGACGACTTGACTATGAATCTCAATGAGCGAATTTGTCTGCTGTTGGATCGAACTATTTGCCTGAATAAACTCTTCGGCTTCAAACAGAAGCGGTTCCAATTTAGAAATAGGAATCCGTACAACTTCCGACAACGAAAGTCTGCCACTTATAGGCAAATCAGGCCCGGGTTCAGATTCTAAAACAATTTCTGTGGGCGATTCAATCGGTTTTATTTTTTTTTGTTGAAATAAGCCCTCCGGATGTCGGGCAAGATTTGGCTCCAGCGTAATCTGGTTTAATTGCTGGCTAAAAATCTTTAGGTTTTGCCGTCTTTCAGTCGTTTGTTCTGCTTCGATCGATAAAACGAGATTTGAAAGAAATTCGTTGGTTTGAAAAAATAGATCAATCATTGCCGGAGTCAGGTGAAGCTCCTTCCGCTTCAGTTTGGAAAAAACGTTTTCGAGCGGCTGACAAACCGATTCCATATCCTTTTGACCAACGGAACGTGCAGCGCCTTTTAGGCTATGAACTTCGCGGAACAAGATCTCAATAATTCCAGTTTGACTTTGTCCTACCGGCATCTTCTCCAATTCGCTCAATCCTTTAGCGAAAGCTTGAATATGTTCGTCCGCTTCAATCCGGAACGTCGCCTGAATCCGCTTTAGAAATTCACTGTCTTTAGTATCCATTTTCTAATTTCTTATTCCTATCCCTGGAACTTTTCGATCATTGCTTTCAGTTTTTGGCTTAGTTCATAAAGGCTTTTTGCAGATTTTTCCGCCTGAACCATACTTACCGCTGTTTCAGTTCCAGCTTGATTGATGTTTTGCATCGCCACACCGATTTGATCCATTCCGACCACTTGCTGCTGACTGGATGCCACAATTTGCGTGGCCGCCTGAACCGCATCGTTGCTGCTTTCGGCCAGTATCCGAATGGCCTCACCTGCCTGCACCGATTGTTTCAAACCTGAATCGACCGCTTTGCTACCTTGTTCTGTGGCCATAACTGCTGCGCCGGTAATTTTTTGAATATCGTTCAATATGTTTCGAACCTGTAACGTGGCTTGTTTCGATTGGCCAGCAAGGTTTTTGATTTCCTGGGCAACAACCGCAAATCCTTTTCCCTGGTCACCAGCTTTGGCAGCTTCGATGGCTGCATTTACTGCCAATAAGTTAGACTGGTCGGCAATGTCGGTCACCGATGCAATGATGCCGCCGATGGATTGGCTTTGCTCACTCAGGCGAACAACAGTTTGTGCAATGGAATCCATTTGTTCACGGATTTTATTCATGCCTGCGATTGTTTCGTCCACTGCTTGTTGTCCGTTCTGAAAGACCTGTACCACGCGTTGTGCACTGTCTGCTACATTTTTAGCTTTTTGTGAAGACTGTTTTGAAGCCTGTTGCACCTCTTCAACGGTGGCTGAAGTCTCGCTGATTGCCGTTGCTGTTTCGGCAGTACCCGTAGCGACCTGAGTTGTGGCAGCCAATATCTGCGTGGAGGAAGAAGCAAGAATATTGATGGTCTCCTTTACTTCGGCAATCACATTTGTCAGTTCTTCGGTGCGTTTAGAGACCATTTCTTCCAATTGGTCACGGTACGTGCTCAATTCTTTTTCCATCTTCAACCGTTCTGAAATATCTTTACTGAACGATTGTATCATCAGTCCTAATTCCCCGCCACCTTGTTGATATTCCGATAAATCCATGGTCAAATCTCTGTTGAGAACCAGGTTGGTAGCTGTTTTTAGCGGTTTGGTGATGCTTAGGGTCAGTAAAATGGCAATGAGGACAGCAAGTATCACCGCTATGGCGCCAAATAAAAACATATAATAACGAACGTTTGCGTAAACATCTTTAGCACTTTGATACCTTTCTAATGTTTTACCCTTTTCATAATGTATTAGCTCATCGACACTGTTTATCCATTCATTTACTTTGGGTCTGGCTGTATTTAGTAGTTCTGCAAGTGCTGCATCATATTTTTGAGCAGTAACCAGGTCAATAACCACATTGTTGTAACTCCTGGATTCATCCTGAAGAATTTTTATTTTTGAAATCTGATTCAGGATTTTTGTGTCATTTTTCGAAACCAATTCTTCGTATTTTTTTAAGTCATCATCATAAGATTTTCTGTATTCAAGAATCATTTTCTTTTTTAACTCCAGGGTACTTTTGGTTTTGTCCAACTGTATGGTTCGAAGTTCAATCGAAATTTCCCTGACATTAGCAATCATATTATTGGCCAGCGCAGTACGGGCATTCTCAATGTTGACAATTTCATCCATTTTCTGATCCATTTTTGACATGGAATTAAGTCCAAATCCAATTAATACAAGAATCAAGACGAGCATGATACTGAAGCTGAATGCCAGCCGTACACTAATTTTCATGTTTTTAAGCATTTTTAAATCCTCCTATTTTTAAATTACTAATTTCAATTTACTATTTTCTTATCATCAGTACGAACTTACTTCCTCTTCGACCACCATTTTCTGGTCTCCCAGCAACGTTGAAGCATTTAAAACAATCAATCCTTCTTTTGTCACACCTGTCAGGAATGCTTCGCCAATACCCGTAACTGTAGGAGGTGTCGCGCTAATATCTTTCATATCAACTGTTTGGATGCCATAAACCACATCGGCAAGAATGCCAAATTCCATCTCCTCATTGTGAAGAATTAGGACCTTATTGAGTTCGCCCAAACCTGAATCCGGAAGGTTTAGGAATTTTTTAAGATCGACAACCGGCATGATTTGCCTGCGTACATGAATGAGCCCCAATATGTAGGAGGGAACCCCAGGCAAGGGTGTAAACGCTTCCAAAGGATGGACTTCACGAACGTAGACAGACTCAATGCCATACGTTTCGGTTGACAAGCTAAAGGTAAGGAGCTCCATGGTTGCAGAAGGACCTGTTTTTTGTTCAGGTTCACTTGCCATGGCTAAGGCACGCATTTTCAGCAAGTTCCGGGTTTCTCGTTTCATTTTATGAAAGCTTTTTCATATTGGTGTGGATAATTTCTCGGATATATTTTACGGATAATCCTTCTGATTCAGGTAGAATATCGTCGTTCGTGAATGGGCTGAGTAAATCGAGCACGTTTTTAAAATGCCTTTTAGCATCCTTTACATTTCCTTTCCGAAGATAGATATTTCCCAGAACAAAATGCCCCATCACAAAATCGGGATCCAGATAGATTGATTGTCTGAGTGTGGTAACAGCCTCATTAGACCGGTCGAGCTCCTGAAGAATGGAGGCCTTCAGAAAATACAAGGTGAGGGCGAGTTTATCAGCCGCTATTCCTTTAGTGCACAAAACCAATGCTTCCGGGAGATTTCCAAGATTGGCCAGTTGGCGGATTTTAAAGGACGGATCGGTGTCAGTAACAAAAACTTGATTATCGGGTACTGGCAACGGGCCTTGAGGGGTTGAATCGGAGTGGGCAGGTGTGACAATGGTTGAAGATTCTGAATTAGCAATGGAATAATCATTTGCTGCTAAGGAAGTTGCCTGTGTTTCTTGGATTTCAGCAAACGTTTGTTCGGATACTGAATCAAAGGGAGGAATAGCCCTTGCAGATGAAAAATCCTTATCGCCTTTGCGGTAAACAATGGCACCAGGAAAATTTACCGAGGTTAAATTTGGAAACAACTGTGACGACAGTTCACAGGAAGCAACAGCAAACCAACCATCCGGATTAAGCGATTGAAAAAGATTGCCGGAAATTTTTGTAAACCATTCCTCTGTAAAATACATCAGAACATTCCGGCAAAAGATAATATCCATGGAATGGGTATTATTTAGTAGGGATGGATAAATTGCTTCTGCCAGATTGAGGTTCGAAAAAGTGACCATTTTTTTTATCTCAGGACGGATCTCATACTGATCGTTTTCGAGCTTATGGAAATAGTTGGGTTTTAACCACGGTGGGCAATTGCGGAATGACCATGAACTATAAACTCCGGATTTGGCCTTACTGAGTGCCTTTGGACTAATGTCGGTTGCCAGAATCGTTATATTCCAATTGTTCAGATTCGCAATCGTTCTATGAAGTGCTATTGCCAGGGAATAGGGTTCTTCACCGGTAGAACAGCCTGCACTCCACAACCGGATCGTCCTGTCGTCGTTTTTTTTTGATTTGATTAATTCGGGTAAAATATGGTCGGTGAGGGCTAAAAAAATGGGTTGTTCCCTCCAGAAATACGATTCAGAAATGGTTAGAAAAGAGGAAAGGTTTATAATCTGGTCTTTATTTAGAGTGGTGGATATAAGCCATTTGGTGAATTCGTCGAAATGCTCAAAACCAAACTCATGGGCAGCCAAAGCCAGACTTCGACCCAATATGTCCCATCGTTCAACAGGAAAATGCAAACCAGTTTGTGCGGCAATTACATTACAAACTTCGGCCAATCCGGTTTCTTTTCGCTTTTGTATCATGTATTTCTTTTTGACAGTGCCTCTTCCAATTGCTTTTCTTCATCCAGATTAAGAAACTGTTCCAGATCGTAAATAAGGATGAGCTCCGTATCCATTTTTACGATCCCCCCGATGAATGCTGCAAAAGGCATCGTCTCTTTTGCATTGATATGTTGATAGGATTCAATAGCCTGAACACCGGTCACGGAGTCCACTATCAGGGCAACCTGTCTTTTCCCGGTATCTGCAAGAATAAGCTGGTCATCAATATCAATTTCATGAGTAGCCATTCCAAATCGTTTTCGTACATCGATAACGGGCAAAATCCGGCCGTTTACGTTAATAATCCCGGTAACAATCTCGGGTGTTTTTGGTAAACGTGTGATCTCAATGGCATGGATGACCCGCACCACCTTGTTTAGTGGAAGGCCATATACTTGTTGATCGAGCGTAAAAACAACAATTTGTTCCATCGTTATTCAATCTTCATTTCATTACCCAATTTAGTAATAATTTCCGTTAAATTCTGAATATTCTGGTTCTTATCGAAGAAATAATCGGCACCTTCTGCCAGACTCCGATCGCGGTATCGTTTATAGGGATAGTTTAACTAAAACCAATTCATCCTAAGTAACTACTCATCATCCCAATCAACTCCTCTTTCTTGATTGGTTTGGCGAGGTAATTGGAACAACCCGCTTCCATACACTTTTCCCTGTCGCTACTTAACACATACGCTGTTGTAGCAATAACCGGTAACTCGGTATTGAAGGATTTGATGATCCGGGTAGCTGTAATTCCATCCATTTCAGGCATCTTAATATCCATGAGAACGAGTGAGATAGCACTATCTTTTTTGCAATGTTCAACGGCCTCAAGACCGTTTAATGCCGTAATAATGTTAATACCGGAAGGTCTCAGCAAGGTTTTGATGTAAAATAAATTGGCTTCCTCATCTTCGGCCAGCAGGATGGTTTTATCCTTCCATATACCTGGAGGAAACGCCTTATTTTCCACCGCCCTTTCTGCCGGCTGAATCTTTTCAGGGATATAAGGAATTTCAAAAGTAAAGGTACTGCCTTTACCTAGCGAAGAATCGACTTGTATGGTACCTCCAAGCAATTCGATATACGATTTTGCCAAGGAAAGGCCAAGGCCATTTCCGCCATATTTTCTTGAGTGAGAGAAATCAACTTGTCTGAACCGTTCAAAAATAGCCTGATGAAAGGAAGGATCAATTCCTATTCCCGAATCGTTCACCTTAAAAAGTAGGTTTTGATTTTTCCTATCAACCGTGATTTCGACCGCTCCCTTTTCGGTAAATTTCAAGGCATTACCAATGATATTGTTTAATATCTGCCGAAGCATTTTCCCATCGCTCTTAATGTTAACCAGTTCCGCAGGATATTTTTTTTGGAGTGAGAATTTTAGGTTCTTCTCATTTGCCTGCGGTTCAAAGACTTCTTGAATATCATCCAGTAGATTGTTCAGATTTATGAATTCCGAATTTGCTACTTCCTGAGAAGATTCAATTTTTGAAATATCCAAAATATCCGTGATAATATTCAAAAGCTGGTGCGTGGCACGATTGATAATTCCTAAAAACTTGTCCTTTTCCAGGGTACCCAAATCCGGATCGTACAGTAATTCTGAAAACCCCAGAATAGCATTCATTGGTGTTCGTATCTCGTGTGACATATTGGCAAGAAAGGACGATTTAAGCTGGTCGCTCTCCTCCGCTTTTTTCTTAGCCCACAATAAATCCATCTCGGTCAGTTTACGCTCTGTAATATCACGGATAATACCTGTAAAGAACTGATCGTTCGAAGTTTTCCATTGTGCCATCGAAAGTTCAATAGGGAAGATTTCTCCATTTTTACGTTTCCCTTTAAGCTCAACCGTTTTGCCAATAATATGATGAGTGCTTCCGTGCTGAATCCTTTCGAATCCTGAAAGGTGCAATGCTCTATATTCATCTGGTAGCAGGATGGTAAGGGGCTGTCCGATTATTTCCGATTCACAATATCCCAGCGTTTTGGTAGCCCCCTGGTTCCAGCCGACAATGATTCCGGCATCATCCACCGTAATAATTGAATCAACTGCTGAATCAGCAACAGCCCGGTAACGCTCCTCGCTATGCCGTAACTCCTCTTGCGACAATTTTTGTTCACTGATATCCTGAAGGACGGTGCGGCTATGAAGAATAGTTCCATTGGCATCACGTACAGCAGTGAAGTTCGTTAAAACCGGGATTTTACCACCTAAGGTTGTAATAAGTTCGAGCTCTGCATTGGTGACTTCTCCGGTTTCGTTAAATAAAAGAAAAACTTTTTTAACCTCTTCGCCGCAATCCGGATGATAAAACTTAAAAACGGGTTCGCCAATAATCTCCGACCGCTTAAAACCTGTTTTTTTCAGTAACGTTTCGTTGCACTCAATCACTTTCCCGGTGAGGTATTCAATCGACATGAACATAGTGGGGGCGTTATCATACAAATCCTGGTATTTTTGTTCATTCCGTTTTAGCTCGATGGTTCGGATCTCCACCATTTCTTCCAGATTTTCGTTGGTCGTTTGTAGTTCTTCCTGTGTTTCGAGCAATTCCTTGTTCCTGATGACCGCTGCCTCGTACGTTGAGATGAGCAGGGAAAGCATTTGTTGATGATCGGCTGCAATAAACCTGGGTTTTCCGGCAAACATGATTTCTACCCCGATGCGAACCCGTTCGGATTGTTGATAGTTAGAGTTTATTATAATGTGCTCAATATGAGACAAAAGGTATTCCTCAGAATAGGGTTTTGTAATAAAATTATCAGCTCCACATTCTAACCCTTCGATCACATCTTCCGGATTGGAAAGGGATGTTAACAGTATCACTGGAATTTCGATCGTACGATTCAGCTCCTTTATCTTCCTGCATAATTCGTAACCATCCATTCCGGGCATGCAAATATCCGTAATGATCACTTTTGGAGTAATTTCCTCCAGCACTTTAAGTGCCTGCAATCCATTTTCAGCAATAATCGTGGTGTATTGATTTTTCTCCAGCAGATATTTCAGTTGCTCTGCTTGTGTTTTGCTGTCTTCAACGATAAGAACATCTACCATGGGTTAAATCGTTAGTTTAGAACGATAAAGGTAAATCGTCCTGTGGATGTTTGCGCCAGGTATACGTGTCCGTTTTGTAGGGGGTTAACTGAATTGCTTGTAGGGGGAATCCTACAAATCATTCAATCAGGCCATTTTTTACAGCATAGAGTGTTAGTTCGGCATTTTTTTTCATTCCCATTTTTTCGAGAACTCTGATTCGGTAGGTACTGACCGTTTTGTCACTGAGAAAGAGCTTTATGCCTATTTCAGTAACTGAAAGGCCTTGAGCCAACAGGCATAAGACCTGATATTCACGCTCTGAGAGCTTTTCATGAATAGGGATTCCGATTGGATCAATACTATTAAAGGCAAGTTTTTCGGCAATTGCAGCCGAGATATATTTCTGGCCAAGCGAAATCTTACGAATGGCCAATTCCAGTTCCTTGTAAGCACTTTCCTTCGACAGATAACCAGATGCGCCCATCCGTAAAGCCCTGATGGCATACTGCTCTTCTGAATGTACGCTTAGTATCAATATATTTAGCTTCATTCCGATACTTTTAAGCGACTGAAGTATGTCGAGCCCGCTTAGCTTTGGCATGGAAATGTCGAGAATCGCGAAATCAAAATATTCCGACTTGATTTTCTGCAAAGCCTCCTGTCCATCCGCTGCCTCCTCAATGGTTGAAAACAGGTGCAGGCTTTGAATGATTTGCTTAAGTCCCTGACGGACTACGGAATGATCGTCAGCAATGAGTATCTTCATAGTGGTTGGATAGGGTGTACTTCTATTCTATGGGTATACAGATTCGAATGATTGTTCCGGAACTATCTCCGGGTAAAATTTCCATCGTGCCACCTTCTTGATTAATCCGTTCATGCATGCCCAGCAAACCAAGCGATCGGATTGAATTCAATTTTTCGACAGGAATTCCAATGCCATCGTCCATAATATCAAGAACTAGGTGCCAATCATTTTCATGCAAATTAATTTGAACAGTTTTAGCCTGTGCATGCCGGATTACATTTGTAAGCGATTCCTGCAGAACCCGATATAAAGCCAGATTTTTTGAGTCACTTTTGGTCTGTACTTCATCCAAATCCATAAGGACCTCCAGTTTTGTCCGTTTTTCGAACTCTTCGGCATACCATTCTATGGCAGCAGCCAATCCCAAATCATCGAGGATTCCGAGACGCAGTTCGGATGAAATTCGTTGAACGTCGCTGATCGTGTCGGTTATCAGATCGACCATGCCCGTAAGTTTTGCCTTTACCTCGGCCGTTGTCAAAGCATTTTCCTCAAGCCAGTTCAAATCAAGTTTGAGAGCAGTCATCGATTGTCCCAATTGGTCATGTATCTCCCTGGATATTAGGGTTCGCTCATTCTCTCTGATTTCAATCATGCGCTTAATAAGCTGTTTACGTGTCTCGTTCGAATTTCGAACTTCCTCTTCACTTTCTTTCAACATTTCCAGTGCCTTCTTGTGTTCAGCCATTTCATTATCAAATTCAACCATTTCTTGATGGAGGTATATTTTGAAGTAAAATATAAATATAATAAAGTATAAAAGAGCAAGAGAAAGTTCGATAAATTTTTTTGTAATCGAACCAAGTTGCACAAAATCAGGGAGGAATGTAAAATTAAAAATTAATACGGAGACGGAAGCGGCACAAACGAATCCGATCAGATTATATAGGACAGCGATTCGTCTCCTTTTTGCCGGAACAATTTCTCTTTTTCCAAGGAAGAGAGCGATGAAAAACGAGGTTAATAGTGCAAAATGGCCGGTTAACCAGGTAGTGGAAATGGATAGTTTAAACGTAGGGGGTATTTCAAGTCCTATTTTGTTGAAGGAGAATACGGCGTGAACAAACTCTTCGACACCTATCAGAACAAATCCGACGGAAAGCACTAAAAAGAAACTGCGACCTGTTGTTAAGAAATGGAGCAGAACCATTATCCCCGCTGTGATAGCAAGCAAGGAAGATGCAAATTCGAGCAACGCATGGACATCATTGTTACTCCTCCAGCCGGATGACTCAACAAGCGGATAAAATACCAATGGAACGAGAAATAGGAAAGCAAAAGGGAGATAGTTGGCGAGTTTTTTCATAGAAATCAACGCTATATATTGAAATCAACGATCCTTGTTAAACTGAACAATGTCTTCCGTCTTTTTCCGTTTCTTTTCCCGAAGCGCCTGGGTGGAGTAACCCATCGTGATGACTAAAACAGGGCGTTTGGAGGAGGGAATATCCAACACAGAGCGTATTTTCTTTTCGTTGAACCAACCCATAATGCAGGAACCAAGTCCCTGATCGGCAGCAGCCAGCGTGATGTGCGCAGCAACAACGCCCAGATCCATGTGCGGAAAATGTTTTTGCTTGACAGTGCTTCCAACGGCTGATGTAAAATTGGCGGAGTCCTCCAACACGACTATGATTACAGGTGCCTGAAAGACAAAATGGTTGATGCCCAGTGTTTTGTCAGCGATAGTACCTGCCGTTTCCTGCCTCAATAATGGATCCGTCACCACAATGAATTTCCAAGGTTGGGCATTGCAGGCTGAAGGCGCCAGTCGGGCAGCTTCCAGAATGTAATCTAGCTTTTCTGCTTCCACCGCGCGGTTAATGTCGTACGCGCGGTCGCTCTGTCGAGATTTCACCAGCTCCAAAAAAGTTTTCATAGTTGTAAAAAAAACTTCTAGTCCAATTTGAGTACCGCCAGAAACGCCTTCTGCGGCACTTCCACATTACCAATCTGCTTCATGCGCTTTTTCCCCTTCTTCTGCTTTTCCAAAAGTTTGCGTTTACGGGTGATGTCACCACCATAACACTTGGCAGTCACATCCTTACGGACAGCCTTCACCGTTTCGCGGGCAATAATCTTGGCACCGATGGCCGCCTGAATGGCAATATCGAACTGTTGACGAGGGATGAGTTCCTTCAGCTTTTCGCACATGCGACGACCCAGGTTTTCGGCATTGCTCACGTGGGTGAGGCTGGAAAGCGCATCAACTGGTTCACCATTCAGCAAGATATCCAGCTTGGCCAACTTGGATTCGCGGAATCCATTCGGATGGTAGTCAAAAGATGCATAGCCCTTGGAAATGCTTTTCAGACGGTCGTAGAAGTCGATGACGATTTCACCCAAGGGCAAATCGAACAGGATTTCCACCCGGTTGCCTGAAATGTATTCTTGCTTGATCAACTCCCCACGCTTGCCCAGGCAAAGCGTCATGATGTTGCCCAAATAATCGGTGTTGGTAATGACGGAAGCCCGTATATAAGGCTCCTCGATTTTCTCGATCATCGTAAAGTCGGGCAGGCCGGACGGATTGTGAATGTCCAACACTTCCCCTTTCCGGGTAGTGACAATGTATTGCACGTTGGGCACCGTAGTGATCACACTCATGTCGAATTCTCGGTCCAGACGCTCCTGCACGATTTCCATGTGGAGTAAGCCCAGGAAGCCGCAGCGGAAGCCAAAGCCCAATGCGAGGGAGCTTTCCGGCTGAAACGTCAACGAGGCATCGTTGAGCTGTAACCGTTCCAGCGAGGCGCGTAAATCTTCAAACTCTTCAGGGTCAATGGGATATACGCCAGCAAACACCATGGGTTTCACTTCCTGAAAACCATCGATGGCCACCTTGCACGGATTTTTCACATGCGTGACCGTATCGCCGACTTTGACTTCCTTGGAAGTCTTGATGCCGGAAATGATGTAGCCAACGTCGCCGCAGCTCAATACGTCGCGGGGTACCATGGTCAGTTTCAATACGCCGATTTCGTCGGCATAGTATTCTTTCTTGGTTGCAAAAAATTTCACGAAATCTCCCGGGCGAACCGTGCCGTTCCTGATTTTGAAGTAGGCGATGATGCCACGGAAGGAATTGAACACGGAGTCGAAGATCAGCGCTTCCAGCGGAGCATCCGGATCGCCGGTAGGGCAGGGGCAGCGGTCAATGATGGCGTCAATTATTTCTTGTATGCCTTCACCGGTCTTACCACTGGCTCGGATGATTTCCTCACGCTTGATACCCAACAGTTCGATGATCTGGTCTTCCACTTCTTCCGGCATGGCATGCGGCAAGTCAATCTTATTCAGAACCGGAATAATTTCCAGGTCGTTTTCGATGGCCATGTACAAGTTGGAAATGGTCTGGGCCTGAATGCCCTGAGAAGCGTCCACGATAAGCAAGGCGCCTTCACAGGCAGCAATGGAGCGGGAAACCTCGTACGAAAAGTCCACGTGCCCCGGCGTATCGATCAGGTTGAGCAAATATTTTTCACCGTCACGGAAGTATTCCATTTGTACGGCATGACTTTTGATGGTGATTCCACGTTCCCTTTCCAGGTCCATGTCATCCAGCATCTGGTTTTCAGTGATGGCCATCGTGTGTGTGAACTCCAACAGACGGTCAGCCAGGGTGCTTTTGCCGTGGTCGATGTGGGCGATGATGCAGAAATTTCGAATGTGCTTCATTGAGTGAAAGGCGCATGGGTTAATTGAGCCTGCAAATTTACAATTTTTACGGGTAAGACCGACTATCAACACTCAGTTTTTTCGTATGTTTGTTCCATTCAAAGAGAAATAGATGACTGTTCCAGAAGCAACTCAATTATACGACCGCATCCTGAACCTAGTTCTGCAGTTCAGCATCAAAGACGCCTTTTCCGGATTGGGCTTCCTCATCCAGCAAAATGGCTTCGGCAGAGCGTATGACAAATTGACGGATACCGAAAACAAATACCGTTACATGCTCCGTTACAGGCTGGAGGGCTTTCCCGATCCCGACCGCGATAAGGTAGAAAACGGCATTCGGCGCCAATTGCTGGAATTGGCCGGCGAAGCCTATCACATTTGGATGACCCGCAATTCGCCCGGTTTTTATTACGACCGCATTCGCGTGGACAGGGTAGGAGGCCACGAACCCATGCCCGAACTGGTGGAAACCATGCGCCACGCAGGTGAACGACTCACCATTGTCCAATTGGTTGAAAAAACAGAAATCCGCGACACCCAGTCTGCACAACTTATACGGTTACGGGAAAACGCAGCCGGACTAATATTCATGAAACTGTTTGTTTCTGAGATCTGGACGGAAGAAAACCGCACCTACCTGAGCCAGGTGTTCATGGATCCCGCCTTTTCAGACCACGAAAAAGGACTTTTCGTTTCAGCCATCCTACTTTCCCTGCAAAAAAGGTTCGATGTGGGTAAAATGCTTTTCTTGGCCGATCAATGCCTACATCCGGATATGGAAGTATCCCAGCGTGCCCTGGTGGTGGTGGCCTTAAATCTGTATATTTACGACGACCTTCTTAATCTGTATCCTGAAATCGGATTGCGCATGGATGCCCTGTTCGACACCAATCCCGAAATTTCCGAGTTTTTCATACGCATCTTTTACCAGCTCATCCGTTCCAAGGATACTGATGCAGTGACCAAACGGATGCAGGAAGAAATTCTCCCGGAAATGACCAAAATGGGCTCGGCGCTCCACGATAAAATGCGGGAAGGCGAGGACCTCTCCGACGAATTCAATCCCGAATGGCAGAACATGATGGAAAACGCCGAATTTTCGGTGAAGATGCAGCAGTTTTCCGACATGCAGCTCGAAGGCATCGATGTGTACATGAGCACGTTCTCTGCCCAAAAAGGCTATCCATTCTTCAATGAATTCTACAATTGGTTCCTGCCGTTCCATACCTCCCATTCCAGTCTGAAAGACTTGTTTGGACCGAATCCGCTGGAGGGCAGCAATGTACTGGATGCGGTTCTTAATTCCGATTACCTGTGTTCCTCCGATAAATATTCCTTCTGCTTCAACCTGTTGCAGGTGCCGGCCAATTACCGGACCACCATGTCCAACCAGATGAATGCGGACAGCGAGGCTTTCGAAGAAGTACGCAAGTCCAACATGGGCATGAACAACAAATACCGACTGGAAATGACATCCAATAGGTATATACAAGATTTGTACCGGTTTTTCTACCTGCATCACCGCCGAATGGATTTTCAGAATCCATTTTCGATGGCTTTGGATTTTCACAACACTAAAAGCCTGGGTTCGTTGGTTCGTTCGGAAGACGCGCTCCGCAGAATTGCCTTGTTGTATTTCAAGAACAAGCATTATTCGCAGGCGTTGGCCGCATTCGAACAATTGATCGGCCTTTGCCCGACAGAAGCCGAACTGCACCAGAAGAGCGGTTTTTGCCTTCAACAGCTCAACCAGAAGGAGCAGGCCCTCAAGGCTTATCTACAGGCTGATCTCATCCATTCCGACAGCCTTTGGACACTCAAACGGATTGCCACCACGTATCGTCAGCTCAAGAACCCTGCAAAGGCCATGGAGTATTACCGTCGTGCGGAAAAACTGGCCCCTTCGGACATCGCATTGATCCTAAACATGGGCCATGCGCTGGTCGAAGCCGGGGAATACGCTGAAGCCCTGAACATCTACTTCAAGGCCGAAGTACTGAACGAATCCTCCGACAAGTCCTACCGCCCCATTGCCTGGTGCTCCTTTATGTGTCGGAAGTACGACCAAGCCTCCAAGTATTACAGCAAAATACTCGACCAACAACCCACCATCGAAGATTTCCTGAATGCAGGGCATGTCGAGTGGTGCAAGGGTTCTCCCATGAAAGCAGTCGAAATCTACAAGCACGGCATTCGGCAAACCCATACCATTCTGCCCGATTTTCTGGAGCTGTTCCGGAAGGACTCTCCGGAGTTGCTTAGGCATGGCATCGCTCCCAACGATGTTTCCGCCCTGCGCGATGAACTTATTTATGAACTTGAAGAATAGCACTATGAAACCGCTCCTACTGCTTGCTCTTTTTGGTTTGCTTTCCTCGGCAATGATGGCCCAGTCAGCCGATTCTTCTGTCGTATTCAAGACCAACTTCCTGAAAAACGAATACCAGCGCTACGAAGTCTCCAAAACCCTCTACACTTTAAACCGCAAGGATACCACCGACATGACACGCATCGGATTCAAGGCTGAAGTGGTGGTGGTTGATTCCACGGCGAATTCCTACATCCTGAAATGGAAAATTTCAAAGTACTTCATTAATACTAGAGATACCTACCTGCTGAAACTCATTGGACTGGCCGCCCCCGTGTTGGTGAGTTACCGCATTTCCAAACCCGGTGTTTTCGAAGAATTCATTACCGGAACCTCCGTGACCAGCTGCCTGGAAGCCGCCCTGCCCAAAGTCTTGGACTCTTTTAAAAACAAGTCGGACTCCGCATCGAAGGCCGAAGTCGCCAGCATTTACGCACTACGGGAAAACCTGGAAACCCTGATTCTGGGTTTTATGATCCAATTCCACCAGTTCCACGGATTGGGCTATACCTTAGGTGAATACGTCAGTGTTCCGGTTGAAATCACCAGCCGATTCGCCTCCAAACCATTACCGGGGGTGCAGCGCAAAAAGCTGACCTCCATCGATGCTACCACACAAACGGCAGTGATCGCTTATGCCACCGTGTTGGATATGGCTGGTTATCGGAAAGCGTTGTCTGAAAATCTGAAAACGACGCTGGATACCTTCAAAAACCTGCAACAGAACGAGATAGGCAGCATGATGATAGACCTTAGCACCGGTTGGCCCATCTGGTCGATGGATCAGCGGGAAGCCACGGCCGGTTCTGTGACCTATGGTGAACAACTTGAGATAAACTATAAATAACCCTTTTAAACCAACAATTTATGAGCATTTCCATTGAAAAACTGCCTTTTGGCAAACTTCCTGACGGTCGCACGGCCGACCTGTTCCGAATGACCAACGAATCCGGTGCCGTTGCCGAAGTGACCAACTGGGGTGGCCGCCTGGTTCGCATCCTTGTACCGAATAAGGATGGCGCTCTGACTTCCGTCATTAAAGGCTACGACACGCTGGAAAGCTTTTTGACAGACACCTGTTACTTGGGCGCCATCTGTGGCCGTTTCGCCAACCGCATCGCCAAAGGCAAGTTCCTGGCCGACGGCGATGAATTCACACTTGCCTGTAACAATGGTCCCAACGCACTACACGGAGGCCCAGACGGTTTCCACATCCAAATTTGGGATGCCAAAATCGAACGCGAATCTCTGGTGCTGACCCATTTGTCCAAGGACGGCCATGAAGGTTATCCAGGCAATCTGAAGGTCGAAGTCGAATTCAGCTGGTCTGAAACCAACGAACTCAGCATGGAAGTGACCGCCACCACCGACAAAGCAACCCCCGTCAACATTACCAACCACGCTTATTTCAACCTGAACGGCGAAGGTGATATCCTTGGCCATCAGTTGCGCATCAATGCCGCCAAGTACATTCCCATTCACGCCGATGCCATTCCGACGGGTGAAATCCGTTTTGTGGAAGGTACTCCGTTTGATTTTCAGGAAGCCAAACCCATCGGAAAAGACATCGAAGCCGGCGGAGACCAATTGGCCGCTGGTGCAGGTTACGACCATTGTTTTGTGTTGAACAAAGAAGAATTCGATGATTTGGTAATGGCTGCAGATGCGTTTGCTCCCGAAAGCGGCATCGGTTTGCGCGTGTATACTACCATGCCCGGCGTACAATTCTACAGCGGTAATTACTTGGGAAGCGAAGTCCCCGGATTGAACGGCCAGATGTACGAAGTGCGTCAAGCCTTCTGCCTGGAACCGGAGTTCTTCCCGGACAGCCCCAACCAGAGCGGTTTCCCCCGGGCTATTTTGTTGCCTGAAGAAACCTTTAGACACACCATGATTTTCCAGTTCTATTAAGCGGAAAACGTTCTGAATTATTTTTAAAGGCGTCCCTGTTCGGTTGGGGGCGCCTTTGTTATATATCAGATAATCAGATGTTAGAATATGGTTCTGGTTGTGAAGTATCTTTTTTGTATCCTGTCTTGTTGCTTGTTGTATCTTTTCTGTAAAGACTTTTTTGATAGCAAGGCAGAAAACCCGCCGTATCTTTGTAGTGTCAAAAGGAAACAACCAAGAATTTAAAAAACAAAAAAATACTCCAGGTCATGAAAAAAGTCATTCTAACCTTTGTCGCTATCGCCGCTTTCGTTTTTACTGCCGCTGCCATAGACAATGTTGCCAACAAAACGTTGAGTGTAGAAAGCAAGGCTCGCATCATAACCCCGATCACATTGGCCAATACCGGCAGTCAGCCTCTTGATTTTGGTATTATTGCACGAGGAACGACCGGAAGCTCTGTTGTACTTGTCGGTTCTGTCGAAATTCCTTCTCCCAGCGTTACCGGTGATGCTATCGTTCTGACCAGTTCGCCTCAAACTGCTGCCAAATTTACCGTTGGCGGTGAAAATGCAAAGACCTACGCCATTACGATCCCAAGTCTTCCACAAACCATTACAGATGGTGCATCACACAACTTGAGCATTACGAACTTCACTTGCTCGAATGGCGCAACGGGTGCAATTGGTACAAACAATGATTTCTACGTTGGCGCATCTCTGACCGTACCTTCCACAGCTACTGCAGCTTCTTACACAGGTACATTCAGTGTAACCGTCGCTTACAATTGATTCAAAGAAATTTACAGATTCAATAGGATTCTATATAGGTTTTTCAGGTATTGGTGGGAGGCTGTCTTTTTAAAGGCAGCCTGCTTTTTAATATAATGACGTCTTTCCACCGATATGTCATTGTGCTGTTAAAGTAAATATGTATTTTTGCATTTAACTCAAATTTAACACTGTCCAACATGAAAAACGGAATTCACTTATTCGAAGAGCGCAAAGTTCGCACCGTTTGGGATGAAAAGACTGAAGAGTGGTATTTCTCAATAGTTGATGTAGTTGGGATATTGACAGATAGTCCAAATCCAAACAATTATTGGAAAGTTTTGAAAAACAGATTAAAGAAAGAAGGTAGCGAGTTGGTTACAAATTGTAACCAACTGAAAATGCCCTCAAGTGACGGAAAGTTTTACAAGACTGACGTTGCTAATACGCAGCAGCTTTTTCGCTTGATTCAATCCATTCCGTCACCAAAGGCAGAACCATTTAAATTATGGATTGCTCATGTGGCCAAAGAACGCTTGGATCAAATGCAAGATCCGGAATTATCCATAGAGCAAGCCATGTTTGACTATAAACGCTTGGGCTATTCCGACAACTGGATTAATCAACGAATCAAGAGTATAGAGATTCGAAAAGAGTTGACCGACGAATGGAAGTCTAGAGGTTTGGAAGAAGGTGTTCAGTTTGCTACGCTCACTGATATTATTTACAAAACATGGGCAGATAAAACAGCAAAAGAATATAAACAATTCAAGGGTTTAAAAAAAGCAAATCTTCGTGATAATATGACCAATACAGAGCTGGTATTGAACATGTTGGCTGAACTTTCCACCAAACGAATTTCGGAATCTAAGAATCCAGATTCGATGACTGAACACGAAAAGGTTGCAAAACTGGGAGGCGAAATTGCTCGAAATGCTCGTCTAGAACTCGAAGCTAAAACCGGTGAGAAAGTTGTTTCGCCTTTAAGTGCAAAACATGGTATTTTGAAAAAAAACGAAAAATAAAAAACGATCTGTTTTTCCACTCTTATTTTTTCATCTAAAAGTGCTGGGCACATTGAGCCATAATTGATTTATTTTTTGAGGGAATTTTTATATTATAACCATCAACTTGAATGATGTCCCCTGGAAGCCCGATACATCGTTTTATTAAAATTCTAGTGTTTTTTGGTTGTCTGAAAACAAGTATATCTCCTCGTTTTATTCCTCCGAGATTTGGCATGCGCTTATATTCAAAGGCATCTATCGGCAATGTTTGTATTTTTAGTAAATCGGAAGTGGCTTCAATGAACGGGATGTCTTTGGGTTGATGTGGTAATATTGCCCCGTATGAAAGTTTGTTCACCAGTATGATATCACCTGAGTAATAGGTATCTTCCATGCTGCCTGATTTCACCTGATAAATTTCAAATACAAATACACGTGTTAGGATAAGCAAGATTATTATCAATAATAATCTTGCAGATTTCCAGATGATAAATTTAGCTTTCTTATGTTAAGGTGAAAGACTCATCCATTTAAAGAAATGCTGCAATGCGGTTTTCATTTAATGATGGGGGTATAGAATTTAGTTGTAAAAATAACTTAAGAATTTAATTACCTCATATTTCAAGGTTTATGGAATCGATTTTGTGACTTTTGAATTAAATTTCACAGGGGATATTGTAACTTAAAGTATTTCACAAATAGTTTGAGAAATACTTGCAATTATACTTTAAACTCGTTTAATTTGCATATTTAATAGACCTATTAAATAATTCTATTAATACATGTCTGAGAAAATTGAATTAACCACGGAACAAGCCATCATGGAAGCCGCTGAAGAGCTCTTTCTAGAAAACGGTTATGCAAGGACCAGTACGACCGCCATTGCCAGGAAAGCCGGATGCAACCAAGCATTGGTTCATTATTACTACCGCTCCAAGGAAAACCTTTTTGGACTTGTCTTTCGTAAAAAAATCTCCGTATTCTTATCCTTTTTTCTGGAAGTCAGCAACGAAAACTTGCCCTTCGAGGAAAAACTGGCCAAACGGATAGGTGCTCATTTCGACATGGTTAGGGCAAACGAACGTATACCGGTAATGTTTTTCAATGAAGTGGCCACCAATGGTGATCTCGCTAAAAAAGTGCTCGAGAATTTCTCCGATCTGCCCTTGCCGGTAATCATGCAATTGCAATCTGAACTGGACGTGGAATTTGCAGCCGGACGAATCTGTAAAACCAATGCAACCGACCTTGTTTTCAACATTTTCTCCATGAACCTCATGGCTTTTCTCACCAAACCGTTGGTTCAGATGTTTACGCAATCCTCGGACGAAGTCATGGAACAATTGCTGGATGAGCGGAAAGTGTCCAACATACAAACCATTATGAAAAGTTTAAAACCCACACAAATATGAAGCGTCTCTTTCTATTATTAATGCTGACGGCAGGGTTGGCTCAGACCCTTTCTGCTCAATATGCCATTGATGCCTTGCAGGAAAAGGCCAGACAGAACTATCCGCAAATCAAGCAGTTTGATTTGATTCAAAAGTCAGCGGATTTCAATCTCTCGAATGCCTCCAGCGCTTACCTTCCGCAGGTCACTTTGTCCGGTCGCGCCACTTTGCAGTCCGATGCCATCAATTTGACGCTAAATTTACCCGGTGGCGCAATGTCCATCAACCAAAGCAAAGACCAATATCAAGCCGTGGCTGAAGTAAACCAAATTTTGTGGGACGGTGGAGTCATTGCTGCCCGCAAGCAATCCATCAAAAACAACGCCGAACTTGAAAAGCAAAAGCTGGAAGTAGACCTTTACACGCTTCGGGAACGCGTCAATCAACTCTTTTTCGGAATATTGATGCTCCATGAACAACAGATGCAAGCGGACATCCTGCAACAGGAACTCCAAACCAATTTGGATAAAATCAAGGCTTGCCTTAAAAACGGCGTGGCCAACCAGTCGGACGTGGATGCCTTAAGTGTTGAACTCCTCAATTTGGATCAGCGTCGTACGGAACTCAAATCGGCCGAAACATCGTACAGGGAAATGCTTTCTGCCCTGACCGGTGAAAAAATGGAAGCTAATGCTCTTTTTGTCAAGCCATTGAATTCGTTGCCAGACGATAAACAGCCCATTAAACGCCCTGAACTTAGCCTTTTCGACGCTCAACTTCATTTGCTTGACAATCAAACACAGCTGGAACAAACAGCCATCATGCCCAAATTCGGTCTGTTCTTGCAGGGCGGTTATGGTCGGCCAGGTCTGAACATGCTTGCCACCGGATTTTCGCCTTTTTACATCGGTGGTGTCCGCTTTTCCTGGAACATCAGCAGTTTCTACACCCGGAAGAGCAATTTGGACAATATTCAACTCAACAAGGAAATGGTGAATGTAGCCAAAGAAACATTTCTTTTTAACAACAATCTGAAAATAAGCCAACAAAATACGGAGATTGAAAAGATGCGCGAACTTTTGCGTACGGACGACGACATTTTACAGTTACGAACCAACATCAAAAAAGCCTGCTCGGCCAAAGTGGATAATGGAGTCAGCACCGTCACCGATCTATTGAGGGAAATCAATGCTGAAAGCTTGGCCAGGCAGCAAAAAGCCTTGCATGAGATTCAACTTTTACTTCAGATTCAGAACCTTAAGTACAATACAAACAATTAAAATTCAACAATATGTTACGTAACAAACTTTTTCTGATCGTTCCGGTTTTTCTGCTGCTGGTTTCCTGTCGTTCTAAAAAAAGCGAGGTCGATGCTTCCGGTACCTTTGAAGCAACGGAAGTCATCGTTTCCGCGCAGGCCACCGGGCTTATCATGGCGTTTCAGGTGGAAGAAGGTCAGGATTTGAAAGCAGGTGCGAACCTCGGTTTCATCGATACCATTCAGCTGGACCTTCGCAAGAAGCAACTCCAAGCCACTATTCAGGCTTCGCAGACGCGGAAACCCGATGTGGAAGTGCAACTGGCCGCTTTGGATCAACAAATAGCTACGGCTCGTTCCGAAAAGCGGCGTGTGGAAAATCTGGTCAAGGCCAATGCCGCCAACCAAAAACAACTTGATGATTTGGATGCCCAAATTGAGGTGCTAACCAAGCAGCTCAAAGCCACCAGAACCACCCTGGAAAGCAGCACCAACGGTATTAACAAGGAGGGTTCAGCGTTGAAGATTCAAGTGGATCAGATCAATGACCAGTTACGACGTTCCTACATCAGCAGCCCCATAGACGGCACGCTACTGGTTAAATACGCTGAAACCGGTGAACTGGCCATTCAGGGCAAATCCCTTTTCAAAGTGGCCGACATGAGCCAAATGATTCTCCGCGTCTACGTGACCGCCGACCAGCTGGCCAAGCTGAAACTTGGTCAAACGGTGGATGTCAATGCTGAACTCGGTAGCACGGACAACAAGGCATACAAGGGAACTGTTGCCTGGATTTCAGCCAAGTCTGAATTCACACCCAAGACGATTCAAACCCGCGATGAACGCGCCAATTTGGTGTATGCCGTAAAGGTGGCTGTCAAGAACGACGGCATCCTGAAAATAGGCATGTACGGTGGTATCCACTTCAACCAATAATAAAATGCCTGCCATAAAAGCAGAAAATATTTTCAAGAAGTACAAGAAGGTACAGGCGCTGGACGGTGTCAGTCTGGAAGTAGGTGAGGGGGAGATCTTCGGCATCATCGGCCCGGACGGCGCTGGTAAGACGACCCTTTTCCGCATCATGACTACGCTGATCCTTGCGGATGAAGGCACAGCCACTGTCAACGGTTTCGATGTGGTGAAGGAGTACCGAAGCATCCGGGAGTGCGTGGGCTATATGCCGGGCCGCTTCTCGCTTTATCAGGATTTGACCGTGGAGGAAAACCTGAACTTTTTTGCCACTGTATTCCGCACGACTGTTGAAGAAAATTACGAACTGATCAAGGATATTTACGTGCAGATCGAGCCCTTCAAAACTCGAAGGGCAGGGGCTTTATCGGGCGGCATGAAGCAAAAGCTGGCCTTGTGTTGCGCACTCATCCACAAACCCATAGTGCTGTTCCTGGACGAACCCACTACTGGCGTCGACCCTGTTTCGCGCAAGGAATTCTGGAACATGCTGAAACGGCTGAAAAAGCAAGGCATCGCCATTCTGGTTTCCACGCCGTATATGGACGAAGCCAGCCTTTGCGATCGCATCGCGCTTATTCAGAACGGTCAATTCTTGAAAACAGACACGCCCCAAAATATTGTCAATGAATTCGGTACGGAGCTTTGGTCAGTGCGAAGTAGTCAGATGTCCAAATTATTGAAGGATCTTCGCAATCACGAGGCCGTGGATACCTGTTTTGCTTTCGGCGACACCCACCATATTACCTTTAAGAGCGAACCACCTTCAGAACAAGAACTGAACGATTACTTACATGCGTTAGGACATAAATACGTGTATGTCAGACCTATTGAGGCCAATGTGGAAGACTGCTTCATGCGGCTTTCCGGTAAAACCCTGCAGTCATGAGCAAACGTGATCCCATCATCATGCCTGACGACACCGTCATTTTGGCCAAAGATCTCACCAAAATGTATGGTGAATTCACGGCTGTCGATCACATCAGTTTCGACATTAAAAAGGGTGAGATATTCGGTTTTCTAGGAGCCAACGGTGCTGGGAAGACAACAGCCATGCGCATGCTTTGCGGTCTGAGCAAATCCACTTCAGGGCAAGCTTGGGTTGCTGGTTACGACATTAACCACCAATCGGAACAGATCAAAAAACGAATTGGCTACATGAGCCAAAAGTTTGCCTTGTACGAAGACTTGCAAGTTTGGGAAAACATTCGCTTGTATGCTGGAATTTATGGTGTTCCTGAACGCGAGATCGGTACAAAAACCGACGAATTGCTGCATCGTTTAGGCTTTGAAAGTGAGAAGTTTACCTTGGTCAAATCCTTGCCGTTGGGCTGGAAGCAAAAGCTATCCTTTTCGGTGGCCATTTTCCACGATCCCAGCATCGTATTTCTGGACGAACCAACCGGAGGTGTCGATCCTGCCACCAGGCGCCAATTCTGGGAACTCATCTACCAGGCAGCCGACCGTGGAATCACGGTTTTCGTGACCACCCACTACATGGACGAAGCCGAGTATTGCGACCGGGTTTGCATCATGGTGGACGGCCGCATCGATGCCTTGGACAGCCCGGGAAATCTCAAAAAAACATACGGTGCTAAAAACATGGACGAAGTGTTTCACCAATTGGCCAGAGGAGCCCGCCGGAAAGCCTAAAAGGAGATAATCGCTAAAAGGAAATAATAGAATATGGAAAATCAAAAACTGCTGAAAGCCCGCGAAAACTGGACGTTCTTCATGGCCTTCGTCCGGAAGGAATTCCACCACATTTTCAGGGACAAAACCAGCATATTGATTTTGCTGGTCATGCCCATCCTGATGCTGGTCCTGTTTGGATATGCCCTCAATACCGAGGTGAAGAATTCCAAGATTGCGGTGTACGATCCGTCGCGCGACGAAGTGACCCGTGCCATGGTAGAAAAATTGCTAATCAACAACTACTTCATTCTCCATAAAGTGTTGAACAGTGCTTCCGAGGCAGAAAAGGCTTTCCAAAGTGGTGAAGTGTCCATGGTCATCGTTTTCAGCGATCATTTTTATGAAAACCTGCTGCATGGCGGTTATGCGCAAATCCAATTGCTGGCGGACGGGAGCGATCCGAATACGGCCAACATCATTACTTCTTATGCAACAAACATTCTATCGGGTTATCAGATGGAACTGATGAAGACCGGGAAGATTCCCTACCTGATCAAACCTGAAATCAAGCTGCTTTACAACCCGTCCATGGTGGCGGCCTACAATTTCGTTCCCGGTGTGATGGGTATGATCCTCCTGCTCATCTGCGCGATGATGACTTCCGTTTCCATCACCCGTGAAAAGGAGCGGGGCACGATGGAAGTACTGCTGGTGTCGCCCATGAAACCCTTGTATGTCATTCTTTCCAAGGCTGTTCCGTATTTCTTTCTGTCACTGGTGAATCTGGCCACGATCCTGCTCATCGCTTATTTCATCATGCATGTACCCATCGCTGGCAGCTTGTTTTGGCTCATCATGATCTCGCTGGTCTATATTTTCGTTTGCCTGACGCTTGGTTTGTTGATTTCTACCATGGTTGAAACCCAGATGGCGGCCCTCATCATTTCTGCCATGGGGCTGATGATGCCGGTCATGCTGATGTCCGGCATGATGTTCCCCATCGAAAACATGCCGGTCTATATCCGGTGGATTTCGGATGTCATTCCTGCCAGATGGTACATTGAAGCCATTCGGAAACTCATGATCATGGGGCTTAGCTTTTCGGCCATCATTCAGGAATTATCCGTTTTGGTTGGAATGGGCATTGTATTGATTGTCATTAGTTTACGTAAATTTAAAATCCGTTTGGAATGATACTGAAATACCTGGTGGAAAAAGAGTTCAAGCAACTCCTGCGGAATCCCATCATTCCGAAATTCATTTTCGTCTTTCCCTTTTTTATGCTGCTTCTTTTGCCACAGGCAGCAAACTTTGAGGTAAAGGATTTGGAATTGTGTGTCGTGGACAACAACCATTCACCCTATTCGGAACGGTTGGTCCATCAAGTCACGGCATCCGGCTATTTTCACCTGAGCAAGGTGGCTGGAACGTATCAGGAGGCTTTGGCGAGTGTAAATGCCTATGAATCGGACATCATCCTGATGATACCCCCCCATTTTGAACAAGACCTGATCCGGGAACAGGAAGCCAAGGTGATGATTATCCCCAATGCCGTCAACGGTATCAAAGGTGGCTTGGGCAGCGCCTATCTGGCCAGCATCGTTGGCGATTTCAACCGGGACATCCGTGCGGAACTCCTCCCGGCTGGCCAAACGCCTAAGCTTTCCGGTATTGACGTCACCCGTATTTTCAAGTTCAATCCAAAACTTACGTACAAATACTTCATGGTGCCTGCCATCATGGTGATGCTGTTGGCCCTCATCACTGGGTTCCTGCCGGCTTTCAACATCGTGGCAGAAAAGGAAGCGGGTACCATTGAACAGTTGAACGTCACACCGGCAAGCAAGTTCAACCTCATCATCGCCAAACTGATTCCTTTTTGGACCATCGGTTTTATAGTACTGAACATCTGTTTCGGAGTGGCCTGGTTGTTTTACGGCATGTTGCCAGTTGGCAGCGTATTGACGATTTATCTGTTTGCACTGGTCTTTGTGCTGGCTTTTTCGGGGTTGGGACTGGTTATTTCAAACTATGCCAATACGATTCAGCAAGCGGTTTTCATTATTTTCTTTTGCATCATCACGTTTATTTTCATGAGTGGCATGTATACACCCGTGGACAATATGCCACATTGGGCACAACTCATCAGCGACATCAGTCCGCTCAAATACTTTATTCAGGTGATGCGCCTGGTCTACCTTAAAGGCAGTGCCACTGCAGAATTGCTTCAGCCCATGTTGGCGTTATTGAGTTTTGCCCTGATCTTTAATACCTGGGCTGTTCTGAGCTACAGGAAAAGCAACTAAAAAGAAGTAACTTCTTGCAAAAAGGGCAGCTGAAATCAGATTTCAACCGCCCTTTTCTATCATTGGAGTTGATGTGCTATGATTCAAAAGCCGCCGCCGCCACCGCCGCGACGATCACCGCCGCCGCCGAAGCCACCGCCTCCGCGACGATCACCACCACCACGGAACATATCTCCGGCAGCTGCACCGGTACCAAATTTGGCAATTCTATAGGTAAAGCTTACCAAGAAGTAAGAAGTTAAAATATTGCTGCGACTCAGCGTTCTGGAATTATCTCCGATATTTTCAAAAACATTCAATTTTTGCTGTAAGATATCATTCAGACGAAGGGAAATGGTGCCTTGTTTCTTGAAGACCGATTTGTCGATGGATGCGTTCCAAACCCATTCATTTTTGCTGAATTCTGAATATCCTTCACGCGTGGTAAAGTTCATGTCGTTTGAAATGGTCCAACTGTATGGTAGGCGCAAATTCAGGTTGGCAGAATAGACATAATCCCAGGTTTCCTGATTTTTGTTTGAATTCAGGTTGTTGCGGGTTGAGTTGTAGTTGACGGAACCACGAACACCGACTTCCACCATATCTGTTGTAAAGGTCAGGTTGATGTTTTCGTTTGCACCCATGGAAACCGTATTGCTGAGCTTGCCCAACACCATGTTGTCATTTGCATCGTAAATAAGTGAGTCTTGGAGCAAATCGGAATATCCATAACGTTGATTGTACCTCAATGAGGTTTGCGTGCTGAACTGCAAGCGCTTTTGAATGAGGGGCGTATTGAACATGATGTTCGCATTGATTGAAAACGGTGCATAGACAGAATTGACGGTTTGGTTATACTGTTTGCTGGTATCGTTGTAGATGGTATTGTTCACCAACGCATCCTTAGTATAGGAACCGTTCAAACCAAGACTCAACGAAGACAAATGTTCCTGGTTGAAGCTGGAATACATCAGGTTCATGTTGTGTGTAAAAGAGGGGTTCAGTGATGGATTTCCTTCCGTCACATACATCGGATTATTGGTCTTAAGCGGTTGCATCTGGTCGATGGAGGGTTGTTCGGTCCGTCCGCGGTATTCCAGTCGAGCAAATTGTTTCCGACCGAAATTGTATCGGAATTGTCCGGAAGGAGCAAAGTTCAATACTTCGTTCGGTCTGTCCACCGAAATGAAATTCAGGTAGTTGGTTTTACTATATGTTTGTGAAGGCTCTGCTTTGATACCGACCATGTAGTTGTACGAAGCAGCCTGGTGCCGGTAATTCAATTCAAGCGATTCCCTGTAGAAGTTGCTGTTGAATTTATTACTATATGTCGAATCGATGTCTGTAAATCGTCCGTCATTGTTCAAGTCGTTGTACAAGAACTTGTCTGAATTACGGATATTGGCCGAATACGAACCAGCGATTTCCAAGAAGTTCCGCAAGTCCCAAAGGGGTTCCACAAAAGATGCCCGAACATCGAAACTATAGGAACTTGAATTGTTTTCGGTTCGCTGATCAATTCTGGTTGAATCGGAAAAGGTGAGTTTTTCCGTATAATTGTGTCCGTCACTGGTCGAATTGCTCAAGCTACCTCCTGCATTGACCGTAAATGTCCTGCCTTTCTTAACAGCCGATTTTCGATTGTAGATAAAACGAAGTCCACCGTCCATACTATTGGATACACTGTTGTTGTTCGATTTGCCCCAGCTGATGGAATCACCGTTTGAGAAGTTGGTGCTGCTGCCGTACGAATCGGTGTTTCCAGTTGTATAACCCATCGTCGGCTGTACAATCAATGTTGTAAGGGTGTCGATGTTCCATTCCATTTCCAGCCGAAGGTTGGCTTGATTGTTTTCACGAACGGATTTAGATTCACTGTTGGTCTTGCGAGTTTCATCCAGCAAATAGTTTTCGCGTTCTGATGTGGATTCCGATGTATTGATCATGTGTGTAAAGGAACCATCACCACCAATTTTCAATGTCTTTGAAAGTTCTGTATTGTTATTTACACCAATGTTTTGAGTTTCAATCAGACCGCTGCCACCGCCTTGCATACCACCGCGTCCTCTGCCTGTACGCATTCTGTTCACATTATTTGCTCCACCGGTAAGTGTTGTCATGGATTCACCTTGCATCAACGTTAGGAAGGTATTGGCATCGTAACGCAATCCACCGTCTTTATCGGCACCGGCTCCAGCAGCAACATTCCCGAAAACACCTTTCTTACGATTTGCCTTGATGGTCAGGTTGATGATTCGTTCCGTATTGTCATCTTCGAAGCCTGTCAACCGTGACATCTCCGATTTCTGATCGATGACCTGTACTTTGTCCACCATGTCCACTGTAAAGTTTTTTGTTGCCATGGTCACATCGCCTTCAAAGAATTTTTTACCGTCTACGCGGACTTTCTTGATGACTTCACCATTTACCGTAACTTGACCGGCTGCGTCAACCGAGACACCGGGCAATTTCTTTAGAAGGTCTTCTACCACTGCATTGTCGGCAAGTTTGAATGCGGCAGGATTGTATTCGATCGTGTCACCCCTGACAGCCATTTGAGCATTCATGCCACTCACGACCACTTCCCTAAGATTCTTTTGTGATTCGGCCAAATAGATGGGTTTCAGCAGCACATTCTTATCCAACATTGTGAAACTTCTGGTTGCGTTCGTAAAACCCAGAAAGCGGACTTCGATAATGTAATTTCCGTTTTTGATACGGGGTAGGTAAAATTCGCCCTTATAGTCTGTGAAGCAACCTTGTATCAGGCTGGAATCCTTGGCATTAAGTAATCGGATTGTTGCTGACTCGATGAGCGCTTCGTCCTTTTTTTCCTGTACTTTTCCTTGTACGGACTTTTGGGCAAACGCACTGATGCTGAGGAGCGTCAACAAAAAGAGGGTAGTCTTTTTTTTCATAAATGCATGAGTGAATGGTATACTTTTTGTAATATTAACGTTGGTTTGATGGGTAGACCCCTGTATGGTTTAATATCTATCGGTCAAAAATGAAAATTATTCGGTGAATGACGGTTTTCCATTATCTTTGCAAAGGTTTGCCTTTTTTACTGAATGAAACTAATTTTATCGACCTTTGAGTGCTTTTTAACGGTAAATCGCATATAAATTGCGAACTTAGCTGAACGCATCTGACAATCATTCAATTTTTATAAAAATGAAAACAAATTACGAAATCCGTTACGCCTCTCATCCGGCCGATGCCAAAGGTTACGACACTGCCAGACTCCGCAAGGAAATGCTTATTGAAACGCTGTTTACCGCCAACGAAATGAATATGGTCTATACCATGTACGACCGCATGGTAGTGGGTGGAGCAATGCCTGTCGGCGAAAGCCTGCAGCTCGAAGCCATCGATCCGCTCAAGGCTCCCTGCTTCTTGCATCGTCGTGAATTGGGTATCTTCAATGTCGGTTTGGGTGAAGGCATTGTAAAAGTGGGTGACCAAACCTACGAACTGAATTACAAAGAAGCCTTATATATAGGTGCAGGCGATCGCGAAGTCTATTTCGAAAGTAAGGATGCGAGCAAACCTGCCAAATTCTATTTCAACTCGCTGGTGGCTCATCAGACTTTTCCCGATAAAAAAATCACAAAGGCCGATGCTGTTTGCGTGGAACTGGGTGCCATGGAAGGCGCCAATCATCGTTTCGTCAACAAAATGATTGTCAATCAGGTGCTTCCTACCTGCCAATTGCAGATGGGCATGACCGAGTTGGCTCCGGGCAGTGTCTGGAATACCATGCCTGCACACATCCACAGCCGTCGCATGGAAGCTTATTTCTATTTTGAAGTACCCGAAGGAAATGCTGTTTGTCATTTCATTGGTGAACCGACCGAAAGCCGTCACATCTGGATGAAGGGCGATCAGGCTGTATTTTCTCCCGAATGGTCCATCCATTCCGCCGCTGCCACTTCCAATTATACCTTCATCTGGGGCATGGGTGGCGAAAACCTCGACTACGGCGACCAAGACTTCTTCAAACACACCGAATTACGTTAACTTTTAACACCTATAATAATGAGTACATTTTCCCTGAAAGGCAAAGTAGCCTTGATCACCGGTGCCTCCTACGGTATCGGCATGGCTATTGCCAAAGCGTACGCTGAAGCCGGCGCCACCATCGTTTTCAACGACATCAAAGCTGAATTGATTGAAAAAGGGCTCGAAGAATATAAAAGCTGTGGCATCAAAGCACACGGTTATGTTTGCGACGTGACCAACGAAGATCAGGTGAACGACATGGTTGCCCAAATTGCTGTTGAAGTAGGCACCATTGATATTCTGGTGAATAATGCCGGTATCATCAAGCGCATTCCTGCCGTCGATATGACTGCTGCCGAATTTCGCCAGGTCATCGATATCGACCTGAACGGTCCGTTCATAGTCGCCAAGGCTGTTGCTCCGGCCATGATCGAAAAGAGATCCGGCAAAATCATCAATATTTGCTCCATGATGAGTGAACTGGGTCGCGAAACTGTTGCTGCGTACGCTTCAGCCAAGGGTGGTCTGAAAATGCTGACCAAGAACCTGGCTTCCGAATGGGGTGAATTCAACATTCAGGTAAACGGCCTTGGTCCGGGTTACATCGCTACGCCGCAAACCGCTCCGTTGCGCACGCCTGGTCATCCGTTCAACGACTTCATCATTGCCAAAACACCGGCTGCCCGTTGGGGAACACCCGAAGATTTGACCGGCCCTGCCGTGTTCCTAGCTTCCGGTGCGTCCGACTTTGTAAACGGTCATATCTTATATGTCGACGGAGGTATTTTAGCCTATATCGGCAAACAGCCAAAATGAAAAAGTTTCTGCTGTTAGCGCTTAGTGCGGTGTTGTTGTGGTCCTGCAACGGAAAGGTGGAGGTTTCGGTCTTCAACAATTCGGAGGTGGATCGTGTCAATGAGACGGTGGAGCTTTGTTTGTGCGAACTGACTGGCTTTGATGCCAAAAAGCTGGTTGTGCTCAATACTGAAGGGAAACAAGTTCCCTCACAGATTTTGTACCGAGGAACCGACAAGGCTCAGAGCTTGATTTTTCAGGTAACACTACCTGCAGGCAAACAGGAAGTCTTTACGTTGAAGGAAGGCACCCCCGAGATTTATCCGGCAAAAACCTTCGCCCATTTTGTTCCGAAACGCAAGGACGATTTTTCCTGGGAAAACGACCGCATCGCCTTCCGCATGTACGGACCAAAACTGGCTCCTGAAAATCCGAGCAACGGAGCCGATGTCTGGTACAAACGGACCGAAGCACTGATTACGGACAAATGGTATACCGACGATCTAACCGGCAAACAATCCTACCATGAAGACCATGGTGAAGGGTTGGACTGCTATAAAGTGGCTCATACGCTGGGTGCAGGCAGCATTTGCCCCTATTCCAACGATTCGCTCTGGGTACCGAACTATTTCGATCGTTACAAAATCCTTGACAATGGTCCCCTTCGTTCGTCCTTCGTGCTTTTCTATGATCATATAGCTTATCAGAGAAAAACGCTTAAGGCTGAATTCGTGGTTAGTCTGGATGCTGGTTCCAATCTGAACGAGGTTCGGGTGCGCTACACCGGTGATACCACCGAAATGCGCTTGGCAGCAGGCATTTACCTGCATGATTCCATCCAAAGTCTGAATGCAAACCAGAATAATGAAACCATCGGTTATGCCGAAGACCTGATGTCCGAAAGCAAAAAGCCTGTTCCTGCCGGACGTGGTTATGCAGGAGTTGTATTCCCGGGAAGCTGGAATGAATCCAAGAAGATTTCAGGCCACATGGTGGGTATTGTCAATTATAAGATAGGAGAGGAGTTTCAGTATTACTTCGGCGCAGGCTGGAACAAACATGGCTTTCCGACCGATAAGGATTGGTACAATTATCTGAACAACAAAAAGGTGGCTTTGCTGCAACCGTTGAAGATCAAGATCCTGAAATAAAATTCACTCTCAAAGTAAGAAAACCCGGTTTTGCCCTGTGCGATTCCGGGTTTTTTAGTTTAATATGTTGTATAACATAGATTCAAAAAGACGATACATAGAAATAAGGGTTAATTTTACACCAATTATTCAAAAAACCTTCCTAAAACCTTTTACATTATGAAGAAAATTTTGGTATTAGCCTCATTAGCAATCACTTTGGTAATGACAAGTTGCACAAAACCTGGACAGACATTGTCCGGATTGAACCGTAAAGATTTCCAAACGGAGATTGACGGCAAGAAAAATGACCTGTACATTCTGAAGAACAAAAATGGCATGGAAGTGTGCATGACCAACTTCGGTGCGCGCATCGTTTCCATCTGGGTTCCCGACAAAAACGGCAAGTTTGGAGACGTAGTCCTGGGTTTCGATTCCATCGGAGGATATTTGAACAACAAATCCGATTTCGGTGCTTTCATCGGTCGTTATGGCAACCGCATTGCGCAGGGTAAATTCACGTTAGACGGTACGGAATACCAACTTTCAACGAATAATTTCGGTCACAGCCTGCACGGTGGTGTAAAAGGTTTCCAATATCGCATGTTCGACATCAAGCAATTGAGCGACACCGCCTTGGAAGTTTCCTACGTTTCTGCCGACGGCGAAATGGGTTTCCCAGGAACCTTGACTTCAAAGGCTATTTATACACTGACTTCAGACAATGCCATTGATATCAGCTACACTGCCACAACGGACAAACCGACCATCGTGAACCTAACCAACCATTCGTATTTCAACCTGACCGGCGATCCTAAAAAGGATATCCTGGGCCACGTGATGTGCATCGATGCCGACGGTTTCACCCCTGTTGACACGACGTTCATGACCACCGGAGAAATTACGCCGGTATGTTGCACGCCGATGGATTTCCGCAAACCAACCAAGATTGGTGAACGGATCAATAATTTTGATTTCGTACAATTGAAGAACGGTAACGGCTACGACCACAATTGGGTGCTCAACACCAAAGGAAATGTCAGCGTTCCTGCCTGTTTCGTAGTTGAACCTGAAAGCGGCCGCACCCTGACCGTTTTCACCAGCGAACCCGGTGTTCAGGTATATACAGGCAACTTTCTGGATGGTAAAGTGACTGGTAAAAAAGGAATCATTTACAACCAACGAGTTGGTCTTTGCCTCGAAACCCAGCACTATCCCGACAGCCCCAACAAGTCTCAGTGGCCTACCGCCGTGGTTCGTCCGGGTCAAACGTACACCAGCCATTGCATCTACAAATTCGGTATCATGGATACTACAAAATGTCAGCAAGGTGGTTGCGAGAAGTGCAAAAGCATGACTACTGCACAGAAAGACAGTTGCAGCAAGGCCAATCCAGGATGCTGTAAAGAAAAGGATCAGTCCGGTTGTGGCAAAGACATGACTTGCAAGTCTGCAGAAGGTTGTAAAATGGAAGCAACCGACAAAAAAGGCCCTGCTAAAAAATGAGCGCCAACTTCTACAGTGAACAACCCCGATTCCTAGTCGCGGTCGATTGCATCATCTTTGGTTTCTCCGACGGAGAACTGAATTTATTGCTTCTGAAGCGTAGCATGGAGCCCGCCCTTGGTTGCTGGTCTTTACCCGGAGGTTTTGTCATGGAGCATGAAAGTGCCGAAGAAGCTGCTACCCGCGTATTATCCTTGCTAACCGGGCTCGACCAGTTGTATATGGAGCAATTGAGGATTTTCACTGAAGAACAACGTGATCCCGGAGAACGGGTGCTGTCCATTGCTTACTACGCCCTTGTGAACGTAGAAGATTACGATAGAGACCTGGTTCAGCAACACAATGCTTACTGGCGGAACATCAACGACCTGCCCGAATTGATATTCGACCATGACGACATGGTTCGTTCCGCCTTGAAGCGTCTGCAACGAAAAGCCTCCACCGAACCGGTCGGCTTTAACCTCTTACCCGAAAAGTTCACCGTTCCACAGCTACAGGCTTTGTACGAAGCCGTTTATGGAAGAAGCATCGACAAACGGAATTTCCGCAAAAAGATTCAGACCATGAATTTCTTGGAGAAATCGGAGGAAAAGGACAAAAGCAGCTCCAAGCGTGGTGCTTTCCTTTACACATTCAACCAGGAACGCTACGAAAAAGCCATCAATCAAGGATTTTCATTTACGCTTTGATTTTTTAGGATTCAAATGGATGGTTATTCGTTCTCCAGTTTATAAAGTGTACCATTTACAATTATTAAACAACACATGGATTTAGCAGCTCTTAAAAAAGTAGTGTTCGATGCCAATATCGAATTGGTCAAACACGGACTAGTCATTTTCACTTGGGGCAACGTCAGCGCCATAGACCGTGAAAAAGGCATTGTCGTGATCAAGCCTTCAGGCATCTCCTACGACGAAATGAAAGCCGAGCAAATGGTGGTCATCGATATGGACGGTAAAGTTCTGGAGGGTACATTGAAACCTTCTTCCGACACCGCCACGCACCTGGAACTCTACAAAGCCTTTCCAGAAATAGGAGGGGTGGTTCATACGCATTCCACGTATGCAACTGCTTGGGCTCAAGCAGGTTGTGATATTCCAAACATCGGAACCACACATGCCGACTATTTCAGCCAAGAAATTCCCTGCACACGCTCCATGACGGAAGCAGAAATGGCGGAATACGAAAAAGAAACCGGCACGGTCATCATTGAACGTTTCGAAGGGATGAATCCCAATCATGTTCCTGCCGTACTGGTGAAAAATCACGGTCCGTTCTCCTGGGGCAAAGATGCCCACGATGCTGTCCACAACGCCGTCGTCATGGAACAAGTGGCCAAAATGGCGTACATCGCCTACGGTGTGAACCCCAATCTGACCATGAACCCCTTGCTCATCAAAAAACATTTCTTTCGTAAACATGGCCCAGGCGCCTATTACGGTCAAGGTTAATCAAATCATTTTTAATCACTTAATACATACAATTATGAATTTCAAAGATTTAGAAGTTTGGTTTGTTACTGGTGCTCAGCTGTTGTACGGAGGCGATGCCGTCGTTCACGTGGATGCTCATTCCAATGAAATGGTCAAGGGCCTGAATGATTCAGGTAACCTGCCCGTCAAGGTCGTTTATAAAGGTACTGCCAACTCTTCTGCTGAAGTATCCGAAATCATGCGTTCTGCCAACGGTGATACCAAATGCATCGGTATCATCACTTGGATGCACACTTTTTCTCCTGCCAAAATGTGGATACACGGTTTGATGGATTTCAAGAAACCGTTGCTTCACTTGCATACCCAATATAACGAAACCATTCCCTGGAATGAAATCGACATGGACTTCATGAACCTTAACCAAAGTGCTCATGGTGACCGTGAATTCGGTTTCATCACCAGCCGTCTGCGCAAACCCCGCAAAGTGGTTGTAGGCTACTGGAAAGACAAATCCACCCACGAAAAAATCGCTATCTGGATGCGCGTTTGCGCTGCTTGCGAAGATGCACAGAACATGCGCATCATCCGTTTCGGTGACAACATGAACAATGTGGCAGTAACCGACGGTGACAAGGTAGAAGCTGAAATCCGTCTGGGTTACCACGTGGACAATGCGCCGATCGCCAAACTCGTTCCTTTTGTAAATGGAGTAACCGAAGCTGAAATCGATGCATTGGTTGCCGAATACGAAAAGCTGTACGACTTCGCTGCCAATGCAGCCAAGGGTGGCAAGGATCACCAGGTTGTTCGCGGCGCTGCTGCACAGGAAATCGGCCTACGTCGTTTCCTCGAAGCAAAGGGTGCCAAAGCATTTACCACCAGCTTCGACGAATTGGAAGGCATGACACAGCTGATGGGCTTCGCTTCTCAGCGTCTGATGGCCGAAGGTTACGGTTTCGGTGCCGAAGGCGACTGGAAAACCGCTGCCATTTGCCGCACCATGTGGGTGATGGCTCAAGGCCTGCCCGGTGGCTGTTCCTTCCTCGAAGACTACACCCTCAACTTTGACGGTGCCAAGAGCTCCATCCTCCAGGCCCACATGCTCGAAATCAGCCCGGAAATCGCTGCCAAAAAACCTCGTGTGGAAGTTCATTTCCTCGGCATCGGTGACGCTGGTACCTGTGCCCGTCTGGTATTCCAGTCCCACGATGGTGACGGTATCGCTTGCACCATTGTGGACATGGGCAACCGTTTCCGCATGATTTGCAGCGACGTTGAAGTGATCAAACCCAAAGACCTTCCCAAACTGCCGGTTGCATGTGCTCTTTGGATTCCGATGCCCAACTTAGAAGTGGGTGCTGGTGCCTGGATTACTGCCGGTGGAACACACCACTCCAGCTTCTCCTTCTCCCTGACCAAGGAATACATGGAAGACTATGCCGAAATCGCTGACATCGAATTGCTGCTCATCGACAAGGACACCAACATGCGCGGTTTCAAACAGGATATCCGCAACAACGAAGTGTATTACATGTTGAATAAAGCCCTCCGCTAGACTATGAGCAAATATGTAATCGGATTGGATTACGGTACCGACTCAGCCCGCGCCTACATCGTAGACGCGGCAACGGGTGCCGAACAGGGAACCGCTGTTAAACAGTATCCCCGCTGGGCCAAAGGCCTGTATTGTCAGCCCACTGCCAACCAATACCGCCAACACCCCGCGGATTACGTGGAGTGTTTGGAAGGTGCTGTGAAAGAAGCACTTGCAAAGTGTGATCCTTCTGTAGCCGCCAATGTGGTCGGTCTGTCCTTTGACACGACCGGTTCCACACCGGTATTCACCGACAAAGCAGGCACTCCGCTGGCTTTGCTGCCTGAATTCGCTGAAAATCCCAACGCCATGTTTGTGCTGTGGAAAGACCATACTGCCATCAAGGAAGCGGCTGAAATTAATGAACTCTGCGCTAAATGGGATATTGATTACACTTCGTACGAAGGTGGCATCTATTCTTCAGAGTGGTTCTGGGCCAAAGTACTTCACGTACTTCGTGTAGATGCAAAAGTTCGTTACGCTGCTTACTCTGTAGTGGAACATTGCGATTGGCTGCCCGCTTTGCTTTGCGGCAACACCACCCCCGAAAAGGTGAAACGCAGCCGTTGTGCCGCTGGTCACAAAGCCATGTGGTTGGAAAAATGGGATGGCTTACCTTCCGAAGCATTTTTGACCAAATTGGATCCGTTGTTGGCTGGATACCGTGAACGTTTGTATCGCGACACCTATGCCAGTGACACTAAAATTGGTTACCTCACGGAAGAATGGGCCAAACGCCTCGGATTGACTACCAAAGTGGCAGTCGGTGTAGGTGCTTTCGACTGCCACATGGGTGCAGTCGGTGCAGAAGCCACTCCCAACACTTTGGTTCGTGTCATCGGTACCTCCACTTGCGACATCCTGCTTGCATCCTACGATGAAATCGGGCACAAATTAGTTAGAGGTATTTGTGGTCAGGTTGATGGTTCTGTTGTTCCAGGATTGATTGGTTTGGAAGCGGGTCAATCTGCTTTCGGCGACGTCTATGCTTGGTTCAAGCGCATCATGGCATGGCCTATTGAAGAACTCATCGGTAAATCCACACTTATCGACGAAGCTACCAAGCAAAAACTGATTGATGAAGCCATGGACCAGATCATTCCAGTTTTGTCAGAACAAGCTGCAGCCATCGATCCTAGGGAAAGCATGGTTATCGCCACAGATTGGATGAACGGACGTCGTACGCCCGATGCCAGCCAGCTGGTAAAAGGCAGCATCACGGGTCTGACCCTAGGAACTACGGCACCCATGATGTTCCGCGCATTGGTGGAAGCCACTGCATTCGGTTCCAAAGCCATCACTGACCGCTTTAAGGATGAGAAAGTAAACATCGAAAGCGTGATCGGTATCGGTGGTATTTCTCTGAAATCCCCGTTTGTAATGCAGACCATGGCCGATGTACTCAACATGCCCATCAAGGTTGCCAAGAGCGACCAGGCCTGTGCATTCGGTGCTGCCATGTTCGCAGCCGTCGTTGCTGGTGTCTACGAAAAAGTGGAAGATGCTCAGAAGGCAATGGGTCAAGGTTTTGCCAATGAATACCTGCCGAACCCCGATGCAGTCAAGATGTATGCTGAACTTTATAAGGAGTATCAGAAACTCGGACAGATCACGGAAGAAACATTCTACAAGTCGCTTTGATCAAATAATCGATTAAAAATGGGCTGGATTCGTAAGGATTCAGCCTTTTTTTTGTTTTTGTGCGTTTTTTTTGCAGAAATTGTTGTTTTGAGTCACAATTGATGAAATGTGTACTTATGTTTGTAATAACCTAAACAAACACACCCTCCACATGAAAAAATCCTTTGCATGGACGATCAGTCTATTCCTGACCATCTGTATGGTCTTTTCCCAATCACCAATGAGTGTCGAGTATCTCCCCAATATGAGCATAACGAGAGCCGCTCAGGGAATGATGGTGCCTTCGGACAATAAATTCGTCGTCATCGGTGGTCATACCGAAGGTTTTCTGGTTACTAAGACTGCTGAAGTTTACAACAACACTCCTTCAGGCTGGCAAGGACTTTCACCAGTCTCTTCACACGATATGCCATTCATGGCTCGACTGAATGACGGTAAATTTTTGATAGGAGCTGGTTGTTCGATGGATTGGGGTGTCGGACAGTTGGCCGCATCCGAAATTTTTGATCCGTCAACCAATCTTTTTTCAGCAACAACCAATATGAATGTAGCCAGAACCAATGCCTCTGCCGCCACATTGAAAGACGGTCGTGTATTAGTGATGGGGAACTGGTATGCTTCTGCCAGTACAGGTGAAGTTTATAATCCAGTTTCCAATACCTATACGGCAACAGGTACTGTCACCTATGAACGGGCAGTGCCCATTATCATACCAACCAACGATAATGGCGCCTTGGCGTTCGGAAATTTCGGCATTTACGGCACATTGAATACAACTGGTTTTTTGCAGAAATACGATGCAACGACCAACTCCTTTAGCGCCTTGCCAGATGTCTTGTCAAACGGTAAGCCCATGCTTGGACTGCTTTGCGGACAGCCCCTTATGTCGTATCAACGTCAATTGGCAAATGGAAACTATGCTTTTCTCGACTTGGCGTCTACCGCTCAATTGATAGCGGTCAATCCATCCACGGGGGTACTTGATGAAATTCCCCTCAGCCAAACGGATTTATTGATGGAAAATGGTGTGTACTATAATTGCAACCGAAATTTGATGATTGACAAGCAGCGAAACTTGATTCACCTGATTCAATCGACCGGAACAACTCCCTATACGTTGAGGATTGTTACTTACAACCTGAACAACGGGACAACCAATTCCTCTAAATTGGATAATTTTGATTATTTCGTGGCGAGTTCCGTCATGGAAGTGTTGTCAGACGGGAGAATTCTTTTTACCGGAGGAAACAAACCTGATAATTTCACCTTGTCAAATAAGGCCTTCATCGTGACTCCTGCTACGTATTCGCCAAGCGCCTTGACTTATCCCAAAATGTCAGAGATTAATGCGATCTGGGACATTCAGGGTCAAGCAATATCATTGTCGCAGGAGATTTTGGGAGCTACACTCTACAACTTGAGCGGTCAGGTTGTCCATAATTTTGGTCGGGGACATTATTTTCCGGTCGAAAACTTGCCTTCCAGTCTTTACCTTTTGAAAACGATCAACGGTCAGACAATCAAGATATTCAAACGATAAATCACGTTAAAACCGGCGGGTGAGGTTCATATAAACTCTGACCGAATTTCCACTAGACTCCAGCGTGCCTTCCACATCGACCGAAAGCATCATTTTTTTGGCCATGCGCCAGGAAATGCAGCATTCTGCAATGTTTTGCATCAGGGTGGAAGTGGAGTTGTTTTGGTCGTAATTGACCAACCGGTATTTCAGTTCACCATAGAGTTTACTATCCAACAAATCTCTTGATAGGGAGGCACCATACACCATACCATTCAGATAACTGGATTTTAGATAGGTCACATCCAGGGTAGCATACGCATCGATCCAGGGCAACTCCGTATAAGACAAGAAAGTATTGGCATTTACAGAAGGGGTGAGGTCCGATTTTGCATAACGGTAACCTGCATTACCACCCCACACAATTTTCTTAAAGGGTCGATAATTGAAATTAAAGCGTAATCCTTGTCTGGTTTCTTTGTCTAAGACGCTGTCTATTTGATTCTTGAATGTTTCATAATAATAGATGTTCTTTCTAGCATCATACGATAAGGACAGTGATAACTTGTCAAAAGGTTTATAACGTAAGGAAATATACGTACTAGTTAGGTCAAAAGTCGATTTTGGCTGCAAATTCACCATGGTGTAGAAATCGACTTCAGCAGAAGCAAACAGGTTCAGGTTTTTAAGCAAGGCATTGCTGTGCTGTAAATATGCGAAACGCCTGTCAGTTTTGAAACGATTCATCTGGTTAAAAACCGCCAGTGAAGTTTGCATATTTCCATTGTCCGTTTGAATTTTCTGACTTACAAACGCACCAAACTGCTGCAGATTTGGGTTAAAACTGTAATTGTAGTAATCGGGTCTTGAACCAGCCAGAAAGCCATACGTCATGTTCTTGTGCGTGTATTCGTATTGCAAACCATCCACGGCACCGATGTTTGCCATATTCATGTTGATCTTACGGCCAATCGTTACGGACGAGCCTTTTCCTGCCTGATAATTCACTGCCAGGCTGTAGATTTTCAAAGCATCCGTAATGCTCTTCCAACCGTTCAGCATATGGGAGAACGAAATGTTGGTTTCTGCAGAAAATGCCGAGCTATCAATGTTCTGTGCATTGAAAGACAGGTTGTAACGAAAACGTTGGTTGTTACTAAAATGCTGGCTGGACGAATCGGCTGTAAGATTTGTATAGGAAGTAAGCGCTATCCTACCATCAAAACGCGGCTGGGGTTTAGTTTCCTTTTTAACAAGAGATACCGCATGAATGGCATCGGCATTGACAGACTTGGTCGCTTCCAATTCGTCGGATGTCTGATGAGCTGACATAGCCTCCTCTTGAACAGGGACTTTAGCCAGTATGAATCCTGTCTCATCTATTTTCAGATTGCTTATCGGCAAACAAAGACAGGATGTGGAGGATAAGCTTTTAACAAGCAAAACCGGAACATTCCAACCTTTTACTTCGGTATATAAGGTGTCTCCGGCTTGGATTCCTTCCGTATTCTCAAAAGTGACATAGACGTTTTGCGAACTGCGAAACGTTATGGAGCCCTTGATCATCTTTTGACCAAAAGTAAATGTCGACAGACAAATAAGAAGGAGTAGTGTCAGTTTTCTCATCGGTCTGTATTTAATCTGCTTTACCACGTGGATGACAACTCATGCAGTTTGCACTGTTGTAAGCGTAACCACCTATTCCACGGTGTTTGGAGTCCATTGATGTCTTATTATGTGCGTGACAATTCAGACAAGTGAATACGCTGTTGTTCGCGGGATTTGTGTGGCAGTCCGTGCAGGCATTCCATTGACCCTTGTGTGAGCCGCTGTATATGGGGAAATACTTGCTGTCATGATCAAAATTGGCCCCTTTCCAGGAATTGATGGAGTGACAGGTCTGGCATTCTTTCGAAAAACCGGAGCTGGCGTGATTCGGATTCGTTGTTGCATTGTAGTTTGCGAGGTGGCAGGAAACGCATTCCTTGGATAGTCCGAAATACGTACCATTCGCATGACATTTGATGCATTCCAGTTGATGTCCACCTTTTAACGGGAAAAAACCATGCTCGAAGCCTTGACCTGATCCGTTCCATGTTCTGCCTACCATGTTGTGGCAACGGGTGCAATCGGTACTAAAGCCTGCGGCTCTGTGGTTGGGAGTGGTCGTTGCTTCGTATTTGTCTCGGTGACAGCTGTAACATTCGGTGTTGATCACTTCATATCGTTGGTGTGAACCTGAAACATGGCATCGTTGGCAATCGGCATCAGCATGGGCGCCGACGAGCGGAAATCCACTCTGATGGTGAATATCCTTTACTTTGGAACGCTTTACCAACCAGGATTCGGGCGTGTGGCAGCGTCCGCAATCGGTGCCGACCGTTTGTTGGTGAATATCGATGTGGCATTCGGAACATTCCGACGGCGCATCCGAAAAAACAAGTGTAGGATGGCACTTTCGGCAACTAATCAGTTTATGTTGACCTATCAATGGGAATCTCGTTTTGTTGTGATTAAAGTTCTCGGGTTTTACATCATTCCAGCGTTCAGTCGTATGACAATCACTACACTTCAGCTTAAAATTCATGCCATGCGGTGATTGCATGGCATGAATACCTAAGGTAAGCAGCAGTGCGGTCAAGAGTAGGGCGAGTCGATGCATCGGTTGAAAGAATACAAATCACATTTGATTCTGCAAATCTAAGGATTTTAATCGAATCTACGAATTTCCCCGTGGATGACAACTATAACAATTGGTACTGTTGTAAACGTAACCACTTCTTCCTTGATGTTCAGAATCCATGGATGTTTTGTTGTGCTCGTGACACGTCAGACAGGAGAATACAGCAAAGTTCGCCGGATTGGTGTGACATTGCGAACAGGTTGTCCACTCACCTCGGTGATTTCCGCTATAGATTGGGAAATGCTGGCTATCATGATTAAAAGTGGATGTAGTCCACGTAGTTGTAGTATGGCAGGCCTCACAATTCGTAGGAAATTTCGCAGTGGCATGCGCCGGATTGGTCGTTGAATTGTAGTCTTTCAAGTGGCAAGATACGCAAGCAGTGGAAATACCCGCATACCCCTGTGTATGACAAAGGTTGCAAGTCACTGTCTTGTGTGCACCCGTCAAGGCAAAGCTTGTTGCTGTATTATGATTGAAAGTACTTGGTTTCCAAGTCGCATCCGTGTGACAGGCCTGACAGTCGGAACCGAATTTTGCCAAGGTATGCGATGGACTGGTTGTCGCATTGAAATTTTTCAGATGGCAGGAAACGCAGGCCGTGGAAGTGCCTGCAAATCCCTGCGTATGGCATTGAAGGCAGGTAAGTCCTAAGTGCCCACCCTTGAGTGGGAAGCTAGTGCTTGTGTTGTGATTGAAAGTCGCGGTTGTCCAATCCACCTCGTTGTGGCATAGTTTACAATCGGTTGGGAACTGTGCCGCGGCATGTGCCGGATCGGTCGTGGCGTTGTAGTCTTTCAAGTGACAAGCCACACAAGCGGTGGCAGTTCCTGCATATCCCTGCGTATGACACTGGTTGCACGTCAGCATTTTGTGCCCGCCGTTCAGCGGAAAAGTAGTAGCAGTATTGTGGTTGAAGGAGCTAGGCTTCCAAGCAGCATCTGAGTGACAGTTCTGACAATCGGTACTGAACCCTGCAGCCGAATGCGCCGGATTGGTCGTTGCGTTGTAATCCTTCTGGTGGCAGGAAACGCAAGCCGTGGAAGTCCCAACAAACCCCTGCGCGTGGCATTGAATGCAACTCAAACCAATATGTCCGCCCTTAAGCGGGAAGCTGGTTGTCGTGTTGTGGTCGAAGGTCGCAGTGCTCCAATCCACTTCATTGTGGCACATTTTGCAATCGGTGGGGAACTGCGCCGAAGCATGCGCCGGATTGGTGGTGGCGTTGTAGTCTTCCAAATGGCAGGATACGCAGGCCGTGGAAGTTCCTGCAAATCCATGTGTATGACACTGGTTGCACGTCAGCGTCTTATGCCCCCCGTTCAGCGGAAAGCTGGTGGCCGTATTGTGGTTGAACGAACTGGATTTCCACGTGGCTTCCGTGTGACAGGTCTGACAGTCGGTGCTGAACCCTGCTGCCGAATGCGCCGGATTGGTTGTTGCATTGTAATCTTTCTGGTGGCAGTAAACACAAGCTGTGGCAGTCCCTATATAACCCTGTGAATGGCATTGAATGCAACTCAAACCAAGATGTCCACCTTTGAGCGGAAAGCTGGTGGACGTATTGTGATCGAAAGTTGCAGTGCTCCAATCCACCTCGTTGTGACACTTTTTGCAGTCCGTTGGGAACTGTGCGTAAGCATGGGCCGGATTGGTCGTAGCATTGTAGTCTTTCAAATGGCAGGATACACAGGTTGTTGAAGTTCCTTCAAATCCCTGTGTATGACACTGATTGCATGTCAGGGTTTTGTGTCCTCCGTTCAGCGGAAAACTAGTGGCAGTATTGTGGTTGAACGAACTGGATTTCCATGCAGCATCCGTATGACAGGTCTGGCATTCGGTACTGAACCCAGCAGTCGAATGCACCGGATTGGTCGTTGCGTTGTAATCTTTCTGGTGGCAGGAAACACAAGCCGTGGATGTACCCACAAACCCCTGTGAATGGCATTGATTGCAACTTAAACCGATATGTCCGCCCGTAAGTGGAAAGTTGGTGCTCGTATTGTGATTGAAAGTCGCCGTGTTCCAATCCACTTCGTTGTGGCACATTTTGCAATCGGTTGGGAAATGCGCCGAAGCATGCGCCGGATCGGTGGTCGCGTTGTAATCTTTCAAATGGCAGGCTACGCAGGCTGTGGAAGTTCCTGCAAATCCCTGTGTATGACACTGGTTGCACGTCAGCGTTTTATGCCCACCGTTCAACGGAAAACTCGTAGCCGTATTGTGGTTAAAGGAGCTAGGCTTCCAAGTAGCATCTGTATGGCAGGTCTGACAATCGGTGCTGAACCCAGCAGCGGAATGCGACGGATTGGTTGTTGCATTGTAATCTTTCTGGTGGCAGGAAACACAAGCCGTGGAAGTCCCTGCAAATCCCTGAGTATGACATTGAATGCAACTTAATCCAATATGTCCACCTTTGAGCGGGAAGCTGGTTGTCGTGTTGTGGTCGAAGGTCGCATTTCTCCAGTCCACTCCATCATGGCACATCTCGCAGTCTGTGGGAAACTTTGCTTCCCTATGCGGCGGATTCGTTGTAGCATTATAATCTTTCAGGTGACAAGAAAAACACTCCGTACTCATGGGCTCGAATCGAAGTCTGGAACCCAACTTGTGGCACTGGTTGCAGTCTACTCCCGCATGCCCTCCCACCAACGGGAAACGCGTTAACCGATGAATCTCATTGATGTTGCCCACCATCCAGGATGTCGTGTTGTGACAGCGTTCACAATCCTGACCCAATGTTTCCTGGTGCACATCCTTATGGCAGGAAGCGCAATTTGTTTTGGCATCTGTAAAAACCAGCGTCGGATGGCAACCCCTACAGGAAACATCCTTGTGTTGACCTTCCAGCTTAAAGGAGGTCGTATTGTGATCAAAGCCCTTTTCCTTAACCTTCCAGTTTTCCGTCGTATGGCAAACATTACAGCTTATCTTCAGAGCATCACCGTGTGGCGATTGCCCCGACAAATGAGCTGAAATCAGCAAAGCCAGTACTATTGATGACACCTTGAGCATTCGATGCTGCTAAACGTATATTCAATGTATGTACCTCTTGAAGTCGTAACCAACTTGTGGCATTCAGTGCAGGCCACATCCAGATGGGCTCCTTCCAGTTTGAAACGCGAGGAATCGTGGTTGAATTTGGAATCCTTCCAACTTGTTGTCTGGTGACAACGTGTGCAATCCGTTTTGCCGTCCACTTCAAATTGACCCGCATGCTTGTCTTTGTGACAAGAACCACAATCGGTAGAAAGACCTGCAAATTTCTGAACCTTAACTCCTTGCTCGTTTTTCGCATAATGGCACTCCCGACAAGCCAGTTCCGCATGTTTGCCCTCCAATTTGAAATTGGTTTGGTTGTGATCAAACGTTACAGTTCTCCAATTGGTATCGTTGTGGCAGGTCGTACAATTCGCCTGTGCATAAAATTTTTCAGAAATAAAGCCTTGATGCTCGTTTTTGTGGCAGTCCACACATTTATTTCCAATTTTGCGGAAATGCCAGCTGCCGTCTTTGTGATGGCAGGCAATGCAAGGCGTTGCTTCGTGTGAACCCGAGAGCTTGAATTGCGACACATTATGCCTTTCCATCGTATAGGTAGACGGTATGAACCCATCGTTGTTGTGGCATTCCGAGCAGTCGGGAGACTTTCCGATCACAGCAAATTCCCCTTTGTGAATTTCGTCCTTGTGGCAGTCCGAACACTTACCATGTTTGATGGGCTTTGTCATGTTACCAGACGTATGACATTGCTTACATTCCAGAAGGCGGTGCCGGCCCAACAGTTTAAAATCAGTCTTGTCGTGATCGAAGGTGCCTTTTAAATCCTTTATGGTATGGAACGAAGTCTCTACGTGGCATTTTTTGCAGTCTTGTCCGAATTTATTGTCGTGCACATCCTTGTGACAGGCATTGCAATTGGCAAATCGCAGACCTTTGAAACCCTGGTGTGTCTTACCATTAATGACTTCCTCCTTGTGACATTCTTTACAACTCAGCGTTGAATGTTTGCCACGCAAAGGGAATTTGGTCTTATTGTGGTCAAACGTTTTCGGATTTTTGAAATTTTCAAAACTGTGGCATTCCGAGCAGTTGGAAGACATCTTGCCCTGATGGTAATCGTCGTGGCAAGTCAGACAGGATTTGTTCAAGCCCAAGTAGGTCGTTTTCTTTTTTTTAAGCCTAAGATCCGAAATGTGTTCAGGCTGGTGGCAATCCTTGCATTCATTTTTTGCATGCGCACCTTTGAGCTCAAAACCCGTTTTTCGGTGGTCAAACGTGTTCTTATCGAAATTGATCAGGCGAAATTTCCGGCCGTGATGCTCGTTGTGGCAGGAAAAACAATTCTTGCCCATCACATCGGTAGAACCATGATAACCCTTTCGGGCTGACTGATTGCTACGTATTTCCGGATGGCAGGCCAGACAATTCGTATTGGTCACCTTATTACCAACCGAATGGCATTTAGTACAATTGCTGACACCTTCCAAATAGGCATGCGCATTGCTCAGGTCACCCGGAGAAATCTGGGCAGACACAGTAAATAGGCAAAGCAGAAATACCGAAAGGGCGATACGTTTTTTCATTTAATTCTTTAGAATGGTTTCGCCACGTTTGGTAGAAAAATTGATCCCAACTTTTTTCAAAAAATCGATGGGGAGCTCTCCACCTGCAAAGATATAGACTAAATCGTTCTCCAATTCACAAATTTCATCCGATTCGTCCATTTTATAGCGAATCCGATGCTTTTCGATGGAAATCAGATTGGAATTGAACAAGACAGGAATACGTCCGGACTTGATAGCCTCACTGATCTTGCGGGCATTGCCAGCCTTGATGCGGTTGAATGCTTCACCTCGGTAGGAGAGGACCACCTCATTAGTATCAGCCAGCAACAAGGCCGATTCAATGGCCGAATCGCCACCACCGACCACCACGATGTGTTTTCCGGAAATTTCTTCCGGTTCCAGCAAACGATAGGCTACTTTTTCACTTTCTTCACCAGGAACATTTAGTTTTCTGGGTGAGCCTCTGCGCCCAATGGACAGAAGTACGGCTCTGGTCGAGAACACTTCTTCGGAAAGCGTTTTCACGTGAAAAGCACCGTTTATAGACTCAATTCCAGACACCTTTGTGTTTTCACGTATTTGTATTTGTTTGGCAGAAAGGACTTTGTTCCATAATTCCAGCAATTCAGCCTTGGAAGTCTCTTTCATCTTGACTTTTCCGTAGGTTGGCAAATCCATTGGTGCTGTCATAACAATTTTAGAACGCGGAAAGGTGAAAACCGTACCACCTAGTGTATCCTGTTCCAACGTGAGTACATTCATTCCAAGCTTTTTAGCCTGCAACGTGGCCGAAATGCCTGCTGGTCCAGCACCGACCACGATGAGGTCGTAGGTGGCTTCGGCTTCTTTGTTCAAGGTCTTGAAAATATTGTCCACAGCTTCCTTGCCCTGTGTCACTGCGTTGCGGATTAGACCCATGCCACCCAGTTCACCGGCTACAAAGATACCCTTGACGTTGGTTTCAAAATTGGGATTCAAGTGCGGAAGGTCAACACCACGTTTCTCGGTGCCGATGCGAAGGGATATTGCTTCTACGGGACAAGCCCTCAAGCAGGCTCCGTGCCCGATGCAATGGGAGGCATTGATGAGCACGGCTCTTCCATGACGGATGCCAAGTACGTCGGTTTCGGGACAAGCCATGGCACAAGCACCACTTTTGAAGCAACGGTCCGGGTCGATGTAGGGGTAAATGGAAACAGGTTCGTGCATATTTTCCTCTCTGGCTGTTACCAGCTTTTCTTCCGAACGCTTCGATTCACGGCTTTGTTTGAGGACATAGACCAATAGCACGATCGCTACAATCAGGAATATCCCACCATATATACCCCACTCTATGAGTTGATCCATTGCTTTAGAATATCCATTTATAACCTAGATACAAAACCACGGAAACATGTATTACCATGATTAGCAGCATGATGAGTGCAAAAGGCAAATGAGCGTAATGCCACGTGGTGAAAATGCGCTTCATTTGTTCGAGCCGTTTCATCCGTTTGAGAAGTTGCTTTTCTTCCTTTAAATGATGACGGACCAACTGGTAATCGCTATTTTTCAGATTTCTCATTTTCAGGTAACGCCGCAGTTTAAACAAGCTAAGCGAACGGATTTCCAAAAAATCCAAATCGTAATCCTCTTTCAGATCGGCCTCCAGATTCTCAATTTTTTCATTGATATCTTGCAGACTCAACATCTGACCTTCTAAACTGCGCGGTATCTGAATGTAAATGAAACGACCGATCAGTCCGCTCAGCCAAACAATCATCAGACTCCAGAAACCAACGGAAACAATACCGCCAAACTTGAACGTAGTGTGAAAAACCACCAACAAGGTACCCAGTGTGCAGAGAAAGATGTGAAATTCCAACCAGTGTTTCAGCAAACCCCAACTCCAGAAAATTCGCAAGTGTTTGCGGGCCATATAGGAAAATAAACCGATTAGGATCAAAAGCGTACCCATCGTGCCAAAACCATGGCCCAGATAGCCGCTCGGTTTCAGCATTTCGTACATGGGGTGGAAGAAGCGCTCCTCGATGGGCAGGCTGTAATACGAACGTCCCACATAGATCAGCACGGCAAGGGCAGCCAGCGTCACTACGGAGTAAAAAGTAATCAGAGCGATATGCAGGTATCGGTTCATACGGTTTTGTTTTCCTTTTTAAAGGCGTTGTAAGCTAGAATGATCAGCACAATAATACAGGCGACCACCAGGTATACAACCTTTGGTACGGCAGGCGGAGTGCCCTGAGCGTAGGAATGCATACCCGAAAGGTAGTAATTCACACCGAAAAAGGTCATCAAAATAGTACTGAAACCCAACACGGACAGGCTGCTCAGCACAAAAATATTGTTGGCTGCCGGCACGTTTCGTAAATGCAGGATGGCAGTATAGGTCACAATGCTCACCAACGCCCACGTTTCTTTGGGATCCCAGCCCCAGTAGCGTCCCCAGGACTCATTTGCCCAGACGGCACCTATGAAACAGCCGGCTGTAAGCAGTATGAGCCCAACCATCATCGCCAGTTCAATGATGTAGCTGATTTCGATGATGCTTTCGCCCAGTCGTTCTGTTCGAACCTTTGATCGGGCGGTCATAAGAATCAGGTTCAGCAATCCGAGCAGAGCTGCCATGGCCAAGAAACCATAACTGGAGGTGATCACCGCCACATGTACGATGAGCCAATATGATTTCAGCACTGGAACCAATGGGGTGATTTCAGGATTCATCCAGCTCATGCCGGCCACAAACAAAATGATACCCGACAAGACAGAAGTGATGGCCAGTGTCACAGGTGAACGGCGCGAAAAGAGCAAACCGGACAAAGCCGTAGCCCAACCCACAAAAATCATGGTCTCATAACCGTTGCTCCAGGGTGCATGTTCCGAAATGTACCAGCGAAGGCCCAATCCCGCTGTATATACGGCAAACAGAAGCCAGTAAACGTATTGCGACTTATCCAGCAGGTTGGCCAAACGGTTCCCGGTGGCGAAAATGTACATCAAGTGCAGTATCAACAGTACAAAACCAAGCATGGCATATAGTTTGGCCAGTTTCCCAAAAATCTGCAGGTCGTTGTAGAATCTTTCCAACCCAATTTTGGATTCAGAAGGTAAATGCCCGCCACCATTGGCCTGTTGGTAATTCCGTAGGACGGTCAAAGCCGTTTCAGCCGGTTGCCAGTTTCCGGTTTTGGCCGATTCCACCACCGCGGATAAATACGGGTGGAGCAACTGCTCTTTTGCAGGTGTCGGCATGGATTGCAACTTGATGGCAGCAGCCATTTCAACAGGCATGTTTCCCGCTGTTCCCATTCCAGCAGGCATCCTTCCTGATGCTCCCATTCCGTGGATATGCGGATTAATAGACCCAGCCGACGGCATTTCAATTTCACCGGCCACTGTTGTCCATTTGGCATCCGGTTGACCTTCTACCGGCAACAGAGCAGGTAGGACACCAGAATAAATCTCGTACGAAATATTGATACGTTCATCCACGTTCAGTACTTCCTTGTCGTACTTGTCGCGCATAGTCTGTTCCTTCTTATATACCGCTTCTACCTTCTCGCTGAGCTTGTAGGCGTTGCCATTTTCAAAATCAAATAGCTGATTGAACGATACATAGCCGTCAACACCGCCCAATTCCTTCTCCAATTTGTCGTTGGAAACCTTGATGATGGGTTCGTTTTGCCAGTAGGAGGGATTCGACATCATACCCAACAAAACTTCCACCGATGACGCATTCTGGTAGCTTGTTTTTTTGGAAATCTTACGAAACACATCCGAGGCAAAGGTGCTGAACGGTTCGATTCGGCCTTGATTCACATCCTGAATGAGCAATCGGCTAACTTGATCCAAGTGTTGTTCTTTTGTCACCGTTTGCGCCTGAGCAGCCGTCGATAGGAGCATAATCCCTGCCAAAACAGCCAGTTTGCCATTTTTACGTGCATTCTGTCGCTTGGTTTGAATATCTCCGCTTAGTTTAAGCAGCGTATGGAAGCGGCTTTGCTTGTTAAATAACGTCCAAATCATACCAAGTACCAGCATCAGATACCCCACGTAGGTTATCAAAGTGCCCCAGTAATCGTGGCTGACCGATAATACCGTGCCTTGTTCGTCCTGGTCGTAGGATGACTGAAAGAAACGATATCCCCTGTAATTCAAGATGTTGTTCATGAAAATCCGAAAGGGCCGTTGTGTTTTACGTTCGGAATCCGTCACCGTAATTTCACTGGCATACGAAGACGGACTGTTGGAACCAGGATAGCGTTCCAGCTGAAAATCACGAAGTGTGATGCTAAAGGGCAGCAATTGCGGCATAATCCCGTAGGAAAGCTTGACATTTACATTTCCAAGCATGCATTGGGCGGCTTGTGTCAGTGGATTTGAATCGCTGAATACGTTGATACGTTTCACCTGATTTCCATCGCTCACCTTGAATACCACGGCGTCCTTTCCCTCCCGCATGATGCCGGATGCATCGGCTCCAGCCATTGCCTGTATCAGGTTGACCTTGGCTTTGGGCAAATAGGTTTTGACAACCAGCACAATATGATTGATGGTATACAACGTCTTTGCTTCGGCCAATATGGGTTTTCCCGGCATGAATATTTTCTGTTCCTGCCGCATCATGCTCATCTGGGAAACGGGCAAGCTAGAAACAAAGCTGATACCCTTAGGGGTTTCTTGAAAAACAATATCTGCCGAAGCCGCAGAATCCGAGAATGTAAGTGAAAGATCCTTGAAAACAATACGTTTGTCCTTAGTCAGAATCCCGTCCAGGCGGTTGTTTTCAGAATCAAGCACAAATAGCGACACAGCAGGTTCACCCTGTTCGTCGGGTACGATGGTTTCGAAGGCATCCGGCACAAACAACTCATTTTCTACCGTGATGGTCTTTCCACCAATTTCCATTGTTTCGAGTATCTGAGCGGATTTTTTTTCACCGAGCAGCGCTTCCACACTTCGTTCCACCTTGACTCCACCGGCTTCAGCTCTGATTCGTAACGAGGTCTTGTCTGAACTAATCTCATTGCTGGATTGGCCCTCTCGGATGTGCATCATGCCTTCCGAACTCGTATAACGCGTTACAGCAGCACCTGCCAGAATCAAAAGAAATGCCAGGTGAAAAGCTAGTACCGACCACTTCTGCCGGCGCACCAGGTTGTATTTGAATATGCTGCCGATGAGGTTCACCACCAGCAAAACATACAGGACCTCCATCCAATGAGCATTGTATACCAATGCTTTAGCAACTTCTGTACCTTGGTTGTTCTCTGCAAAGGTGGCATAACCGATGCTGGTTGCAAAAAGCAACAGCAAAATAACTGTCACAAGCATGGAGAAATATATATCTGCGAATTTTTTCAAAGTAGGTTTCATACGAACGTAATTTACTGAACAAGTAATTTCAAATGTTTAATCTTGCCGTCAAAGGTTGCCGTGATCAAATAAATACCTGGTTTGCTTACAGCAATGCGATTGTTATTTGCAGAAGCGACCAACCTGCCGTCCATTGAATGTAGGAGGACTTTACCACCCTTGTCCATTCCTTTCAAGACAATGAACCTGTCTTTGGAATAAGCCAAAATTTCGGATGCTTTGATTGTTGCTATTGTCATTATGGACGAACTACGGGAGGTGACCGTACCATTGGTGGCACGAACCACATACTTATAGGTGGTTTGGTCATCGAGGTCACTCAATTCCTGATAAATTTTGGTCAGGTAAAAATTCTTGTATCCATCCAACCAAGTGGTGTCACCCGTGTTGCTGTCCACAGTGAATACATCCAAGTAATAACCGCTGGCATAGTTGGCCTTCTGCCAATTAGCCCTGAAGGAATACTTATCCGTGAGTGTAGCAGGAAGGACCACCGGAGTACCATCCGTTGTCGTGAGGAAAGTGCTGTCGGACATGGGTGTATACAAGGTATTGTTATTGGTTGCCCTAATCTGATAATAATAGGTAGTAAGGTCATTTGCGACGTTGACTGTCAAAAAAGTGTCGGTAACCAGCTTGTTCTGATATCCGGTCAGGTATGTTTTAACGTGTGGATTAACGGACAAATCCAGTGTAAAGACATCCACATAATAACCGGTTGCATTGATGACCATATTCCAGACTGCAGAAAAAGAGTAAGGTCCGACGGCTTTTGCGGCCAGAATGATGGGCGTTTTGGTGAAGCCAGAAAAGTCCATGTACTTGAAATGAATGACTCCATTTGTTTCCGTGATGGATGAAAGCGGTTTACCCACAAAGGAACCGTTCCAGGTCATCATGGAAGGAACCGTGTTGTCCGAAAAATAGCGAACACCTGTTGTGCCTGGAAATGGATCGCCTTTAATGCTGGCTAGGTATTCGTTCGCATTTTTCCCAGTATACATCAATGGCTGGTTGTCCGCTTCTTCGATGTCACAGCATTGATGTTCAGACAACGCATTGACAACGTTCATCCGCCACATATCACTGATGGTCAAGGTTTTTTGGTCACCCCAATAGTTGACTGGAAGTTGCTGGTCAGTCCGTAGGTCCATGTGGTAAATGAGCATGCCGTGGTAGGGAAGGTAGGCATCCCACACATTTTTGTTCAGTTGTCTGTTTTCAATCAAAAAATACTCGCCACTGTTGGAGGTTTTTAGGATGTAGCCGTTATTGGTTGATCCAAGGTCTGTCACGCTGACATCCTGTGTGGAATTGAGTTCCACCGGTGTGGCCCATCCCAGCAAATATCGTTCCGGCAGAGTCATGCATGGGGGAGTGCAGGAGTTGTTGTTATAGGCACCATAAGCCATCAACGACCAATAATTCAGGTCGAAAGCTTCACCGTTGTATTTTTCGTAATCCACATCGTACATATCCGGCAAACCAAGGATGTGACTGTATTCATGGGTGAAGGTACCCATTCCGGTCATCCGCCCTGTCCGACCGTTTAATTCGCCACTACAGGCATAAGCGTCAATCTTTTTTCCATCTAACGTCAGCGCGTCTCCGGAAGAGGTCAGAGACCAGGAATGCGGCCAGATGGTATTTTCTACACCTCCATCCGCTTCACCCTTGCCTGCATAATAGATGTACACATTATCCACATAACCATCTAAATCATAATCGAAATTGGAAAAATTGACAAGGTTGTCTGCCGCTTTACAGGCTTCATAGACCATTTTAGCCGGTCTTAAGTCATTTCCGTCCGCATCATTTGCTCCGTAATAGGCCATCGGGTTGGAGATGGTAACAGGTCCAACCACTACAAAATCCGGAGAAAACTGTCCTCCAGAGTTGTATCGGTAATAATCACGGACACTACCATTATGATCATTCTGGTTGTATCCGGGCAAGTTCAGCATTTCGGTGAAAGCGGAGCCAGTGTCGTCAGGCTTGAAGACTGAATCCGAAAAGTTGACAAGTATTACAAGAGATTTAGCCGTTCCTGTTCTGGGATAATCAGAAAGTAAACCTGGAGGAATTTCAGCGCTGTTGCGTAACGTCACACTCCCTTTTTGTGCCCTACTCATCCTCTTTTGAAAGGCACTGTTCAGCACCGTTCCCGAAAACGTGACATCGGTTTTGACAGTGTTCAGAAATGCGAAATCCGGTATGGAGCGATCATCGATGTTGCGTGCAATCACATCGCCTGAAAGAAGCCTACCCTCCGAGTCTCTGGTTGCGTAGGTGTAAAAACCTTCCTTGTTTTGCTTCAAGTCATATCCGTCCGTGGTTTGGGCGAAATGCAGGAACTCATCCCCTTTGAGCAGTAGGATCAGTTTCGTCCCATCAGGTTGTGTCACTTCGATAGGTTTTCGAAAGGCAGGCATCGAATGCGCTGTCATTATCGAACCAAAAACTATCAGATATACATATATTAGGGTGTAAAATGTCCTTTTCATAAAGGCAAATTTAGCAAAGATTCCGTATCTTTGAGCAAAATTTTCAAGCCAACGTATGAATAATACCGCACTTTTAACCAAAGCAGCCGACAATATCCGCATTCTGGCTGCATCCATGGTGGAAAAAGCCAAATCCGGACACCCGGGTGGCGCCATGGGAGGAGCCGATTATATCAACCTCCTCTATTCCGAATTCTTAGTGTATGACCCCAAGAACCCAAAATGGGAAGGACGCGACCGCTTTTTTCTGGATCCAGGTCACATGTCACCAATGCTGTATTCACAGTTGGCTCTGGCCGGCAAATTCAGCATGGACGAACTCAAACAGTTCCGTCAATGGGAAAGCCCGACGCCGGGACATCCTGAAGTCGATATTGTTCGCGGTATTGAAAATACTTCAGGTCCGCTAGGTCAAGGTCACGTATATGGAGTAGGTGCAGCAATCGCCGCCAAATTCCTGAAAACAAAGTTCGGTGAACAGATGAACCAGACAATTTACTCCTACATCTCCGACGGTGGTGTTCAGGAAGAAATCTCTCAGGGCGCTGGTCGTCTGGCCGGTCACCTCGGTTTGGACAACTTTATCATGTTCTACGACTCCAACGACATTCAGCTTTCCACCGAAACCAGTTCCGTTTCGAGCGAAGATACCGCCGCCAAGTATAAAGCCTGGGGTTGGGAAGTTCTGGAAGCTGAAGGCAGCAACGTTGAACAACTTCGTGCCGCTTTGAAAAAAGCACAGGCCGTTCAAGGCAAACCAACCCTCATCATTGGTAAGACCATTATGGGCAAAGGCGCTTTGGCCGGAGACGGCAGCAGCTTTGAAAGGAAATGTGCCACCCACGGTATGCCGTTGAGCGAATGTGGAGCCCACTTTGAAAAATCCATTGCCAATCTGGGCGGAAATCCTGAAGATCCTTTCCTGATTTTCCCCGAAGTGGCTGAACTCTATGCCAAACGCGCTGCTGAACTCGAAACCATCGTAGCCGAACGCTATGCCACCAAGGCTGCATGGGCTGCCAAGAACTCCGAAGCAGCTTCCAAAATGGAAGCCTGGTTCACCGGTGCCGCACCCAAACTCGATTGGGCCTCCATCGAACAGAAAGCAGGACAGGCTACCCGCACCGCTTCTGCCACCGTTCTCGGCTTCCTGGCCAAGAATGTGGAGAATATGATCGTAGCATCCGCTGACTTGTCCAATTCCGACAAGACCGACGGCTTCCTCAAAAATACCAAAGCCATGACCAAGGATGACTTCAGCGGAGCCTTCCTCCAAGCTGGCGTTGCCGAACTCACCATGGCTTGCGTCTGCATCGGTATGGGCCTCCACGGAGGAGTCATCGCCGCCTGCGGTACCTTCTTCGTTTTCTCCGACTACATGAAACCCGCCGTCCGCATGGCAGCCTTGATGGGTGTTCCCGTGAAGTTCATCTGGACGCACGATGCCTTCCGCGTCGGTGAAGACGGACCTACCCACGAACCCGTCGAACAGGAAGCTCAGATTCGTCTGATGGAAAAACTCAAAAACCATCACGGCAAGAACTCCATGTTGGTGCTTCGCCCCGCCGATGTTCAGGAAACCACGGTTGCCTATCAGCTGGCCCTCGAAAACACCTCGACACCGACAGGCTTTATCCTCAGCCGTCAGAACATCGTTGACCTGCCCGGTACTAGTTACACCCAAGCCTCCAAAACCGCTCAAGGCGCCTACGTGGTCGAATGCGACGGTAACCCCGATATCGTTCTGCTTGCTTCCGGTTCTGAAGTAGCCACCCTCGTGGAAGGCGCTGCATTGCTCCGCAAAGACGGTATCAAGGTTCGCATCGTCTCTGTTCCTTCCGAAGGTCTGTTCCGCAGCCAGTCTGCTGAATACCAGGCATCTGTATTGCCTGTTGGTGTAAAACGCTTCGGCATGACAGCTGGATTGCCCGTCAACCTGCTCGGTTTGGTTGGTGAAAACGGTAGCATCTGGGGACTGGAATCCTTTGGCTTCTCTGCTCCCTACAAGGTTTTGGATGAGAAACTCGGATTTACTGGTGTGAATGTTTACAATCAGGTAAAAGTGCTTCTGAAATAAAAAATCTATAAAAAGAGCCGGGTGACTTCAACGTCTACCCGGCTCTTTTTGTTTATTCCTGAATTTATTTCTATTTTTGTTTTTTGCAAACCAATTAATTTGACCTATGAACTCTGACGACAACCCGGTGGCGATATGCAGTGATCACGCCGGTTATGAACTAAAAGAATTTATCCTCGACTGGCTGACCGCCAAGAACATCGAATTCACGAATTTCGGTACCTATTCCCCCGACAGTTGCGATTACGCAGATTTTGTCCACCCCCTTGCAGAAGCCATTGAAGAGGGCGAATCAACCCTAGGAATTGCCATTTGCGGTTCCGGTCAAGGCGTTTGCATGACAGCCAACAAACATCAGGACATCCGCGGCGCTCTTTGCTGGAACACGGACATAGCCAAACTAGCCCGCCAGCACAACAATGCCAATGTCCTTTGCCTTCCGGCACGCTTTGTCACCAAAGAAGATGCCATTGCCATCGTTGAAGTCTTTTTCAATACGCCCTTTGAAGGCGGGCGCCATCAGACGCGCATTGATAAGATGCCTGTATAGTTTCCTTTATAATGCATTGAAATCCATGTCGTTTACTCGGTATGGATTTTTTTTGTGCATTCCATTCTCTATTTTTTAAAGTTAAATGATGTTAAATATTCAGTTGCTACTAACGAATTAGTTGCAACTAATAATTTAGTTGATATATTTGCATCATCATCAATTAATAGATACAACCATGGAAATTTCAAGAGAACTTACAAAAGTAGAGTTGCAGCTCATGCAAGTGCTTTGGGAGATGAAAGAAGCCAGTGTCAATGATATCCTGGAGGCTCTTCCTCTTCCTAAACCTGCTTACAATACGGTGTCAACCTTTATGCGCATTCTGGTCAACAAGCAATTCGTTGGTTATAAAGCAGTAGGAAAGTATCATTTGTATTATCCGCTCATCAATCGGGAATCGTACATGGAAAATTATTTGAACGGTGTAAAGAATACCTTTTTCAGTGGCTCCTTACGTTCCATGATTTCCTTTTTCGCCAAAAAAGAACAGCTCAGCAAACCAGAACTGGATGGAATTATGAAGATTCTAAACGATAACAACCCTGAATCATGATGCACGAATTGATGAACATTCTGTTGCCTATTGGAAAATACCTGCTGGCAGCTGCCCTGATGCTTGTGTTTTATCGGCTGGTTTTCAAGGACAGATCCTCCTACAATGAATCCAGGTTCTATTTGACATCCATCGTATTGGTTTCCATACTGGTTTCACAATTCAAAGTGGTCGTTTATACACCACCGACCCGAATTGTAGAAGTGGAAGCATTGAATACTGTTTTAAGTTCTGTTCCTGCATCACTAAGTCAAACGTCCGCTTCAAAGGCTGATTTTATGGATTTCTGGAACCCTACCAATCTGTTACTGGCGCTTTATGTTCTAGTGACGTTGATTTTGTTCATATCCCTATTGGGACAGTATGTTCAAATATACAAATTGAAGAAAAACGGAACGGTAGAAATAATAAATGGGTATTCCATCATTGTAAATCCAGCAGTTCCAACCCCATTTTCATTTGGCCGAAATATCTTTATCGGATCTGAACTCACTGGGGAAAAACGAGAAATGATCGTTCAACACGAAAGCTGGCACATCAAACACCGCCATTTTGTAGATGTATTGCTGATGGAAATCCTGGTTCGCCTGTTCTGGTTCAATCCGATCGTGTGGATGGTACGAAATGAATTGAGAAGCGTTCACGAATTTCAAACCGACCGTAGTGTCTTGCAAGAAGGTTACGATTTGTTTCATTATCAGACTATTATATTGGAAGAAGTGATGGGAAACCATTCCTGTCTGGCCAATGGCTTCAATCAATCATTTACAAAAAAACGTTTTATCATGATGAAAAACACGAATCCCTTCCGTTTTTCCACCTTGCGACAAGTAGCATTGATCCCCTTTCTGGTGGCTGTTTTTTGCCTGTTGTCCTTCACGAAAGGGCAGGGGCAGATACAGTATGTAGAAAAAACAACGATGGTTTCCGATACGGTTTCTAAAACTTTTACTTTAAAGAAAACGGCGGCGACAACCACGGCAGACACTTTTCAGTTTATTAAGAACAGCCTCAAATTCGACATGAACATACCTGGAGGTATTTCCGAAGATTCTGTTCAGAAAAGTTTGAATGACGCCTCCCGACAACTAGGTGTAGCAACGATTGCATTGAAGAAACTGGCCGATTGTACCGACTTTACAAATAAGGGACTTGAAATCGGGGCTTTACTGAAACAACTGGATGTGAGCATGTATGGTAGCAAGGTTGATGAAAATATATTTCTTAATACCGAATTCCTGAATAAATTGAATCAGTCTGATTTACAACAAGCACTGATGCATTTTACGGAATTGAAAAAAACAGTCGATCAGCTTCGGGTATCTAAAGCTTCCTTAAATGAAAGGGTCTCTGGATTTAAACAAGTCGTTTATGGCTTATTGCAAGATGATTTCATGAATAAGGTCATGGAGTTGGCCATCATGTCTAAATCCTCTTACAAAACAGAATCAACAAGCACTTCAACCTGTGATTTGTCGGGCGGACCATTGAAGTCATTTAAAATTAAAGCAGAACTGTTGGCTGATGGGACCGTTCGATTGACTCGATTGGAAGGAGAAGGTTTTAAAGTATTAACCTACACGAATCCCTTCAAAAGTCAATTGATCGATGAAGGCGGTATGGTTAGCAAAGGTGAAGATAAACCCTCTGAATTTCGCTTTGAAATAGTCAAGTTAGAAAATGGTTTGAAAATGATTGGAATCAGAGGAATGGCTTGGTCAGAACTTAGCAGTTCAACTACTTACGGTAGATGTACACTAGTCTTCAATCAGTTTGGTGCTGTCGATTAGTATTCCCGATGCCCGAAAATGCGGTTGCTTATGCGAACCATGGTACTGCCGCATTCGACGGCGAGGGGGTAGTTATCGGACATACCCATCAAACTACGGATTTCAACGAATCGAAGTGTTCCCAAAACGCTTTCAGGAATCAATGCAAGACATTCTTTGGGTGATAACCAAAATTTCGTTTCTTCCTGAGCTACAAAGACTTTGGAGAATCAACCTTTTTTACTTTTGATTCAATTTCTTTTTCGAAACCTGCAGGCATTGAAAAACCTTCAAGGCAAATTCTTGATTCAGATTGTTGATCATTTGAATGGGTATTTCAATGTTGTCAGCATGATTACTTGGAAGATTCTTATCCAAGACAAAGAAGCCTGCAACATAATCCGACTCGGATTCAATGGATGTAGCCGCTAAAAGATCCATGGTCTTCATGTTGAAAACCAGTGCATTGTTTAATGAAAATACAATTCCCTTACTGGTGCTGAGCCCATAGGAGAATCCGCTAAAATTGGAATAAGACCCTTCCGTTTGGAGTGGTTTGTAAATAATCAGCAATAGGTCGTATCCAACTTTCTTTTGCAATTTTGTCACCCAACTCTTCAATTGGCTTGTTTTGGGAATACCAGTGACGGATGGGTCGTTTGCAGAACTTAGATCCTCGGGAAAAGCTTCGGGCATGAGTTGAAAGGAGTTGGTATCAACCAGCATTTCGATTTGTTTGTACAGAATGCCGGTGAGATTTATATCCAGCGACTTTGTACTTAACGGCCCCAACAAGGTAAACGTCGTATCCGTGTCAAAGGAGACGGCAACACGCAATTTGCTGGTTTGTGCGAACACAGATCCGAAGCAAAACAGACAGAACAGGCTTAGAATGATTTTCTTCATGGTGGTATAGGTTATGCACTATGTGCAAGAAATTCAATATTGTCTGAAACCGAAAATGCGGCTGCCAATGCGAACCATGGTGCTGCCGCATTCCACAGCCAACGGATAGTCCTCGGACATACCCATGGAAAGTTCTTTGAATGCAGAATTGTTTATCGTCGTTTTCAGCTCGTCAAACAAAGCTTTCAATTGTTCGAATTCGGCACGGATTTGTGCCTGATTGTCTGTCAAGCTGGCCATGCCCATCAATCCACAGATTTGTACGTTTGGAAAATGTTCCAAATTACGAACCAGTGCCCTGCACTCGTCAGGTGAAAGTCCGAACTTGGTTTCCTCCTGTGCGACAAAAATCTGAAGCAAACAAGGTACCACCCGTCCGATTTTTTCGCCCTCCTTGTTGATCTCTTTGAGCAATTTGGCACTGTCCACGCCATGAATCAGTGAAACGAACGGAACGATCTGCTTTATTTTGTTGGTCTGCAGATGTCCGATAAAATGCCATTCGATATTCTGGGGCAGGACGGGCCGCTTTTCGCAGAGTTCCTGCAAACGGCTTTCACCGAAAATCCGTTGGCCTGCAGCATAAGCCTCTTCGATGGCTTCAACAGGATGAAACTTGGACACAGCCACCAATCGGGTGGTAACTGGCAATTCCTGATGCAAATGTTGGATTTCGCTGGTGATGGACATTCCTTGGTTAATTTCTTAGTCTTCGTCTTTATCTTTTCCCGCTCCGTAGGGTACCACGTCAAGAATGGGTGTGTCGGTAATCATGGCAATTTCGTAATCGCTCATGGTGCCTTTCATGCCTTCTTCCAGTTTGTTGAGCGCATCCTTGATGTCTTCAGCCTGTATAAGCATGGTGCTGGGGATTTTCTTTTCAGTCCCCTTTTCCTGATCTAAAACAACAAACAAAACTTTAGCGCGGTACCAACGGTCACCTGTCGGTGATTCGAAAATTTCATACACACGGGTACGTTTGATGTTGGCAACGGTGAACTCACCGGTCATATAGGGACGCACAACCTGGATGATGCGGGCTTCCGCTTCCGTAAAGCTCAGAGCATCCACAAGATAGGTGTCCGTCACCTTTTTTTGCTTACCGTCGTCCGTACCAATTTTGTCGTATTGAATCTTGCATTCAAACCAGTTGTGCATTGTAACCATGTTGTATATCAGTAAGTTATAAAGTGAAATATAATTTTTATCGTTTTTAAGTATACAAATGTACGAAATAACCGCGACAAGACAAATGAATTTTTATAAACAAAGCGGAATCTCAAATTGTATAAGTTGCTGTTTGACAATAGGTTATGAGTTAACAATAAAATATTCAATAAATAACGATAAAATAATATGATTTGCATTGTTTTTGAAAAAAGTATAGCCTATATTTGAAGCAATACGAGGCGTGGTATTGCAAGGCATTTTAAGGTACTGCTGGTAAAGTTTGACATTGTTTTCAGACGGTTTTGTTGAGAAATAGAATGGAATGACGACATTGATTTATGCTTTTTCACCTGGAAAACGACTTATCGATGATGGACCTAGTCGGTTATCGAATGGCTGTGATTCAACAAGTAACTTATGAGCTACCAGACAATTTGAGCGATATCCCATAGTGGATGGAAGTTTAAACCTTGCTTTCTGTTACGATGCAATGACATGATGTCCGAAAAGAAGACCAACGAGTCTTGGAGAAGGAGTGGAGAATTCGGTAAAAGAGGGGTGAGCAATCATCCGGAAGAGAAAGAGGACCTACGAAATTCCCGATGATGAACGGATCTCTTTAAACGAGGTGAGTGTTATCTGACTAAGAATGATGAAGTAATTCGTCAGTTCCGACGATAAGTGTCAGTTCGTTTATAGGATGTTGATTTGCAAACGGATGGAGCTAAGCTTCAGTACCGGAGTTAGAGGGCGATCTGAATAAGGTCGCCCTCTTCGGTTATATACCTATCGGCTTCTTTTGCGTGGAGCGGCGTTTTTGGATGGCTTCCGTGAAGGAGCAGAACCGTATGATAATTTTTGAGTCCCTGCCGTTTTCCTCAAATCCTTGTTGACATTGACGGGCTTTTTAACTGCCGCTTTCTTCGGATTCTTCAGATGCTCGGAAGTGGATTCCTCGATCATGGCATAAATGGTCTCCATTTCCTTATCGGTCAGTTCCCTCCAGTCACCCAGCGGCAAGCCCTTCAGGTCGATGTTCATAATGCGTACCCGCTCCAGTTTGGTCACTTCATAGCCGTAGTGTTCGCACATCCGACGAATTTGGCGGTTCAATCCCTGAATCAGGATGACCCGAAATCGGTTTGGCGATTCCTGAACGATCTTGCATTTGCGCGTGTTCACACCCAGCATCGGCACACCGCCGCTCATACCCTTCAACGCCTCTTCCGTCAATGGTTTGTTCACGGTCACGACATATTCTTTTTCGTGGTTGTTGCCAGCCCTAAGGATCTTATTGACCAGATCTCCATTGTTTGTCAGAAAGATAAGTCCCTGGGAATCTTTGTCCAAACGTCCAATCGGGAATATACGTTTGCCGTAATTCACATAATCGACAATGTTGTTCTGAACTCCTTCCTCCGTGGTCGAAGTCACGCCGACAGGCTTGTTGAGGGCGATGAATATGTTGTGTTCCAGTTCACGGGGCTCAATGTCCTGACCGCTCACACGGACTCGGTCGCCTGCTTTGACCTGATCGCCGATGGTCGCCCGGCGACCGTTGATGAACACATGACCGTCCGCAATATACTTGTCGGCTTCCCTGCGGGAACATAAGCCACTTTCACTGATGTATTTGTTGAGCCGTATGGGTGCTGCTTTCTGCATAGTATCCAAAAACTTATAAAATTGCTATTAATCCGTGATCCTTCAGTTCAGTCATGGGTTTCGAAAACCAGAACAAGTCAAAGTCTTCAAACTGTTGTTCGTAGACTTCTTTCAATTGGGCAAAACGGAAGGACTTGCCCAAGCGCATTTCCTGAAGCATTTGCATAATCCAAGTGCCTTTTAAATGTTCGAAACGGATTTGGCTGGTTTCCAGGTTATTGTGCAATGTCAATTGTAACATCTCCTTGGGCTTGCCTTTTTTGGTAACGATCACCTGTTTGGCAAGAGGTTTGACGCCCAGCCAATAAAGTTGAGAGGTCGGTTCGGTCCTTTGAACCTCGGACGCATTCAAACATTGTTGAATGAAGTTCTTAGCGACAATGGTTCCGGGAACCTTAAAATCGAACCACTCTTGCAAAGGCAGGTCATAACCGATACCGTTCATGAAATTGAGGAGCGATTTTTTCAGCCCGAAACTGAAGATGTTGTGGTCAATACCTGTTTTATCGGTGAACAGGACATCGTTTTTGGCAAATGTCGGCGTAAAGACTTCAGGCACGATGCCGTATTTGGCAGGGTTTTGACCTATCGGGCTGTGCGTCGTCAATGCAAAATGATGCCAGAACCCGGACTGGATCACCTTGTTTTCGAACAATTGCCGGACCATTTCCAGACTGTCCACCGTTTCCTGCACCGTTTGGGTGGGGAATGCGTACATCAGGTAGGCATGCACCAACATGCCTTCGCTGGTGAAATTGTTGGCCACCATGGCAACCTGTTCTACGGTCGTTCCTTTGTTGATGAGTCCCAGCAGACGGTCTGAAGCGACTTCCAATCCACCTGACACCGCAATGCAACCGGATGCTTTGAGCAATCGGCACAAATCACGTGTGAACCGTTTCTCGAAACGGATGTTGGTCCACCAAGAGACGACAAGCTTGCGGCGAATGATTTCCAAGGCAAGGGCGGCCATCAACGCCGGAGGAGCCGCTTCGTCCACAAAATGAAAACCACGTTCACTCGTCTGAGCAATGATTTCTTCCATTCTGTCCACAACGAGCGAAGCTGCTACAGGCTCATACCGTTTGATGTAGTCCAGAGAACCGTCGCAAAACGTGCATTTGCCCCAATAGCATCCGTGTGCCATGGTCAGCTTGTTCCAACGCCCGTCACTCCACAAACTGTGCATGGGATTGGTCACTTCCATGACCGAAATGTATTGGTCCAGCAGCAAATCCGAATAGTCGGGAGTGCCCAACTCGCTTTGCTTATAATCGCTCTTTAGCGAGAAATTGTTGTAGAATACCCTGTCGTCCTGAAGCTGGAATGTCCGTTTCAAAAGCCCATGGTCCTTATTACTGGCACTTGGATTCAAGACATTTGAAATCAGAATCTCCAACGGCAACTCTCCATCGTCCAGGGATATGAAATCAACGAATTCAAACACTCGAACATCGGATAAACTACGGAGTTCCGTGTTCGGAAATCCTCCACCCATCACGATTTTGACGCCTGGATAGTTACACCTTATATATTGGGCACATCGGAAGGCACTGTACAAATTCCCTGGAAAAGGCACCGAAATACCAACCATTTTTGGCTGAACGCTTTGAAGTCGAGCCTCCAGGATCTCCAACGTGACGGTATCCAGATGCGTGCAAGGCTCTTGCAACTTGGCATGCAACGTGTCGAAACTTCCTGCACTCATGCCCAATCTGTCCGCATATCGGCTGAACCCGAAGTCATCATCGATGCATTCGACGATGAAATCCGACAAATCTTCCAGATACAATGTTGCTAGGTGTTTGGCCTTGTCCTGCAAACCCATGACACCGAAACTCCACTCCAAATCGTCCAGTGTATCAAACCGTGAAGATTGCGGTAGAAAACCACCGTTGCAAATCCGGTTGGCCAAAGTCGCATTCCTGCCCTGCAGAAAAGCCACGACTGCATTGATGGTATTGCAATAGTCTTCCTTCAACGAAAATATACGCTGCGCGTTGGTTGACAGGACAGTTTGCTCGGAAATCAAGGAGAAGATTTCAGCAAGCCCCTTGGAAGAAAACACTCGGACAATGACCTCAATACCCAAATCCATCTGATAGCTGCTGATGTTTTTGGTGTTCAGGAAACCTTTCAGATAAACGGTCGCCGGGTAGGGCGTGTTCAGCTGCGTGAAAGGCGGAGTGAGCAGGAGGATGTCTTTCAAAATTGATAGGGCTTTTGTTTCTGCAACGTACTGTAACAAAGGAACGGCTTTCCCACGTAATAAGCAAGAAAGCGAAATGCAAAAGACGTTTCAACGCATTGAACCAATACCTCTTTTAACCGTCTGAATGAAGATATGTTTGATAAAGTTTCTTTTCTTTGTGTTGTTAAACAAATAAATTCAGTAGCAATGACCGCCAAACAACTTTTACTGCCAATTCTATTAATTGCTTCCATTTCAATGGTTCAGTCTCAGACTTTACGCAATGCGGGAGGTCCTCTCTCCAAAGATTCCGCCTGGTATGGAACTCAGCAATCACTGAATGTGGCAGCCAACGTGCTCATGCTGCAACACGAAAACGGCGGTTGGCCCAAGAACATCAAGTTCTACGGTGAAACACTGACTCCCGACCAAATTTCTAAATATAAAGCCCAATATGCCGATGTGGAGGAAACGACCATCGATAACAGTGCCACCTATTCGGAAATGCTTTTTGTGGCAAAAATGTATCAGGCAACCAAAGACGAAGTTTATAAAACGGCTTTTTTAAAAGGGCTTGCCTTTATGCAATTTCTTCAATATCCAAATGGTGGATTTAAGCAATTTGCCCGTGATAAAGGGTATTACACCCACATTACCTACAACGACAATGCGATGCTCAATGTCATGAGTATGATGAATGCAGTCGCTTTAGGGAATCCGTTATTTGCCGGCATCACCGATAAGAAAGACCAGGATAAGGCCAAGGCTTCCTTCGACAAAGGCATTGATTGCATTCTAAAGACCCAATACCTTCAAAATGGTAAAAAGACCGTTTGGTGCGCTCAGCACGACGAAAAAACCTTGCTTCCAGCCAAAGCCAGAGCCTACGAATTGCCTTCGCTGAGCGGACAGGAATCCGTTGGACTGGTCATGTTGCTGATGGATCTGCCCAATCCTTCCCCCACAGTGAAAGAAGCCGTGGATGGTGCCATAGCTTGGTTTGAAGCCAACCGCATCCGCGACCATCGTGTTCAGCTTTTCACCAATGCCGAAGGTGAACCCGACCGCCGATGGGTGGAAAGCACAGGAGGTGATGACCTTTGGGGCCGCTTTTATGAACTGGATACCAATAAGCCCTATGTTTGCGACCGAGATGGCATCATCAAATACGACTTGTCTGAAATCGGATACGAACGCCGAAATGGATACAGCTGGTACGGCTCATCGCCTCTCAAGGCGATTGAAAAGTATGCAAAGTGGAAGAAGAAAAACGATTAATCCTTTGGTAGATCGGCCTCCCCGAAAAAATCTGATTTGTCTGTAGCGTATTTGCCAGCTTTAAGGTTCACCCGAACGGCAACCAATGCATCGATGGTGTAGTCGATGTCCTCCTTGGTGTGTTTCACCGTAGGCAGGAAACGCAGCAATAATTCATCCTTGCGGGCAAACGGATAGACCAGAATGGGGCAGAAGATGTTGTAATTTTCGCGCAAATCGATAACTAGATTCAGCGCTTCATAAATGGAGCAAGGCAAGTAGATGGGGATGATGCAGGCATTGGAATTACCAGTGTTGAAATCATTCTTTCTCAGCTTTTTCCGAAAATGGTCAGCCTTTTTGTGCAAGTCCTTAATCAGTTTTGGGTGATTTTGCAAAAAGTCCAGCCGCTTGATCACCGCATCTACATAAATGGCAGGAAGCGCCTTGGAATGGATCTGCGAGCGTGTATGGTACCTCAGGTAATTCATAATGACTTCGGGCCCGGCTACAAAACCGCCAATGGCTGCAAAAGCCTTGGAAAAGGAACCCATATAAATATCAATGTCCTTGTTCACCCCGAAGTGTTCACCAGTTCCAGCACCGGAATCCCCTTCAATGCCAAAGCCATCGGCATCGTTCACCAACAAACGAAAATCGTATTTCTTCTTGAGTTTGACAATCTTATCGAGTTTGGCATATTCACCACCTGTGCCAAAGACACCGTGCGTCACCATTAGGACACCACCTTGGGTTTCATTGGCTGAAGCCAGGGCTTTGACCAACTGCTTTTCCAGGTTGTCAATATCGTTGTGCTGGTACACAAAATGCTTTCCCATGTGAAGACGGATGCCATCAACCAGCGAAGCGTGCACCTCCGCATCGTAAACAATCACGTCGTTCCTGCTGCATAACGTATCAACGACTGACAAAAAACCCTGATAGCCGAAGTTGAGCACGAACGCATCCTGTTTGCCGGTGAATTCAGCCAACAGCGACTCCAATTTTTCATGAAGGCTTGTGTGTCCGGACATCATGCGGTTGCCGACGGGGTAGGACAGGCCGTATTTGTGAACGGAGTCCTCATCGGATTGACGGATTTCATCATTACTGGCAAAACCAAGGTAATCGCTGATGTTCCAGTTGAGGACTTCACGCCCGCGAAATTTCATGCGGGGACCGAGTGGCCCATCCAGCTTTGGGTAGGTGAAGTAACCATGCATTTGCCGGGCCAGTTTGGAAACAGGTTCTTCGGAAGTACGTATGCGTTCAAAAAGGTCCACGGCATTGTTTTTATAAGGAATACAAAAATACGAATATTTTCCGACCGTGTTCCACTTTAAGGTTTATTAAGGATTCAAAATCCTATCTTTGCAAGTACTTAACTGACAGTAAAAGCATTATGATTGAATTTGCCAAAATATCCAAAAAACACCGTTTTCTATTAATTACCTATTTCCAATTTCTGGCACTTGGAATTTTGATTCTTTCATTTCATAGTAATCTGGAAATCAGCTTGTTTATTAATAAGATGAATTCTCCGCTATTGGATTACTTTTTCAAGTACTGGACGTTGTTCGGTACATTCACGTTGATAGGGCCCATCATTCTGCTTCAGTGTTTTCTGAAATACCGGTATGCATTGATTACCGCTATTTCAACCCTGCTTGGCTTTTTCTTGGTTCAAATAGCCAAAAGGTTTATCGGATTCGATGCACCTCGCCCGAAAGTGTTTTTTGATACTATGCCTGATATCCATTACGTTACTGGTGTACACCTGCATTCTGCCCATAGTTTTCCATCCGGGCATACGACAGGCGCTTTTGCTCTGTTCATTGCCTTGGCACTCATCAACAAACGACCTGTCTGGCAGATGCTGTTTCTGATTTCAGCTTTGTTGGTCGGGTATTCCAGATTGTACCTTTCCCAACATTTTCCGATTGATGTCGTGGTGGGTTCTGTGATTGGGACGGTTTCAGCCCTGTTGAGTTATTATTGGTTCATCAACAGCTCGATGAAAGGCCTTGACAAGTCGCTGAGAACAGTGTTCAGTCGTTCGCGCGAATAATCTTGATGACGGATTCAATGTAATCCAACACTTCATCCTTGCCTCTTATTTTCTCGGCTGAAGTCTGAAAGATGGGTGGCAGTTCTTCCCAAGTTTCCAGCATCTTTTCCTTGAATTTCCGAACATTACTGCCAACCTCGGCCTGTGAAATCTTGTCTGTTTTGGTAAAGATGATGGCGAAAGGCACACCGCTTTCACCCAGAAATTCCAGAAAATCCATGTCGATTTCCTGTGGTTCGTGCCTGGAATCGAGCAATACAAAAAGACAGGCCAATTGCTCCCGTTTGGTCACATAATCGGTAATCATCTTGTGAACGGTTTCCCGCATGGCCTTGCTGATTTTGGCGTAACCATAGCCGGGCAAATCCACGATGTACCAGGCTTCGTTTATCAGAAAGTGATTGATCAACAGCGTCTTGCCAGGCTTGGAAGAAGTCTTGGCCAAATCCTTGACGCTGGTCAGCATGTTGATGAGCGAGGATTTCCCCACGTTGGACCTGCCGATGAAGGCGTATTCCTGCAAACCGTCCTCTGGACAAGCGGTGCGTTTGGAGTTACTGATGACGAAAGTGGCGGAATGTATATGCATCGTTTATTTGCGTTGGGAAGTGAACCAAAGTCCTGCAAAGGTAACCAGACCGTTCAACATAAGCAATTCATAGCTGAAATGGTAGCCGAACGTCGCTGCAGTAAAGGCCTGCAGCGCATAGCAGAGCAGGGGAGAGGCCATGGCGATGAGCGGAATCCACCGATCGTCGGCACGCATCTTTGTAAACAGACCGAAAGCGAACAACCCCAACAGCGGACCATAGGTGTACGAAGCGATGGTGTAGATGGCATCAATCAGCGTCAGGTTGTTGAGAGCCCTGAACAGCAGGATGATGCCCACGAAAAGCACCGCCACCGTTGCGTGAACGATCCGGCGCGTCCGCACTTCTTTCTCCCGTCCCAGAATATCGATGCAAAAGGAAGTGGTGATGGCCGTCATGGACGAATCCGCTCCTGAAAATGTGGCTGAAATCACCCCGATAAGGAGCAGCAAAATACCAACACCACCTGCAAAATACTTAGTGGCCAGCACAGGCAATACAGCATCCGGAGAAGTTGGAAGCACAATGCCTTTTTGAGCGGCAAACGTGTACATCAGCACCCCTATCACCAACAAAATCAGATTGATGGGCAAAAACGTGAAACCGTACCAATACATATTCAGCTGCGCCTTGTCCAAATCGTGGATGGTCCGGTTTTTCTGAATCATTTCCTGATCCAACCCTGTCATTACCAATACGATAAAGATGCCGCTGAAGAATTGTTTGAAAAAGAACTGCTTGCTGGTCCAGTCTCCGAATTCAAACACCTTGGAAGAGTCGCTGTTTACAACCGTATTCCAAATGCCGTGTGCATCCAAATTCAATCCTCGGCTGAACTGCAACAACATCAGCACCATGGCAGCCACCATAAATAGTGTCTGCAACAAATCCGTCCAAACGATGGTTTTTGTACCGCTCCTGAACGTATAGAGCCAGATCATGGCAATCACCACAAAAGCTGTTGCTGTAAAAGATATGCCCCAGTTTTTTAGGATGAATTCGTGCAGTACCAGCACTGCGACGTAAACACGGGCAGAGGCACCGATGGCCTTCGATAACAGGAAAAACCAGGCACCCGTTTTGTACGCTTTTTGGCCGAACCGTTCCTTCAAATAAACATAGATGCTGGGCGATTCCTGCTTGTAATATACTGGAAGTAAGACTTTTGCCAGAATGATATAGCCAAAAAAGAAACCGGCCACGGTCTGCAGATACAGAAATCCATTGCCAGCCACCATTCCGGGTACCGAGATGAAACTCACGCCAGAAATCGAGGACCCGATCATCCCGATGGAAACCACGTACCAGGGCGCACGGCGATTTCCGGTAAAGAACGCATCGTTACCGGATTGCTTGCCCACCCAGGCTGAAACCAACATCAGCAGACCAAAATAGCCCAGCAGAATGAGTAAAATTTCCACGTTTCCCATCGTGCCGCAAAGGTAACATTAATTCTTCGAACGTTTGACAAAGCGAGTTTTTGGCTCTATATTTGCAGGTAGATAACGTTGTTAGAAAATGATTCCAAATTATCCTTCCGCCCTGCTTGAAGAGGCCGTCCACGAGTTTTCCCGATTGCCGGGAATCGGGAAGAAAACAGCTCTGCGGCTGGTCCTGCACTTGCTTCGCCAACCGGAAGAGCAGGCCAGTGCTTTCGGCAACGCTGTCATACGCCTACGAAAGGAAGTCAAGCATTGCATCCATTGTCACAACATTTCCGATTCCGATGTCTGCCCGGTTTGTTCCGATTTTCATCGCGACCATTTGCTCATCTGTGTCGTCGAAAACGTGCGCGAAGTCATGGCAGTAGAAGGCACCGCTCAGTATCAAGGTGTCTATCACGTACTTGGCGGGCTGATTTCTCCCATGGACGGTGTGGGTCCTTCCGATTTGGAAATTGAAAGCCTGGTCGAACGGGTTCGGACTGAAAAACCGGAGGAAGTGCTGCTGGCGCTTTCAGCCACTATGGAAGGTGACACCACCGCCTTCTACCTGTTTCGTAAACTGGCCGGCCTCGATGTGAAAATCACCACCATCGCCCGTGGCATCGCTGTTGGCGACGAACTGGAATATGCAGATGAAATCACACTGGGCCGTTCGATTGTCAACCGCATTGAATTTAAAAGCTAAAAAATCTAACCTTATGGAAATTTACGAAAAACAAATACAAGCGATTGTCAAATCCCTGAAAACCGAATGCTGGATTTGGTTTGCCACCCTCGCCATTTTGGCTGTCATGAGCGTATACTTCGCTCCAGAAATGAAGAAACTGCAACCCTCGCTGACCATCACCCTGCAATCCATTTTGCTGCTGCTCATGTTGTTAGGACTTCCGGGCATCTTTATGTGGTTCAGAAATAAAATGACAGCTTTAAGCAAAGAAATGGATATTCCGAAACGGCTGAACCGATACGAAACCTATTCACGCATCCGCCAGGCGTTGTTCTTCATTTTTGGTCTTCTCGTCCTGATCATGCATGTTTTCACCTTCATGAAAGGTGCCCCCATGCTCTTTATGGTCGTTATCCTGCTCACCATGTTCATCTTACCTTCCAGAGGCCGTCTTGTCATGGAAGCCAGTTTGGCTAAGCCAGAAGAAGCGGAAGCGAAGAACGAAGAAGATTTGGGTTCTGAATAAGTTGGAATGATGGACAGCTTGCTTTCAACAAAACGGATTCATCTTCGGGCACTGGAACCGGAAGACCTGGATTACCTCTATCGCTGGGAAAACGACGATCGGTTGTGGGCGTATGGTAGCACGCTGACTCCTTTTTCCAAATTTGTGCTTCGTCAATACATTGAAAATTCAGGGCAGGATTTGTTCGAAGCCAAACAACTCCGATTGGTGATCGTCGAGACTTCTACCGAAACGCCCATCGGAACCATCGACCTGTACGATTTCGAACCATTCCACCTACGTGCCGGCATCGGTATTCTAATCGATTCCGCCTTCCAGAAACAAGGTTTTGCTTCTGAAGCTTTGGAGCTGATGAAAGGATATACTTTTAACTTCCTTCAGCTGAATCAGTTGTATGCTTTTATCCCGGCCATGAATAGTGCCAGTCAGCATTTGTTCCGTCACTGTGGTTTTACAGAATCCGGATTGTTGCGGAAATGGAACAAGGCGTCAGAAGGTTTGGAGGATGTTTATGTGTATCAGTGCTTTCCGGGTTAACGCTTTAAAGCCAAAACCGCTTTCAGCACCCATCTCAACGAATGAGGGTAGTTGTTTTTGTAATGCTTATCGTAGTATTGCAACATGGTGTCGTAGAACCACTTGCGAGTATCACTTTTGATTATCTCGTCTTTATTGGCCAGCCCTGACCTGTATTTATGGTGTACTATTGTGACACCCGGATGGAAAACGACCCGATAACCGGCTTCACGAAACCGTTTGCACCAATCAAGGTCTTCGGCGTACATAAAGAACCGTTCGTCCAACACACCCACTTTTAATACCGCTTCATTCCTGACTAAAAGGGCAGCGCCTGTACAAGCATCAATGTCGTGAATGGTATTCATCAATTTGTACGTTTGGTGATACTGCCCGAACCAGCGGCTTTTCGGAAACAACCGTTCCAAACCCGAAAAGTACGTGAAGGCCGCCCAGGGAGTCGGTTCGCCCCGATGGCACGCCGGATCAGGATTACCATCGTCAAGCAACAGCAACGGAGTGATTATTCCCGCAGAAGGCGTTTCATCCATGTATTCCATCAAAATATCCAGATTGGATGCTGAAGGCAAGAATTCCGTATCACTGTTGAGCAACATCAGATACTTAGCGGAATTGTTCCTGATAGCCAGGTTGTTGCCAAATGCAAATCCACCATTTCTGTCCGAACAAATCAATCGAACATCCTTCTGCTTTTCTATAAATGCCACCGAATCATCCGTACTGGCATTGTCCACCACCACCACTTCCGTCTCAAACTTCGTTTGGTTCAGCCAATTCAACTGAAGCGAAGGCAGGAGTTTTTCCAGCCAAGCTTTTCCATTGTAGTTCAGGATGATGATGCTCAAATCCATCGCTTATGCTCCTTCCGTATCAAAGTCGAATTCAAAATCGAAACCGTCATCGCCGTTTTCGGCATACTCATCGATATCCCTTCTGTCCTTTTTAGTGGGACGTCCTGTGCCACGTGCACGGCCAGTAAAGCCGTTCAATTTGCTCAGTTCCAGCAATTCCAGTTGGTCCGGCGTAGTCACATTTTGCAAAACTTCAGGCACCAATTTGGCTCCGACACGGTTACCTGTAGCCATCAAAACCTTGAACGACCATACGATTGGTGCTTTACGTACCTGCACGACATCACCGACTTTAACCGTTCGCGATGCTTTCATCGTAGTACCGTTCATGCTGATACGGCCTTTCTTGCAGGCTTCCGTAGCAATGGTTCTGGTCTTGAACACCCTAGCGGCCCACAGCCATTTATCAATACGAACCTCTCCAGCCATCAGCGTTTATTATAATCATTCATGGGGCAATACAGGGCGCTTCGGCCAAAGCACTTGACAATTATCCCGTTCATCAGCGCTTGTTATAATCGTTCATGGTACGGTGCAACCCGCTCAAGCAAAAGCTCTTGACTATATCGCCAGCCATCGTCATTCGTTCAGGCAGTGTTTCCAATTGCTCGGGCGACCAACCACTCAACACATAATCGATCTGATAACCTTTTGGGAAATCGTTTCCAATGCCAAAACGCAACCGTGCATATTTTTTGGTCCCCAGTGTTTCCTGAATATGATTCAGCCCATTATGACCCGCGTCACCACCGTCACCCCGCAAACGCAAACTGCCAAAGGGCAATGCCAAATCATCCGAGATGACCAGCACATTTTCCAATTGTATATTCTTGGTCTGCATCCAATAACGTACGGCGTTTCCACTCAAATTCATAAAGGTGGAAGGCTTGAGCAAGATCATCACATGGTTTTTCACTTTCACTTCCGCAACCGCACCATACCGTTTCGTCGTGAACTTCACTCCGGCATCAATCGCCAAATCATCCACCACATCGAAACCGACATTATGCCTCGTATGCGCATATTCCTCGCCAATATTTCCCAGCCCCACAATCAAAAAATTCATCTATTCAAAATTTTACACAAATCTACAAAAAAAGGGACTGAATTTCTTTCGAATTTCAATCCCTCTACCTTTTTGCAAGGTAATCAATATAAAAAAGTGGCTGGAATTTCTTAGAATTCCAACCACCCCCATTTCTTGCATGGTAATTTTCACAAATCTTCAAAAAAAAATGGCTGAAATTTCTCTGAATTCCAACCACTCTTATTTCTTGCAAGGTAATATTTCAAAATGGTTCGAAGTACAAGGCACTTTTTGCGAGCTTCCCGGAGCGTACTTTGGTACGTGAGGACAAGCGAGAAGAAAGTAACGCAGTAATTCGGGCCAGTTTAAATATTACTTGGTTTTTGCGGCGGCTGCTGCTAGACCGCGAGCCACACGCGTCAGTTTCACCGCACAAACAACCGACTGCTTGTTCGTAACGATTTCCATCTTGTCGAAGCTCAATGCACCCACCTGCATGGTTTTGCCCAAGCCCAAATCGGTCACATCAATGTTTAATGCTTCTGGGATATCGGTGTAAACCGCTTTAATTTTCAGTTTGCGAAGTTCCTGGCTAAGTTTGCCACCTTCCTTCACACCTTCGGCCAGACCGTTCAAACGAACAGGAACATTCATCAGGATGGGTTTGGTTTCGGATACTTCATAGAAGTCCAAGTGCAGGGTAGTGTCCTTAACCGGGTGGAATTGAGCGTCTTTCAGGATGCTCTTGTATTTTTTGGAGCCGAGGGTCAGTTCAACGAGGAAAATTTCAGGAGTGAAGATCAATCCGCGCAGGTCGTTGTCAAGTACGGAGAAATGAACCACTTCGCTACCTCCGTAGAGCACGCAGGGTACATTACCTTCTTTACGAACAATTTTTGCAGCTTTTTTGCCGAATTCAGGTCTCGGCGTCCCAGATAGTTGATACGTTTTCATACAGTTTGTTTTTGTGTTACTCAAAAATTTTAAGAATATTGCTTCCTAATTTTCCCCATCACACGGATGTGTCAAAAGCGGCGCGAAGGTACGAAAAACCTGCCAAATATCAAAATAAGTCTAAAATCCTTCTACGTTCCACGAAAGAGTAAATAATCAAGTTCGCGATAATTACATACCGCATCGCCAAAATTTTCATTTCAGTAAATTGAATTTATCCAAATTGAATTTCCTTTTTGAATCTCTGAGAATCCAGAAGATAACCCCACTTATTAACGCTGCAAAAAAGCACCATACTGACGTAAGATAATATCTAAAGAACAGTGCGGTGACTAAACAAGATAAAAACATTAATATGCCTAACAGATGCGTCCTTTGAATACTGGAAACAAAAAGAGGCGTGATAGAAGCAATTACGTAAACTGCAAAGGCCACAAGGTGAAGAGATTCAGGGAAATCATCGGTGTACTGAATATGGAAACCCTTAATTTCCGGGGTGACATTGAAAGACAATAAACAAAAAGCATAATACAATGACAATGCCACTCCTAAAAGCAGTAAAATCCTCAGTATCCTTTTTCTTTTTTTATTCTCTTCCATCAATAGAACTGAAAGAGGAATCATCATTGGCCAAAGCACCTCCGCCATGATTAAAAACAGATAGGTAAACCATTTTTGAATACCACCATAATCCGGATTTGGTAACGTTAACCACAAAACACCTTCAATAATTTGTTGAATCCCAAAAAATATTGGAATACTGGCAAACACAATCTGAGAAGGTTTATGAACTTTAAGAATGGTAGCAATACCTATTGTAGAAATGATAATGCCTCCTGCAAAACTAGCTTCTGGTGAAAAACACATATGTTTTATTTATTGGTAAGTATTTAAAGTTCTGGGTGGAGTTGCTAACTTAGCGCGGACACCGAACAACAGTTATTCGAAATCCCCCAAATTCAATTTGATGGCCGGTTCATGATCGGTTAAATCACTCAGATCGCTTTCAGTCAATGCATTGGAAAGCTCCGCAGTGGGATCCAGGTCGGAACTGAGTTCCGGACTGTCATTATCCTGCATGTAACGGATCACATCGATGAGCGCTTCCGTAAATTTCGACAAGTCTTCCCGATACAGGAAAATCTTGTGCTTTTCGTAGGAAACATCCGGATTTTCAGGGTCGCCAGACACCTTTTTCTTGCTTTCAGTCAGTGAAAGATACAAATCCTCATTCCGGCTGCGCTTCACATCCAGGTAGTAAATGCGCTTGCCTGCCTTGACGGTGCGGCTGTAGGCAATTTCTTTCTCACGATGGTCTGGATCCTCTTTTCTGAAATATTCCATAAACGTTTTCGAATTGTGAGTGAAAATAAATACATTCAAAGTACAGCATTATATTCCGAACAATCAACGCTCCGTACGGTTTTTTATCGTACTTTTGTGTCCTAATCAGTAGTTCCTTCAAATATGATCAACCGCGCACTCATACGCATCAAGGTGGTTCAAATGGTTTACGCTTACTATCAAAGCGACTCCAAAGACCTGGCCAAAGCTGAAAAAGAATTCTTTCACAGCATCGAAAAGGCCGCAGAGCTGTATCACTACCTACTGCAGCTGATTCTTGCCGAGACCGATTACGCGTATCAACGACTCGATTCCGCCCGTAACAAGTACATTCCAACGGAGGAAGAAAAAAATCCGAACACCCGCTTCGTTGACAATGTCTTTGTTGCACAATTGGCTAAGAACAATGCCCTTAAGACGTACCTCAAACATACGAAGATGTCTTGGATGAACAATGAGCTTTTTGTAAAGAAAATCTACGATACGATTTTGGCCAGCGATTTTTACATCGAATACATGAACGCTGCTGAAACAAACTATGAGGCGGATCAGGAACTTTGGCGGAAAATATTCAAGTCAATTTTACAGAAAAGCGAAGAGCTGACTGAAGTGCTTGAAGAACAGAGTGTATACTGGAACGACGATCTGGACATCATCATCACCTTCGTCATGAAGACCATCAAACGCTTCAAACCCGAAAACGGTGCCAACCAGGAGCTACTGCCCATGTTCAAAGACGAGGAAGACCGTAAATTTGCTTCCGATCTTTTTTGCGCCACCATCCGCAACCGCGAGAAATACCGCACGCTTATAGATGAAGCCGTCAAAAACTGGGAAATCGAACGTTTAGCCATGATGGATTTGCTTATACTGCAGGTTGCCCTGGCTGAAATCATGGAAATCGATGGTGTACCGGTCAATGTCAGCCTAAATGAATACATTGATATTGCCAAATCCTACAGCACGCAGAAGAGTGGTCTTTTCGTCAATGGAACACTCGACCACATTGTGACCGAACTCCGTAAAGAAAATAAACTGTTCAAATCCTGACCCTTTACTTTTTCCGAAATTAATGTATATTTGCATTGTATCTTTTAAAAAATAAACAACATGACTTTAGCTACTATTTTATTGCAAGCTGCCGCAGCTGCTACCGGACAAAGTTCTATGATGAGCATGCTGCTCCCGATGCTTTTGATTTTCGTAGTGTTCTATTTCTTTATGATTCGTCCGCAAAACAAAAAGCAGAAAGAAATCCAGAAAGCCCGTGCCGCCATCAAAACCGGTGATAAAGTGGTCACCTCAGGTGGAATCTACGGTAAGATCAAAGATGTGAAGGACGATTCCTTCATTATTGAAATCTCCGAAAACGTGCGTATCCGCGTGGAAAAATCCGCCGTATTCGCTGCCGCTGCCGACGCAGTTGCCGAAGAAAAAAAATAACAACTGAAATTTGTGGAAGACACTCCTAAAAAACCGGGGTTTCTGCAACCATTAAACCAAAAAATCCGGACTCTCCGTAAAAATCCGCTTAGGAAGGAGCTCCGGATTTTTTTGATTTTTTTCGTTATTTCCGGCTTTTTCTGGTTGCTCCAGAGCCTTCAGGAAGTACGGGAAGTAGAAATGCGTGTGCCTGTGATCTACAGTGAACTTCCGCCACGCATTTCCATCACGAATGAATTACCTTCCTACGTTTTCGTCCGAGTTCGCGACAAAGGGACCAACCTCTATTACTATTATCGTCACCACAAGGGGTTGACCATCCGACTGAACGTGTTGGATTACTACCACAAAGAAGATATCGGCAAGATTCCGGCTTCGGCCATCGAGTCGCTTTTGCGTGAAAAACTGATGACCACCACGCAGCTTATTCGTATTACGCCGGATTTCATCCCTGTATTTTTTGCTCCCAAAAAGGCTAAAAGCATTCCTGTCCGGCTGGTGTCCAACCTCACTTTCGCTGCCCAACATTTGTTGGCGGACACCCCCTTTATTCATCCGACCACAGTCGAAGTCTTTGCGCCTTCCAGTATTTTGCGAAGTATCAAACAAGTAGAAACCGAAGTACTCACTATCGAAGAACTCAAAGACACCGTGTTGGTGACTGTCGCACTCAAGCCTATAAAAGGCGCCCGGTTCTCTGTCAATACGGTTGAAGTCCGACTGTGCGTCGAAGAATTCACAGAACGAACCTTCACCATTCCCGTTGAAGGTGTAAACTTCCCTCCAGGCCGTAGCTTGTTGTCTTTTCCACCAACGGTCAACGTCCGTTTTTTTATAGGCCTGTCCGTTTACAAAAAGATCAAAGCCTCCGATTTTCAGGTAGTTGTAGATTATAAAGACTTGTTCGCTTCCAAAAATAATGTCAGCAAAGTGCATTTGATCAAGCGCCCTGAAGTGGTACAAAACGTACGCATTCAGCCCGAGTCGGTCGAATGCCTTTCTGAAAAAAATCCATGAAGATCGTCGGACTGACTGGCGGCATCGGAAGCGGAAAATCAACCGTTGCCGAATTGTTGCAGGTGTACGGCATTCCGGTCTACGATTCGGACAGCCGATCAAAATTGCTTTGTCAGACCGATACGGAACTCATTGTCCGTTTGAAACAGCTTTTCGGCAACGCAGTTTATAGGTCCGATGGTAGTCTGAACCGCCCTTATATGGCTAAAGCGATTTTTGAAGACAAAGCCTTGCTCCAGGCGTCCAGTAACCTCATTCATCCAGCTGTTGAAAAGGATTTCAAAGCATGGATTGAAAGGCAGGATGCACCGTTTGTCGTTCAGGAAACAGCCATTCTTTTTGAAGCTGGTCTGGAAAAGCATTATGACGCCATTATCTGTGTCACTGCCCCTGAGGAACTCCGGCTTCAACGGACCTGCGCCCGAAGCAGTCTGAAAAGAGAAGAAGTCCTTGCCCGGATGCGCAACCAACTGCCGGAAGAAGAGCGCATTCGCCGATCAGACTTTGTCCTGATTAATGACGAACAGACTCCGCTGATTCCACAATTGGAAGATCTGATGAAGATATTGGTCTGAAAAGCCTGCCAATACAGAAAAAACAGCTATTTTCGCACCGAATTACAACGATATCATTTATAAAAACTGCTCACTCATGTTGAAAACAATCGTCGCCATTTCAGGCAAACCTGGTTTATACAAAGTCCTTTCACAAGGAAAAAACATGCTTATCGTCGAAAACCTGTCGGACGGAAAGCGTATTCCCGCCCATTCCTCCGAAAAAGTGGTTTCCTTGGGTGACATCTCCATGTTTACCGAAGGTGAAGACAAACCGTTGCACGAAATTCTGGAAGCCATGAAAGCTTTGGAAAACGGAGCCAAGTCCAGTATCGACCCGAAATCCGACAACAATGCCCTGCGAACCTATTTTGCACAGATCGTGCCAGATTATGACCATGAACGGGTTTACCCCACCGATATCCGCAAATTGGTTCAATGGTATAACTTACTGATTGAAACCGGAAATACCGATTTTACACCAAAAGAAACAACGGAAAAAGCCGTTGCAGAAGCATAAGTATTTTACATGGGTATTGAACACGAACTCATATTGGTGACCATCACGGGCGAAGACCGACCTGGTGTCACGTCTGCCGTGACCGAGGTTTTGGGCCGTTATGGTGCCGAAATCTTGGATATTGGTCAGGCAGACATCCATCATAGTCTTTCGCTTGGACTCCTTTTCCGTATGCACAACAAACTGCATTCGGGAGATGCCATCAAAGAACTCCTTTTTAAGGCTTCTGAAATGGGTGTACACATTAAATTTAAACTGGTTTCTGACGAACGTTACATCAACTGGGTCAATCGTCAAGGCCAAGGTCGCTATATTGTTACGCTGCTTGGTAAAGTGCTGACGGCTCAACAAGTGAGCCGTGTAACCAAGGTTTTGGCCGATGAACAGCTGAACATAGATTTCATCAAACGACTCACTGGTCGAACACCCTTGTATAATGAAGATGACAGCCTGCGTTCCTGCATCGAACTTTCCGTTCGCGGAGCATTGAGCAACCGTAATGCCATTCAGAAACAATTGGTTCAGCTTTCAGCAGAACTGGATGTGGACATTTCCTTCCAGGAAGACAACATGTTCCGCCGCAACCGCCGGTTGATTTGTTTTGATATGGATTCCACCCTCATCAAGACTGAAGTCATCGACGAACTCGCTGACAGGGCAGGAGTGGGGGAACAAGTTCGGGCCATCACCGAGTCTGCCATGCGTGGCGAAATCAATTTCAATGAAAGTTTCACCCAACGCGTTTCGCTGCTCAAAGGCCTCGATGCGAAGATATTAAGCGATATTGCTGAAAACCTGCCCATCATGGAGGGTGCTGACAAACTGATGACCATCCTTAAGCAGTGTGGCTTCAAAATTGCCATCCTATCCGGGGGCTTCAGCTATTTCGGGGATGTGCTTAAAAAGCGTTTCGGTGCGGATTACGTCTATGCCAACGAACTTGAAATCGTTGACGGTAAACTCACCGGTCGTTATCTGGGCGATGTCGTGGACGGTAAACGAAAGGCTGAACTCCTTCGCCTGATAGCCCAAGTGGAGCACATTGACCTCCAGCAAACCATTGCCGTGGGTGACGGGGCAAACGATCTGCCAATGATCAACCTTGCCGGCTTGGGCATTGCCTTCCATGCGAAGCCTAAGGTCAAAGAAAACGCCGGTCAGTCCATTTCAACCATTGGACTGGACGGAATCCTCTATTTTCTCGGTTTCCGGGACATTCACATTGAACAACGTTTCTAACCCATTTAAAAGCAATTCTTATGAATGCGAACGAAGAAGAATTTCTCCCCTACGATGACGATGAAGCCATCAAATTCATCCGCAACCAGATTCCCCAGGATCTGAAAGAAAAATTCAGTGACGATGACCTCAATTACCTCATCGATCTCATCTATGAATTCTATGAAGAAAAAGGATTTCTCAACGATGACGACACCGAAGTGGACATCGATTTGGATGAACTGACCGCTTATGTGGTTAAGCAATCCAAGAAAGACAAAGTTGGTGTTTATACCGAAGAAGAAATCTCATTTGTAGTGGATGCGGAAATCGCGTACTGCGACTCCTTGGGGGTTTTCGAATAAGTGATTTTTTAAAAATATTTTTCGATCACTTCCAGCATATCAACCTTTCTGAAAGGTTTTGATAGGTAATCATTGCATCCTGCTGCCAATGCTTTTTTCCTGTCATCACTAAATGCAAAAGCTGTTTGTGCAATAATCACAACATCGGAATTAAACAACCGGATTTGTCGTGTTGCTTCAAAACCGTCAAGATCAGGCATTTGGATATCCATTAAGACGATCTGGATATCAGGGTTGTTTTTGCATGTATCAACGGCATCCATGCCAGTTTTCACTATAATGATTTCATTGCAAAGAGGGGAAAGGATCAATTTTAAGTAAAAGGAAGATTCGTCATTGTCTTCTGCAATCAAGACCTTGTTAATCTTCTTTGGGGGGATGGTGTGATTCATAGTATTCATCATGCGTTCATTGTAAGGCGTATTCCTAAAAGTCAATAGTTATCTCTGAGATTTTTATTGTTTGTACCGGTATGGTGAAATAAAACGTAGAACCTTTATAAACCTCGCTTTCTACCCAGATTTTTCCACCCATAAATTCGACATAAGCTTTTGTTATGGAGAGACCTAGTCCGGCACCTTCATAGCTTCGTGTCAAATTTTCACTACCTTGCCTGAACCGTTCAAAAATATGCTTCTGTTTCTCAAGAGATATTCCGATACCAGTATCCTTGACAAAGAAGTCCAATTCCTGAGTTGCGGAAGGTATACCTTTCGTTTTTTTATCCAAAGGCTTCAACTGATATCCGAAAACGATCGATCCGGAATGCGTGAACTTAATCGCATTCTTAATCAGGTTAGTGAGTATGGTTTTTAGTTTTTCCCGATCTGTTTTAATAAAAGCATCCATGTCTTGCAACGCTTTGGAGGTTTCGAATTGGATGTTTCGAATCTCCAATTCAGATCGGAATGTGTTGTAAATAAAAGAGATCAGGTCGTTGATGTTTGTTTCAATGAGGTTAAGTTCCAATTCCCCTGATTCAATTCTTGAAATGCCAATGATATCATTGATGATATTCAATAATCGCATTCCGCTCTTCTCAATAATCTCAATATAAAGTTGTTGATTCTCACCTGTTAAATCCGGCTCTTTCAGTAATTCGGTGAACCCCAAGATGCCATTCATCGGTGTTCTGATTTCATGACTCATGTTGGCCAGAAAGGCTGATTTTAGACGGTCGCTTTCTTCAGCTTTCTCTTTGGAAATGATTAATTCATCAGTTAGATTTTTTTGCTCTGTAATATCCTGATTAATAACCTGATAATGCTTTGATCCATTCCATAAGACCTCTTTTCGAGATACTTTGATGTGTCTGATTTCTCCGTTTTTTCGGACAATGCTTAGCTCATAATTTGATACTTCTTCACCGGTTGCACGTTTTGTTTTTCTTTTCTGATGTTGGCTATAACTATCAGGAGTATATCTGACTATAGCTGGTGCGTTGTTGAATTCTTCAAGACAATTGAATTCGTAAATGTCAAGGAATGCTTTATTTGCGTAAATGGTTTCTCCGTCCATTTTAATTATTCGAATACCTAAAGGAGATTCAGCGATGGAGTGACGGTAATTTTCCTCCGATTGCAACAACGCTTCTTCCGCTTCTCGCCGAATCAACTTTTCCTTTGCTTCATTCAATGCTCGTCTAATGGCAAATGGGAGCCTTTCTGGCCTATCTTTAATGACATAATCGACGGCTCCTAATTGTAAGAGTTTAATGGCGTCCTCTTCTTCCATTGATCCGGATACGCAGATAAAAGGCACATTCGGGCATAAATTGGTACATAACTCCAACGCACCGAATGAATCAAAACCCGGTAGGTTGAAATCCGCTAAAATGATATCGTACGAATTCGATCGCAAAGCAATTTCAAAATCACTTTCCGTTTCGACGCGATTAATATGAAATTGAAACCCGGCATCGGTCAGTTGCAGGCACATCATTTTGAAATCCAGAACGGAGTCCTCTAGCGAGAGGATATTCAGTTTTGGAGAAGCAGCACTTAGTTCATTAATCATTTTTTTCGCTTTCAAGTGTAAGCTCATTAATCAATGCCTAAATATTCCCAATAAATAGTATTGGTTGTACAATCTGCTCGGTTTATGGTATTGAAAACAAAGCGAATCAAGTACAAATGAGTGTTATGTCATTGCTCCCAAAGATAGTTTAAATTTAAAAAAGTTTATACAAAAAAGGTCAGGCTTTTTGCCTGACCTTTTTTGCAAGTTTAAAAACAGTCGTTATTAGGCGTGCTTTGCCTTGAGTGCCGCGTAGATTTCTTGCTCAATCCGATCGGCAAGTTCCGGGTTCTGTTTCATAACATCCTTGGCAGCTTCACGACCCTGTCCAATCTTGGTTTCACCGTAACTGTACCAAGAACCGCTTTTCTTGATGATGCCCAAGTCGGAACCCATGTCGATAAGTTCACCCGATTTGGAAATGCCCTCACCGTACATGATGTCGAACTCCGCTTTGCGGAAGGGGGGAGCAACCTTGTTCTTGACCACCTTGACGCGGGTCTGGTTGCCGGTAGCTTCTTCACCATCCTTGATCTGACCGATGCGACGGATGTCCAAACGGACGGACGCGTAGAACTTCAGGGCGTTGCCACCGGTGGTTGTTTCGGGGTTGCCGAACATGACACCGATTTTTTCACGCAATTGGTTGATAAAGATACAGGTGGTGTTGGTTTTGCTGATGGCTGCTGTCAACTTGCGCAAAGCCTGTGACATCAGACGAGCCTGCAGACCCATCTTGGAATCACCCATTTCACCTTCCAGTTCCGCTCTGGGAGTCAAAGCGGCAACAGAGTCGATCACCAATATGTCGATGGCAGAGGAGCGGATAAGTGATTCAGCGATTTCAAGCGCCTGTTCACCGTTGTCCGGCTGTGAAATCCAGAGGTTTCCCACATCCACGCCTAGTTTTTCGGCGTAGAAACGGTCAAAAGCATGTTCCGCATCGATAAAGGCAGCAATGCCACCAGCCTTTTGAGCTTCGGCAATGGCATGGATGGCCAAGGTCGTTTTACCCGACGATTCCGGGCCATAAATTTCAATGACACGGCCCCTGGGAAATCCGCCGACGCCGAGGGCTACGTTCAAACCGATGGAACCGCTGGAGATGACAGCGATGTCTTCGATGGGTTCGTCACCGAGTTTCATGATGGAACCCTTGCCGTAGCTTTTCTCGATTTTCTCCATGGCCGCAAGCAGGGCTTTCATTTTTTCACTGGCCGGTGCTTTCACTTCTGCCGATTCTTCTTTTTTTGCCATTTTATAGTGTTTTTTTTATTGTTTTTTATTCTGAACTCAAAGATAAACTTTTTTCGAAAACCCTTGTATTTTATTTGTGTTAAATATTATTAAAATGAAAATATAATATTAAATAATAGTTTATATCTCAATGTCTTCATTGAAGTACTCAACCCACGGCAAGCCGTTTTCAGAGAGTGCTTTCAGGAACGGATCCGGATTGAATTCCTCCACATTCCATACCCCCGGTTTTTTCCAAATTCCCTGCAGGAACATCATTGCACCACACATGGCAGGCACGCCGGTGGTGTAACTTACGCCCTGTGCACCGGTTTCCTTATAAGCCGCTTCGTGGCTGCAATTGTTGTACACCGCATACGTCAGTTCCTTGCCATCCTTGATGCCACGGATGCGGCAACCGATGGAGGTCTGGCCAGTATAGTTTTTACCCAGTTCACCCGGATCCGGCAATACGGCTTTCAGAAATTGGATGGGCACGATTTCCATACCATTATAGAGGATGGGATCGATGCGGGCCATTCCGATGTTTTGAATCACACGCAAATGCGTCAGGTATTCTTGCCCGAACGTCATCCAGAAACGGGCGCGCTTCAGGGTGGGGAAATTCTTGACCAGCGATTCCAACTCTTCGTGGAAAATCACATATGATTCCTTTGGACCGACTTCCGGATAGGTGAGGGCCTGGTGGATTTCGTGTGGTTCAGTGATGACCCACTGACCGTTTTCCCAGTACTTGCCCTTCTGCGTCACTTCACGGATGTTGATTTCAGGATTGAAGTTGGTGGCGAAGGCCTTACCGTGGTCACCTGCGTTGCAATCCACAATGTCAAGGTAATGCATTTCGTCGAAATAATGCTTAGCGGCATACGCAGTCCAGACACCCGTCACACCGGGGTCAAAACCACAACCCAGTATAGCGGTGAGGCCAGCATCTTCAAAGCGTTTTTTATACGCCCACTGCCAGGAATATTCGAAATGGGCTTCGTCCTTGGGTTCGTAATTGGCGGTATCCAAATAGTTCACACCACAAGCCAGACAAGCATCCATGATGGTCAGATCCTGATAGGGCAAAGCCACATTAATGACCAGTTCCGGTTTTTCTAAATTTAAAAGTGCAATCAATTGATTCACATCGTCGGCATCCACCTGTGCAGTGCGAATCTTACCACCACCCACGGCTGCAGCAATCGCATCGCATTTGGATTTGGTCCGGCTGGCCAATACAATTTCTGTGAACACTTCCGGATGCTGCGCCAGTTTGTGGGCCACTACGGTCCCGACACCACCGGCACCGATTTGGAGTACTTTTCCCATTTTAGGTAATTTTTTATTTGAAACACAAAGGTAGGAAATTGGCAAAATTTATCCCTATCTTTGCAGAGAATTTTAGGGGTGTCCCAACGTATTGGGGCTGAGATAATACCCTTTGAACCGGATGTAGATAATCCTACCGTCGGGAAAAAGACCTGCACATCGTGCACCTTCTGGTATCCTTCTCTTTTGAACCCCTTTTTATTGTTTCACTTTAAACCAAAGAAAACATGAAAAGGTTTTTTTTATGCCTGATGGCGGCTTCAGCCATCGTTTCCAACCTCTCGGCCAACGCCAAGACCACGGCTGAACCCGTCGGCAAAGACAGTGTAAGAAACCTGCGCCTCGATGACGTGACCATCATCGGCAACCGCGCCGGTACCCGAACTCCAGTGGCACAGACCAACCTGGATAGTAAGCAAATCCAGTCGATGGCCGTGGCCACCAACATGCCGCACGTGCTTTGGATGACACCTTCGCTCGTAGCCACCAGTGAAAACGGCACCGGTGCCGGTTACAGCTATTTGCGCATCCGTGGAACGGACGCCAGTCGAATCAACATCACCCTGAACGGCATTCCCCAAAACAATCCGGAATCACAGGAAATGTACTGGGTGGACCTGCCTGACCTGGCATCCGGTTTGCAAAGCATTCAGATCCAGCGCGGTGTGGGCACCTCAGCCAACGGCTCCGGAGCGTTCGGCGCCAGCATCAACATGATAAGCAAAACGCCGGGGATGAGACCTTACTTGGAGACCGCCACGACGGCCGGTAGTTACGGCACGTTCCAGCAAAATGTGGCGGTGGGCAGCGGCGTATTAGGCAACGGTTACAGTTTTGACCTGCGGTATTCAAAACTGCTTTCGGACGGCTACATCCGCAACGGCTGGTGCGACCACGAATCCCTCATGGCCTCCTTTGCCAAGCGTTTTGCCAAGGCGTCACTTCGGTTCAACTACATCTACGGCAAGGAAAATACCGGCATCACCTGGGAAGGCATTTCCCAGGATAAGTTTGATACCGATCCGACCTATAATCCTGCCGGAGAAAAGCCAGATGGTAGCTACTACGACAATCAGAGCGACAATTATTGGCAACACCATTTCCAGCTGTTCTACACGCAGGAATTCAGCAACGAACTGCTGCTCAGTGCAGGATTTAACTACACGGACGGTTTCGGCTATTATGAGGAATTTAAGCGTGGTTGGGACAAGTCTGGCATTAAATTTGAAGATCTTGGTCTTGCAAATCAAACTGTAAACGGAGTGACATACACTAAAACAGATCTAATCTGTCGGAAAAACATGGACAATGGTTTTTATACTGGAAATTTGAACCTCCAATACAAAAAGAACGGCCTGAACATTCAGGGGGGCGGCATGTACAGCCTATACAATGGTACGCATTTTGCCAAACTGCTTTGGGCGGAACACAATGAAAATTTACCCTACAACCTTGAATGGGCCAGAAACCATGCAGCCAAAACGGACGCCAACGTTTTCACCAAGGCTGAATATGCCTTTGGTACGGGGCTCAATGCTTACGTGGACCTGCAATACCGTTTTGTGGACTACCGACTGAAAGGTGTGGATGACGATGATGCAAAGGATTTGACCCAACATCGGGTCTGGAACTTTTTCAATCCCAAAGCTGGTTTGTTTTGGAACATCTCACCCGAGAGCAAGTTTTTCGTGTCCGTGGCCGTTGCACACCGCGAACCGACAAGAGCTGACATCAAGGATTCGCGCAAGGCTGGCAGCACGTCCGACATCCGGGCGGAGCAGCTCAAGGATTACGAATTGGGCTACACCTTCGACAATAATACGGTGATGTTCAGCGTCAACATCTACGACATGCACTACACCGACCAGTTGGTAGCAACCGGCAAGCTCAACGACGTAGGCTATGCCCTCATGAGCAATGTCCCCGACAGCTACCGCAGGGGAGGAGAGTTTCAAATCGGTTTCAAACCGTTCAAATGGTTGCAGATCGATGCCAATTCCACTTTGAGCATGAACCGCGTAAAGGACTATACCGTGTATTTTGACACCTACGACAATAGCACGGATTGGGGTTCGGTCGACCAGCTGAGCCAACACTTCGACGAAATGAAATTGCCGTATTCGCCCGAAATAATTGCCGCTCTGAGCCTCACGGCCAAGCCGGTGGAAAATGTTCGGTTGAACCTGATGGCCAAATATGTGGGCGAACAATACTACACCAACACCCAAAACGACGACCTGAAGCTGCCTGCGTACTACCAGATCAACTTCAACGCCTCCTGGGATTTCCGCCTGTTCAACCTTGCCGACGCTCAACTAGGGCTGGTCGTCAACAATTTGTTCAGCAACAAATACGCCTGCAATGCCTGGGGATACGAGGCGCATTTTGCCAACGGTGAACCCACCTACGTGGAAAAAGGACTTTATGTTGTGGCTCCACGAAATTATTTGGCTAAATTTACCGTCCGATTTTAAGTGACCCGACCCAAAGGGCCCGCTGAAAATTCGTTCTACTGGATTTTCAGCGGTTTTTTTTACATAATTTACTGATATGCAAGCACTGATCCTGGCCGATGGAGCCTTTCCGACCACTCACAAACGTCAAGAACTTCTTCGGAATGCAGCAAACATCATCTGTTGCGACGGTGCCACCGCCAAGCTGCTCGAATTCGGCCGTGAACCCATCGCCATCGTTGGTGACATGGACAGCATTTCTCTCGAACTGAAAGCACAATTTGCGGACAGAATCCATCAGGTGACAGAACAGGAAACCAACGACCTCACCAAAGCCGTGGAATACTGCATCGCTCAAGGATTTGACGAAATAGCCATTCTTGGAGCCACCGGCCTGCGCGAAGACCACACACTTGGAAATATTTCCTTGCTAGCTGATTACGCACCCCGACTGAAATCCGTTTGCCTCCTCACCGATTACGGTCGAATCGATGCCTTCCGTTCAGGAATGCATGCCGACGATTACGTAGAGCCGGGATTGGATACCAAAGCTCCCGAAGTTTGTACCACCCGTGATGAAGCATACACTGTAGCCCGATTTCAAAGCTTTCAAGACCAGCAGGTTTCCATTTTCGCATTGACTCCTGACACCCACATTTCTTCCCTCGGATTAAAATACCCGCTGGAGAACAGGAAACTGACCTCCTGGTGGCAAGGCACGCTCAATGAATCGGCAGGCGAACAGTTCTCTTTATCAATCGATCAGGGGATTTTGTTGGTCTATCGCTTGGATTAAGCTTTTTCTTTTTTCAGGTAGATGTACCAATAAACGCATCCCACCAGAAGTGCGCCGCCTACGATATTGCCCAACGTAGCGGGAATCAAGTTCTTAACGATGAAATCGATCCAAGTGATGTCCGCACCGGTGTACATGGCTGCTGGGATGAAAAACATGTTGGCGATGCTGTGTTCGTAACCCAAGGTCACAAAGACCATGACGGGAATCCAGATGCCGATGGCTTTGCCGGCGATGTCTTTGGCCGCAAAGCCCATCCAGGTGCCCAAGCAAACCAACCAGTTGGCTCCAACGCCTTTGATGAATACCGTCCAGAAGTCGTGGCTCATTTTACCCTCCGCCAAATGGTGGAGGTAATCTTTCCAAGGGGCTGTGCCGATGATGTCCGTCTGATAGGTCATGAACCAGGCCACAAACTGGGTACCGATAAAGTTGAAAACGTAGGATATCAACCAGATTTTCAGCAGCATGGTCCATTTGATTTGTTTGTCCAGCCACGGCAGAACAATGCCCGTACAGTCGCTGGTGAATAAATCGGCTCCGGCTACCGAAACCATGATCAGTCCGACGGGGAACAAGGCGCCTGCCATCAATTTGACTAGTCCTGGATTGGTGGCCATGATGCCAGGCATTCCGCCCGAAACCATGACGGTGAGCAAACCGCCGAAGGCAATGAATGTGCCGCCCAGAAAGGCCAGCAGGGCAAAACGGACAACAGAGATTTTTGTTTTGTATAGACCGTTCTGCAAGAATTCGGCTGCAATTTCCTTGGGAGAATTGTAATTCATTGATACTACTTTTTCGTAGGGTACAAAACCTTGATGCTAAAGCTGCTTCCGGTTTTAAAGATAACCAACTCCTGCATCGAGGCGTTGTATTTCCATTTGTCCGCATTCACAACCTTGACCGGTTTGGCAACGTTTTGGATCAAAAAGGCGTAGGGCAGGCTCGTTTTGCCTTCCACCAGCACATCCCCGTTGTAAGCCAGGTGGATTTGCTCGTAAGCGATGCCGTCACCCAAAGGTCTGTAATACTGATAGTCTGACTTTCCGACACCCGGAACGATGTAAATCGTTTGCTTGCCCGCCAGTTTGGCATCGCCAACACCCGAAAAGCTATTCGAAATGTTCAACGGAATGATGGCGCCTGCTTTGATGAACAGTGGAAATTCGTTGAGCGGATAGGTTTGTCCAATCACGGTTCCGCCCTTGCACATCGTTTTGGACCAGAAATCCATCCATAAGCCTTCTGGCAGCTTGAAACTTACTTCATCGTTTTCAGACGTGATGGCTTTGGTAAAGATATAATCGCCAACCGTGTGGCTTTCCTCCCCGTAGGAAGTGTTGCGCAGGAGCGAACCACCTGTTTTATGAACTTGAACAATGGTGCTGAACAAGTACGGAATTAACTCTGTATGCAACCAAACTGCTTTCTGGTAGCATTTTGTAGCTTCTTCTCCGTGGTACCAGGGCAAATGGTTGGTGAACGCACCGTTCTCACCGCCGTTGATCATCGAGGCTGTCATGGCCCCGAATTGGGCATAGCGAATCAATTCCTTTTTGTTGGAACGCGCATTCCAAAAGCCACCGACTTCGCAGCCAGGTGCGCCGTAGCCCAATTCCGCACTTTTGTAGATGTTGTTTATCTGCAGTTTAAGGCCTGCCCAGTCACCTTGGAAGTCTCCGCACCAACCCAGGCTCAATTGCTCCACAGAAGCCTCCACACCGCCCTGATGCGAGAAGGGACGACCCAGGATGGCGCCTTCGGCCTTCTTGCCGGTGATGTATTGAAACATGCTGTTGTAATAATAGGGCCTGAAATCGACGTTGGTCATCGATCCGACGGAGGTCTGAACCGTATCTCCGAAATATATTTCGCCCTGATCCACCTTGAATCCGTAAACGCCATCGATGACTACTTTATCCAATTTTGCATTCCACCATTTCACAGCATCCATGTTGGTGAAATCCAGGTGAAGACCTTCGCCTTTCCACCATTTGGAGGTAGCACCGTTGTTTATCACATACTTTTTGGTAAGTGCTTCGTCAAAATACGGGTTTTTCTGAACTGGGACATCTTTACCAGTGATGTTGATGCAACCCGTGAGCCATAAAATAACCTTGACCTTTTGCTTGTTGAAGCTCCCAATCATTTCAGTGGCATTGGGATAGCGTTTCGTATCCCAGTTGAAGTCGTTGTAGGAAGTGGACCATGGGCTGTCAATGATGATGGCACCCACAGGCATCTGATGCGCCAAATACTCATTAACCAGCCGTAAGGAAGACGCCTGGCTGTTGGCGCTGTCCTCCCAGACGATGTGTTCGAATGCCCAACGTGGCGTGATGGGCGGAAATTTCTTTGCTTGCGCGGAAACGGCTATGCTTAAACAGCATATGCTCAGTGTGATAAGTAGTTTTTTCATGATCCGGCGGTATTTGCCGCAAGATACTAATATTCCTGCGGCATTTGCAAGACTTCTTCATACGTAAATACAGGTCCGTCCTTGCAAACATAGGTTTTGCCTACCGTGCAGTGCCCGCATTTGCCCACGCCACATTTCATACGGTTTTCTAACGTTGTGAAAATCTTATCGTTGGCAAACCCGCACTTGGCCAGAATCGGCATGGACAACTTGATGAGGATGGGAGGTCCAGCCACGATGGCGATGGCATTCTTGCTGGAAGGCAGGTTTTGTTCGAGGATGGTCGGAACGAAACCGATGTTATCCTTCCAATCCTTCGTTTCACCGCCGGGATCGACCGTGAGGTACAAATCTACATCGTCGCGGTTTTTCCAATCTTCCAATTCTTCTTTGTAAACGAGGTCGGCAACCGTTCGGGCACCGTAATAAATGGAAACCTTGCCGAATTTCTCGCGTTGGTCCAACACGTTCCAGATGACGCATCGCAAGGGAGGCAAACCGATGCCGCCCGTGATGAACACGATGTCCTTGCCGTACCATTCTTCCAAAGGAAACGGCTTGCCGAACGGTCCACGCAGGCCGATGATGTCGTTGATTTCGCAGTTGGCCAGGGCTTTGGTCACACGGCCGGAACTGCGGAACGTGCATTCGATGTAGCCTTCACGGGTGGGCGAGGAGGCGATGCAAAACGTGCTTTCCCCTTCGCCAAAAACACCGTATTCGGCAAATTGTCCTGCTTTAAATGTAAAATTTACCGACTTGTCGGTAAATTCCAACTTGTACGTGCGCACCAACGGTGCTTCGTCAATGATGTCGGCAATGCGGACCTGATAGGGAATGTATTGATTGGTATCCATTATTTCGTAACGCTCAGAATGTTTTCAAAAATGTTCAGATGGGAAGGGCAAACGCGGATGCAACGGCCGCAACCGACGCAACTCACAACGCCTAGGTTTTCGACTGAGTACTTGAATTTGTGCATCAGGCGCTGACGGCGGCGTTCCGTTTGGTTGGTTCTGGGATTGTGGCCGGAGGAATGTTTGGTGAACTGGCTCAAACCGCAGGCATCCCAGCAGCGTACCCGTTTACCGTGGTCTTGCGTGCCTTCGTCTTGAATGTCGAAACAGGTGCAAGTGGGGCAAGCGAAGGCGCAGGCACCGCAACTGAAGCAACCCATCGAAGCATGTTTCCATTCTGCGCTGGCGTAGGAGTTCTGAATTTTGTCCTTGATTTCGTCCATCGAAAAGTGAGTGACAGGCTTGGCCAGAAAGGCTTCTTTACTTAAAGTATCGGTTGAAGTAAATAATGTTGAGTTACTGGCTATCAGTAACGAACCTTTAGCCGTAATCACTTCAACATAGAATTTATCACCCATGGCGGTAAGCAAGATATCGCTGCCTTTGGTGTCGCCCGGATGGGAATCCACCGAAGTGCAAAAGCAACTTTCATCACAAGAGTGGCAGCTGATGGTCACCAGCGTTGTCTTGTCGTAGCGAGCCTTAAAATAGGCATCCGGGTTCTCCTGCAAAAAGAATTTATTCAAGTAATCGAAGCCGGCAGCATCGCAGGGACGCAAGCCCCAAACCACCGTTTCCGGAATTCGGTCCAGATGATCCTTGATGTCGAGGCCGCCATCTTCGTTGTGCTTGTACGTAAACAATTCTTCCACTTTTGGGAAAACAACTTCCTTGGCAGAGAAAGCCGTCTGTATGTAATCGGTGGCCACTTCAGCAAAGGACTGAACCGGTTTGAAAAAGACCTTGCCGCTCTGCTTCAAAACAGGAGCGACCACCACTTTGCCAGCTTTAAGGAGACCGTCAAAGAAAACGGCTATGTCGGAGGATGAAATGAGTTTCTGTTCCATAATACTTTATTTGATAAAGTTTTCCTTGTCGCCCGGCTTAAAGGAATTCAACGCATACCCGCCTTTGAGTGAAAATCCGGTTTTTCCGCCGAATTCTTTTTCGATTTCCTGGTTCATCTGAGCCGTCAGCAAGTGCACCGGAATGCCCGCAGGGCAGATGCGTCCGCATTCCCCGCAATTAATGCAACGACCCGCCAGGTGCATGGCACGCATGGTGTGGTATTCAAAATTGCCGGAGGTTTCTGCCGAAGTCTTGATCCATTGCGGTTGGTTGCATTCCGTCGTACAGACCGTGCAATAGCACATCGGGCAAACGGCGCGGCAAGCGTAACATTTCACGCATTCAGACAGCTGGTCTTTCCAGAAGGCCCAGCGTTCCTCGCGGCTCAGGACGTTGAGTTTGTCCAGCATTTCCTGGTCTTCCGGCCTACAAGTCGGGAAATTCGCCTGCACGTATGCTTCCAATTCCTCTGCTGAACCCAGTACGACCAGTTCACTGCCGCTGTTCACGGTCAAATATGTCAACGTAAGCGATCCCAATTGGTTTTCGGAGAGCAACTGCAACACTGAACGTAAAGTAGCTACATTTGCAACCAAGCCAATTTTGACAGCATCCTTCACTTCCTTCTTATGCAGATATACGGAGAGGTTATTTTTGCAATCCTGATTGAAAACCAGGATGTTGGCTTCAGCGGCCGTTTCTATGAAGTAGGGGACAGGGCGTTTGCTCACGTCCTGGCAGAAACCGATCAGCAGGTTGACGGTCCCGTTTTCCAGCAGCTCAGCGGCTTTGTTCTGCAATTCCTTCATGATCGATTTGATTGAACTGTGAAAAATCCAGATTCTTATATTCGGTAAACGGACCAAGTGCACGTACGCTGTCCGTCGTCTCGTTCACCAGTTCCGCCCATTTTTTTCCTTCAGCGGCCGAAACCCATGAAAAGGTGATACGCTCGGTCGGAAAGCCAATGAAATCCAGCATGGACTTGAAAACCATCCAACGGCGTCGGGCATGGAAATTACCTGACGTATAGTGACAGTCGTTCGGATGGCAACCCGAAACGATGATGCCGTCCGCTCCGTTTTGGAACGCCTTGATCAGCAGCATGAAATCAATACGACCTGTACACGGGAAGCGAATGATGCGGACGTTGGTGGCGTATTTGGTCCGGGAAGTCCCGGCCAGGTCAGCACCGGCGTAGGTACACCAGTTGCAGACGAATGCGACTATTTTTGGTTCAAACGTTTCAGCCATAGGAATTATTCAAAAGGTTTGTTAAGAAGACCCATCACTTCAGACAACATTTGTTGGTTGGAGAAGCCCTGCAAATCGATGGATTTGTTCCGGCACATCGCCACGCAGGTGCCACAGCCCTGACAGAGCCCTGCGTTCACCTTGGCGGCATTCATCAGCAGGTTTCCGGCACGGTCGCGGATTTCTTCGCGTTCGATGGCTTGGTAGGGGCAGACTTCCTGACAAAGGAAACAACCGGTACAAGTTGTAAATACGGGAGCCGCAGAACGATTCACCGTGGCAACCACCGGTTCGCGGGTCAGTTCACTGCCAGAGAACAGGATAATGGTTTTTGCTGCTGCCGCAGAAGCCTGTGCCACTGTTTCTGGAATGTCCTTGGCCGACTGGCAGGCACCTGCCAACGTGATACCCGCCGTATTGGTTTCCACCGGTTTGAGTTTGGGGTGTGCTTCGGCAAAAAACTTGTGTTTGTCGTAGCTGATATGCAATTTCTGTGCGACTGATTCCGCATCTTCATTGGCAACTACGGCAGTGGCGAGCACCACCATGTCAGCCTCGATGGTTACTGGCTTTGCGTTCAGCAGGGTATCCACACCGACCACCATCAGCTTGCCGTTTTTCTCGTATATTTTGGAGACACGACCGCGAATATAGTTCACATCGTCTTCTTCAATAGCCCTTCGCACAAACTCTTCATAGCTCTTGCCGGCTGAACGAATGTCCATATAGAAAACGTGCGCTTTTCCATGGTGGTTCTTGTGTTTGTACAGCATGGCGTGCTTGGCCGTGTACATGCAACAGATTTTAGAGCAATATTCAATGCCCTTGGCCTTGTCGCGGGAACCCGCACACGCTAAAAACACTACCGTTTCAGGCACTTTACCATCCGAAGGCCGACGGATTTCACCACCGGTCGGGCCGGAAGCCGAAGCCAGCCGCTCAAACTGCAGACCGTCAATGATATCGGGATGTTTGCCGTAACCGTATTCGGGGAAGAAGTCACTGTGCTTTATGTCGAAGCCGGTGGCAGTCACGATGGCACCCACTTTGACGTTGATGATTTCGTCCTGAATCGTATAATCGATGGCACCCGTCGGGCAGATCTTGGCACAGATGCCGCATTTACCACACTTGGTGAACCAGGTGCAATTCGCACGGTCGATGACCGGCTTGTTGGGTACCGCCTGCGGGAACGGCGTATAGATGGCCGTACGGAAACTCATCCCGGCGTTGAATTCGTCCGGTATCTTTTTGGATGGACATTTCTGCCAGCAGGAACCGCAGCCCGTGCATTTCGAGAAGTCCACGCTTTTGGCTTTCAGTCTAATATTCACATCGAAGTTGCCAATAAAGCCAGTCACGTTTTCGACTTCCGCAAAGGTATGCAACGTAATGTTCGGATGTTGCGCCACTTCCACCATGCGCGGTGTCAGAATGCACTGCGAGCAGTCCAAGGTGGGGAAGGTTTCCGAAAGCTGGGACATGTGGCCCCCGATGGAAGGTGTTTTCTCCACCATGATGACCTGATGGCCGGCATTGGCGATGTCGAGAGCAGCCTGAATCCCAGCAATCCCGCCACCGATGACCAATGCGGTCTTCGTAATGGGCACCTTGATGGGGTAGAGCGCCGTGTCATTTTTCACCTTTTCCACCATCGTCCGCACAATGTCCAGTGCTTTCTGAGTGGTTTCGTCCGATTTCGGATGCACCCAGGAGCAATGCTCGCGGATGTTGGCCATTTCGCAGAAATACGGATTAATGCCCGCTTTTTCAGCAGCCTTGCGGAACGTACCTTCGTGCATGCGTGGTGAACAAGCCCCGACCACGATGCCGGTCAGCTTGTGCTCCTTGATGGCATCCACGATCAGGGTCTGACCCGGATCCGAACACATGTATTTATAGTCCACGCTGTACGCTACGCCCGAAAGCTTGCCGGCCAGCCTGGCCACTTTTTCCACATCGACCGTGGCAGAAATGTTCTCCCCGCAGTGACAAATAAAAACGCCTATTCTTGCCATAGTTAAACTTCTTTGCGGCCGACACAGGAAACAACCTTGCCGGTGGATACGAAATGACGGTTCAAACCCAGTTTGTCGGCGGAAATGCCCATGCTCAGGCCCAACGCCTGGGTGACGAACATCACCGGTATATCGGATCCCTTATCCATTTGTTTGTTTATTTCCTTTCGGCGGATGTCTAGGTTCATCTGGCACATCGGACAAGCCACGACGATGGATTCAGCCCCGCGCGAAACCGCGTCTTCCACAATCTTGGCCGAAAGCTTGGCCACGATGTCGGTGCGTGAAACAGAAAGCCCAGCACCGCAGCACTCCGTCTTGAATGCCCAGTCAATGGGGGTTGCGCCGGCTTTTTCCATGACCGCTTCCATTTCCATGGGGTCTTCGGGGCGTTCCAAACGAGTCAGGTCTTTGGGCCTCGAGAGCAGGCAACCATAGTAACAAGCGGTCTTGTGATTCAGCTTGTTCACGATATATTGGTCGGCTACCGGAAAAATATGTTCCTGGAGGAATTCAAATACGGTGAGTATGCGGGCGCTGCCTTGTACCGGCATTTCCAAATAGTCAGCAATTTTCGATTTCATTTCTTCGCTGGAAACCAATTCCTGCTGAGCTGTTGCCAGACGGCTGAAACAGGCGGCGCAAGGCACCAGAATCTGCTGCAAACCTTGTTTTTCCGCCAAAGCCAACGTCCGGGCAGGCAACGCCACCGACAAATCGTGGTTCAGGGAGTGTGCTGCGGAAGCTCCGCAACAGTTCCAATCGTTGATTTCTTCCAACACGATGCCACATTTTTCGGCCACGGCCAGCAAGGATTCGCTGTATTCTCTACCCGATCCCTGCAGGGAACAGCCAGGGTAATAACCTATTCTCATCCGTTTCATATTTATAATATAGTCGTTTTTCGTTACTCGGCATAGTCGAAGCATCCTTCGCCTCTGCGCTCGCTACTCAAAACGTTATTTTTTTAAACAGTTTCTTAATTTCAGAAGGGTTCTGCACTTTATGCGGAATCAAGCCGAGCTTACCCTTGAAAAGCATGGAAGGTGCATTCTGCAAATCTTGAAACAGGTTTAAGGAGTGCAGTTTATAATCGATGGTCAGGCCCAGTTCGTTGAGCTTGCCGTTTCGTTCCACTTCAGCCAAAAAGGCTTTGTGAAATTTCAAAATATTTTTTGTTTTCGGGTTCACCAAATTCCGTCGAATGGATTCCTGTCGGAGGAAGTCCATGACCTGAGGCAGTTTCACTTCCTGGGGGCAACGCGAGTAGCAGGTGTCGCAGGCCAGGCACAACCAAATACTGGTGGAAGAAAGTATTTCGTTTTCGTAACCAGGGTATTCCGCTTGCAACATGCGCAGGATCTGATTGGGCATCAGGTCCATTTCTTCATTGAGCGGACAGCCGGCCGTGCACTTGCCGCATTGATAGCAAGTTTGAACCTCAGCACCTACCGCTTGCTCTACCTTTTGCTTCAGGGATAAAGGACCTGAATGCATTGCTGTACTATCCATACAAAAAAAACTTTTTTTTGACCGTTAACCTATTAATGAAATCGGATGCGAATATAGTGCTTTTTGATAAGTCCACTTAGCAAAATGACTTTTATTTAGTGGAAAAAATGATTTTTTTTGCGCACATTTCTTCATAATGTGTAAATATGCTTAATAAGCCTCCGCTTAAGTGCAATATGTATAAAAATACGCAAATCCATACAAAAAAACCGTCCCTAAAGACGGCTTTTTTTCTTATTATTCTTCTGATTCTAAATCCACAACAGGCACATGCCTCCGGAAGGCCTCATTGAAAGAAATCAGCGTTTCCGTTCTCGACAGCCCCAGCGGCTGCAGCTTCTCATGAATGATACTGAGCAAATGCTTGTTGTTCTTGGCGTAAATCTTGATGAACATGTCATACTGGCCCGTCGTGAAATGGCATTCCACCACTTCCGGAATTTTCAGCAATTCCGCCAAGACGTGTTTGAACTGACCCGGATCTTTAAGGAAGATACCCAGGAATGCGCAGGTTTGATAACCGATTTTGTTGGCATCGATAATGAATTCAGAACCCTTGATGATGCCCAGATTGTGAAGTTTTTGAATGCGCTGATGAATGGCCGCACCGGATACATTGCATTCGCGTGCTACCTCCAGAAAAGGCACCCGTGCATCCTCAGCAATCATTTTCAGAATTTTCTCATCCAGCTTGTCCAGTTGGTGATGTCCCATGGTAACGAATCGAATTAAGGTTGTTTCTTTTTAAGTACTAGTGACGTACGCGAAGGAATGTACATTTTCAGCCATTCCAAATCGGTATTTTTTTCCAAACCCTTTTGGGTGAAGTGCTCCATTTTCTCATTGATATGCCCATACCCGCCAAATTTCACGTTGTCCGAGTTCAGCACGATCTGATAACTGCCTTTCTCCACCAACATGCCATAACCTGTGTACGATTTGTAAGGGTGCAGGTTGGTGATGAAGAGCAAATCGCCACGCTGGTAAGCCAGCACTTGGTCGTCGTTGTTGATGCATCGTTCGATGGGGCGTTCCTGCATTTGTTTCTTGTTTTTTGCAATAAGCTTCATCAGCTCTTGGTCAAACAGACCCAGATATTGGTATTTCAAATGAGGATTATCGGCCAGGCTCCACTGACGACGGGCATATTTATGCGACCAGCCGTTTCCCTCCCGGGGAAAATCAATCCATTCAGGGTGGCCGAACTCATTACCCATGAAGTTCAGGTAACCACCATTGATGGTGCTTGCTGTCAAGAACCGGATGACTTTGTGCAAAGCCATGCCCCGTTCCACGGTGGATTTCGGATCCTCTTTCATCATGTGCCAATACATATCGGCATCGATGAGTCTGAAAACAAGGGTTTTATCGCCTACCAAAGCCTGGTCATGACTTTCAGCATAACTGATGGTCTTTTCGTCGGCGCGACGGTTGGTGAGTTCCCACCAAATGGTAGAAGGCTTCCAATTTTCATCCTTCGACTCCTTGATCAGCTTGATCCAGAAATCGGGAACGCCCATGGCCAGCCTATAGTCGAACCCGACACCTCCATTTTTGAATGGTACGGCCAAGCCAGGCATGCCGCTCACGTCCTCCGCAATCGTCACCGCTCTCGGATTGATTTCGTGAATCAACTTGTTGGCCAAGGTCAGGTAGCAAATGGCATCTCCGTTGGAATTGGGGCTGTAATAGCCATCGTAATGGCCGAAAGAATCACCGACTCCGTGGCTTTTGTACAGCATAGAAGTCACTCCGTCAAAGCGGAAACCGTCAAATTGGAATTCCTTGATCCAGTACTGGCAGTTGGAAAGCAGAAAATGCACCACTTCATTGCGGTGGTAATTGAAACATAGCGAATCCCAGGCAGGATGTTCTCCGTCAAAATAAAGGTCGCGCGTACCGTCCAGTTCACCAAGTCCTTCAATGGTGTTCTTTACGGCATGGGAATGAACCAAGTCCATAATTACGGTCAAACCCAGCGCATGCGCTTCGTCAATGAGTTCCTTCAGCTCTTCTGGCGTACCGAAGCGGGAAGAGGGAGCAAAAAAACCGGAGACATGGTACCCGAAGGAACCGTAATAGGGGTGTTCCTGGATGGCCATGATTTGCAGGGCATTGTAGCCCGCCTTAACCACTTTGGGCAAAATATTCCGGCGGAATTCGTCGTAAGTGCCCACACGCTCTTCTTCCACCGCCATGCCGATGTGGCATTCGTAAATCAAAATCGGTCCGGGTTTCGGTTTGAAACCGGTATTTTTGAACACGTAGGGCTTTGGATCCCAGACCTGTGCGCTGAACAGTTTGGTGGCATGATCCTGCACGACGCGGTTTGCCCAGGCGGGAATACGTTCACCAGATCCACCGTTCCATTCGACCACCATTTTGAACAATTGGCCGTGTTTCAACGTTTCAGCCGGCAGCAATAATTCCCAGATTCCGTTGTCCAGTTTTTCAAGCCAGAAACCGTCCTTTTTGCTCCAACCGTTGAAATCACCGATCAGGCATATAGCCGTGGCGTTGGGCGCCCATTCCCGAAAGATCCAACCCGTGGATGTTTTCTGAAGTCCAAAATAATGGTAACCATTGGCGAATTCAGACAAGGGTGCACCCCCCGTCAATGCCGCTTCCCGTTCAACTGCGTAGGTAAACCGACCGTTGATGGCCTCGCTGTACGGTTCCAGCCAAGGATCGTCCTTGATTAGTTGGAGGGTCATATCGTTTATTTTCTAAACCAAAACCTTAAAGACGGCTTTTTTGATGTGGCCGTTGCCGATACCGGGAGCATGCCCGTCTTCGGGAAAGAAAATGGCAAATTCACCGGGATTCACTGTTAGTAGAGTGCTCGGTTTGTTGCCGAAGAATTGCAGGTCTTTTTCCGTATTGTACGGTTCGATGGCTTCCGTGCAATGTTCGATGGCTGTCCAGCCCATGGTTTCCACACCTGAAATCACCACCTGAATGTCGATGTATTTGACATGAGATTCCAATCTCGCGGCTTCAGCCGTCTTACCATCAATTTCCATGACGGAAATAAACAGTTTGTCACCATCAATTATAGTCTTTCCAGATTCCATTTTTGACAGGTCGTTTTTCTGAATGAATTCGAAAGCCTGTTTGAAAAGAGGGTTGAGTGCCTGCACGGAAGCGGCGTTTTTGAGTGAATCGAGGATCATATTCAGGATGTTTTGAATTGTTACTTATTAAGGCGAAAAACAGTGCAACAGTAACTTTTTTCCACCTTGTCACGCCTACAAATATAGATTATAATTGGGAATAAAACTCAAAAAGTCGTAAGTTTGTATGAACTGAAACCCATTTTTTCGATTATGCCCCATCTTCCCTCCCTTATATTCGATTTGGCCCTCATTCTTGTTTCAGCAGGCATCATGACCTTGCTGTTCAAAGCCCTGAAACAGCCGCTGGTATTGGGTTACATTGTGGCGGGCATCCTGGCCGGACCGCATCTTCAATTGCTGCCTGTGCACATCACCGACACGGCCAACGTGCAGACCTGGGCGGATATCGGTGTCATCTTCCTGCTTTTCGCCCTGGGGCTCGAGTTCAGTTTTAAGAAATTGCTGTCTGTAGGCAAAACAGCCTTGCTCACTGCGACCGTTGCCGTAGGAGGGATGATGGTCTCCGGTTTCCTGGTCGGGCACTTTCTCGGCTGGTCAAACATCAATTGTCTGTTCCTGGGCGGTATGCTGGCCATGTCCTCCACCACCATCATCATCAAAGCCTTCAATGATTTGGGAATGACCGACAAACCCTGTGCCCCTCAGGTCTTTGGCGTCCTCATCGTGGAAGACCTGGTTGCCGTCATCCTCATGGTGATGCTTTCCACCATTTCCGTCAGCAACGTGTTCGATGGCGGCGAAATGTTGGTCAGCATTTCCAAATTGGTCTTTTTTCTGGCCCTCTGGTTCATCTTCGGCATTTTCCTGATTCCCACCTTTTTGAAAAAGGCACGCAAGCTCATGAACGAGGAAACCCTGCTCATCGTTTCACTCGGTTTGTGTCTGGGTATGGTTGTCGTCGCCGTCAAATCCGGTTTCTCAGCAGCCCTGGGTGCCTTCATCATGGGTTCTGTACTGGCTGAAACCAATGATGTGAAACGCATCGAAAAGCTGATGGAACCCCTCAAAAACCTCTTCGGCGCGATTTTTTTCGTTTCCGTCGGCATGATGGTCCAACCCGAAATCCTGTCTGAATTTGCAGGCCCGATCGGCATTCTGGTGCTCACCGTTATTCTGGGACAAGTCCTTTTCTCCACCACCGGCTTCCTGCTTTCCGGACAAAGCCTACAAATGGCCATGCAGTCGGGGTTCAGCCTGGCACAAATCGGCGAATTCGCATTCATCATTGCAGCACTCGGGTTGAGCCTCGGTGTAACTGACTCCTTTCTTTATCCCGTCGTGATCGCCGTTTCCGTCATCACCACGTTCACTACACCCTATATGATCAAAGTGGCGCAACCTGCCTATCAATTCCTTCATCGCCACCTGCCCGAAAAATGGGTATACCACCTCAGTCAACCACGGGGATCGAAAGATCGTACCACCGGCCAGAAAGAGTGGGGTTATTTTCTCAAGGATTTCCTGGTCTATACCGTCGTCCTTTCAACGGTCGTGGTCGCCATTTTGCTCTTATCCCTGCTGTATTTGCATCCCTTCCTGCTGAAACATCTGTCCAATGGCCTTGCATCCATGTTGTCCTTCCTAATCACGCTGACCGCCATGGCACCCTTCCTACGTGCGATGATGTACACCAACGGCAATTCCTCCAGCACCATGTTCAACCTTTCCATGGAAAAGGTATCCAATCAGCGCATCCTATTGCTGCTCTCAGGTTTACGCATCTTCACCGTTTTTGTCGTCCTGCTTTTTGTGACCAACACCTTTTTCCACATTCCATGGTTTGTCAACATCATACTAACCCTGGTCATCCTTATCACCATCATCCGCTCCAAATGGCTGCTCCGCCATTTCTGGCGTCTGGAATCCCGCTTCCTCATCAACCTGAACGAACGCCAAATGGAGAAAAACCTCCTCAAAATCGAAGCGAACCGAGGCGTGATGAATCTCAGCGACATGAACAGCAACCACTGGCTGGACTACAAACTTTTTACCTGCGCTTTGCGACTTCGCCCCGGCAGCCCTTTCGTCGGTCAACGCATCCGCGACCTAAGCATCCGTACGTTCTACAATGTCATGGTGATCCGCATCCGAACCAAAGACAGGAGGTTCATCAATATTCCGGACGGCGATTACGTGATGCAAGTAGGCGATACCCTACGTCTGGCCGGAAAACGCAGCTCCCTTCGCAAATTACAGGAAGACGAGTTACTGACCCTCGAATTCGTGGACCACTCCTTCATGACCTTGCACGGTTTCTCCAAACTCGAATTCAACCGAAAAGAGCAGAAGGAACGGATTCTCTGTGCCGGCATTCCTCTGACCGAAAAATCACCCCTGAGCAGTCTGAACCTTATTGAATCTAAACTAGGCTCTAAGGCTAAATGCTTGATTGTCGGCCTTGAACGGGACGGCAAACAAATCGTTAACCCAGAAGCCAGGTTGGTTTTGGAAGTTGGTGATGTGGTATGGGTGGTCGGAGAGGAGAAGCCTGTTTCAAGGCTTATCGAAAACAACGTCTATAGCTTGTAGCAACATTGTACGTTAGAAGTGTGGGTTTGTTGTACTATTGAACCGAAAAATTCAAACCGGTCAATTGTTCCAGTTTGGTCTTAAAATCAATTCCAAGTTCCGTGGTAAAGACATTCGGACTATGGATAATGATGTTTTCTGATACATAGGATGCCATTTGCAAAAGAATGAAGGCATTTTCTTTCAGGTTGTCCGCATTGATGGTCATGTTGCTGAAAACAATCGATCCGGGTTCCGTCGAAACAAAGAGGTGTAAATTGGTAATTGTTTTACCGTCCAAAGCCGTGGCAATTTGATTGGCTGCCATCACCTGATTGTCTTTAACCAAATAGGTTTGTTGGCTGTAATATCGAGCTTTTGCCTGTTTGACGTTTTGATACGTATCGTCAATGACTGCAAAGTTTTGACTAAAAATACCGGTACATACAAGCAGAGAAACAATCAAAAAAGATAGCCTTTTCATGATCCTGCGCTGTTCGTTAATACATTGAGTCTGATGTAGTAAAGTAAGCTAATCAACTAAGGATCACTTGTAAGGGAACGCCTACATTTGGAGTAAGGGGATGGCTAAAAAAAAAGAGCCAATATCCGAAGATACAGGCTCTTAAAAAGGAAATTGGAAGACCTCTATTACAAATCCGTAATGGGTTTATGTTGCGGAACCAACCATTTCATGATGGCCCATGCCAACAGGTAGGCGAAAGCGCAAAGGGAGAACATGATGCCGTATGCCTGTGTGTTTGTAAGCGTTGCACTTCCATCGAGTTTACCAGCCAGAATCTGAACCAAAACTCCGCCAAGACCACCGGCGGCAGCACCGATACCGGTTACGGTACCAACGGCTTTTTTCGGGAACATGTCGGAAACCGTAGTGAACAGGTTGGCAGACCAAGCCTGGTGTGCAGCACCACCGATGCAAATCACGGCGATGGCGGCTATGATACCGTAGTTACTGGCAAACCACTGTGTGGAAAGCAATGCCAGAGGAGCGCAAGCAATCAGCAACATGGCCGTCATGCGGGCTTTGTACGTAGCCCAACCTTTGTTGATGAAGCTCATGGGGATGGAACCACCGTACACGGAGCCGATGATGGCCACACCGAAAACGATGAAGTTGGAAATCATCACATACTCAGCGGTCGTTTCTTTGTCCAAGCCTACACAGAATTGTTGTTTCACGTAGGTGGGCAACCAGAAGAGTAGGAACCACCAGATTCCGTCGGTCAGGAACTTGCCGGCCACAAACGCCCAGGTTTGACGGTAGGTCAGCATCTTGAACCAAGGCACTTTGGCAGCTTTTCCTGTTTCGGGATCGATTACTACGGTAGAAGCTTCTTCCACATCGCTGTGGATATGGTCGTATTCGGGTTGCATGATGATACCTCTTTCCAAGGCTCTTTTCGGAGTCATGTAGGATATGCCCCAGAAAATCAACCAGATAAAACCAACGATACCGGTAATGAGGAATGCCATCTGCCAACCGTGAAAAATACCTAGGAAAAGATTGTCATTGTTCCACATCAACAAAGCCCAAGGTACCAGCAAGGCACAAATCATGGCACCCATGTTGGAACCGGAGTTGAAAATTCCAACAGCCAATGCACGTTCTTTTTTCGGGAACCACTCGGCAATTGTTTTGTTGGAAGCAGGGAAGTTACCGGCTTCACCCATGCCGAACAAGCTACGGGCAGCAATGTGAGCGGGAAGTCCTTTGCCCATGAAGGCACTGAGCATACCGGCCAACGACCAAAGGATCAAAGAGCCCGCCAAACCGATTTTGGTACCCACCTTGTCGATCACCCAACCGGCAATCAGCGTAAAACCAGCGTAAAACCCAGTAAAGAATGAAGTAAGGTAGGAATACTGCTCAGAAGTCCAGCCAAAGCCTTCTACCGAACAGAAATAGTCTTTCAGGAACCCGATGACATTTCGGTCCATGTAATTCACCGTAGTGGCGAACAACAACAGACTTACGATGGTCCAACGGTAATTCCCAATTTTTTGAGGCGCGTTACTCATAATTTTTTATTTAAGGATTAATACCGTCAAGCTAAAAGAAGCCTGAACCGGTGTAAAAATGATGTTATTTCCGTACTTTCTCTATGATCGATAGTGTGTCTCGACACAAATCTGCAATCTTGCTCCATTCCTTGGCGGCGATCACGTCGGCAGGAAACAGGTTTGAACCCATTCCAACACACGTCACACCAGCCTTGATCCAGGCAGAAAGGTTTTCTTCGGTCGGTTCAACCGCACCGGTCACCATCAACATGGCCCAAGGCATCGGGCCCTTGACGTTCTTCACGAAAGAAGGACCGCCCACGTTGCCAGCCGGGAACACTTTGCACAAGTCGCAACCAGCTTCCTGTGCGAAACCGATTTCCGAAACCGATCCGCAACCTGGGCTGTAAGGCACCAAACGACGGTTGCAAATCTTGGCGACTTCCGGATTGAACAACGGACCCACTACGAAATTGGCACCGAGTTGGAGGTAGAGCGCAGCCGTAGCCGGATCCACGATGGAGCCGATGCCCATGATCATCTCCGGGCATTCCTTGGCTGCAAACTTGACCACTTCAGCAAATACTTCGTGTGCGAAGTCGCCTCGGTTTGTGAACTCAAAGGTGCGCACGCCGCCCTTATAGCAAGCTTTTACGACATTTTTGGCCACTTCCACATCTTTGTGGTAGAAAACGGGAACCATACCGGTTTTGGACATCACTGTCAAAACCTGAATTTTATTGAATCTTGCCATTATTTTGATTATTAACGAGATACACGACCTGAAGCGTCACCGCCCATGAGTTTTTCCACTTCGTCCACGGTTACTAAGTTAAAGTCACCGTAAATGGTGTGTTTCAGACAAGAAGCTGCCACTGCAAATTCCAGCGCTTTTTGATCGTCCGTGGTATAGGTGAGCAAACCATAGATCAGACCGCCCATGAAGGAGTCTCCGCCACCGACACGGTCCACAATGTGGGTGATGTCGTACCGTTTGGATGCTAACAATTTGCCTTCAGAGTACAACACACCACCCCAGGTATTGTGGTTGGCATTGATGGAACCACGCAACGTGACGATTACTTTCTTGGCACGGGGGAAACGCTTCATCAGCTGCGTGCAAACGGATTCGAATGCAGCGGAGTCCACATCACCACCAGTATGCGCCACTTCAAAACCTTCAGGCTTGATTCCGAACACCATGTCGGCGTCTTCTTCGTTGCCTAAGATGATGTCGCAACCTTCTACCAGCGCAGGCATTACTTCGGAAGCCTTTTTGCCATATTTCCACAGGTTCTTACGGAAATTCAGATCGGTCGAAACCATGATGCCCATTTCATTGCAAGCCTTGATGGCTTCCAAACAAGCATCTGCTGCTCCCTGTGAGAGGGCAGGCGTGATGCCGGTCCAATGGAACCAGTCCGCACCTTTCAGCACTTCCTTCCAATTGATCATTCCCGGTTGAATGTCTGCGATGGCAGCATGGGCTCGGTCATAGACCACCTTGCTGGCGCGGGCTACAGCACCGGTTTCCAGAAAATATATTCCAAGACGTTCACCACCAAAAATGACGTTTCGGGTAGAAACGCCATACTTGTGCAGGTTCATCAGACAAGACTGTGCAATGTCATTTTTGGGCATACGGGTTACGAATTCAGCATCCAAGCCATAATTGGCCAGTGATACGGCTACGTTTGCCTCACCACCACCGAAAGTGGCGGTAAAGGACGATGCCTGGCTGAAACGTTCAAACCCTGGGGTTGCTAAGCGGAGCATGATTTCTCCGAAAGTGACAACTTTTTTACTCATACGAATTTTTAAAGGTAATTTTATCAAAATAAGTCATTTTTCGTGACTCGGCATAGCCTAAGTAAACTTAGTCTCTGCGCTCGCTACTCTAAATGTTGAAAATCTATTTGCGCTACAAAATAACACAAAAAAAGCTAAATAAATGTGATAAATTGTAACACAATTAGGGTGGTATTCTGACAAATCCTAGAACTTAAAGAATTCTTTAGCGTTGTAATACGATACATTCTCCACCATTTTTCCAAGGAATTCCATTTCACTGGCAGGAATTTCACCGTTCACCACATCCGTTCCGATGAGGTTGCACATAATGCGACGGAAATATTCATGACGCGGGTAGGAGAGGAAGCTGCGCGAGTCCGTAAGCATGCCTACGAATCGGCTCAGCAAACCAAGCGACGAAAGGGAGTTCATCTGAGCCTGCATTCCGAATTTCTGATCGAGGAACCACCAACCGGAACCAAATTGGATCTTACCGGCCACCGAACCATCTTGGAAATTGCCAATCATGGTAGAGATCAGATCGTTGTCGCGCGGATTCAGGTTGTAGATGATGGTTTTGGCCAACAAGTTGTTCGTGTCCAGGCGGTTCAGGAATTTGCTCATCTGTTTGGCAATGGTAAAGTCACCGATGGAGTCGAAGCCGGTATCCGGACCAAGTTTGGCAAACAAACGGCTGTTGTTGTCACGAATGGCTCCGAAATGAAATTGCTGTGTCCAACCTTTCTTGCAGTCCATGATGGCGAATTCAACCATCATTGCTGACTTGAATTGAAGGATTTCTTGCTTGGTCAATTGGGTTCCGCCATATACCTTATTAAAGATGGCGTCGATTTCAGCCTGGGTGTAGTCTTCGGCATAGAATTCCTCGATACCGTGGTCGCTGAGTTTGCAGCCGACAGAAGCGAAGAAATCGTGGCGAACCTGTAGGGCATCGATGACATCCGAATACTTGGAGATGGTCACACCTGAAACTTCGGAAAGTTTCTCGATGTACGCGCGGAAATTGGCAGGAACGTCAACCGCCATGGCCTTGTCGGGACGCCAGGTCGGCAGCACCTTTATTTCATAGCCTTCCTTTTTCAAAGAAAGATGATGTTCCAGACTGTCGATGGGGTCATCGGTCGTGCAGAGCGCTTCCACCTTGTATTTTTTCATCAGACCACGGGCGGAATACTCCGGCGTACGCAGTTTGGCGGTGCATTCATCGAAAATTTCACGGGCGGTTTCCGGTCTCAATATTTTGTCCACACCGAAAGCGGTTTTCAGTTCCAGATGCGTCCAGTGGTACAGCGGGTTGCGCATGGTATACGGCACGGTATAGGCCCATTTTTCGAACTTTTCCCAGTCGGAAGTGTCCTTGCCGGTGCAGAACCGTTCGTCAATACCGTTGGTGCGCATAGCACGCCATTTATAATGGTCTCCTTCCAGCCATATCTGACCCAGGTTATCGAACTTGCGATCCTTGGCTATGAATTCAGGGTTCAAATGACAGTGGTAGTCAATGATGGGCAGACCTGCTGCATGTTGGTGATAAAGCTGTTGGGATACTTCATTGTCGAGCATGAAGTTCTCATCCATGAATTGTTTCATGATTTTTCTAAAATTTGTGAATGTAAAAAATTGATGATTGAAAAATATCTTAGAGATTGAAGATCCGTTTGAAGTGGCGTTCGTAAATGTTTTCTTCCACACATGCGCCAATGATGTCGGCATATTTTTCGAGCAATCCGTAGTAAACAGGACCTTGTTCAGCAGCCAATTTATAGGAGACATGGATGAGCTGACGGAAATTGACGTTGTAATCCGGATTGGACTGAATGTGTGTCAGCGTGTTCACGTATTTTTCACTGCTCCATGCCTTGACTTCTGCAGGGGTGGGCAATTTGGACATGTCAATATCGATGACGTCGGCGTACGGTCCGCAAAGTTCTTCTTTGCGGCCTAGTGCTTCAACATAGATGCTTTTGGCAAGTTCGAGGGCTTCACCGCCGGCCTTGGCAAGTCCGATCACTTCTTCCAGCCAGGTTGTTCCGGCAGTCTTCAGGTGTAGGCCTTTGTCGTGTTTCTTGATGACTTCAGCCATGATGGGGTAGATGGAGAATTTATCGCTTCCGGAGTGGATGCTGAGTTTCAGTTCTTTGGGCAGGCCGAATTCCTTGACTGCGAAATCGATGACAAGCACGTCTTCTTCAAATTCCTTGGCAAACTGCTTCAGGTCACCTCGGTAATCAACGCCCTTGTTGAAACGACCGGTGAACTTGGGAGCGATGGTTTGTGCAGGTACACCCTTGTTGGCCAGCATCTTGAGGATGAACAACATGTCGATGGGTGTTTGCGGGCTTTCCACTTCGTCCATCGAAACCTCGGTGATGAAGTTACCTGCGCCTTTCTTGCTGACCAAGAATTTATAGATTTCAGCAGCCTGCGTGGTGGCAGCCAGGAATTTTCCGGCGATGTTTTCCAAAACAGCTTCCGTTACGTGCATGGTGTGATCCATTCCGGGAACTTGCAATTCACCCATGTATTTGTAGCAGGATGTCACAAAGGCACCAACTTCTTCGGGACTGCTTTCCTTGCCGATGTAGGCGGCAACATCCAGGGTGAAGAAATCCGAGCAATCCACAAAAGGAGCTACAGTATTCATATTAATGTGGTCGGCGTCGACAAAATATTTTCCGGTGAAACCCAGTGCCTTTACAGCTGCATCGGCTTCCTTGCGGACATCGGTCGGTACAGTGTGTACCAATTGATGCTCCCGGTTAGACTTGTTCCAAACAGGGCTTATGCTCAATCCCTTATCGTTTGCTTTCATGATAGCCCTGAGTTGCGCTTCACCCTGATGTGAAAAACGGTCACCGATACCGATACTTAATTTTTCCAGTTGCATAATTCGTAGATTTAAAGTTTGTATTCTTAAAAATGATTAGGTTCGTTTGTTCTAAACAGTCGTTTCTCGTGACTCGGCATACCCAAAGTAAACTTTGTTTCTGCACTCGCTACTCGAAACGTTCTTTTTTAGTTCTACAAGGATAGTCATTTTTTCATTTTCACAGGGATGTCTAATCAAACTATTTTGTGTAATAATTGGTTTATTTGGTTGATTAAATGCTAAACTGGATGCTTTCTAACCTGCTTGAAAACCCGATTATACCCCGTAAAATGCTAATAAACAGTTTATTTATGGTTTTCATTAAGATTTTCCTCTGATAAGTGGCCTTTTGAGCATGTTTCGGCCAACTTTTCAATTTAACGAATTGTCCTTATCTTTGTACTCGGTTTTAGTAGGAATGCATTGATTATCAATTAGTTAACATTATTAAGCAACTCAAATGGAAATTTTGAACAGAAAGACAGTTCAGGCAAATCTTCGCCCTGAACGCATCATTCAGTTCGGCGAAGGTGGCTTCTTGCGTGCCTTCGTGGATTGGATTGTTTTCAACATGAATGAGAAGACCGATTTCAACAGCAGTGTCGTCGTCGTTCAACCCATCGAACATGGTTTGATTGACATGCTGAACACTCAGGATGGCCTTTATCACCTGAACCTGCAGGGCATCGACAACGATCAACCTGTGGACAGCATTCAGCTCATCGACGTTATCAGCAGGGGTCTGAATCCCTATAAGCATTTCGAAGACTATCTCCAGCTGGCTGAAAATCCGGCTATGCGTTTCATCGTTTCCAACACCACCGAAGCCGGTATCGCTTTCGATCCAAACTGTAAGCTCACCGACGCACCTGCCAAATCTTATCCCGGCAAGCTGACTCAGTTGCTTTATCATCGTTTCAAGACCTTCAACGGTGCAACCGACAAAGGCTTCATCATTTTTCCCTGCGAACTCATTTTCCACAATGGCCAGATGCTGAAAAAATGCATCCACAAATACATCAAACTCTGGGAGCTCGGAGAAGACTTCCTGAATTGGTTCGACCATTCCTGTGGTGTATACAGCACCCTTGTGGACCGCATCGTTCCTGGCTATCCAAAAGATACCATCGCACAGATCCTTGAAAAAATCCAAATCGAAGACAAGCTCGTTGTCAAAGGCGAAATTTTCCACTTGTGGGTCATTGAAGCGCCGGAATCGGTTGCCAAAGAATTCCCAGCCGACAAAGCGGGCTTGAACGTATTGTTCGTACCGAGCGAAAAACCCTACCACGACCGTAAAGTGACCATGCTCAACGGTCCGCATACGGTTATGGCTCCCGTCGGATACCTTTCGGGACTCAATACCGTGTCTGAAATCCTCGGCCACGATGTTCTTGGCCCGTTCGTCACCAAAGTGATGTTCACCGAGCTGATGGAAACCCTGGATCTACCCAAGGCTGAACTCGAAAAATTCGGCAAAGCTGTTTTGGACCGTTTCCGCAACCCCTTCGTGAACCACTACGTCACCAGCATCATGCTGAACAGCTTTCCCAAATTCAAAACCCGCGACCTGCCCGGTCTGAAAACCTACCTCGAACGCAAGGGCGAATTGCCCAAAGGCATTGTCCTGGGTTTGGCTGCCATGTGCACCTATTATAAAGGTGGCAAGCGTGGTAAAGACGAAATCTCCCTGAACGACGAACAGCAAATCATTAATCTGCTGGCTGAACTCTGGGGAACCGAAAACACCATGACAGTTGCTGAAGGCGTACTCGATGCCGAATTCATCTGGGGCGAAGACCTAAACCTGCTGACCGGCTTGACACAAGCGCTGAAAGAAAATCTGGATTCCATCCGTGACAACGGCATGTTAGCCACCGTAAAGAGCATCCTTTAAAATGGAAGCCCTTCCGTTCCTTAAAATAAATCCGGCCGATAACGTTGTCGTTGTCCTTCAGGATCTTGCCAAAGGTCAGGAAGTCAACGTGGATGGCTTGGTCATCGTCCTTGCTGAAGACATTCCCGCCGGCCACAAACTGGCGTTGAAAGACTTTGCCGAAGGCGAACATATCATCAAATACGGCTATCCCATCGGGCATGCCCGTTTTGCCGTGACCAAAGGCTCCTGGATCAACGAAAAAAACATCAAGACCAATCTGGATGGTGTTCTGGAATACACCTACGAACCAAAACTGACGTATCCCGATATCGCAAAACGGGATTTGTCCTTTAAAGGTTTTCGCCGTGCCAACGGTGATGTAGGAATCCGCAACGAAATCTGGATCATCCCCACTGTCGGTTGTGTCAACGGCATCATCCAGCAGTTGGCTTCCACACTCCGCATGGAAACCCTCGGAAAAGGAGTGGATGCCATCGTTCCTTTCCCCCACAACTACGGCTGTTCCCAATTGGGCAACGACCACGAGAATACCCGCAAGATCCTGCTCGATATGGTGCAGCATCCCAATGCCGGTGGTGTACTCGTTGTCGGTCTCGGTTGCGAAAACAACCAGATCAGCGTTTTCAAGGAAATGCTGGGCGATATCGATTCCAGCCGCATCAAATTTATTGAAACCCAGAAAGTCAAGGATGAACTCGAAGATGGCATGTCCATGCTTCGGGACATTTTTTCAGTTGTTTCTACTGACGAACGCACCCATTGTTCATTGAGTGAACTCAAGATCGGCCTCAAATGCGGCGGTTCAGACGGTTTCTCCGGAATCACGGCCAATCCAATGCTCGGCGTTTTCTCCGATTTTCTCATCGCTCAAGGTGGAACCACCATTCTGACCGAAGTTCCCGAAATGTTCGGCGCTGAAACCATTCTGATGAATCGTGCGCAGGATAAAAACGTCTTTGAAAAGACCGTTTTCTTGATCAACGATTTCAAGGAATACTTCATCAAGAACGAACAACCCATCTACGAAAATCCCTCACCTGGCAACAAAGCTGGTGGTATTTCCACTTTGGAAGAAAAGTCTCTTGGCTGCACCCAAAAATGCGGCCTCTCGGTGGTTCGCGACGTTCTTTCTTATGGCGAACGCATTCGCCTAAAAGGTCTGAACCTCCTGTCTGCTCCCGGTAACGACCTTGTTGCCGCCACTGCACTAGGCGCCGCTGGCTGTCAGATGGTGCTCTTCACAACCGGTCGCGGTACTCCGTTCGGAAGCTTCGTACCGACTCTAAAGATTTCAACCAACTCCCCGCTTTGCGAAAACAAACCCGGTTGGATCGACTTCAACGCCGGTTCCATCGTCCAAGGCGAATCCATGGAGGCTGCTGCTGAACGCTTCATCACCTACTTGATCGAAGTCGCCAGTGGTACATTGGTCAACAACGAAAAGAAAGGTTATCGCGAAATTTCGATTTTCAAGACCGGCGTTACATTGTAATACCCTCGAGGTTCGTATTGCTTTTCTGAAGTTTAGAATGCTTTTCTGAGGTTCGTAATGCTTTTTAAAGTCCGGAATTGGCTGCTTCCTTGCATCCGATTCCGGACTTTTTGTTTATTTTTGTTTTCTATGGAAGAACTTTTCCCTTTGGTGAATGAAAATGGAGACCTCATCGGCAAAGCTACCAGAACGCTTTGTCATTCAGGCTCTTTCCTTTTGCACCCCGTGGTTCATCTGCATGTTTTCAATGCTGCTGGTCAGTTGTTTTTGCAAAAGCGATCCATGTCGAAAGATATTCAACCGGGCATGTGGGATACGTCGGTAGGAGGGCATGTTGATTTTGAGGAAACGGTTTCTTTTGCAAAAACCGATTCTGAATCAACCACAGCGTCAACGATAGCTTCAGCTGCAAGTTTGAAAATTTCGGCTGTGAGTCCAGCAACAGGAACTGTTTACGGTTTGTCTGCACCAGCACCATGGTTGCGGACCGCACTGGAGCGCGAAGCCTGCGAAGAGCTTGGAATTGTTTATTTTGAGCCCGTATTCGTTTTTCGGTATTCTTACCGATCCGCATTTGAATATGAGCTTGTCCACACCTTTTTAACCGTTTACGACAACCCGCTTTCCGTCGACCCAGTCGAAATATCCGAAGGTCGCTTCTGGGATCTTTCCGAAATCCTTGCCAACCTCGGCAAAGGCATTTTTACTCCGAATTTCGAAGGCGAAATCAACAAAGTCCTGGAATTCTATTTGAAAACAACACAAACCCTAGAAAAGTGATTTCAAATTATCGTTACCCAAATAGCATTTAGGCTCTCTAATTGTTATGCTAATATCGATAATCTGCAGCATTGCAAAAATTTGGGCTAAAAAACCCTAAAAATCGCTTGATTCTACAAATTATCGTTACCCGAATAGCAATTAGGCCTCCTAATTGTTACAATCTTAGCGATAATATGAAAGGTGTTTTTTTGTAATACAAACCTATCACTTAAATCTCGCTAACCCGAACCTTTTTCGTCTTCAACTTCTCATTGTTCACAAGCTCAATAACCCGCGAAACCGCAGTCGTTTTGACCCCGACATACGAACACTCCGACTTGATTTCAATAATACCGAGTTCATCCTTCGATAAACGCCCTTGTTTCATGAACAAACCCGCAATATCACCCTTGGAAATCTTGTCCCGACGACCTCCAGTAATATAGAGCGTCGACCATAAAGGTGCTGCAGCCACAGCAGCATTCGAAAGCTTTTCCTCCGGAATTTTACCGATAAACGAAGGCAAATCGCCCTTTTCCCACTTCAAAACATAAGCTGTACCATCGCTTTTCATGCGGGCAGTTCGCCCATTCCGATGAATGAATTCCTGTTCGCGCGGAGGCAGTTGAAAGTGGATGATAAACTTCAGTTCAGGGATATCCAATCCTCTGGCCGCCAAATCGGTAGCAATCAATAACCGAATGGTTCCATTCCTAAATTTTATCAACGTGCGTTCCCGGTCAATTTGCTCCATGTCTCCGGTGAAACAACCGTGACGGATACCACTGCGATCCAGTCCAGCACTGATATCCTGAATGGACTCCTTAAAATTGCAGAAAACGATGCCCGGTTGTATACCCAGGTGGTTGATCAGTTGCACCAACGTCCGACCCAACTCTTTGGAGGGCGAAATAACGGACTTGATTTTCAGTTTCGCAATCTTTTCGTGCAAGTAATCAATGCAAATGGGCGAAGACAGTCCGACAAAAGAGGGAATTTCAGCTTCCGAAGTCGCCGAAGTCAGCAGTTTCTTGACGGTAGAAGGCAAGCCAGCAAGGACCTCCTTCATTTCATTTTCATAGCCGATTTCCAGGGACTTGTCAAATTCATCCAGCACCAGCGTATGGATGTTGGAAACAGAGAAAATCTCCCGTTTCATCAGGTCTGCCAAACGGCCTGGCGTTCCAACCAGAATCGTCGGGGCATGCTTCAAATCAATCTTGTCCTGATATCCTGCACGTCCGCCATAAACAGCATTGGCTTTAAAACCGGAACCCATATTGCGGATCACATGCTCAATCTGAATGGCCAACTCGCGCGAAGGCACCACGATCAGCACCTTGGTAACGGCAGATTCTGTAGAAGTATTACCGTCTTTTTCGTCAAGTACGATTTCGCCCAAAGCAGGAACTGAAGTCGAATTAGAAGCTGAAGTCGAAGCAGAAGTTGAAGTCGAAGCATCCTTGGCAGCTTCCGCAAAGAGCTTCTCCAATATTGGCAATAGATACGCCACTGTTTTTCCAGTTCCGGTCGGCGAAAGTAAAATTAAATCTTTATCGGACTTGAAAGACGCCAAAACCTCTTTTTGCATCGGGTTCAGCGTCTCAATCTTCAGTTTGGCGAGCATGCGCTCCCTGTGATCGGGTGTTATAGACATGGCACAAAGGTACGATGATTATTTGCAGTTAAAGAAAAATCTTTATCTTCGAGTCAATTTTTAAAAACATGCTCAATCATCCCTATCCCGTTCCTACATTCAATTCACATTGGAGATCGACCATTTCCATTGCACTTTTCGTGGCCTTGTTTCTTCTTATCTTCCAGCCTTTTGGATTGAATGAATTTACAGGTTCGAATAAGTATCTGTTCATTGTTGGTTACGGCCTAGTCACATTTGTCATACTTTCCTTAGACAATCTTCTACTTAGGGTAGTACTTCGGACCAAGAAAAACCAAATAGCCTGGACGGTCAAAAAGCAAATTGTGCTGCTCACTTTTATTCTTTTCACCATTGGTGTTGGAAACTTTTTCTATTCAGCAATGCTTCTTCATTTTCACAATTTACTGATTGGCTTTCTGGTATTTCAATTTTTTACGGTTGCCGTCGGCATTCTACCAGTAAGCATCATCACCATTTTGAACGAAAATATTCGGAACAAGGCTTTTTTAAAAGAAGCAACGTCCATGAATAAAAGCATTCCGACTTTGCACAAGACGGATGCGACCGAATACCCCATCAATCTTACCGGTGAAAACGATAAGGGTCCGCTTATACTTGCCGTCAATGACTTTTTGTATGCAGAATCTTCCGGCAATTACCTGGATGTCCGTTTTGTTAAGGATGGAAAAGTAAAATCCGTTTTGCTGCGAACCACCTTGACTCGGGCCGAGGGTCAATTGGAGCTCCATTCCAGTATCATGAAATGCCACCGCGCATTTCTGGTCAATTGTGAACAGATATTACAGGTGAAAGGAAACGCTCAGGGTTTGAGGCTACAATTGAACCACACTATCGATGAAATTCCAGTTTCGCGCAACTATATAAAAGACTTACGAGCCAAAATGAATGCCTGACAGGCTTGACAACTGTCCCCACAACGCGACTAATCGTACCTAACAGGCTTGACAACTGTCCTAATAACGCTACCGCTTGTCCCTGACTTTGTCATTCATCATAAATTCGTACCATCCATCCCACTTATTTTTTTCTGCAAAAGGAACCCCTTACGTTTGTCTCGTCAAAAACACGATTCACAAACCACTAAAAACTTTTGTTATGAAAAAATCATGGATTTTACTTATCGCAGCCATTCTCCTCCTAACAGGACTTGTTCTTCAATTCACAGTGGGTACTATGTTCAGCGCAGGAGATTTCTGTATGAATTACTTTGCAGCAGGCGATTATGCTTGTGGCGTATTTGCATCTGGTACATTCGCCGTCGGAATTTTCTCGGTTGGGATATTCTCCTGCGGTATTTTTTCGCTGGGAATTTTTAACATTGCCATTTATGCTACTGGTATTTTTGCAATTGCTTACAAAAAACACCGCGTAAAACTCGATAAATAAGTCTAAACGAGTCACTGGAAAAAACAAAGAAGAAGGGCGCCCCCGGATAAAACCAGGGACGCCCTCCACATTTTAATATTGGCAACTATCGCCTAGTGCGCAGCCTTAAAACAAGCTGAACGCCAGCGTCAATCCAGCAAACACGATCGAAACCATGCTCATCAACTTGATCAGGATGTTTAAACTCGGACCAGACGTATCTTTGAAAGGATCACCAACGGTATCACCGGTAACGCAAGCTTTGTGCGTATCGGAACCTTTACCGCCAAGATTACCTTCTTCCACGTATTTCTTGGCATTGTCCCAAGCACCGCCCGAGTTGGCCATGAAGATGGCGAGCACGAAACCGCTGGATAGACCACCCAAAAGCAGACCCATGACACCGGCAACACCCAGAAGGATACCAGTAACAACAGGAACGACGATGGCCAACATGGCAGGAACAATCATTTCTTTCTGAGCACCTTTGGTGGAAATTTCAACGCAAAGTTGATAGTCGGGTTTGCCTTCACCGGTGAGGATACCTTTGATTTCGCGGAACTGGCGACGAACTTCGTCCACCATCTTACCGGCAGCGCGGCCAACGGCCATCATGGTCATACCGCAGAACAGAAAGGCCATCATCGAGCCAATGAATGCACCGCAGAGTACCAGCGGATTCATCAGGTTGACATTGTAGTAGGTCATAAAGTCAGCGAACGTAGCCTTAGCCGTTTGAACCGTGGAGCCATCGGCAAAAGTCAGAATCGTTTCACCAACGCGCAGCATGCCAATCTTGATTTCTTCAATGTAGGAAGCCAATAGTGCAAGAGCAGTTAGGGCTGCAGAACCGATGGCAAAGCCTTTGCCAGTAGCAGCAGTCGTATTGCCCAACGAGTCCAGTGCATCCGTACGTTTGCGAACTTCTTCGCCCAAACCGGACATTTCAGCGTTACCACCTGCATTGTCGGCAATAGGACCATAAGCGTCGGTGGCAAGCGTGATACCCAACGTGGCAAGCATACCCACGGCAGAGATACCGATACCGTACAGACCCTGTCCAATATGGGTCATGTCACCGGCGGAAGCCAGCATGTAAGCAGCAATAACGCCGATGACCACTGTGATTACAGGAATTGCGGTGGACATCATACCGATACCGATACCATTGATAATAACGGTTGCCGGACCAGTCTGACCGCTTTCAGCAATGCGACGAGTTGGCTTATAGGATTGTGAGGTGTAGTATTCCGTAGATTTACCGATAATGACACCGACCAGCAGGCCGACCACCACACAGGATGCAATAAGCGCCCAGTTTTCAATGCCCAGGAAATACAGAATGACATAAGAGAATACAGCAGTAAGCACCGCAGCCAAGTTGATGCCACGGTTCAAAGCGCCCATCAGTTGCTTCATGTTGGCACCTTCTTTGGTACGAACCACAAAAATACCGATGATGGACAGGATAACACCGACAGCGGCAATTACCATGGGAGCCATGACCGCTTTCAACTGAATTTCCCAACTACCGGTGAACGCATAAGCGGAAGCACCGAGGGCAGCAGTAGCCAGCACAGCACCAGCGTACGATTCATACAAGTCAGCACCCATGCCGGCCACGTCACCCACGTTGTCACCCACATTGTCGGCGATGGTTGCAGGGTTGCGGGGATCGTCTTCGGGAATGCCGGCTTCAATTTTACCAACTAGGTCAGCACCAACGTCGGCAGCTTTGGTAAAGATACCACCACCCACACGGGCAAACAAAGCCTGCGTGGACGCACCCATTCCAAAAGTTAGCATGGTCGTCGTGATGATGTTCAGTCTGGCAGTAGGATCCATCATGGTCTCTGGTGTGAAGTAATTCAAAATGATGAACCAGGCTGAAATGTCAATCAGCACCAGACCGACAACGACCAAACCCATGACGGCGCCGCTGCGGAATGCAATCTGCAGCCCTTTGTTCAGGGAGCCGATGGCAGCTTGAGCGGTACGTGCAGAAGCATTGGTAGCCGTTTTCATGCCTAAGAAACCAGCCAATCCCGAGAAGAGACCGCCGGAAAGGAAGGCAACCGGAACCCAAGGGTTCTGCATATCAAAGCCATAAGCCATGATGGAGAATACGCCAACCAGGCACATAAACACGAGGAAAACAACCTTGTACTGTTGTTTCAGATACGACATGGCACCGATGCGCACGTATTGTGCGATTTCTTTCATTTTGTCGGTGCCTTCGTCCGCTTTCATCATCTGTTTGTAGAAGTAAAGCGCAAAAAGCAGGGCCGCAATTGCTGCGAGAGGAACAATCCAAAAAATGGGGGTCAACATGGTTAAAGGTTTAGAAATTAATAAATTAAGGTTTAAGGTACTCTATCAGAAAAATTGTGTGTTTTCAAGTTCCATATTTTCCAGGACGCTTCCGCCTGTAAATGCAGCATCTCCAGCCCGTTTTTGATCGTTGCACCTTGCGCTTCACCTTTCAGCAAAAACAACGTTTTGTCAGGGTTGTAAACCAGATCGTAAAGCAAGTGGCCAGAGTCCAATAATGAATAATCAAGTGGCGGGCATGTGTCCATATTCGGCGACATACCCAAGGGTGTGGTGTTTATAATGATGCGGAAATCTTTATAATGTGTGGCAGTCAGCTCGTTATAAGTGATCTGGCCGGGTGCAGGCTGTCTGGAAACCAGCAAAGTCTCAATACCCAATTGCTTCAATCCAAAAAGAACGGCCTTTGATGCACCACCTGTGCCCAAAACCATCGCTTTCAGCGAAGCACCAGATTCAGAAGCATTCAGCGAAGCCTCTGCCAAATCGGAACGAAGCTGAACCACCAACGGCCTTATTGATTCCCGGAAACCGATCACGTCCGAATTGTAACCGGTCAAACGCGGTTCTTGGCCTGCAAGCCGCTCGATCCGAATCACATTGACCGCACCGACGGCTTCAGCCTCAGGGTCCAGCGCATCGAGGTAATCCATCACCGCCTGTTTGTACGGAATGGTCACATTCATGCCAACTAATAAAGGAGTAGAATGTATCAGCGAAGGAAATTCGGAGATGGCAGGAAGTGCGTAGTTGTCATATACGGCGTCGATGCCTTCTTTACGGAACTTATCCGTAAAAAACCCTTTGGAAAAGGAGTGGGAGAGTGGATAACCCAGTAAACCGTATTGTTTCATTTCAAGGGTTTCATCTCAGGGTTTTTCACTCATTATATCATCATAAATTGATTGCGCGTTCGGATCCTTTTCCACTGCCGATGCAAGACGCACCGCTGAACGCTCCCGATCACCGGTCTTTGCATAGACCAACGCATAAAAAAGATCCAATCCAGGCAGATCCGGTTCCAGTATTTCGGCCTCGTTGTAAAACTTCAAGGCCTGATCGTAGGTGCCGGCATCAAAATGCAGATTGCCGATGGCTGCCTGCACATCGGCCTGAAGCGGATCGATCTCCAGCGCACGGAGGTAACTCAACATGGCTTCCTCCGGCATTTCCAGATTCACAAACACTTCAGCCACATACACCCAGGTTTCACTGATGAACCGATCCACCCGAAGCGCCCGCTCAAACCAGGCCAGGCTGTCGCGGAACTGATCCTTTTCCATGAGGCAGATGCCCATTCCGGTGAGTGCATCCACATTTTGCGGATCCTTTTCAAAAGACTTCCGGTAGAATTCCATAGCCTTGTCAAACTGGTCGGTCTTTTCCAAGCATTCCCCGATGTATACTAGGACCGTTGGCGAAAACTCCGTCAACTCACCATATTCCTGATAAACCACCGCAGCCTCCGGGTATTGTTCGTTCTGAAAAAGCGCATGCGCCTTCTGAAGCATGGCCAAACTGTCGGCCGGATTGATCACCAATGCATAATCGTAGGCATCCACAGCCGAACCATAACTCTTTTCATTGAAACAGGCCTGACCTAGGTTGAACCAGGTTTCACTGGAATATGGGTCAATGGCCAAAATCTGATTGTAAATCCGGATGGCATCCGTTGTTTGGTTCAGTTGTTCATAATTATAAGCCATTTCGAACAGCAAATCCAGGTTGGAAGGATCCTTTTTAAGTGCTTCCCGCACGATATCGGCCGCTTCTTCGTGTTCACTAGCCTGAATCAGGATGCCGGAAATGTCCAAAGCCAGATCGGAACGTTCAAACGTTTCCTCATCCATGACCTGATGCAAAAGCAACACCGCTTCTTCCCTGCGACCAAGTTGAAGCAAGACTTCAGAACGGACCAGATTGGCTTCCGTATCGTCCTTTTCAGGCAGTCTGTCCAAGATGCGCAACGCACGCTTTGCTTCACCGATTTCCAGGTAAAGCACCGCTTTTTTAAGTAAAAGAATGCTGCTGTTGGGGTGCAGTTTCAGACCCAATTCCACGACATCGGTGGAATCCTTGCTACGGCCTTTTTTGAGGTAAAAATCGGTGATATCTTCCAACTCGTCCACGTCAAAATAACAGGGGCGACCTTCCGATTGGCTGCGTTCGTAGCGCGCAACCAACTCTTCGGTATTGGGGTCCTTGTTATCTTGTATCATCGATTAAATCAAGTTCCGAAAATTACGAAAAAAAACGATTACTTGGTCATTTTTTCAGCGATTTTTCCCCAAGTATCTTTTAATGAAACGGTGCGGTTGAAAACTAAATGATCGGTTGTGGAATCCGGATCCAAATTGAAATATCCAATGCGTTGGAACTGAAAGTGATCCAATGGCTTGGCTTCTTTAAGCAACGGTTCGACACGAGCATTGGTCAACACCTTCAACGAATCTGGGTTCAACAGTTCCATGAAATCCCTGTCTTTTTCATCAGCCGCATTGGGAACGCTCAGCAAACGGTCGTACAAACGCACTTCAGCCGGCAAACTGTGTTCAGCCGTTACGAATTGGATCGTACCCTTCACTTTACGGTCTGAACCCGATTGGCCGGACTTTGTTTCAGGAATGTACTGGCAGAACACTTCCGAAATGGTTCCGTCTGCATCCTTGGCGCAACCGGTACAGTTGACCACGTAGGCATTTTTCAGCCGAACTTCACGTCCTGGGCAGAGTCGGAAATATTTGCTGGGCGCATCTTCCATGAAATCTTCCCGTTCCACCAGCAAGTTTTTGGTGAATGGTACAGAATGGCTTCCAGCGGTTTCGTCTTCGGGATTGTTGATGGCATCGTTCCATTCAACTTGACCTTCGGGATAATTGGTCACCGTCAGTTTGATGGGGTCCAGCACGGCTGCCACGCGGGGTGCAATCTTGTTCAGCTGTTCCCTGATGCTGAATTCCAGCAGGCTCAGGTCGATGATACCGTCAAATTTGGTGTAACCGATCTTATCCACAAAGCTGCGGATGGCTTCAGGCGTGTAACCACGGCGACGTAAACCGCACAATGTCGGCATGCGGGGATCGTCCCAACCGGAAACCTTGCCTTCCTTGACCAGTTGCAGCATCTTGCGCTTGCTCATCACCATATACGTGATGTTCAGGCGGTTGAACTCAATCTGACGCGGGCGGTATTCATCGGTTTTCAATTGATCCACGAACCAATCGTACAGCGGGCGGTGCACTTCGAACTCCAGTGTGCAGAGCGAATGCGTGATGCCTTCAAAATAATCGCTTTGTCCGTGGGCATAATCGTATAGGGGATAAACGTTCCATGTATCACCGGTGCGGTGGTGGCTCAACTTAAGAATTCGGTACATCAGCGGGTCGCGAAAATGCATGTTGGAATGCGCCATATCGATCTTGGCACGCAGCACACGGGTTCCTTCCTCGAATTCCCCTGCCTGCATGCGCAAGAACAAATCCAGGTTCTCATCGATGCTGCGGTCACGATAGGGACTGTTGGTGCCCGGTGAAGTAGGGGTGCCTTTCTGCGAAGCGATGACTTCGGCAGTCTGGTCGTCCACGTACGCCAAACCGCGCTTAATCATTTCGATGGCGAAATCATATAATTTGCCGAAATAATCGGATGCATAATACAAATTGTCCCATTGGAAACCCAACCACTGAATATCTTCCATGATAGAGTCCACATATTCCACGTCTTCCTTGACTGGATTGGTATCGTCGAAGCGCAAGTTGCAGCTGCCACCGTATTGTTTGGCGATGCCGAAATCGAGGCAAATAGCTTTGGCATGACCAATGTGCAGGTAGCCGTTGGGTTCCGGCGGGAAACGAGTTGCAATCTTTCCTCCGTTTTTTCCTTCCTTCAAATCGTTTTCTACGATTTGCTCAATAAAGTGGAGCGATTTCTTGCCAGATTCTTCTGGAACGATGTTCTCGAGCATAAAACTGAATAGGTGTTAAAAAACCTTTTATATTTGTACTTTCGCAAAAATACACAGAATTAAGCCATTATTCAAGGGTTAACTTCTAAAAACATGTTTTATAATATGTTTTTTTTTTTGGTGACTCATTAAAAAAGGTCAATCTTTGTGACCGTTAACCTAATACAATCTTTTTTACCTTTAGAATTAATACCTATTGAAAACCTATAAAATGGGCGCTTTGTGAAAAGTGCCCATTTTGTTTATAGCTTGTTTATAGGTTGTTTCTTAACGTTTTTAGGATTTGTTACGTTTATTTCGTTAACATTACAGCTTCAATGCAGCCTTCAGTTGTTTATATCCGGCGGCACTTGCCCGAAGTTTCTGCCCTGTTTTCAAAGTAATCAGGTAATTCTGTTTCTCGTAAAGCTCAATCTTCGAAATGCAATCGGCATGAACGATGGAGGAGCGGTGGATGCGGATAAAGCGTTCAGCAGGCAAGTTTTCCTCAAAATACTTCATGGTCTGCTCCTTCAGAAATTTACCGTCAGGTGTGTGGATCATGACATAATCGCCATCAGCCTGTAAGAAAAGGATGTCCGAAACCTGCACCAGGTGGATTTTCTGGCCGGTTTTCACAGAAATGGTGTCCAAAGACTTGTTCGGAGTATTTGAAACAGGCGAACCTGAGACTACAGTGGGTAACTCCGGAATTTCATCCTCTTGAATTTCTTTTTCTCGTTTCCAGTCCTGATACAGGCGAATCACACTTAAAAAAACAAGCAGACCGAATATGGCCTTCATCGGCAACGCTTTGGATAATTCTCCAGATGAAGCAGGAAAAAACAGGAGTTCCAGCAAATAACCACCACCAACCCAAATGACAAGCAATAAAACCAGCAACGCTGAATGATTCATCATTCGTTGCATGGGCTGTCCGCCAGAAAAGTCTGCGAAAAAAACCACGAACCAGAGCAGATACGCCAACAAGCCTGCCAACACGCAGAGCATCAGTCCGTCCAACAGCAAAACACTCGCAGGCACCGGCACCAGACCGAACTGGCACAAGGTCAGTGCCAGTCCGGTGAGGATGCAGAGGGTCAAATACAAGATTTGCCGCGGAAAATTTTGGAAGGCGGGGTGACGCATCACTGTCCGATTAGTCTTTGAGTTTTACTTCGCCGAAGGAGCACTTGCCCTGAATCAGGAGCGAACTGCCTGAATTCGGGTTGTAGGAAGGCGCGTATCGACGGTCCTCGAACGAACTGAAGGCCGTATCTCCCTGCATCTGCACGTTCCAATCCGAAGGCACAATGATAACAATGGTACCGAACGAACAGTTTACGTTGAGAAAAGACTTGCCTTCAGGAAGCGTCGTCTTGCGCAGGTCGAGCACCACTTCGCCAAAGGAGCATTCCACGTTTCCGCCTTTGAAAATCGGATCAATTACGATGTTTTTGCGGCTGTCGAACGAAGCGTTCACATTCAGGTAACCATCTTCGCTGTTCATCGTGGTGTTGTTGAAATTCTCGAATTTCTTTTGGAAATTGAAACGAGTCCAGCAACGATTGCCGTACCTTTTGGAAAGGATGACGTAAATGCCAGCGACCACTAGCAGGGCAGGCCAATAGAGGTGTCTGAAATTTGCGGGAATGTTCAGTGCAGGGTTCACCGCTCCAATTTCTGGAATGATGTAAAAGGTGCCAATGGTCAGCAAGGTAAGCCCTGTAAACCAGGAGCAATCCAACAGGAAATACAAACCAGCGAACACCAGCCAAATGGGCCAGGAGCTGAATAAGGGTTGATACATGGTGGGAAACAATCCAGTATTGACAGCCAGGAAAACCAAGCCAACAACAATCAAGATGATGGAAAATCGTGTGCCACTGTGTCGGGCTGCACGCATGCTGTGTCTTTGCATGCGTTCTTCGAGACGTTGTTGGCGACGTTCTTGGCGACGTTCTTCGCGTCGATTTCCTGAGGAAAAATTTTCTGAAGCATTCATAGCGTTCGGGTTTTAAATGTTGATGCTGCAAAAGTAGCCGACCTAAGCCTGTCCAAAAAGCCGAAATCGATGAATCACGGTGTTTTTCCCGACGAAATGAACGATCCGCTCGGCAAATCAGGATGCTGCACCTGTCCAAGGGGTAGCACCTCGCTGCGATTCAACCTTTTTCATTCGACTCCTCGTCCAAATACCTTTTGGAAAGGTCGTACGCATCTATCCTTCTATCCCGCAGAAAAGGCCACCAGCGACGAACATTCTCCGAACGCGTCAGGTCAATCTCCACAAGCAGGTTTTCAGGAACGTCTGAACTCGCTACGGCAAGCAATTCGCCCTGCGGACCTGCCACAAAACTATGGCCCCAGAACTGAATGCCGTTGGTCTGTCCCGAAGGATCCTTTTCCAGCCCTACCCGGTTCACCGAAACCACCGGCAAGCCATTGGCAACGGCATGTGCCCGCTGTGAAATAGCCCAAGCGTTCTGCTGCCTTTCCTTTTCTTCCGGTGTGTCGCCGCTTTCCCAGCCGATGGCGGTGGGATAAATCAGTATTTCGGCACCCTGCAAAGCCATCATTCGAGCAGCTTCCGGGTACCATTGGTCCCAGCAAACCAGCACACCGAGCTTGCCGACAGAAGTTTGAATGGGTTTGAAACCCAGATCGCCCGGGGTGAAGTAAAACTTTTCGTAGTAGGCAGGATCGTCCGGAATGTGCATTTTACGGTATTTTCCGGCAATAGTGCCATCCTTGTCGAACACGACGGCCGTGTTGTGGTACAAGCCTGGCGCACGCTTCTCAAACAACGAAGCAACCAATACGATTTGCAGTTCAGCAGCCAATTCTCCGTAAAAATCCGTAGTGCGGCCCGGAATGGGTTCAGCCAAGTCAAAAAGGGCTACGTTTTCCGTTTGGCAGAAATACAGGCTGTCGTGCAACTCCTGCAAAACCACCAATTCGGCACCTACAGCCGCTAACTTACGAATCTGCTGTTCGATATTTTTCCTATTGTTTTCAGAATAGCTGGTCTGTACAAGACCGGTTTTCAGGCTGCGATTCATATCGTGTTTAACTTTAAATTGTTGGACTGAAGCATCTCTCGGAGCATGGAACGGTTTATTTTGCCACTTTCCGTTCGCGGCAAGCTGTCCAACGTAATGATTTGTTTGGGGAATTGGTGCGCCGGAAGGTTCTCGGCGTGAAGCGTCTGCGTGAGCAATGCATCATCCAGCATGCCTTCCACCGCCAGTACGATTATTTCGCCGAATTTTTCGTCCGGCAGCGAAGAAACGGCAAAAGGCAGGTCTATGAAATCACTCAGAAAAGCCTCCAATAGCTCAATTTGCACCTTGATGCCACCCGTATTGATCACATTGTCAATGCGCCCCAGGATGCGGAAACTGCCATCACCGCGCATTTCAGCCTTGTCGTTGGTGTATAAACGGTGGCTACACACCAATGGCGCATCGATGTTGAGGCAGTGTTCTTCCGATAAGAACACCGTGACCGAAGGCAATGGCGTAAAATAGTCGGAAGCATCCGGGCCGTTGATGCGGCGCAAGGCAATGTGGGAAAGCGTTTCAGCCATACCGTACGAGGCATAGACCGGGTTTGGAAATGCCTGAAGCGTCGTTTCCAGCTTCGGATCGACTGCGCTTCCGCCTACCAGCAGCACCGCGATATTTTGTAGACGTTCCCGTTCCAGGGTCACCTGGAGGCAGTTGTAAATCTGCATCGGAACCATGGCCGCAAAACGAAATTTTTGATTCGTATCTTTTAACGGATAGCCTGAAGGCGGTACCAGATGCAGGTCAAGGCCAGCCACCAGCGCGCGGACCACCATCATTTTCCCGGCAATGAATTGCAGCGACATGCACAGCAAAATCCGGTCGCCCGGTGCCAGTCGCAACTGGTAGCAGGTGGCGCAGGCGCTGTTCATCATTTGGGTCTTTCGGACACAGATGAGCTTGGGTTCGCCGGTGGAACCCGATGTTTGAACGGTCATTTCTTCCGAATCGTTGAACCAATCGGCCAGGAAGCGGAAAAGTTCCAAGCGGAATTTCGTTTCCTGAGTATTTTCAGAAGGGATTAAAGCCTTGTCTTCCAAGGTCTTCCATTCAAGAAGAGCAGCTGAATGTGAAAGCACGTTTCCTTCCAGCAGCAGGGTTTGTTTGCGACGATCGGTCTGATACATGGGTTGATGGATTCAGATGGAGACGAAGGTACATTTTGTAGATGGAAAACGCAAATCAAGGTCGGAACCAAAGTTTTTCACCTTCTATGACTAACGGCATTTTCACATTGTCGGAATACAGCAGGCCTGTGCCCAGTCCCTGATGCAGCGGATTGTCCAGCGTGGCGCACCATTGGGCCACCGCGTTCAGCCCAATATTCGATTCCAGGGCCGAAGTCATCCACCAACCGATACCGCGTTCTTCGGCCAAGCGGATCCATTCGGCACAGCCTGAAATTCCGCCGTGCAGAGTTGGTTTCAAGACTATAAATAGTGGTAACATGCTATCTGGCAACAAGCTGGTAGTTAACAGGCCATTGTGTAACTGGTTATTTGGTAATGGGTTATCTGAAAACAAGTTGGTAGGCAACGGGCTCTTTAGCATCAGACTGTTTAGCAACCCCGCTTTTTGCTCCAATGAAAAAACGCCGATCAGCTCCTCATCCAATGCAATGGGTAGAGGCGAGGTCTGAATCAACCCCTTCAGCACTTCCACTTGCCCCGCCTGTATGGGTTGTTCAATAGAATGCAAATTCAATTCCGACAACCGTTTCAGCTTTTCAAGGGCATCCGTAGGCGAAAAAGCACCGTTCGCATCCACCCGCAGCGTCACCGTTTCAGGGGTATATTCCCGACGGATTTGCTGCAGTAAACCCAATTCCTCCTCAAAATTCAACGCACCGATTTTCAATTTGATGCAGCGGAAACCATTAGCCAGTTTTTCGCGAATTTGTGCCTCCATTTCTTTATACGGTCCCATCCAGATGAGTCCGTTGATGGGAATGCCTTGTTCGCTTCGTGAAAAGGGCGTGTCCCAAAGGGCAAAGGTGTTATCCAACAGGAGCTTATCCCTTTGTTTCAGCACCGTTAGCTGCCGCATGGCCGTTTCCAGTCCAAATAGTATCGAAGGTTGGCTTCTAAGTGATTCAATATCAAGCGCTCCTGAAAGTTCCAGCGCTGAACAGGCTTCCAGTAACCGTTCTGAATAATCGCTCCCGTAGTCGCAACTCAAATCCGGCAACGGCGCGCATTCCCCGATACCAAACAGTTCAGGCCGATCCATGGTAGAAATCCGCACATACCAAACATCGCGCGTCTTATAAACGCCCCGCGACGTGCCTGCAGGTTTGTGAAAATGCAGCGTACGATGTTCGATGGCGGTTTTTAGCCTCATGGATATTTGGGGAACTTCGAGAAGTCGGGTTTGCGTTTTTCCAGAAAAGCATGCTTGCCTTCCTGCGCTTCTTCGGTCAAATAATAAAGGAGTGTGGCGTTGCCAGCCAGTTCCTGCAAACCGGCCTGACCGTCCAATTCCGCATTCAACCCCAGTTTGATCATGCGCAGGGCCATCGGACTGTGCTGCATCATCTCGTGTGCCCACTTGACCACTTCGTCTTCCAGCTCGCAATAGGGCACCACTTTGTTCACAAGGCCCATTTCCAAGGCTTCCTGCGCATTGTACTGCCGGCAGAGAAACCAAATTTCCCTGGCCTTTTTCTGCCCCACGATGCGTGCGAGATAGGAAGAGCCGAAACCAGCGTCGAAACTGCCCACACGTGGCCCTGTTTGACCGAAAATGGCATTATCGGAGGCAATGGAAAGGTCGCAGATCACATGCAGTACGTGACCGCCTCCAATGGCATAACCGTTCACCATGGCAATAACTGGTTTGGGCATGGAACGAATCTGTTTCTGAACGTCAAGAATATTCAAACGGGGTACACCATCTTTGCCGATGTAACCGCCTTTTCCCTTCACGTTCTGATCCCCGCCGGCGCAAAAAGCCTTGTCACCAGCCCCTGTCAGCACCACCACCCCGATATCCTGACTTTCACGGCAAATGCGCAACGCATCGCTCATTTCCATGGAGGTGGTAGGGGTGAAGGCATTCCGATAACGCTCCCTGTTGATGGTGATCCGACCAATCCCTTCGAAATAATCGAACAAGATTTCTTCGTATTCTTTGATGGTTTCCCAGTTTCTCATTGCTGACATATTCTACAGATTTTTAAGTGAACGGTAATAGGTTTGGCTAGCCTCTAAATTTAGGGCGTCGTCGGTAAAAACTTCGAGTAAAGTGGCTGAATTCCCCTCCGAACAGCATACCGTTTTTAGTGCATTATCCAGCTCCGCATAGCCCGCAGCCTGTAAATACCGAATGCCCGCTGCTTCAACAAAGCCTTTAGCTTTCATATCATGACTGGCTGAAACATATTTAGTTATTATGTCTGAATTTTCCAAACCAGGCAGTTGCTTGAAGATGCTGCCACCACCGTTGTTGATGAGCAGTATCCGCAGGTTGGCCGGAAAAGGTCGGTGCGTCAATATGTTCAAATCGTAGAAAAAACTCAGGTCGCCGAGCAGTACAAAGACAAGCCCGTCGCTACCTACCGCATAGCCGCAAGCGGCCGAAAGCGTACCTTCAATACCGCTAGTTCCACGGTTGCAAAAGACGGAAAGGCCATTGGGTTTTTTGAACAGTTGTAAGTTCCGCACCGGTGAGCTGTTTCCGACAAACAGGATTCTTTGTTTGCTTTCCAATTCCTTGTTATTGATTCCTTGGACCGTATCTTTGATATTCGGGACACTGTTTTTGTTGAACGGCTCACTAAAATGGCCAATTGCTTTCAGAAACGCTCCCGTCACGGTGATGTCCGAAAACGGCAGCGAGCGATCTGGTTCCGGCAATTCCCTGGACGCCAAATTCCAACTCAATATCCACGGCATGACCGGCCCCGAAACTTGTTTTTTTTGCACTTTCACGAAAGCTTCCAGAAAAGCTTCCGACGATGTTTGTATAAAATGAGTGGCATGCTGGTACGTGTCCGGCATCTGACCACTCAAACCAATGTGCCAGTGCGCCTTCGGTGGATTCTCCCGCAACCATTTCTTCACCCGCTTGGAAACCACATGCCCACCGAATGTGATGAGCAGATCGGGCGCAAAGGCTGCAGCCTGTTGCTCGTTCCAGGTGGAAATCAGCGCATCAAAATTGCCGATGCTGTCTGGCGTAAAATACTGTCCAAGATGCTCTACAAGAACCACTTCCGAACCATGAAGCCTGCATTTCTCCAACAGCCGGGTCAGTTTCAACGGATTGGCCGGCAGTTGCCCGATCACAATCAAAACCCTAGCCGCATGTTCATACATTTCCACAAACGGCTGCAAATCGTTTATAACCAGTGGTATAATCACTGTTGTCTTGCGAACCTCAGGCAATGCTTCCACCGAAAAATCAAACAACGGCTCTGAAATAGGAATGTTAATATGTACAGGCCCTGATCCTTGGCAAGCATTCAGCGCCTCATTCACCAACCGGTTGCAATGCCACAAGTCTTCATCGGAATGCACTTCAGGCAATTGTACCGACTTGAGAACCAACGATCCAAAAATGCCAGACTGCGGCAACGTTTGCCCATCCATCTGCCCAATCCAGGCAGGAGAACGGTCGGCTGAAGCCACCACCAGCGGCAGTTCTTGGTAAAAAGCTTCTGCAACGGCTGGACCGTAATTCAGCAGCGCCGTACCCGACGTACAGCACACAGCCACCGGCTTTTGGATGCGGTTGATAATGCCCAGGGCAAAAAATCCTGCACTGCGTTCGTCCACTACCGTATGGCAGTTGAAAAACGGATCCGACGCAAACGACTGAATAAGCGGAGCATTCCGCGAACCCGGTGAAAGGACCACTTCAGAAATACCGTGGGCTTTAAGCAAAGCCACTGTTTCCAGGACGTTTTTTTTGGAGGAATACATTGATATACTTGGTGTTATGAACTAATCGTTGTAAAATATTCGTTGAAATTTTTTAGTGTATTTTTTCGTTGCTATCCCTTGCTAGTGTTCAATTCGAAGTCCTTTATTCGTGAATCAATGACAGCAGCGTTTGCAGTTTAACTTCGGTCTCTTCCCATTCGGATTTCAGCTCTGAATCGGGCATCAGACCACCACCTGCATACAACACCAAGCCTTCGGCGGTCATGCTGGCACAACGTAAATTAACATACAGGTCCGTTTTCCCTTCCCTGTTCAAAGGCCCTGCAAACCCACTGTAGTAGGATCGGTCGTAGCCTTCGTGCGCCAAAATCAGCCTGCAAGCTTCTGTTTTTGGGTAACCGCAAACAGCTGGAGTAGGGTGGAGGAAGTCGAGCAAATCGCCGACCCTGCCTTGATCAGGCATCTGGAATCGGAAATCAGTCTTGATGTGCATCAATTGCCCGGCACGGACGGTATAGGGTTCGGAAATGCTGCCGATCAGGTTCTTTATTCGCAGTTGTTTCTCCAAATAGGCCGTCACAACCTGCTGTTCACGAATATTTTTAGCATCCCAGTCCGATTTAGCATCCCAGCCTGGTTTTGCTCCGCTTTCTGGCTTCAATTTTCCATCAGTTTTCGCATCCCAGCCCAATTCGGAATCCTTGATTCGGCGCGTTCCCGCCAATGCCACCGTCTGCCAACTGTCATTTTCGCCCGACAGCAACAATTCAGGCGAACTACCGAACCACGTTCCGGTCAACGGCGTATGGCACAGGTAAACAAATGCATCCGGATAAGCCTCGCAAGCTGCTCCAAACAAGGCGCCTGCCGAAAACCCTAAAGGTATTGGCAGTTGCATCGTCCTGGACAAAACGATTTTTTCGCAGGAACCCGCATGAAGTGCTTTCAGAAAAAGTTCGAACGCCCCTTTATAGATGGTGTAATCAGCAACGGCTGCGGTTATTGGTGCTTCGGCTGCGGATATTGGTTCCTCGTTTGCGGTTATTGATGTACCGTTTGCGGTTATTGATGTACCGGTTGTTGTTATAGTTGCATTAGCTGAAGCCCCATTTTTCAAGTATCTTAAAATCTGACTCTTGCCATGGATGGAAACATCCGACCGAATCAATACCACCGGGTGCTTGACATTGCTCTGAAACGGCGCCATCACGAAACCCGACCGCCCGTTCAGTTGAGCCAACGTGTCAAAGGATTCAGGCAAACCCACTTCTTGCACCTGAAGAACAGGCGATTGGCCAGATATCCTGTACACGGCAAAACATCGGTCAGAAGCGGTTAGCAAATCCAGTGCAGAAAATTCGTCGGACATCGGGTACCTTATTCATTTTGCAACAAAAATACAAAAAAACAGACGAGAATCACTTCCCGTCTGTTCCGAACTGCAAATTATCAATCAATCAACCTAGAAAAACAAACCAATAATAACACACAAAAATCTATGAGTAATGCACAAATATACTCCCTGAAATTTCATAAATCAAATCAATATTCTTTATATTTGCATCAATCAAATCTATATGATATGACTTTGCAACAACTTGAATACATTGTTTCGGTGGACCAGTTCCGCCATTTCGCCAGAGCAGCCGAAGATTGCCACGTAACCCAACCCACCCTCAGCATGATGGTGCAAAAACTCGAAGACGAACTGGGAGTCAAAATCTTCGACCGCGCCAAACACCCCATCGAACCCACCCAGACCGGCGCCGAAATCATCGAAAAAGCCAGAGGCATCTTGGTAAACACCGAACGCCTCAAGGAATTCGTTTCTTCCGAAAAAGACGGCCTGATTTGCGACTTCCGCCTAGCCATCATTCCTACCGTAGCACCGTATTTATTGCCCAAATTCTTTCCGAACTTCACAACCAAATTCCCGGATGTCAACCTCAAAGTGTCTGAAATCCGCACCGATACCATCATCGAATGCATTCTGTCCGGCAAAATCGATGCCGCCATCCTTGCCACTCCGCTCAAACACCCGACCATCCTCGAAATTCCGCTTTATTACGAGAAATTTGTGGCCTATGTATCACCTTCTTCACCCTTTATCGGTGAAGAATCCCTTTCAGCCGTCAATTTGCCTTTGAAAGATCTATGGGTTTTGCAAGAAGGCCATTGCCTACGGAACCAGATTTTCAATTTCTGCGAAGACAAAACCCCCCGATCGTACATGTACGAAGCCGGCAGCATCGATACCCTCATCCGTATCGTCGATACCAATGGCGGCTACACCATCATTCCCGAACTTCACCTGCCTTTCCTAACTGAAGAGCAACATAAAAACATCCGCCCCATTGTCAGCCCCGAAGCCGTTCGTGAAATTTCCCTGATCATCCATCCTGATTTTGTCCGCGAACGCGTATTGAACGCCGTTGCCGAAATCGTCAAAAGCATTATTCCCGAGCATATGCTCGATGCCAGGCTCAAAAAGTTCGCAATACGTTTATAATACTTTTTCAAAAACTCTCTGAATCAGCTTTATGCACCGCTATCCTGCACCTGTGCTGAAACAACATTTCGAAAGTTCCCATTTATTTTATAGATTTGCATCGATTTCAGAGAAATAGAAGTTTTCTTTAAAACCATTTTAATATGTCCAAAGTTGCATTAATTACCGGTATTACCGGGCAGGACGGTGCTTACCTGGCCGAATACCTCATCCGTAAAGGTTATATCGTACACGGCATCAAACGCCGTTCCTCCATGTTCAATACCGACCGCATCGACCACCTCTATCAAGGTCCATGGGAAGAAAACCGCAATCTGATCCTCCACTACGGCGATTTGACGGACAGCATGAACCTCACCCGCATCATTGGCGAAACCAAGCCGGACGAAATATACAATCTGGCTGCCATGAGTCACGTGAAAGTGAGCTTCGACACCCCAGAATATACAGCCAATGCCGATGGTCTTGGAACCTTACGCATACTTGAAGCCGTTCGCTTGCTCGAGCTGACCAAGAAAACCCGCATTTATCAGGCCTCCACGTCCGAACTTTACGGTTTGGTTCAGGAAGTGCCCCAAAAGGAAACCACGCCGTTCTATCCCCGCAGCCCGTACGCAGTAGCTAAAATGTATGCCTATTGGATCACGGTCAATTACCGCGAAGCCTACGGCATGCACGCCAGCAACGGTATCCTGTTCAACCATGAATCCCCGCTGCGTGGTGAAACCTTTGTAACTCGCAAAGTGTCCCGCGCAGCCTCCCGCATTGTTCTGGGCATGCAAAAGAACCTCTTTCTGGGCAACCTTTCCTCTCAACGCGACTGGGGCCATGCCAAAGATTACATCAAGGCCATGTACCTCATTCTCCAGCAGGATCAGCCCGACGATTACGTCATCGCCACCGGTGTGACCACCACCATCCGCGAATTCGTTCGCATGGCATTCGCTGAAGTGGGCGTCACCATTGATTTCACAGGTGAAGGAGCCGACGAAAAAGGTTACCTAGCCGGCATCGACAAAGCCCTTTTCGAACAACGCGTCGGAGCCGAACATTTCGAAGCTTTCGCCGCCCGCATTGGTGATAAGCTTATCGGCGTTGACAAAGCCTATTTCCGTCCCACCGAAGTGGAACTGCTTATCGGCGACGCCACCAAAGCCCGTACCAAGCTCAATTGGACACCGCAATACGATTTAAAAGCCTTGTGTGAAGACATGATGCTAAGCGACATCAAACTCATGAAAAAGGAAACCTATTTAAAAGAAGGCGGCTACCGCATCATGAATTATTTCGAATAACTATGAACAAAGATGCTAAGATTTACCTGGCAGGGCACACAGGCCTAGTCGGATCGGCCATACTTAAGAACCTGAAATCCAAAGGTTACCACAATTTCGTCTTGCGTACTATTCAGGAACTGGATTTGACCAACCAAGCGGCAGTATCCGAATTTTTCGCTACGGAGAAGCCTGAGTATGTTTTCTTAGCCGCTGCACACGTGGGCGGAATCGTTGCCAATTCGCTGTATCGCGCCGATTTCATCTACATCAACATGCAGATTCAGAACAACATCATCCACCAATCGTGGAAAAACGGCGTGAAGAAGCTACTCTTTTTGGGCAGCACCTGCATCTATCCCCGTGATGCTCCGCAGCCTATGCCCGAAAACAGCCTCTTGACTTCACCGCTGGAATATACCAATGAACCCTACGCCATCGCCAAGATAGCAGGGCTCAAGATGTGCGAAAGCTTCAACCTGCAGTACGGTACCAACTTCATTGCCGTGATGCCCACCAACCTATACGGCCCCAACGACAATTTCAACCTCGAAAAAAGTCATGTATTACCCGCGATGATCCGTAAGGCACATCTGGGCAAATGCCTCATGAACAATGATATGGAAGCCCTGCGTCGTGATTTCAGCCGTTATCCTGTAGAAGGTGTGAACGGTGAAAGCAGCGACAACGAAATACTTCAAGTGCTTGCCAAATTCGGTGTGACCAAGGGGCAAATCGCACTATGGGGCACCGGAACGCCCTACCGCGAATTCCTGTGGAGCGAAGACATGGCTGACGCCTGCGTATTCATCATGGAAACCGTTTCTTTCAACGACCTGAAAGGCTCCGACGCCGAAGTCCGCAACTGCCACATCAACATCGGCACAGGTAAAGAGGTTACCATCAAGCAATTGGCTGAACTGGTCAAAAGCAAAATTGGTTACGAAGGCGTGCTCTTCTTTGACACGACCAAACCCGACGGCACCATGCGCAAACTTACGGACCCGTCCAAGCTACACAGCCTCGGTTGGCATCACCGAATGGAGATCGAAGAAGGCATCGAAACCATGTACCGCTGGTATTTGAGTTAAATCAAGAATTTGTTATCTTTGTTGACTTTCTAAAACAAACACTATGAAAGGCATCATATTAGCAGGTGGCAGTGCCACCCGTCTGTTCCCGCTGTCAAAAGCCATCTCCAAACAAATCATGCCGGTTTACGATAAGCCCATGATTTATTACCCTTTGTCCACGCTCATGCTGGCCGGCATCCGCGAAGTCCTCATCATCTCGACTCCCAGAGACCTGCCCATGTTTCGCGACTTGCTCGGTACCGGCGAAGAACTCGGCATGTCGTTTCAGTATAAGATTCAAGATATTCCCAACGGATTGGCTCAAGCCTTCGTCCTGGGTGCCGAATTCCTGAACGGCGAACCCGGCTGCCTTATTCTGGGCGACAACATGTTTTACGGCCAGAACTTTTCCACCATGCTGAAACGCGCCGCCAGTATGGATAAAGGTGCCTGCGTTTTCGGTTATTACGTCAAAGATCCCCGTGCGTATGGCGTGGTTGAATTCGATGCCGATGGCAAAGTCCTTTCCCTCGAAGAAAAGCCCGAACATCCCAAGTCGCACTATGCCGTCCCAGGCCTCTACTTCTACGACAGTTCCGTCACCGCCAAAGCCGCTGCCCTAAAGCCTTCTGCCCGTGGCGAATACGAAATAACCGACCTGAACAAAGTCTATCTCGAAGAAGGAACTCTGCAGGTTGAAATCTTCGGCCGCGGCTTCGCCTGGCTGGATACCGGTAACTGCGACAGCTTATTGGATGCCTCCAATTTCGTTTCCACCATTCAAAACCGTCAAGGCTTCTATGTCTCCTGCATCGAGGAAATTGCTTGGCGCAACGGCTGGATCAACAACGAACAGTTGCTTGTTTTGGGCCGTAAACTGGACAAAACGGAATACGGTCGATACATTCTGTCATTGACTGAATAATCTCAAATATTTTGTATGAAAACATATATCATTACCGGTGGCGCCGGGTTCATCGGAGCCAATTACGTCAAATTTCTGTTGTCAACCTACAGCGACGTTCAACTCATCGTCCTTGACTCGCTGACCTACGCTGGCAACCTCGGCACCATCGCCAACGACGTTGACGGTAGCCGTTGCATCTTTGTCAAGGGCGACATCTGCGACCAAGCCCTCGTCAACCAACTCTTTGAAACTTATCCAGTGGAAGTCGTCGTCAATTTTGCCGCCGAAAGCCACGTGGACCGCAGCATCGAAAACCCCCGCCTGTTCCTGGAAACCAACATCATGGGCACCCAAAACCTCATGGACGTTGCCCGCAAGCATTGGGTCACCGGTAAGGACGACAAAGGCTATCCCACCTGGAAAGTCGGCGTTCGTTATCACCAGGTTTCCACCGACGAAGTCTACGGCAGTCTCGGTGCCGAAGGCTATTTCACCGAAACCACCCCGCTCGATCCCCGCAGCCCGTATTCAGCCTCCAAAACCTCGGCCGACCTCATCGTCAAGGCCTATATGGAAACATTCAAGTTCCCAGCCACCATCACCCGTTGCTCCAACAACTACGGCCCCTATCATTTTCCCGAAAAGCTTATCCCCCTCATCATCAAGAACATCCTCGAAGGCAAGAAGCTGCCCGTCTATGGTGACGGCACCAACGTCCGCGACTGGCTCTATGTGGAAGACCACTGCAAAGCCATCGACAAAGTGGTTCGCAACGGCAGAGTAGGAGAGGTCTACAACATCGGCGGTCACAACGAAAAGCAAAACATCGAGATCGTGAAGCTTACCATCGACACCATCAAACGCCTCATGTTGGAAGAACCTGCCTATCAGGCTGTTCTTAAAACCGACCTGAACAAGCTCAATTACGACCTCATCACCTACGTTGCCGACCGTCTCGGTCACGACCAACGCTACGCCATCGACCCCACCAAGATCAGCAATGAACTCGGCTGGTTGCCCGAAACCAATTTCGCCACCGGCATCGAACTGACCATCCGTTGGTACCTCGAAAACCAAGCCTGGTCCAATGAAGTAACTTCGGGCGATTATCAGAAGTACTACGATTTAATGTATGGTAATCTATAAGCATATGAAATTTATTGAACAGGAAATCCCAGGAGTTTTCATCATCGAACCCAAGGTCAACATCGACCCTCGCGGCTATTTCATGGAATCCTGGAAAAAAGCCGAATTCGAAAAGAACATCGGCTCCGTCGAATTCATACAAGACAACGAATCCAAATCCACCTTCGGCGTCCTCCGCGGACTCCACGCCCAATCCGGTGCTGCCGCCCAAGCCAAACTGGTCCGCGTCATCCAGGGTGCCGTTCTGGATGTCGTCGTCGATGCACGCAAAAGTTCCCCAACCTTCGGAAAATACGTCGCCGTCGAACTTTCTGCCGAAAACAAACGTCAAATGTATGTACCCCGTGGCATGTATCACGGCTTTCTGGTACTGTCCCACGAAGCCATTTTCTCCTACAAAGTCGATAATCCCTACAACCAACCCTCCGAAGTCGCCCTCAACTACGCAGATCCAACCATCGGCATCGAATGGCCGGTTGCTTTGGAAGAATTGGTCCTTTCTCCAAAAGATGTTGCTGCCCCCTTGTTAGACCAAGCCTATACCTTCGAATAAATCAAATCACCAGCACTGAATCAAATCAGCCCTCCAATTAACCACCGGTTTTAGCACATGCTTTCAATTTATGAATAAACGGATTTTTGTTTCAGGTTGTTACGACATGCTCCACAGCGGTCATGTCGCCTTTTTCAAGGAAGCCGCCTCCTACGGCGACCTCTACGTCGGCCTTGGCTCCGATGCCACCATACGCGACCTGAAAGGCCGAAATACCGTCAATTCCGAACAGGAACGCCTTTACATGGTCAAATCCTGCCGCTACGTCACCGACGCCTGGGTCAACAAAGGCTCTGGCATCCTCGATTTCGAGACCGACCTCCGCGAATTCCGCCCCGACGTCTTTGTCGTCAATGAAGACGGAAATTCCCCGGCCAAAGAAAAGCTTTGCACCGAACTCGGCATCCATTACCTCATCCTAAAACGCATTCCCGAAGCCGGCCTTCCACCCCGTTCCACCACCGCCCTCCGCACTGGTGATGCCCAATGCCAGCTGCCGTTCCGCCTCGACCTGGCCGGCACTTGGATCGACCAACCCTACGTCAACAAATTCGGCCCAGGTTGGGCCCTCACCATCTCCATCGAACCCACCATCGAGTTCATGGAACGCTGCGGCATGTCTACCTCCACCCGCAACGCCGCCCGCAAACTCTGGCCTTACCAACTACCCCTCGACCACCCCGAAAAACTTGCCGAAATCCTCTTCCGCTTCGAGAACGAACCCGGCCGCACCGAAATATCCGGCGCCCAAGACTCCATCGGCATCTGCATGCCCGGCCTCAATCGCCATTATTACGACAGCGGCTACTGGCCCTCCAAAATCGAATCCTGCCACGATGAATCCATCCTAACCTGGCTCGAAGACCACCTCTGCATGGTCCTCCTCTGGCCCCGCGTCCAAGGCCTGAACCTCCTAAAGGAAACCTACATCGACGCCGCCAACGTTTTAGCACTCACCTCAGCAGCTTCCAATGCCTGGAATGCCATTATGCAAAAGGACCTTACCGCTTTCGCAGCTTCTTTTGCAGCCTCTTTCAATGCTCAGATCACCATGTTTCCAGCCATGATGAATCCCGCCGTGCAGGAAGCCATCGACCTCTATAAAAACCAGGCCCTCGCCTGGAAAATGCCGGGTGCCGGCGGTGGTGGCTACCTCGCTTTTGTCTGCGAAAAGCCCCTCGAAAACTCCATTCGGATCAAGATTCGACGCAAAGGAATGTAATACTGCAACAGTACTTTTTTAGTGCGATTGCATTTGGTTTTTTTATGTAATGGAAACTGGGCGTTGTGTAAGAGCAACTGGTGTTCTAGTCTGACGACCCCTACTCAAAAAACATTCCTATATCACTGAACACCAGTTTCAAATTATCGATACACTGCTAGCATTTAGGGTTTCTAATTGCTTCTCAGATATCGATAATCTGAGGATAATCTGAAGCATTATTATCATTACTGGAATAGCAATTACGACCCCTAATTGCAAAATCTGTAGCGATAATTTGCAACTCCATTTTTAACTATAGAAAAGTCGAAAATCAAATTTGGAATCGCAGTCAAGGATACAACCGTCTAACAAACAGTTCTCCAACAAACAGTTCTCTAACTTTCAGGCCATCTAAACTGCAGCCATCTAAACTGCAGCCATCTAACTTACAATCGACAAAACGACCCCCAGCAAGTCTTCACCAATATTATTCGTGCTTTTCGAATAATGAACATTTAATCCATTGCTTCCAGCAGTTCGCGCTCGGTTGGTTTGCGATCACTGTGAAAAGTACCATTTTTGCAGCGTTTGGGTCGTTTAAGGGGATTGGAATCGAAATGCATCAGAAATGCACCTTTTTTAAACAGATTTGTGAACGATCGAGATTCATTGATGGTGTCCGCAATTTTAAGGAGCGATTTGAGTGAAATCTCACCGGTCATTTCAAATTTGCGAATGGTGGCGTAACTGACTCCAGAACAACGGGACAGTTCGGATTGGGTTAGGCCAGCGTAAATACGAGCGTTGCGTGCTTTTTCGGCAATCGAAAGTTGTAGCTCAGGAAGGGGAGGGATGGTTGGCAATTTCATGCCGGTAAAAGTATATAAATAGTATTATAATAACAATAGGGTAATATTAATTTATTTTTTATGCCAGAAAAAGTAGCTGCGTTGTTTTTCTTTCTCGACTTTGGTGCGGGCGGTAAAGATGGGTTTGAGGGTGTAGGGATGTAGACCGGTGTAGTAGATTTCGGTGGCGAGGGTCATGGGGGTGGGGGTGAAATCCTGGACTTGTTCGAGTTTGAAGTGAAGCTTGCGGGTTTCGGAGGCGAGGTTGGCCATGTCGGGTTCGGTGCAACCGGGATGTGCGGAAATAAAGTAGGGAATCAGCTGCTGGCGGCCTGAGATTACTTGCTTTTGGCGTTCATCCTCGTATTTTTCAAACAGTTTGTTGAAGGATTTGAATTGTTCGAAGTTCGGCTTGCGCATTAGGTCGAGAACGGTGTTGCTGGTGTGTTCGGGGGCAACCTTTAGGCGGCCGGATACGTGGTTAAAAACGACTTCGCGCAGGTAGTTTTGGTTGTTTTTGGAGATGGTGGATGCGTCAATGGATGTTGACTTGGAGGCTGCATCAATGTGGGCAGTCTTGGAAGCAGTCTTGGTAGTGGCACCAATGGGTCCGGTAAGCAGGTCGTAGCGAATGCCACTACCGATAAACGATTTCTTGATGCCGGGAATGGCATCGACAGCACGGTACAGATCGAGCAGAGGACCGTGATCGGTATTCAGGTTGGGGCAAATCCTTGGGTGAATGCAGGATGGTTTTTTGCAGGAAGCGCAAATCGAAAGGTTGCGGCCTTCCATTCGGTACATATTGGCGGAGGGCCCACCCAGATCGCTGAGGTAGCCTTTGAAATCGTCGCGATCGACGAGAAGGCGGACTTCGCGCAAAACGGATTCTTTGCTGCGGTTCATCACGAATTTGCCTTGGTGGGCGGAAATGGTGCAGAAGGCGCAACCGCCGAAACAACCGCGGTGAATGTTCACCGAAAATTTGATCATTTCGTAGGCGGGGATGGTCTTGCCTTTGTATTTGGGGTGAGGAAGGCGGGTGTAAGGATACTCGTAACTTTGATCCAATTCGGAGGTGGTGAGGGGCGGAAAGGGTGGATTTACGACCAGTTCCATGGTTCCGACCTGTTGAATCAACGTGTTGGCATTCAGTTTATTAGATTCTTCCTCGATGTGACGGAAGTTTTCGGCCTGTTTGCGTTTGCTCATCAAACATTCCTCGTGGCTATATAATCGCAGGATTTTGGAGGCTGAAACTTCATTGGAAGCAACCAAATCCGAACCAGTTGAAGCAACCAATTCAAAACCCGTTGAAGTAACCAAATCAGAACCAGTAGAAGCATCCGAAGAAGAATTAGTTGCAACAGCCTGTAAATAAACCGTTTGCCGAATATCATGAATGGATTCAAACGACTCACCAGCCTCAAGCCGATTGCAAAGTTCTATCAGCGGCTTTTCCCCCATACCATACACCAAAAGGTCGGCTTTGGAACCAACCAAAATGCTCGGCATCAACGAGTCGGACCAATAATCATAATGTGTTAGCCGGCGGAGAGAGGCCTCGATGCCCCCAATCACGATGGGAACATCGGGGTATAACTGCTTGAGAATGTTGCAATAAACCGAAGTTGCATAGTCGGGGCGGGCACCAGCTTTGCCGTCTGCCGTGTAAGCGTCGTCGGAACGGAGGCGTTTGCCAGCGGTATAATGATTGACCATGGAATCCATGTTACCGGCAGTAACGGCGAAAAATAGTCTGGGGCGGCCCATTTTGGTAAAATCTCGGTGGTCACCGCGCCAGTCGGGCTGTGGAACCAAAGCGACCTGAAGCCCTTGTGCTTCAAGCAAACGACCAATCACCGCAGCTCCAAACGACGGATGATCCACGTAAGCGTCGCCAGAGAAGATCACGACATCTACTTCACTCCATCCACGGAGTTCCAACTCCTTTTTCGTGGTCGGCAAGAAATCAGTCAGGCGGAATTCTATAGGCATTTGAAACAAATTTGAAATTAAAAAAAACCAATCATTCTAAATCAACCACCGTAATACCTGCTCCCCCGAATTGAATGTGCTCATCACCAAATTTCAAGACACCAGGTACCGTTCCCAGGTACTGACGAATCAGTTGGCGAAGCACCCCGGTACCAGTTCCGTGCAGGATCCGGATGCGGGAAACACCAGTCATGATGGCGTCATCCACATAATACATCACGGTTTGCAACGCTTCGTCACCACGTTGCCCGCGAACATCGATGTCCTGGCGGAACTGCAATTTCTTTTCACGGATTTCGTCCGCGGTACGCCTGCCTAGGGTAGTATAGGGGTTTTCCTTTTCCTTTTGGGGTTTGGCGGGTTCCAAGTTTTCGAGCAAGACCGTCGATTTAACAGAGCCGAAACCAATGACTGCTTTCAAACCCTTGATTTCCAGAATGCTCCCAACCGTATTTTGTCCCTTGATCCGAACCGTATCCTTAACAGCTAAAACCTTTTGTAAAGGCATTTGCTTTTCAATTGTTTCAATCACCTTTGCAGGAGCAGTTTTTCTCTCCTCTTTCCGTTTGATTTTCTCAACCTTATTCGCCAACCGCCTTTGCATCAACACATCAGCCTCTGATTCCGGAGTCGAAGTAGTTGAGAAATCCACGGATTCTGGAGAAACCGAGTCCTTAAACCCCTGCAATTCCTTTCGAAGCTCCTGCGTACGCGATTTCTCGGCCTGTGCCTCCTTGATGCCCCGAATCGTGTTCTCAATCAGCGCATTGGACTCATTCAAAATCTGAGTAGCATCCGTTTTAGCCTTCGAAATTATTTCTTTTCGCTCCTTATTTATAGCCGAAAGGTCCGTTTCGTACCGTTCCGTCAATTCAGCCAACTTCTTTTCTTGTAGCCGAATGCTTTGCCGCTTGTTCTCCCAATACCGCTTGTCGCGAACAATGTCCTGGAGGAACTTATCCATATCAATGTAATCGGAACCCACTTTGGCAGAAGCCTCGGCAATCACTTCCTCGGGAAGCCCGATTTTTCGTGCAATCTCAATAGCAAACGAACTGCCCGGACGTCCAGTTTCAAGTACAAACAACGGACGCATTTCGTGCCGGTCGTACAGCATCGCTCCGTTCACAAGCCCATCATGCTCGTCGGCATAATGCTTCAAATTGCTGTAGTGGGTAGTGATCACGCCATAAGCACCCTGCGCGTTGAACCGATCCAGACAGGATTCCGCTATGGCACCCCCAATTTTTGGTTCCGTACCCGAACCGAATTCGTCGATCAGCAACAATGTATTACCTTGCGCATTCCGCAAAAAATATTTCATGTTCAGCAAGTGAGAGCTGTACGTACTAAGGTCATTTTCAATGGATTGCTCGTCACCGATATCAATAAACAACCGCTCGAACCAACCCACGCGGGAGCTGTCGTGCAACGGAATCATCAAACCACACTGCACCATGTATTGCAACAATCCAACCGTTTTGAGGCAGACCGATTTGCCACCTGCATTGGGGCCGGAAATGATCAGAATCCGATTATAGGCATTCAGTGTCAACGTTAACGGAACCACCTCTTTTTGCTGTTTCCGATGCGAAAGCATCAACAATGGATGCACCGCCTTGACCCAATCGAGTGAAGGTGCATCCTCCATTCGTGGCCGTATGGCATGGATATCCAGTGCTAAGCGAGCCTTCGAACGCGCAAAATCAATCTCGCCCAAAAAGTGGTACGACGAAGCCATTTCAGCAGCAAAGGGCCGTACGGAATCCGAAAAAGCAACCAGAATTCGAATAATTTCACGCCGTTCCTCATTTTCCAGTTCACGAATGCGGTTGTTGGCTTCCACCAGTTCTTCCGGCTCAATGAAAACGGTTTTACCAGTGGCGGATTCGTCGTGAACAATACCACGAATCTTGCGCTTGTACATGGGCGAAACCGGAATCACCAACCGACCGTCACGCATGCTGGGCGAAGCATCTTTTTCTACAAAACCCTCACCCTGAGCCTGTTTCATTATCTGCTGAAGCCTTCGTGACAAACCATTCATGGTTTGAGTGAGCTCCCGGCGAATGCGAGAAAGTTCAGGCGAAGCGTTGTCCAGGATTTTACCGAACTTCGATAAAATGCTGTCAATTTTCTTCAGTACTTCCGGATAAACGGCAGTTGAGCCAGCCAAGGCAGAAAGGCGCGGGTAGGGTGAAAACCCTTCTGTATCAGGCGCAAAGAACCGAACAATCCTAAAAATACTATCCAACGAACGCCGCAAATCAAACATTTCCGCTTCGTCCATCCAGCTACCCTCCAAGCGCATCCGTTTCAACGCCGGCCGGACATCCAGAAAATGGCTCTCTGGAAACGATTGTTCCGACTGAATGATACGCCTGAATTCATCCCCACGGTCCAATTGTTCCGCAATAGCATCAAAATCAGTCAGAAAAGCCAGTTCATCCACCTTTTCCTGACCCAGACTGCTCGAACAGTTCTTTTTAAGAAGCTGCCGAATCTGGTCAAAACCAATTTTTTGTTCGAAATTCTCCGGATAAATCATGCCCATTCATGCGTCAATGCGCAAAGATAGGGATTTTTCAACTTTTTCAGGCTATTCGTTCATCAGGTCAAAAATATAGCCTATACCACGAACTGTTTTTATCCGAATGTTCACATCGTCGGCCAAAAACTTACGGAGATTGTACAGAAATACATCCAGACTTTGACTGTTCATGAACTGACTGCCTCCCCATACTTCGTTGGCAATCATTTCCTTGCTCACCAACTTGCCCTTGTTTTTGACCAATACAACGAGCAAAGCCGTTTCCGTCACCGATAGTTCGTGTCGATTAATCGGAGACTCAAGCCATTGTGTTTTTGAATCCAACTTGAAATTTCCAAAAAAGTACTCATGATCACTTTTAGCAGGTGCAGGTTCAGGCGCAATGGTGGCCGGTTTGGGTGCCGCACTGATTCGCCGCATCAACACCTGAATGTAGGCATCGAGTTCAGCCGGTAAAAAGGGTTTTTTAATGTAATTGTCAATCCCAATGCTGTAGGCTTCCACAATGGTCTTCGCTGAAGAAACTCCTGTTTCGAGAATGATGGGAATATCCGGATTCTTTTGACGAAGTATTTTAACCATCTCCAAACCAGTCATTCCAGGCATTTCCACGTCCGAAACCACCACATCCGGCACGAAGGAATCGAAGGCCACCAGTCCCGCTTTCGGGTTCTGACACCACATCACTTCATAATCGCCAATCAATTTCATCCCCTCTTTGATGATGAAACCCAGCATGTCATCGTCTTCAACCAACAGTAGTTTGATCATAATTCGTACACCTTATTATATATAGTAACTTTTTAGAGCGGTAAATGAATGCAGAATTCCGTCCCGACGCCTTCCTGGCTGGACACCTCAATAGTACCCTTGTGCGCATGCACCACCTTGTTGACGTAATTCAATCCGATGCCGAAACCGTCAATGCCTTTGCCCTGCACTCTGTTTCCCCGTTCGAAATTATCGAAGATGTGTTTCAGCTCATTTTCTGCAATTCCAAAGCCATTGTCTTTGAGGCGGAACTCCAACTTGTTGTCGGCCATGCCAGCAAAGACCTCGATCTTGACTTGCTCTTCCGAATACTTCATGGCATTATCGATCAAATTGTTCAACACGTTTTCCATCAGGAAAGGGTCGAAATTTCCCATCAAATCTTCGGGTACGCACGAAAACGACAATTCCACAACTTTCCGACGGAAATTATTGGACCGGTGAATCTCCACAATTTTTTCGACGAAAGGCTTTACTTCGGTAGGAGTGGGGTTGATCGTTATTTTAGAATGCTCCGCCTTGGCCACCACCAATATCCTATCCACCGTACTCAGCAACTTGGAGCTCGATTCCTTCATCATGCCGTAATACCGTTGCCTGGCTTCCGGTTTCTCCTCGAATATTCCCGACGACAATTGAGACGAAGCCATGTAGATGCCACTAATGGGTGTCTTCAGCTCGTGCGTCAATGCGTGGGTGTATTCCTTGATGAAGTTTACGAACTTCGCTTCCTTCAACGTACTCCTTAATAAATAGATCAAAACTACACCTATTATTATTACGAGTAAAATAGATACGGCAACTATCAGTTGAGCTTGTCTAAGTATGGATTGAAGTGGGTTAACCAGGGTAACCACCGCAAATTGGTTTTTTGAGATTTTGCCGAAAAAAGTGAATTTTTCTGGATTTGCTCTATCTCTATCTTTGGCTGAGATTAATTTTAGAGAATATTTCGCTGAGAATCCAATTGCTTTAGTAAGATTCGAATTAAAAATGCTATCTAGCTGCTTAATATTACAACCTATACCTTTTGAAAACATATAGTCTTGTACTAGATCAGTAATATCATTCGACTTATTTATAGTATTCTGACTAATAACTTTCGCATCTTTAGGAATTTCTGCATCTTTTTGAATAATTGTTTTACCAAAAACACCGGCCATACGTGCTGACATATCACTCTCAATAGAAGTGCTTAAGCTTTGCATTGTTTTTTCAAGCATATCATGCTCCATTAAAACATAGGAGTTCTTAAACCAAGAATATTGCAGAACTAATAGTCCCAAAATACCAAGCATTGAAAAGATTCTGATGAATTTGGCGGTTTTCATTTAGATTCAGATGGATTATTGCAAAGATATAAGATTCCCTTAAGAATATACAAGATTTCATTAAGGGAATACGTACCCCCTTAATCTTATTTTTGTAAAAAATAAGATCAGCTATTTTATCACTCTTAAAAACTCAGCATTATGAAAACGAATTTAGTTAAGAAAGGTTCAGAAAAAAACATTGAAATGTTCAAAATGTCTAATGAAGAATTGGTAATGGTTGCAGGTGGCGGCGAAGGCCTCATCGTTGAAGGACCTGATGGAAAGCCAATTATCATTATCAGAGGTGGTTTTTCAAACTTCAGGTATTTTGGATATAGGAACGATTAGTAATTTCTTTTCTTTACATATATACTTGATTTATAACACTTTCACAAATAATACAAACATGTCAAACCTCATTCTCAATCAAAAAGAAATTTTCCGCGCAGAGCGGTTGTTCTCGGAGCGAGTATCCGGTCCCATTTCAACGAATGCGTTTTACCAAGCCGATGGCGACTTTAGTCGTTCCATTTCCAGGCTGGTTAGCGACACGAAGAAATACCGGATAGTGCGTCTATGAACAAATATTTTCACCTGTTTTCTTGTTGCATACCGGTAAAAGGAGCCCGTAAAGCTGTGATCTGTGATCTGCAGCGCAACATCATACAACCCATTCCGATGCCTCTTTACGAGATGCTGGTGATGGATGATACCAAGAAAACGAAATCGGTGGAAGAAATCACACTGCAATATGGTCTGAAAGACAAGCAGTTAGTAGAAGAATATTTAACCTTTCTATATCACAACCAGTTTGGTTACACCACCGACAGTCCTGTCAGTGCACTGCATCTCAACCTGGACGAATACGATGAGAGCCGAAGTATTACAAACGCGATTGTAGATTACGACGCCAACTCCCATCACTCACTTAAAGACCTTGCCCCGCAATTACATGCATTAAGTTGCCTGGCTCTGGAAATTCGTTTTTATTACCCTGTTTCTAGCGAGAAACTGGTTTCTGAGTTGAAGCATCTGCAGAACACCTCCATCAAGACACTCGAGATTCTTGTGGAAAATTCTGAAGACTTCGAGCTTGATAAAATACTAGATCTTAAAAACACTTATCCGATTTTGCGAAAAATCACCATAAGTAATTCCTGTGAAAACACGGTATATCACCGTGATGAGTTAACAATTATCTATACCTGCGACGTTATTCGCGATGAACGGTGTTGCGGGGTGACCAATGAGTTTTATTGTATAGCTGAGACGAAACTTTTTATTGAATCTGTACACTTCAACAGCTGTCTGAACAAGAAGATCGCGGTTGATAAGCAAGGTTTCATCCGAAATTGCCCGTCAATGAGCAATCATTACGGGCACATTTCGGTGAAATCGTTGGCAGAAGCCGTCAGAAATGAAAGCTTCCGCAAGGTTTGGACCATCAACAAGGATCAGATAGAGGTCTGTTCCGACTGTGAACTTCGGTATGTATGCCAAGATTGCCGAGCCTACATAGCAGACGAAAAGAACATTTACTCCAAACCAGTCAAATGCAAATACGATCCCTATCAATAGATGGTGGTCGTTTTTTTTATGTATATTTGCTTTTGAAGGGCATCTTTCAATCTTGTCTTAACCTGAACTGAATCTTAATGAAATCTTTCCCACACTTTACGCAATTGGATGCCATGGATTGTGGCCCAACCTGCCTGCGCATGATCGCCAAATACTATGGGAAAAGCTATTCACTTCAAAATCTGCGTAATAGAAGCTTTATAACCAAGACAGGCGTCAACCTTTTAGGCTTGAGCCAGGCAGCCGAATCCATCGGCTTCCGATCCTCCGGTGTTAAGATTACTTTTGACCAACTCACCAACGATGTAGCGCTGCCTTGCATCGTCCATTGGAACGCCAATCACTTCGTGGTTTGCCACGATATCCGTAAAAGTCGCAAACACGGTACCAAGGTTTCCATTGCCGATCCTGGCAGTGGATTAGTCACCTTAACCGAAACGGAATTCCGGAAATCCTGGGAAAATTCCATCAGGGATGGAGAAGGTGTAGGCGTCGCTTTGTTGCTCCAACCTGGACCTACTTTTGGACAAATTGATGACGAACCGGAGAAAGGAACCCGAAGCTTGTCTTTCTTTTTAAAATACCTGAGCCCGTATCGGAAGCAATTGATTCAGATCGTGATCAGCATGATCACCGTCAGTTTGTTGCAACTTATTTTCCCCTTTCTCACCCAATCGCTGGTCGATGTAGGCGTCCGGGACGGAAACATCGGTTTCATTCAATTGGTACTTCTGGCCCAAGCAGTTATATTCATTGCCAGACTTTCTGTGGAATATATACGGAGTTGGATTTTACTCCACATGAACACCCGCATCAACATTGCGCTCATTTCCGATTTCCTCATCAAATTGATGAAACTCCCGCTACGTTTTTTCGACACCAAAAATGTGGGCGATATTATGCAACGCATTGGTGATCACCGACGTATCGAGGAATTTCTGACCGGTAATTCCATTTCTACGCTTTTCTCCTTCATCAATTTCTTTATATTTGCATTTGTCTTGGGTTATTACAACCTGACCATCCTTTTGATATTCCTGCTCGGCAACACCCTTTACGTTTTATGGGTCCTCTTCTTTATGAAGTACCGTAGGTCCCTGGATTTCAAACGCTTCGAACAGTCCGCCAAAGAGCAGAGCAATGTGATTCAAATCATTACCGGCATGCAAGACATCAAACTCAACAACTGCGAACGTCAAAAACGCTGGGGTTGGGAGCGCATCCAGGTCCGACTTTTTAAAATAAGCATCAAAAGCCTTGCTATCGGGCAGTTTCAACAAGTCGGTTCAGTCTTTTTTAATCAGACCACCAACTTGCTCATCACCTTTTTAGCTGCTCAAGGCGTAGTGAATGGAACCATCACCCTCGGTATGATGCTATCCATTACCTATATCATCGGACAACTCAATGCGCCTGTCGATCAATTCATTGGATTTGCCCAGAGTTTTCAGGATGCCAAACTCAGTCTGGAACGTCTCAACGAAATCCATGGAAAGGAAGATGAAGAGCAAACGCTTTCCACCAAACTAAACGAACTGCCCGATAAACGGAGTCTGGAAGTGAACGACTTGAGCTTCAGTTACGACGGCTCCGATTTCCATTTTGTGCTGAACGACCTGAATCTGAGCATTCCTGAAAGCAAAGTAACGGCCATCGTCGGTGCAAGCGGAAGCGGCAAGACAACACTGGTAAAGCTCTTACTCGGTTTTTACGACCCCAACCGTGGCACCATCAAGGTAGGCAGTACACCATTGAATACGCTTAATCCACACCTCTGGCGCAGTAAAACCGGATCGGTTCTGCAAGACGGTTTTCTGTTCTCCGATTCGATTGCCAACAACATTGCCCTAGGTGATGACGAACCCGATAAGGATCAGTTGCGGTATGCCGCCACCGTGGCAAACATCCGGGAATTCATCGACAGCCTGCCCATGGGTTACAATACTAAAATCGGTATGGAAGGCATGGGGCTCAGCCAAGGCCAGAAACAACGCATCCTCATTGCCAGGGCAGTCTATAAAAATCCCGAATACCTGTTTTTTGACGAAGCCACCAATGCGCTGGACGCCAACAACGAAAAAGTCATTCTGGAACAACTCCATACCTTTTATAAAGGCAAAACCGTCATCGTCGTTGCGCACCGCCTCAGTACCGTTCGCGATGCCGATCAGATCGTCGTGTTGGATCAGGGTAAAATTGCAGAAGTTGGCACGCATCAGGAGCTGGCCGAAAAACGTGGAATCTATTACCATCTGGTGAAGAACCAGCTGGAATTGGGAAGCTAAAAAAGTTGAAAACAATGCAGGATACTGAAAAAGACTTTGAACTTCGCAGCGAAGACGTACAGGATGTCATGGGCAATGTGCCACCAGTCCTCCTACGATGGGGCATCAGCATCATTACAATGGTTGTACTGGTCTTGCTTGCAGGATGCTTCCTTTTCAAATACCCCGATGTCCTAATCGGCAAAGCGACATTAACCAACGTGGCACCGCCAGCCGTTCCTGTTTGCAAAATGTTACTGCCTGCTCAAGGCTCCGGCAAAGTGAAAGTGGGCCAACGAGCAAATGTTCGCATCAATAATTTTCCAGACCAAGAATTCGGGTACCTGGAGGGTAGGGTAGAGTATATTTCCGAAATCCCCGACCCCGAGGGGTTGTATGTAGTTGAAATCCGTTTTCCAAAGGGTCTCGTCACCAATTACGGGATTCAATTGCCCCTAGGCAGCCAGATGCAGGGCAGTGCCGAAATTATCACCGAAGACATCCGGCTCATTGTCCGCTTCTTCAACCCAATCAAAAAGGTTCTTAAGAAGTATACCTGATCGTAAATTCAGTACCCTTTCCGACTTCACTCTGAACCGTCACTTTTCCTCCGTGCGCTTTTACCGCCCGCTCCACAAAATGCAATCCGATTCCAAAACCCGAAAACTGGCTGTTCTTGTTGGCAGAACCACGTTCAAAAAGCTCGAAAATGCGCTTCTGATCCTCTGACGACATCCCCATTCCATTGTCTCGAATACTGAAAACAATGTTGTTGCCTTTCTTTGAACAATCTATCACGATCAACGCTTCCTGAGGAGTAAATTTGATGGCATTGTCCAACAGGTTGCATATCACGTTTTCCATCAATCCAACGTCCATCTTGCAATTGAAATCCGTTGGTTCATAGCGTGTTTCAATGCTCACGGTCTTGGGATTGTAATCACGCATCCGATACATTTCCACCGTTTTTTCCATGAAATCCCGTATCTCCACCTCCGTCAAATGAACCGGCAACTCCATTTGCTCGCTTTTGGCCATATACAGAATGTTGTCCAAGTTGAGCAGTATCTTTTTTGTCAGATTTTCCCCTTCAACAAGGTATTTTTCCTGCATTCCCGATTGCGAGGTTCCGTTCTTCTGAAACATTTTGAATATCATTTGGATGCCTGAAACCGGTGTTCTCAAATCATGCGTTATCATACGTGTGTAATCGATGATGAAATCGGCAAACTTCCGGTCGCGTTGCATGCTGATGAATTGCAGAATAAGAATGGAGCCGACCAGCAATACCAAAACTATAGATATTGCGAAGATAAACATCCCCTTTTTTAAAAAATATCTAATTGGTGAAGGGAATACAACAGTTGTATATGCTTTAAAACCCATTTGATAATAAATGGTATCTTGGCTATTACCTATGGAAATTCTATTGAACATGGGTTTATTTAATGAATCGATAAGATTTGTTATCCTATGGATTTTTATGGTATGTTTAGGAATAAAACCCAATTTTGATTTAAGTGCTAAACAGAATTGTTTATCAATATCTCTCTCATTAATAGGACGATTCATTATTATTAATGATTCTTCAAGTGAATATATAAGTTCAAAAGTTGACATTGGTTTATGCTTGGGAAAAACTTTTACAGAATCACCAAATTTGCCTGATTTGTTTAACTTTATAAAATCATCAAATGTTTCTCCGTGACCTAATTGAACAAATTCTATACCATCTGAAGGAGAATTTGATTTGGTTAACAAAGCCTTGTCAGTGGACGCTTTCAAGCACTCTTCCGCCTTACTCATAAAATCCATCTCCACCGCTCTATACGCATTCACCCACCACACCCACTGCAACGCCAGCAAACACATAATACCCAAAATAGACACAACCCGCATGACTTTAGATGCGGAAACTCGTTTTTTCATGGAGGATGATTTTTTTATGTTATTTCTTAGGCGAAAAACCTGATAATGAATTCACTACCCTGACCCACTTCACTTTTGACAGTGATTTTTCCCCCATGTGCCTTTACGACCCGTTGGACAAAATGCAACCCTATTCCAAAACCTGGAAACTGGTTGTTTTTGTTTGCAGAACCTCTTTCAAAGATTTCGAAAATCCGTTTCTGGTCCTCTTCCGTCATACCTATCCCATTATCGCGGAAACGAAATTCCACAACATCTTTTTCAAGAATGCAAGACACACTGAGATTGGATTCTATACCTGTAAACTTGATTGCATTTTCCAACAGGTTGCAAACAACGTTTTCCATTAAACCAACGTCCATCCTGCAACTGAAATTCTCAGGTTCATAATGCGTTTCAATTATAACTGTCTTTGGATTGTAAACACGCTCCCTGTACATATTCACAATATTCTCCATGAATTCTCTACTATTCACTTCCGTCAAATGTACAGGCAACTCCATCTGCTCACTCTTGGCCATATAAAGTATGTTGTCCAGATTGAGCAGAATCTTTTTTGTCAGATTCTCCCCTTCAACCAGGTATTTGTCCTGCATTCCCTCTTGAGTTTCCTTATTTTTTTGGAACATCTTGAAGATCATCTGTATACCAGATACTGGTGTTCTCAAGTCGTGAGTTATCATGCGGGTGTAATCAACAATAAAATCGGCAAACTTCCGGTCGCGTTGCATGCTGATGAATTGCAGAATAAGAATGGAGCCGACCAGCAATACCAAAACTATAGATATTGCGAAGATAAACATCCCCTTTTTTAAAAAATATCTAATTGGTGAAGGGAATACAACAGTTGTATATGCTTTAAAACCCATTTGATAATAAATGGTATCTTGGCTATTACCTATGGAAATTCTATTGAACATGGGTTTATTTAATGAATCGATAAGATTTGTTATCCTATGGATTTTTATGGTATGGTAAGGTATATATCCAAATTTTGATTTAAGTGCTAAACAAAATTGTTTATCAATATCTCTCTCATTAATAGGACGATTCATTATTATTAATGATTCTTCAAGTGAATATATAAGTTCAAATGTTGATTTTGGTTTATGCTTAGGAAAGACTCTTACAGAATTACCAAATTTACCTGATTTGCTTAAATTAATAATATCATCAACTTTTTCTCCATGACCTAATCGTACAAATTTTATACCATCTGAAGGAACATCGATTTTGGTCATCATAGCCTTGTCAGTGGACGTTATTAAACACTCCTCCGCCTTACTCATAAAATCCATCTCCAACGCCCTATACGCATTCCTCCACCACACCCACTGCAGCGCCAGCAAACAAATTATCCCCACAATAGATACCAAACGCATGATGTTGGAAGCAGAAGTACGTTTTTTCATTCAACTATTAATTAATAATGATTCAAAGATACGATATTGTTACAAAAACACCAAAAACACCAAAAATATCAAAAGCTCAAATTATTAAAAAAGCTCTGAACCACCCTTGAACACTCAACGGTTTATTCGTATCTTTACACCCAATCAACGTTACCTACCTATGCAACCCGATGATAAAAACTGGTACGCCCTCTATACCGCGCCCCGCGCCGAAAAAAAGGTGAGTGACCGCTTTACCGAAGCCGGTATTGAACACTACCTGCCGCTTCAAACAGTTAAACGCCGCTGGAGCGACCGCATCAAGGAAGTCATCGTCCCCGTGGTCCATGGCTACATTTTCGTGCGGATCTCACCAACCGAATTCCGCAGCGTACTCCTTATCTACGGCGCCATCGCCTTTATCCGCGAATTCGGCAACCCCGTCGCCATACCCGACAACCAAATCGAACGCCTCCGCTTCATGTGCGATTTTTCAGACGAACCCATCGAATTCATCCTCGAGGACCTCACCAAAGGCGAAACCGTCACCATCGTCAAAGGCCCCCTTCAAGGCCTCGTGGGCGAACTCGTCGAAATAAAGGGCAAACACAAAGTAGTCATCCGCCTCGAAAAATTCGGCTACGCCCGCACTACTGTCCCATTATCCTTCATCGAACGAGAGAAATAATGTTATGGTATTATAAAATAAATACTATATTTGCGAATTCATTACCCTAAAACCAACCAATGAATTCATCCCTACAACGAATCCCACCCAACGAATCCGACCAAGTCGAATTCAAAACATCCTACAATGATGAGGTCATTGTTTCACTGGTCGCATTTTCCAACACTAAGGGCGGATCAGTCTATATTGGAGTAACCGATAAGGGAGAGGTTAAAGGCCTGCAAACTGGGGCTGAAACCATTCAAGGATGGATCAATGACATCAAGAACAAAACAAATCCTGCTTTAATTCCTGATGTAGATACATTTGAAGTTCAAGATAAACTAATAGCAGTACTAAGTATTGGTGAATACCCCATTAAGCCAGTATCCATCAAAGGTCGCCACTATAAAAGAGTCGCCAATTCCAATCACTTGATGAGTATTGACGAGCTAACCAATGAGCACCTCAAAACCCTCAACAGCAGCTGGGATTACTACTTGGATCCAAATCATTCGATGGAATCCATTTCACTTGACAAAGTAAAACGCTTTATTCGTAGTGTCGAACAACAAAAGCAAGCGAAACTCGAAATGGAACCCCTCCAATTTCTAGAGAAAATGGAAATAGTACGAAATGAGCGACTCACCTTCGGCGGTTATCTGATGTTTGCCAATGACTATTGCTCCATCAGTGATGTTCAAGTTGGTCGCTTCAAGAGCCCCACCTTAATCATCGATTCCATTTCCTTAAGCAGCGATTTGTTTAGTGAAATCGACGAAATCATGGCTTTTATCCGAAAGCACCTAATGGTAGAATACATCATAACCGGTGAACCAATGCATACAGAACGGTTTGATTATCCCTTGGATGCTATCCGCGAAGTTGTACAAAATATGATTTTGCATAGGGACTACCGGGACAGCAGTGCCAGCATAGTCAAAATTTTTGATGACCGGATGGAATTCTTTAATCCGGGAGCATTGTATGGCGGCATAACCATTGAGAATCTTCTCACAGGAAACTATTCGTCGAAAACTCGTAATAAGCTTATTGCCAAAGCCTTTAAGGAGTCTGGTCTGATTGAACGAGATGGTTCCGGCATCATGCGCATACGTCGTATTTGCAGAGATTACGGGATGAAAGATCCGCTCTTCCAGGAAATTCAGCAAGGGTTTATGGTTACCTTATTTAAGGAAAAGGCTAAGCATGTTGATTACCGAAAGGCCGGCGATAAGGTCGGCGAAACATTGACTCAAAACCAGAAGGTACGCGAGGAATCAAATGCGGGAATAAACGAGGGATCAAATGCGGGAATAAACGAGGGATTAAACGAGGGATTAAAAAGTCTTTTAGTACAGGTGAAATTGCATCCCGGCACTCAAACCAATAGCCTTTCCGGATTTCTGAATAGTCGTTCGACAAAAACCATAGAGCGACAAATTGGAATATTGATAAAAATGGGCTTGATTGAACACCGTGGCAGCAAGAAAACTGGTGGCTATTGGGAAATCCTGAATTAGTACCATAAACAAAACCTCTACTTTTTAGCCAATGTTCAGCTCAAATTTTGTATATTTGTTATTGAATCAAAAGCAGCTATGTTTTTCAAAGATTACAAAAAATATCCAGAAGCAAATGTTCGACATTCCTTGCTGTGGGAATACGACATGGATCGATTTGATTGGCAGAACATGCGTACTGTCTTTGTACAGAGAGTTGTTGAACGAGGCCTTATGCAAGATTTTTATGCGATCCTAAACCTTTATGGTCTAAAGGGAGTAAGAGAAGCCATCAAAAAAGAAGAACTTGCATGTTGCAAAAAAACACAGTCACAGCAGCAACCCCACGTACCGTTAAAAGCCCTGACCTTTTATAATGATATCAACTACCAGGAGCCCATTATAATGATGGAAACGACAAAATTCTCCTGGAACATCATTGAAAAGCGACTTATGGAAATGCAACGCAAACCCGACCAACTTTTCCCACCATTATAACCTAAGGACAGATCGTTTAATTTTAAATTCGTTCAACTTATCCGAATCTCCCTAATCGGGTACCAAATCGTTTTTTCTACGATTTCCTTTGTTTTTTCATATCCGAGGTTCATAAAATCAATGATTTTATCTTCGGGTGGAAAATGAGAGCCGCAATACCTTGGTAAAATTGTTTTCGGTACAATACCAATGTAATCCGTACCAGTAATCATCCGAAGTATCTCTTCTGCATCTCTAAGTACAAACGGAATGTGGTTATTGTACAAGGCGATGGCCATTTTAACCGTCTCTAGTACTCTAACACAACTGCTCCCAGCCAAATCCAATTTCCATCCATTTTCTGTTGAGGTGACATAAAGAGAAATATGTGTAGAATTTCCACCACTGCAAATTTCCCAGGGATGGCCACCGCCCATTTTGTGCCTCATCCAATCCTTAAAATCTTCTTCCGAATCCAAATCCAGCTTTGTCATTCCATCATCTCTACCATCCGCTTTTCGTTTGTACATTTCCACGGCACTGAGATTATTCCCATCACCTTTAAAGTAGCCATTTGCAATATACCCAATTCGGCAGAATCCAAAAAAGTCACCTGCAGTCATTTTCTTAAGAACCAGATCCCTTTCGGAACCAATCGATTGATTTACAACCGCTTCAAGTATACTAATATTCTCACTGGTAAGATTACTCTGAAATGTCAAGCCTTCCTCAGGGAAAACAGACCAGAAATCTTTTCTGAATAGTTTCCCGAACCTCCTGTTAAATGATAATTGATTGTTTAAGTATTCGTTATAATGTGCAACATCGGATTTTATACTTTTTAAAGTATCCAGTACCACTTCATAAACCCAGCCTATCAAATCTTTGCTATAATACGCTTGATTGGTAACATCTTCATTTACTTTGACATGGAATGTCAAAACCGAATCGACAAAGAAATAATGCTCCTTGTTATAGGTCAAAACAGAGAATTCATACCATTTTGATGCTTCAGGGTAATCATCTTTCCACAACTCCACAAAGTCCTCGTAGTTTCGAACCATTTCCTCCTCAAGAAATTCTTCATAATCACCATAGTCTTCAATACTACCCCTGGGTATTTCTATCCAAATACTACGAAGATCGTCATCCCCACACGACTCGATAAAACTTATTTCATTGTATAACAACAATAAGGTATCAATGCAGTCTTTATCGGTTACTACTTTTTCCGATTGAGCCACACGTATAAACTGGTCAAAAAGTGGTGCTGTTTTTTTCATAATTTCCTCCTTTCTAAAAAATACGGTTCTGAACCCGCCAATTTTAAATACTCACTGAATAGCGGATGTTTGGTATTGATTGCATAATTGAACTCCTGAGGAATTACGACCGAAGGCACCTTTAGTACCAACGATTCCTTTGATTCATACCAGGAAGCTCCAAGCATCTGAAGAAAAGACCTTCCCGCCATGGATCGCCAATTGGCAGGCAACTCTTCCAACTGAATTCGACGGATGGACGATGCTTCCTCCATAAAGGAAAGAACCATCATCCGAAAATTCATAGTTGGTAGGATGTTGCTTCTGTATACCATCATTTCCAACGAAGCCAACGACCTCGAACCACTCGCATAAATCACCAACTGGTTTCTCAGGTTCCACCTGTTTTCACAGCCAGAAGCTGTCAAACCATCGGCATACGCCTCACTGCAAATCCGGTACATGTCCATGGGCTACACATTATCACCAAACTCCATAGCAGTCAAGCTGTTATCAATAAAGCGAACACCAGTGACCGTGTTCAGAAACGTAACAGGAGCACAATCGTCAAAATGAAAGTTCTTAATCTTCAACCATTCATCAAACGTCACTGACGAACCAAACACTTTTTGTCCATGCTTGAACAAACCCAACAACAACAGCAAATGTTCCTTGAAAGACTCATTCCATGTCGTTTTCTGTTGCGTATAGTTTCGCAATGTCCGGGGTGTAACATTCAGCCAGTCGGCCATCGTTTCCAAACTAAAGCCCGTGACTTCTTTCATCGCATTTAAATAACGGGTATCAATCTGTTTGGTTCGAAGCGAGTACAAAACCTCGCTTTCAGAAAGCCTGTCGGGAATCCCATCCAACACCGTTCCTTTAATTTCATAATCCTTTACCATAAACCATCTTTTATCGAACAAATATAGGAACTATTTCCTATTAATACAAGAATAATTTCCTTATTCTAAAAATAGAGTGTTGCATTAAGCGAAAAATCGCACCTATTTACCATCTGTAAGACACGCATTTATATCTTTTTCATTAAAAAACCGCTTCCAAAAGTTTTTTATATCATCTACATGCGCTATCTTTGCAGCATTAATGAGTAACTAAAATACTCGAAAGCAATGTTGGACAGTCTTATAACCTCCAAAACCCGCATCAAGCTCCTGATGAAATTTTTCATCAACAGCGACACGACGGCCTATCTCCGCAACCTTGCCGGAGAGTTCGGAGAGTCCACCAACGGCATCCGTCAAGAGCTCAACCGCTTCGAAGACGCCCAGCTGCTTCAATCGGAAGTGCGCCAAAACAAAAAGATTTACAAGGCCAATATCCATCATCCCTACTACGGCGAAATTCATCGCATCCTGCTCAAATACGTCGGCATCGACCAAGTGGTCGACGACGTGGTCAAGCGGGTAGGGGAGCTTCAAAAAGCTTTCATCATCAACGACTTTGCCCAAGGGAAACCCGGCAAAATCATAGACCTCATTTTAGTTGGCAACCAATTCGACGAGGAATACCTCAACCAATTGGTACACAAAGCCGAAAAAAACATCTCCTTCAAGATCCGTTACATCACCGTATCCCCCGAGGAGGTTACCGATTACTTGCCAGAAAAGACCAAGTCTCTACTGGTTTGGACGTCAGAAGATACTACTCTGCAACACAGCTAGGTACACCTTCCGACTGTAACATATTTACTGAACACCAGCCCGTTCGCCGCCCCATACCCTGGGAGTGACGAACCTCGTCACATTTAAAACCACCCTTTCATGAAATCAGTATCCAGCCGCAAGAACCTCCTGTACGTCCTTCTGCTCGCCGCCTTCACCCTGACGGCAACCATCAACACGGTACACGCCCAAAGCCCCGCACTCATGCAAATGGCACAAAGTGAACTGCTCAAACGTGGCCTCACCGAAACAGAAGTTCGTGCACGTCTCCTGCAAAAAGGCATCGATGTGGACAATGTACCACCGACCGAATATGCCAAATACCAAACCCAGATCACCGCCACACTCGATGAACTGGAAGCCGAAAAAAAGAAGGCCACCGCTACAAGCCTAGAGCAAGCTGAAACCACCCAAACAAAAACCACCCCCCAAGAAGCCACAACCACTAAACGCACCACCGAAGCCACAAAACGCACCACCGAAGCCTCCAAACGCATTGCCCAAGCCGATACCGTCAAAGCCGCCTCCACCATCTACGGACACTCCGTCTTTACCGACCATTCCCTCGACGTGTACAGCACCACCGACGGCGCACAAGCCCCAGACACCTACGTCCTGGGTGTAGGTGACGAAGTGCACATCACCATCTTTGGAGCTTCCCAAACCGATATTCAGCAACGCGTTGCCGCCGACGGCTCCATCCAACCAACCGGCACTGCTCGCATTTTCCTTAAAGGCCTAACCCTCGCCCAAGCCCGCAAAGTCATCAAAGAGTCCCTTTCCAAGTCCTATTTGTTTAGAGCCGACCAACTCGCCGTCACCATCGTCACCGCCCGCACCATACTGGTCAATGTTTTCGGTGAAACCAAAACTACCGGCGGCTTCGCCCTCTCCGCCCTCAACTCCGCCTTCAACGCCCTGAGCGCAGCCGGCGGCGTCACCGATTTCGGATCGGTCCGTGCCATTCAGCTCATTCGCGGCACCACCCGCAAAAACATAGACCTCTACGCCTTTATGAGCGACCCTGCCGTACAATTCTCCTTCGACCTTCAAAACAACGACATCATCTTCGTACCCGTCGTTAAACGCATCGTCACCATCCAAGGCGCCGTCAAACGCCCCATGCGCTACGAAATGCTCGATGGCGAATCCATCACCGACCTCATCAACTATGCCGGCGGCCTCACCATGAACGTCTATCCCGAATTTCTCCAAGTGCAACGCTTCATCAACGGTGAAGAAAAGCTACTCGAATGGAACCTCGCCGACATCACCAGTGGCAAAACCAAGGTGGCCCTTACCGACGGCGACATCGTCCGCATCAAGTCCATCAACAAACCCATCGACACCTACGTCGAAGTGAAAGGAAGCGTATACTACCCAGGACGGTATGACCTAAAATCCAACCCAACCATCAAGTCGTTATTAAGCAATGCCAAACCCAACTACCAGGCTAAAACCGATTTCCTTATTATTGAACGACTCCGCAGTGATTCCACGGTAGAAATAGTATCCGTACCCTTTCCCGGAACCAAAGAAGCCACCGATTATAACTTGAAGGGTAGAGACATTGTTTATATCCTCGACCAAACCACCTATCGCGACGTAGATACCATCAGTGTGAGTGGCTATGTACGTAAACCCTTTGCCAAGGTTTTTGGAACCACCGACCGCATAACGGTTGCCAACGCCATCACGTACGCTGGAGGTCTAAAAGAAAGTTCCTACCCAGTAGCCTACATTTTCCGTCGCAGCCTTCTCAACCCATTGGAAATGAAGTATATTCGTATCGAATTGGACAAATCAGCCGATATGCTGCTTCAACCAGGGGACCAATTAAAAATCTACAACAACTCCACCTACACCAATGTCGGCGAAATCCGCATCTCCGGCGCCGTAAAGAATCCAAGCGCCTATACCTTCGACCCCAGCATGAGCCTTCGCGACCTGCTCACCAATGCCGGTGGCTTTAATGTCGGCGCCGCTTTCAACAGGGTCGAAGTATTCCGTACTGTTTTGTCTGAAACCGAAAGGGTCAACCTGCAACTCATCACCCTCCAGGTTGACAGCAACTACCAATTAGTGCAACCGGAAACATTCACCCTACAACCCTACGACCAGGTCGTCGTCCGCATGACGCCCGAATTTACCCTCGGCCGCACCATCGAACTCAACGGCCAAGTCAAATACCCCGGTGTCTATGTCCTCGAATCGCGCAACGCCACCCTCTACGATATCATTACCAAAGCCGGCGGCCTTCTCAAAGACGCCGATCCCTACGGCGCCTCCTTCTTCCGCACCTACAACAACCGTGGTGCCATCACCGTTCAAGTAAGAAAAGCCATGCGACACCGCTACAATTACAGCCAAAATCCCATTCTTTTTGAAGGCGATGTCATCAACATCAACCGCATGGAAAACACCGTCGCCATTCTCGAAACCGGCACCCGCATGTCGCAGTACTCCATCGACACCACCACCAATCAAGTTAGAAACCTCGTTTTCCAAGGTTACAAATCCGCCGCTTGGTACATCCGCAACTTTGCCGGCGGCTTCCAAAAAAACGCCGACCGCCGCAGCGTCACCGTCACCTACGCCAACAACCAAATGGAATCCACCAATCAGTTCCTCTTTTTTAGGCAATACCCCACCGTCCAACCCGGCTCCATCATCACACTCAAAATGGATCCTAAAAGAATTGAAGCTGAGCTGAAACCCAAAGAAAAGATCGACTGGGAATCCACCGTATCAAAAGGCCTTGCCACCTTAATGTCCACACTTTCTGTCATTCTCCTTCTACGAAGTCTTAAATGAGCCGTAATACCGATAAATATCCATTTTCACCAAACCTCTTTTGGGATGTGAACGTTTCTTTGTTGGATATGAAGAAAAATAATCGATTCATCATCCAACGAGTGTTGGAATACGGTACACTGTCCGATTGGAAAATCATAAAAAACTGTTATGGAATCAACCAGATTATCGAGGAAATGCAAAAAACAAGAGTATTGGATAATGCCTCACTTTCGTTCATTAGCACCATAGCCAACATTAAAAAAGAAACGTTCAGATGTTACACCTTGAAACAGTCGCAGCCTCAACACTGGAACTTTTAAAGGAGTTACAGGGACTAGATTCACTACGCGAAACCCGTTTAGTTGGGGGTACAGCACTTTCCTTGCAATATGGACACCGTATATCGGTCGACCTTGATTTATTTGTCCATAATCTTGAAGCCGATTTTATAACAATCATTTCAGAAATAAAAAACAAAGGATATAAAATTGACATTAGAAAGCAGTCCTCCACTATCCTGATTTCCATGATTGAAAACATTAAAGTGGATATCGTAAATTATCCGTATCCATGGATCGACAATAAAATATGTGAAGAAAACATCGTTTTGGCTACCGATAAAGATATAGCTGCAATGAAACTTTCTGCCATTACAAACCGCGGAACCAAAAAAGATTTCATAGACTTGTATTACCTTTTAAAAAGCTATTCGTTGGAACAAATGTTAACCTTTTATACCGATAAATACAGCGGTGATTCCGTTTTTATGGTTTTAAAAAGCTTAACGTATTTCGATGATGCCGAAATGGATATTGCTCCTAATGTTTTAGACCTGAATATCAACTGGAAAACCATAAAAAATACCATTACAAATGAAGTAAAACAGTTGGTGTAAACCCGCCCTCGAACAAAATACACTATCCATTTTGAAGTATATCACATTTCTGAGTCACACTCATGGTCAACTATTTCGCATTTTGCGTATCGCATATTGCGAAATAATTTGTACTCTTGTACAATGAAAATATATAAACCACACAACCCGTTTTTACTTGCAGGATATTACAGTCCCGAGTATTTCTGTGACCGCGAAGCAGAAACGGCAAAAATACTTTCCGCTCTCGAAAATGACAGAAACATCTCTTTGATAAGTCCTCGCCGTTTCGGGAAAACAGGTTTAATTCATCACGTTTTTCATCAACTGTCCCAAAAAGATAAAAATGCCGTCTGTATCTATTTAGACATCTATTCCACTCAAAACCTGACTGATTTTGTCAAACTATTTGCCGAAAGCGTTCTTGGGAAAATGGACGACAGTGTTGAAAAAGCAATGCGAAAATTTGCCTCATTTTTCAAAAGTTTTCGTCCCACACTATCCTACGATCCCCTATCAGGGCAACCCGAATTAAGTGTCAAAATTGAACCGGGAAGCGTTGATAAGAGTTTACAGGAAGTGTTTTCGTACCTGAAACAATCGCAAAAAAGATGTTATATCGCAATAGATGAGTTTCAACAAGTGGCGGAATACCCCGAAAAAGGAACGGAAGCTCTGTTGCGTTCCTACATCCAGTTTCTGCCCAATGTAAAATTCATTTTTTCCGGAAGCAGACAACACATAATGAGCGAGATATTCTTGTCTGCCAAACGACCCTTTTATCAAAGCACTCAAATAATGTCGCTTGATGTGGTTAATAAGGACAAGTACGAGCAATTTGCAACGAATCATTTTCAAAATAACCGATTTTCGATCACGCACGAATGTTTTGATTTCATCTACACCCGCTTTGAAGGGCATACCTGGTATGTTCAAGCTGTACTCAACCGACTGTACGAATACAGAAAAAATATCGACAAATTGGACATCGTTTATTATGCAATAGGGGAGTTGCTTGAAGAAAACACGTACGCATATCAGGAATTGCTGAATGCCTATTCGGACGTACAGGTTAGCCTGCTCAGGGCAGTCGCGAAAGAAAAAGTCGTAGCACAAATCAATTCCGGAGAGTTTGTTTCAAAATATAGCTTGAAAAACTCAAGCAGTGTAAGCAGGGCATTGAATAAATTGATGGAAAATGAACTGGTTTATAAATCGGATAAAGGTTATATCGTTTACGATCTATTTTTGGGGTTATGGCTTGAATAGTAAAGAATTAAATAGCAGCCTTCGCAAATAATAAGCTTGTGGTTAAGAACGTATAGTACTATAGAATATCTCGTTTTTATACCCCACATATATGAGGGGTATAAAAACGAATCAGCTAAACCACATTTTTGGATGTCACTTCAAAAATGGATTACTGAAACCAATTAACCCTCGTTGTCCGAATGCCTAGTCTCAAATTTCATTGAAACATTATACCATAGAAGCGATTTTAACCCAAATATTGCTACCCCAGTAGCGATAATGTTTTACTCCATTTTGAGGTATGTATTTTCCTGATTTTGGTTGACTACCTTTGTCTTTATTCCTAAAAACAGTTGACTCGGTTATTAAATTATTCCTGATAATTGTTTACTGTTCGTCACTATCCCTAATTATAGTTTCCTT